>OBAS01000007.1_pt1 | contig 412287 bp, 377 predicted proteins | sample 1517591 | NCBI WGS metagenome assembly OBAS01 (sample SAMN04571700, study PRJEB22368) | human gut metagenome | biome: human gut; material: stool | host: Homo sapiens | place: Luxembourg | collected 2012-10-05
TGGCTCAATGGCAGAGCAGCTGATTTGTAATCAGCAGGTTGTTGGTTCGACTCCGACAGTCGGCTCTATATTAATAATGTGAGAGCATTATTAGTATTAATTTAATAGATGGGTGGATTCCCGAGTGGCCAAAGGGGACAGACTGTAAATCTGCTGGCACTGCCTTCGAAGGTTCGAATCCTTCTCCGCCCACTTTGATGTATATTTTACATCTATTTAACATAATATATATAGTGAATGCCGCGGGGTAGAGCAGCTCGGAAGCTCGTCGGGCTCATAACCCGAAGGTCACAGGTTCAAATCCTGTCCCCGCTACTATGCCTAGATAGCTCAGTCGGTAGAGCAGAGGACTGAAAATCCTCGTGTCACTGGTTCGATTCCGGTTCTAGGCACTTAAAGCTGTTTCGTGATGAAACAGCTTTTTTTGCGTTAAAAACATTTATAAACACATATTAATTTTTTGTAATGGACAAAGGAGGATATTATGTCAAAAGGAAACATTAATTATAAATATTTAAAAAGAAGAAAGTCATGGTTCAGGAGAAATCTGACACTTGTTATATTTATTGCTGTTGCTGTGATTGCTATTGCAGGAGCAGTAACTGCTGGAATTATGTTGTATCATTATAATAATGAAAAACAGGATGATAATCATGGGAGTAATGATGAACAGACAGTTGTTTCAACAGAAGAGACAACAGCGGCAAGGGAAGTTGTGTGGATTGATAATAAAGAGCCTGAATCAAAAGAACAAGAATACATTGCACCAGAAGGAGTTTATCTTCCATATTTTATTAAAGTAAACAGAGCTGCTAACTGTGCTACAGTGTATGGGATTGATGAGAATGGAGAATACACTATACCAGTCAAAGCATTTGCAACATCATGTGGAAAAGCAGGCGACGAAACTATTGTGGGTGAGAATTATGTAACATCAGATAAGTACGAATGGGGATATATGGTTGATGGTACTTATGGACGTTATGCATTCAGAATAAGTGGAGGTTATCTGTTCCATTCTGTTCCATATTATTCAATGAATAAGGGTGATCTGGAGGATGGACAGTACAATAAGCTTGGTGATTATGCTTCTCTTGGATGCGTTAGAATGTGCGTTAGGGATGTAAAGTGGATATATGATAACTGTCCATCGGGAACAGGTGTAACTATATATGATGATGCAGTTAATCCTGGACCACTTGGTAAGCCGGATTCTATAAAGATTCCAGAGGACAGTGCATATGCCGGCTGGGATCCTACAGACCCTGACGAGAATAATCCGTGGAATGCTTATAGTGCTAAGATAGAAGGGGCAAAGGACATTCAGACAAAGATTGGTCAGAGTGTAGATGTAATGACAGGGGTTACTGCAACTGATACTTGTGGTAATGATATTACTGCAAAGATTGTGACTGTTGGAAGATATACATTTGACCAGACAGGTACTTATGATATTAAGTATGAAGTTACAGATGCAATTGGAAGCCATGATGAAGTAACAGTAAAGCTTATGGTTACAGAATAAGAGATAATGGAGTTGTATTGATGGGAAATATAGATATTCTGGAAAAACTTGAAGAGTATTCAAAAGCTGGTTATGTGCCAATGCATATGCCGGGAGGAAAGCGCAATACTGAATATGCAAGTACTTCAGAACTTGATATTACCGAGATTGACGGATTTGATAATATGCATAATGCGGATGGTATTATTAAAAATGCGTCTGACAGGGCAGCAAAATTGTATGGAGCAGATAAAACACTGATGCTTGTAAATGGAAGTACAGCAGGAATATTATCAGCTATATGCGGTGCGACGAAAAGAAAAGGAAAGATTATCGTTGCAAGAAACTGTCATGTGTCAGTGTACAATGCATTGATTATGGCACAGTTAGAGCCAGTATATGTTATACCGGAGGTTGATAATGATACAGGAATATACAGAGGACTATCATTAGAACAGATTAGAAAATGTGTTGAAAATAACAGGGATGCACAGGCGGTTATTATAACTTCTCCGACTTATGAAGGTGTTGTGTCAGAGGTAAGGGAGATTGCCAGTTATCTGCATGAAAAAGGAATACCACTTATAGTTGACGAAGCGCATGGGGCACATTTTGAATTCAGTGAGGAATTTCCAGAGTCGGCAGTAAAAGCTGGGGCTGATATTGTAATTAACAGTATTCATAAAACATTACCGGCACTTACACAGACTGCACTGCTACATATTTCTGGAAATTATGTAGATTATGATAAAGTGGAAAGATTTTGGAATATATATCAGACAACCAGCCCCTCATATATTCTTATGGCGAGTATTGACAGGTGTATGAGAATTATTGAAGGACAGGGAAATTATATTTTTAAGGAATATATAAACAGACTTAAGAATTTAAGAGAAAATATTGCAAAACTTAATAATATAAGATTGATGGATAGTGATGATATTTCTAAGATTATTCTTATATGTGATGATGGAAAGTACCTATATGACAGATTATTGGATGAATATAAGGTGCAGCTTGAGATGGCATCATTTAAATATGTTATTGCAATGACTTCAGTTGCTGATAAACAGGAGTATTATGACAGATTTCTTAGTGCATTGAAGGAGATTGATAAAAGCTGGAAAGTTAAAAGCAAAGACAGTGAAAATGATGTAGAAGAAAGCTTAGGGTATGCGATTAACAACAAGCCAGAAGTATGTATGTGTCCGGCAGATGCAATTGATTTAATGGATGAAAATGGATATGAAGATTTATCTGTTAATTCATCTGATATATGTGGTAGAATAAGTATGTCATCGGTTCTTATATACCCACCGGGAATGCCTGTTGTTAATGTAGGCGAGCGGATTACCGGTGATGTATGCAGAATTATTAAGAGTGCGATAAATGCCGGGCTGGAAGTACCCGGTCTTAAGGAAGGAAAGATAAGATGCCTGAGATAGCATTTATTATGGGAAAAAGCGCGTCCGGCAAGGATAAGATATATAAAAACCTAATTGAAGATGAAAGTCTGAAGCTTAATACTGTTATATTGTATACAACAAGACCAATGAGAGCCGGGGAGACCGATGGGGTTGAGTATTTTTTTGTAAATGATGAGACAGCTGTTAAGATGCAGGAGAGCGGCAGGATTGTTGAATTGAGAGAATATAATACTGTGTATGGTGTGTGGAAGTATTTTACAGCTGATGACGGACAGATTGACCTTAACAGTGGTAACAGGTATCTGGTTATAGGAACGCTTGAAGCGTATGATAAATTCTGTGAATTCTATGGAAAACAGCATATTATGCCGATATACATTGAAGTAGAAGATGGATTGAGACTCACAAGGGCTATCCACAGAGAACAGAAACAGGATAATCCACACTATGAGGAAATGTGCAGAAGATTTCTTGCAGACAGTGAGGATTTTTCAGAAGAGAATATTGCTAAGGCTGGTATTACAAGAAGGTTTAGCAATAATGGAGAGTTAGAGGATTGCATTAGTGAAGTTAAGAGTGCCATATTAGGAGGTATGTATGGATATTAAGGTTAAAGATATAGCACCGGCTAATCAGACCACTCCGGTTAAAGCACAGGAAAAATCAGATGATAGTTTTAAGTTTACACTGATTAGCAATATTGAGGAGAAAGATCTTCAGGAAAAACTGGGAAATATGATGCAGGAAATTACCGAGCAGGGTGAAAAGATTGCAAAGCATATGGATATAAGAGATATGAAGAAGTACAGAGAGCTTGTTAAGGGATTTCTAAATGAAGTTGTAAACCGATCACACAAGTTTTCAAGAGAGAACTTTCTTGACAGGAGAGGAAGACACAGGGTGTATGGAATTGTTAAGATGGTAGATGAGAATCTTGATAATCTTGCCAGAGAACTGGTAAAAGATGAAAAGGATCATCTTGCAATAGTTGGAGCTATTGATGATATAAGGGGATTGTTATTAGATATTTCAACATAGGAGCAATATGTGTTATAATATTACAGATAAGTAATGAAAAGAGGAATAAGTATGGGTAATTTTTCAGATATATATGGATATGAGACTATTAAAGAACATTTGCAGAGTGCAATATCTATGGGAAAGGTATCTCATGCTTATGTAATCAGCGGAGGACTTGGCTCAGGAAAGAAGCTTATTGCCAGCACATTTGCACAGACACTGCAGTGTGAGGCGGGCGGTGTTGAGCCTTGTGGGGTGTGCCATTCCTGTGTGCAGGCAGCAGGCAGGAACCAGCCGGATATTATCTGGGTTGGACATGAGAAGCCGGGAAGTATTGGTGTTGATGATATAAGAGACCAGCTTGTATCGGATATGCAGATTAAGCCTTACAGCAGTCCTTACAAGATATACATTATTGATGAAGCAGACAAGCTTACTGTTGCAGCACAGAATGCAATGCTTAAGACAATTGAAGAGCCGCCGGCTTATGGAATTGTTATTCTGCTTGCTAATAATCCGGATGTTTTCTTACAGACTATTCTGTCAAGATGCGTTGTGCTTGATCTTAAGCCACTTAAGGATGATGTAGTTATTAAATATCTTAAAGACCACTATGATAATATCAGTGATTACGAGTGTAAATTTGCAGCAAGATTTGCAGCTGGACGAATCGGCAGGGCAATGACTATGGTTGAATCTACTGAGTTTGCAGAGTTAAGACGTGATGTAATGGATGTTATTAAGAATGCTAAGGATATGGATTCGGCTGATATTATGACATCGGTGAAAAGAGTTACCAATTATAAGCTGACTATTGATGATTACCTTGACCTTATGCTTATGTGGTACAGGGATGTACTTATGTTTAAGAGTACGAATGATACTAATCTGCTCATATTTAATGACCAGATGACACTGATAAAGAGTCAGGCACAGACTATGTCATATGAAGGTTTACAGGATATTATTAATTCTATTGACAGGGTTAAGGTCAGACTTCAGGCAAATGTTAATTTTGATCTGGTTATTGAATTGCTTATTATGGCGATTAAGGAAAATTCATAGAATGGAGAGTATAGATGACTAAAGTTGTTGGAGTTAGATTCAGACAGGTTGGAAAGATATATTTTTTTGCACCTGGGAAATATTCAGTCGAAACAGGACAGCATGTTATTGTTGAGACTGCCAGAGGAGTTGAATATGGACAGGTTGTTCTAGGTGAAAGAGAAGTTGAAGATACAGCGGTTATCCAACCTCTAAAGGCAATTATAAGGGTTGCAACACCAGAAGATGATGAAAGAGAATTAAAAAACAGGGAAAAGGAAAAAGAAGCATTTAAGATATGTCTTGAGAAGATTGCAAAGCATAATCTTGACATGAAGCTTATTAAGGCTGAGTATACATTTGACAATAATAAGGTGTTGTTCTATTTTACTGCTGATGGAAGAATTGATTTCAGAGAGCTTGTTAAGGATCTTGCTGCAGTATTTAAGACAAGAATTGAATTAAGACAGATTGGAGTAAGGGATGAGACTAAGATTCTTGGTGGAATTGGTTCCTGCGGAAGACCTTTATGTTGTGCCACATTTTTACCAGAATTCAATCCGGTATCTATTAAGATGGCTAAGGAGCAGAATCTGTCACTTAATCCAACTAAGATTTCAGGTGTGTGTGGACGACTTATGTGTTGTTTAAAGAATGAGCAGGATACATATGAGGAATTAAATAGTCATCTGCCTAATGTGGGAGATTCTGTTACTACACCAGATAAACTGGTTGGTGAGGTTTCAAGTGTCAATGTTTTAAGGCAGAGAGTTAAGGTATTAATAACTCATGATAATGACGAAAAGGAACTTAAGGAATATCCGGTTGAGGAGCTTCGTTTTAAGAGAAAAAGAAGATTTGATAAGGTCCGCATTGATGATGATAAGGAACTTAAGGCACTTGAAGAATTAGAAAGAAAAGAAGGAAAAGCCCATATTAGTGATGATTAATGAACGAATTGATGATTTGATGAGAGATGGACTAAAGCTTATACAGAATACAGATATTTTTTGTTTTGGAATGGACGCAGTGCTGTTGTCTACTTATGCCACGGCAGGGAAGAAAGACAGGGTGCTGGACATGGGTACCGGTAATGGTATTATTCCGGTGCTTATGCAGTCTAAGAATCCGGGTAGCACATACAGTGCTCTTGAGATTCAGGAGGGAAGCGCGCAGCTTGCCAGAAGAAATGTGGAGCTTAATCATCTTGAGAACAGAATCAGTGTTGTTAAGGGTGATATAAAGGAAGCTTCCACTATATTTGGGGAAGCTTCTTTTAATGTTGTGACGAGCAATCCGCCATATATGAATGAAAATCACGGTATTGTTAATCCGGACAGTGCCAAGGCAATTGCAAGACATGAGCTTCTGTGTAGTCTTGATGATGTTATAAGGGAAGCAAGCCGTTGTCTTAAATCTAAAGGGAAAATGTATATGGTTCACAGACCGAACAGACTTGTTGATATATTTGACACTATGAGAAAGTATCATCTTGAGCCGAAGAGAATGAGGCTGGTGTATCCTTATGTGAATAAGGCTGCCAATATGGTGCTTATAGAAGCGGTTAAGGGAGGTAATTCCCAGCTTATTGTTGAAGAACCGCTTATTGTATACAAGACGGACGGTACATACACTGATGCGCTTCTAAAAATGTATGAATAGATAGAGGTTTATTATGGATAATGAAAAAAATGTAAAGAAAGACGGACCGGGTATGCTGTATCTGTGTGCAACGCCTATTGGTAATCTTGAGGATATTACTTACAGGGTTTTGCGTGTGCTTTCAGAAGCAGACCTGATTGCAGCAGAGGATACAAGAAACAGTATTAAGCTGCTTAATCATTTTGAAATAAAGACACCTATGACAAGCTATCATGAATTTAATAAGTATGATAAGGCAAAGGTTCTTGTTGATAAAATATTAGGTGGAATGGATGTGGCTGTAATTACTGATGCAGGAACTCCGGGAATATCGGATCCTGGTGAGGAGCTTGTAAAGCAATGCAGGGCAGCAGGTATCAGGGTTACTTCACTTCCGGGACCGGCAGCATGCATAACAGCGCTTACAATGTCAGGACGCGAGACAAGAAGATTCGCATTTGAAGCATTTTTACCAGCGGATAAGAATGAGAGAAAAGAAGTTCTTGCAGAGTTAGCATGTGAAACAAGGACTATGATTATATATGAAGCACCGCACAGACTTACTAAGACACTCGCGGAACTACAAGATACGCTTGGCGGTGACAGACAGATTACTATATGTAAGGAACTTACCAAGAGATATGAGAATTCTATGGAATTCACGCTTGAATCTGCATGTGAATATTATGAAAATAATGAGCCAAGAGGTGAATATGTGCTTGTGATTGCCGGTAAAAGCCGAGAGCAGTTAAAGGCCGAGGCAAGAAAGCAGTGGGAAAACATGAGTGTGGCAGAACATGTGCAGATGTATATGTCGCAGGGCATGGATAAGAAAGAAGCCATGAAAGCTGCAGCAAAGGACAGAGGAGTGTCAAAGAGGGATATATATCAGGAGCTTGAAGGGAAAGCGTAAGCAGCTACCGGATAGTGTGCTCTTTGATGATTGCACGTACTGTCTTGAAAAGATAAGGCTTAATTGTATCTATGTCAGCAGGTTCTTTATAAAGAATTGCGCTGTAGCAAGTTGAACTTACAAGCTCAACAATAAGGAAGAGCATTATTTCAGGCTCTTCAAGTGAGATATCCTCAGCGTTAATCATTTCATAATATACATCTTTAAAGTTAATATCATCAGATGCAACCTTAGTTGTGAGAGCTTCCTTGAAGATTCCCCAGCTAAGGTTTTTTGATATAAATGTGAGAAGAGTCTGATTAGAATTCAGCTCATCTACAATATGATTAATTATAAATATTATTTTTTCTTCGAAACCTAACTGTTCGTTCTTTTCTTTAGAAAATTCTTCTAAATCAGCGACGGCATTCTTAAATAATTTACTTGATTCATGTGATATAAGACGGTTTCTTATATCATACTTGTCCTTAAAGTACAGATAAAATGTACCCTTAGCAATACCTGCTTTCTGAGAAATTTCCGCAATAGAAGTCTTCGTAACCCCCTGGGTAGTAAAGAGATTAAATGCAGTATTCAGCAGAGAAGTAAGTTTCTGTTGTTTGTTAGCTTCAAGCTTTCCCATATCAATCACTCACCTTTATTAGTGTTAATTATTAGTTGGTTATAGTGTGTATTATGAGTTGGTATGGTAATTGATTTCAGGTGCTTTGGAGCCACCGGCACTTAACAAGTTGCAGGAACTGCAACGAGTTTAGTGTCCGCTGTGAGCGACAAGCAGCGCAAGCGTGCCTGAAATTGATTACCATGCCAACTCATTCATAAATACATTATACACCAACTCAATTATAAAATAAATATTAAAAAATGACTTTTGGTCAATTTTCTATTGACTATGTGTTTTGAGGTGCTATAATGTCAACTGAAATTGAAAATGACTATCGGTCATATTTGTTAAAGACATGAATACTTATATGACTAAGGGTTGTTGGCATTTGCATCTTACAGAAAGGCGTGGTTATTTATATGAAAAAGTTTGGAAAAGTTGTTGTTAAGTTAAGAATTCCAATTCTGGTTCTTAGCTTCCTGCTGTTGATTCCATCAGTTCTTGGTTACTTTAATACCAGGGTTAATTACGATATCCTGTATTATCTGCCAAGTGATATCGACACTATGCAGGGACAGGACATTTTGCTTGATGATTTCGGAAAGGGCGCTTATGCAATGGTCGTCGTTGACGGAATGAATAAGTCAAATGTTTCTAAGTTGGTAAAGAAGGTTGAGGGGGTTGACCATGTAGCGTCAGTTATCTCTTATAGTGGAATAGTAGGAGATGATGTTCCTTCAGAAATTCTTCCTGATAAGTTCCGTTCTTATTTTGAAAATGAGGATTCAGGAGCTACGTTGTTTGCAATATTCTTTGATGATACAACATCAAGTGACGATACAATGAAGGCTATTCAGGAAGTAAGAGATGTTACGGATAATCAGTGTTATATTGCCGGTATGTCTGCTGTAGTTACAGATACTAAGACAATGGCAGAAAAGGAGACTCCTTTTTATGTACTTGTAGCGGTTGTTCTTGTATGTATCGTACTTGCTATATTTATGGATTCATTCCTTGTACCAGTATTCTTTATGTTAAGTATAGGTATGGCAATTGTGTATAACCTTGGTTCTAATTATTTCTTAGGTGAGGTTTCATACATAACGAAAGCACTGGCAGCGGTACTTCAGCTTGGTGTAACTCTGGATTATTCTATATTCTTATGGCACAGTTACAAGGAAGCTAAGGAAGAAACTCCGGATAATCATCAAGAAGCTATGGCGGTTGCTATTGGGAATACACTTACATCAGTTGTTGGTTCTTCCATAACAACTGTTGCAGGATTCATCGCACTCTGCTTTATGAGCTTTACACTTGGTCTTGACCTTGGTGTTGTTATGGCAAAGGGTGTTGTATTGGGTGTTATTGGTTGTGTTACAATACTTCCTTCCTTTATTCTTACATTTGACAAGGCTCTTGAGAAAACAATGCATAGAGAGATTATGCCGAATTTTGATAAGCCGGCAAGATGGATTGTTAATCATTCATGGATATTCCTTATAATATTCGTTCTGCTTCTTGGCCCGGCAATCTATGGATATAACAATACTAAGGTTTACTATGATTTATCTGATACACTTCCAGAGAAGCTTAACTGTTCGCAGGCTAACAAGCTGCTTGCCGACAACTTTGACGGAACTAATTCTATATATATGATTCTTGCAGACAGTAATCTTTCAGCAGAGGATTCTAATGCAATGATGAATGAGGTAAATGATCTGGATGGAATTTCATTTGCATTAAGTATTGACTCAGCACTCGGTGGAGAAATCCCTACGGAAATGCTTCCTGATTCGCTTGTTTCAGAGCTTAAGGGTGATGAATACCAGATTATGATGGTATCAACTAATTACACAATTGCTTCTGATGAAATCAATGACCAGATTGATAAGGTTGATGCGATTGCAAAGAAGTATGATGCTAAATCTATGGTAATTGGAGAAGCTCCTTGTACTAAGGATCTTATCACTATTACTGATAAGGATTTCAAGACAGTTAGTGCAGTTTCAATTGTTGCGATATTCTTTATTATTTTCTTCGTATTAAAGTCAATATCTCTTCCGGTTATTCTGGTTGCTGCTATTGAATTTGCTATATTTGTTAATATGGGTATTCCATATTATACAGGAACAACGATACCATTTATATCTTCGGTAGTAATCGGAACTATTCAGCTTGGTGCGACAGTCGATTATGCAATTCTTATGACTACAAGATATAAGAGAGAAAGAGCCGCTGGTAACTCTAAGAAAGAGGCTATATCAATAGCACTTGGAACATCTATTCCATCTATTATTGTCAGCGCACTTGGTTTCTTCGCAGCAACATTTGGTGTAGGTATGATAGCCAGTGTTGATATGATTGCTTCACTTTGTACACTTATGGCACGAGGCGCAATCATCAGTATGTTTGTTGTTATATTTGTTCTTCCATCACTTTTCGTATTGCTTGATAAGGTGATTATTCATACAAGTTTAGGTTTTAAGCCGAAGAAGAACAGTCAGAATTAAATTAGGAGGATTTATTATGGTAAAGAAGAATTTATTCAGATATAGTTCAGTTTTAATGTGTGTTGTTCTTACTGCGGCAAGTCTTGTTGGCTGCGGTGCTAAGACAGCTGCAACAACAGGAACAGATACAGCTTATGTAACAGAGATGGCAGCAGGCAGCACTGAGGCTGCTATTACACAGGCAATAACTAACGAGCTTGCAGTGTCTAACAAGAGCACACTTGCAACTAACACAAGACAGGAAACAGTTTATGTATTCAATGATGCTTCAGGTAACAAGAATCACATCACTGTCAACGAAAAGATTACAGACGCTAATGGCAATGAGACTCTTAATAAGACTGAGTCAAGTGAAAATGCGCCAGTAACAATGAAGGTTACTTACAAGCTTGATGGCAAGGAAATTAAGCCGGAAGACCTGGCCGGAAAGAGCGGAAAGGTTACAATACGTTTTGATTACACTAATAATCAGAAGAAAACTGTAACAATTAATGGTAAGAAGCAGACAGTTGCCGTACCATTTACAATGATTACAGGCATGATGCTTCCAACAGATGTATTCTCAAATGTTGAGGTTACTAATGGTAAACTTACTAAGGTTGGAGACAATATTGTGGCAGTCGGTATGACAATGCCAGGACTTAAGGATACTATGAATCTTAAGTTTAATGATAAGTCACTTGACCTTGATATTCCTGAGTATTTTGAATTAACAGCAGATGTTAAGGATTTCTCACTCGATATGACAATGTCTGTAGCAACATCTAATCTTCTTTCGGATATGAATGCTGATGACATTACTTTAGATGATTTAAAGAAAACTGTTGCTTCATTAGATGATGCAGCAACACAGCTTGCAGACGGAACAGTTACATTACAGGATGGAACACAGCAGTTAAGTGATGCAATTCCAGCACTTACTGATGGTGTTGACCAGTTAAATACAGGTGCTTCTTCTCTTAAGGATGGTATATATGCATACGCAGATGGCGCTGCAAGTGCATATGAGGGTTCAGTTTCACTTAATGACAACATGAAGACATATGCTGACGGAATCGGAACTCTTTACAATACTCTTAAGGATAATAATCTTGACAGCAGTGTTGCTTCGGCAGCAGATGGAGCAAGTGAGCTGGCTGCAGGTGCTGTAACACTTGATGCAGGAATTGACAGTGCTTTAGCAGGTGCTGGACAGTTAGTTACCGGAGCAGATGCATTATCAGGCGGTCTTACAAAACTTGAAGCTGGTTCTGACCAGCTTGCAGCAGGAACTAATAAGTTAAAGACTGATCTTGAAGCTGGAAAGACAAAGGCAACAGAAAATTATAACACAGCTTATGGAAGTTTCTATAAAGTAGCATTTGCAGTAACATGCATGAGTCAGGGAATTAATCCTAATTCAGCAACACCACAGCAGCAGGCAGTAATCGCAGCAGCTCTGGCACAGGCTGGTATATCACAGACACCTGATGTAACAAGTAAGACACAGTACGCATTGGCAACAGGTTATATATTAAAGAACTATGCATCTGTTAAGCAGGTAGTTGCTGCTACTGTAAGTGCAGCAGCTGGCGGACAGCTTGATGAAGCGACAGTAAGTTCTAAGGCAGATGAGCAGATTGTTACAATGACAAGCGGACTTTCACAGGCTTATCAGGCATATAACAATTGCAATACAACATTATCATCTCTTGAAGATGCCGGATATTTTGATGGTATGAGCGACCTTAATGCTGGTATTAAGTCAGCTAATTCTGGTGCAACACAGCTTAAAGCAGGAATTGACCAGTTAAGCACAGGTGCAGGACAGTTAAGTGCTGGTTCTAAGCAGCTTAAGGCAGGACTTGGAACATTAAGTACAGGTCTTAACACACTCAGCATATCAGTTGGTTCATTCTCAACTTACAAGGAAGGAACTCTCTGCTCAAGCTTATATGCATTAAATCTTAATGCAGGAAAACTTCAGAAGGAAGGAACAGCAGTCCTTCAGAGCGGACTTTCACAGCTTACAGCTAATAATGATACATTAAAGAGCGGAGCTTCACAGCTTGCAGATGGAACAGCTACATTAAAGGATAGTTCAGGAACACTTGCAGATGGAGTTACACAGTTAAACGAAGGTGCAATTACATTAAAGGATGGAATGGCACAGTTTAACAGCGAAGCAATCGAGCCTATCACAAAGCTTGTAGACTCAGACGCACAGACAGCCGTTGATACAATCAAGGCGGTAGTTAAGGCAGGTCAGGAATACAATTCATTCTTAGGCAAGTCAGATGACAAAGCCGGAAGTGTAACATTTGTTTACAAGACAGCAGGTATCACAGCCAATAAATAAGCTTTTTTCTTTCAAACACTTTCATATAAAGATGGAACAGCCACCCTTGGGTTTCCCCGCGGGTGGCTGTTTCAATATGTTATATACGAATAAATGTGAATATTACAAGGTATAATCTATACTAACGGGGATTTGCGTTATAACACATATAAAAACGACTGCCTTTGAATATTTTGGACAGTCGTTTAGATTCATTTGGTTAATTATTATTCTTATGTTTCTTGATTATCTCTTCATATCTGCGCTGGGAAGCTTTTTCTTCCTCAGTAAGTTCTTTTGGCGCGTCTTCAATATCGTTAAGCTGTGCAAATACATCAGCTAAATCATCTAAATTGAGTAAATTCTTGTTGTCTGGCATAATACCCCTCCTTTATTAAGCTGATTGTTATTATGGAATCTGATGGAAGAAATCTTCCAGTCGTATAAATGTTTTCGTGAGAACCTCGGCTTCTTCTTTTGTTAAATCCTTCGTGATATGTCCAATCATATCCTTGTGAAAATTCTCATGATGTCTGTATGCGGCAATTCCTTTGTCTGTAAGAGAAGCATAGACTATACGGCGGTCTTTCTCACCGCGCTTTCTTATCACATAGCCTTTCTTGACAAGTCCATTGATTCCAACTGTAAGAGTTCCCATTGTTACTCCAAGTGACTTGGAAATTGTGGACATAGTACGAGGTTCTTCAATGCCGATTGCTTCTATAATATGCATGTCTGTAACAGAAATATCTTTAAATTCTTCTGTGATAAGAGCCCTTTCTTCAATGTTCAAGATATCATTGAACAAGTCTACAAGCACAGAATTCAGAGACTCAAATATATCCATAAACACGTACCTTAACCTTACTTATTAATAAAATAATTATATCTTATTAAAAAGTAATATGCAAGTTTGCAATTTGTACAAATGTGGTGTAATATGTCATTGGAATATGCAAAACTGGGTATTTGATACCCTTAATCTATTATGACGTTGGAGGAAGACATGAAATTTATAGCAATTGGTGAATTGATGTTGAGACTATCACCACCTAACTATGAAAAACTTGTAACTACACATGATTTCAGAGTTAATTATGGCGGAGCAGAGGCAAATGTAGCGGTTTCCCTTGCAAACCTTGGTGTTGATTCAACATTTTTTACAGTATTACCTAACTCAGACCTTGGAAAGTCAACTATTAATTATCTTAAGTCTAATGATGTGCATACCAAGCACATTATAAGATCAGAAGGAAGAATGGGACTTTATTATCTGGAAGAAGGTGTTTCTGTCAGACCTTCACAGGTAATATATGATAGAGCTGATTCTGCATTTGCAGAATACGACTATAAGGATGTTGATTTCGAGGAGATTCTTAAGGATTATGACTGGCTCCATATTAGCGGTATCACTCCAGCTCTTTCTTACAACTGCCGTAAGATGATGGATATGGCAGTTAAGGCAGCTAAGAAGATGGGACTTACTGTCAGCTTCGATCCTAACTGGAGAAGTACGCTCTGGTCATTCGAGACTGCAAGAGATGTTCTTAGTAAGTACCTTCCTTATGTTGATGTGCTTATTGGAATCGAACCTATCCATGTATACAGAGAAGATGGAACTGATGTTAAAGATGGTCTTACAATGGACCCATCATTTAAGGACATGGACAGAGTATTTAAGGCAATAGACGAGCAGTATCATATGAAGGCTATTGCAAGAACTGTAAGATATGTACACTCAGGAAGCAACAACTCTTTAAAGGCTTTCTATTATACTAATGGAGAGACTTATGAGAGTAAGACAATTAATTTCGAGATAGTAGACCGAGTTGGTGGAGGCGATGCATTTTCATCAGGACTTATCTATGCCCTTATGGACAATATGACTCCTGAAGATACTGTTAACTTCGCTGTTGCTTCTTCAGTAATGAAGCATGCTATCAGAGGTGATACTAATATCACATGTGTTGACCACATTAAGAGACTTATGAAGAATTCGTCTTTCGATGTGCAGAGATAATTTAATATTAAGATTACCTGTTCCGTGTGTGGAACAGGTTTTTTTACGGAGGCTTAAGTTATGAGTATTAATATTTGTCCAATGGTTGCACTGGCAGCCGAGCTGACGAATGTGCCTTTATGGCTTTGTATACCATTTGCATGTCTGCTTTTGTGTATAGCCATAATTCCACTTGTAAAAGGAGAATGGTGGGAAAAGTACAGACCATTTGCTGTAATATTCTGGTCACTGCTTTTCATAATTCCGTTCGCAGTTAAGTATGGTGCTGGAACAGCAGCAGAGACTGTACTTGAATGTCTGGTAAATGATTATCTTACATTCATTGTACTGCTTTTCGGTCTGTTCTGCGTAGCAGGTAACATAACAGTTGAGGGAAGTCTTGTTGGTTCACCAAGAGTAAATGTTATTCTTCTTGGAATAGGAACCCTTCTTTCAAGCTGGATTGGAACTACAGGTGCGTCAATGCTTCTTGTAAGACCTGTTATTAAGATGAATTCATGGAGAAGAAATAAGGCTCACATAATGGTGTTCTTCATTTTTCTTATATCTAATATGGGAGGAAGTCTTACACCTATCGGTGACCCACCACTTCTTATGGGATTCTCAAGAGGTGTTCCTTTCTTCTGGAGTATAAGATTCTTTCCGATACTGCTCCTTAATATGATTATTCTTCTTACAGTGCTTTATTTTCTTGACAAGAGAGCATACAGGAAGGATATAGCAGCAGGTTATATGCCAGAGATTAAGGAAAATGAGCCACTTATAAGATTTGAGGGATTACATAATATTATATTCATCGTAATTATTGTAGCAGCAGTTATATTAAGCGGAGTACTTCCGGATGTACCATTTTTCCAGAATGCTGCCGGCGAGGTAATCTCAATTCCTATATTTGGAGAGGTTAAGCTTGCAATTACTTCACTTATTGAAGTAGTTATGATTCTTTTAGCCGCATTTTTATCATTCAAGACAACTAATGCAGAGATAAGAAAGAAAAACCATTTCACATGGGGTGCCATTCAGGAAGTTGCTGTACTTTTCATAGGTATATTTATTACTATGCAGCCAGCTCTTATGATTTTAAAGAGTGCAGGCGCAGAGCTTGGACTTACACATCCATCACAGATGTTCTGGGTAACAGGTGCGCTTTCAAGTTTCCTTGATAATACACCAACTTATCTTGTATTCCTCACAACGGCTGGTTCAATGGGATTTGCGTCAGGTATTACAACTGCACTTGGAGTTGTTCCTGCAAAAATGCTTACGGCAATATCATGTGGCGCGGTATTTATGGGAGCAATGACTTATATCGGTAATGCACCTAATTTCATGGTTAAGTCAATATCAGATGAAAATGGTGTTAAGATGCCAAGCTTCTTTGGTTATATTGTGTGGTCATTGTGCTGCCTTGTACCGGTATTCCTTATTGACACACTATTATTCTTTATATAATTAGGAGGTGCGCATTATGGCAGATAATGATAAAATAACTGAACTTGCGAACAGAATATACGCACTGGACGAGAAAGTATATAAAGCTACAGGTTCTAATCTGGGACGTGTATATCAGGGAAACAAGGAAAAATGTATTAATGATTTAAGAGATTTGATTAAATCCAGTGCGGATTCTTCAGTTCTTAGAAGTGAGCTTGCTCTTATAAGTAATATGGCAAGAACCACTAAAAAGAATCCTCAGCTTCATAAAGAAATAATGCATGAATATGGTGAGATATTTGATGAAGCAATGGCTATGCAGGAAGCGAGAGAGGGAAATGATATTATTGACCCGGAGCATGCAGAGCTTAATATGTCCAATCTTGCAAACAGATTTGGAAAGGACGACAATCTTATTATATGCATAGGCCGTTCATATGGCTGTGCCGGAACAGATATTGGTTTCAGGCTTGCTGATAAGTTAAGAATCAGCTATTATGATGTATCTATCATGAATGAGATATTACAGCGTAATGAAGAACATGAAGAAACTGACAGAGCTTTATTCCAGAATAAAACAACAAGAACACCGGCTCAGTGGTGGAGAGATTTTAAGAAGTACCATGGTCTTTCAAGGTCTGATGTACAGTTCTTTAATACATCTAAGAAGCTGGTCGATTTAGCAAAGCAGGAACCATATGTTATCATGGGAAGATATGCGGATAATATTCTTACTAAGAACCACATTCCTCATATAAGCATATTTATCACAGCTCCTAAGAAGCTGCGTATACAGAGAACTTACCATACAAGCAAAGAGAAGCTTACTTATAAGCAGGCTGCGAAGTATGTTTCAAAAGAGGATAAGGCACATCTTAAAAGATACGCATTCTATACAGGCAAGAAGTGGGGCGAAGCAGATAACTACGACCTCACAATCAATAGTTCTACTTATGGAATTGACGGAAGCGTTGATCTGATAATGAGAATTGTGGCTAAGAATCAGCTTGACAACTAAACATTTATTATATAAAATCTAATCAAATGCATTGACGAAGACAGTAGGTTGGAGTGAAAAGCATGAGCGAGCCGGGATGGTGAGAGCCGGTGCGAGTACTATCCATCTGAACATCACTTCTGAGCATCTTCGCTGAAATCATTACGAGACTAAGCGGGGACGGTAATCCCATCGTCAGGTTAAAGCCAGGGACGCATATGATAGTATGTCGTAATCATTCAGATTTTAGGATAAGTATGTTACCCCTCTGTTGTATTACGGCAGAGGGGTTTTTCGTAAGCAATGAGTCATGCAAGCAGCCATCAAGCTTGCTTGTGTGGCTGCTTATATGACGAATGCCCGTAATGAACAACGAAGGACGAAGTCCGGGAGTTGTGAATTACCAAGACTCGGGAGTGACGAAGTCACGGAGAGGCTTGGCTTACGAAAAAATGATTATAGCCAGAAGGCAAGAAAGGAAGCTGCAATGATTTATCAGAAAGTTTCTGCGGATATGAAGTTCGTAGACAGAGAAAAAGAAGTTGAAAAGTTCTGGAAAGACAATGATATCTTCCAGAAGAGTATTGATAACAGAAAGGAAGGCCCAACTTACACATTCTATGACGGACCTCCAACTGCTAATGGTAAGCCACATATTGGACATGTACTTACAAGAGTTATTAAGGATATGATTCCAAGATACAGAACAATGAAAGGCTACATGGTTCCTCGTAAGGCTGGATGGGATACACATGGACTCCCGGTTGAGCTTGAAGTTGAGAAGATGTTAGGTCTTGATGGCAAGGAACAGATTGAAGAATATGGTATCGAGCCATTTATCAAGCATTGTAAGGAATCTGTATGGAAATACAAGGGTATGTGGGAGGATTTCTCATCTACTGTTGGTTTCTGGGCTGATATGGATAACCCATATGTAACATATGACAATAACTTTATCGAGTCTGAATGGTGGGCTTTAAAGCAGATCTGGGATAAGGGTCTTCTTTATAAGGGCTTCAAGATTGTTCCTTACTGTCCTCGTTGTGGTACACCTCTTTCTTCACATGAGGTTGCCCAGGGCTACAAGACTCTTAAAGAGCGTACAGCAGTTGTAAGATTCAAGATTGTTGGAGAGGATGCATATTTCCTTGCATGGACAACAACTCCTTGGACACTCTGCTCTAATATTGCTCTTTGTGTTAATCCAGATGAGACTTATGCAAGAGTTAAGGCAGCAGATGGATTCACATACATCATGGCAAAGGCACTTCTTGACAAGGTTCTTGGAGGAATCGAGAGAGAAGAAGGAACTCCTGCTTATGAGATTATTGAAGAATATAAGGGTAAAGACCTTGAATATAAGGAATATGAGCCACTTTACCAGTGTGCAAAGGATGCCGCTGACAAGCAGCACAAGAAAGCATTTTTCGTATACTGCGATAATTATGTAACTATGGAAGATGGTACTGGTATCGTTCATATTGCACCTGCATTTGGTGAAGACGATGCAAGAGTTGGTAGAAAATATGACGCTCCATTTGTTCAGATGGTAGACGAGGCTGGTGTTATGAAGCCTGAGACTCCATTTGCAGGAATGCGTGCTAAGCCAACTAAGAAAGAGATGGAAGCAGGCGCTATCAACTGTGATGTTGAGGTTCTTAAGGAACTTGAGGGCAGAGGAATCCTCTTCTCAGCACCTAAGGTAGAGCATGAATATCCTCATTGCTGGAGATGTGATACACCACTTATCTACTATGCAAGAGAGTCATGGTTTATCAAGATGACAGACCCAGAAGTTAAGGCTAACTTAATTGCTAATAATAAGACAATCAACTGGATTCCAGAGACAATCGGTACAGGACGTTTCGGAGCATGGCTTGAAAATGTTCAGGACTGGGGAATTTCACGAAACAGATACTGGGGTACACCTCTTAATATCTGGCAGTGTGAGGACTGCGGTGAGATGATGTCTATCGGAAGTATCGAAGAACTCAAGGAAAAATCAGACAATTGTCCAGATAATATTGAGCTTCACAGACCATATGTTGATGCAGTTACATGCAAGTGTCCTAAGTGTCAGGGAACAATGAAGAGAGTTCCAGAAGTTATCGACTGCTGGTTCGATTCAGGTTCAATGCCATTTGCACAGCACCACTATCCATTTGAGAATAAGGAAGTATTCGAGCAGCAGTTCCCAGCTAAGTTCATATCTGAGGCTGTTGACCAGACAAGAGGCTGGTTCTACTCATTACTTGCTATCTCAACACTGCTCTTTAACAAAGCTCCATATGAGAATGTTATTGTTCTCGGACATGTTCAGGATGCAGACGGACAGAAAATGAGTAAGTCAAAGGGTAACGCTGTTGATCCATTTGACGCATTACAGAAGCATGGTGCTGACGCAATCCGTTGGTATTTCTACGAGAATTCAGCTCCTTGGGTTCCTAACAGATTCAAGGACGAGTGGGTTTCAGAAGGTCAGAGAAAGTTCATGGGAACATTCTGGAACACATATGCATTCTTCGTACTGTATGCTAATATTGATGATTTTGACGCTACTAAGTATCAGCTTGAATATGACAAGCTCTCAGTTATGGACAAATGGTTATTATCAAAGCTTAATTCTTTAGTTAAGGTTGTTGATACTAACCTTGAGAATTACAAGATTACAGAGACTGCAAGAGCTCTTGAGGACTTCACAGACGAGCTTTCTAACTGGTATGTAAGAAGAAGCCGTGAAAGATTTTGGGCTAAGGGAATGGAGCAGGATAAGATTAATGCTTACATGACTCTTTACACAACACTTGTAACTCTGGCTAAGATTTCTGCACCAATGGTTCCATTCATGACAGAAAGCATTTATAGAAATCTTGTATGCAGCATTGATAAAAATGCGCCTATTTCAATACATTTATGCGACTTCCCTAAGGTTAATGAGCAGTTCATTGACAAGAAGCTTGAGGAAACTATGGATGATGTATTAGACGCAGTTGTTATCGGACGTGCATGCCGTAATTCAACTAATATCAAGAACCGTCAGCCAATCGGCAAGATGTTCATTAAGGCAGACTGGAAGCTTGATGAGTTCTACACAGCTATTATCGCTGACGAGCTTAATGTTAAGGAAGTTGAATACACAGATGATGTAAGAGCATTTACATCTTACTCATTCAAGCCACAGATGAAGACTCTCGGACCAAAATACGGAAAGCTTCTTAATGCAATCAGAACAGCTCTTACAGAGGTTGACGGTAACGCAACTATGGATAAGCTTAACGAGTCAGGAAGCTTTGAGTTAAATGTTGAAGGTCAGACTATCGAGCTTTCTAAGGACGACGTTCTTATCGAGATGACTCAGAAGGAAGGATTTGTTGCAAGCAGCGACAAGGGTATCACAGTTGTTCTTGATACTAACCTTACTCCAGAGCTTATCGAGGAAGGTTTCGTAAGAGAGGTTATCTCTAAGGTTCAGACTATGCGTAAGGACGCTGGTTTCGAGGTTATGGATAAGATTAATCTCTATGTATCAGGCAACGACAAGATAGCTGATATTGTTAACAGAAATGCCGCTCAGGTTAAGACTGTAGTTCTTGCACAGGATATTATCACTGGAAAGACTGCAGGATTTGAGAAGGAGTGGGATATCAATGGTGAGAAGGTTACACTTGCTGTTGAGAAGCTTGCTTAATGCAGGTAATTGAATAAAAGTTATATTAAGCTGTGTGCTGGTCTTTGAGGCTGGTGCACAGCTTTTTTATGCTATAGAAATATTGATATATATTATTGTAAATGTTACTATTTAATTAAGAAAAATGTTGTATGCGGAGAAATCATAATGATAAAAATTGCAATATGTGATGATGACATTGATTTTATGGATAAGTATGATGAACGGATAATAGACATTTTTAATAAATGTACTATGGGAGATGAAACATATTCGGTCGTCAGATATCATTCGGGAAAGGAACTGCTGGATAATTATAAGAAAGACGGTGCAGATATATTTCTGCTTGATATAGACCTCGGTGACTGTAAAGGATATGAGGTGGGGCGTGAGCTTACATTTAGGGAGTCCGACCCGGCAATTATATATATTACTGGATATTCGGAGAATGTATATAATGCTTTTGTTGGCAGACCGATAGGATTTGTACAGAAGAAATGCCTTGAAAGTGACCTTGAAAAGTTTGTGTATGATGCAGTTTATCATGTTCGTAAGAGGGCGCAGAGAGTAGAGATTACAGGAAAAGATAGAAAATATGAGCTGGCAGCAGATGAAATAGTTGTATTTGAAGTGTATGACCATGAATTAAAGATTACTTTAAAAGATGGAGAAAAGATACTTAGTGGTTCGTTGCACACATATGAAGAGAAACTTGAAGAGTATGGGTTTATTAAAATATCGCGCTCAGTTATGCTCAATCCAAGATATATAAAAAATATATCCGGTGATGAAGCTGTCATGATAAATGGTAGTATTTGTAAAATCAGCAGAAGCAGACGAAAGAATGTGAGAAGGGAATATGAATTATGTACGAGGCGGTAGAAGTGTTTGTAAATATTTTTCAGGCATTTGCAATAACATATTATCTTATAAAATGTCTTGGCGTGAAAGAGGGGAAGAATAGAAAATGTGCATATATAACAGGAGTTATAGTAACAGTTCTGTATCTTGAGATTATGAACAGAATTATTTTTTTTGAGAGCGTGGGAGTGCTTATATATCTAGTTGTATCATTGGCGTTTAGCGCAGTATTCTTATGTGGGAATGTTGCCCAGAAGATTATGTATAATGTTGTGATGATGGTGGCAATTGTATGTGCCGCAATGCTAGGCGCTGGAATTGTAGGAGTAATAAAAGGAACAGATTTCTTAAAAGTAGGACAATATGGAGAATCAAGCAGGTATATTTCACTTGTACTTACGCAGGTGATTTTATGCATATTTTTCTATATGATAATTAAGTTTAAGACAATGAATGAGCATATGGATAACAGATACATGATGGTATTAAGTATAGTTCCGGTTGTTTCAGTAATTATATGCTGTCTGATAGTATATCAGGAAAATAAAAGTGAAAGCATTAGAGCATTATATACGCTGATTGCTGTGGTGGGAATAATCACGGTTAATATTATAAATATGGTACTGATGTCTATTGAACGAAAAGTCTACGAACATAATACAGAGGAAGAACTTCTTGTGGAGGCATACAGACAGAAAGAGAAGGACATTCAGGGGATAATTGAACTTCAGGAAAGATATAGCAAGTATAAGCATGATGAAAAGAACATATTAAGTCTGATTTCGGATTTAGCTGATAAGGGGGAAATGCAAAAAATAAAGAATATTACGCAGAAGTACACAGGTGAGCAGTCTGTAGAAAAGGAAGTAATATGTTCTTCAAATGTTGTACTTAATTATCTTCTTAACAGAAAAATATTACAGTGTGAAGAACTTAGAATTGAGAAAACATGTATTGTATTAGGAAATGTGGAGGAATCAATAGCTGATATAGATATGTATGTAATATTAGAAAATCTTATTGATAATGCTATGGAAGCAAGCCTGAAAACAGACAAACCGGAGATATATGTGATGATATGCAGGACAGAAGATACATTGAGCTTTAATATAGGCAATTCGGTAATGAATGGCATTAAGGAAATAAATACAGATACTCAGACAACTAAGGAAGACAGCAGAAAGCATGGATATGGTTTGAAGAATATTAAAGATGTTGTTGATAAATATAATGGGGAAATATCGTATGAAATGCGTCGACCGGACTATATTATGTGCAGAGTTGAGCTGTCATTGGGAAAGTGAAATACAATTCGCGTTAAAAAATGACCGTTCGCGTAAATCGTATTGAAAAATATTGGGAATGTTGTAAAGTGGAGTCAGAATGTAGTCGGGATAAGAAGGGGGAGATTCTATTGAAGAAGGCAGTATTAGCAATATTAATTGCAGGAATGGCTGTATTAACAGCATGTAGTAATAATAAGACGGTTAAGAATGATGACAATGTTTACAAATATTCTGATTATGAATATAAAGATGAGGCTCAATTTTATATGAAGAAAAATGCTGCGGCTGCGGAAAAAGGCTATTATTATCTTGCAAAGTCTCCAGTTAGCAGTGAAGAATATAAATTTATGTTTTACTACGATATGGTTAATGCCAATAGTGTAGCGTTATGTTCAAATGTAAATTGTACACATGATAATGCAGAGTGCGAGGCATATTTGTCAGATGAAGAATGTCTGGGTAGTACTATATGGTATTATGGTGGAAGAATATACATGATAGAAAAGACAAAGGAGAAGGATATCCTTGTGTCTTATGATAAAACATTAAGAGATAAGAAATCTGAAAAGACATTATCAACAGAAGGTATGTCTTTGTCATCAGCATGGGGTGACATTAAATATGCAGATATTGTCAATGGATATATGTATTATCTTTTATATAGTGATTCGGGGTGTGTAATGTATAAGGTGGACATTAATAGTTCATCTGAACCGGAAAAAGTAAAAGAATATAATGCAGCATTCAATGGTGGAACAGATTTTATAGGGGTTAGTCTTGCGTCACTTAACGCAATAGGTGACAAACTCTATATTAACTGGAGAACAAGTATATCATTAGAGGCAGAAGAATATATCGTGGATTGTCTCGATACTAATACAGGGAATGTAGAAACACTTATTGATATAAGTAGTGATGACGAATTATCTAAGAAGGCAGATTCTAAACACTGGGTTACATCAGAATTATTTTATGATAAAGATGGCAACATGTATTTTGCAGGAGTAGATTCAAGTGCATGGTGTCTTTATAGAATGAATCTTAAAACACAGGAAATAAGTGAAGTATTTAAACTGGATAATAAATCAACCAGAAATTATACAAAACTTGCAGGATATGATGGACAGTATTTTTATGTATTTGATAAACCAGACCTTTCTAAAGGAATAAAAAATATTACAACTGATGATAAAAATATTGTTTATATATTAGATACAAATGGCGAGATAAAAGATACATTAGAATTTAATCAGGAAAGTACTAAGACGACTGCTGATGTAAATATATTGGGAGGAGATAGAAGATATCTGTTAGTAACAACAACAGATACGGATATTCAACAGTTCAAAGCATCTTCAGAATTAATGAGTAAATATGAAGAACTGAAAAAGAGAATGGAAACTGAAGGTTCGAGTAAACTGGCACAGGTATGTTTAAGTGCAGTGTTGGACAAAGCTGACATTGGAACAGGAAACAAGGAGTGGATACAGATTACTCCGGAATAGGAGCAAAATGGAATTATTGAGGGTTTTACGGAAAAGTGTTGTATTTATTGCTATTTTTCTTGGAATAATAATCTGGTTGAGCATTTTTAAGATTAATAATACGAATGATAAAAAAGTATATGCTTATTATAATCAGTTGATGTATGAATATGATAATCAAACGGAAATGATTGAATCCTTAACATACAGCAAGTATGTACATGATAAAACAGATGACTACGAAGCAGACAGGGAATATATTGAAGAAGCAATAAAACTTTTACAGGAAAAATATCAATATGTTTATTCTTCTGATATGTCAAGGGCAGAGAATAATTACAAGAAAATTATTAACAGCACATTATTTGCGGAGGAGCAAAGTTACTATGTACTTAATGCGCAAAAGTATATGGCAGATTTGGAAAGCAGAGGGGAAATCAATTCCTCTATTACTAACACTACTGCTATAGAAAAACTGGTATCAGACAAACAACTTCCAGTTATTTTTCTGGTGATGATGATATTTGTGCTTATAACTTTTATGGAAGAGTTTGAAAATAATATGTTTCTTCAGATTAGAGGCAGTAAAAATTCCAGAAAAGTATTACCGGTAAAAAGATGTTTTATTATATTGCTTATATCAATAGTGCTTTCGTTTGTTTTTAATGGCGTCATTCTGGCAATATATAAGAATATTTATGGCTGTAATATGGGAAGTCTGATACAGAATTCTTATATGTTTAATATGTTCCAATTAAAGACAAATGTAGCTACATTTTTTATTATATATTGTATAACATTTGCGATAGCTATGAGTGTGTTGTCATGGCTGGTATATTTTGTTTTCCTTATTACTGGTAATTACAAATTATCAATAGCAGGAACAGGGTTGTTTTTAGTTTTTGAATATATAATTAATATTAATATATCATCTAAGAGTGCATTTGCATTTTTAAAATACATAAATATTTCAAATGTATTGTTTCCGGGGCAGTCATATTACATATATGAAAACTGGGGAACGGATAATTTTATTACAGATATTCAGAGTACGACTTGGCTTCTGACAATATTACTGGCAATAACAGGATTGATTGGAGTATATATTACATATTCTCATAAATATGCACAGGGCAGGAAGAGTGCCATAACAAAAATAATAGAAAAATGCTCTCAGTTTATCCAGATGTTATTGGGAAAAGTACCTTTATTTGTATCTGAATTATATAAGACCCTTATATTACAAAAGGGAATAATACTTCTTGCTGCTGCTGTTTATTTATTGATATCATGCAGAATGTACAGAGGTGTTGATTATAGTAATACGGATTTTTCAATGAATAATTTTTATTCTATGTTTAGTGGAAATACCGGAGATAAAGAGTGTGAAGCATATATTGAGGAATGTCGTAATGCTGTCGAAGAATTAGGCAAAAAAGCAGAGACAGATGCTAATTATAAATATAAATTTCGTGAAGCAAGTCAGACTCTTGAAAATATGGAGAATTGTCTGAATTATGTAAGAAAAGTTAATGAGGAAAAAGGGATAGAAGCGAGAATTGTAAATCCCGCTGCTTATGAGGATATATTTGGCTCAAGGAAATATCAGAACACGGAAAGTCAGAATCTTGTATGCGTAATATTTCTTATTCTCATAATATCAGGCGAATATGCATATGAAAAAAGATGTCATATGATAGCTTTTCTTAACACTTCAAAAGAGAGAAGCAGGGTAAAGGCTGTTAAATTATTAAAAATACTTATGATATCATTTTTTATATGGGGACTTTCTGCATTTATTGATATTTTTAATATATGTCAGTTGTACAAACTAGAACAGTTGTCAGCACCAATTCAGAGCCTGCAGATTTTTTATGACCTTCCTTTTAATATCAGCATAGCTTGGTATATGGTAATTGGTCAGGCGTTCAGACTTGTTTTATTATTAATAATATCAATTGGAATATATGGAATTACAAAGATTTTAGATTATAAAGGCTGTCTTGTAATTACATTTATGGTGCTTGTTATGCCATATTTGTTATTCAAATTAGGTATTAATTCTATGAAGTATTTATCTGTCGAGATTCTGATGGATTTTGGAAGAATTATAGGAAAATATTGAAAAATATAGTTTGAGGACAATTGAATAATAAAGTTTGCATTTGTAAATATTATTATGTATAATTAAAACATCTATTGTGGGGCGGATTATAATTTTTACAAGGTATTATCGGCGTATTGGGGAGCCGTCCATATTCAGAAGGGAGTTTTAAATACATGGCGACAAGTTTAACACAGAATTTCAGTAAGGAAGAATTCAAGAAGAATGTAATCAGTAATTGTAAGTCTCTTTATAGAAAGAATATTGAAGAGGCTAATGATCAGGAAGTTTTCCAGGCAGTTTCTTATGCTGTTAAGGATATTATTATTGATAAATGGATTGCCACCCATAAGCAGTATGAGAAGGACGATCCTAAGATGGTTTATTATATGTCTATGGAGTTCCTTATGGGACGTGCACTTGGTAACAACATGATTAATCTCTGTGCTTATGATGAGATTAAGGAAGCACTTGACGAGCTTGGTCTTGATATTAATGTTATTGAGGATCAGGAGCCGGACGCAGCTTTAGGTAATGGTGGTCTTGGCCGTCTTGCTGCATGTTTCATGGATTCTTTAGCAACTCTTGAATATCCTGCATATGGATGTGGTATCCGTTATAAATATGGTATGTTCAAGCAGGAGATTAAGGACGGATATCAGGTAGAAGTTCCTGATAACTGGTTAAAGGATGGCAACCCATTTGAAATTAAGAGATCTGAATACAGATATGAAGTTAAATTCGGTGGATATGTTCGTTCTTACAGAGATGAAAAGACTGGAAGAGATATGTTTGTTCAGGAAGATTACCGTTCTGTAATCGCTGTTCCATATGATATTCCTGTTCTTGGATATGGCAATAACACTGTTAACTCTCTTAGAATCTGGGACGCAGAGCCTGTTAATACATTTAACCTTAACTCTTTCGATAAGGGTGATTACCAGAAGGCTATTGAGGAGGAGAACCTTGCAAAGAATATCGTTGAGGTACTTTATCCTAATGATAACCATTATGCCGGTAAGGAATTAAGACTTAAGCAGCAGTATTTCTTCGTATCAGCAAGTGTACAGAGAGCTGTTGACAGATATAAGTCAATGAATAATGGGGATGTTAAGAACATTTATAAGAAGGTTACTTTCCAGCTTAATGATACACATCCAACTGTTGCAGTTGCAGAGCTTATGCGTATCCTTATGGATGAGAACGGACTTGAATGGGATGAGGCATGGGATATCACAACTAAGACTGTTGCTTATACTAACCATACAATTATGGCTGAGGCACTTGAGAAGTGGCCTATTGAGTTGTTCTCAAGACTTCTTCCAAGAATTTACCAGATTGTAGAAGAGATTAACCGTCGTTTCGTAGAAGAGATTAAGGCTAAATATCCTGGAAATCAGGAGAAGGTTCGTAAGATGGCTATTATCTATGACGGACAGGTTAAGATGGCTAATCTTGCAATTGTTGCCGGATATTCTGTTAATGGTGTTGCAAAGCTCCACACAGAAATCTTAAAGAAGCAGGAGTTAAGAGATTTCTATGAAATGATGCCAGAGAAGTTTAATAATAAGACTAACGGTATTACTCAGAGAAGATTCTTAAAGCATGCTAACCCACTTCTTTCTGACTGGATTACAGATAAGATTGGTGATGGATGGGTTACAGATTTAAGCCAGCTTGAAAAGCTTATGCTCTATGTTGATGATCCTAAGGCTCATCAGGATTTCATGCAGATTAAGTATAAGAACAAGGTTCGTCTTGCCAAGTATATCAAGGAAAATAACGGAATTGATGTTGATCCTAATTCTATCTTTGATGTACAGGTTAAGAGACTTCATGAATATAAGAGACAGTTACTTAATATCTTACATGTTATGTATTTGTACAATCAGATTAAGAGAAATCCTGATTATGATATGGTTCCAAGGACATTTATCTTTGGTGCCAAGGCAGCAGCAGGATACAAGATTGCTAAGCAGACAATCAAGCTTATCAATAATGTAGCTAACGTTATTAATAACGATGCTTCTATCAAGGGCAAGATTAAGGTTGTATTCATTGAGAACTACAGAGTATCTAATGGTGAGATTATATTTGCGGCAGCAGATGTAAGTGAGCAGATATCTACAGCTTCTAAGGAGGCTTCAGGTACAGGTAACATGAAGTTCATGCTTAACGGTGCAATTACTCTTGGTACTATGGATGGAGCTAATGTCGAAATCGTTAATGAAGTTGGTGCTGAAAATGCACAGATATTTGGTCTCAGCTCTGATGAAGTTATCCGTTTCGAGAATGAGGGCGGATATGATCCTATGGAAATCTTTAACAATGATCAGGAAATAAGAGATGTTCTTATGGAACTTATCAATGGAAAGTATTCTCCAGAGGATACAGAGATGTTCAGAGATATCTACAATTCTCTTCTTAACAATGATGGAGGCAGAAGAGCAGATACTTACTTTATTCTTAAGGACTTCCGTTCATATGCAGAGGCTCAGAGAAAGATTGATGAGAGATACAGAGATACTAACGGCTGGGCCAAGACTGTTATGACTAATACAGCCAAGGCAGGTAAGTTCTCATCAGACAGAACTATTGAAGAGTATGCTACAGAAATCTGGAAGCTTACTAAGACTCCTGTTGAGATGTAATATCGGATTTGTCAGAAGATTATTGAATATTTCCCCGCACTTTGTGTGCGGGGATTTTTACATTTAAAAACAGTATAAACTTTACGAATCTGGAAAACATATTAACATCAAAGCTTTGCGAAATGATAGGAGGATGTTAGTATGGCGAATGTAAGAACGCGAGGAACCGACAAGGTTAAGGTTGTGTCAGCGGTTATTACGCTGGCGGTTATTGTTGCGCTTGTGTTTGGGATATTTTCAGTAGCACAGAATGTTAAGAAATCTAAGAACAACAATCTTGTGAATCTGAATGAAACAGAAGGAAATGTGGCTATCAAGACAGATGACGACCCGGATATTCCAGTGGAAGAACCAACTGTTGGTGATGATGATATTATTAATGCCAACGCAAGAGCAAGCATGTCTGATGATGGTGATGGAACTGAGGATGAGGTTACGGAGCAGACAAAGGAGCCGGAGACAGAGGAACAGGCGGTCAAGCCTATGACTGAAGCTGAGGTTATGGCAAATGCTATAAGTAAGTATACATTTGACCAGGGAGAGCTTATATACTGGCCTGTCAGCGGAACTGTTACGCTTGGATATAATATGGATTCTACTGTGTATTTTAAGACTCTTGGCATGTACAAATGCAGTCCTGGTATGGTAGTTGCTTCAGATGTTGGAACTAAGGTATGTGCAGCGGTATCAGGTGTAGTTGTTGATGTTGCAGAGAATACTGAAACAGGACTTACTGTAAGGGTTGCAGCAGGTAATGGATATGAGATGACAACTGGTATGCTTTCAGATGTGAATGTTAAGATTGGAGATACAGTTACAGCCGGTCAGCTTCTTGGTACCGTGGCCGAGCCAACAGCATACTATAAAGAAGAGGGCCCAGGAATATATTTTGCAATGACAAAGGACGGTATTCCTGTGAATCCTATGGATTACCTCGGCGAGTAATTGTTGACAATACGTGTAAAATCAGCACCTGCTTATGATTTTACAAGCAATGTGTGCGGAGAAACAGCCGGCAGTCTCCATTATATAAGTGGGATAACGCCTGAAAGGGCAAAGCAGGTGCTTAATATAGATAAAGGCGGCGGGAATCCGCCGCTTACATATTTTATAGGTGTGTGGTGATTACATAATAGCAACGAAGTTATACATCAGTATGAAGTGGCAGAGGCTTCCAGCCATAACAAATACATGAAAGATTTCATGTGTTCCGAAGTTAGGGTGCTTTGCGTTAAATGCAGGCATCTTAATTGCATATATTACGCCGCCAACAGTGTAGAAGATTCCGCCGGCGAGAAGCCAGAAGAATGCGGCTCCGGCAAGTGCTGAATATATCTGAGGAAGAGCCATAATACATGTCCAGCCCATTACAATGTAGAGAACTGAAGATATCCACTTAGGACAAGTTACCCAGAGAAGCTTGAATGCGATAGCAAGAATGGCGATTCCCCACACAATTCCAAACATAACATAGCCATATATATTATGAAGTACAATTAGGCAGACTGGAGTGTATGAGCCTGCGATAAGAACAGGAATCATGCAGTGATCAAGCCTTTTCAGCACAATATTGACATTACTTGATATATCAAATGTGTGATAAGTTGTGCTTGCTGCATATAGAAGAATCATACTTACCATAAATACAGTCATTGAAACAATAGAAACGGTTGTTCCATAAGAGGCTGCTTTAAGAATAAGTGGGAATAATCCTGCAATTGCACAGAGCATGCCGATAAAATGTGTTATCGAACTGCCAGGGTCTTTAATAATCATCTGTGCCTTTATCTTAGTGTGTATATTATCATTCTGTAAATGAAGTGCTGGTGCAAAAGTTGTCATAATAAATCCCTCCTCCTATAATGACATGTAGTATTAAAAACTACATCTTGTTGACATGATAATATAACAAATGGTTTGATAATGCAAGCGTTTTATATAAAATTAATAATTATTGAAATTTTTACTATAAATAATAATATTTGAATATGAATAAAATAAAAGTTGAAACCGTTGTTGATATAGTGTAAGATATATAATATAATTTATAAATTTTAAGAGGTGTAATATGGAAGCAATTAGAACAATACAGGATTTTAAGGATTTCATGAATGCCAATTATAATAATATATATTCAAATGCAATTAAAGCCGAAGAACTTACATTAGAAGATGAGTGGATGAAAGAAGATGAGTGGGAGGCTGTTTATCAGCAAGAGGAGAAGAATAATGGGAAAGTATAACATAGGTGATGTATGGTGGACGCATTTTCCTTTTGAAAATAGTAATATTGTGAAACATCGCCCGGCAATTGTAATTAATGATGATGAAATCGCTATTTTGGCTATGTATGTTACAAGTAAAGATAAGGAAACTCCTTATAGTATAGAGATAACTGATTGGGAGCAGACAGGACTTAGTAAAGTTTCATGGGCAAGAATTGATAGAATAATAAGTATAAGTGAGTGGAATCTTGACCGTAAAATAGGAAAATTAACAGAAAGAGATTTACTTAAAATTCTACAATTAGTAGCTGAGATAACAACAGAGACTTTTCATGAATTTTCTTTAGCTGCAATAAAAAATAATAATAGATTTTTGCAAATATATGATAATAGATGGAAGTGCTGGCTGTTTCCTTATTTTAGAAGTACACAGAATAATAATAAAGAAAATATTGATTTGAGTATAAGTAATTTACTAAAAATACAATTATCTACCAAATATATAGCTCAAGCAAAGCATTGCAAATATTCTGTAAGTGATGGAGTATATAAGATTTATAATCATAAGTTATATATGATTAGATTAGATGAGTTGCCAGAATATATGGATAAGGATGAATTTGAAATTGGAGATAAAGTATTTAAATGGTTGTCAATCGGAGAGATGGAGGAAGATTTTGATATTATGTCAAAAAATGATGATGTAATAGCTTTTGTAAAGAAAAGGTGTTGCTAAGATTATAAAACTAAAGGCCCCTGATGATTACATGAAAATGTAATTATTAGGGGTTTTGTTATAAGATAAATTGATAGTAATATTATTGACATACCATATAAGTAGGAATTAAAATTTAGATACAAAAAGCAAAGAAAGGACAAACTATGTTAAATCAGTTTTCAAGAACAGAGCTTCTGTTTGGTAAAGAAGCTATGGATATATTGGAAAATTCCCGTGTCGCAGTATTTGGTGTAGGCGGCGTTGGTGGATATACAGTGGAGGCACTTGTAAGAAGCGGTGTAGGTGCGATTGATGTGATAGATGATGATAAGGTGTGTCTTACCAATCTTAACAGGCAGATTATTGCAACAAGAAAAACAATAGGACAGTATAAGACAGATGTGTGCAAAGAGAGAATCCATGATATTAATCCAAATTGTGAGGTTACAGTACACAAATGTTTCTTCCTTCCAGAGACTAAGAATCAGTTTGATTTTTCAAAATATGATTATGTAGTTGACGCAGTTGATACTGTAACGGCTAAGATTGCACTTGTAATGGCGTGTCAGGAAGCAGGAACCCCGATTATAAGCAGTATGGGTGCTGGTAATAAGCTTAATCCGGCGGAATTTGAGGTTGCTGATATATATAAGACATCGGTATGCCCGCTTGCCAAAGTTATGAGAAGAGAATTAAAGAAGAGGAATGTTAAGCACCTTAAGGTCGTATACTCTAAGGAAAAGCCCGTTCGTCCTATTGAGGATATGGGAATCAGCTGTCGTACTAACTGTATATGTCCTCCGGGAGCAGCCCACAAATGTACAGAAAGACGCGATATTCCGGGTTCAACCGCATTTGTACCATCTGTTGTAGGACTTATAATTGCCAGTGAAGTTATTAAAGATATTACACATGATGCAATGGTTAAAACTCGTCATGAAAATGGTGTTGACATTGAAGGCTGATAGTGGTATTTTATATTCAACAACACATTTACACATCAAGTTAGTAGGTTAATAGGAACGCAAAAGCATATTTGCAAATGCATTCAATACAAGGAGGCTAAAATCCTCTCCTCGTCAAAGGACTCGGATTTTGCTTCGCAAAACAAGGAGGATTAGTATGAGTAAAGTAATTAACAGTGCATTGGAACTTATTGGAAACACACCTCTTCTTAACGCAAGCCGTTACGCTAAGAATGCAGGAATTGAAGGAGTTACACTTCTTACAAAGCTTGAGTATCTTAACCCAGCCGGTTCAGTTAAGGACAGGGTTGCCCTTGCTATGATTGAGGACGCTGAGAAGAAGGGTGAGCTTAAGCCAGGAGCAATGATTATAGAGCCTACATCAGGTAATACAGGTATTGGCCTTGCTGCAGTTGCAGTTGCTAAGGGATACAGAGCAGTTCTTACTCTTCCAGATACAATGTCAGTTGAGAGAAGAAATCTTCTTAAGGCTTATGGTGCAGAGATTGTTCTTACAGAAGGCGCGAAGGGTATGAAGGGTGCTATCGCTAGGGCTGAGGAATTAAAGGAGCAGAATCCTGGTTCAGTAATCTTAGGCCAGTTCGTAAATCCAGCTAACCCAGCAGTTCATAAGGCTACAACAGGTCCTGAAATCTGGGAGCAGACAGAAGGAAAGGTTGATATATTTGTTGCAGGTGTGGGTACAGGCGGAACTGTTACAGGTGTTGGTGAATACCTTAAGTCACAGAACCCGGATGTAAAGATTGTTGCTGTAGAGCCAGCTACAAGCCCGGTTCTTTCAAAGGGAGAGGCAGGACCACATAAGATTCAGGGTATTGGTGCAGGATTTGTTCCAGATACACTTAATACTAAGATATATGATGAAGTTATCGCAATCGAGAATGAAGATGCATTCGTAGAGGGTAGAAGCTTTGCAAAGAGCGAGGGTATACTTGTTGGTATCTCTTCAGGTGCAGCACTTAAGGCAGCACAGATACTTGCAGCCCGCCCAGAGAATGCAGGAAAGACAATTGTTGCACTTCTTCCAGATTCAGGTGACAGATATCTTTCAACAGCACTTTTTAATGAACAGTAATATATTAGAAAAAAGGCAGGGACTTGAAATTTAAGTCTCTGCTATTTTTATACCCTTTAGGGTGTAATATACAATTTTGTTGATGAAATATACCCTATCGGGTGCTTTTTGCTTAAAAAATATTGACATTATACCCGAAAAGGTGTAATAAAATGTATATACAGACAAGAAGAGGGAATAATAATGAACAAAATTGCTGAGTTTATAAAACAAAATAGAAAAGCAAATGGTCTTACTCAGGAAGAATTTGCGATTCGTTCAGGATTGGGATTAAGATTTGTCCGGGAATTGGAGCAGGGAAAAGAAACAGTAAGAATGGATAAAGTTAATGTTGCATTATCAATGTTTGGAATGGAAGCAGTACCAGGAAGAAAGGAAAAATAATGGAGATTTTAAGGACTGCCTATGTGTATGTTAGAAATGTATATGCAGGGGAATTATGTGAAACAGATGATGGATATTTGTTTAGTTATGACAGTGATTATATTGAATCTTATGGTGCTAGTGCGGTATCGCTTACAATGCCGCTTTACAAACAGACATATACTTCGAAAACATTATTTCCTTTTTTTGATGGACTTATTCCAGAGGGGTGGATGCTTCAGGTTGTGAGTAGAAATTGGAAAATAAATATACAGGATAGATTTGGTCTGCTTATTGTTTCTTGTAAGGATTGTATAGGAAATGTCAGCATAAAAGAGGTGAAGGAATGAATTGTTTATGTTGCGGAAAAACATTAAATAATGGCGGAATAGACGGCTGGCATAAAAAATGTATTAAAAAATTTTTTGGAACAAATGAGATTCCGGAAATCGATATAAATAAAAGTATAATAGAAAAAATAGCTTTAGAAGCTACAACAAAAGGATATACAGTTACTGGCGTTCAGAAAAAATTATCGTTACATTTGTTCTCTGAAAAGACGAAAGCAAGACTTACGATGGTTAATTATCCAACGGGATTCATTCTGAAACCACAGGTTGATGAATTTGAGGCGTTACCTGAGGCAGAGCAGCTTGTTATGTGTATGGCAGATATTGTGGGGATAGTAACTGTGCCACATGCGTTAATTCAGAACAATGGTAGTTATGCGTATATTACAAAAAGAATTGACCGTAAGATAAGTAAAGATAATGTTCAATTGATAGCTATGGAAGATTTTTGTCAGTTGGATTTAAGACTTACGCAGGATAAATATAAAGGCTCATATGAGAGATGTGCTAAAATAGTAGACAAGTATTCAAGCAGACAAGGTCTGGATATGACGGAGTTATATCTTAGAATAGTTTTTTCATATGTAGTTGGTAATTCTGATATGCATTTGAAGAATTTTTCTCTTATAGAGACCGAAGAAGGAAGTGGAGAATATATTCTTTCTCCAGCATATGACCTGCTTCCGGTTAATCTGATAATGCCGGAAGATAAAGAACAATTTGCACTTACAATGAATGGAAAAAAGCAGAACATAAGAAGAAAAGATTTTCTGATATATGCTGAGAAATGTGGAATTTCCAAAGTATCGGCTGAAAAAATGATTGAAAGTATTGTTAAGAAGAAAGACAAATTTATTAATATGTGTATGGAGTCATTGTTGCCGGAACATTTAAAGAATGAATTTGTAGAGTTGTTGGAAAAAAGAATAAGTGTGTTAGAAAAATAATAGTCAGGGACTTAATGAAACTTAAGTCCCTGACTTTTTTCGTTAGATATTAAGTAAATCACTATATACCTTTAAAGCACCATCTGTATCATGAGCAAGTACCTTCTTGGCAAGTACTTTACCAAGCTGAACACCTTCCTGGTCGAAGCTGTTGATGTTCCATACGAATCCCTGGAACATAATCTTGTTCTCGAAGTGGGCAAGTAAAGCACCAAGTGTCTTAGGAGTAAGCTTGTCTCCGATAATAATGCTTGAAGGTCTTCCGCCCTTGAAGTTCTTGTTAAGGTTCTCATCTGACTTTCCACATGCAAATGCGACAATCTGAGCAGCAACATTTGCACAAAGCTTCTGCTGGCTTGTGCTGTCCTGAATTGTAACATCTGTTTCTAACTGGTTGTTCTTAAATCCGATGAACTGTAATGGCACAATGTCAGTTCCCTGATGAAGAAGCTGATAGAATGAATGCTGTCCGTTAGTTCCCGGTTCACCAAAGATAACAGGTCCTGTAGGATAAGTGACAGGCTCACCAAATCTGTTTACTGACTTACCGTTAGATTCCATATCAAGCTGCTGAAGATGAGCAGGGAAACGGCTTAAAGCCTGTGAATATGGAAGAACGGCTGTACAAGGATAACCTAATACATTTCTTTCGTATACACCAATAAGGGCATCTAACATCTCAGGGTTCTTGCGCATATCAGGATTAGCTGATAACTTGTCCTCCTCTGCAGCACCATCAAGGAATTCTGCAAATACTTCAGGTCCGAAAGCAAGTGATAATACTGCACCGCCAACTGATGAAGTAGAAGAGAAACGACCTCCGATATAATCATCCATGAAAAATGCGTCTAAATAATCATCACTCTTGGCAAGTGGTGAAGTCTCGCTTGTTACGGCAATCATATGCTTAGAAGGATCAAGTCCTGCCTTCTTTAATGCGTCCTTAACAAATGATTCGTTAGTAAGAGTCTCAAGTGTTGTACCTGACTTGGAAACAAGTACGAATATAGAATGTGCAACATCAGTAGAAGCAAGCACTGCGGCTGCGTCATCAGGATCAACATTGCTTATGAACTTAGCTTCCATCTTAAATGCATTGTTCTTCTTAGCCCAGTTCTCAAGTGCTATGTACATTGCACGGGGACCGAGGTCGCTTCCGCCGATACCAATCTGGACAACAGTTGTAAACTTCTCGCCGGCTGCATTAGTAATCTCACCGTTATGTACCTTGTTAGCAAATTCTGCAATTCTTTCCTGCTGAGTCTTGTAAAATGTTCTCTTATCAACGCCATCAGCTTCAACTGCGTCACCTAACTGACCTCTTGTCATATGATGGAGAACAAGTCTCTTCTCACCAGTGTTAACAACTTCTCCGTTATATAAAGCCTTAAACTTGTCTGCAAGCTGTGCCTCATCAGCGAGCTTTTCAAGTGCAGCAAGTACATTTTCATCAACCTGCTTAGATGCATAGTTATATGAAAGGCCGGTAGCCATAGGTATGCTGTAATTCTTAACGCGTTCTGCACCATTATCACCAGACATAACCTCTGTAAGACAGGCTGGCTTAACATCTGCTAACTCCTTGTAAGATGAAAGTGTGTCTAAATTGTTCCATGAAACCATAATCCATATCTCCTTCTCTACAAATATTTAATTACACAATAAATCATAACAAAATTATACTATTTAAGATTGTCGAATTCAAGGAAAAGGAGAAATTAAAAAGAGGAATAAGTCCAAAAACTTATTCCTCTTTGAATCCTTATATTATGCGATTCTATTAAGGTTACAATTAACCAAAGTATCTCTTAAGAAGTCCCTCGAATGCCTTACCATGTCTAGCCTCGTCACGAGCCATCTCATGAACTGTATCATGGATTGCGTCAAGGTTAGCAGCCTTAGCTCTCTTAGCAAGGTCAGTCTTACCTGCTGTTGCGCCGTTCTCAGCTTCAACTCTCATCTCAAGATTCTTCTTAGTGCTGTCTGTTACAACTTCGCCGAGGAGTTCAGCGAACTTGGCAGCATGCTCAGCTTCTTCCCAGGCAGCCTTCTCATAGTAAAGACCGATTTCTGGATAACCCTCTCTGTGAGCAACTCTTGCCATAGCAAGGTACATACCAACTTCTGAACATTCACCTTCAAAGTTAGCTCTTAAATCAGCAACGATATCCTCGCTTACGCCCTTAGCTACGCCAACAACGTGCTCAGCAGCCCATTCTCTTTCTCCTGTCTGTGCAGCAAACTTGCTTGCTGGTGCCTTACATACTGGACAGACGAAATCTGCTGGAAGAGATTCTCCTTCATAAACATAACCACATACTGTACATACATACTTCATAATAATAATCTCCTTTCGTTTATAAACATAACAGGCATGAGCCTGAACTCTACTTATCGGAACTTCTGAAAATGTTTCATCAGTTCGTAACTAGAATATAACAGAAATAAATCAGTTTGTCAATAAAAATAGGAATGATTACTATTTTTATTTTGCTGACTTGTAAAAACGTTAATTTTCCGAAGCACATTTTTCACACAATCCATAGAAACAGACTGAACCAGCCTCGATTTTGCCCGGAAAATGTGATGAAACATTAGCTCCGAGGTTTTCAAGGATTTCATTGTCAGATGGATTGGTGATATCAATTAAACATTTACACCTTCTGCACTGAAAATGCAGATGTGGCTTCGTATTGGCATCGTAATGAACAAAACCGTCCTCACATGGAACAGTAACGGCTTCGCCATGCTCCACAAGAAAGGAAAGGTTTCTATAAACTGTTCCAAGACTTATGCTTGGAAAATCATTTTTGACAAATGTGTATACAACATCGGCAGTTGGGTGGTCTTTGCGTGACATAAGAAATGTTTTGATAGCGTCACGCTGACGGCTATGTTTAACAGCGCCCATAAAATCACCTCCGGATTATTATTTACTATTATCTTTAATTAAATTCATAATTTTGTCAATAGAATCCTGCTGCTCACTTTTTTCCATATTAATGATGTACTGGTGTCTGTCAGCATAAAGCTTGCGGACTGCGGCAAGTAAGGTATCCTTATTCATATCCTCCTCCGTAAGAACCATGGAATAACCATGCTCCTTGAAAGAATTGGCATTAAGAATCTGGTCGCCGCGGCTTGCATTAGCAGAAAGCGGAATCAGAAGATTAGGCTTCTTGAGAGCAAGCAGTTCGCATATGGCATTGGCACCTGCACGCGAGATAACGATAGAACTGATTGCAAAAAGGTCACGCATCTGCTCGCTTATGTACTCGAACTGGACATAGCCGGGAGTTCCATTGAGTGATTCGTCCATCTTGCCTTTTCCACACAGGTGAACAACCTGAAAATCCTTAAGAAGCTCAGGTAAAATGCTTCTTACAGCCTCATTTACATGGACAGCGCCAGTACTTCCGCCGACAACAAGAATAATAGGTTTGTCAGTTGTGAAGTTGCAAAGGTCAAGTCCGGCAGCTTTGTTGCCAAGCAAAAGCTCCTGTCTGATAGGAGAACCTGTAAGAACAGCTTTTCCTTCAGGAAGGTACTTGAGTGTCTCTGGGAAATTGCAGCATATTTTAGTTGCTTTTCTCATAGCAATCTTGTTGGCAAGGCCGGGTGTCATATCAGATTCGTGGATAATTACTGGAATATGACGGCTTCCGGCGGCAAGAACAACAGGTACAGACACGAAGCCTCCCTTAGAAAATACGATATCAGGTTTGATTTTTTTCATAAGTCTCTTAGCCTGAAAAAGTCCATGAAGCACACGGAAAGGATCAGACAGATTCTTAAGACTTCTGTATCTTCTTAATTTACCGGATGAAATACCATAATAAGGAATTCCAAGATCTTCAATAAGAGTTTTCTCAATACCGGTATATGAACCGATATAGAAAACCTCGTAGCCGGCTTCCTTAAGGCTTGGAAGCAGGGCAATATTAGGTGTTACATGTCCGGCAGTACCACCACCGGTAAGTACTATTTTTTTCATAGGTCATTCTCCTGAAAATATAATAAAATGTCCGATTTGTTCAAATGTATCATTACATTTTGTGAGCAAATCTTTCCTTAAAGCTGCAATGCATACAGAGCGGTTCGACCGCAGTCTTTTTCTTGAATCCCTCCATAAATGCGACGCTTCGTGGGCGTGAAAGGATTTCCTCAAGTGTTGAATCAAGAATATTGCCAAGAGCCATCACTCCATTACCGTCAAGACAGCACGGAACGACAGTGCCGTCACACAGAATAGCCATATGCTGGCGGAGTCCCTGACAGAATCCGCGCTCATTGCAATAAGTGCTGTTCACATCAGGCCATTCAAACGGAGACTGAACATTTATATAAAGATGTCTCTTGATTGTGCAGTTCTTCTCACCAAACAGAAAAGGCTCTTTCTTAGTATTCCAGAGTCTTAGTGAAATCTCTGTTTCAGTCTTATCAAGAAGCGTCTCGCAGGATTCAAAAAGATTATGAATATAAGAATCCATGTCAATGCAGTCGTTATCGTCAGCACTGTGAAGCGACACATTAATCTGATGCACAGGATACTCCAGTAAAACAGGAAGCTTCTCTTTAATAAGAGTGGCATTGGTAGTAAGATTTACTGTCATATCAGCGTCCTGACATATCTTAAGAATTTCACCAAGCTGTGGATGCAGAAGCGGCTCACCTTTAACATGAAGATAAATGTAATTAGTATAATGTCCGATTCTTTCAATCACTGTGCGAAATTCGTCCACACTCATAAAATGTGGTTTTCTCAGAGTTTCCTGACAGAAAGAACAGTGCAGGTTGCAGCTGCTTGTTATCTCGACATAAACTCTTTTAAATCGCGCGACACTATTCATTATCTTTCTTATATTCCTTTAAGGCTTTGGCAAGCTGGTCAGGACATGATGTGTCCTTATAGCCACATTTGATACCGTCCATTCTTCTGATAGCTTCGTCAATGTCCATGCCCTCGATAAGAGCAGCAACGCCCTGAGTATTGCCAGCACATCCGCCAGTGAAATGCACATTAACAACCTTTCCATCAACAACATCAAAATCTATCGCGCGTGAACATACGCCTGAAGTCTTAAATTTCATAAAAATCTCCTTACATATCTTTCTTGCATTATTAGTTATTCGGTATATGTATTGTTGTGAGAAATTGACAGATTAGCGCAGAGTGCTTTGGAGTCGCCGGCACTTAGCGAGCTATAAGCAGATATCGTAGATATGTGCTTATAGCAAGCTTAGTACCGCTGCGAACGACAAGCAGCGCAAGCGTGCTATGCGATAATCTGTCAATTTCTCACAATGTTAGTACACATATCTAATTACAGTATAACACTTTTACATGATATGAAAAAGCATAAGTTGTTTTATTGCAAATGTTCAATTATAATGTATGCAGTTTGAAATGGATATATAAGGAGGATTTATGATAGGCATTATTGGCGCAATGGACGAAGAAGTAGAACAGCTTGTTGAGGTAATGGAGATTACCCGCGAGGAAACTAAGGCATGCATGACATTTAAAGCAGGAAAGCTTGCCGGGAAAGATGTTGTTATTGTAAGAAGCGGAATTGGTAAGGTTAATGCAGCGGCATGCACACAGATTCTTGTCGATGACTTCAAAGCAGACTACATTATTAATACAGGAATCGCTGGTTCACTTAAGGCAGAGATTGATATTGCGGATGTTGTTATTTCATCAGATGTTCTTCATCATGACATGGATGCGACAGGATTTGGATATCCTTTAGGACAGATTCCAAGAATGGATACACTTTCATTTGCAGCAGACGAAAGACTTATTAAACTTGCTGGCGAGGCTTGTAAAAATGCAGTTCCGGAAATCGGAGTACATGTCGGCAGAGTTGTAAGCGGCGACCAGTTCATATCAGACAAGGCTGTTAAGGAGAGAATCAGCAGCAATTTCGATGGCTTCTGTACAGAGATGGAGGGAGCAGCGATAGCACAGGTTTCTTACCTTAATAAAGTTCCATTTGTAATATTAAGAACTATATCAGATAAGGCTGATGACAGTGCAACAATGGATTACCCTGCATTTGAAAAGCTCGCAATTGCTAACAATGTCAAAGTTATGAAGGAACTTGTTGCAAATATTTAATCAGACGGTGGTTCGACAATATCTGCTTTAATTAAGTTGTATAATGCGGTAGTATTCAATGTCTTTTGGGAGGTTTGTATGCAGACTGTATTAATAGCAATCAGAAATTATGCAGATGATGACAGAGAAAATGTCGATATACATAGCAGGCTGACTGTAAAACCATTTAAGAAAATGAAAAGTGCAGGACGACTTTTTTTACTAAAAAATGTAGACAGGGAACTTGTGAAACTAAATAAACAGTACAGGGAAATTATTAAAAATGTACGATAATTATGCAAAAATGTGCAGAAACGGAGGATTATTATGAAGATACTTATGTTGGAAACTATGACATACGGAGATGATATTTCGCTTGAGCAGTTTAACAGGCTTGGCGAAGTTGTGACATACAGCTTAAGTTCTTATGAGGAAGCTGTTGCAAGAATGAAAGAGCATAATCCTGATGTCGTTATTATTAATAAAACTAACATGAACGCAGAGTGCATGGCAGCCGCGCCTAATCTTAAGATGGTGGCAGAGGCAGCTACAGGCTACAACAATATTGATATAGAATATGCCAAAGCGCATGGAATAAGGGTTGCCAATGTTGCCGGATATTCAACACAGTCAGTTATACAGCACACATTTGCACTTGCATTTTATCTTATCGAGAAAATGAGATATTATGATGACTTCGTAAAGAGCGGTGAGTATGCCGAGTGGCCTTGCTTCTCACATTTTGCAAATGTGTTCCATGAACTTGCAGGAAAGACATGGGGAATTGTCGGACTTGGCAATATAGGAAAAGGCGTTGCTAAGATTGCGGCAGACTTTGGCTGTAATGTAATATACTATTCAGCAAGCGGTCACAGCTATGATGTGCCATACGAAAGATATGAGCTTGATGAATTTTTGAAGAAATCGGACATTGTGTCAATTCATGCACCGCTTAACAAATATACAGAAAATCTGTTTAATTATGAGACACTTAAGAAGATGAAGAGCAGCGCTGTTCTTCTGAATCTTGGACGTGGCCCGATTGTTAATGACGCAGACCTTGTAAGAGCGCTTAACGAAGGCGTGATTGCAGCAGCAGGACTTGATGTAATAACTACTGAGCCGGTTGCTAAGGACAATCCACTTCTTACAATTAAGGACAGCAACAAGCTTATCGTTACCCCTCATGTTGCATGGGCGACATACGAGGCGAGAACCCGCCTGATGGACGAGATATATCTTAATATCAAGGCATTTATGGCTGGGGAAGAGCGAAATGTTATTGGATAATATATATTTTTATAATGAATATGTGGACTGTGCGGATTCTGGTTATTGCCAGAGTCCGTTTTTTAAAATAAAGAGGTTGACGTTTGTAAAACAAAGTGATATCTTTAGGTTGACAGATGTAGAACGACAGGAGAGGCAGAGATGACTTTAAATAACAGTGAATGGACAATTATGGAGAAGCTATGGGAACAGCCATATACTATGATGCAGTTGTATCATATACTTGAAGAGGAGACTGGCTGGAGCAAAAGTACGGTTGTTACAATGCTTGGAAGAATGGTAGACAAAGGACTGGCTGCCTACCATGAAGGCGGCAGGGCAAGGGAATATTATCCGTTAGTAAGGAAAGAGGATGTGGCATTGTCAGAGACAAAGAGTCTGATTGACAGAGTGTTTAAGGGCTCGGTTAACATGATGATGAGTGCGCTTGTCAGGTCTGATGAACTTAGCAAAGATGAAATTAGTGAGTTGCAGGCTATATTGAAGAAGGCAGGTGAGAAAGCTGATTAATGTGATTATTACATCAAGTATAATGATTGTTGTTATAATACTTTTGCGAAAACTTTTTGAAAGCAGAGTGAAAAGTGGAGCAATCTGTGTACTGTGGGCGTTAGTTGCTATTCGGCTTCTTATACCAGTGCAGTTATTTGGAAATGTTGTAAATGTAACTGATTATCTGACTGAAAATGTAATGAATCTTCAAGGCAGAGACATAACAACCGAAGTACAGGAAAAATCGGACAGTGTATCGGATTCACAGATTGGTGATGATTCGCAGGCAGGAAGCGGTGCACAGTCGGACAGTAATCTGCAGGCAGCAAATAATGCACAGGCGGATGGTAATATACAGATAGGAAGCAGCGTGATGTCAGATGGCAATGCACAGTCAGCAAGTCATGAGCAGTCAGATAAGAATATGCAACTTGTAAATTATATCCGAATTATATGGCTGACTGGTATGGTAGTTATGTTTGCTGTTGTAATTGTGAGCAATCTCATATTTACAGGCAGACTTATGTCAACAAGAAAGTTAGCAGGCAAAAGAGGTAGAATTAACATTTATAATACTGATGCTGTGAATTCAGCATGCCTGTATGGTGTAGTTCATCCGGCTGTTTATGTTAATGATAATGCAGGGTATAATGAATTTATTATAAGCCATGAGCTGACTCACTACAGACACAGAGACAACTGGTGGGCGTTAGTGAGAATGTTGTGTGTATGTATATACTGGTTTAATCCGCTTGTGTGGGTGGCAGCACATTTTCACAAAGAGGACTGTGAGTTGTTCTGTGATGAAGCGGTTATAAGAAATCGCAGTGCGAGCGAGAGACAGAAATATGGTGAGGTGCTGTTAAATGCTGCCGCCAGACATTCCGGCAGATTATCGGATATATATCTTTTATCAGGAGCGTCCTCTGGTTATCGCGAACTTAAGAAGCGGATTGAAAGAATTGCTGGCAGCAGGAAAACATACAAAAGTGCAGCATTTGTACTGGTGATAATTGTTGTGGCTGTTACTGTTCTGGCATTTGGAGGCGGAAGCGTTAAAGGCAGTAGTAAATTGCCGGAAAGCGGAATTGAGACTGATACTCAAAAGGACAATAATAAAATGCAGAATTACCTCGTCACGGAATACAAATATGACCTGACACATGACGGTGTTGATGATGTTGTATCGATGGAGGTATACGGATATGCTGCTGATATCAACAATGTCGATGAGGCACTTAAGGATACAAGAAAATATGTTACAGTGACGGTGAAAGATGGTGTTACGGGGCAGAACCTGTATACAAAAGAAGTTGGAAACAGCCACTCACAAAATGGATTTGTTTCGATAGTTTCAGAAAATGGGCAGTATTATATCATGGACGGAATAAAAGGTGTATGGCAGGGTGATGGTATTGAGAGGTTCACGGTGTATGATTTCTCTACAGGCACGAAAAATGTTGTAGGTGAGTGCAAGGTTGATTATTATGCTTCTGAAGAGTCAGCGGAAAGGGCAGCAAACCGCGGTCAGTTGCTTGTTTCACAGCAGGAAGCTGATGAGATGTACAATAGCAGAATTGCAAGGTGGAATGATGGAGCGGTTGTGCTGATTGAATGTTTGATTTATTAGCGGGGACATAAAAATGCGGATTCCGGTTGGAGTCCGCATTTTCACTATAATTAGATGTTAAAAAGAAGAACGCTTTTTTAAAACGCAATATATCAAATAAGATTGATATTCTTCGCACTAAAATTGATATATTGCGTATGAAAGTTGATATTATTCGTATAAAATGCTATAATTTGCGTAAGATATATTGTTGACGGTGGGAGTGACAGAGGAGGTTCAGATGAAAAGTTGTAAAGAAAAAGCTGCAGAATGGGGAATTTCTTCAAGAGCTGTGAATGATATGTGCAAAAAAGGAAAAGTAGCTGGGGCTGTTAAGGAGAATGGAACATGGAGAATTCCTGATGATGCAGCAAAACCTGCTGATAAAAGGGTTTCAACGGGAAAGTATGTAAAGAAATCCGGGGGAAAGGGCTTGAAGGCACTTCCTATTGGGATATCAGATTATGTGCGTGCACAGTCAGAATATTATTATGTAGATAAGACATTATTAATCAAGGAATTTCTTGACCAGAAGCCATTGGTATCATTGTTTACGAGACCTAGAAGATTTGGAAAGACCCTGAATATGGATATGTTAAGGGTTTTCTTTGAGATATCTGATGAGGATACAAGCAAATATTTTAAAAATCAGGCAATCTGGCAGTGTGGAGAAGAATACCGTTCGCATCAGGGTAAGTACCCGGTGATTTTTCTCACATTTAAAGATGTTAAATTTGATACATGGAAGGCAACTATTGATAAGATTCGTGGACTTTTGCAGGAGGAATTTGGAAGACATCAGGAATTGCTTAACAGTGATAAGCTGTCAGAATATGAAAAGGAATATTTTTTAAAGCTTCTTAATGGCACAGCCAATGAAGTTGAGCTTACTTCTGCACTTGAGCGTTTGTCAAAAATGCTGGCTGTTCATTATGGCAAAGCACCGATTATTATAATTGATGAATACGATACGCCTATACAGGAAGGATATTCAAAAGAATTTTATGATGAGATTATAGGATTTATGAGAAATTTCTTTTCTGGAGCATTTAAAGATAACAGGAATCTTTCATATGGATTTCTTACAGGAATTCTTCGTATTGCACAGGAAAGTATATTTAGTGGACTTAATAATCTGACAGTTAATTCAGTTATGGATGAAGAGTATGACAGCTTCTTTGGATTTACAGGTGATGAAGTAAAGGCAATGCTTGAATATTATGGCATGTCAGATAAGGAAGATGAACTGAAGGAATGGTATGATGGATATTTATTTGGTAACGAGGAAATATACAATCCGTGGTCGGTTATCAATTATATTTCTAAAGGCGGTATTCCACAGGCATATTGGGTTAATACAGGAAAAAATGAGATTCTTGAAGATGTACTTGGAATTGCTACTGATGACATAACGGAGAGACTTTATGCACTTTTACAGGGAGAGCCTGTTATTGCCAGAATTGATCAGAATGTTGTATACAGGTCGATTGCAGAAGATCCGGCTAATATATATAGTCTGTTGTTAGTGGCAGGATATTTGAAAACACCGAGAAAAGATTTGCAGGCAGATGGTTCATATCTGTGCGAAGTTTCCATTCCTAACAGGGAAATTGCAGCGGTTTACAAAAATGAAATCTTATCACATTTGCTGCAGATAGGTGCTATCACAAGGACTACTGCTAACAAGATTGCAGAGAGTCTTTATGCAAATGATTATAAAAAATTGCAGGCTGCAATATCCGAATACATGGATAAATCCATAAGTTTTTATGATGGAGGAGCAGAGGGCTTTTATCATGGTTTAATGCTTGGTCTGATTGCATTGATGGATAACCAGTATAAGATTAAATCCAATAGGGAATCAGGCGATGGAAGATATGATATCAGCCTTATTCCAAGAGAAAACAGGTATCCAGGAATTATATTGGAATTAAAATGGAAGAATGGATTGAGTGCAGATTCACTTGATACATTTGCAGACGAGGCACTGACTCAGATTGATAATATGAGATATGATTCTGAGATGAAGCAGGAAGGAATTAATGATATCCTGAAATTTGGAATTGCATTTTCAGGAAAGAAGGTCAGAGTTAAGACCAAATAGAGCGGGAGGGCAGTTATAAGCCCTCCTGTTCTAATCTTCCTCAATAACCTCAATTTCCATATAAGCAAATTCGATATCTTCAACAAAGTTATCTTTAGTGAAGCGTACTTTCGAGTGGCGCTGGAATTCTGAAACATTGGAATCGAGCCAGATTGGCTCGGCAAGGTCGAATTCATAGCATGCGTCATGAATAGCAGCGAATATTTTGCGGGTTCTGTTTAAATCAGAATCCGCATTTTTAATTACAGTGTCTTTGATAAGATGCCCTCTGTCGTCAAAGAGCTTACACCACATTCTAAACATATCAGAAATCCTCACTATCTATCAGTATTGTGAATGGTCCGTCGTTTTCAAGGCTGACCTTCATATCAGCACCGAATCTGCCGGTTTCAACTTTAGGAACACGTTCACGGCACATTGCGACGAATTTTTCATAGAGGGCGTTAGCCATATCAGGCGCGCCGGCATTGGTAAAGCTTGGACGGTTGCCTTTGCGGCAGTCCGCATAAAGTGTAAACTGGCTTACAATAAGCAGCTCGCCACCGACATCTGCCAGTGACAGATTGGTTTTTCCATTCTCGTCTTCAAAAATACGCATTTTGCATATCTTGTCTACATATTTTGGAAGCATTTCTTCTGTATCGTCCTGACCAGCCCCGAAAAGAATCAGAAGCCCATGTCCGATATTTCCAACAACTTCGCCATCTATCTTAACATTTGCATGATTAACACGCTGTATTACGAATCTCATATTAAACTCCATTCCTGCGCTGTTTTTAAGCGCCTTATGTGAATAATTGAATATTATACGCTTAGTGGAAATGTGTCAACTTGTTAAGGAACATTATTATTATATGAGTTTTATCTTCTGTCTGCCGATTTAGCCGCCGTTTCCTATAAAATTTAAAAATAAGTTAACTTTATAGGTGGAATTTGAGAAAAATAGGTGTATTTTAAAAAAATCATTGTGAAAATGCAGAAAAAGACCTATAAGATGACTTCAAAAACAGAATTTATAGGAACATTTTGCTGTGTAGACAGCTTAAATGATAGAAAATGGCTGAAATGTTCCTATAAGAAAATAAAAAATGCGACTACTGATAGGTATCATGTTGCAATCAATAATTGACAGGTGATACAATCTAAGCAACAGCAACAGCAACAGCAACAGCAACAGCAACAGCAACAGCAACAGCAACAGCAACAGCAACAGCAACAGCAACAGCAACAGCAATAAGGTATAGGAGGCATGAGTATGTTAAAGAATATTCTGGTAGGTCAGTCAGGCGGACCGACAGCGGTTATTAATTCATCATTATATGGAGTGATTGAGGAAGGACTTAGGAATAAGGAAAAGATTGGCACTGTGTACGGCATGGTGCATGGAATTGAGGGATTTCTGGCAGGCAATTTCATTAATCTTTCTGAAGTGGCAGATAATGAGCCGATTGATAGATTAAAGATAACACCGGCTTCTTTTCTTGGAAGTTGCAGGTATATGCTTCCAGAAGATTTAGGGGATAAGGTGTATGATAAATTGTTTGATGCATTTGCACAGATGAACATTGGATATGTGTTCTATATTGGTGGCAATGATTCAATGGATACAGTGTCAAAATTATCAAGAGTGGCATTATTGAAGAAATCGGACATAAGATTTATAGGTGTACCTAAGACAATTGATAATGATCTTGTTATGACAGATCATACTCCAGGATACGGCTCAACGGCAAAATATGTTGCTTCAACATTAAGAGAAATTATACTTGACGCAACATGTTATGCACATCCGTCTGTGACAATTGTTGAACTTATGGGAAGGCATGCAGGCTGGGTTACAGCGGCATCAGTACTTGCTAGAACAGAGTATAGCAGAAATCCTTATCTTATATATATGCCAGAGCATGCATTTGATATGGAAGAATTCAAGAAGTCACTTAAGGCGGCACTTGAACAGGAAACTGCTGTTGTTGTGTGCGTATCAGAAGGAATTGCGGACAAAGACGGTAGATTCATATGTGAATATGCAGATGCAGCATCGGTTGATGGTTTTGGACATAAGATGCTTACAGGCTGTGGAAAGTATCTTGAAAATTATGTTAAAGCAGAATTTGGAATCAAATGCAGAAGTATTGAGCTTAATCTTCCACAGAGATGTTCATCACTTCTTGCTTCAGCAACAGATATTGATGAAGCCGAAAAAGCAGGAAAGGCAGCGGTTGCCGCAGCTCTTGATGGTGAAACAGGAAAAATGATTACGTTTGTAAGAGATGATACTAACGGATATGAGATTAATTACGGACTTGCAGATGTGAACGATATATGCAATAAGGAAAAGAAGTTCCCAGCAGAATGGATAACCGCAGATGGAACAGATATTTCTGATGAGTATATTAAGTATGTAAGACCACTTATTCAGGGAACTAATATTGCGGAGTATTCAGATGGGGTGCCGGTTCATCTGAAGCCTGCTTATTACAGATAACATTAAATATTAAATAAAAATAAAAATGACAGCACGCTATTGACAGCGTGCTGTCATTTTTGTAATATATCAAAGCTACTTAAGAATTTTATTAAAAGAATGGCAGGTTCTGATGTCGTTTTGTTACGAAGGGAGCAGATATGCAGCGAGAGTCACTCCATTGTGGAGAGCTTATAAAGCGTCTTAATGATATTCTTGGAAGATGTTCCAATGAGGAGTTAAGAGCAGATGACATGACATCTTCACAGGTTAAGATGCTTATGATAATTAATGAAACTAAAGATGAATGTATTACGCTTAAGGAGCTTGAGAAGCACTTTGGTGTAGCCCAGGCGACAATAGCGGGAACAGCAGCGAGGCTTGAAAAGAAGGGAATGATAGAAAGCTTCTATGACCCTTCGGATAAAAGAGTCAAGCATGTGAGAATAACAGACAAGGGCAGAACCATGTGCGTTCATGCAGGTAAGGCAATGCATGACAAAGAAAAATGGTTTCTTTCATCGCTTTCTGCTGACGAAAAAGAAGAATTATACCGTCTGTTACAAAAAGTATACGATGATGTGAATAACTGTGAAAGGAAGTGTAAGAAATGTTAAAAACTTTATCAGCATATATTGGTGAGTATAAAAAAGTTTCGATAAAAACGCCAATATATATAATTGTTGAAGTGCTTATGGAGATACTTATTCCGTTTGTTACGGCAAGTATTATCGATAAGGGTATTCAGGCGGGAGACATGAGCAAGGTGTTGATGTACGGTGGACTTATGCTTGTGCTTGCATTTATAAGTCTATTTGCTGGAATTCAGGCGGGAAAATATTCGGCTTTGGCATCTACCGGCTTTGCATGTAATTTAAGAGAGGGAATCTATTCGAATATCCAGAATTTCGCATTCTCTAATATAGACAAATACAGCACAGCAGGTCTTATTACCCGTATGACTACTGATGTTACAAATGTGCAGAATGCATATCAGATGATTCTTAGAATTGCGGTAAGAGCACCACTTATGATGATATGTAGTATGGTTATGTGTTTTATTATCAATCCTACATTAAGTTTTATATTCTTAGGTGCGCTTATTCTTCTTGGATTTGTACTTTTCTTTATTATATATAAGGTTACTCCAATATTCACAGAAGGTTTTGCTAAATATGATGATTTAAATGCGAGTGTTCAGGAGAATGTCACAGGAATCAGAGTTGTCAAAGCATTTGTAAGAGAAGACCATGAGAATAAGAAATTCAGTAAGGCTGCCGGGAATCTTTACAAAATATTTGTTAAGGCGGAATCATGGCTTGCATTCAACAATCCTATTATGATGTTTGTTATATACGGAAGTATTATTGCACTTTCATGGTTTGCAGCACATTTTATTACTGATGGAACTATGACAACGGGTAACCTGACATCAATGTTCAGTTATGTTATGAGCATGATGATGTCACTTATGATGCTTTCTATGATATTTGTTATGGTTTCGATGAGTGCAGCGAGTGCAAGACGAATTGCTGAGGTTCTTAATGAGAAGGCTGATATTACTAATCCGGAGAATCCGGTTATGGAAGTATCTGATGGAAGAATTGATTTCAACCATGTGAACTTCACATACAAGAAAGACAGCGACAAGGATGCTCTTGAAGACATAGATATCCATATAAATGCAGGCGAAACAATTGGTATTATAGGCGGAACGGGTTGCGGAAAGTCAAGCTTCGTTAATCTGATAAGCCGTCTGTACGATGTTAAGGGTGGTTCTGTATGCGTAGGCGGAATTGATGTAAGAGACTACGACCTTGAAACTCTTCGTAATGAGGTTTCAGTTGTTCTTCAGAAAAATGTGCTTTTCTCAGGAACTATTCTTGATAATTTGAGATGGGGCGATGAAAATGCGTCTGAGGAGGATTGCATAGAAGCCTGCCGTCAGGCCTGTGCAGATGAATTCATTGAGAGAATGCCTGACAAATACAATACATGGATTGAGCAGGGGGGAAGCAATGTTTCCGGTGGACAGAGACAGAGACTCTGTATTGCAAGAGCACTGCTTAAGCATCCTAAGGTTCTTATTCTTGATGATTCAACAAGTGCTGTTGATACAGCCACAGACGCTAAGATTAAGAAAGCATTTGCAACAAAGATACCAGGAACTACCAAGATTATCGTATCACAGAGAATTTCAAGTATTCAGGACGCAGACAGAATATTGGTGCTTGAGAATGGCTGTGTGAGTGGTTTTGATACTCATGAAAATCTTGTTGAGAACAATAAGGTTTACCGCGAAATCTACGAGGTCCAGACACAGGGCGGCGGTGATTTTGACGAGGCAGGAGAATAGGAGGCAGCATATGGATAAGAATATTGATATGAAGAATAAAAAGAATAAAGAAAATCCACTTCATCTTATGAAGAGGCTGCTTGGATATATTTTAAAGAATTACAAGTTATCGTGTATAGCAGTGCTTGTGTGCATTCTTGTTTCAGCGCTTACAACACTGATAGCAACGCTGTTTATCCAGAAGCTTATTGACAGTTATATTATTCCGCTGACACAGTCAGCAGTACATGATTATGCACCGCTTGCAGGCGCACTTATCAAGCTCGCTGCAGTTCTTATGGTCGGTGTATTATGTTCATATTGCTACAACAGAATTATGGTAAATGTTGGTCAGGGAACTTTAAAGAAGTTGAGATTAGAGTTGTTTACTAATATGGAGTCACTTCCTATTAAGTATTTTGATACTCATGCACACGGCGATATCATGTCAGTATATACTAACGATATCGACACATTAAGACAGCTTATAAGTCAGAGTATACCTCAGGTTATCAATTCATGCATTACACTTGTATCTACATTTGTAAGTATGATTGTGCTTGATATTCCGCTTACAATCGTATCGGTTGTGATGGTTGTTATTATGCTTTATGTAACTTCTAAGCTGAGTGCACTTTCCGGAAAATATTTCGTTGAGCAGCAGAAGGATATCGGTAAGGTTAATGCTTATATCGAGGAAATGATGGAAGGACAGAAGGTTGTCAAGGTGTTCTGCCACGAGGATAAAAGTATTGAGCAGTTTAAGGAGATTAACAACAGGCTTCGTGAGAGTGCCAATAACGCTAACAAGGTTGCTAATATCACAATGCCTGTTAATGGTAATATAGGTAATATCAGCTATGTATTATGTGCAATAGTTGGTGGTATTCTTGCTCTGAGTGATTTTTCAGGACTTACAATTGGTACACTTGTTGCTTTTTTAAGTTTAAATAAGAGCTTTACACAGCCTGTAACCCAGATAAGCCAGCAGGTGAGCAGTATCGTTATGGCGATGGCTGGTGCCGGAAGAGTATTTGAGTTATGTGACGAGAAGCCGGAGGTTGACGAAGGTTTCGTTGAGCTTGTAAATGTAAGATACAACAAGAATAATGAGCTTATTGAGACTAAAGAAAATACTGAGATGTGGGCTTGGAAGAAGCCTGCAAAGGACGGCAGTAGTGCAGAGTACACAAGACTTGCTGGTGATGTAACATTTGACGGAGTTGACTTTGGCTATAATCCGGACAAAATGGTACTTCACGATATTAAAATGTATGCTACACCGGGACAGAAGATTGCATTTGTCGGAAGTACCGGAGCAGGAAAAACTACAATTACTAATCTTATCAACAGGTTCTATGATATTCAGGATGGTAAGATCAGATATGATGGAATTAACATCAACAATATTAAGAAAAATGATTTAAGACGAAGCCTTGGTATCGTTCTTCAGGATACTAACCTCTTTACGGGTACAATCATGGATAATATCAGATACGGAAGGCTTGAGGCGAGTGATGAGGAATGCATCGCAGCAGCAAGACTTGCCAATGCTGATGGATTCATCAAGAGACTTCCGGATGGCTATAATACTGTGCTTCATGGCGGAGGTGCTAATTTAAGCCAGGGACAGAGACAGCTTCTTGCAATTGCAAGAGCAGCGGTAGCAGACCCACCTGTACTTATTCTTGATGAAGCTACTTCATCTATTGATACAAGAACAGAGCGACTTGTCCAGAAGGGTATGGATGCGCTTATGTCAGGAAGAACATCATTTGTTATTGCCCACAGACTTTCTACAGTCCGCAATGCAGACTGTATTATGGTTATGGAGCAGGGAAGAATTATCGAGCGTGGAACACACGACCAGCTCATGGAAGAGAAGGGCAGATATTATCAGTTGTATACTGGTAAGAGCATATCAGCGTAGAGACAGAAACAAAAAAGCAGGTGAGGAAATTCCCTACCTGCTTTTTGTTATGTAATAATATTATTATGAATTAATATTAAGATGTCTTGGAAGACCGTCTACCATGATTGGTGAAAGCTCAGCCTGGATAAGTGGTCTGATGTAGTGGATGAGGTCGTCTGTTACGAAGTCATCATCTGTAATCCACTCAAGAGGAACTTTCTTCTCGATGTTAGCAATCTGGTGAACATCGTTAGTCTCTGTGATGCACATATATGGGTCATCAGAAACTCTCTTAAGAACGACAACCTTACCTGTCTCGCCTTCAAATGCAGCCTTAACAGCAGCACCACCAACGTTGTATGCTTCTGTGATATCTGTACGGCTTGTCATATGAGCTGCACAACGCTGAAGTGTTGAAAGCTCGATAGCACGAGTCTTGATGCCAAGTTCAGCACCAATCTTGTTAGCAAGGAATTTAGCTGAACCAGCAAGCTGCTTGTGGCCAAATGCATCTACGAACTCTACATGCTCTGAAAGCTCGAATACATATCTTCCGTCAGCAACCTTAATACCTTCTGAAACAGCGATAACCATTGAACGGCCCTTAGCTGCAATTTCTTTAACTCTTGCCATGAAATGGTCGATATCAAATACTTTCTCTGGAAGGTAGATAAGGTCTACACCTTCGCAGTCATCACTCTTTGCAAGAGCAGCAGCGGCTGTAAGCCATCCGGCATTACGTCCCATAATCTCTACAATAGTAACTGTAGGATAATCATATACAAGACCATCTCTGATGATTTCCTTCATAGTAGCTGCGATAAACTTGGCAGCAGAACCAAATCCTGGTGTGTGGTCTGTAACAGCTAAGTCATTATCAATAGTCTTAGGTACACCCATGAATTTAATATCGCTTCCGGTAACGATTGCGTAATCAGATAACTTCTTGATAGTATCCATTGAGTCGTTACCACCAATATAGAAGAAATATTTGATATCAAGATCATCAAGAATCTTGAAAATCTTATCAAATGTTTCTCTGTCTTCGCTTATCTCAGGGAGCTTGTACCTGCATGAACCAAGATAAGATGAAGGTGTTCTCTTTAATAAATCGATATCCATTGTAGAGTTAATCTTCTCTGAAAGGTCAACATACTGACCATCAAGAAGTCCCTTAATACCGTGGAGCATACCATAAACTTTCTTAGCTCCTCTGTCTATGGCTGTCTTATATACCCCAGCAAGACTTGAGTTGATAACAGAAGTAGGTCCTCCTGACTGTCCAACTATAACATTACCATCCATATTATATTCTCCTCCGAATCATATTTCTGCATAAAAATGCAAGTGATTATGTGCATAGTTTAGCACAATTTCTATAATCATACAACTTAAATGTTGAATATATTAATAATTATATTTATGCAAATGTACAGGCATTTATGATATAATTCTTTCCGGGTATTTTTAATTTCGTATACACAAGTTTGCGTGCCTGTGTGGGCAGGCAGGAATGGAGAACTATATGTCAGTTAAGATTAATTCTTACAAAGGAAGAAGCATTAGACCGGTATACAAGGTGAGAATTAAGAAGGATGAATATTCTAATGCGATAGACAGGATATGTAATAGATATAAGTTAGGACACATTAAGCAGAATGAGTCTGGCAGGGAATATAAGAACAGGATGAATAAGATGTTTTCAGATGATGTGATACAGAGTATGAAGAAATATTCGCATCATGGACGTACAAGCCTTTTCGGGCACAGCGTACATGTTTCTTATTATAATTATCTTGTGTGCAAGAAATTACATCTTGATGAGAAGGCAGGAGCTAAGGCAGGACTTTTACATGACCTGTTTCTGTACGACTGGCACAAGTATTCGCCTGGGAAGGGTGAGAGACTTCATGGTTTTGAGCATCCTACAAAGGCACTTAAGAATGCAGGAAAGTATTTTGATATAACAGAAAAAGAGGGAGACATGATTGCAAAGCATATGTTTCCATTGACAGTTACACCACCTAAATATAAAGAAACATTTGTTATTGTACTTGTAGATAAATTCTGCAGCTTTAATGAAGTGCTGGATGATTTCATACACAGAAAGTTCTGTGGGGCAAAGGATACAAGAATTAAATGGTTTGGTGCAGGTAAGGGAGAGAAGCGATGAAATATTTAAGTGAAGAGCAGAATAAATGCTTTGTGGGAACGGGAGAACTTAATAAAGCTGGTGATAGTCTGGCTGTTTTCCTTGATAAATACGACCCTGATAAATATCAGAATCCATGCAACACTGTGGATACGCTTGTATTTACAAAGGAAGATTCACAGGTTAAGAGGATTCTTCTTATAAAAAGAGGCAATCATCCATGTATTGGATTGTGGGCGTGTCCGGGAGGCTTTGTTGAGTTTAAAGAGAATCTATATGATGCGGCTTTAAGAGAGCTTCAGGAGGAAACTGGTCTGCATGATATTGAAGCAGAACAGCTTAAATCATATGGCGATTATGACCGTGACCCAAGAACAAGGATTATTACAACAGCATTTGTTGCATTGATAGATGAAGGCAGCCAGAAAGCACAGGCTGGTGATGACGCAAGAGAGGCCGGATGGTTTGATATATCAGATGAGCTGGTTAATAAGACAGAGGATAAGTCACTTGTTAAGGAAGAATGGCTGTGCAGGCTGTCCAATGCAGATAAGAATATTAATATCTGTGCAAGAGTGGGAGTTACCTATAGAAGAGGTATTCTTAAGAACCGCACATATAAGGTTGTTGACGGCGATGGGCTGGCAGCAGACCATGCGGCTATTATACTGGAAGGATATCATCATGTTAAGGAGGCACTTAACGCATGAGCGAGAAGATAAAGAAGAACGAGAAAGCTAAGAAGCAGACATGGAGGGCTGGCAATATGCTCTATCCTGTGCCGGCTGTTATGGTAAGCTGTGCAAGAAAAGGAGAGAAGCCTAATATTATCACGGTTGCATGGGCAGGAACTGTATGCTCTGATCCGGCGATGGTTTCGATATCTGTAAGAAAAGAACGCTACAGCCATGACATTATTAAGGAAACAGGAGAATTCGTTATTAATCTTACAACAAGAAAGCTTGCGAGAGCCACTGATTATTGTGGAGTAAAATCTGGCAGGGACGTTGACAAATTTGCAGATATGCATCTTACAGCAGCACCGTCAGTTAAGATTGAAGCTCCAGCAATTGCAGAAAGCCCTGTCAATATCGAATGTAAGGTTAAGCAGGTGTTAGAGCTTGGAAGCCACGATATGTTTATAGCAGAGGTTATGGCTGTAAATGTAGATGAAAGCCTGTTAGATGAGAAGGGAACACTGCATTTGTCAGACGCAGACCTTATTGCATATTCGCATGGAAGATATTATGGACTGGGTGATTTTATAGGTAAGTTCGGATATTCCGTACAGAAGCCTGCCAAGACAAAATCTTCCAGAAAGAAAAAATAGGGTTTACAAACCAAATATCATATGTTAGTATAAATGTTACGAAATTGTTACAAAGATATTACAAGAAGATGACTATATATTAACACAATATTTGGAGGACATTATGGAACGCTTGTCAAGATATGGCAGACGAATGAGAATAACACTCATTAAGACAATGACGGTTGCCTGTTTTGTATGTATTATTGCTATTCCATTTTTATCAAAGAATTTATTAAAGACGGAAGCTAATTATTACAGTATTACAATTAATGGAATCAAGGTTGGAGCAGCTAATACGGAAGAAGAAGTTATTGTTGCTCTGGCATCAGCAAGGCAGGAGCTGAGTGCACAGTATGAAGAAATCGTGTACATGGATCCTGATATAGAGATTGCCAAAGAGAATAAAACAGTTGCACAGAGAATGAGTGTGGACGAGCTGTCTGGTGCAATATACAGTTACATGTTTGATAATGTTATGGATGTTGATTTCCATATGAATTATACAGTAAGACTTGGTGATTTCGTTGTAACATTGGAATCGAAGGATGCAGTTGTTTCTTTATTTGAGAAGCTTATTGCCAAATATGATCCCAACAATGCTTTTACAGTATCACTTGATACAGTTGATGCAGCGACAGGTACTTATGGAATAAGTGTAAATGAAAAGGCCACAGAAACTACAGCAGCAGAGATTGTATCCTCAGCAATTAGTGGTACAGCGATTTCGCAAGACGGAGAGACAGTGGTTAATGGAGATGGTCTTACTGGAATTGGATTTGATGTTGACGTAGTTGTTGTGGAAGTTCCTACGGATAATGCAACTGTAACATCAGTAAATGACGCTTATGAGAGCATTACTAAAGAACATGAAGAAAAGACAGTATATACAGTTGAAGCTGGAGATACATTATCTGTTATTGCACAGAATAATGGACTTACAATGTCACAGCTTCTTGAGCTTAATTCTAATCTTACAGAGGACAGTATAATTGCACCTGGCGATTCAATAGTTATTACTGTTCCTAAATCAGAGTTAGCAGTTATTACAACTTATCAGATGACTTATGAAGAAGATTATGAAGCAGAGCCTGATTATGAGGATGACAACACTAATTACAGAGGAACTAATACAGTTATTTCTGAAGGAACCGTTGGTCACAGATCTGTTATAGCAGAAGTTACCTACACTAATGGTAACGAAACAGGCAGAACATATGTTAAGGAGACTATTATTAAAGAATCCGTTCCGAAGACTATTGCAGTCGGAACGCTAACACCTCCAACATATTTAAGACCAATATCAGGAGGAACCTTATCATCCGAATTTGGTTACAGATGGGGAAGTTTCCACAAGGGTGTTGACTGGTATGTTACGCAGGGTACAACAGTTACAGCCGCCGCTGCAGGAACGGTTACCAGAGCCGGATGGTATGGCGATTACGGATATTGTGTTGATATTACACATAGTAATGGCACTATGACAAGATATGGTCACTTAAGTTCAGTGAAAGTAAGCGTTGGTCAGAGTGTTTCTCAGGGACAGGCTATTGCAGCATCAGGTAATACAGGCTATAGTACAGGCCCACATCTTCATTTTGAAATATGGGTTGGAGGAACTGTAGTGAATCCGCTCAATTACGTTAATAAGAATTAATAAGTATTGAATAGGCTGCCCTGTTAAGGACAGCCTTTATTATGTAAATAAATGTATTTTAAATGCATATAATAAAATAAGGGTGAAATTGCCATATTTTTATAAATGTATTTTCAGGGAAAATCTTTACAAATCGAAGTTCTGTGATATACTTTATAAGATGTGACTATTATGTTTAGAGGTGCTATATGGAACAATATGTTGTCAAGGGTGGAGTGCCACTCAGAGGAAAAGTTTCCATTGGTGGTGCGAAGAATGCAGCTTTAGGTATTCTTGCAGCAGCAATTATGACAGATGATACTGTAACAATTGAAAATGTACCTAATGTTAGAGACACAAGAGTTTTACTTCAGGCTATAGAAGGAATTGGTGCTAAGGTTAAGTATGTTTATAACAATTCCGTTCAGATAAATGGTGGTTCAATCTGTGATACCAATGTAGAATATGATTATATAAGAAAAATAAGAGCATCTTACTATCTGTTAGGTGCTTTACTTGGTAAGTACAATGAGGCTCATGTTGCACTCCCAGGAGGATGCAATATCGGAAGCCGTCCAATTGACCAGCATATCAAGGGCTTTAAGGCACTTGGTGCGGATGTTGATATAGATTGTGGAGTTGTACATGCAAAGGCAGAGAAGCTTACAGGAGCTCATGTTTATTTTGATGTTGTAACAGTTGGTGCAACAATTAACCTTATGATGGCTTCATGTATGGCAGAGGGAGACACTATTCTGGAAAATGCGGCTAAGGAACCGCATATAGTTGATGTAGCGAATTTCCTTAATTCTATGGGTGCTAACATTAAAGGTGCAGGAACTGATGTAATCCGTATCAAAGGCGTTAAGAGACTTCACGGATGTACTTATTCTATTATTCCGGATCAGATCGAGGCTGGAACATTTATGATGGCAGCAGCAGCTACACATGGTGATGTTGTTATTCAGGATATTATTCCTAAGCATATGGAATCAATATCTGCAAAGTTAATTGAGATGGGATGTAGGATTGAGGAAGGTGATGACAGCTTAAGAGTTATAGCAGAGGGCTGTACACTTAGGAGTACTAATGTTAAGACTTTGCCATATCCTGGATTTCCAACGGATATGCAGCCACAGATTTCAGTTGTACTTGCACTTGCTGAAGGTTCAAGTATGGTAACTGAGAGCATATTTGAGAACAGATTCAAATATGTAGATGAGCTTGGAAGAATGGGTGCCAAGATTAAGGTTGAGGGTAACACAGCCTATATTGAAGGTGTTAAAAGTTTTTGTGGTGTGCAGCTTAATGCTCCGGATTTAAGAGCTGGTGCGGCACTTGTTATTGCTGCGCTCGCAGCAGATGGAATATCAGAGATTGATGATATTGAGTATATCCAGAGAGGTTATGAGGATTTTGAAGGAAAGATTACTAACCTTGGTGGAATTATTAAAAGAGTTGATTCAGAGAGAGAACTTCAGAAGTTCAGGCTCAAGATAGGTTAATTGCAGGCTGTAGCGGATATTCCGTTACAGCTGTTTTAATTTATATTTAATAAAATTAATACATTTGTAATGTTGCAAATATCCCTGTATATGGTAGTATTGAGAGGAAAAGGGGTTAATTATGAAGCTAAAGAATAAGTTGTATATTTCTTTCTGTATTATGGTTATACTTCCTGTGCTACTGAGTGGTCTTGCTCTGGGAGGTCTGTATTGTGTACAGAAGGAAAGCATTGAGAGAACATATAATGTAGATGATGGGGCAATTCTCGTTGGCGTATATTCACCTATAATACTTTTTGGAAAGATTACTGACAGCATATATAAGGATATGAAGACGGAGGTTGATACTTCGCCGGAGCAGTTTACTAATAAGGAATATCTTGATGAATTATCAGGAGAGCTGTCATATAAGATGTCCTGTCTTGTTGTAAGAAGGAATGGAATTATTATATATAATTCAACAGAAGCACCAGACAGCGAAATTGTAAAGATTCTTCCTGATTATTCTGCTGATGAAGAGAATGTTTCTGATGTTGGAACTTACAAGGGTGGAGAGTACCAGAGTCTTATAAAACAGCTTAATTTTAAGGATTCAGAAGATAATTTTTACAGCGTGTCAATTGTTACTTCATTGAAACAGATTCTTCCACAGGTTAAGACATTTATAATGCAGGTTATATTTGTTATAATTATGGTGTTAATTATTACAAGTCTTGGACTTACTCTGTGGATATATAGTTCTATTGTTAAGCCACTTAATAAGCTGAAGCTTGCAACTGATAATATTAAAGAAGGCAATATGGATTTCGAGATGCCAAAGGTATCTAATAATGAAATCGGAGATGTATGCCGGGATTTTGAGGAGATGAGAGTCGTACTTAAGCAGAGTGCGGAGGATAAGATTAAGTCTGATGCCGAGGAAAAGGAGCTTATTAGAAATATTTCACATGACTTAAAGACACCGCTTACGGCTATTAAAGGATATGTGGAAGGATTGCGTGACGGAATTGCCAACACGCCTGAAAAGCAGGCTAAGTATATCCAGACTATTGCTAACAAGGTTAATGATATGGACAAGCTGATTGATGAGCTTACTATATATTCAAGGCTTGATACTAATAGGGTTCCATATACATTTGTCAGATGTAATGTAAGTGACTATTTTGGAGACTGTTGTGAAGAGATAGGCACTGAGCTTGAGGCAAGCCAGATTGAACTGGAATATAATGACCATCTTACTGAGCCGGCATATATGAATGTTGATCCGGAGCAGCTAAAGAGGGTTGTTAATAATATTATAAGTAACTCGGTTAAGTATATGGCTGAGGGACGACAGGGAAAGATTAAGATTGACCTGTACGATGAAGGCGACTACATTCATGCAATATTCTCAGATAACGGTATTGGCATTGCAGCTAAAGATGTTGAGAGAATATTTGAGCGTTTCTATAGAACTGATGAATCAAGAAACAGCAAGCATGGTGGAAGTGGTATAGGCCTTGCAATTGTTAAGAAGATTGTTGAGGACCACAAAGGAAAGATATGGGCAGAGAGTGTAGAGGGCGAAGGCACGACCATGCATCTTAATCTGCTTAAAGCAAAGGATGAAGAGAATCCTGAGAATGCATAATGAAACTACACGAAAGGGGACTGGCTATGAGCAAGATATTAATTGTAGAAGATGAAGAGAGTATTGCAGATATTGAGAAGGATTACCTTGAACTTAACGGATATGAGGTTGAGGTATGTAATGATGGAACAAGTGGCCTTGCGGCTGCACTGCATGAGGATATTGATATGTGTATCCTTGATATTATGCTTCCCGGAACTGATGGTTTCGAGATATGCAAGCAGGTAAGAGAAGTTAAGGATATTCCTATTATCATGGTATCTGCCAAGAAGGAAGATATTGATAAGATAAGAGGACTTGGGGTTGGTGCGGATGATTACATGACCAAGCCATTCAGCCCTAGTGAACTTGTTGCAAGAGTAAAGGCACATCTTGCAAGATATGACAGACTTGTAAGTAATTCTAAGAACAATAACAATATTATTGAAATCAGAGGAATCAAGATTGATAAGACAGCAAGAAGAGTATTTGTTAATGGTGAGGAGAAGCCTTTTACAACGAAGGAATTCGACCTTCTTACGTTCCTTGCAGAGAATCCTAACCATGTCTTCACTAAGGAAGAACTTTTCAAGGAAATCTGGGATATGGATTCAATCGGTGACATCGCAACTGTAACTGTCCACATCAAGAAAATCAGAGAGAAGATTGAGCTTGATACAAGCAAGCCTCAGTATATTGAGACTATATGGGGTGTGGGATATCGCTTTAAAATGTAAAAGATTAAACTTATAGACTATGTCATATTACATGCTGATTTTGAAAACATACTAATTGACCAATGATATGTAGATTAGTGGGTGTTTATTGCATGTAAACAAATTGAAGTTATGACAAAGACCTACGAAAAGATGTTGATAGATTCTTTTTGTAGGTCTTTTTTCTTGTTTCAAGTAGCTATTTCAGTGGTTTATGCGCTAATTAACCTACGAAATTATAATAAGAAAAGTGTTTCATGGGTTTTTAGCAAGGCGTGAGTGTTAGAATGACACGCAGGAAACCTACTAGGTATGCACAGAAGGCTTGTTGTGTAGGTTATTGGACGCAGGCTGTAAATGGTTGGACTTTATCAGCAAAATATTGGACGGTACGTCCACGAATTACATATAAAAGTCCGAAAGTGAAAAATGCAACGTGTCATCAAAGCAAAAACTCAGGTGCAACACTGTAAGTTTTGTTATCAACAGTAAGTGAAACAGCACACAGCGCAATCTGATTTCTTTTAAGTGCCACTGCTTTAACGGCGTTATCCATGCCGCAATCAGCAGTGGCGTACTTATAATCTCCAACAAGCGGATGCCTGCGGCTTGCAAACTGTACTCTTATCTGGTGATGTCTGCCGGTAATCAGATGTATTCTTACATGTGTAATGTCTTTAACTTCATCATAAGATATCACTTCATATTCAAGCTTTGAAAGCTTTGCATCTTTATCATTAGCGGCGGCGTCTGCCGGAACTATGGCTGATGTGTTCGTTCTTCCATCTTTCTTTAAATAATCAACAAAAGTTCCTTTTGGTTCGGACAGTTTTCCACATATTAAAGCTTCATATTGTTTATTAAATCCGCCCTCCTTCTGCATTAGTGTGGAATACTTTGCTGCTGCAGACTTATTTCTTGCGATAAGCACAAGTCCTGAAACCGGTCTGTCAAGGCGGTTGATTATTGCTGCATATGCAGACTTTCCCTGTGAAGCGTTGTAAGTCATAACTTCGCTTACAAGGTCCAAATCAAATCCTTTCGCACCCTGGGATAGCTGTCCGGCTGGTTTATTCACTATAATAATGTCTTTGGTTTCGTGTATTATATTAAGCATGTTTGTGTCCTTTTAATGTTTTTATTAAGAATACATGCGTTTTAATAATTAATCAACAACATTCAGCGAATAAATGTCCCAGCCACGCACACACTAATTAAACGATAATTATTAGCAGGTGTGAGGTGGCATATGGGTGAAAATGTGTGGGATTTCAGGAAGCGGCTGACGCTTCTTTTGGCTAGTGTCGTTATTATTGCGGTGGTTTTCTTTATATTCAAGGTGCTTTTTTATTATGTGTGGCCTTTCTTGCTTGCATTTTGTTTTGCGGTGCTGCTTCAGAAGCCGATAGTTGGGCTGGCGAAACTTTTAAGGGAGAAAAAGACTCTTGCTGCGAGTATAGTTGTAACAATGGTGACGCTTATTATTCTTTCAGTGCTGTTGTATGTAGGTTATATGGCGTTTCGCGAACTTAAAGATTTCATAGCCAATTTTGATGAGAATATTAACAGCCTTGATGGGCAGTTTAAGCTTGTATGCTGCCGTATTGATGGCTGGATTAAGTTGAAAGAAGGCTGCAGTTACGCATTTTTTGAAAAATGTAAAGGGATAATTATAGATGGTGACGGGCAGCAGATGTTCTTTACAATTATGAGAAAACATTCTGTCCCGGTTATAACATGGTGCGTTATGGCGGTTGCCGGACTTGTGGTGTGCTTTATTGGAACGATATATGCGGCGGCTGGAATTGAGAAGTACAGAAGCTGGCGGGAGAACACTATATTTAAGGACGAAGTCGGGGCGGTGCATGTGGGGCTTCGCAATTTGATAAATGTATATTTCAGGGTGCAGCTTATTATAATGTCGATAAATATTGTGGTGTGTTCAACAGCATTTTTAATGATAGGCAATCCATATGCGATTCTTCTTGGTGTGCTGACTGGGATTATTGACGCACTTCCGATATTTGGTACGGGAACGGTACTGATACCGTGGGCTGTGGGAAGCCTGCTTTTCGGACATGTGAAAAATGCGGTGATTCTTGTGGTGTTGTATATTGTCACATATTTTGTGAGGGAGATTATGGAGTCAAAATGTATGGGTGACAGAATGGGAATTGCGCCATTTACAATGCTTGCGGTTATATATATCGGGATACTTGTGTATGGGGTTGTCGGATTTATTCTTGGACCAATATCATATTGTATAATAAAAGCACTTGTTCTTTACTTGAAAAGCATTTTAGAACATGATAAACTCTAGTGGTGCCGTCAATGGCAGGCGGACAATGCGAAGCAGCATTCGCATCAGGCTCCGTATGAAACGGGTCTGTAATGTCATAGAAAGAGGTTTATTATGGCAGAAGATAAGAAATTAGTAGAAGCGATTACATCCATGAAAGAGGATTTCGCTCAGTGGTACACAGATGTGTGTAAGAAGGCAGAGCTTATGTCTTACTCAAGCGTCAAGGGATGCATGATTTTTAAGCCGGCTGGATATGCAATCTGGGAGAATATTAAGAATGAGATGGACAGAAGATTCAAGGAAACAGGTGTTGAGAATGTTTATCTTCCAATGTTCATTCCAGAGAGCCTTCTTGAGGTTGAGAAGGATCATGTAGAAGGATTTGCACCAGAAGTTGCATGGGTAACTTATGGCGGACTTAATCCACTTCAGGAAAGAATGTGTGTAAGACCTACATCAGAGACACTTTTCTGTGATTTCTATAAAGATGAGATACAGTCATACAGAGATTTACCAAAGGTATATAACCAGTGGTGTTCAGTTGTAAGATGGGAGAAGGAGACAAGACCATTCCTTCGTTCAAGAGAGTTCTTATGGCAGGAAGGCCATACAGCACATGCTACAGCAGAAGAGGCTGAGGCACGTACACAGCAGATGCTTAACCTTTACGCTGACTTCTGTGAGGAAGTTCTTGCAATTCCTGTAATTAAGGGACGTAAGACTGATAAGGAGAAGTTCGCAGGTGCAGAGGCTACTTATACTATCGAGGCGCTTATGCATGATGGCAAGGCACTCCAGTCAGGTACAAGCCATAACTTTGGTGATGGATTTGCCAGAGCATTTGGCATCCAGTACACAGACAAGGATAATAAGTTAAAATATGTTCACCAGACTTCATGGGGAACAACAACAAGACTTATTGGTGCTGTTATTATGACTCACGGTGATGATTCAGGACTTGTGCTTCCACCTAAGGTTGCACCTGTTCAGGTTGATGTTATTCCTATTATGCAGAAGAAGGCAGGCGTTCTTGACAAGGCTTATGAAGTTGGACAGGCTCTTAAGGCAGCAGGACTTCGTGTTAAGGTTGATGATTCAGATAAGAATCCTGGCTGGAAGTTCTCTGAGCAGGAGATGCGTGGTATCCCTGTAAGAGTTGAGATGGGACCAAGAGATATCGAGGCTAATCAGGCTGTTATTGTTCGTCGTGATACAAGAGAGAAGATTACTGTATCTATCGATGAGCTTGCAGACAGAATTCCAGAAATTCTTGATACTATCCAGAAGGATATGCTTGAGAGAGCAAGAGCTCACAGAGAAGCTCATACATATACAGCTCTTAATTATGATGAATTTAAGGATACAGCAGCTAATAAGGCTGGATTCATCAAGGCTATGTGGTGTGGAGACCAGGCTTGTGAGGACAAGATTAAGGAAGATACTACATGTACATCAAGATGTATGCCATTTGCACAGGAGAAGTTAAGTGATGTGTGCGTATGCTGTGGTAAGCCGGCTAAGGCTATGGTTTACTGGGGTAAGGCATATTAATCATAATTATTTATAGGATTTTTGAGAATGGAGTCCCTTTCGGCAGTATTGCCGGAGGGGGCTTTTTTATAATCTGGAGGGGATTTTACATTTATACATATTCTTGATAAAATATATATTGACATATAATTAAAAATATGATAACAATATATTAAAAGAAATGTTTCTTATATCTGACGCAATTGACATGATTTTATCTAATCAGGCAGTTGCTTATCAAAGCTGGATAGTCATTCAGCAATAACCCATTAACACATAATTGAATAATGCAGGCTTGTTTTAGATATCTGTAGATGCTAATATATTTATATAAACAATATTAGTATATGTGCGTGGATATCTGCCTGCAAAAGAGACGGGGAGGATGTCTATGGCAGAGAAGAAAGACAATGTAACATCTAAATTTAAGGACAATGTATTCTGTATGCTGTACAGGGATAAGAAGAATCTTTTAGAACTGTATAATGCACTTAACAATTCAGCTTACACGAATGTGGATGATTTGCAGGTGACTACATTAAACGGCGGTTCATATATGAAGTATAAGAATGATGCTTCATTTTTACTATGTATGAGCCTGTATATGTTTGAGCAGCAGTCGAGTAAGAATCCTAATATGCCGTTAAGATTTTTGCACTATGTGTCTGATGTATTCAGGGAGCTGTTCAGTAATTCCATGCTTCACAGGAGAAGTATGATTAAGATTCCTGTTCCGCATTTTGTGACATTCTACAATGGTCTGGAAAAATGGGTTGAAGATGAGGATGAAATCAGGCTGTCAGATATGTACGAGATTCCGACAGACAATCCGGAGCTGGAGCTTAAGGTGCGTGTTATCAACATTAACGAAGATGTACATATCCTTAATAAGTGCAAAACGCTGCGTGATTACATGACATTTGTTAATAAGGTGAGGTTCAAGATGGGTGTTGAAGGTGACAATGTCAGAATTGCAGTAACAGAGGCAATGAACGAATGCATAGATGAGGATATACTTGTCGATTTCTTCGAACAGCACAGGGAGGAGGTCGTCGAAGTGAGTATATATGATTATGATGAGGAAGAAGTCAGAAGAGTGTTGGCTGAGGAGTATGCGCAGGAAGTTGCACAGGGAATGGCGCAGGAAATAGTAGAGAAAGCTGCTAAGGAGGCTTCTGAAAAAGCATTTGCGGAGGGCGAACAATCTATGATGATTAATCAGATTATAAAAAAGGTAAAGAAATCAAAAACTCTGGAGACAATAGCCTCAGAACTTGAGGAAGAAGTGGCAGATATCAAGCCGATATATGATGTAGTGATTGCGGCTGCACCTGATTACAACATTGATATAATTAAAAATAAACTCGCAATTAATTAAAAGAATCCCTCACCAAAGCCGATGTAATTGATATGTATCCAGAATAGAAGGCAGCCGGTGAGGGTTATTTTATGATTATATTATTTGATATGTTCAATCATTGCAATAAGAGTAGCTTTATCATTGAGCTTAGGGTTCTCTATAACGATATCAAGCAGGGATTTCAGTGTTTCACCGATTTCGTGTCCCTGAAGGCCATATTCAATAAGGTCATTTCCTGATATGTCGAGGGCTTTTATTGTAAAACAGTCACCGCGTGCAAGAATATCTGTTCCAAGACGCTTTAATGTGAGAAGATGCTTTACCTTCGCCGGATTACTTATTCCTGTGATGTCTTCAGATGCCTGGATTACAGCCATCATAAGCTCATGCCACAGAGGCAGGAAATCTCTGCCATACTTATTAAGGGCAGTACGAACAGCCGGTTCAGTTTCTTCTATATCCATCTTTGATAATTCAACAAGCTTTGATACTGTGTCAACTGTATTGTTATCCAGCTTAAGTGCACGGAGAGTCTTAGCGGCTTCATCAGGTGTAGAAGTTATGAAAAGTGCAGCGTAGCGTAAGTATATATTATCAGGTGTGTGTTGTAATGTTGCAAGTATTTTGCGCTTGTAGCGGCTCTTTAGAGCATTGTCAATTACCGGGAGTATTGGGGCAAAAAGTCCTGCTTCTGAATATTGCGCAACATAATCGGGATGTGCAGACATAAGCGTTTTGCCAAGCTCTACATGCACACGCTCCATGCTTATTTTGCTGATTGAAGGGGAAAGCTTTTTAATTGCATTCCATGTTGCTTCATCAATGGTAAAGCCAAGCTGTGCAGAAAATCTTATGGCACGCATCATTCGCAGAGCGTCCTCTGTAAATCTTAATTCTGGTTCACCAACGCAGCGTATTATTTTTGCATCCAAATCATCAAGACCCTTAAATTCATCAACAAATCCATCAGTGTCGTTGTATGCCATGGCATTTATCGTAAAATCACGGCGGCACAGGTCATCAACAAGCCTGTCTGAAAATTCTACAGACTTCGGATGCCTGCCATCCTCGTATTCGCCATCAATTCTGTAGGTTGTAACTTCGTATCCGGTTTTATCTATCATTATAGTGACGGTTCCGTGGGCGATTCCAGTATCAACAGTTCTTTTAAAGAAAGTTTTTATCTGTGATGGAACAGCAGAAGTGGTTATATCCCAGTCATCTGGGTTTCGTCCAAGGATACTGTCTCTTATGCATCCGCCAACGGCATATGCTTTGAAGCCGTGTTCTTCAATTGTATGTATAATGTTCCTGACAGCTTCCGGCATGTCAATATGAAAGTTTTCAGGCATGATTTCCCCCTATAATAATATTTATTATAAATGTGAAAAAAGCTCACATCTATCTATTATAAGAAAAAATTACATTTTCATCAAGATTATGATTTTCTTAATTCGTCGTATCATTAAATCCAAGGAATATAGCAGCCATAAATGTCATAAGATAAGGCAGACGCAGGCGTATGAGCAAAGGGCGTCTGTATTAAGTGCGGAAATGGGGGGATTATATGAACGATAAATCATTGGAATGTATTAGATTTTATGATATTCAGGTTAATAAAATGGTAAAAGGTCGTGGAGGAGTAATTCTTTTTACAGACAGAGGGTGCAGACTTTTTCTCGAGTGTTCAAGAAATGATGGGTTTTATCTGAGAGATGAGGCAGTGACAAAAGCAGTTAGTGATGCAGGCTTTGAAAATGTGGATACATATGTGAGAAATCAGGATGGAGAGCTTTTTACTGTTGGAGATGATGGGCACAGATATGTAATGAAGAACTGGTTTGGAGGCAGGGAATGTGATGTCAAGTCTGTGAATGACGTGATGGAGGCGGTAAGGACTCTGGCAAGACTTCATATTTGTCTAAATGTTGTTTCGTCTAATGGTGTAAGATATTTAAGGAATAATGTAAATACAAATATTACAAAGCAATGGGAATGTATGGCGCTTGCAGAGACCGCAGATGAGCAGCCCGAGTCAGAATTAAAGGCCAGTGAAAGCATCGTACATAATGCTGTACATTTTGACAGGGGAGCAGGGTTACGCACCAATATGGAAAGACATACAAAAGAAATTAAAAAGGCAGCTAATTATATGCGTGGCAAGAAAAAGAAAAATGAATTTGAACAGATTGCGCTTGGTGCGGTTGATACATTTTTCAGGGAAGCGGATGAAGCGAGCAGGAATATTAATTCAAAACGTTTTGATGAGCGCTTTGACAGAATGGAACAGACTAATGAGCTTGTGCATGGAAGCTATAATTATCATAATGTGTTTCTTGATGTTGGTAATGGCGGCAATGCAGTGACTAATTTTGAAAAATGTCATAATGACTGTCAGGTTGCAGATCTTTACCAGTTTTTAAGAAAGGTTATGGAAAAGCATGACTGGAATATTAATGTGGCATACAGACTGGTTGATGAATATGACAGATTAAAGCCGCTTGAAGATGATGATATTGACATGCTTGTGACATTATTGAGCTTTCCAGAAAAATTCTGGAAGATCATAAATCAGTACTATAACGCAGGAAAGGCGTGGGTTCCTGCTAAGAATATAGATAAATTAAAGATTGTTATTGAACAGAATATGCGCAGAAGAGAATTAATTGATAAAATGTGTGGTATGTGATAAAATCTGATGATACAAGGGTAAAAGTATTTGCGAGGAATGCTTATGAAAAGAATAATTGCAGTGTGTATGCTTATGGTGTTAATTGTAAGTCAGACAGCATGCACATTTTCCAGAAATAATGACAGGGCGGTGATACCAGGAAGCAGTATTACCCCCGCACCAGGTGCCGCAAAGGAGATTAAGGGTGATGGAGAGAATCCTACACTTACAGGAGTTCTTACATTGAGAGATGCTGACACGGGCAGAATGCGGTTTGTAGATATAAAGACAGGAACAGAATATGAAGTCCCTTATACAGGCAGTACAGATATTCAGGATGCTTACGGAAAGATAAAAGCAGCTTCTACCATGGATATGGGTGGAATATATGATGTATATGTCGATAAGAAGGGCAAGGCGGTGAAGATACACGGAAACAGTGATGCCTGGGTAAGATATGATGTTTCAGGAATAACCGTAGATGAGAATTCAAGGAAGTTAAGCATTGGGGCTTCCAATATGATATATGAAAGTTACACAGTTGTGCTTTCAGGAGAAGAACGTATAAGTATTGCACAGCTCGTTGACCAGGATAAGCTGGTTATCAGGGGCGTTGGAGAGAAAGTATATTCGGTGAATGTAACTGCAGGACACGGATATCTTAAACTTACAGGTGTAGATGCACTTGTTGGTGGTTATGTAAGCATAGGTAATAAACAATTACTGGGTGTTACAAAGGATATGCTGGTGACTGCACCTGTTGGAACACATACGGTTAATGTACGTAATGGCAACCTGTCAGCAAGTAAGACAGTGACTATAGCTAAAGATGAGACTACATCAGTTGATTTTTCTGAAGTACAAAGTGATCCGGTTAAGATGGGGGCTGTTAATTTTTCAGTTACTCCGAAGGGCGCGGTTATGAGCATTGATGGTGTTGAGGTTGATTATTCTACTCCAGTGTCACTTTCTTATGGAACTCACAGAGTTAAGTTGGTAGCCAATCACTATCAGGAGTATTCTGAGATTATAAATGTTAATTCAGCCTATGTTACGAAGATTATCGATATGACTTCATCCGGTACATCAACAAGTACAGCGGCTGATAATACAAGTGGATATAAGGTATCAATAACAGCACCTAAGGGAGCGGTACTTTATGTTAATAGTGAATACATAGGAACTGTTCCGTGTTCATTTGACAAATCATCTGGAAAGAAGACGATTACACTTTCGCAGAATGGATATAATACAGTTAGTTATACAATATCAATTGCTAATACAGCAGGAGACCTGACATATGCATTTCCAGAAATGATAAGTGGAGGTACCCAGGAGACTACAACACAGGTACAGGTTCCAACAGTCACTCCTGCAACAACAAAGTCATCTACAAAGCAGAGTACGAAAAGGAGATAAGAGTTATGAATATTTTATTTTCACCACCAGATATAACCGAGGAAGAGATTCAGGCAGTTTCTGAGGCTTTAAGGTCAGGATGGATTACAACAGGTCCAAGAACTAAAGAGTTTGAAAGAAATATTGCTCAGTTTACAGGCTGTAACAGGGCGGCATGTCTCAATTCAGCTACAGCATGTTTAGAGACAGCACTCCGTCTGTTAGGAATCGGTGAGGGCGATGAGGTTATTGTTCCTGCATACACTTATACAGCATCTGCAAGTGTCGTTGCGCATGTTAATGCAAAGCTTGTTCTTATTGATGTTGAAAAGGACACATATCACCTTGATTATGACGCGCTTGAAGCTGCAATTAATGAGAGTACCAAGGCTGTAATACCTGTAGATATAGGTGGTGTTATGGTTGACTATGACAGGATAAGAAAGATTGTCGAGAGTAAAAAGAATATATTTAAGGCTTCAACACCCCTTCAGGAGGCACTTGGCAGAGTTGCAATTGTTGCTGATTCTGCACATGGTTTCGGAGCAAGTGAGGGTGGTGTTATGAGTGGAATGAAGGCTGACTTTACAAGCTTTTCATTTCATGCAGTCAAGAACCTTACAACAGCAGAAGGCGGAGCTCTTACATGGAGAAGTATTCCGGGAGTTGATGATGAGGATATATATAAGCAGATAATGCTTTACTCACTTCACGGACAGTCTAAGGATGCGCTTGCAAAGACTAAGCTTGGTGCATGGGAATATGATATCAAAGGAACTTATTACAAATGTAACATGACTGATATTATGGCTTCTATTGGGCTTGTACAGCTTAAGAGATATCCGGGACTTCTTAAGAGAAGAAGAGATATAATTGAGAGATATACACAAGGGATTGCAGCCGATGATGTGGATATTATGAAGCATTTTACAGATGAATATACTTCAAGTGGTCATCTGTATCTTGTAAGGCTTCTTGGAAAGGATGTTAAGGAGCGTAATGAACTGATTACAAGACTTGCTGAGGCAGGTGTTGCAACTAATGTACATTTTAAGCCGCTTCCAATGCATACGGCATATAAGAACATGGGATTTGATATTAAGGATTTTCCACATTCATATAATATGTATCGTAATGAGATTACACTGCCGCTTCATACATGTCTTACTGATGAACAGGTAGAATATGTAATAGAGCAGTTTAACAGAATGAAATAATCGGACATTAGTTATACAACAACAAAAAGGGGATTGATTACGATGGAGTTAAGACCATGGCAGCTTCTTCCTGATGAAATGAGAACTAAGGAAGTAAGAAAATACTATAATATACTTATGAAACACAGAATGTGGTTAGAGATGAAAAGAGTGCTTGATGTTATTGTTGCTGGTATTATGCTGGCAGTTTTAATTATTCCAATGGGAATAATTGCACTTGCAATCAGACTTGATTCACCGGGACCTGTTTTTTTCAGGCAGGCGAGAGTAACACAGTATGGAAGAATTTTTCGTATATACAAGTTCAGGACTATGGTTGACAATGCAAGTAAGCTAGGGGCAGCAGTGACTGTAGATAATGATTCAAGAATTACTAAGGTTGGTGCATTTTTACGAAAGTACAGAATGGACGAGTTTCCTCAGCTTTTTAATATACTTGCAGGGGATATGACTCTTGTCGGAACAAGACCGGAAGTTCCTAAGTATGTTAAGAAGTACACTAAGGAGATGTATGCGACACTTCTTTTGCCGGCAGGACTTACATCAAGGACAAGTATTGCTTATAAGGATGAGGACAAGCTTCTTGGTGAGGCTGTTGATGAAAAAAGTACAGATAATATATATCTGAATGAAGTGTTACCGGCAAAAATGCGTTATAACCTTGAAAGTATGAAACATTTTGGCGTGAAGGCTGATGCGGCTGTATTGTGGGATACATTTACATCAGTAGTTGGAAGTGAAAGAATGACTGTTAAGAAGTAGGTAGAGTATGTTTATTACAATTGCCGTTATTGCATATAATGAGGAGAATACGATAAAGAATATTCTTGATGACATAAGCAGGCAGGATTATGATCATAATCTTATGGAAGTTGTGCTTGTTGATTCTGCATCAACTGATGGAACGAAGGCGGTTATGCAGAAGTTTGCTGATGAGAATAAGATGGGAGCAAGACAGATAGTTGTGCTTGATAATCCTAAGAAGACGCTTCCGTGTGGATGGAACGTGCTGCTCGATAATTATGCAGGGGAAGCTGTTATAAGAGTTGATGCGCATGCACATATCCCGGTGGATTTTGTCAGCAAGAATGTTAAAGTATTAGAAGAAGGCGAGATGGTTGTCGGTGGTGTCCGACCTAATATAGTTGATGAAGAGACACCATGGAAGGATACGCTGCTTCTTGCCGAGAGTTCGATGTTCGGCTCAAGCATAGCACCTTACCGTAATGGTGGGAATGGAACGGAAGAAAAGATATATATGAAATCGTTGTTCCATGCTGCATATAGAAGGGAAGTTTTTGAAAAAATCGGACATTATAATGAGGCTCTTGCAAGAACTGAGGATAATGAAATTCATTACCGTATGAGAAAAGCAGGGTTTAAATTAAGATTCTGTCCGGATATAATATCGTACCAGCATACAAGAAGTTCACTTCCTAAGATGCTTAAGCAGAAATATGCTAATGGATACTGGATTGGAAAGACAAGCAAGGTATGTCCAGGATGCCTTTCTATATATCATTTTGTTCCATGGGCTTTTGTCATGGCTATTATTGTTACAACAGTTGCAAGTGTGTCATGTAAGCTGCTTGCTGTGAAGTCGATTTTTTCGCGTATTGTATATGGACTTACAGGACTTATGTGGGGAGCATACTGGCTGTTGGCAGTAGTTATGTCGATTGTTGCAGTAATAGGAGCAAAGAAGGAGCGCAATAAAACATGTTTTGCATTGCCATTTTTATTTTTTCTGTTGCATATTTCTTATGGAATTGGTACAGTATGTGGGTTAGCAGCTAAAAAGCCTGCTAAAGAAACGAGGAACTGATGATGGGTGAAACTAAAAAGGACAGAATACAGCTTCTGGTAAGAAGATTTTTCTTGTTTTTAACAGATACATTTTTACTGAATGCATGTGTATATCTGTCGCTTATTATGAGATTTGATGTAGGTATTGTATCTATTGAACCTCAATATATTAACAATTATGTAGACAATATGCTGTTCTATACAATAATATCGCTGCTTATATTCTGGGTGTTCAGATTATATCACAGTCTGTGGCAGTATGCGAGTATAGCTGAGGTGTACAGAATTGCTGAAGCGTGTATTATTGTAGAAGTAGTGCATTTCTTAAGTAATAAGATTATGGGTAATATGCTTCCTAGAAGCTGTTATTTTAATGCGGCAATATACCTTATTATTGCAATATGTGCAAGTCGTTTTATGTACAGAATGATAAGAACTGTTCTTAACAAATACAGAAATATTAAGACTTCCAACAATGTAATGATTATTGGTGCCGGAGAGGCAACTAATGTCATTATGAGAGAAATACAGAATTCGAGCTATCTTGCCAATTCTAATATTGCATGTATTATTGATGATGACCGCCGCAAGGTTGGTAAATACATACGAGGCGTCAAGGTTATAGGAACAAGGGACAAGATTAAGGAAGCAGCAAAGCTTTATGATATTGATGAGATTATATTTGCAATTCCGTCAGCATCTAATGAAGTTAAAAGGGATATATTAAACATTTGTAAAGAGACTGATTGTACTCTTAAGATTCTGCCAGGTGTATATCAGATGGTAGATGGAGAGATTAATGTTAACTCTATCCGTAATGTTGATGTGCTTGACCTTCTTGGAAGAGACCCGATTGAAGTAGATATTGAATCTATCATGGGTTATGTTAAGGATAAGGTCATTATGGTAACAGGTGGTGGCGGTTCTATTGGTTCAGAGCTGTGCCGCCAGCTTGTAAGTCACAAGCCTAAGCTGCTCATTATATTTGATATATATGAGAATAATGCCTATGATATTCAGCAGGAATTAAAGATTAATTATCCTGATGCCAATGTTGTTACTCTTATTGGTTCGATAAGAAATGTTTCAAGACTTGAAAGCGTATTTGCACAGTATAAGCCAGATATTGTATATCATGCAGCAGCACATAAGCATGTACCGCTTATGGAAGTCAGTCCTGATGAGGCTGTTAAGAATAATGTTGTCGGTACATGGAATGTTGCAAGGATGGCTGATAAGTATGGGGTTAAGAAGTTTGTTATGATAAGTACAGATAAGGCTGTTAATCCAACTAATGTAATGGGAGCAACAAAGCGTATCTGTGAGATGATTGTTCAGACGTATAACGAGATATCCAAGACAGATTTCGTTGCTGTAAGATTCGGTAATGTACTTGGAAGTAACGGCTCAGTCATTCCTCTTTTTAAGAGACAGATTGAGGCTGGTGGACCGGTTACGGTTACAGATCCTAATATTATAAGATATTTCATGACTATACCAGAGGCGGTTTCACTTGTTCTTCAGGCAGGTGCATATGCCAAAGGTGGAGAGATATTCATTCTTGATATGGGTGAGCCTGTTAAGATTGATGATCTCGCAAAGAACCTTATCAGACTGTCAGGTTATACACTTGGCGTCAACATGGAAATTAAATACACAGGACTCCGTCCTGGCGAAAAGCTCTACGAAGAGCTTCTTATGAAAGAAGAAGGTCTTCAGGAGACAGATAACAAGCTTATCCACATTGGAAAACCAATTGAGTTTGATAAAGAGAATTTCTTTGATAACCTTGAGAAGCTTAAGGAAGAAGCTTATTCAGAAACTGGTAATATAAGAGAATCACTGAAGAAGGTGGTTGATACTTATCATCCGAATGAACATTAATGGAGAAGACCTACTAATTATGTTGTTTTCAAGAGTTGAGTAGGCATATTTCTGGTGAGATTTGAATTAGATATTGGAGAAGACCTACTAACATGCTTTTTATAAGGATGTTGGTAGGTCTTTTTTATAGAAAATCGTTGGAATTTATTAGCTGGGAGATGAGATGGTGGGAAAAAGACCTACTATATAGCATATATTACTAAGATTAGTGTGCTTTTCAAGTTGCTAGTTGATTTTTGGGGGAGCAAAAAACATCTACTCAATTAACAACTTTGGTTAATTGAGTAGGTGTTGTGTGAAAGAATTGCACCATTAAAGCTTCATTGACTATAAAAGATATTCATTAATATTAATATCAACGGTATTGGAATTGAGAGGAATAGAAGAAGATTCGAAGGTGGCAATAAAGTTCCTGCCTAATACATAACCGGATTTAGCGTAATCGTTAATCTTCTTTAATGTTTTGTTCATATAATCAGAATCTCCCATAATGCCGAAGTGTTCCCATATGAATTCTTGACGGGTATTAATATTGAGGCAGGTAAAATCAGGATGGACGGTTACCCCGGTAGAAAGCACAAGCGGATATTCATACTTATATGGAATATTGTGCTGTTTTAGTTTGTTGGCGATTATTAATTCGGATTTAGAACGCACCTGTTCTCCGTTATCAGAGTAGAAGTCAGGAGTATCATCAGGAATGTCAAGAGAATTATATTGAACATTATTCCAGAGATTCAATGTATCTTCGGCAGGTGTATAGACTGGTGTAATAAGTTCCTGTCTTATCTCATTAAGGGAATTGTATAAATGTTCAATCTGTTCAGGAGAATAGTTCTTAAGAAAAGTTTCAATAGCATGAAGTTCATGTTGGATTTCATGCTTGACTTTCAGATCATATTCCTTCTGAGCCAGACTCTTCGCAAGATTAAGATTAGATTTCTTTTTTATGTATGTTCCTGTTCTGTCAGTAGAATCTGTTCTGTGATAATATTGATGGGCGTTGCCACGCTTAGCAATGCGGAGTGTTCCGTCAGGGGCATTACTTAGTCTTGAATTGATAGTGTTGAGAAGCAAAATAAGTTCGGATTGACGATTGGAAACAGCACTGATAGTTAAATCAGGTGATAAAAGCATTGCATTTAATATTCTGTTATTGGCTATATGGTTCATATATCAACCTCCTTATGCAATTATATTAATACTATACAATATAACTACGAGAAGCACAATATCAAAAATATATATAAATGGTGAAATTATAAGAAAAAATTTTGCTAGGATAGGGGATGCCTACGAAACAAGGTAAAGTCTGACGAATAGTGGGTGAAATAAAACAAGAAGAAAGTTGTTGGAAGAGAGAAAGCCTACGAAATTATGCCAAGCTGTGTTATCAGTAGGTTTTTCGACAGCAGATTCTTAGCCAGGACAGGAAAATAAAGAAGAAAATACCTACAAAAAAGTAAAAAATATGTAGATTAGTAGGTGAATGCTATGTGAAGATTCAGAAAAAGAGATGAAAAAGCGCACTAATTAAATAAAAAAGAGGAGATTAGTAGGTCTTTCGGCATAGTAGTGCGAAAAACCAGCTAATCTCCTCTGGAAACCGGCCAATTTCCTTTAGAAACCAGCTAATCTCCCCTGAAAACCGGATAAAAGTATTCATAACCGGGTAAAAATATCCAGAATCAGATAAATACCTTGAAAGTAAGACAAATACACTAAAAGCAAGATAAAATCTAGAAATATAATATCTCGAAATTAGTCAAACTTAAATGTGTTCTCAAGTGTATCCCAAAGCTGGTCCTTATCACTTAAGTTAAGCTTTGTTCCATCGCTTAAAGCGTAGCCTTCACCTGAAGCTGAGCCGTTGTAAGTGCCTGTAAGCTCTGGCCATTCAATACCGATTGCCGGGTCATTCCATGCGAGACCACCCTCGTCGTTAGGATGATAGAAGTCATCGCACTTGTAGCAGAATTCTGCTGTATCAGTAAGAACGAGGAATCCATGTGCAAATCCTTTAGGGATAAGGAACTGCTTCTTATTCTCTTCTGTGAGAAGGATTCCGTACCACTTTCCATAAGTTTCAGAGTCTGTACGAAGGTCAACAGCTACATCAAAAACGGCTCCCTTGATAGCTCTTACAAGCTTTGTCTGTGGGAAATGCTTCTGGAAGTGAAGACCACGAAGAACACCCTTAGTACTCATAGACTGGTTGTCCTGAACAAAGTTAATATTGATACCAGCTTCTTCCATATCACGCTGGCTGTATGTTTCCATAAAATATCCACGGTTATCGCCGTGAACAGCAGGAGTGATGACACAAAGTCCTTCGATACCTGCGACATTCTTTTCAATTGTAATCTGTCCCATGATAAAATCTCCTTTGAAATATTAAATCTCACCGATTTCCTTTAAGAATCTGTGAAGAGCATCCTGCCATGTTGGAAGCGGAGTGAATCCGTTAGCAGTAAGTTTGCTCTTATCTAAACGGCTGTTAAAAGGTCTTGCAGCTTTAGAAATGCCGTATTCAGCAGTAGTTACAGGTGTAACCTTAGTAGAAAGACCTGCCTGTGCATAGATTTCCTTAGTAAAGTCATACCATGAAATGTATCCACCTTCATTAGTTGCATGGTAATAACCGTATTTGTCAGTTTCAACCATATCAACAAGAAGTCTTGCAAGATCTAATGTGTAAGTTGGTGTACCAATTTGGTCGTTGACAACACGAACCTCGTCATGAGTCTTTCCTACATTAAGCATAGTCTTAATAAAGTTCTTTCCATTAACACCAAATACCCATGCAATACGCACGATAAAGTATTTGTCAAGAGTGTTAGAAACAGCAAGTTCTCCGGCAAGCTTAGTCTCTCCATATACATTAAGAGGCTTGTAGTCCTTGCAGTCTGGTTCCCAAGGTGTTTCACCCTGACCATCAAATACATAATCAGTACTGATGTATACCATCTTGCAGTCAAGCTGTTTGCAGACATTGGCAATATTCTGAGTACCATCCGCATTGATAGCCTTAACCTTGGCTTTCTTATCATCATCTTCAGCAGCGTCAACGGCTGTCCATGCTGCGCAGTGAATTACAACATCAGGTGAAACCTTAGTGATAACTTCAGAAACCTGGGCAGCATCAGTTATATCCATAGGTACATATTCGGCTGTTGTGACAGCGCTTCCATCAGCAACTCCTGAATATTCAGGTGCGATGTCGCTGCCAACGCCTGTATGACCTCTGCCTATCAGTTCATTCATAACGTCGTGGCCAAGCTGACCGCCAACGCCGGTAACTAATATCTTCATGTCAAATCTCCTTACAGAATAAATGTGTTAATTAGCGGTTGCTATACATTTTCTCATAGTAGTTCTGATATTCGCCAGAAATGATTGTCTCCCACCATTCCTTATTATCAAGATACCACTGAATTGTCTTCTTGATACCATCTTCAAACTTAGTTTCTGGAAGCCATCCTAATTCATTGTGAATCTTAGTTGGGTCGATAGCGTAACGCATATCATGTCCCTTTCTGTCACCTACATGAACGATAAGTGATTCAGGCTTGCCAAGCTCCTTGCAGATAAGCTTAACGATATCAATATTTCTCTTCTCGTTGTGTCCACCAACGTTGTATACTTCACCAACACGTCCCTTGTGGATGATAAGGTCGATAGCCTTGCAGTGATCCTCAACATAGAGCCAGTCACGAACGTTAAGACCTTCGCCATAAACTGGAAGTGGCTTATCGTTAAGAGCATTAGCAATCATAAGAGGGATAAGCTTCTCTGGGAAGTGGTATGGTCCATAGTTATTAGAGCATCTTGAAATAGTAACAGGAAGTCCATAAGTTCTGTGGTAAGCAAGAACAAGTAAGTCTGCGCCAGCCTTTGATGAGCTGTATGGGCTTGATGTATGGATTGGTGTCTCTTCTGTGAAGAAAAGGTCAGGTCTGTCAAGTGGAAGATCGCCGTATACTTCATCAGTAGATACCTGATGGTATCTCTGAATACCGTACTTTCTGCAGGCATCCATAAGAACCTGTGTACCAAGAATATTAGTTGTAAGGAAAACTTCCGGGTTCTCGATAGAACGGTCAACGTGTGATTCAGCAGCGAAGTTTACAACCATATCTGGATGCTCTTCTTCGAAAAGCTTGTAAACAGCTTCGCGGTCTGTGATGCTTTCCTTAACGAATCTGAAGTTAGGGTTAGACATAACAGGCTCAAGAGTTGAAAGATTACCTGCATATGTGAGGCAGTCAAGACAGATGATTCTGTAGTCTGGGTATTTGTTTAACATGTGAAATATAAAGTTACTTCCGATAAATCCGGCTCCACCGGTAACAATAATTGTCATAATTAATCTCCTTAATATTTAAAATGTGTTCTTATATGAAAAATGTTTTAACTAAATGTACTTAATTATTCATGAAGCTTGTCGACATATTTGCCGTCTAAGACATCCTTTAAGTACTGACCATACTGGTTCTTCTTTAATACTTCATATACCTTGAGGACGTCATCTTTGTTAATCCAGCCGTTTAAGTAAGCGATTTCTTCAAGACATGCAATCTTTCTGTGCTGATGAGTCTCAACAGTCTTAACAAAGTTAGTAGCTTCTACAAGACTTTCATGTGTTCCTGTATCAAGCCATGTAAATCCCTGACCGAGAAGCTCTACATTTAAAGTACCCTTCTCTAAGTAGATACGGTTAAGATCAGTAATCTCAAGCTCGCCTCTTGCAGATGGCTTTAAGTTCTTAGCGTATTCAACAACCTTGTTGTCGTAGAAGTAAAGACCTGTTACACAGTAGTTGCTCTTAGGCTGTGCTGGCTTTTCTTCAATAGATACAGCCTTTCCTTCATTATTAAATTCAACAATACCAAATCTTTCAGGATCATCAACATAGTAACCAAATACTGTTGCCCCCTTTCCTGATTCAGCATTCTCAACAGCTGCCTTAAGTCTCTTCTTAAGACCGTGACCTGCAAATATATTATCACCAAGAACCATGGCAACAGTGTCATTGCCAATGAATTCCTCACCGATAATAAATGCCTGTGCAAGTCCGTCCGGGCTTGGCTGTACAGCGTAAGTAAGGTTAACACCAAACTGGCTTCCATCCTTTAAAAGCTCTTTGAATCTTGGAGTATCCTGTGGCGTAGAGATGATAAGAATATCTCTGATTCCAGCACTCATAAGAACTGAGAGTGGATAATAAATCATTGGCTTATCATAGATTGGAAGAAGCTGTTTACTAGTTACCATTGTGAGTGGGTAAAGGCGTGTGCCAGAACCACCAGCTAAAATAATACCCTTCATAATTGAAGTTCCTCCTTGTTTGTTAAAATGTTATGTTAATTTTCAAGTAGACATTTTTTAAGTCAGGTATATAATAAAAGATGACGTAACGTCACCTTCAAGTGTTTTTTGAAAAATTTTTACAAGGAGTAATATATGCATAAAGACGGGTATTATTCTTCAGGCGAATTTGCGAAGAAATCAAATGTTTCAGTAAGGACTATAAGATATTATGACCAGCAGAACATATTAAAGCCGTCACTTCTTACTGATGAGGGAGTGAGATTTTATACGGATTCAGATTTTACAAGGTTACAGCAGATATTATTGCTTAAATATCTTGGATTTACACTGGACGATATAAGAAATATGACAATTGGTGATTCAGATTATCATGTGCTAAAGAATTCACTTGAACTTCAAAAGCGAATGATACAGGACAAGATTGCACAGATGCAGCTTGTATGTAAAGCTATTGAAGAAACAGAAGACTCTATTAAAGAGGGAAAAGGAGTTGACTGGAGTAATATGCTGGAGATTATCCATCTTACTAATATGGAAGACAGCATGAAGAATCAGTACATTAATGCTGGAAATATATCTGCAAGAATTAATCTTCATAACAGGTTTTCAGTTAATAAACAGGGATGGTTTCCGTGGGTATATGAGCAGTGTGGTATTGTTAAGGGGATGAGAATTCTTGAGATTGGGTGTGGTGATGGAACATTGTGGGTTGACAATATAGGTCAGCTTGCCATGACAGGAAAGAGAAATGAATTTTCAGGGAAGAAAAAAAACATATATATAGAGCTTACAGATATATCAGAAGGCATGATAAGTGATGCGAGAAGAAATATAAAAAAAGCAACAGAGAGCTGGAAGGAAAGAGATATTGATGTGTCATTCAGGTTCAGAGTGGCTTCATGCGAAAAGACAGGGGCAAAAGATGAATCGTATGATCTGGTGATTGCTAATCATGTGCTGTTTTATTGTAAAAATGTCAATAAGGCACTTGATGAAATTGTGAGGGTGTTAAAGCCTGGAGGAGTGCTTGTGTGCAGTACATATGGCAGCAGGCATATGCAGGAGATAAGCCGCCTTGTGTCGGGATACGATAAGAGAATTGCACTTGAAGCAGATAAGCTTTTTGAAAAATTCGGACTTGATAATGGAGATAAGATATTAAAAAAACATTTTTCAGATGTTGAGAGAAGATATTATAAAGATGCGCTTGTTGTTGATGAAGCAGAACCGCTGGTAGATTATATACTATCATGTCATGGCAATCAGAAAGAGTACCTTGTGGATAAGTATACAGATTTTAAAAAATATGTAGAGAAAAAGCTTGTGAAACCTATGACAATAACCAAAGAGGCTGGTGTATTTGTGTGTAGAAAATAATGTATAGCAATTATATCTATAATATGGTAAAATCAAAAGAAACATGTTTTGTTACAGGGGTAGTTTGAACATGCATATTATGGAAATACTCTGATAGAATAAAAGATTATTTATTGGGGGCAGAGAATACAGTTATGAAGAAATTAAAGATTGCTGTTGATGCAAGAACTTTAGGCAGCAGACCAAGCGGTGTGGGCATGTATCTTAATGACTTCTTAGAACAGCTCATAACATATGATGAATTTGAATGGATTCTTTTTACAGATGTTAAAGAGAGTGAATATATTAAGAGATTTGAGGCTAGAGGAATCAAGGTTATTGAATGGGGAAAGCCTGTATATAGAAGTGCGGGTGTGTATGCATATTTTGCATTTATTAAGAAAGAATTAAAGCAGGTGAGGCCGGATATATTCTGGGAGGTTAATTCGATTATTCCTATTAATCTCGGTGGAAGCTTTAAGACACTTATCACAATACACGATATGTTTCCTATTCAGTATGTAAGATACTTTGGAAAAATATACAGCTATTATTTTAAGTTTAATCTTGGCGTGACTTTAAGACATACAGATATGATTCTGTATAATTCGGAGCAGACTAAGGACGACACAGAGATGTATTTTCCAAAGGCTAAGAAGATTCCAAGCTGCAATGCCTACATTATATCTAATCCGCTTACAAGATATGTACCGCCTAAGGATGAGAATTATTTCTTGTATGTAGGTAATATGGAGAAGCGTAAGGGCGTTGATATCCTTATTAAAGCGTACAGAAGATACAGGGAAGAAGGCGGAACAAGACCTCTTATTCTTGCCGGTAAGATGCAGGAGGATGATATTGAGCAGCTTCTTGAGACTGCACTTACAGAGGTTGAAGGTCTTACTTATCTTGGTTATGTATCACACACTACAAGATATGACCTGTATAACAATTGTTCATGCTTTGTGTTTCCTTCTATGGCAGAAGGCTTCGGAATGCCTATATTAGAGGTAATGAAGCATAATAAGCCAATACTTGCAAGTAATCTTAAAATATTTGACGAGGTAGTAGGTGACTGTGTGGAAAGATTCAGTCTTGCCGGTGATGATGATGATAAGGTTATAAGTCTTGTGAATGGAATGAAGAATATAGATAAGAAGATTAATTCTGGACTTGTTGATGAGAATGCATACAGACATGCGTTGGACAAGTATACACCGGAAAGACTTGGTGGTATGGTGAGAGACTTTATTAACAGCCAGATGAATAACAGATAGAATGTTGAGGTTTATATGGGTTTATCAAAATTTTTTCTTAATACGGGAGAAGCATTGAGACCGGTGCTGACAAAGATTATTCCTATGAAGCTTTTAAGTAAGATGAAAGCAGGGATAATTAATAATGCCACAGACAAGCTGTCGGCTGATTCTATTGAAAAATATGAGGCAGGAAGATACAAATGTGGTGCCAATATAATAGGTAATATTAAGGGAGATAATGGACTTGGACAAAGCGCAAGAATTATGTGCAGGCTGCTTGATGAGAATAAAGAACCTCATGTTATAAGGGATTTCTTTGTTCCACCAGGAGGTTCAAGAAGCAATGATACGTATGATGACAGACTCACAGAGGAGCTTCCTTTTGATGTGAATATTATTCATGTTAATGCAAGTGAATTCATGGTAGCATATTTAAGCCTTGGAAAAGAAGTATGGGATTACAGATATAACATAGGATACTGGGCATGGGAGCTGGAGACATTTCCAGAAGAGTGGCTTCCGGCATTCAAGCTTGTTGATGAAGTCTGGACACCGTCTGATTTTGTCACGAATACTTTGAAGAAATACACAGACAAGCCTGTAATAACAGTTCCACACTGTGTTGCACCTGAGACGGATACTGTGAAGTTTGATAGAAAGCATTTTAATCTTCCGGAAGATAAGTTCTTATTCCTTGTAATGTATAACAGTGGAAGCGTTATGGAAAGAAAGAATCCGCTTGCCGCTATTAAAGCATTTAAAGAAGCATTCTGCAAAGATGAACAGATGAAAGAAAAATACAAGGATGTCGGACTTGTTATTAAGATAAGTGAGGCAGAATTATCTGCAGAAGATGAAAAGATTATTGGTTCTGTAATAGAGGACTGTGATAACATTTATTATATGTGCGGTCATATGGGAAGATGTGAGGTTAATACACTTCTTGCTGATGTTGATGTGTATGTTTCGCTCCACCGTTCAGAAGGCTTCGGACTTGTTATGGCTGAGTCAATGTATGTTGGTACACCTGTTATTGCAACTGACTGGTCAGGCAATACAGAGTTTATGAACAGTGATACAGCATGCATGGTCGGTTACGACATGATAGAGCTTGATAAGGACTATGAGCCGTTCAAGAAGGGCAATGTATGGGCTGATGCACATGTTGATGAGGCAGCAGACTATATGAGAAGGCTTTATGAGGATAAGGATTTCTACGAAAGAATTGCTGGGAATGGTCAGAAATATGCCAGGGAACATCTGGCGTACAAGCGTTCTGCGGATATTGTCAGTGAGAGGTTAAGAAAAATACATGAAAAAGCTGATTGACAAGGTAACGGATGCGTAATATTATCAGTAATCGATATTTTGTAAAAAGATGATATATAGAAGGTAGTTATGAAAAAATTTAAACCAATAATAAGATGCGTAATATTCTTAGCGGGACTTGCAGCTATAATGGGAGTGATTGATTTTGCCTGCGTACAGACAGGCTATGTTAATTACATTTTAAGAAATGTGTGTGCTAAGGATAATGGTACTGATTATGATACAGTTGTAATCGGAGCATCACATGCAAGGGCATCATCTGATCCGGAGCAGATTGATAAGAATGCGGGAACATATTCGATTAATATGGCAATTCCGGGAGAAACAGTAAAAGATTCGTATTATGTACTCGAAGAGACATGCAGAACTAATGATATTAAGACGGTTATTCTTGATATTGATTATCAGTATTATTTCAATCCTCCTAAAGAAGGATTCTATACTGAACAGTTTATTCAATGTCAGATGGATTGGCGTTCATATGTAAAGTGGCAATATATATACGATAACATGGAACGTATGGAGATAAGGAATGTTTTCACAAGAAGACAGGCATGTACGTTTACTCCGTCTAATATGAAAGATAATATTGAACAGAAATTGTCAAAAGGTTACAAAGAAGCGGATATTTATTCACTTGATGTAGATGGTGGAACATATGCCGGAAGAGGCTATTTCTATATTAAGCCTGTTAGTGGAGAACTGGCAGGTAAAGAACTTATAAAAAGCTGGAGTGTAAGAAGCAGAGAGCAAATTACAGGTTATCCTCTGAAGTATATTAAGAAAATAATAAAATATTGCAGAGATAATAATATTGATCTTATCGCAGTAACATCTCCAATAACTCCAAGCAGTGTAGGTACTCTTCATATGGAGAATGTTCATAATACAATAAATAATCTGCTGGCAGAGAATGGAATCTTCTATTATGATTTCAACATGGCAAGACAGGATGTACTGCCAAGAACAGATTCGGACTTTGTTGATAAAGAAGGACATATGAATGGAGAATTTGCAAAAGAATATTCAGAATTTCTTGGCAAAGTTATTAAAGAACATAAACAGGGAACTAAAGATATTAATAGATATTTCTACAGTTCATATCAGGAAATGTATGATACTGATGCAGGGCTGTACGGGGTAGTGGAGAAATAAAATGTCATTTACAACAGCGTTATTTTGGTTTTTTATATTAATCGGAGTAGTTATATATTATGTACTTCCATCTAAAGTAAGATGGATGTGGTTACTTGTGTTAAGTTATCTGTATTATTTTTCATTTAATGTGAAGAATAGTCTTTTCATGGTTGCAGCATCGCTTGTTATATATCTCGCGGCGTTAGCAATGGAATACATACAGGATAAGTCAGATGCATATCTGAAAGAACACAAGGCAGAGATTAACAGGGAACAGAAGAAGAAACTTAAGAATTCTGTTAAGCATAAGAAGAGAATAATACTTGTAATAGCAATGCTTATTAATTTCGGAGTACTTGCAGTATTAAAATATGGTGGTTTTATCACAGGCAATATTACAGCAGTTCTTAATAAGATAGGAATTGACAAGACTGTGTATGCATTAAGCAATTATGTGATGCCACTTGGTTTATCATTCTTTACATTTCAGTCAATATCTTATGTTATTGATATATATCAGGGGAAATACAGAGCAGAAAAGAATCCTTTCAGAATATGTCTTTTTGTATCATTTTTCCCACAGATTATGCAGGGACCAATTGGAAGATTTGATAAGCTGCAGAAAACGCTTTTTGCAGGAAGTGCATTTAATCTTCAGAATGTACAGTTTGGAATTCAGAGAATATTCTGGGGTTTGTTCAAGAAGATGGTTCTTGCAGACAGAGCTGGAGTATTCGTTAATATAATATTTAATAAGCCTGATGAATATGGTGGTGCAATGGCAATAATAGCGGTGCTTATGTATTCAATTCAGTTATATGCGGATTTCTCAGGCGGTATTGATATAGTAATAGGTGTTGCACAGCTTTTTGGTGTAACTATGGATGAGAACTTCAGACAGCCATATTTTAGTAAATCAATTGGAGAGTTCTGGAGAAGGTGGCATATTACATTGGGTACATGGATGAAGGATTATGTCTTCTATCCATTCTGTTTATCAAAGGCTATGAACAAGTTCGGAAAGTGGGGCAAGAAGCATCTTGGAGATCATCTTGGAAAGACTCTCCCAATATGTCTTTCTAATCTTCTGATATTCTTTATAGTAGGTATATGGCACGGAGCAGAATGGCGTTACATCATGTATGGTATGTATAATGGTGTAATAATAGCATTCAGTAACCTTGTAGAGCCACTTTATAAAAAATGCTTACATGCATGTCATATTAACCCACATAAGAAGTGGTGGCAGTGTGTGCAGATATTAAGAACATTTATACTTGTCAATATCGGATGGGTATTTGATTGCAGTGCAGCAGGTATGGGTTCTGCAATCAGAATGATAAAGCGAATGATAACAGATTTACGGTTTGACCAGCTTAATGCAGCAATGTTTAAGAACATTGGATTAACATCAGTGGATTATATATTTTTATTAGCAGGATGTGTTGTTGTATTAATAATAAGCGTCCTCAAAGAAAGAGGCGTACAGATTAGAGTTGCAGTTGCAGCAAAGCCAATAGTAGTAAGGTGGCTAATATATTACGGCATTATATTAGCAATATTTGTTATGGGATATGCAAGTAATGCTGGAAGCGGATTCTTATATGCGAATTTCTGACAGCCATAATTAAATGGAGGATTTATGAAACATTTAAAGGAAATGTATGAATACAGAGAAATGATATTTTCTCTGGTAAAGAAAGATTTACGTGGAAGATACAAGGGCTCTGTGCTCGGATTTATGTGGACATTTATTAACCCATTGTTACAGCTTTTAGTGTTTACGTTGGTTTTCTCAATAATTATGAGAGCCAATTATGAACAGTATTATCTGTTCCTTTTTGTAGCACTTGTACCATGGATGTTTTTCGGCTCAAGTGTCCAGGATGGCTCAACATGTATAATGCGTGAATCTAACATGGTTAAGAAAATATATTTTCCAAGAGAGGTTATTCCAATATCTACAGTAACAAGTGCATTCATTAATATGATTCTTACATTTGTTGTTGTGTTTATCGTTCTTCTTATCTCAGGAAGAGGAATTAATCTGGTTGCATTGTTATATCTTCCTGTTGTAATGATTGTTGAATATATATTATGTCTTGGAATTGGACTTATAGTTTCTGCACTTACTGTTTATTTAAGAGATTTACAGTACATTCTTGGAATTGTAGTTATGGCATTACAGTATATGACACCAGTTATGTATGGCGCTGATATGGTAGAGAATGCTAATGTTCCACAGATATTAAAGACAATATTTAACTTAAATCCAATGACACCAATAATCAATATATACAGACAGATTCTTTACTATAAGGAAATTCCAGATTTGTCTACATTATTGGTTGCTATTATAACAGGCGTTGTTTTTGTTATTCTGGGAGCAATTATATTCAGAAGACTTCAGCGCGGATTCGCAGAAGAGTTTTAATGTTTAAGAAAGAGAGATAAGTATGCTTAACAACGAGAATTCAATCGAAGTAAGGAATGTATCCAAAAGCTTTAAAGTGTATTTTGATAAAGGTAATGAACTTAAAGAGAAAATGCTGTTCTGGAAGAGAAACAGATATGAAAACAGAGTTGTTCTTAATAATATAAGCTTTACAGTAAAGAAGGGCGAGGCAGTAGGTCTTATTGGAAGAAACGGCTGTGGTAAGAGTACAACACTTAAGCTGTTGACTAAGATTATATATCCAGACAGCGGTTCTATTGAAATGTGCGGAAGAGTTTCAAGTCTTCTTGAACTTGGAGCAGGATTCCACCCTGACATGAGTGGAAGAGAAAACATATACACTAATGCTGCGATATTTGGTCTTACTAAGAAAGAGATAGATGAAAGACTTGAGGATATTATCGAGTTTTCAGAATTACAGCAGTTTATTGATAATCCTGTAAGAACATATTCATCAGGTATGTACATGAGACTTGCATTCTCAGTAGCAATTAATGTTAATGCAGATATCCTTCTTATTGATGAGATTCTTGCTGTAGGTGATGCAAATTTTCAGGCAAAATGTTTCAACAAGTTAAGAGAGATTAAGGCTAACGGAACAACTATTATTATCGTATCACATGCCCTTGGACAGATTGAAGAGATATGTGACAAGTCAATCTGGATTAAAGATGGACAGATTGAGCAGGAAGGTGATCCAAGAGAAGTTGACATTGCTTATCTTGATTATATGAATCAGGAAAGATTAAGCAAGGATGAGCAGGAAAGGGCCAGAATCTTAAGAATTGAAGCCGAGCAGAGAAGACTTAAGAAGGCTGAGGAAGAGAATAAAGAAGGTGGTAACGATAAACGTTACGGAAGTTTCGAGGCAAGAATTAATGACGTTATCTTGTCTTGTGATGACGGCAAGAGGACAGAAACTCTTGAAACAGGAAGAAAAGCCGTGATAGAGATAGATTATTCTGTTGAGACTCCGGTAAAAGATGTTCATGCAAGATATATGATTTATAGAATTGATGGTCAGTTATGCAGCGGAAGCAGTACTAAGATAGACAGACTTGATGCATTTGACCTTGACAAAGATGGAAAGATTGTTATTGAGTTTGACAGTATGACACTTACAAGAAGCCAGTACTGGGTAGATATTGTGCTTGAAAAAGCAGATGGAACACCAATTGATTACTATAAAGAAGCAGTAAGATTTAATGTTGTATCAGGAATTGAAGATATGGGTGTTGCAAGAATTGAACATACATGGAAGAACTGTTAATTGAAAGGTAGTGGCTATGAAAAAGAGTAATAATGTAATTAATGTACAGCTTTCAGATAATCAGGGAAAACTTCATATCAGAATTGCAGGCTGGTATATTCCTAAGGATTTTAATGATTATTCATTTGAATTACTTATTAATGGCAAGAAGACAGAGTGTAGTATCGAGCATATAACAAGAGAAGACAAGCTGGATGAATTGCTAGAGAGAGGTCTTAACAGAGATTGTGAAATAGGATTTATAGTTAAGGCTGATACAGATAAAACTGATATTAATGAAATAAAATTTGTTGTTGTTGATTCGGGAGAAACAAAAGAACTTGCATCACTTGACAATAAAGATATAGGATATACTATTGAAGATCAGCTTTTACAGTACAATATAGATTGCATATGGGCTGAGAATACGCCAGATGGAGATACTGTGTATAGAATAACTGGTTGGGTATTGTCAAAAGGAGATATAAGCATAGAGGTTGTAAATCGCGATAATAAAAAAGTTGATTATACCTATGTCAAATGTGACAGACATGATCTTATTGATAACGGATATACAGAAGATAAAGAAAAAGCATATGGATTTACAATATCTGTAGAAGAAAAAGATGGTTATATATTAAAATTCATGTCAGATTCTGCTCAGAAGGATATCGATATAGACAAAGAACTTAAATGGCAAAGAAGAGTTCATAACATAGATAAGACAAAGAGACTCATAAGAGCAATAACACCTCATAATGTAGCAAGTCTCTGTAAATATATTGGCAAATATGGATTTTCTGATTTAAGGGAATATGTATATAGTGGATTATATGGAGGCAATAATCAGGAGCTTATATATAAGAGATGGTTTACAGATCATAAGGTAACTCAGGAAGAGCTGGAAAGAGAGAAGAATGAAAACTTTGAATACCAGCCACTTATTAGCATTATAGTTCCAACTTATAATACACCGATTATATTCTTAAAGGAAATGATTGATTCTGTTATAGCGCAGAGTTATGGAAAATGGCAGTTATGTATCGCAGATGGAAGTCAGGGAAATAAGGAACTTGAGGCAACATTAGATGCGTACAGTAAAGCAGATTCAAGGATAATTTACAAAGTTCTTGATAGAAATCTAGGTATAGCAGGAAATACTAATGCTGCACTTGATATGGCTGAAGGTGAAATAGTCGGATTATTAGATCATGATGATACACTTGAACCAAATGCATTATATGAAGTGGTGAAGGCATTACAGGATAAAGATGTTGATGTTGTGTATACTGATGAAGATAAAATATTAGGACCAGACTGGAAAAATGTTAATCCTAATTTTAAGCCTGATTTTAATATAGACTTACTTCGTTCATACAATTACATTACTCATTTTTATTGCGTTAAAACTGAACTTATTAAGGAAGTTGGTGGTTTTAGCGATAAGTATGACGGGGCACAGGATTACGATATTATTCTTAGAACAACGGAAAAAGCTCATAAAATAGCACATGTTTCAAAGATATTATATCATTGGAGAATGCATAGTAATTCAACAGCAGCTAATCCAGAAAGCAAGAAGTATTGCCATGAAGCTGGAAGAAGAGCGGTCGAAGATCATCTTAACAGGATGGGAATAGAAGCACAGGTTCAGCTTAGTAAACTTTTTGGAGGATACAGAATCAGATATGCAACACCAGGAAATCCAATGATTTCAATTGTTATTCCAAACAAAGATCATTATAAAGATCTTGATTTATGTGTTACCTCAGTATTAAAGAAGAGTACTTACAGAAATTTTGAAATTATTATAGTAGAGAATAACAGCACAGAAAAAGAAACATTTGATTATTATAATAAAATACAGAAAGAATATGATAATGTAAGAGTTCTTACATGGGAGAGAGAATTTAATTATTCTGCAATTAATAATTTCGGAGTAAAAGAGGCAAAAGGTGATTATATTCTGCTCCTTAATAACGACACTAAGATATTGGACAAAGATTCTCTTGGAGATATGCTTGGATACTGTATGAGACCTGAGGTTGGAATTGTTGGCTCTAAATTAATATATGGAGATGGAACAATACAGCATGCTGGTGTTATTCTGGGATTAGGTGGAATTGCAGGACATGCGTTTATAGGTCTCGATGCTAAAGAATATGGTTATATGTCAAGAGCATATTTGTCATGTGATTATACTGCAGTTACAGCAGCGTGTCTTATGGTGCCTAAAGCAGTGTTTGATGAAGTTGGTGGATTATGTGAAGAATATGCCGTTGCATTTAATGATGTTGACTTGTGCATGAAAGTCAGAAGCAAGGGATACCTTGTGGTATATGATGCATTTTCACAGTGGTATCATTATGAATCCAAGTCAAGAGGATATGAAGATACGCCAGAAAAGCAGTTAAGATTCAAGGGAGAGATAGAAACTTTCCAAAGCAAATGGCAGAAAGAATTGGATGAGGGAGATCCATATTACAACAGGAATTTCCCAATGACAACAGAGGCGTATGTATTGGCTTCAGAGTAAATATCAGAGGTAAAAATGTTTTTAACGAGAGCAGCGCAGATTATTGGAAAAGAAGGCTTTAAGACATTCGGGTATGCATTACAACAGAAGATGCATCAGAATATGACAGATGCTAAAGTCTATGGCATTTATCAGAAAAAAATCGCACCAAAACAGCGTATTACTGATAATAAGGCTGACTGCACAGCAATATGCAGACATAGTGGAAGCTATGAAAGCATGCTGGCAACAGTGTCTGGAATGGATGCTGAATATATAGCCGTGTGTGATGAAAGCTGTGAATTCGATAAAGATTATACAGCAATTGTTTCACATTATATAAGGATTCAGAAAAGGGCAGGACGCAGTCTTATATATATATATACTGATTCGGAAAAGTATAATCAGGAAGCTGGATGCGGACTTCCTGACTGCAAGCCTGATTATTCATGGGATACACTGTTATCTTACAATTATATTGGCGATGCATTTGTTGCAAAGAAGAATGCTCTTATAGATGCTATTAATGAATGTAAGAATCATGGCGCGGTTGATAATATTAATTATTATGAATTGTCTTTAATAATTCTTTCAAAGTGTAAGACGTCAGATGTTGGGCATATCCATCAAGTGCTTGTTAAGGACATAAGAACTGACAGTAAATCATACAGGACTGCTGATGACGGAATGGCAGCTTTTAAGAAAATGATTCTGGAAAGTTCAGAAATTAATGTGAACATCGTAGCAGATAAGCATGATTCAGCAGTTGAGCATGTGCATTACATTACGAATGAATATGATCTGGTGAGTATAATTATTCCATCAAAGGATAATCCAGACATATTAAAATGCTGTTTACAGAGTATCCGCAAGTTCACAAAATATATTAATTACGAAATTGTTGTTGTTGATAACGGAAGTAATGACAGTAACAGAAAAGAGTATGAGAAGCTTGTAGGTACATTTGAAGGACAGGCATCATATGTGTATGAAAAGGCAGATTTTAATTTCTCACATATGTGTAATATTGGAGCAGCTAAAGCAAAAGGTAATCTGTTGCTGTTCCTTAATGATGATATTGAAATAATCGGACAGGATTATGAAGATACAGACTGGCTTTCAGTACTTGTCGGACAGGCAAAGCAGGAAAGTACCGGCGCGGTTGGTGCAAAGCTTCTGTATCCGGACTCATCATATATCCAGCATGTGGGTGTAATTAATTATGAATCAAGCTGTTTTGCACATCTGTATGCAAAGGCAGTTGATGATGAGAATATCAAGGCTCACAGGAATTACGCTGATTATGACTGCCTGTGTGTTACAGGAGCATGCTTTATGATTGAGAAGGCTAAATTCGATAAAGCTGGTGGATTTGATGAAGCATTTGAAGTAACACATAATGATGTTGATATATGCCTGACTCTCTATGAACAGGGATATTACAATGTCTTAAGAAATGACGTGGTCCTTTTTCACCATGAATCATTCTCAAGAGGTGATGATGAGGTTGATGAAGAAAAGAACAGACGTAATATGCATGCAAGGGATATGACATATGAAAAACATCCAAAGCTTGAGAAATATGACCCTTTCTATAGTCCGCTTCTTACGCAGACGGAGAATAACTACAGATTCGGAGATGAGATATATTCTGTAATATACAGAAAACCTCAGAAAGCTGACAGATTAAGGCCGGCTGCAGGATATATGGAAGTATCACCTACAGTTAAGGTGACAGAAACAGGGTATCATGATGATATGCAGCTTAGGGGATTTGCATATAACGGAAATAAAGTGTATTATAATCCCGTAATTTTTCTGTGGAATGAACAGAATTGTTATAGGATTAAGGCACAGTCAGTATGTGACAGAGTATTTCATTTAAGAAAAGGTGTGGATAAGAACATTAACTATGCACCGTTTTTTTGTGGAATAGATACAACAGATATGGAAAGCGGCACATATAGATGTGCTATCAGAGCTGATGGTAAATATTATGATGCACAGACAGATGTCGTAATTGATGGTTAAAACAATATGGCAGAACAAGGATGCAAATTCCTCTCCTCACCAGAGGGGTTAGGATTTTGCTTCGCAAAACAAGGAGGAATTTATGAAGACTACAGCACTTATTATGGCAGGTGGTAAGGGAGAGCGATTCTGGCCAAAGAGCCGTGTTAATATGCCAAAACAGTTCCTTTCTCTTACAGATGACGGAAAGACTATGATACAGCTCACGGTAGAGCGAATCAGCCCATTGGTTGATATTAAGGATGTTTATATTGCTACTAACAAGAACTACAGAGAACTTGTAAAGCAGCAGCTTCCAGGTATTCCAGAGGAGAATATCTTATGTGAGCCTGTTGGAAGAAATACAGCACCATGTGTAGGTCTTGGAGCAGTTCATGTTGCAAGCAAATATGATGATGCAGTTATGATTGTACTTCCATCAGACCACCTTATTAAGAATAATGAAGTGTTTGCAGATACATTTAAAGAAGCTGTTCAGATTGCAGAAGAGGGGGCTAACCTTGTAACGGTAGGTATTACTCCGAATTATCCAGAGACAGGCTATGGTTATATTAAGTATAATCAGGATGACAAGAAGAATAATGCTTATTCAGTTGAAAAGTTCGTTGAGAAGCCAGACCTTGAGACAGCTAAATCATACCTTGCTGACGGAACATATCTGTGGAACAGTGGAATGTTCGTATGGAAGGTATCTACAATATTAGACTGCTTTAAGAAGTTCATGCCGGATACATATGAAGGCTTATTAAAGATTAAGGCAGCAGTTGGAACAGCAGATGAAAATGCAGTGCTTGAGGCAGAATTCCCTAATCTTGAGTCACAGTCAGTTGACTACGGTATTATGGAGAAGGCAGATTCTATCTACACACTTCCAGGCAACTTCGGTTGGGATGATGTAGGTTCATGGCTTGCAGTAGGAAGAATCAAGAAGAATGATGATAACAGCAATGTAATTAACGGCAATGTAGTTGCAGTTAATACTAGGGGCTGTGTAATAGAAGGTGGCGAAAAACTTATTGCCACAGTTGGTTTAAGAGATATCGTAGTTGTTGATACTAAAGATGCAACTCTTATTACAACTAAAGAGAATGCAGGCGAAATCAAGCAGGTACTTGCAAAGCTTCGTGAAGAAGGAAAGAATGAGTATCTGTAGAAGATAGTATGAAGATACATATGCTTAAAACAAGGCGTTTGGAGGAACTATAATGACAAAGGAACATGTCAATACTAATCATACATTTGCGATATGCGCTTATAAGGAGAGTCCATATCTCGAAGAGTGTATTACATCACTTATGGAACAGACTGTAAAGTCAGAGATATTTATTGCTACATCTACACCTAATAAGTATATTGACGACATAGCAGCAAAATATAATTTAAAGGTGTATGTCAATGAGGGAGAAAGCGGAATTACACAGGATTGGAATTTTGCTTATTCTAAAGTACAGACAGATTATGTCACTATAGCTCATCAGGATGATAAATATGCGCCTGAATATGTAGAGAATCTGTTAGCGTATACAGCTAAAGCTAAAAAGCCGCTGCTTTTCTTTACCGATTATGCAGAGATAAGAAATGGCGAGATTGTAACAACCAATAAGATTCTTAAAGTAAAGAGAATAATGCTTTTCATAATGCGTCCAAAGGCAATGTGGGGAAGCAGATTTATAAGAAGAAGAGTGTTATCGCTTGGCTCACCAATATGTTGTCCATCAGCAACATATTACAGACCTAATCTTATGAAGCAGGTATTCCTTAATGGATTCAGAGCTGATGAAGACTGGGAAGCATGGGAGAGATTATCAAAGCTTAAGGGAGACTTTATATTCTGTAATAAGATACTCACATATCACAGAATACATGAGGACTCAGAGACAACTAAGATTCTTAATGATAATAAGAGATCTGAAGAAGATTACATTATGTATCAGAAGTTCTGGCCCAAATGTATTGCTAAAATGCTTACTAAGGCATACAGCAAGAGTGAAGAATCTAATAATATGAAGCAGGGATAGGAGTTAACGATGAAAGAATACGATGAGGCAACCCTTAAAAAGGTACAGCAGACAGAGATGGAAATTCTTAGAGATTTCATCAAAGTGTGTGACGAGAATAATCTTACATGGTTTGGTGATGCCGGATCAGGAATCGGGGCAATAAGACATAAGGGATTCATTCCATGGGATGATGATATTGATGTAATGCTTCCTAGAAAAGATTTCGACAAGATGATTGAAGTTATTAAAAGAGATTACAGCGATAAGTATTCAATTGCCAATGTTGAAACAATGAAGAATTATCCATTGATGACAACAAGAATTATGATGAAAGGAACAACATTTATAGAGGAACCTCTTAAGAATATCAAATGTGATCTTGGAATATTCCTTGATGTGTATCCGCTTGATAATATATCAGATGATGAGGAAGAACTTAAAAAGCAGGCTAAAGCTGCCTGGTTCTGGAGCAAGCTTCTTATTCTCAGACATGTTGCGTTCCCGGTACTTCCTTATAAGGGAGTTAAGGCTAAGATAACACATATTGCAACAGCAATTATTCATGCCGGACTTGTTGTGTTTAGAATTTCACATAACTGGATTGCTGGCAAATGCTTAAAGATTGCATCAAGATATAATGATGTGGATACTAAGAGAATGGCATTCTTATTTGATACAGATCCATATTATCATATAATGTTAAAGGATGAGATATATCCATTACAGATGTATGATTTTGAAGATATTAAGATGCCTCTTCCAGCCAACGAAGATGAGAAGTTAAGAAATATGTATGGAGATTATATGCAGCTTCCTCCAGTTGAAAAGAGAAAGAATCATTACCCATATAAATTGGAATTTAAAGACTAAGAGGTATATATGAATATTATTTCAAGAATAATGGGTGTGGATAAGACACCAGAAGATAAGTACAAATATATCTGGTTTACAATGGGAACAGCATGTTTCGCACTTGCCACGCTTGTTATGACAATTGTTATAAGCCGTTTCTTAGGTGAGGCTAAAGCGGGAATGTTCTCGATTGGTCTTTCAATTGCACAGTGGCTTGTTACAATAGCCTATTTCGAAATAAGAACATATCAGGTTACTGATGTTAAGAATGAGTATCCTTTTGGATATTATTTCACTTTAAGACTTATGATGTGTCTTATAACATTTCTGGCAAGCATAGTATACGTTGTATTTAACGGCTACAGTCCGGAGAAAGTTACTGTTATATTGCTTGTATGTATCTATAAGATACTTGATTCGGTAGCTGATACATTTGAAGGTGAATTCCAGAAAGAGGAAAGAATAGATATGTCCGGTAAATCAGAGTTTTACAGGATATTCTTCAGTATACTGGTTCTTGTTGTAACAGTAATTATAACAAGAAATCTGATATTCTCTCTGATATGTATGAATGTAGTTGCATTGCTTATAATTCTGTGTCTTGATGCATCTGTTGCAGCAGGCAGGGTTAAGATATGTATTGTCAGGGATTACAGAAGAGTTTTCGTACTTTTTAAAGTGTGTCTGCCTCTTGCTATAAGCACATTTTTAAGTAACTATATTATCAATTCATCGAAATTATCTGTTGACAGAATGTTAGGTGATGCAGCACAGCTGTATTATACGGCGGTATTCATGCCTAATATGGTAATTAATCTGTTTAGTGGTATAATATTTAAGCCGATGCAGACATCAATGGCTGTTAATTATTATGAGAAGAAGTATAAGAATTTCTGGCACATAATATTCAGGATGTTTGCTATAATAGCAGGATTTACACTTATATGTGAGGTCGGGGCATATATACTGGGAATACCGGTTCTGTCATGGCTTTATGGTGTTAATCTTAAGGATTACAAGATGACACTGCTTCTGCTTCTGTTATGTGGAGGCGTTAATGCGGTCAATATAATATTCTATTATGTACTTGCCATAATGCGTAAGCAGAAATACATGACTATTCTGTATCTTATTGTATGCGGAGTTGCGCTGATTATTATGGATCCGATTACAGGCAGACTTGGTCTTAACGGAGCTGCACTCGGCTATCTGATACTTGTTGTGTTATTAGGCGTATTATTGATGGGATATATCTTATACCAGATTAGAAAGGATAGAAAAAGACAATGAGCCAGAATGAACAGTATGATCCAAAGGTCCTGAGAAAGTTACAGCTTGCAGAATTAGAGGTGTTTAAAGATTTTATTAAAATATGTGATGAGAACGGACTTTCATATTTCCTGTTTGCAGGATGTGCAATCGGAGTTGAGAGACATAAAGGATTTATTCCATGGGATGATGATATAGATATCGGAATGCTCAGAGATGATTATGAGAAGGTTCTGAAGATATATAGAGAGAAATACACAGATAAGTATGTAGTACTTGATATAGATTCACAGGAAACATTTCCTTTCTATAATGCAGAGATAGCAAGAATTGGAACTAAGAATATACCATATGTATTCAAGGATGCTAAGGTTCCTATGGGAATTGATATTGCGCTTTATCCTTATGATAATGTTCCTGATGATGCCAAGAAGAGAAGAAGACAGAGATCATCAGTATTCTTCTGGAGCAAGTTAAGAATATTAAGAGAATTCAAGAAACCTGTGCTTTTCATGCATGGATGGAAGAGAAAAGTTGTAAGTGCAATGTGTATAGTAATGAACAGATTACTTACATGGACACATTTCTCAAGAAAATTCATCAACAGACGTTATATGAAGAGCGCACTTAAGTATAACAATGAGAAGACAAGATGGGTTGCATGTTTCTTTGGTGAGATGGATCCTTTAAAGCAGGCTATAAAGTTAGATGACCTGTTCCCATTGGTTGAAAAGCCATTTGAAGATATAATGGTTAAAGTCCCTAAGAATAATGATGTATTTCTTAAGAGAATGTTTGGCGATTATATGAAGATGCCACCAGTAGAGAGCAGAAAGAATCATGTACCTGAGGTTCTGGAGTTCGGACCATTTGATGAGGAGCTGAAAGATATTGATATTTAAAGCATGGACAATTATGGAGAAAATATGAAAAAACTTATAATAATTCCAGCATATAACGAGAGCGAAAGTATAGAGAAGACAGTCAGAGATATTATAGAGAATGCACCATCATTTGATTATGTAGTTATCAACGACTGCTCAACTGATAATACACGACAGATATGTGAAGATAATGGATTTAATATTGTTAATCTGCCAGTTAATCTGGGAATAGGCGGAGCTGTTCAGACAGGATATCTGTATGCAGAAAGATATGGATATGATATTGCTGTACAGGTAGATGGTGATGGACAGCATGATGCGAAATTCCTTGGAGAGATGGCTGATTATCTTGAAAAGAATGACCTTGATATGGTTATAGGTTCAAGATTTATTGAGAAACAGGGTTTCCAGTCTTCTAAGGCAAGAAGAATTGGAATTAATTATTTTACAGGATTGATAAAGTTATGTACAGGTCAGAAGATAACAGACCCTACATCAGGATTAAGACTTATAGGAAGACGTACAATAGTACAGTTTGCCAAGAAGTATCCTAAGGATTATCCAGAGCCGGAAACAGTTGTGGCAATATTAAAGAAAGGTTTCAAGGTGGCTGAGATTCCAGTTGTCATGAGAGAAAGACAGGGCGGAAGCTCATCAATAACACTTAAGAAATCAGTATATTATATGGTTAAGGTTACACTGGCAATATTGTTTGAGAATTTCAGAGGAGATAAGCATAGATGAGTATAAGAATTAAATGCGTTATAATTGCTGTTCTTATATTAGGACTGTTAAAGATATTAGGTCTTATCAAGAAGAACAAATTGGAATTAAAATATGCGCTTTCATGGCTTTTTCTGGAACTTGGAATATTGATAATTACATTAATACCTAATCTGCTTAATGTTATATCAAAGGTACTAGGAATATATAATGAGATTAATATGCTGTTCTTTTTGGGATTTGTCTTTATTATACTTGTTATATTCTCACTTACGATGTCGCTTTCAAGAAACTCAGAAAGAGTTAGAAAGATGGCACAGGAGATTGCTTTGAATAGTTATTATAATAATAAGAAAAATGGTTCAGACATTGATTGATGTCTGAACCATTTTTCTTACTTCTTTTTTAATGTTTTTTTAGTTAATTTCTCGACTCTGCGTTCTATAAAGATATGCATGGGAAGGGCAATTGCTATATCTATAATTATCGCAATAATAATGTTGATAAATGGATTGATTGGACCGCCTCCCATCACATATACAATACTCTGTTGTATAGGGAATCCTATGAGGTACATGCAGTAAGAACAGTCACCTAATATTTCCGCTTTTTGGAAATGCTGATGCTTACTGATGAACATTACATAGAACATAAAGTAAGGAACACATATCCATACGGCAAGTGCAGAAAGACTCTTAACCGGAAATACAAGAACAAATAAAATAATCGAAGCTATGAATAAAACCTGAGGTTTCTTAATATTAAGAAGGTGTTCTCTGTTAATCCAGTACTGGATACCAAGCCAGAATGAAATAGCCGGACATAAAGCATCATAAAGAGATGATATGTGGCTCTGTAACAGGAAAGCACCTAATATAACAATAACTGATAAAACAAGCATTATACGGTTTACAATATTATCTTTGTTCTTAAAGATTTTATAAAAAATGTAGCAGAACAGATAACATAAGAATTCAACAGGAAGTGTCCATAAAGCGCCATTCACAGTAGGCATATATACGTTATTGGTAAATACACCAGGCAGGTTATGCTGTAAAATCAGTATTCCGTTCAAAAGATATTTCCATGTAAGTATATTGGAAAAATAATCTTTAAGAGGCAGTGTTGTGAATACAGGTCCTATAATGAATATAGATATAAGTACAACAAGTATAAGCATCGGAAGCAGTTTAAACAGTCTCTTTAATAAGAAAACCAGAAAGCTTTCATTGCGCTCACATGATTTCGCAATATAGAAACCTGAACCAAAGAAGAAAACTGCAACAGCAAGGAATCCCCATGTGTTGATATTAATAAGATTAAGGTGATGGCTATCTATATACTGCTGTGATGAAGCACCGAGTGATAATGCAAATGAGTGGGATATAATAACCATTAAAGCTGCAATAAATCTAATAAAATTGTAATTATAATTCTTAGTATTGAAATTCAAGACAATCCTCCATTAATATATGTATTTACTGAATTATACATGAATTGAAAAGTTAAGACAAGGTAAAGGACTTGTATGTATTTATAATTGCGTGATATAATAAAACGATTAAAATTGTTAGGAGATTAAAACACATGAAGAATAAATCAAAATACATTAAGATATTGCTTCTTGTTGTTGTGGCAGTATTGTTCGTATTAAGAGGAGTACACATATATAATGTTACTAATGATAAAGTGGCAGATATGTATGATTCAGGATTTGCAGCAAGACAGGAGACTGCCGGTTTAGAGAAAGGAATGGAGATAACCCAGGATATATATATTGATGGGGATTTCAATGGAATAGCGCTTTATTTCAGCACTAATGCCATAAGGAATTTCTCTAAGATAACTGTAGAACTTCTAGATAAGACAACAGGTGAAGTTGTATTCCACCAGAAGGTGAGCGGAGTCAATATCAATGATAACCAGTTCTCTAATTTTGCTGAGGAAAATGTTATATCAGGTGGAAAAACTTATACACTTAAAGTATCGACAGATACATCAGCGAATGGAAAGAAGTTTACATTGTGGACAGATAATCAGAATATAACAGATACATCAGTGCAGTACAGCATTAACGGAGAGAAACAGAATGGTGTACTTTGTTATGCAGTTTTAAGGAATTACCACCATACTGATAATTATGGTGTGTTTGCAGTAAGAATGGTATTTATGACGCTGATTCTTATGCTTGTATGCGGATTAATTATTGTCGGACCAAAGAAAATGTGTGAATTCATATTTGATAAAAGATTCTATATTGCTGTCGGAATATTTCTGATTCTTGTTATTATGAGAGTGAATTTTTCATCTATAGGAATGTTTGATAATTATGTACAGCCTGGACAGGGAAGTGAGTTTGTAACGCCTGTTTATGGAGAGACACATTCTATAAGAAGTGATGAGTGGGCTGTTTCAACACCAAGATATCTTACAGCCAAGTATACTGATTATGGTAAATATAATTATATAATTATGGGGAAGCAGACAGAAAATATAGCACAGACTGGATTGTATAAGTCATATTCAGCACTGGCTAAACCGCAAACATGGGGCTATTACCTTTTTGGAGATAGCATAGGTATGTCGGTAGAATGGTGTTTCCCATTTATATTACTTATTGTTATGTCAATACAGTTCTTTTACATTATAGCAGGAAAGAATAAAGTACTGGCAGTAACCGGAGGCGTTATGGTAGCCTTCTCCGGATATGAGATGTGGTGGATGAATGTTGAGTATCTGTCCTGCGGACTGACAGCACTTGTATGTATATATTACTTTATAAATGCAGAGAAGACATGGCAGAGGATGGTGCTCAGCCCGTGTATTGCCATACTTGGCGCTGAATATATAACAATACTATATCCGGCGTTCCAGGTACCTTCAGGATATGTTTATTTTGGAATTGTAGTATGGATGGTTGTAAGTTCATGGGATAATTTCAAGAAAATCAAGCTTAAGGAATGGCTTGTATTCGCAGCATCAATGTTGTTTATGGCATCAATTGTTATTGTGTACCTCAAGGACAGAAGCACATATGTAACAGAGATAATGAATACAATCTATCCGGGTTCAAGAGTTTCAACTGGTGGATATTCTTTATATAAGATGTTTGAATATGTTGCTACAATATTCTATCCATTCAAGGCAACTCTTAATAATAGTGAGTTCTCAATGATGGTAACATTGTTCCCATTGCCAATGGTAATGGCAGTGTACTGCATTATTAAGCAGAAGGGTAAGGATATTCTTCTTGATATCATGCTTGGATTGTCATGTGTATATACAATATATTGTACAGTTGGCTTCCCATTGATTGTTGCCAGGCTCACATTATTCAGTTATGTACCGGAAGAAAGAGCAGCAGACCTGTTAGGACTTTTACAGGTTATATTACTTATAAGATGTATATATGTATGCAGGGAAAACAGATATAAAGTCAATCCTGTTATTGTTGTGGTTCCAATGCTTATAAGCTGTTATTACAGCTGGAAAGAAGCAAGAACTGTATATGATATAACTGAGTCTGGTGGAATGTTACAGTATGCAATAATAGCGCTGGCAATTGTGTTTACAGTAATAACTATTGTTGTATTCTGTGTAAAAGAGCATGACAGGCTTAAGAATATGGCACTGTTATCGCTTGCGGGTATTGTGTTCTTATCAGGAATATGGTCACTTACAGTTAATGTAGGAACAGACGCTATATATTCTAAACCACTTGCCAAGAAAGTATGCGAGATTACAAGTGAAGATAAAGATGGTAAATGGGTAATGCTTGATTCATGGGTAGAATCAATGTATCTTGCTGCCTGTGGTGCTCCGACAATTAATACATGTAATAATGTTCCTAACTGGGATTTATGGAATATTCTTGATCCACAGAAAGAGAATGAATACTGTTATAACAGATTTGCACATATGTTACTTACACTTACAGAAGAGGATACTAATGAGGAACTTGTTCAGCAGGATCTTTTACAGTTGAATCTGAACTATAAAGATGCCGAGAAGATTGGTGTTAAATATATTGCATCAAGAACTTATAATGATGATTTTGATAAGGTCCTTGAGAAATATTACAATTATTCAATATTATATGATGAATTCGGATGGAGAATATATCAGCTTAATTCATTGAAAGCAGCAGCTAACTAACAGGGAGATTACTATGAAGAAGATAAAAGATAAATTAATAACGATTTATCCTCAATTGATATTTCTTATTGTAACATTCTGTATATTTATGCCATCATCTTTATTTCTTGGCAATATTGATCAATTTGCAGTGGGATTCGCGGCACTTATACCGCTTCTTATGGCAGCGTCGTTAATTACGGCAGCAGTTGTTATACTGATAGGTCTGATTGTGCCAAAGAAGATATGTAACATATACGCAGCGGTCATATTTGGCGGTGCACTTGCTGCTTATGTGCAGGGAAATTTCCTTAACCCTGATTTCGGAGTCCTTAATGGAAGGCAGATTCAGTGGAGCCAGTTTAAGGTTAATGGAATTATAAGTACAGTTGTATGGATAGTACTTATTGTTGTTCCGCCAGTTATTGTATGCTTTAAGAAAGATATAATGACAAATATAATAAAGTGGGGTAGCCTGTTTCTTTCAAGCATACAGGTTGTGACACTTGTGGTTCTTATTGTATCTTCAAAAAGAAGTGTTGATTATTCATATGTAGTTACTAAGAATGATGAGTTTGCGTTATCTTCGCAGGGCAATGTAGTGGTATTCATTGTGGATACACTGGATAATGAGGACGCACAGAATTATGTTATCGACAGATACTGTGAAGAATTAAAAGATTTTACTTATTTTGATAATATGATAGGCGGAGGTGCACCAACAGCTCTAGGAGTTCCACTTATGCTTACAGGTTATCAGTATGATACAACACATTCTCTGGCTGATTACAGAAAGAAAGCATATGAAGAAGGTACTCTTATTCAGGATATGTCAGATAACGGATATGATGTTAAGTTGTATACTTCAAGTGAGTATCTTAATGGAGTTAATCAGGAGGCAGTAGCCAATACTGCAGGTGGACAGAAATACAGGATATCAGACAAAGTGCAATTTTTTAAGAATATATATAAAATGTCGGCATTTTATGCATTTCCACAGATTATAAAACAGTATTTCTGGTTTTATGGTGATGATTTTGCAGCATGTCAGGCTCCAGAGAATAACAATATTATTCAATATGAACTGGATGATTCACAGTTGTATGCTGATTTTAAGAATAATGGCGGTATAACAGTTGATGTTGGAAATAAAACATTTACACTGTATCATATGGTAGGGGCACATGCACCTTATGAGATGAATGAACAGTGTGTAGATGTGGGGGAAACAGAGACTTCTCTTGATAAGCAGATACAGGGTGTTTTCAGATATATTAATGAATATATGCAACAGATGAAGGATAAAGGTGTGTATGATAACAGCACGGTTATAATTACAGCCGACCACGGCGGATATGGATTGTATGAACGTCCTGCTGTATTTGTGAAAATGGCAGATACTCATAATGATGTAATGCAGGTTAATTCAGATTCTGTAACATTTAAGAATCTGTATGCTACTTATGGCGAGGCAGCACTTGGACAGAAGAGTAATTATGGAAATACGCTTTTTGATATGGCTGGTGTTTCTCAGTCAAGATATCATGTAGCACCATGGGATGTGTCAAAAGGTATGTACCCGGCAGATGAATATCTTAAAAACAGAGATTATTCGGTGTTCAGAATAGAAGGGGACGCTGTAAATCCACAGATATCTGTAATTAAAGATGAGCAGCAGATGAAGAATATTAATAATTAATGATGAAGCAGCAGCTAAGCCTGGAAGGTTTATAGCTGCTTACTTTTATACTGGTAATTTAGTTTATTATCTGCTATAATCCATTCTGTTCACGCAATGAACAAAAATATGACCGAACGAATAAACTGTGAGAGGGGATATTTATGAATGAGAATAATCAGCTGGTTCGTGCTTTAGGGCTTAAAGAATCAATTAGTATGACAATTGGAACCGTTGTAGGTGTAGGACTTTTTACCTGTGGTTCAGCACAGATAGGAAGTGTAGGCTCATGGATAATAGGATTTACCTTTGTTGCACTTCTTATATCTATATGGCCATGTCTTATATATGGAGAGATGTCTGCAGCACTTCCTTGTGCGGGTGGAACATATAATTATGCCAAGAGAGGACTTAACAGAGTATGGGCTAATATGGCAGGATGGCATTATATAGTATCTGTTGTAGCTATTGGTGCAGGTGAGACGCTTGCATTTGCCAATTATTTTAAGATTCTTATGGAACAGCTTGGAATAAGCATCGTTAAGCTTGATTCAAGAATTATAGCTATTATCCTTGTTGCAGTTTTCCTTATTCTTAATTTCAGAGGTATTGAGCAGTCAGGTAAGGCGCAGACAGCATTTATGTTTTTCTTCTGGGGCTGTTCAGTGTGCTGGTTCCTTTATATGATACCTAAGGTTCATGTTGAATATTTTGGTGGAATAGCAATGAACTCATTGCCTCCATTTAATGAGATGATGTATATATTTGGTCTTGTATGGTGGTGCTATACAGGATTTGAGACATGTGTATCTATGGGAGCAGAGACTAAGTATCCACAGTATACACTTCCAAGAGCATTAAAGATTTCGGTATTTATGGTATTTGCACTTAACGCATTATTCCAGTGGTTTCTTGTAGGTCTTGTACCTAAGGAGTTTTATGGAATTCTTGCAGCGGCAGATGCTCCATATGCAGAAGGACTTAAGGCAGTCGGACTTGTTGGATTTCCTATTATACTTTTATGTATCGGTATTGCATTTGGTGGAGATTTATCTACTATTAATCCGGGAATTGCTGCACCTGCAAGATACATTTATACAATGGCAGAAGATGGCGCATTACCAAAATTCCTTGGAAAGATTCATCCGAAGTTCAAGACGCCATATGTTGCTGTAATTGTGGTTGGTGTTATCAATTTTATACTTATTGCAACAGGTTCAATTAATTACATAGCATCGGTATCGCTTATATCACTTGCTATATGTTATATGATAGGCTGTCTTTCATATATGGGGCTTAAGAAGAAGTATCCTGATATGAAGAGACCTTATAAGGCTCCTCTTGGAGTTGTTGGATGTATATTTACAATTGTTGTGTATTGCTTCATGTTAATATTTGCGGATAAGGCAGCACTTATTACATCAGGAATTATAACAGTATTATGTGTAATATTCTATTTTGCATATTCTCACAGAAAAGAGTGTGTTATGCCGACAATTGAGGAAGAGATTGGCGTTATAGAAGAGCCGGATGAGCAGACTAAGGCTAAGATGGACAGACAGTACACCATATGGAAGGTATGCACAATTATTGTTACATGCATTGCACTTGGAATCTATATAATTCCAATGGTGCTGTAAGGAGGAAATATGAATCGTTATCAGTTTGAAGTACTTACATATATTGAAAAGAACGGTAAGAAAGAGTATCCGATGAGAACTCTTTCAGATACATTAAAGATTTCAGGAACAGCTATATCTAAAGCTCTGGATGAGTTAGAAAATGAAGCTCTTATTAAAAGATGTGAAGATCAGATGGAGATTACTGAAAGAGGTCTTGAGGCACTTGAGCCATACCGAGTAAAGAGAGCGGTTATTATGGCAGCAGGATTTGGTTCAAGAATGGTTCCTGTTACATTAGACAGACCAAAGCCAATGGTTGCTGTTAATGGAGTAAGAATTATTGATACATTACTTGATGCACTTGTTTCTGTAGGAATTAAGGATATAACTCTTGTAAGGGGTTATAAGAAAGAAAAATTTGATGAGATTCTGGAAAAGTATCCATTTATCAATCTTATTGATAACGATATATATGATAAAACCAATAATATATCATCAGCAATGGCAGCATTAGAACATATTGACCAGTGCTATTTATGTGAAGCGGACCTGTATATATCTAATCCGGCTATTATCACAAAGTATCAGTACTGCAGCAATATCCTTGGCTCTTATTCGTTAGAGACTGATGACTGGAGTTTTAAGCTTGATAATGGACATATAACAGATTATCAGAAGGGTAATACATATTGCTTTAATTATTATGGAATATCTTACTGGACAAAGGAAGACAGTGCAAGATTAAGGGAAGACTTTGCACAGGTATATAATGAAGAGCCGGAGGGCAATGATTATTTCTGGGAGTTTATTCCACTTGTGCTTCGCAAGGAAAGATATGCGGTAGAGGTAAGACCTTGTGAGAAATCAGATATTATGGAGATAGATAATTTTTATGAGCTGGTACAGTTAGATTCTTCTTATAAGGATTATCCGGGACAGGAACAGTAAATGCAGATATAAAGGGAAGGTGAATGTCTATGATATGTTATAAGGGAAAGGTTCTTACAGTTGACAGTAATGATACAGTAGCCGGTTATCTCGTTGAGGATAAAGGAAGAATTGTGTATGTTGGTAATGAACTGCCAGAACAGTATAAGAATGTGCAGACAGTTGAACTTGGAAAGAGGGTGCTGGTTCCGGCATTCGTAGATACACATCAGCATATGGCATCATTTTCTACATTTCACGCAGGACTTAATGTTATGGATGCAGAGTCCAATGAAGAGATTGCACAGATGGTTAAAGAATTCGTGAAGTCAAGCGGTAATAAAAAAACACTTATAGCATTTGGTGCGTCACCATATTCAGTTAAAGAAGGAAGACTTATAAGCAGGGAAGAATTAGATAAGGTATGTCCTGATAAGGAAATCATGGTTGTCAAATATGATGGACATGCGTGCATAATTAACAGCAAGCTTCTTGATAAGCTGAAGGGGAAAGTAAGTAAGTTGAGAGGTTATCACGAAGATACAGGTGAGATGAATCAGGAGGCATTCTTTGAATGTTCTAATTACATTACCAATTCACTTTCTATTATTGAACTGTTTAAGAATATGCAGAGTGCCATTGATTTTCAGGCGTCTCATGGAATTGGCTGTATTCATACTGTAAGTGGTGTGGGTTTTACAGGCAATCTTGATATTACATTTGAAAAAATATTTGCAAAATCCTTAACTAATGGATTTCAGGTAAGAGTATTCCCACAGTCAATGAATGTTGATGTCGCATTAAAGAGAAAACTGCCAAGAATAGGCGGGTGTTTTGAATGTGCGCTGGATGGATGTTTCGGTTCACACGATGCAGCTATGAATGAACCATATATTGATTCTTTAGGCGGTGACGGAGTACTTTATTATGATGATGAAAAGGTTATTGATTTCTGCAAGAAGGCTAACAGAGCCGGACTGCAGATAGAGATGCATGCGATTGGGGATAAAGCATTTGACCAGGCATGCAGGGCACTTAAGGCGGCACTTGACGATTATCCAAGAAAAGATCACAGACATGGAATTATACATGACTGTCTTCCAACTGAAGAGGGAATTAAGATATGCAGGGACTATAATATACAGATGCCTGTACAGAGTGCTTTCATTAACTGGAAACAGGAACCTGATGAGTATCTTGAAAGTATTATGGGTAAAGAAAGAGCAGAAAGACTTAATCCGCTCAGAACATTTAATGAGAATGGAATAGTTGTTTCGTGCGGTTCTGATGCTCCATGTACATCACCGGATCCTATCGTATGGATTGACAAAGCTGTTAATAATATGAATCAGTCTCAGGCAGTATCGGTTCAGGAAGCACTAAGGATGTGTACGTATAATGGATATTATGTAACATTTGACGAGAAGAAAAGAGGAAGCCTTGAGGCAGGAAAGATTGCCGATATGGTGGTTCTTTCAGATGATTTGTATTCAGTTGACAAGAAGGATATAAAGAACATTAAGGTAGAGGGACTTATACTTTCGGGGAAAAAGTATGAATCATGCAGAGAAAATGTAATCAAAGCAGTGATTCGAGGAATGTTCTCAGGAAACATGGCATAAGGAGATATGTATAATGAGAAAAGAAGAGTTTTATGTATTGAACAGTTTGTATAATGGAAGCATTGGAAGAGCCGGCTGTACTTATGATGTTGAGGCGACAAAAGCTCTTAATGACACAGATATTTATAATAAACTTGTAAAAACAGGGTATATTGAAAAAGAGTCTGGTAGTATTACAAAGACTGGATTAGAGGCGCTTGAACCATACAGGGTTAATAATGCCGTTATTCTTGCAGCTGGCGCATCTACACGATTTATTCCTTTATCACTCGAACAGCCAAAGGGTCTTTTTGAAGTAAAGGGTGAACGTCTTATTGAGAGACAGATAAAGCAGCTTCAGGATGCTGGTATTAAGAATATTACAGTTGTACTTGGCTATAAGAAGGAGATGTTTTACTATCTTGAAGACAAGTATGGTGTAAAGTTCATTATTAATGATTCATTTAATATAAAGAATAATATTGAAAGTCTTTATCTTGCAAGAAAAGAACTTAAGAATACGTACATATGCGTAAGTGACAGTTATTATATAGAGAATCCGTTTAATCAGTTTGAATATCATACATTTTATTCAGGTTATTATGGAAAGGAAACAACGGATGAAGTATATGCAAGAGCTGATGGATTTGGAAAGATAACAAGAATTGCTAAGGATAATAAGATTGATGGCTATGTTCTTATGGGACATTCATTCTGGAGAAAAGAATTCTCAGAAGCATTTATTAATCAGGTTGAGGCTGTCCGGGAATCTGGAATATATAATAACTGCTATTGGGAGATTCTTGTAAAGGATAAGCTGGATGAAATGCCTGATATTTATTTTAAGGAATATCTTCCGGGTAATATATTTGAATTTGATTATTTTGATGAGCTTAGAAAGTTTGATTCACAGTATCTTGGACATACGCACAGTGAGATAATAAGAAATATCAAGCTTGTATTCAGATGTGATGAGGAGGATATAATTGATTTCAGAAATGTAAGCGAAGGAATGACCAACACATCCTTTATATTCAAGATTGACGGAATTGATTATATATACAGACATCCAGGCGATGGAACAGAAAGTATAATCAATAGAAGAAATGAAAAAAAATCACTTATTAAAGCCAAAGAAGCTGGTGTAGATCCTACATACATATATGCAGATGTTAATGAGGGCTGGAAGATATCCATATTCATTCCAGAATTCAGAGAACCTGATTATAATTCTTTTGAGGACTCAAAGAAGATATTGGCTGTTTTAAGAAAGCTGCATAAGGCAGATATAACAGCCGATTATGGAATGAAACCTTGGGAAGATGCACTTGATATGGAGAAGCTTCTTGAGAAGAAAGATCCTGTGTGCTTCGTTCAATATGAAGGACTTAAGAACAACATAGGACAGTTGTATAAGATGACTCTAGCAGATGGAGTTGAAAAATGTTTCTGTCATGGCGATACATATAAGCCAAACTGGATGATAAGACCAGATGGAAGTGTTATACTTATTGACTGGGAGTATTCTGGATATTCTGACCCGGGAATTGATGTTGGATATTATGTGGTTGATGCCATGTATGATTTTGATAAGGCTGAGGAATTCATAAAGGAATACCTTCAGGAAGATTATAATGAGACAACAAGATTTCATTATATGGCATATGTTGCTATTATTGCGTACTACTGGTTTGTATGGGCTATGTACAGGGAATCATGTGGTGCAGACATGGGAGAGGCATTGGAGAACTGGCGAGACATGGCAGTTAAATATGCTGAGTACCTTTTGAAATAAATAATATTAAAAGGACACTGTATTATGTAAGAACAGTGTCCTTTTTTTGTGTGCAAAACATGTAAAATTTATATTGGGTATGTAAAAAAAGTATATCGGATATGTAAAAACACCTTTCAATAATTGATAATAAGTGATATGATTAATTATTATATTGGATGACTCTGACACAATCAATAAAATCTTCAAAAGAGGAGTTATTTATGGAAATATTATCGACAGCCTTAGGTTATGTAATGAATTTTTGTTACAAATTACTGCATGATTATGGATTGGCAATTATATTATTCACTCTGATAAGTAAGATTGTTCTCTTACCTGTATCAATCTGGGTACAGAAGAATTCAATTAAAATGGTTAAGATGCAGCCTGATATTAACAGGATTCTTATTAAGCATTATGGGGATAAGGATGAGATAGCAGAGGAACAGTCTAAGCTTTATAAAAAAGAAAAATATAATCCACTGGCATCACTTATACCTCTTATTATACAGATAATACTTCTGCTTGGAGTTGTTGCAGTTATCAAAGACGGAATTAATGAAGGTGTTGCGAACATGAAGTTCTGTGGCTATGACCTTACATGGATTACTACAAAACAGTGGGGATTATCAATAATAACACCAATTATAGCAGGTGTCTCAGCATGGCTTTTATGTGTTGCACAGAATGCAAGTAACGTATTACAGGCAGAACAGAGTAAGCTTAATAAGTATGGTATGATGATATTTTCAGTAGGTCTGTCGTTATATTTAGGATGCTTTGTATATGCAGGAGTAGCTCTTTACTGGACTGCCAGCAACATATTTGCAATTCTTCAGTTATATCTTCTTAACTGGGCGATTAATCCTAAGAATTACGTTGATTATGAGGCTCTTGAGGAAACTAAGAAAGAACTTGCAGAGATTGAAGCTCTTGGTACGAAAAAGGGAAAAAGAAACAAAGAAGATATTAAGAGAGAAAAAGCTGATTATAAAAAGTTTTTCTCTGTTGTTAATAAACATCTTGTCTTCTATTCAGAGGGCTCAGGTTTCTATAAGTATTTTAAAGGGATAATTGAATACATACTTAATAATACGAATATTACAATCCATTATGTAACAAGTGATCCAGATGATCAGATATTCAGAATTGCAGAAAAAGAAAGTAAGATTAAACCTTATTATATAGGGGAAAAGAAACTTATAACACTTATGATGAAGATGGATGCAGACGTTGTTGTTATGACTATGCCTGATATTGAGAATTATCACATTAAAAGAAGTTATATCAGAAAAGATATTAATTATGTTTATGTTCCTCATGGCATGGACAGCCTTAATATGACAATGCGAACTGGTTCGATGGATCATTATGATTCTGTATTATGTACAGGAAAGATTCAGAAAGAAGAAATAGAAAAAACAGAAGAAGTGTATAATCTTCCTAAGAAGGAGCTTGTTGAGTGGGGATATTCATTGCTTGATGAGATGCGTGAGGATTATGCAAAGATGCCAAAGAAGGAAAATGATATTAAGTCAATACTTATTGCTCCATCATGGCAGAAAGATAATATTGTAGACAGCTGTCTTGAGGACATACTTGATAATCTTAAGGGACATGGTTATAAGATTACAGTCCGACCACACCCACAGCATGTAAGACATATGCCTGAGAAGATGGAAGGACTTAAAGAAAGATATAAGGATGATACAGATATAGAGATTCAGACTGATTTTTCATCAAACAGTACTGTTTTTGAGGCAGATCTTATGATTACAGACTGGTCAGGTATAGCATATGAATATGCTTATACTACATGTAAACCGGTTCTTTTCATTGATACACCAATGAAGATAATGAATCCTGAATACAAAAAGATTGGAATTGAGCCACTTAATATATGGATGAGATATGAAATCGGGCGTGTACTTAAGCTTGATGAAATTGATAAGACAGCTGATACAGCAGCAAAGATGCTGGCAGCTTCTGATACATATAAGGACAGCATAGACCGATTTGTTAAAGAATATGTGTATAATCTTGGCAGTAGTGCATCGGTTGGAGCTAAATATATTATTCAGGAAATTCAAAAAGCAATTAAAAGACATAAGGAACAATAGTAATGTCAGATTATTAGGAGGGGATTATGCAGGCAATTATTTTAGCAGCAGGAATGGGAAAGCGTTTAAAAGAACTTACCCAGAATAATACCAAATGTATGGTAAAGGTTAATGGAGTATCGCTTATAGACAGGCTTTTGCATCAGCTTGAGAAACAACATCTCTCAAGAATAGTGATTGTTGTGGGCTATGAAGGACAGAAGCTGATTGATTATATAGCGACATTGGGAATTAAGACACCTATTTCATATGTTGACAATGCGGTATATGATAAGACAAACAATATTTATTCACTTGCACTGGCAAAGAATTATCTTATGGAAGAAGATACTCTGCTTTTTGAATCAGATGTAATTATTGAGGATTCTGCAATTGATGAACTTGTAAAAGATCCGAGAGATACACTTGCCATGGTAGATAAATATGAGAGCTGGATGGATGGTACATGTGTAAAGCTTGACGAATATGATAATATTGTTGCATTTGTTCCAGGAAAGAGCTTTGATTTTAAGGAAAAAGAGGAATACTATAAAACTGTAAATATCTACAAATTCAGCAAACATTTTTCACAGGATATATATGTTCCTTTCCTTGAGGCATATTGTAGTGCATTGGGAGAAAATGAATATTATGAACAGGTTCTTAGAGTTATAACGATGCTGGACACACCTGGAATTAAAGGTATGAGATTATCAGGTCAGAAATGGTATGAAATAGATGATGAACAGGATCTTGATATAGCAACGACACTTTTTGCTCCAGATGATGAGACAAGAATTAACCTTATGCATAAAAGATATGGAGGATTCTGGAGATATCCGGGATTGTTGGATTTCTGTTATCTTGTTAATCCTTATTATCCGCCTAAAAAGCTTAAGGATGAACTGCGTGCAAGCTTTGATACACTTTTGACAGAATATCCTTCAGGTATGGGAGTTAATTCTTTACTTGCAGCTAAGAATTTTGGTGTTCATAAAGACAACATAATAGTTGGAAATGGAGCAGCAGAACTTATTAAGTCACTTATGGAAAGCTTTTCTGGAAAGACAGGCGTTATCAGACCTACATTTGAAGAATATCCTAACAGATATTCTGTTGAAGACGAAGTGGTATTTACACCGTCAAATGATAATTATACATATTCAGTTGAAGAACTGATAGAGTTCTATACATGCAACAAAGTAGATAATATTATTATTATTAATCCTGATAATCCATCTGGTAATTATCTGAAAAAAGAAGAGATTATAAGATTAATAAAATGGACAGACGGTCAGGGAATAAAGCTGGTGGTTGATGAGTCGTTTGCTGATTTCTCAGATGAACCGGATAATTCTCTTATAGAACAGAAATTTATCGAAACATATAGAAGATTATATGTTATGAAAAGTATATCTAAATCATACGGTGTACCGGGACTGAGGCTTGGAATCCTTGTTTCCTCAGATACAGAAGCGATTGCAGCAATGAAAAAAGATGTTGCAATATGGAATATTAATTCATTTGGTGAGTATTATCTTCAGATTGCAGAAAAGTATAAGAAAGATTATGCAGCTGCAATGGATAAATTCCGCGTAGAAAGAAAAAGGTTCTATAATGAACTGGAGCAGATATCTGGTATAAGGGTCATCCCATCACAGGCTAATTATTTTATGATTGAGATAACTAATGGAATGACAGCAAAAGAACTTATGATAAAACTGTTTAAGAATCATTATCTGCTTATAAAGGATCTTACATCAAAATTACATGATGGAAAACAGTATATAAGAATTGCAATCAGAAATGATGTAGATAACAACAAGATGATTGAAGCATTAAAAAAAGAACTTAATTAAAAAGGAGATAAGAAGTAATGTTGACATTATTAAATTTAAATGTAGCAGGTTACATTGACCCATCTGTTATGACTTATGCCATTCAGGCTATTGCCGGAGTGATAATTGCTGTTGGTGCATTTCTTGGTATTTATTTAAGAAAGGCAAAGAAAAAGCTTAATAACAAGCTTGGAATTGATGAAAACAGAAACAAGGAAGTTGAGACAGATGATATCGTTATCAACGAATCAAAATAATAAATGCATTTCCAGGACGCCGTTTTTATACGGCGTCTTTTTCTTGATTTGTTATTGATAAAAGTATAAAATAGTATGGCGTTATATCAATAAAAACAGTGAGGTAATTATGAGTAACAATACAGATAATAATATGCAGGAAATTAAGCCGGATATATTTGATAAGATTATGCATCTGCCGGGTCTGAGGGTGTTTGAACCATTGTATAAGAAGTATAAGGAAGTACTTCTGTATCTTTTCTTTGGAGTACTTACAACAGTAGTGAGTATAGGTTCATATGCATTCTTTAATGTTACACTTGGAATTAATGAGCTTATTGCAAATGTTATTTCATGGGTACTTGCAGTACTTTTTGCATTCTTTACTAACAGGATATGGGTGTTTGCAGCACCAACTAAGACTGTGGAAGAATTTATGAAACAGTTAGTTTCATTTGCAGGTGGAAGAGTATTAACTCTTGTAATTGAAGAGATAATTCTTCTTGTATTCATTACAATGCTGCATTTCAACAGTATGTTAATAAAGTTTATAGCGCAGGTAGTTGTAATTATACTTAATTATGTTATAAGCAAGCTGCTTGTATTCAGAAAAGATAAGAATAAGAAGTAAAAGGAGAAGGTAATGGAAAAGAATGTATTAGAGTTTCTTGAAAACTCACAGAGAATGTATGGGGAAAAGACAGCGTGTGCGGACATGAATAATGAACTTACTTATACACAGCTTATGAATCAGGCAAAGTTCATAGGAAGCTGCCTTTCGCTTAAGATTAAGCCTACACAGGGAGTTCCTGTGTATATGGATAAGACATGTAATACATTATCTTTATTTATGGGAATTGTGTATGCAGGCGGATATTACTGTATGCTTGATACAACTCATCCGGTTGAGAGAATTAATCTTATATTAGATACGATTCAGGCAGATATTCTGGTTGTGGATAATAAGTCAGCCAAGAAAGCAGAAAAGCTCGGATTTCAGGGCGAGATTATTAATCTTGACGAATTGCTTGAAGAGTATGACGGACAGGCTGTGGATTCAGAGGCTCAGGAGAGACTGGAAAAGATAAGAGAACAGGCACTTGATACAGATCCATTGTATTCAATATTTACATCAGGGTCGACAGGTGTTCCTAAAGGAGTTATAGTTAATCACCGTTCAACAATAGATTTTATTGACTGTTTTACAGAAACATTTGGAATTACTAATGAGGATGTTATAGGTAATCAGGCACCTTTTGACTTTGATGTATCAGTTAAGGATATATATTCAAGTTTAAAGACAGGCGCAACCTTACAGCTTATTCCTAAGATGTGCTTCTCATTTCCAACCAAGCTGCTTGATTTCCTTGATGACAGAAAGGTTACAACTATTATATGGGCTGTATCAGCGTTATGTATTGTAACAACTCTTAATGGATTCGAGTATAAGAGACCATCTTCACTTAACAAGATTATGTTCAGCGGAGAGGTTATGCCTATAAAGCATCTTAATGCATGGAGAGTGCAGTATCCGGATGCAATGTTTGTTAATCTTTACGGACCAACAGAGATAACATGTAATTGTACATATTATATTATTGACAGAGAGTTTGGTCTTGACGAGAAGCTTCCGATGGGAAAGCCATTTGCCAATGAAAGAGTATTCCTGTTAGATGATGAGGATAAGCTTGTTGATGCAGGCAGACCAGGCGAGTTAGGAGAAATATGTGTATCTGGAACAGCTGTAACTATGGGGTATCTGCGTAATCCTGAAAAGACAGCAGCAGCATTTGTACAGAATCCTCTTAATGACAGATATCTGGAAACTATATACCGCACAGGTGATCTTGGTTACTATAGTGAAGATGGTGAACTTTTCTTCTCATCAAGAAAGGACTTCCAGATTAAGCATATGGGACACAGAATCGAGCTTGGCGAAATTGAGACATACATGAATGCTATAGAGGGACTCCTTAGAAGCTGTTGTATATTTGATACAGATGAGAATAAGATTCTCGGATTCTTTGAGATAGAAGGAGCAAGTGAGCTTGACAGAAAGGGCGTAACACATGCCCTCAAAGATAAAGTGCCACAGTGGATGATTCCAAATGTGCTTGTTAAGGTGGAAACAATGCCGCTTACTAAGAATGGTAAAATTGACAGAAAAGAACTTATGAAGATATATAAAGAACAGGAGGTATAGGATGCTAGGAGTTAATGAATTAAAAGAGATTGCCATAAAATGTGGAACACCATCGTATATATTTGACACAGATGAGCTATGTGCAAGGATTGATGCCATGCAGCAGATTCTAGGATGTGGAGTTACAGTGTGTTATGCAATGAAGGCCAATCCGTTTCTTATAAGCGTGCTTGACAAGAAGCTTGATAAATTCGAGGTATGTTCTCCAGGTGAATTTGCAATATGCGAAAAAGAGGGCATAAACAGGGAGAAGATAGTCCTTTCGGGTGTTAATAAGGAAAAGAAAGATATCCTCTACACGATGAAGACAGGTGCTGTTGGAATCTACACAGTGGAATCGCTTAACCAGCTTGAACTTATCAATTCATGTGCAGTTGAGTGTGGCATTAAGGTTAAGGTTCTTATAAGAGTTACCAGCGGCAACCAGTTCGGTATTAATGAGCGTCAGGTGTATGAGATTGCTGATAGAAAGGATGAACTTAAGGGAATTATCATAGAGGGAATCCAGTGCTATTCGGGAACACAGAAGAAAAAATTAAGCCAGATAGAAGCTGAGGTAGTATGGTTACAGGCAATAGCACATACATGTGAGGCTGAACATGGTGTTAAGCTTAAAGAGATTGAGTATGGTCCTGGTCTGTCAGTTGATTACTTTGTTACAGACAAATGTGATGCCATGAATACTGATTTTGACGAGCTTAAAGAGTTTGCTGTGATGATTAAAGAAATGTCCGAAAAATTCAATGTTACTCTTGAGATGGGACGATATATTGCAGCTACCTGTGGAATACTTATAAGCAGAATTGCTGATATGAAGATGAATGACACAACAAGATATGCAATTATTGACAGTGGAATTAATCATATTAATTATTATGGACAGGCCATGGCTATGAAGAAACCAAGATGTGAATTCATTCCAATGGAGTACACAGAAGGGTTTGCTGATGGCGCAGATCATGAGGTGGAAGTGTACTCACAGGGAGTGCAGCCATATAACATATGTGGTTCATTATGTACAGTAGGAGATGTAATTGTTAAGAATCTTGAATTAAAGGATGCTAAGATTGGTGATATGATAGCATTTTATAATATTGGTGCATATTCTGTTACAGAAGGAATATATCTGTTCCTGAGCCGCCGAATGCCTGCAATAGTGATGTATTCAAAGAAGAATGGCTACAGGATTATTAGAAATCCAGTGGACACTTTTTTAATAAACAGTGTTAGTACACAATAATTTTACAATTTTGTTACAAAATATGATTGACTATATGTGAATGAGAAGATAGAATGTTTTCTGTTCACAGATGTGTGATTAATAATTTTTTTGCGAGGTTTATTATGGATCAGTTATTAGACATTTTGAATGAAATTAACAGCGATGTGGATTATGAAGTATGTGATACTCTTATTGATGATGGAATATTCAGTTCATTTGATATTGTATCACTTGTTGGTGAGTTAAACGATGCATTTGACATTGATATTACACCAGTTGATATAGTACCTGAGAACTTTAATTCAGCAGAGGCTATGTGGGAGATGATTCAGCGTCTGCAGGATTAATCCAGAAAGCGGGGTAAAACAATATGTCACTAGTTTCTACCGGATTTCTGGTATTTTTATTAGTGGGAGTAATTGTATATTATCTTATACCTAAGAAGGCGCAGTGGGCATGGCTTTTGATATTAAGCTATGCCTACTATTTATGTTCGGGATATAAGACTGTTGTGTTCATATTACTTACAACAATCGTTACTTTCACATCAGGAATCCTTTTAGAGAGAACAGAGGATAATCTTGACAAGAGCCTTAAAGCAGATGGGCTGGCAAGAGAAGATAAAAAGGCTTTAAAAGAAAAGGCAAAGACATATAAGAAAAGAGTTGTAGTACTTGCTCTTCTTCTGGTATTTGGTGTGCTTGCAGTTGTTAAGTACCATAATTTTGCGATTGAGAACGTCAATGGCATAATTAAGGCTTTTGGTGGCAATGGCAGGATATCAACATTTACACTGCTTCTGCCACTTGGAATATCCTTCTATTCATTCCAGTCAATATCATATGTTATTGATGTGTACAGAGGTAAAGTAAAGGCATGTAATAACATTTTTAAATACGCCTTGTTTGTTTCGTATTTTCCGCAGATAACCCAGGGACCTATCGGAAGATACGACAGGCTTGCACCACAGTTTTTGGCAGAGCATAAGTATGATCTTGCAGTTATCCAGCATGGATTGCAGCGTATGGCCTGGGGACTTTTCAAAAAGTTTATTATAGCTGACCGTGCAGGAGTCGTGTCTGATCTGGTGTTTAATAATCCCGGTCAGTATCATGGAATATATGTAATAATAGGTGTTCTTGCGTATTGTGCACAGCTATACGGAGATTTTGCCGGTGGAATAGATATGGTTATGGGTGCTTCCGAGATGTTTGGAATCCACCTGGATGATAATTTCAGGCAGCCATTCTTCTCTCATTCTATTGGAGAGTTCTGGCGCAGATGGCACATAACACTTGGTACATGGATGAAGGATTATGTGTTCTATCCATTCAGCTTAAGTAAAGCTATGAATAAGCTGGGTAAGTTCTTCAAGAAACACAGCAAAACAAGATTTGGTAAATATATGGCGAAGGCATTGCCTATATGTCTGGCAGATTTACTCATATTCTTTATAGTAGGTGTATGGCATGGAGCAGCATGGAAGTATATCGTATATGGTATGTACAATGGTATAATCATGAGCTTTAGCAGTATTATGGCACCTGTTTATGAAAAAATGTTTAAAATAACTCATATTAATAAGAATGCACGCTGGTACAGAGGATGGCAGATAATAAGAACATTTATACTTGTTAATATAAGCTGGTATTTTGATAATGCAGCTACTCTTACAGATGCATTCAGACTTATGGGAAATACATTTAAACATGCATCATTCAGCATGGACGTCGTTGTAAAAATGTCTGGAAGCCAGCTGGATTTAATAATATTGCTTGCAGGCTGCTTAGTATGGCTTATTATAAGCATACTTAAAGAGAAAGGCATTGTAATCAGGGAAGCTCTTGACAGAAAGCCTCTGATTATCAGATGGGCTGTATACATAGCTCTTGTTATGTCGGTTGCAATGCTTGGCTATATTTCTAATACATCGGGTGGATTTATGTACGCCCAGTTCTAATCAGAGGTGCAGGATACCATGAAGAATAAAGCGTTTAAAGAGATATTAAAATATGTGAGGGTGATAGTATTCTTTGCGGTTATAACCATACTTGTTGAAGCAGTTAATTATGTAATGGTTCAGCCAGGGTATGCAAGATATATAATCCATACGGTTGATAATCCGGATGAAGGTTCTGATTATGATTGTATCGTAGTGGGAGCTTCACATGGAAGGGCTTCAATTGACCCACATTATTTTCTGGAAATGGAATATGCAGTTAATCCAATTAATATGTGTATTCAGGGCGCCACGGTGATTGATAATTATTATATGATCAGAGAAGCGTGCAATAATAATGATGTAAAGAAGATAATTCTTGAACTTGATTATCAGTACTGGAATAAGAATCTGAAACGCGATTCGGATTTTGGAGATCTTCTTGTATATGGGCAGCTTCCTTTTTCAACTCTTAAGATGGAGTATATAGTAAACCAGCTTATGGATAAAGACTTCAGAACAATATACTTCAGAAGATATGCATTTGCCAAGAATTGGAAAACGGCTAAGAAATATATGGCTATAAAGAAAACTGATGAATATAAGAATTTCCAGATTGAGGGTGTTGCCGGAATCGATACAGAAGGACCATATCAGGGATTGGGATTTTTCTATCGAACCAAGGTGACTGATAAGAAGGGAAAGCTTAATCCATCACCATGGACATATGATGATCTTAATCCTAAGGTGCAGAAATATTTCCAGAAGATAGTTAAGTATTGTAAGGACAATGGAATTGAGCTTATATGTGTTACTACACCAATTCCACCATCGTCGGTTGTTTCGGGTGCTGCCAATGAGGCTGATACATATTTTAAGCAGATATGTGATGAGAATAATGTAAGGTATATAGATGGCAATCTTATTAAGAATGAGATTCTTAATGTAAGTGATGATGATTTCTCTGACTGGGAAGGCCATATGAACGGAGAGCTTGCTGAGCAGTTCTCAGAGTTACTCACAGATATACTTAAAAAGGATGATTGTTCAGAATATTTTTACAGCAGTTATGATGAGTGCATAGAGGCAATTAAAGCGAGGGGCAATGAGTAATAAAATATTAAAATATGTCAGGGCTGTGGTGTTTATTGCCATAGTGGCTGGACTTATCAAATGTATGGATTATGCGATGATGCCATCAGGCTACATAAGATACATTATACATGAGACTGATAATGCGGATACTGATGATGGATATGACAATATAATAATTGGAGCTTCACATGCAAGATCTGCTATAAATCCAGTAAAGCTCGATGAAGCTGGGGCATCTGACAATGCATTTAATCTTGCAATACCAGGCGAGACGGTAACAGATTCATATTATCTTTTAATGGAGAGTGACCGCCATAATAATGTAAAAAGAGTTATATATGACCTTGATTATCAGTACTGGTGCAATTATGCAGAGAGAGAGTTTGAAGACTGTTTCATATATACATGGCTTCCTTTCAGTAATGTAAAGCTTAAGTATATAGCTGATAATCTACTGACTAAGGATTTTCGCACTGTATATTCGAAGAGGTGGGCTTATGAGACATCTCCATCATCTATTATGAATAATCTTAAGGTTAAGAGTAGTGCGGCATACCGCAATTACAGCATGGATGCAGTTGAGATACATGATGCGGGAGGACCATATGTTGCCAAAGGATTTTTCTATAGGGATATGAAGCTGGACAGTCTTGTGCCATCAGATATTGTAGCATGGGACGAGAATGGAATCAGTGAAAAGGTTCTGGATTCATTTGAAAAGACTGCCCAATATTGTAAGAAGAATAATATTGAACTTGTATGTGTTACAACACCAATCACACCTTCAACGGTAGTTAATGGTTATTCGGAGAAGGCAGGTGAATATTTTACGCGGCTTTGTGAAGAATATGGTGTTGAATATTATGATTTCAATCTGTTAACAATGGATATACTTCCAAGAACAGATGATGATTTCTTTGATGAAGAAGGTCATATGCTGGGAGAGCTTGCAGACAGATATTCAGATATACTCGCATCAGTTCTTCTTGACAAATGCGACAAAAGTACCGCCTTTTATGGTACTTATGCACAGTTAGAGCAGGCGGTTTATGAAAATTATGTGACAAAACAGTGAAACTGACAAAATATGCTTGCTATAAAGATAACAATGTGCTAAACTTCATTCACTGCATATGTTGAATCTGCAGGTAGTAAAGAGTCGTGATGTACTACATATTTGTTATTGCATTTGGGACACTTAGGCTGCGCCAGAGGAAGTCATATGTATTAATAATACGCCTGCTATGCAGGCACTTTACGCCGGTGTGGCGGAACTGGCAGACGCACAGGACTTAAAATCCTGCGGGACTTATACTCCCATACGGGTTCGATTCCCGTTGCCGGCATATTAATAAAGAGCTGTACATAACTATGGTTATGTATGGCTCTTTTTTCTTGCTATATAGAAGTACAAGTCGTACAATTAAGGAAGATTATTATGATGGGGACAATCAATGATTAATAATAGAAAACGCATTATTATAATTTCTGTTCTTAGTGCAGCAGCAGTTGTGGCGGCTGTCATGTGTGTTGTTATGACACGCAGAATAAGAGGAGGCAATCCTACAGGAGAGGCTTTATCACAGAATGTTAATCCGATAGAGTCTTCTTCACGGACAGAAGAACCAACTGTGTATGTAGATAATACGGTCGACATAATTGACGTTAATTCGAAGACAAGACCATTTGCAGTGTCTGTTAATAATACACCGGTAGCTGTACAGGTGCAGACCGGACTTAATAAGGCATATATTGTATATGAGCTTCCAACAGAGAGTTATACATGCAGACTTCTTGCCTTGTTCAAGGTAGAGGATTCAGATGTTACAGATGAAGCACCACAGGAGATTGTTGGGTCAGGCAATGTAAGTCAGACAGATACGGTTATTGGAACAATAAGAAGTGCAAGACATAATTTCCTTGATTTCTGTTTTGAATCAGATGCGATATTTGTACATTTTGGCGGAAGCACTTACGCTGAGAGTGATGAAGCAAAGACTGGAATTAACTGGATTAACGGCTTCTATAACAGTGCATATTACTGGAGACGTAATCCGGAAGGACTTGCAACAGAGCATACAGCATATACATCGCTTTACAGGTTAAAAAGTGCAGTACAGGAAAAAAGTTTTAATGCTGAGGCTGAGAATGCATCGGACACAGTACTGCTTAATTATGATGTATCAGATGTTGACCTTTCTAAAAGAGAAGATGCAATCAGTGCATCATCTGTATATGTGCCTTACAGCAGTTATCAATACACAACATTTACATATGATGCTGCGTCAGGCAATTATTTAAGATTCGCGAGTGGCGAGCCAAGTCTTGACCACGAAACAGGTGAACAGTTTAATACTAAGAACATTATCGTGCAGAAGATTACACACAGCATGATGGATGATAATTACTGCTGGAATCTTCACACTGTTGGCAGAGGTGAGGGCTATTATATAACTAACGGTTATGCTGTTCCAATCCAGTGGAGCAAGGCAGACCGTTATTCCAAGACAGTATATACTTATGCGGACGGAACAGAGATTAATGTAAGTGATGGAAGAACTTATATTGAGGTGTCTGATGTAACAATGACTGTTGAAGTGGAATAGTACAACAGATGGAAGCATATACTTCTATTATTCAACAATAATGGAGGTGTGCATTGTGAACAGGGTAATCAAAAAACTTAATATAACCATAATAATAGGGATTCTGGCAGTATGGGTGTCAGGGTCCCTGTTTCATTTTGTGTATGACTGGACGGGAAGGAATACATTTGCCGGGCTGTTTTTTCCAACTAATGAATCAACATGGGAACATATGAAGCTGGCGTTCCTGCCTATGAATCTGTATGGAATCTATACATGGTATGCATTAAAGGACAGATACGAAGCAAGCGGCTTTGCGGTTTTACTCGGTGCAAATGTGGCAACATGGGCAATTCCGTTTCTGTACTACACATATATGGGAGTTCTTGGATTTTCAAAAATGTGGCTTGATATTGCAACATTTTTTGTGGCAGTGCTAACTGGTTTCGCTGTGGAGTATCATGTGTTAAGACGTGCCGGGCATGAGAGCTTTGTACTTGGAACATGGATTATGGCAATTGTTGATTTTGTGATGGCAGCAGCATTTGTTTCATGCTCGTATGGTGCGCCTGCGCTTGGTATATTTGCAAAACCTTAAAAATAACAGTTGACAATAACTAATTATAATAGTATGCTATAACTGTACTAATCAATATAGTACAGTTATTACGCAAGCTTGTAACCGTTTAAATAATACATAGAAAGGAATGGAACATGTTCACTATAGATGTCATGTCGCGAGTGCCAGTCTATGAACAGCTTATTAAGCAGGTGGAAGACCAGGTGCTTAAAGGAATTATGAAGGAAGGCGATAAGATGCCGTCGGTACGGTCGTTATCGATGGAGCTGTCTACTAATCCGAATACAATCCAGAAAGCATACATGGAGCTGGACAGAAGAGGAATTCTGGTGAGTGTACCGGGAAAGGGCTCTTTTATATCGGCAGAAGCGTTAAAGATTGTCGGTAATCAGTCTAAGGAAAAGCTTTCAGATCTTAAGGAGATTGTAAGAAAGCTTGCATACGCAGGGGTGAGTAAGAGTGAGATAACAGATATGATTGAGGAGGTTTATAAGAAAATATGATAGAGGTAAAAGGTGTTACTAAATCATTTGATGACTTTACAGCACTTGACAATGTTACCTGTAATATAGCGGAGGGCTGTATATATGGTATGGTTGGTTCTAACGGTGCAGGAAAGTCTACATTGTTAAGAGTTCTGTCAGGAATATATAAGGCAGATAAGGGAGAAGCAATAATCGATGGAATTAATGTATATGAGAATACATACATGAAGAATAAGCTGGTGTTCGTTGCAGATGAATTATTCTTTCTTGCAGGCGCGAATATGAAGAGCATGGCTAAGTTCTATAGTTCAATATATGATAATTTTGATATGGACAGATTCACAGAGCTTACGAAAACATTTGGACTTGATCCATCTAAGAGTATATCAAACTTTTCAAAAGGAATGAAGAGACAGGCAGCTATAATACTTGCACTTTCAACCAGAGCCAAGTATATGTTCTTTGATGAAACATTTGACGGACTTGATCCTGTTATGCGTAATCTTGTCAAGAAGTTAATATGTGGTGATGTTGCAGAAAATAACGCTACTGTTATAGTCACATCACATTCATTAAGAGAATTGGAAGACTTATGTGATCATTTGTCACTTCTTCATAAAGGCGGGCTGGTGCTTGACAGCGATGTATTTGAACTAAAGACGAGTCAGTTCAAGGTACAGGTAGCTTTTAAGGATGATTTTGATGAGAGTAAGTTTGAGGGCATTAGAATTACAAGATACCGTCAGGAGGGGTCAGTTGCCAACATGATAGTAAGTGGCGACAGGGAACAGACCATGGACATTATAAATGCCATGAATCCGGTAGTATTTGATGTCCTCCCGCTTACGCTTGAAGAAGTATTTACTTATGAGATGGAAGCACTCGGTTATACATTTGATGTGAAGGGGGATAAGACGCATGAATAATAAGAAAGTATTCAGCTTTCATATGTTTTTACAGACATTGAAGCAGACAAGACTTGCGGGCTTTATAATGATGGCGGTAATTACACTTATATCAGTTGTACCGATTATTTCATCATTAAGCTATATTAAAGAATATAAACAGGTTAATAATGTAGGTGGAATTTCAGGGAATTATTTTCTGGTATTAGTATTCATAATTGTTGTACCTGTTATATCATTGATAGTATGGAGTTTTCTTAATAAGAGAAGCAGCAGTGATTTTTACCATTCAATTCCATATACAAGATTGTGCATATATCTTAGCAAGACAGCAGCAATACTTACATGGATTGCCGGAATACTTGTTGTGTCATATGTATCACAGGCAGTTTTATTCATGGCTAACAGGCAGTATTTTAACGTGGATTATGCAACAATGTTCAGGATGTATCTTTCGATATTTATATGCAGCCTTTTATGCATGGCAATTATAAATGTATCAATATCCATTACAGGAAACATATTAAGCAATATATGTGTTACAGGACTTATAATGTTTCTTCCAAGATTTATTGCGTTAATGGTTACAGAACTGACTGTGTTTCATGGAGAAGCTTACATGATAAGTAACAGTGGTGTGGGGTTACTTGATTCTTCCAATAATATGATTGTTGGCTGGGTATTTTCTGTATTTGAAATATACAATGGTCCATCAGGAGTAGCAGATATGGTTCTCAGCCTTACAAGTAACTTATATACACTCGTGCTTGCACTTATATATATAGCGCTTGGCGCACTTCTCTTTGTAAAGAGAAAAAGTGAGACAGCAGGAAAAGCAGCTAATGGAAAGGTTCTGCCAATGATTATCAGAACACTTATCGGCTTTTCAATTGCGTTTATAGGTGTAATGATAGCATATACAAGTATAGATAATGATGAGACAATAGCAGTTGTTGTGCTGTTTATTGTAAGTGCATTGGTTGTGTTTGTTTATGAATGTATAGTAAGTAAGAAGATGAATGTTATAAAGCAGTGTATTCCATCAATTCTTCTTGGATATGTTCTTGCAGTGGTAATTGGAACAGGAGCTAATTCATTTGGCAAATATGAGGCATCATACGAACCGGATTCTTCAAAACTTGCGTATGTAACAATCCAGCCAATGGATATGTACTATGCTTCAGATAACGGATATTTCAGTTCTATATCATCAAAGGTACAGTTTACAGATGAAGAGATTCTGAAATATGTATCAGAGAAATTTGGTGCATATAAAGATAAATGTATATCAAATGGTGTTCATAATTATATTTATAACGGCAGAGGTTCAGTGACTAATTATAAGGTTGGTTTCAGACAGAATGGTGTTACACATTACAGAAGGATTCAGCTTACAGACAGTGATGCCAATAAACTTGCAAGTCTGTTAAAGAAGGATGAGAATTTTGTTAAGGCATATATGGATCTTCCGGATAGTGACAAGATTTCCGTTAATTATATAACAGGTAATATGGAGGATTCTGACTGTAAAGATATATATGAAACAATTTCAAGTGAAATTAAACAGATTGGTTTTGAGAAATGGTATCAGACAGTTACTTCAGATGTTGATACATTCTTGATGTCAGTACGCTTTTCGAAAAAAGGCGTTACTTATGATATGGTTCTTCCAATCAGTAAGAATATGCCACAATCTTATAATAAGTATATTGGTATACGGAATGAATATGCCATTAGGAATAATGAAAAAGAGCTTGGGACAATGAGCGATATTTTAAAGCAGTATTTAAATGACAGTTCCAGAACATGGGATAAATATACTAGTGAATATGAAACTCTTTCAGCAGTTCTTGTATATAATGATACCAGAACATATATTAATCTGGATTCATATGTAAGAAAAGATGAAGAAAGAGCACAAAAAGTATTAAATGAACTTATAGAGTCCCTTGACAAGAAGAATTTTAATAAAAATATAAATGCAGATAATCCTTGTATTGTATTGAATTATGAAAAATATAATCCTGACAATGGTGAAACTGTCCTGGCAGATGCTATTATACAGTTAGATGGTTATACAAGGACAGAAGATTATATATCTGATATTGAATATTATTAATTACTTCTTATGTTGAATTAATGTAATATAATAAGTATAATTAATGGGGTGGTGCGTCGGCATCATCCCATTATTTAAGATAGAAAAGGAACAGGATTATGTATGATTATTTAATAGTTGGAGCCGGACTTTTCGGTTCAGTGTTTGCACATGAGGCAGCAAGAGCAGGAAAGAAGGTTCTTGTAATAGATAAGAGAAATAATATTGCCGGTAATGTATATACAGAGAAGATGGAAGGTATTAATGTGCATGTATATGGTGCACACATTTTTCATACCAATAATAAGAAGGTGTGGGAGTATCTTTCACAGTTTACTACATTCAACAGATTCACTAATTCACCTGTTGCTAATTATAAGGGCGAGTTGTATTCACTGCCATTTAATATGTATACCTTCAATAAGATGTGGGGCGTTGTGACACCACAGGAGGCTGCAGAAAGAATCGAGCAGCAGAGAAAGGAAGCAGGAATCACAGAGCCTAAGAACCTTGAGGAGCAGGCTATAAGTCTTGTCGGAACCGATATATATGAGAAGCTTATTAAGGGATATACACAGAAGCAGTGGGGCAGACCATGCAATGAGCTTCCATCATTCATTATCAAGAGACTTCCTGTAAGACTTACATTTGATAATAATTATTTTAACGCACTTTATCAGGGAATTCCTGAGGGTGGATATACTAATATGGTTGCCAATATGCTTAATGACAGCGAGCTTTCCGGAAGCATTGAGGTAAGACTTGGTGTTGATTATCTTGCATCTGCTGATGCTAAGGAAGAATTAGACAGTCAGGCTGAAAAGGTTGTATATACAGGTGCGATAGACGCATACTTTGATTATAAGCTTGGTAATCTTGAATACCGTTCAGTAAGGTTTGAAACAGAGACTTTGGATACTCCTAATTTTCAGGGTAATGCAGCAGTTAATTATACTGATGCCGAAACTCCATGGACAAGAATTATTGAACACAAATGGTTTGAGTTCGGTAAGGATGAGAATGGCGACGACCTTCCGAAGACTGTTATCAGCCGTGAATACAGCTCTGAGTGGAAGCCGGGTGATGAGCCATATTATCCTGTAAATGATGAGAAGAACGGCGCTTTATATGCACAGTATAAGGAGCTTGCTGACGCTGAAAGAAAAGTTATATTCGGCGGACGTCTTGGTGAGTACAAATATTATGACATGGATGCTGTTGTGGCAGCAGCACTTGACTGTGCCGCAAATAATATATAATTGCAGGTGGTGGGGTGACCCATAATAAAGTCACCCCTGAAAATTGTCACTTGCCTTGCGGTCACATAACTGACTATATATATCAGGACCAAGTCCTGTCTGTAATTCTGCATATGCTTTTCTTAACTGTTCGTCAGTCATATGCTCACGTCTTCTTTCGATTGCATTAATGCTGTCGACAATCACTTTGTCCTGATTATCGTGAGTTTCCCAATTATACATGGTTTTCCCTTTTACGATAGATTTATTGTTGTTGTCTGTTGGAAGATTTTCTGAGTTATTCATAAATTCACCTCATTATAATATATAAGATAGTTTTTATATAAGATATTATCTGCATTAATTTCCTGTCTATACTTGAAAAACATGGCATAGCATTGTAATATTAAAAAGTGTGTAAACATCAGAGGGAGAGTATAAATGTTAAATCTAAATGGTATGCTGTCTATTGTTATGCCGGCTTACAATGAGGAAAAACTTATATATCACAGTATCATGGAAACATTGAGAATTGTTGAAAAGTTTGTTCCTGAATTGGAGATTATTGTGGTTAATGATGGCAGTAAGGATAATACCAAAGCTGAGATAGAAAGAGCTATCAAGCAGGATAGCCGTGTGCGTATGGTAAGTTCTGAAAAGAACAGAGGCAAGGGTAATGCAATAATTGCCGGAGTGTCGCAGGTTGAAGGAAAGTATGTCGCATTTGTTGATGCAGACCTTGAACTTAATCCATCACAGTTAGAAGGTTATCTTAAGAAAATGCTTGATGATAATAAAGATGTTGTTATAGGCTGTAAGTTCCTTAAGGATTCCAAGCTTGATTATCCGTTTAAGAGGAAAGTGATAAGCATGGGCTATTATATAATGCTTCTAGTCTTGTTCCATCTTAATGTTAAGGATACGCAGACCGGGCTTAAGGTATTCAGGGTTGAGGCAATCAAACCGGTTGCACATCTTATAAGAACATCAGGGTTTGCTTATGATATAGAACTTTTAGTGGCGATTCACAGAAGGGGTTTTTCGATAGCACAGATGCCTGTGGAGGTTGTATATGTCAGGGATTCCGGTGTAAAGCGTATAGGAATGAAGGATATATGGCAGGCATTCTGCGATACATGGGCAATATTCGGGAGAGTTTACTTCAAACATTATTATGACTAATTAGGAGATGCATGTAGGATGAAAGAATTATTAAATACCATAGCAGGAAAATTATCAGGAATATGTAAGTCTGTATTTGTGGCACATGCAAAGGCATGTATTATTGCAGGCTCAGTCGTGGTTGCAGGAAGTGCAGCAACTGTAACAACAGTAGAGTATGTTCATCATCATAGCAGCAAAATGCAGGTACAGGCACAGGAGACAGAAGTAGAGACTGAGACAGACAGTAATCTTGATAAGCTGAGTGAGATTCTTACCGAAACACAAACAGAATCAGAGACAGAGATAGAGACTGCAACACAGGAAGAGATAGCAGAACTTGTTAAAGAGGCTGTTGCAGATGAGAATACAAGCAGTAAAGAATTATATGAGATAATTGATAAGGCAGCAGAGAACAGCAGTGCACCGATTCCGGTTAAAGATGTTGAGGACCTTGAGATAGTAGAAGATAATTCGTCAGAACCATCAAGAGAGGAGACTGAGGTTGAGGAGCCTGAACCAGATCAGCCAAGCTCGAATGATGTATATGAAATCAGCCAGTTGACATATGGTGTAGATGTTTCAAGATGGCAGGGAGATATAGACTGGTCAGCAGTTGCTGCTGATGGCATCACATTTGCAATGATAAAATGCGGTGGCGGAGATGATGGTTTATATGAAGACAGGAAATTTGAGCAGAATATACAAGGAGCACTTGCTAACGGTATACAGGTTGGTGTGTATTTCTATTCAGGTGCTTCTAATGCAAGAGAAGCATACGATGAAGCAAGTTACTGTATAAGTCTTATAAGGGATTACCAGATAACATATCCGGTTGCATTTGACTGGGAACTGGATGGTGATTATGATTCAGTAACAGAAGCCTGTGAGACGTTTTGTAATGTTATATCCAGCTATGGATATCAGCCTATGGTTTATTCTAACAGAAACAGATGGTATAACAATTTTGATGGGGAAAAGATTGCAAGTAAGTATAAAGTTTGGATGGCGGCATATTTTGGTAAGTTTTATTATGATTCAGTAAGATGGACTTATGGAGATGATCTTCCAAATTTCAGATATCATTATGATATGTGGCAGTATAGTTCAAGATGTTATGTTGATGGTATCAGTGGACAGGTAGATGTAGATATAGCATTTTTCGGATATGCTAACTACCATGTTGATACTAAGGACGCTGTGCTTACGGTTACTAACAAGGAGATTAAGCGCACATACGGCGATGGAATCGGAAGACTGACAGAGGAACTTAATCTGCTTGACGGAGTTAAGGGAATTAATACTATCGGATATGATATGGATATCGAGTATTCAATATATGATGAATCAGGCAATGAATACAGCGAGGAGGAAGCAATATCAACGGCCGGGAAATACACAGTAGAGTACCGTTTTAAAGACCCTAAGTCTGGCTGGATAAAGAACACAGCAAAGCTTGAGATTGAGGTTATAACAGAGGAATTTACAGGAAATGATATTGTTGTAAAGAATAACACTATGTCAAAGGATTATAATTTCAGGACAGGAGTCAGTTGTAAGAATAATCTTGGACAGGAAGCTGAATTAACCGGAGTTGTAATAAAGAAGGTTAATATAGAAACAGAGGAAGAAGATGTACTGACAGAGCAGCAGGCAATAGAAGAAAAGTACGACTTTGATAAGTACACCTATGTAGCAGAGTATGCTTTTAATGTGCCAGGAGAAGGAGAAGTTATTAAGAAAGCAGCTATTGTCAGAGGTGCAGAGGAATAACAGGAAGCAGATATGTGTGATTCAGATAAAGAAGTAGAAGACATAAAAACAGAAGAAAATGAGGAGAATGACGAAGCATCTACAGAGACAGAAGACTGTGAGAAGAAGGACTTGCCAGAAGAACCGCAGTATGAGATTCTTGATGTTGAGGAACTTCAGAGAAATTTCAGGGAAAAGGTTATCGATTTCTTCAAGGTTAAGAGTCATATTGTTGTGACATCAGTATCTGCAGCAGTTATTATAGCAGGAGTGATAACAGGGATTGTAGTAGGTATAAGCGTAAATAAAGCCTCTAAACATCAGCCGGCGATTGTAGAAGCAGCAGAGACCCAGACTGAAATGCAGACTCATACACAGCCTGAAAGTACTGAGCCGGAAGAAGAGGAATCTACAGAAGAAACATTTGAAGTGATTGATAATATCATGGAAAAGGTTGTTACTGACAGTGCTGTGACTCAGAAGGAAGATCCTTTGAAAAACAGAAATAATGCAACAGCTGGTGAAGTTATAAAGCCTGTGTTATATGTTGATAATGCAGTTTCAGGAAGTGTAAGTGTTTCATCAGTAAAGAAGTCAGGAACAGATGTTATATACAGCTTAAAAGGTAGAAAAATACAGGATTTCACGGCATCCCAGCTTGATAAATGCAGCAAGGGCAGTATTCTTGTTGAAGAAAACGGAACACAGAAGCAATATACAGGATATGTATATGAAACTGGAACTGTCAGTGTTACAGGTGGCTCTGAAAATGTTGTAACCAAATTTCTTATAAAAGATGACAATACAGAAACTTCTACAAAGCAGGAAGAAAGTACTTCTGCAAAGGCATCTGATAATTCACAAAAAGAAAGTGTCTCTAATATAGAAGAAAGTTCAAAATCTGAGACAGAAACTTCAACTGAAATAAAAACAGTTTCGTATATAGTTATGGAGGTTGAGGCACAGATTGAATATATATATGCTGATGGATGGCAGAATATAAAAGGAAAAAATTATTATTTTGAAAATTCCAACGCTGTAACAGGCTGGAAGAATATAGATGGAGTGCAATATTATTTCAATGCTGACGGTTCACAGGGGTCATCGCTTGTTATTGATGTTTCTACTTATAATGGAGATATTGACTGGAACAGTGTTAAAGCTTCTGGTATTAACTATGCTATGATAAGAGTTGGATATAGAGGATACGAAACGGCAAGACTTGTACTTGATAAAAGATTTCATAGCAATATGAGCCAGGCAACAGCTGCAGGAATTAAAGTTGGAGCTTATATTGTAACCCAGGCAGTGGATACTACCGAAGCGGTTGAAGAAGCAAGCTTTATTGTATCAGCCTGCAGTGAATATAATATTTCACTTCCCTTGGCAATTGATGTTGAGAGTGCAGGTAATGGAAGCGGACGAGGAGATAAGATATCATCATCACAAAGAACAGCCGTTATAAATGCATTTGCACAGACAGTAAGAAGCTGCGGTTACTCAGCAATACTGTATGCTAACAAGGACTGGATGAATAACCGTATATATGCAGGGAATGTAGGTTGTAGTGTATGGCTTGCACAGTATAACAGCAAATGTACATATACAGGACCATTTACAATGTGGCAGTTTACTGAGAAAGCACGTGTGAATGGTATATCAGGTAATGTTGATATGAGTGCATGGAAGCATTAAATGATGTGACTATATAAAACAACTGAAAAATCGTGACATTTCTTTAACAGAGTGGTATAATCAATCGGAATGTATATTCACGAGGAGATAAAATATGAGTAAGAATCAAGAACAGATGAAGGAACTGATTAATGATGTAAGGACTGGAAAGACTGATAAAGAGGTCTTATGCAAGGAGATACAGAAAGATGTAAACTGTCTTATATATCCGGTTTTTGGAGAGGATTACAAGAAACTTTCTCCAAGAGCGATTATTGATATATGTACTAATCTTGATAGTATCGATGTTGATAAGAATATTATGCGTCAGATTGCAACAAGAGTTTCAGTATTTATGTTTAATCTTATAGATAATTCTACTATTAAGATAGATGATGATTACGAGTATGAGTATGGCAGAATTAAGGAAGATAAAGAATTATTTGACATAATAAAAGATAATTCCAGAATATTTAAAGATTTTAAGGCATATGACAATGCACCTGATAATATTAAGTCATTATCAAGAGTCCAGACTATTATGATGGAACTTTACGGATATGAGATGCATTCAGTTGATGAGATAGAAACTTTGCTCGATATAGACAGTGCATTTATTCTTAAGCTTATTGCAATGATGAAGGATAATATACTCGGTATATCATCAGTTGTAGAGAATATGTCAGATTATGCTTCGTTTGATGAAGAAGAGACAGATGATTCTGATATTAAGATATATGGTGCAGAGCAGAAAGCAGCGGAAACAGAAGCTGCCGACGAGTACGAGGCTTATGAGCCTGAAAATGCAGATTTACCTGATAATGAATCAGATGAAGGGACAGAAAATGATGAATCGGACGATGAGGATTCTGATGAAGGTGTGTTATTTGAATATGACATGAATGGATATGAGAACAATGATTTTGATGATGTCCCTGTAAGGGGTGTTTCACTTATGGACAAGCTTACAGCATTTGTTGGAAGAGTGTTTCCGGGTGTACCAAGAGCAAGAAGACGTAATGTTGTATATGCGTCAATGGTGGTAATTCTTGTAGTGATTATCCTTATAGTGTCAATAGCAGCAATGGCTGGTGGTAACAGAAGAAAAGCCAATAATAAGAATAACAGCAATGAATGGAAACCGATGGAATATACAACCAAAGCACCTAAGGAGACTGCGACAAGTAAGGATAGTTCAACTGCAGCACACTCATCTCGAACTTCAGCAGCAGAAAGCACTAGCAGCAGGGAAGAGACAACAGCAGCTAATGAGAGAACAATTGCCGAGGATAAGAATAATAAACCAGCAGGAAGAAACGACAGCGATAATACCTCATCAGGTGGAGACGAAAGCACAGATAAGCCATCAGGTGGAGATGAAAGCACAGATAAGCCATCAGGTGGAGATGAAAGCACAGATAAGCCATCAGGTGGAGACGAAAGCACAGATAAGCCATCAGGTGGAGACGAAAGCACAGATAAGCCATCAGGTGGAGACGAAAGCACAGATAAGCCATCAGGTGGAGACGAAAGCACAGATAAGCCATCAGGTGGAGACGAAAGCACAGATAAGCCATCAGGTGGAGATGAAAGCGGAGATAATAAGCCAGCAGGCGGAGATGACAGTAGCAATACACCAGCGGGTGGAGATACTTCAGCAGATAACTAATAAACATATTATCTATAACAGATATTTTAAGGAAGGATTGCTATGAAATGTGTAATATTAGCCGGGGGTAGTGGTGATAGTTTATGGCCATTGTCCAGAAGGCAGTTTCCAAAGCAGTTTATGAAAATAAAAGAAGGCCGTTCCATATTACAGGAAACTGTAGTAAGGAATATGCCATTCTGTGAGGAATTTATAATAGTTACCAATGAGAGCTATAAGAATATTGTTAATGGACAGATGAAAGCGTTCCAGAGTCTTAAGTACAGAGTTATCCTCGAGGGTACACCGAAGGGAACAGGAGCAGCTGTATTGTTAGGGACTATGTTTGCCAACCCGTCAGAATTAGTTCTGGTTGTTAATTCGGACAACCTGATTGAGGGTGATGGTTATAAAGATTCAATAATTGAGGCTAAAGAATATGCAAAAGAAGGATATCTTGCGGTATTAGGAATTAAACCAGAATCACAGTCATCCACTTATGGGTACATTCTCCGGGATAAAGAGAATGTTAAGAAGTTTATTGCAAGAATAGATTTCGATGAAGATGAGACAGAAGGTCTGCTTGGATATGATTATGATGAGGGGTATCTGTGGAACAGTGGAATACTTGTATTCAGGGCAGGGGATATGATTAATGCTGCAAGACGTCTTGCATCAGAACTGTACACTACCTGTAAGACAGCTAAGAGAAAGGTGCCGGCAATAAGAAGGTCTGTGAGATTTTCAGAGACGGTTATGCAGGCTATGCCACATGGCAGTATTGAAACACTTCTCCTTGAAAAATGTGATTCAATAAAAGTAGTCGAAGCACATTTCGAGTGGATGGATGTCGGCAACGCCAGCGATTTAGCTGAATTTGGAAACAATATTAAGTCAGAATGTGTTATCAAGAATGACTGCGATAATGTTAATATTATAAATAATGCACCGAAGAGACTTGTTGTCGCCAATGATTTAAGAGATCTTGTAGTTGTTAATACAGATGATGCAACATATATATCATCAAAGAAATCTGCTGATAATATCAAGCAGATTATGAAAGATAATATGGATACTTATGAAGCATTTTTCGATTATAACAGGACTACTTATAAGGAATGGGGAATACAGGAGATACTTAATTATTCACAGGGATATAAAGTCAGAAAGCTTACTGTTTTTCCAGGGATGTCAATGTCTCTTCACCGGCATGAAAAGAGAACTGAGCATTGGTCAATAGTTGAAGGTATTGCTACAATTACACTTGGTAATGAAACTGCTGATTATAACAAATATGAAAGTGTGTTCATTCCAGTGGGAACGAAACACAGGATTGCTAATAAGACAGACAAGAATGTGGTAGTAATAGAGGTTGGTATTGGAGATAATATATCAGATACAGATCTTGTTAAGATATATAATAAGGATAACCCACAGGCATCTGCTAATTATGTAAGACTGGATAAGAGTCCTATTGCGAAGCTTGAACCTGCATTTAAGGATAATCTGTGGGGTGGAACCAAGATTCGTGATGTATATGGCAAGAAATGTGATTATGATGTCATCGGTGAGAGCTGGGAACTTTCAGCTCATCCTGACGGTCAGAGCCGTATAGCTGAGGGAAGATATAAAGGAATGCTCTTTAATGAGTACCTTAATATTATAGGAAAAGAAGCATTAGGCTGGAAATGTCAGGCACAGGACAGATTCCCTATCCTTATAAAATTCATAGATGCAAAGCAGGCACTTTCTATACAGATTCATCCTGATGATGAATATGCTCTTGAGAATGAGAATGAATATGGAAAGAATGAGATGTGGTATGTAGTGGACAGTGAACCGGGATCATATCTGTACTGTGGGCTTTCAAGAGATGCATCTAAGGAAGAAATTCTTGAGAGAATTAATAATAATACAATCACAGACATACTTAATAAGATAGAGGTTAAAGCAGGCGATGTTGTTATGGTTAAGGCAGGAACAATCCATGCAATAGGCGCAGGTGTATTCATATGTGAGATACAGCAGAATTCTAACTGTACCTACCGTATGTATGATTATGACAGAAGGGACAAGTTCGGTAATCCAAGAGAACTTCATGTTAAGAAAGCACTTGATGTTGTTGATAACCATAAATATATCAAGGACAATAAGACAGAGGTTGTTATTGCAAGAAATGAACATTTCACAGAAGAAAGACTTGTCCAGTGCAAATACTTTGAAGTATATAAGTATGATGTCAATGACGAGGCAAAGATTACTGTTGATGAGGCATCCTTTGTTTCTGTACTTTTCATTAATGGCTCAGGAACTATTGAAACTGATGATTATGAAAAGACTATGGAGTTTAAAGCAGGTGACAGTTTCTTTGTAAGCGCAGGTCTTCGTTCAATAATAATTAAGGGACAGGCAACCATGGTTGTTACCAGAGTATAAAAAAATGTTTTACTTTGTTGTATATTGATGTATAATGACGAGAGAATTCTTTTTAAAGGAGAGTATGATAATGTTATCAGTAGTAATACCAACATTTAATGAAAGCAAGAACATCAGAAATCTTGTAGCACAGATTGATGTTGCTTTGAAGGGTGTTGATTATGAAATTGTCTTTGTTGATGACAGTAAGGACAATACACCTGATGTGATTATGGAAGTTGCTAAGGAATATCCACAGGTGAGAATGGAACATAGAAAGAATGGTACAGGATTAGCAACTGCTGTTCTTGATGGTTTTAAGCTTGCAAAGGGCGAATATATGGCATGTATGGATGCTGATTTACAGCACCCACCAATCGTTCTTAAATATATGTATAGGGCTATGGAAAGTGGTGCAGACTTCTGTATACCTAGCCGGCTTATTCCAGGTGGAGATGATGGCGGACTTAACTGGTACAGAAAGTTCGTATCTGGAACAGCAAGAAAGATAGGACAGGTTATGTTGCCTTGCCTTAGAAAGATATCAGATCCTACAAGCGGACTCTTTATGTTCAGAAGAGAAGTTATTGAGAATGCTGACCTTCAGCCAATTGGATGGAAAATTATGGTTGAGGTTCTTGCAATGGGTACATATAGCAAGGTTGTAGAGATTCCATACAAATTCCAGCAGAGAACTGAAGGTGAATCAAAGCTTTCAGGAAAGGTTACGTTAGAGTACTTAAAGCAGCTCAAGAACCTTAGAAAGAGATATAATAAGAGCAACAGGTACGAGGTTGAAATATGGTCAACTGAGCGTATGATGAAAGGCGACAAATAATATCGTAACATAAGACATATAATAAGCCACAGAACGAGATGTTATATGAAGTTTTGTGGCTATATTAGTATAGAACATAAAGGAGATAACAATGGCAATATTAGTTACAGGCGGTGCAGGCTTTATTGGAAGCCACACAGTAGTAGAACTTCAGAATGCAGGTTATGATGTTGTAGTTGTTGATAATCTTGTTAATTCAAGCAGAAAGTCTTTAGAAAGAGTCGAGAAGATTACAGGAAAGGAAGTTACATTTTATGAGGCAGATATCAATGACGCTGCAGCATTAAATGAGATATTTGAGAAGGAAAGTATAGACAGTGTTATACATTTTGCTGGACTTAAGGCTGTAGGTGAGTCAGTAGCAAAGCCGCTTGAGTATTATATGAATAATATATCCGGTTCACTTACACTTTTTGATGTTATGAGAAATCATGGTGTCAAGAATATTATATTCTCATCTTCAGCTACAGTTTATGGAGATCCTGCATTTGTTCCTATTACAGAGGAATGCCCTAAGGGTGAGATTACTAATCCTTATGGAAAAACTAAGGGAATGCTTGAGGAGATTCTTACAGATATCCAGAAGGCTGACCCGGAATGGAATGTAATTCTTTTAAGATACTTTAACCCAATTGGAGCACATGAGAGCGGAACAATAGGAGAGAATCCTAACGGAGTTCCTAATAATCTTATGCCATATATAACACAGGTTGCTGTTGGAAAGTTAAAGGAACTTGGGGTATTTGGTAATGATTATGATACTCATGATGGAACAGGAGTAAGAGATTATATTCATGTTGTTGACCTTGCACTTGGACATGTTAAGGCCATAGAAAAGCTCAATGATAATCCGGGAATTGTAATATATAATCTTGGAACAGGTAATGGATATTCAGTACTTGATATAGTAAAGAATTTTGAGGCTGCTACAGGAATACATATACCATATGTAATTAAGGCAAGAAGACCAGGTGATATCGCAACATGCTACTGTGACGCAGGTAAGGCAGAGAGAGAGCTTCACTGGAAAGCAGAGCGTGATTTAAAGACTATGTGTGCTGATTCATGGAGATGGCAGAAGAATAATCCTAACGGATATGATGATTAAGGAGTAGATTATGGGTAAGTATTTTGGAACTGACGGATTCAGAGGAGAAGCAAATGTAACTCTTACAGTTGACCATGCATTTAAGGTGGGAAGATTCTTAGGCTGGTATTATGGAAAAAACCATGAGAATGGTAAGGCAAAGATTGTTATTGGTAAGGATACAAGAAGAAGCAGTTATATGTTTGAGTATTCTTTGGTAGCCGGTCTTACAGCATCAGGAGCAGACGCGTATCTTCTTCATGTTACAACTACACCAAGTGTTTCTTATGTTGCAAGAACAGAAGATTTTGATTGCGGAATTATGATTTCTGCAAGTCACAATCCTTTCTATGACAATGGAATTAAGCTTATTAATGCCGCAGGTGAGAAGATGAAAGAGGATGTTATCGCTGAAATCGAGAAGTACCTTGATGGTGAGCTTGGAGAAATTCCATACGCAACACGAGAAAACATTGGATGTACAGTTGATTACACAGCAGGTCGTAACAGATATATGGGATATCTTATGAGTCTTGCAATTTATTCATTCAAAGGAATAAGAGTAGGTCTTGATGCTTCTAATGGTAGTGCATGGACACTTGCAAAAGCTGTATTTGACGCACTTGGAGCTAAGACATATGTTATAAATGCTGCTCCGGACGGAACTAATATTAATGCAAACTGCGGTTCTACACATATTGAAGGACTTCAGGATTTAGTAAGAAGAGAGCATCTTGATGTAGGATTTGCGTTTGACGGTGATGCTGACAGATGTCTGTGTGTAGATGAGAAGGGCGAGGTCATAACAGGTGACCATATTCTCTATATCTATGGATGTTATATGAAGGACAGAGATAAGCTTGTCGGAAACAAGGTTGTAACAACAGTAATGTCTAACTTCGGACTTTACAAAGCATTTGATGCAGTAGGAATTGAGTACGAAAAGACTAAGGTTGGCGATAAGTATGTATATGAGTGTATGTCAGAGAACGGCTACCGTATAGGTGGAGAGCAGTCAGGACACATTATATTCTCTAAATATGCAACAACAGGTGATGGAATTATCACAGCCCTTAAGATGATGGAGGTTATGCTTGCAAAGAAGAAGACATTGTCAGAGCTTGCAGCACCACTTGTTATATATCCACAGGTTCTTAAGAACATCAGGGTTACAGATAAGACACAGGCACAGGATGATGCAGATGTTAAGGCTGCAGTTGAGGCAGTTGCCAATGCACTTGGCGCAGATGGAAGAATCCTCGTACGCGAAAGCGGAACAGAGCCTGTTGTCCGTGTAATGGTTGAGGCAGGAAGCACAGAAGAGTGTGAAAAATATGTCGACCAGGTTATAGATGTCATAAAGAGCAAGGGATATGCTGTGTAAGGTTTAAAAAATCTTACTATCTATTATTTACGCTCATTCGGAATATGTACAATCAGCTCCCAGTGTCCGTCTATGGCTTATGCTTGAATTATGACGAGCTGTGTAGGAGTTAATGTCGCTATATACATAAGTTCAGTGTGCGAAAGCTCGTTCAAACGAAGTGCGTTTGCTTTCGCATACTGTAATAAACTCTGTAGATAGCGGCATTTACTCCTGCTAAGCGCAGGAATACTGAAAGCATAAGCCATAGACGGACACTGGGAGCGTGCCTGTTCATATGGTGAATGAACATAAACAATAACTTTATATGAATATTTTCAACACCTCCACATAAGATTAATTAGGTCTTATTGTGGGGGTGTTTTTTATGTGTGGAAAATTATGGGGAAAAATCATGACGTTTGTGTTGGCATTGTTGATAATTATGCCTGCGTGTGCCATGACAGGGTGTTCTGGCAGCAAAGAGCCAGATAATAAGACCAGTGTTGATTATACAGTGGTTGAAAATGCAGACCTGCCAGAAGAGCTTAAGAAGCTTATTGAAAGCAAAAAAGATAAAGTGATGAGGCTTACATATACGACTAAGGATTATACATATGTTGTGGCCGGTTATGGAACAAGGGAAACAAGTGGATATTCAATTAAGGTAAATGATGTATACACAGGAGATAATGCACTGTACATTGATCTTAATCTGATAGGTCCGGCAGCGGGGGAAGCTGTAAATGAGGTTGACACATATCCGGTAATAGTGCTTAAGATGGAGAGACGTGAAGAAAGCGTTGTTTTTAAAATGTAGAATGTATAGGAGGTCAGTCTGTGAGACTCAGAACAGAAAATATTCATGAATATCGTTTGAAATGTAATACAGTGGCACAGATTACGCTTGATGATGATTTTAATGTGCCGGACACAAAAGATGATATTGAACTTATAGTGAAAGAATGGGGAAATGTCCAGACCGACAGTGTAAAAGTAAATAAGGATAAAGCTGCAGTTGATGGGGAATTAAAATTTTCACTTCTTTATATAGGTGCATCATCTGACTCAGAAAGAATGCAACCGGTCAAAATGACAGGGAAAATGAGTTTTTCTGAAAATGTCAATCTTTCGGGTGACTGTACAGGTGATTATGTTACATGTCAGGCATCAATAGAAGATCTTAGTATTAAAGCAATTAATTCAAGAAAAATAAGTGTTAAGGCGATAGTTACCCTTAAACTTATATGCGAGAGTCTGCAGGATATACAGATGATAACGGGTGTGGATGAGACGGAGAATACGGACATTCAGCAGTTAAAGGAAGAATTGGAATTTGTGCAGCTTGCAGTTAATCAGCGTGATAATTTCAGAATAAGAGAAAATGTATCACTTCCGGCAGGAAAACCAGAGATACAAGAAATAATCTGGGATGATGTAGATGTAAGAAATCTGAATACAAGGCTTGCAGATGATGGACTTAAGCTTGCTGGTGATTTAGATATATTTGTAATGTATATAGGAAATGGAGAAACAGGAAATGTGCAATGGTACGAGACAACAGCATCATTTGAAGGAAGTCTGGATATAAGTGGTTGCAATGCAGATATGATTCCATATGTTAATTTTCAGATAATTGGAAAGACAGTTGAGGAGCGGCCCGACTTAGATGGTGAAAACCGCGATATTGCAGTTGAAGTGGTTCTTGATATGGATGTAAAAGCATATGAGGAGCGTAAGAAGGATGTTATAGCAGATATATACTCGCCTTCATATGATATGGAAATAGAGAATGCAGATACACAGCTGCGTTGCCTTGTTGTACGAAATAATGTATCAAGCCGTGTTTCAGGTAATCTCCAGCTTGAGAATTATGCTGACCTTATGCAGATATGTAACTGTACAGCTACGGTGCAGCTTGACGATGTGACATATAAAGAAGGAGAGCTGGTTGCGGAAGGTGTTGTAAGTGCAAATGTATTTTACATAACTTCAAGTGACAGTCAGCCGCTTGGCAGTGTGCATACAATCATTCCGTTTGCAGGTACAGTTAAGATTGATGGTGTCAGTCCAGATTCACTTGAATACAACATAAAGCCGTCAGTACAGCAGCTTTCAGCCACAATAAACAGTGCTGGTGTAATAGAGGTTAAATCATCAGTTTCACTGGATGTAATTGTTTTTAGAAACTTTGAGTATAGTGGCATAAAAAGTGCTTATATGTCAGAAGAAAAATGTAATCTGTCAAAGATGCCGTCAATGACTGGGTATATTGCTGATGGCACTAAAACATTATGGGATGTATCTAAAATGTATCATACAACAGCAGATTCAATAAAGGCAAGTAATCCTAAATGTGCTGATGGACTGTCAGAGTCTGTGATTATACCACGGGGTACCAAGCTTCTTCTTGTGAAGGCATAGACATAAAAAGAGGTACAGTCTGTAAAGTCTGTACCTCTTTTTATGTCTGATTATGAATTCTTACCGGCAAAGTAATCGTCGAATTTCTTAAGAACAGCATCTCTTGTGTTCTGGGAAATATCAGGGAGTTTCTTGCCCCATGTTTTAGTGGCTTCTTTAAAACCTTTTTCAAATGCTTCTTTCATCTTAGTCATCTTTTCTTCATCATCACCTGCGAGTGCCTGTGCAAATGAGAAGATTCTTTCAGATGTCTGTTTAACACCCCAGTAACCGTTTTCAGAAATATCTTCCTTAGCCTGTGCAATAGTGTCAGCGTCTGCTGTGAAGTTACCGCCTGCAAGTGCTTTCCACATATCATCAGCAGTTCCAATAGTTATTCCCTGTTTAGAGAACATCTTAGTAACGAGGCTTTGCATCTGAGCCATGCGTGTTTCCTGGTCAGCCTTTAACTGGGCAACAATAGAAGCGTTAGAAGCTTTCTTGTTAACAGCTGCTACTAAACCTTCAGACTGTGAAGCATGTTCATAAGTTGCCGCTACACCTGAATAAGCTGTAGTCTTAGAAATCTCTTTAGTTGAAACCTTCTTATCAGAACCAGAAACAGTATTTGTTTCATAAGCCTGATAATTTGAATTAACTCCGTTTAATGACATTATATCCCTCCTTGGACTTTTATTGTAGTATTTCTATAGTGTATATCGGTAAATGTATTTCTTTAATTAACCTTCTGTTTTTTCAATTTTTATAGTAGATTTCTTCCATATTCCTGTCCAGTAGAGGCCATAAAGTATGGCAGCGGATGTTCCATTACTGATTACGACAGCATACCATACAGATTCAACCCCCATATTAAGCACATTGGCACATACCCAGAGGGTCAGCAGACGGAATATCCAGATTCTTGAAGCGTCGACAATCATGGTTATCATGGTGTGACCGCTTCCCTGAAAAAGTCCCTGAGTGACATTGTAAAATGCGTTGCTCCAGCACCAGAATGCCATAAGTGAGAGAAAATCTGTTGCCAGCGGAATAACTCTTTCATCAGTCGAGAAAAATGTTACCATAGCCTGAGATATAAATCTTCTTGATAGAATCAAACCAAAGAATAACAGAAACAGTGCACCCATACGGAGTGCGTAATGGTAAGCCTTGTCTGCTCTGTCTTTCTGTCCGGCACCAATATTTTGTCCCACTATAGTTGATATGGCGGAGCCGATACCATTTGCAGGCATTGTAATGATGCTGTTTATCTTGTTTCCGATACCATAAGCGCTTGTTGCAATAAATCCGTAAGCATTAACATTTTTAGTCATAAGAAGGAAACCAAGCTGCATAGTGCTTCCGCCGATTGCTGTTGGAAGTCCGATTTTTACAATCGAACCCATCTTGCTTTTATCAAACTTAAATCCCCTGAAATTAATTCTTATAAGCTGTTCTGGTCTTGTAAGTACAATAAGTGCAATAACTGCACATGGAATTTTGGCAATGAGAGTTGCAAGGGCAGCACCACCGATACCCCATTTGAAAACCATAAGGAATAACGGGTCTAATATAAGATTAATAACAACGCCAAACATATTAAGAAGCATTGGTTTTACTGTGTCGCCCTGAGACTGTTTGACTGATGTGAAAAGGTTAATGGTAAACAGAAAAGGCAGATCAAGTACTACAATTCTTATGTATGTAAGTCCGTATTTATATATAATTCCTTCTGCACCGAGCCACTTTACAAGTCCCGGAGAGACAAGCCAGCATATAATGGCACATAATACCGAAAATGCAAGTGAAGTAAGGCAGATGTGGTTAGCCATTGAATTAGCCTGTTTATCCTCTCTTGCACCGAGGTACTGTGATATAAGAATTGCGCCTGCAGTTGTAATGCCATTGCCAAAATTAATCAGGATATTCTGGAAAGGAGAAACAAGCGTGATGGCTGACTGATTCTCAGTACCTATTCTTCCAAGCCAGAAAGTATCTGTAAGATTGTACATTGACTGGATAAAACTATTAATCATAACCGGAATCGCAAGCATGAGAATTGCATGAAAGAGATTACCATTAAGAATCATATTTCTTTTATCTTCACTTATTGGTTTTGCCATGATAAGCCCCCTTATCTTAATAAACGTGTTGAAAATGCTTCTTTAATACAGAAAAATAATTAAAATACTGATTTTTTGTTGACATTTCAAAGTCTTTTATACATAATATAAGCATAAAAAACAGTGATTTCTACAATTAAACGAAAAAATATTGCTAATAATACAGAAAAATTACTATAATAGACGCAAATGTATTTGAGATAAGGAGAGATTATATGTTCCAGGATATGTCGAAGGATTTTGATATTAAGAGGATAAAAAGAAGTAATACCAGTTGTAGTACAGGGGTAGGGGCACATGTGCATCCGTTTAATGAGATATTTTATCTTTCGAGCGGAGAGTGCACAAGTTTTATTGACCACAACATTTATAAGTTCGGAAAGGGTGATCTTGTGATTGTTCCAAGTGGATGTCTTCACAGGACAACTTATAATGGAAAAGGAATGCATGAAAGAATTGTTATAAGCTTTAGAAATGAAGCAACAGAGTGGATTGAGAACCAGACTGGTAAAGAGCTTATGGAAAACTGCATGAAACCGGGAGTCGTTAATATTCCTGAGAAGAGAAGGGATTATGTTATTGCCCTGCTTGATAAGCTGATATTTGAAAATGATTCTCCTGATGAGCTGTCACCTGCATTTATAAAGGTTGGGCTAATTGAGCTTCTGCTGTTTATTATCCGCTGTAAGAATTATGAGGAAAATGTTATAAAAGAAATTGATGTGGATAACAGGATTATTCAGGAAGTTGCCACATATATATATGAACATTATGCAGATAATCTGTCTTTAGAGTATGTTGCAGATAAATTTAATCTTAGCAGGTCATATCTTTCAAAGAAATTTAAGACAGCAACCGGATTTGGATTTAAGGAGTACATTATTAATGTAAGAATACAGAACGCCTGTAATCTGCTGCTTGAAACAAACAAATCAATTACTGATATTGCATTTGAATGTGGCTTTAATGACAGTAATTATTTTGGAGATGCTTTCAGGAAAGCAAAGGGGATATCTCCACATAAATACCGTAAGAATGAAACTTTTTAAAAGTGCATTTTAAATATTGTACTTGATTTCATACAATATCTTTAATATAATAGTTTTGAAAATGGATTTTGTATACAAGGTTAGGTAATATATGGAAAGTATCAGATTAAAGGCAAGAGCCAAGATTAATCTTGGACTTGATGTTATTGGAAGACGCGAGAACGGATATCATGATGTAAGAATGGTAATGCAGACTGTTGGTTTGTATGACCGTATTATAATGACAAGGATTCCGGAGGAAGAGATAAGAATTAAGACTAATATAGGATTTCTACCTGTGAATGAGAATAATCTTGTTTATAAGGCAATTATGCTTATGAAGAATAAGTATAAGCTGGATGGAGGAATTGAGGTTGATCTTAATAAATTCATTCCGGTTGCGGCAGGAATGGCTGGAGGTTCAAGTGATGCTGCATGTGCATTATTTGGAATGAACAGGCTTTTCGAACTTAATGTTCCAATGAGAGAGCTTATGAAGCTTGGTGTTGAGATTGGGGCAGATGTTCCATACTGTCTTATGAGAGGAACAGCATTAGCTGAAGGAATTGGAGAGAAGCTTACAAGGCTTCCGGATATGCCATTTTGTCATATTCTTATAGCAAAGCCTCCGGTAAATGTATCAACTAAGCTTGTGTATGAGAAGCTGGATAACACAGATGTTAAGCTGCATCCAGACATAGATGGAATAATTGAGGCTATTAAGTTAAAGGATGTTGCACTTGTTGCTTCAAGAATGGGAAATGTTTTAGAGTCAGTCACAGTGCCGTTGTATCCTGTCATCGACAGCATTAAGAAAGATATGATAGAACATGGTGCAATTAATGCCATGATGAGTGGCAGCGGACCGACAGTTTTTGGAATATTTCCAGATGAACAATCAATGATAGCCTGTCAGCAGTTCTTAAGACAGAAGGGCGAGGCAAGGCAGGTGTATACAACGGAAACATTTACACCATAATATATATGGAAATAATACACATTCAGAGTAATAGAGAAAGGCAAGGTTTTATATGAAAGGTGAACTTAAGATGGATGTTAATGACTATCTCCCATTAAGAGATGTAGTTTTTAATACTTTAAGACAGGCAATTCTCCGTGGTGAGATGGAGCCAGGTGAAAGGCTTATGGAAATTCAACTCGCCGATAAGCTTGGAGTGAGCAGAACTCCTATAAGAGAGGCAATTAGAAAGCTTGAGCTGGAGGGTCTTGTTATAATGATTCCAAGAAAGGGAGCAGAGGTTGCCCATATAACCGAGAAGGACATGAGAGATGTCCTTGAGGTAAGAGCAGCACTTGAGGAGCTTGCAGCAACACTTGCATGCCGCAATGTTACTCCAGAGCGAATCGAAGAGCTTAAGATGGCAAATAAGAGATTCGAAGCAGCAATTATATCTAAGGATGTGGTTGCAATTGTAGATGCTGATGTAAATTTCCATGATATTATATATGCAATGACAGATAATCAGAGACTTATTCAGATTATTAATAATTTAAGAGAGCAGATGTACAGATACAGGCTGGAATATGTTAAGGATGCAAGAGCACATTCTATTCTTATAAGCGAACATAATGACATCATTGATAAGCTTTCTAAGAAAGATGAAGAAAATACTAAGATTGTCATAAGACAGCATATTACTAATCAGGAAAAGGGTATTATCAGACTTCTTAACAAATAATCTTTAGATTACATGGAGGCTGGCTGTATATGCCAGCCTTTGTTAGTTTGTAAATTTCTGTTTATTATGCAAATATATGGATATAATCCCAGATATGAAAATATATCAGGGGGTAAATATCATATGAACATAAAAAAGAAACTTGGAATTCTGCTTATTGCTATAGTAGCTGTTAGTGGACTGATTGGTTATTACAGGGTGTCTTATGCAGGTAATTTAGAGACAGTGACAGAAGGAATATCAGAGAGTATAATCAGATTCCATGTAAGGGCCAACAGTGATTCACAGGAAGACCAGGAGGTTAAGCTTAAGGTTAAGGAAGCTGTAGTTGATTACATAAGACCGGTTCTTTCAGAGTCAGATTCTCTTTCAGAGTCAAGAGCTATATTAGAGTCAGAAAGTGATAACATAAGAAATGTTGCAATTAAGACTTTAAGAGATAATGGATTTATGGAAGATGTAAGCGTGTATTTTGAGAAAAGTTATTTTCCGGTTAAATCATATGGTGATGTTACATTTCCAGCAGGATACTATGAGGCATTCAGAGTTGACATAGGAGAGGCAGAAGGAAAGAACTGGTGGTGCGTACTGTATCCACCATTATGTTTTGTAGATGCAGTGTATGGCGTAGTTCCAGAGGATTCTAAGGAAAAGCTTGCAGGAGTTCTTACAGATGAAGAATATAAGACAGTAACTGACAGGGGCTGTAAAGTCAGATTTAAATATTTAACATTTATAAATGAACTGCTTGGGTTATAAGCAGTCAGTGGAGGAAGGACGATTGAATAATAAGGATAAGGTCTTTATTAAGATAAAAGGTTTATATACCGGAACGATGGAAGAAGGATTTCAGAGTGACGGGGAAAATATAGATGAAATTGAGACTCAGGACGATGAAATTGAAGTTATTAATGTTGGAACGTATTCAGTTGTTAACGGCAAAGAATATATACGGTATGAGGAAGTATATGATGATTCACAGGAACGGTCAAGCAGCATAATAAAGATTGATGGTGACAGCGTAGAGGTGACAAAGAAGGGCGTTGTATCTACTAAGATGAGGTTTACAATGGGTAGTAAAAATATGACTTATTACCAGACACCTTATGGAAATATGAGCCTGGGGATTATCACAAAAAGTCTTGAAATTGAACGAACTGAGGATACAATAAGTATATATCTTGTGTATGGAATGGAAGTAAATTGTGAACATCTTTCAGATTGTGATATGCAGATAACAATAACAACCAGAGAACTTAGAATTGATGAATAGTACATTTTTCTTTGAAAAAGGAGTAGTTATGAAGAAACAGTTTGATGAGAGAAATCTTACAATGGTAATGGATTTTTATGAACTTACAATGGCTAATGGTTATTTTAAGGATGAGGACAAGGAAAGAAAGGTTGCATTTGATGTGTTCTACAGAAAGAACCCTGATAATGCCGGATATGCTATATTTGCAGGACTTGAACAGATTATTGAATATATTGAGAATCTGCATTTTGACGAAGATGATATTGAATACTTAAGAGGTCAGGGGCTTTTTGGGGAAGAATTCCTTACATACCTTGCCAACTTTAAGTTCAGAGGAGATATTTATTCATTCCCGGAAGGAACTATTATGTATCCTAATGAACCTGTAATCACTGTTGTTGCACCGTTACTTGATGCACAGCTTGTTGAGACTGCAATTCTTCTTCAGGTTAACCACCAGTCACTTATTGCAACCAAGACAAGAAGAATCGTGCGTTCAGCTAAGGGACGTGCTGTATCAGATTTCGGTGCAAGACGTGCACATAACATGGATGCAGCAGTATATGGTGCAAGGGCAGCTTATATAGGTGGTGCAGTTGGAACAGCTACTGTTCTTGCCGGTCAGATGTTTAATATTCCAATCAGTGGAACAATGGCACACAGCTGGGTAATGTTTTATCGTGATGAATTTGAAGCATTTAAGCATTATGCGGAGAATTACCCGGATGCAACTGTGCTTCTCGTAGATACTTATGATGTTGTTAAATCGGGTATTCCTAATGCAATCAGGTGTGCCAAGGAAGTACTTGAGCCAATGGGCAAGCGTCTTAAGGGCATCCGTCTTGACAGTGGTGACCTTGCATATCTATCTAAGAAGGTAAGAAAAATGCTTGATGATGCTGGCCTTACGGACTGCAAGATAGTTGTTTCCAACAGTCTTGATGAATGGACTATTATGTCAATCTTAGAGCAGGGTGGCTGCATTGACAGCTTTGGTGTAGGTGAGAGACTTATAACAGCAAAGTCTGATCCTGTATTTGGAGCTGTATACAAGATTGCAGCGGTAGAAGAAAATGGAGTATTCCAGCCAAGAATTAAGATTTCTGAAAATGTCGAGAAGATAACAAACCCGGGACTTAAGAAGGTTTATAGAATATATGACGAGAATAAGAAGGCAATAGCTGACCTTATAGCAGGTGCTGATGAGGTTGTTGACCTTTCACAGCCTTACCGCTATGTAGATCCTGTAAAGCCTTGGAAGAACAGATATTTTGAAAACTGCACAGCAGTAGAGTTACAGCAGCTTGTTGTAAAGAACGGCAAGCGTGTAATGGACAGAGTATCTATTGATGAGATTAAGAAGTATGTTCAGGATCAGCTCACTGACAATATATGGGAAGAGGAGCAGAGATTTGAGAATCCACATAACCATTATCTTGATATGAGCCCGGCATATTATGATATGAAGATGTCACTTCTTCATAAGTTGACTGACTAGAGGAAAGTGGCAGACGGACGGAGCAGGGTGTGTATATGCTGCATCGTAAGACACGCTTCCGCTCGTGGAAAGGCGTAGCAGTACTAGGCGCACTGCCTCACTTCGTGAGGTGCGTTTGTCAAGTGCCGACGCCTTTCCAACGGTCTTACGCTACAGCATATGCACACCCTGTCCCCTTACGCTGTCACTTCCCCTGTCCGCCTTTGGCGGAGGTGGGGCTGGCAAGAGAGATTTCCGCAGAGAGCGATGGTGCCAAAGGCACCAAGCAAGAGTTTGTGGGGAGGTGGGCGGATTGTGTGGGTATATGTCATTTTCAGACCGTTGGAAGTGCGTCGGCACTTAGTGAACGCACCTCACGAAGTGAGGCAGTGAACTTAGTGTCCGCTACGCACTTTCACGAGCGGGAGCGTGTCTGGAAATGACATATACCCACACACTCCGCCCCACAGACCAACACAAAACACTTGCAATTACTGATTGTTTTGATATAATTAACTAGTATATGAAAAGTTAACGAAGGAGTAATAAATATGCCAGTTTGGAGTATTGTTTTATTGATAGTTATTGTTGTGCTTATAGCGGCACTTGTAGCACTTACTATTGTAGGTAGAAAGCTTCAGAAGAAGCAGGAGGCTAATAATGCCCAGTTAGAGGCCGCAAAGCAGGTTATGTCAATGCTTGTCATTGATAAGAAGATGATGAAGATGAAAGATGCAGGACTTCCAAAGATGGTCTTAGACCAGACACCTAAGGCATTCAGAGGTCGTAAGATGCCAATCGTTAAGGCAAAGATTGGACCAAGAGTTATGTCACTTATGTGTGATCCTAAGGTATTTGACCAGATTCCAATTAAGGCAGAAGTCAAGGCAGAAGTAAGTGGTATCTATATTGTAGGCATCAAGTCTGTAAGAGGTGGAAAGATTGTAGTTCCTGAAAAGAAAAAGAAGGGATTTTTTAAGAAGAATAAGTAAGGATGAGAGGCTGCATCAGCGGATTGTTGGTGTGGTCTTTTTTATGACATGAAGGTCAGGTGTGGATGTGTAGTTTTGCAATGAAAATTGGGAAATACGGACGAAATGGCTGTTTTTATATGAATTAGTAGGTTTATTGGACTTCGATATATTAGAGAATTAGGGATGAAAACCTACTAATATATCTGATGTGTGCGGATTAGTAGGTCGTTTTGTGAAATTGCTGGCTGATTTAGATGAAATATGAGCCTGCGTGCCTGGAAAATACCTACTAAATTCAATTTAACTTGCAAGTTAGTAGGTCATTGAAGTTGATATAATAAAAAATAATGATTTATTGACATACGAAACAGATTGAATAAGGGGAGTTAGTAGGTTTTTGCCAATAAGTAAGCAAAAAGACAACTCCCAACAAGCAAGGTTTCCCAACGGGAAACCAAAGCAAACTGTAAATTGGGTGAAGTGTAAGGTCATGATGGAGGTATGTTGTAGTTTCAGACCGTTGGAAAGGCGTCGGCACTTGGCAAACGCACCTCACGAAGTGAGGCAGTGCGCCTAGTACCGCTACGTCTTTTCACGAGCGGGAGCGTGTCTGAAAGGACAACATACCTCCATCATGACCGCCCACTTCAAACCAATCTACACAAGTGCCTTATTTTCCTCGTACATCTTCTCAATAAGATCCTGCACATCCTTGGCAAGATTTTTTTTCTGCTCGCGGTCCATGCTGGCGACATCGATTGGCTTGCCAAATTCAAGGACAGTGTGAGTCTTTTTAAAGAATGGAAGGTGGTCTTCTAATGCAGCAGATGTGTTGTTCTGTACCATAGGAATAATCCTGCAGCCTGATTTTTCAGCAAGCTTAAAGCTTCCTGCATGGAAAGGAAGAACACCATCAATGCTTTTATTTCTTGTTCCTTCAGGGAATATAACAATTGAAGTTCCAGCTTTAAGGTAATCAATACCGGTAAGGATAGTCTTTAAACCTTCTTTCATATTCTTTCTGTCAAGGAAGAGGCAGTAAAGATATTTCATCCATATATTAAGAAGAGGGACTTTTTCAATCTCTTTCTTGGCAACAAAGCCAGTTCTGGGTTTCATGTATGTGTAAGAAATAATTGTGTCGAAGAAACCATGGTGATTGCCTACAAAAAGTACAGCTTCTCCGTCTTTAGGGAGGTTTTCAAGTCCTTTTACAGTTGTTGTAACACCAGACAGAAAAAGAACAACCTTAAAAACACCCTGAACAAAGCGGAGACTTCCGCGATCCTTAGCATCCTGATTGAACTTGCCAATAAGCCAGAATACAGGAAGCATTATAAGGCTGGCAAAGAATATTATTATTGCAAATATAACGATTAATATGAGTCTTATCATTGTATGTTCTCCATTTCATTTTTGATATTAAGTTAAGCCTGGTAGCGCGAGTTATCTCAGCTCTTTACATAGGCCTTCGCTCCACTAGAATAGTGAATTTCACCTTCATTAGTCACAAATACAGCTTCAATACCGTCAAGGCTTTCAATAAGCTTCATGCCATCATCAAGACCCAGACAGAAGCAGGTAGTGCTTAAGCAGTCTCCGGTAAGCGAATCCTTTGATAGAATAGTAACATCGGACAGGTCATTGTCATAAGAATAGCCTGTAGCCGGGTTAAGTATATGATGGTAAAATGTGCCGTCATCAGCATAGAAATACCGCTCATAGTTGCCAGATGATACAACAGAGGAATCATCAACAGAAAGAGCAACCAGCACTTCATTATTGGCTGCAAATGGCTTCCTTACGCCGATTCCAAAGTTATCCGTATTAGTTTTCTTACCTATACATAAAACATTGCCACCAAGATTGATTATAGCACGTTTTACACCATTTTCTTCAAGAAAATCTTTGATTTTGTCGGCAATATAGCCTTTAGCAACAGCTCCGAGGTCAAGGATGACATCATCAGGCTTGCTGATTGAATAAGTACCATCACCGTTATCGGACACACTGACTCTGGTGTAATCAACATGTGTCAAAGCTTCGGCAATACGTCCGCTGTCAGGAACTTTCGGTGATTCCGCGGTGAAGTCCCACAGTCTGGAAACGCTTCCGATTGTTATGTCAAATGCTCCATTACTCAAAGCAGCATATTCAAGTCCGGCACTTACTAATTCATACATTTCCTTAGATATGCTTGTTGTCTGGTTAGAATTAACCTTTGATAACTCGCTATCTTCCTTAGTCCTTGAAAAAATGTTTTCGTAGTAGTCACACAGATTAAGAGCTTCCGTAAGAGTATTCTTAGAAACACTTGTGTATGAGTCAATCTGCACAAATGTGTTTAACTTAAAGCCGTTCACAGACTCCGGGGTAGTCAGTGTAACTGCAGGTTTTTCGCAGGCGGTAAGCACAAAGCCCAGAGCCAGAATAACAGTAAACACATATGAAAAGCATTTTATTTTATTAAATTTCTTCATAGAATAATTACCGGAATAAACCGGCATCCTCCAAAAATTATTAACACATTGAGATTATAACAGTTTAACGCTGTATAAAAAAGTGAAATTAGTGTGAAATTACTTTTATTTTTTTGATAAATGTGCTATAAATATAAGGCTTGCTGTTAGGCAGAAATGTTTATGTATGTAGAAATGAGGAAGTATATGAAAAAGAAGTTATTTAGTGTGTTACTTGTAGGTGCACTTGCAGCATCATTAGTAGCATGTGGTAAAACAGAAAAGAAAGAAGCTAAAGCTTCTACAGCTAACACAGAGATAAATGCAGAAGAGTATGCAGGAACAATTACATCTAATGCAGGAGTATATAAGACATTTGTTAATCTTTCAGACTGGAAAGGAATGTCTGTTGATCTTAAGGAGTCAGATTATGTTGTTCTTGATTCAGATGTTGAGGATTATATCAAGAGCATGCTTGAATCAAAGGCTACAACTAATGTTATAACAGAGGGAACAACTAAGGCAGGAGATGTTATTAAGCTTGATTACAGTGGTAAGCTTGATGGAACAGCATTTTCAGGAGGAACTGCTACAGATGTTACTTACACAATAGGTTCAGGGAAATTTATTGAAGATCTTGATAAGGGACTTGTGGGACTTACAGTAGGTCAGGAGACTGATATTACATGTGTATTCCCAGAGAGCTATTACAATTCAGATCTTGCAGGAAAGACAACAGTATTCACAGTAACTGTTAATGAAATTGACGAATCAGTTGTTCCAGAACTTACAGATGAGTGGGTTGCAGCTAATGCTGCTTCATTAGGAATTGAGGATAGTTCAGTTACAACAGTTGAGCAGTTAAGAACATATGTAAGATCTTACCTTGAGACACAGGCTTCATCAAGCCGTTCAAGTGCTATATTTGATGCTGCTTATAAACAGATGTCTGATGGACTTGACGTTTCAGATTATCCAAGCGAAGAACTTACTGATTTAATAAATACTCTTAACAGTAACGTAGATGCAGAATATCAGTCATATAGCTCATCATACTCTTCTAAGGAGGAGTATCTTAAGAGTGCATATAAATTTGATTCACTTGATGCATTTAACGAGTATGCAGATAATTATGCAAAGCAGTATCTTTTACAGAAGATGATTGTAACTATGATAGCTGCTGATAACAATATCACTGTTACTGCAGATGATATTAATTCAACAGGTGAGGAGCTTGCTTCATATTATGGTTATGATGACTATAATGATATTCTTGATACTTATGGCAAGACTATGAATTCAGAGATTGGATATCAGGTTCTTTATCAGAAGATAGTTGATTTTGTGTGTGAGAATGTTACGGTTAACGATACAACAGATACAGCAGAGTAATTCGTGATTAAGTTAATATTTAATGTTTGACAGGACTAAGGTTGCACAGCTTTTAATGGGTGTGCAGCCTTATTTATTCTTATTATTTCCGCATTAAAACGGGATTTACATATATGAGCAGGCAGATTCTGCACTATTAATAATATGAGAAATGTGGTAAAACCACTTAAGGGGAAAACAATGAATCAATTCGTACCAAAGCTTTTTGATGTTATGAAAGGCTATTCTAAGAAGCAGTTTGTTAATGATGTTATTGCAGGTATTATCGTTGCAATCATAGCGTTACCATTATCTATCGCACTTGCGCTTGCATCAGGAGTAGGTCCTGAGCAGGGTATCTACACAGCTATATTTGCTGGTTTTGTTATTTCATTCCTTGGCGGAAGCAGGGTTCAGATTGCCGGACCAACAGCCGCATTTGCAACTATTGTTGCAGGAATTGTGGCACAGAACGGAATGGATGGCCTTATTGTTGCAACAATTATGGCTGGTATAATTCTTATTATCATGGGATTTCTTAAATTTGGTAATCTTATCAGATTTATTCCTTATACAATTACAACTGGATTTACATTTGGTATAGCAGTTACTATTCTTGTAGGACAGATTAAGGATTTCTTAGGTCTTGATACTTCTGCGTATACAGGACCAACTATTGAGACACTTGATAAGTTAAATGCAGTGTTTAAATGTATTAACACATTTAACTGGCAGGCTCTTGTTGTAGGTTGTGTTTCACTTGCAATTCTTATAATATGGCCTAGATTCAAGAAGTTAGAGAAGATTCCAGCATCTTTAATTGCTGTTATAGTTTCTGTAATTATGGTTAAACTTGGAATGCAGGCTAAGACTATCGGAGATTTATATACAATTTCAAGCAAGCTGCCGGGTATCAGCATACCACATGTTAATATAACAATGGTTAAGAATCTTTTGCCGGATGCATTTACAATTGCAGTACTTGCAGGTATTGAGTCACTTTTATCATGCGTTGTTTCTGATGGTATGATTGGAAGCAGACATAAGCCTAATATGGAACTCGTTGCGCAGGGTGCAGGTAATCTTGTGTCAGCTTTATTTGGTGGGATTCCGGCAACAGGTGCTATTGCGAGAACAGCAGCTAATGTTAAGAATGGTGGACGTACACCAATTGCTGGTATGGTGCATTCTGTAACACTTCTTCTTATCCTTGTTGTGCTTATGCCATATGCAGCATGGATTCCAATGCCGGCAATTGCAGCGATTCTTTTCATGGTAGCTTATAACATGAGTGGCTGGAGAGAAATGATTTCTCTGTGCAAGACTTCACCTAAGAGCGATATTCTAGTTCTTCTTACAACAGCAGTACTTACTATTGTATTTGACCTTGTTGTTGCTATTGAAGTTGGTGTTGTGCTTACAGCACTTCTTTTCCTTAAGAGAATGGCTGATGTTACAGAGGTTAAGAGCTGGAAATATATTGGTGATAATATAGATGAGAATAATGATCCTGACAGCATTAATCTTAAGCAGGTTCCTAAGGATACGCTTGTATATGAGATTAATGGACCAATGTTTTTTGCAGCTGCGGACAAGTTTCTTGATATCCAGACAGTATCAGGTTCTAAGGCAGTTATTGTAAGAATGAGAGGTGTTCCTGCAATGGATGTTACTGCTCTCAGATCTTTAAGAAATATTCATGCAGTATGTAAAAGGCATGGCGCAGTTATGATTCTTTCACATGTTAATGAACAGCCTATGTCAGTCATGGAGCATGCTGGTTTTGCAGATGAGATTGGAAGAGATAATTTCTGTGCCAACATTGATGCAGCTCTTGAGCATGCTAAAAATATTGTAGAAGGGTAATGCTAAATGAAGGAAGATACACTTTCCTATATAAGAAATAATAAAGAGATTACATTTGAACAGAAGATAAGACTTGTAATTATACTGAGTCTGCCTACGATTCTGGCACAGGTGTCATCAATTATAATGCAGTATATTGATGCGTCTATGGTTGGAAGACTGGGGGCAGGCTGTTCGGCTTCAATAGGTCTTGTATCGACAACGACATGGCTGCTTGGAAGCCTTGCTTCTGCACCATCACTTGGATTTTCAATTCAGGTGGCACAGCTTGTTGGGGCAAAGAAGTTTAACAGGGCAAGAAGAGTGTTCTTACAGTCATTTGGAATTGTTCTTCTTATATCAATTATTATTGGTGCTGCCGGAGCCATGATAAGCTGGGGTCTTCCAGCATGGCTTGGTGGAGAAGAGTCGATACACAAGGACGCGGCAATGTATTTTCTTATAACATCATTGTCTATGCCGGCATTAGGATTTAACCGTCTTGGTACGAGAATGTTACAGAGCTGCGGCAATACGAAAACACCGGGAATTCTTAATTCCATGAACTGTTTACTTGATATTATATTCAATTTTATATTCATATTCAGTTGGCATGGTTTTGGATTTGGTCTTGGAGTTATGGGTGCAGCACTTGGAACAACGGCGGCACAGATTGTCACCACAATTATTATGTTTTATGTATTGATGTTCAGAACACCGATGCTTTCTAAGGGTTACGGAACAGATTCTGATGAGAAGGCAGGTCTTGCTACAATAAAGAAGTCATTTGTTTTATCTCTTCCTGTCACATTTGAAAATGTAGTTATGTTCGGGGCTATGATTACGATAACAAGAATTGTTGCACCATTAGGAGTTGTGGCTGTGGCTGCTAATGCATTTGCAATAACTGCTGAAAGCCTGTGCTATATGCCAGCTTACGGAATTGAGGAGGCTGCAACAGCACTTGTTGGACAGAGTATCGGTGCAGGCAGAGGAAAGCTTGCGTTGTCTTTTGGAAGAATTTCAGTTGCTTTTGGAATGGGAATAATGGCGTTCACCGGACTTCTGATGTTTATATTTGCACCGTTTATGATTGGAATTCTTACACCTGACCCGGCAGTAAGAGAGCTTGGCGTAACTATACTTAGAATTGAAGCATTTGCAGAGCCACTGTATGGCGCGTCAATTGTTGTAACAGGTGTGCTTCGTGGAGCAGGAGATACTCTTGTTTCAAGCCTTATGAATTTTTTCAGTCTCTGGGCTGTTCGGGTTGTTCTTTCATTCCTTCTTGTTGGAAGTTATGGACTTGTTGGTGTGTGGATAGCGATGGCGGCAGAGCTTTGCTTCAGGGGTGCCATATTCCTTGTACGCATGGAGCGGAAGAAGTGGCTGAAGAAGCTGTGATGACGTGAAGATGTGAGCTGATGCTGGATGCGATAGTAGCAGAGTGGTGCGAAATGGCTGATTTCAATATCATAATTTAACAAAGACCTACTCAGATGGCGTTAGTTAGTATCTGAGTAGGTCTTTGTCATTTTAAAAGTAAATAAATTTGTTGAGGATACCTACTAAATAATGGCACGAGCCAGATTGTGTAGGTCTTTTTAAGGAATTTATAATGATTCACCGGCTGGATGTAAAGATGAAGCATGAAAAAGACATACTAAAGGGTGAAGTATTATTAATTTAGTGGGTTTTGTAAAAGATATTATGTCAAAAGATGAAAAAACAACATACTAAATTGAGTGATTTCAAGCTTTTAGTGGGTTTTCGCCAGTGATGACGGCAGAAAGGCTGACCAAATTCCGATATAAAGATGACAAAAGTAGCGGTCAAATAACCAGAAGATTTACTGGTTATCTGACCGCCATTTAAATTCAGCATTATATATAATTGCTAATAATTAACCAAGATACTTAGCAAGTACATCAACCTTGTCAAGCTTCTCCCAAGGGAGATTAAGATCTGTGCGTCCAAAGTGACCATAAGCAGCTGTCTGCTTATAGATAGGTCTTCTTAAGTCAAGCATCTTAATGATTCCGTTAGGTCTTAAATCAAAGTTCTCACGGATGATTTCAACGATTTTTTCTTCATCAAGCTTTCCTGTGCCAAATGTATCAACCATGATAGATGTTGGTCTTGCAACACCGATTGCATATGAAAGCTGAATCTCACATCTGTCAGCAAGTCCGGCAGCGACAATATTCTTAGCAACATATCTTGCAGCGTATGCAGCAGAACGGTCAACCTTAGTGCAGTCCTTACCAGAGAAAGCACCACCGCCATGTCTTGCAGCTCCACCGTAAGTATCAACTATAATCTTACGACCTGTAAGACCTGAATCTCCGTTAGGTCCACCAATTACAAAACGGCCTGTTGGATTGATGTATATCTTAGTGTCAGCGTCAATCATAGAAGGATCAACGATTGCATCAATAACATATTTCTTAATATCCTCATGAATCTGTTCCTGAGATACTTCAGGAGCATGCTGTGATGAAACAACGATAGCATCAAGTCTTATTGGCTTTTTGTTTTCATCATATTCAACTGTTACCTGAGTCTTTCCGTCTGGTCTTAAGTAAGAAAGAGTTCCATCTTTACGAACCTTTGTAAGCTGCTTAGAAAGCTTTTGCGCAAGTGCAGAAGAGTAAGGCATGAATTCAGGAGTTTCGTTAGTTGCGTAACCAAACATCATACCCTGATCGCCGGCACCACCTTCTGAATCATCAATCTCGCCATCCTTTGCTTCAAGAGCCTTATCAACACCCATAGCAATATCAGCTGACTGCTTGTCTAATGCAACCATAACAGCACAGGTGTTACCATCAAATCCCTTATCAGAGCTGTCATAACCGATATCTGTAACTGTCTTTCTTACGATAGAAGGAATATCTATGTTAGCCTTAGTTGTAACCTCGCCCATTACCATAATAAAACCTGTGTTAGTAAGAGTTTCGCAGGCTACTCTTGAGTATGGATCCTGCTCGTAGAGAGCATCAAGTACGGCATCTGAAATCTGGTCACAGATTTTGTCAGGATGTCCTTCTGTTACTGATTCTGAAGTAAATAATCTTTTTTCCATGTTATCTCCTTTTGATTTTATCGTGAATATGTCTATCCCATACCTTATCGTGTCTATTCTTATCGTTACTTGTGCTTGTAGCAAAATGCCAGAACTGCAATATTACCGCTGCTCGCGCTCGCAGCTCAGATGCCAGAACTACATTCTGGCATTGTCGCGGTGCTCCTCGAATTCAAACGCATATGTCCCAATTCATGCAAGCATGATTGTGTCATATACGTTAGAATTCTCATCGCTACTCGCACAAAAAAAGGTCCCCGACAAGGGACCCGATAGACTGTATCGAAATCCTCTTATTGTTCGACTAATATCGCTCAGGTTGGCACCTTCCTCAAAAGGGGTTGCCGGGCTTCATAGATCCTATGTATCTCCACCGCTCTTAATAAGGGATATAAAATATTCAATTAATATTACCGCATAAGATACTACACAATATTTAAACATTCGTCAAGAGTAAATTGACAATTTCTATATAGAATTTTATAATAAAAATACATTTTTACAGACAAATGTATCGTGAAAACTGGGGGAATGAGTAATGACAGATAAGACGATATTCATATTTGACGCACAGGAAGGCGATAAACTCGCAGATGATGTACATACGCCAGATGGTAATATATTAGCAAAGAAAGATACCATACTTAATTATGATATAATAGCAAATATTTCAGGGCATCATATACTGGAAGTAAAGGTATACGACACCAATAATGAACTGCAGGATCTGGAAAAGGTTCTGGGAAAAACTGCTAATAAAGAGAACGTTAAGTATTTTGATAAGATAAGAGCAAGCATAAGGTTTAAGCATTTTAAAAAGACTTATGATGAGAATATTCTGGATATCAAAGGAGGACTTAACGATGTTGTTATGAATAACAGTCCCATTGATATCGATAAGCTGATAGAAGGAACTAATGAGATTCTTACTGCGAACAGAAATAGTTTACAGCTTTTTGATATGTTGCACAGTATGAGGCAGTTTGATGACCTTACATATGTTCATAGTGTAAATGTTGCTTTGATAGCTTCAATTCTTGGGCAATGGCTTAAGTTTAGTGAGAAAGATATAAGAATACTGACAATAAGTGGACTTCTTCATGACATAGGTAAGATTATGATTCCTAACGAAATTCTTACAAAACCTGGTAAGCTGACAGTTGCTGAATACAATATAATGAAGCAGCATGTTAACTTTGGATATGAGAAAGTTAAGAATCAGAACATTGATATACGAATTAAAGAGGCATGCCTGCTCCATCATGAAAAATGTGATGGAACAGGGTATCCATTTGGCTTAAAGTCGGATCAGATTCCAGCAGTAGCCAAGATTATAGCAATTGCTGATGTGTATGATGCAATGACTTCAGCAAGAGTATATAGAGGAGCATTATGTCCTTTTGAAGTAATAGATACAATGTATAAAGATGCATTTACAAAGTTTGAACCTGAATATATTCTTCCTTTCTTAAAAAATGTGGCATCATCGTATATTAATAACGATGTGAGACTTTCAGATGGAAGAATTGGAAAGGTTGTTCTTATTAATGAGAATGCACTCAGTCTGCCAATTGTCCAGTGTGAAGATGAGTTTATAGACCTATCCAAGACACGAGGACTCACAGTTTCTGCAATTTTATAAAAACTATCTGGCACATGCGTGGAGGTATTTTTCTTTAGTAGCCATACCTCCGCGGATGTGTCTTTCTTGTTTATTGACATCAAGAACCTTTCTGGCTTCTCTGGCTAGTTCAGGATTGATTTCCATAAGTCGTGTAGTTACATCTTTATGTGCAGTGCTTTTGCTTACATTAAATACTTTGGCTGTCTGTCTTACAGTGGCTTTATGCTCAATTATGTAATATGCCAGCTGGGTGGCACGTTCTTCTATATAGTCTCGCATGTCGGGACTCCGGAAGTTTCATTTATACAATCTATGCCACGGATTGGGGTTTTATGTTAGAATGTGTTATGACTATGACAAGGAATCATTTACATTATATTTTTAATTTCTCCGCAAACATAAGAAGTACGCTGATTGAAAGCAGTGCACTTGAAATCCATATTGTGTGGATTCCGAACAGCATTGAAAGGTTTCCACCGATACCTGCGCCGATTGCAAAGAATAATATTATGCCAAAATAATATCCGGCTTTCTTAAGAGATGTTTTATTGCCAGTACGCACAAATACTGAAAGTGCGTCTGTACCGCTTCTTAAGTTACCGATGCACATGGTGCTTGCATAGGAATAGCCATTGACTTTTCTAAATGCCTGTACCTGCATAGCACATGAGAACGATACGATTATTGTTGCAAACATGTCCATTGAGTGGGGCATGAAGCCAACTGCAATTAAGATAATAATTTCAATAAGTAATATTGCCTGCCGCCAGTGAAGTCTGGTAGCATTTTTATATTTGCCCTGAATCCGCTCTGTTACGAATACGCCAAGACCAAATGCTAAGAATGGCAGAAGATATTTTAATCCCTGATACCATTCACCCATCATAAAATGTGTACTCATAAGAACCACATTACCGGTCTGTGCGTTGGAGAATACTTCATTTCTTGTAAAATATGTATATGCATCCTGAAGTCCACCGGACATGGCAAGGAATACGCAGTTTATGAAGGCTTCGGACATCTGTATATCCGGAAGCTTCTTAGCGAGGGCGTTGTGAAGCTTTGATGCCATAAATAACCTCCTTGTGTTTTATAACTTTGGTTGTTATAGCACAAGGAGGTTTTGTTGTAAAGGGTATATAAATATTAGATATGTTGCGAATTACTTTCCAAGTGCTGTTTTCTGAGGCACTTCTGTTTCTTTTTCGTAGCATGCAAATGCGCTGTCGACAAGCTCTTTATCTGGCTTCGGTGTAAACAGGCTGACTACAGGAACGATAATCATTCCGGCAAACATTGCAAATGCACCGCAGTTGATAGGTGACTGGAGCCATGTTGGGAAGCCTGCTCTGAAGAAGATGTTGGCAAGCATAAGTACTGAGCTGAATAAAAAGCATGCCCAGCATGATGCTTTGGAAACCTTCTTAGAGTAAAGCGAGAACATAAATGGTGCAAGGAATGAACCTGCAAGTGCACCCCAAGATATTCCCATAAGCTGTGCAATAAATGTTACTGAACTCTTGTACTGGATAAGTGCAAGTATTGCAGATATCGCAATGAATACAACAACAAGAATTCTTATGTATAATACCTGTTTCTTTTCACTCATGTTCTTGATAAAGTTATCTTTTAAGAAGTCAATAGTAAGTGTTGAGCTTGAAGCTATTACAAGTGATGAAAGTGTAGACATTGAAGCTGACAACACGAGAATTACAACTAATGCAATAAGCGCAGGACTTAAATTAGAAAGCATTGTTGGAATTATTGAGTCGAAGCCGTTAGCCTTGACATCTATCTGGTCAGAGAATAATCTTCCGAAACCTCCGAGAAAATAGCATCCGCCTGAAACTATAAGCGCAAATATTGTTGATATTACAGTACCCTTCTGGATAGAAGCTTCATTATCAATTGCATAGAATTTCTGAACCATCTGAGGAAGTCCCCATGTTCCAAGTGATGTAAGGATTACAACGCATAAAAGGTTGAATGGGTCAGGTCCAAAAAATGAAGCAAATATACCGGGAGTATCGCTTACTGCCGGGTCAGACACATTTGCAAGACCCTGCAGTGCTGACATGAAGCCGCCTTTAGAGTGGATTACGGCAGCAATAACAGCAACGATACCGAATAACATGATAATTCCCTGAATGAAATCATTGATTGCAGTAGCCATGTAACCGCCGGCAATTACATAGATGGCAGTAAGTGTTGCCATGATTATGATACAGACGCTGTAATCAATGTTGAAAGCCATACCGAAAAGTCTTGAAAGTCCATTGTAAAGTGAAGCTGTGTATGGAATCAGAAAAATGAATATTATAACAGAAGCACCGATTTTTAATGGATTGCTTCCGAATCTTTTTCCAAAATACTGTGGCATGGTTGCTGAATCAAGGTGCTGACTCATAATTCTTGTTCTTCTGCCAAGTATGACCCATGCAAGAAGTGAACCTATAATTGCGTTGCCGATACCAGCCCAGGTTGCGGCAATGCCGTATTTCCAGCCAAACTGGCCTGCGTATCCAACGAATACAACAGCCGAGAAATAAGATGTTCCATATGCAAATGCGGTGAGCCACGGACCAACGCTTCTTCCACCGAGAACGAAACCATTAACATCAGTTGCATGCTTGCGGCAGTATAAGCCAATGCCTATCAGTACCGCAAAGTAGATAATAAGAATAACTAGTTTTAACATAAAAACCCCCATATTAATTGTATTATATCTCACTTCATGAATTTAAAGTGTAACGCTTTAAATTGATAAAGCAAGCATAAATGCATTGTAACATATGGGAGTGGGATTGGCAAGGAGAAAATGAGTTAATATATATGAGTATATATGAATAATATGGATATACCTACTATTATGCCTATAATATGTCATTGAGTAGGTTTGCTTGAGAGAATTATAACCTGATGCGGAGGGAGCAAACCTACGAAACAGCTGTGAATAGCTTTTTGAGTAGGTCTTTTTCCTGGATTTTTCTGAATTAGAGGCTCTTAAAGATGAAATCTTCCGTGAAAATGCCTACTAAATTATGATTATGTATATAGTTAGTGGGTTTTGAAAGACAATTTAATAAAATAAGATGTTTAATTGACATACTAAAGTAATGGTGGATAATGATTTGGTAGGTTTATTAGGAATTTATGCTATGCGGGATATAGGGAGATATATGAAAACAGCCACCAGAAAAATGATATGCCCCCTGTCAAGTAGACAGGGGGCATATCAAAATCCAGTGACTGTTTTAAGAAAATAAGGAGTGTAAATGTGATGTATCTTATCGTCTGCCGCCGAATCCGCCGTTCTGCCCATTCATATCAGGCGCATTACCACCATTCTGACCGCCCATGCCACCGCCGAAGCCGCCAGTCCCAGAAGCTCCCATTGTTCCAGATTCCTGAGTCCAGTCTGCAATAGAATCTGAACCCCGGTAGAGTGTGTAGCTTGTGCCGGTTACAAGAGTGTCAGAGCATATCCAGCCGTTGCTGAATGTACTGTCAACAGTGAAGCTTATTACTTCTTTGCCAGAAGAATCTTTAAGTGAATAGCTTCCAGAACTGAATGATACGGAACTTAATACATAAGCATTAGCAGAGTTTATAGGTGTTTCGCATACACCACCGAGGGCAACGCATGTTCCACCAGTTATCGTTACGGTACCATCTACATCAATTGATCCTGATACATTTCCAGATGAACTGCCGCCTTTAACTAATACAAATCCACCGGTCTGTACGTAATTTCCATTAGAATCAATACCATCAGTATCACCAGACGCAGTTGTGACATCTATATATCCGCCTGTTACATTGACAATTGGAGAAGTCTTTCCATCACCTGTGCAGGCATTAATGCCATCATCAGTAGCATATACATATATTTTGCCACCATTTAAGTTGATAGTTATGGCTTCAAGTCCTTCGTATGAAGTTACTACATTAATGTAACCGTCATTGACATCAAGCTGTTTGTCAGCGTGTATGCCGTCATCACCTGAAGAAATTGTAATTGAACCACCATTGATAACAATAGTTCCTTTGCCATCCTCGCCGGTTTCAAGTACACCTGAGTCAGAGTTGGCATGGATACCGTCATCTGTCGAACTTATGTTAATTGTAAAGCCTGAAATATTTATTTCGCTTTCTGCTTTAATACCCTTAGTTGAGTAGGACTGTCCAGAAGAATTACCGGATTCATTAAAGTCACCAGGCATTCCTGGACGGTCGCCACCGGTCTTATTTCTATCAGAGCTACCGTTCATATGGGGAGCGTTGCCGTTACTCATATCTGGAGCATTGCCGCCACCAAAGCCGCCAGGTGCGTTGGCGATAGTGTCAGAAGCTGCCACATAAGAAACAGTATTGGCAGAAGCAGTCTTGTTAGCAGAACTGTTACGACTAGTAGATGTACCTGAAGAACTGCCTGAAGAAGTAACTTCTTCACTATATTCAGAGTAAGTATCTGTATAGATGTTTAAGTTACCGTCACCTGATATATCTACCCCGTAGGCTGCGTCTATACCATCACAGGCTGCATATACATCAATGTTACCGCCAGTGATTGTAACGATTCCCTTCTGGTTGCCCTTGTTAGAAATACTGCTGTTAGAAGTCTTGATGCCATCGCCTTTAGCGGAGATTGCAATTATATTTCCAGATTCAATATCAACGGCATCGTTGACTTTGACTGCGTTGTTCACAGCAGTAACTTTAACAATCACATTTTTAATAGAAAGGTCATCCTTGCTCTGGATACCATTATTGTAATTACCTGTTACAACTAAGGCACCTTTGCCGACGAGTTTTAAATCGCATGTTGCATAGATTGCTGCGTTGCCAGCGTCATCAGAAGAATCTTCTGTAGCTTCGGTACGATTGTCAATTACTTCGTTAAATGAGTTCTCTTCTGATTTAATCTTGACTTCGGAAGCATTTTTAACGTATATAGGCGAACCACTTGAGCATGTGATAGATGTTATGTTCAATACGATAGTAATTTCGTCCTCATCACCTGCGTCAACGATAAGCTGCCCTTCTGATAAAAGTCCTGTTACTGTATATTCACCAGCCTTTGTGATTGTGTATATAGAACCTGACTGTGTAACTCCATCTGATGTATCAGATGTCACAGTGAAATCACCTGTAATGGAGACTCTGTAATTCTCTGCATCATCTGCGTGTGTTACATCTGTGTCTTCTTTAGTAATGCCTGAAGTGATGGTAGTCTCACCGCCTGATGCAGTAGTAATTGAAGTTGAATTTCTGGCACAGCCAGCAGTTATAAGACACATAGTAAGAATAACTGCGGCTACGCAATTCCTTTTGATTTTATTTAATTTAATCATAGTCATCTCTCCATTTCTTTAGTGTATGTTAATTGATTGTCTATAGTTTATTGGAGAAATTTGACTAAAATATGGTATGAGTGCGAATATTCTGTGTCCTGATTAATCATGTGGAATATCGTTAAATCTGCCGTCGAGCTCTTCGGTTTTTACCACATTTATAAATGCGTGCTTGTCAATTGAGCGAATCAATGTGATAAGCTCACGTTTCGCTTCGGAGTTGATTACTGAGTATATGAGCGTGCGCTCTTTTTCCTCGTAGCAGCCGATTCCCTTGAAAAGCGTGGCGTCGTGGTTGGTTGTATTCTTTATGGCGTGATAGATTTCTTCGGATTTGTCAGAAATGATGAATAATGTCATCTTCTGGTAGCGTTTGTACATGAACTGGATTACCTGAGTGCTACAGAACTGGTATATTATTGAGTAGAGCGCGATTGACCAGCCAAACAGTCCGCCTGCGATGAGCAGAATCACAACATTACCAAGAAGAATATAGTTCCATGCGTCTATTCCTTTAATATGAGAAAAATAAATGCTTATGAAATCAGTTCCACCTGTGGTAGTGCCGACATTGAGGCACAGGCTTATTGCAAATCCGTTGATAATTCCGCCAAATACGCTTATAAGCAGGATATCTTCTGTAAAAATGTATGGAGGAAGGATATCAACAAGCACACTGGAAAGTATAATTACCACGATTGAGTAGATGGTAAACTTCTTGCCGATGTAGCGGTAGGCAATGTAAGCTGGGAAAATGTTAAGTGCCACATTGAATATTGTAAATGGGATGCTGATATAAAAAAAACGTAGTCCGATTGCCTGAAATAACAGGGAGACTCCTGAAAAGCCTCCTGGCAGCAGGTCTGCGACTTTGGCAAAGCATCTTAAATTCCATGCGTACAGCACGGAAGCAATTATAACTATAATGAATCTGAATACCTGATAAAACTTAGGATATTTAACTTCTAAAGATTTGAACATATATTAGCCTCCATATTTTGTGTTAAATATAATAAGCAATTAATAATTATTTGTGTGAGTTGTCGTAGGCAGTCTGAATATCGGCGGGGAGCTTGTCTGGAAGCATTGAATGTATTCCGTCCTCGTTGCCGTCCTTGATAGCCTGCTCGTAATAGAAGCACTTGAAAGTAAGCATATCAAGAGTTTCCTGCATTTTTTCCATCTCTTTTTCAACAGCGGCTTTCTGTCTCTCAAAAAGCTGTTTTCTGAGTTCGTAAGTTCTGCTGCCTTCCTGACACCATTCCATAAACTGCTTGATGTTGCGGATTTCAAGACCTGATTTTTTGAGACATTCAATAAGCTTAAGAGCAGCAATTTCTGTGTCAGAGAACTGTCTTATTCCAGAGGTACGCTGCATAAAAGGGAATAATCCTTCTTTATCATAATATCTTAATGTTGAAACGGGAAGATTAAACATTTCTGAAACCTGTCCTATTGTGTACATAACACACCTGCTTTCTGTAAGCCTTGCTTACCTGATATTAGTTTTTTACAAATGTGATAATAAAATTCACAAAATGTTCACTATTATTGGGTTGACCTAAAGTTAGGTTTAACTCTTATGCTTAAATAGTAGCACAGAGAGACTTAAAATACAATTTAAAGTTGGTTTAAAGTGAATATGATAGTGTTTTTAACAAAGAGGTGATCATATGTATGTAGTGCTAATGTATTTTTGCATTACTTTTTTTGGATTGATACTTATTATGATGGCAGTGGAAGGATGACATATTTTATGGAGGATAAATGTATGGAATGGAGACAGGAAAAAGATATGCCGGTATTTATGTATATTTTTCTTAATAAAATAGAGGATACCGAAGAAGTGAGATGGACAGAGAAAGAGAAAAGTGAGGGGCATAAGACATACAAAAAGTTGTTAGAGCTGGCAGATGGAGATTCTTCAGATGTAATTAAAAAATGTCTCAGGATAATTAAAGAAACAAGGCATATTGTAGAGTATGAGCTTTGGAACAAGATTGTATATTTTATGACTGATTATATTAATGGTGAGACTGTGTGGGGATGAGCTTGTGTCAAGAAAGACTGAACGCGGGTTTTGGCAGATTAGTAATCCAGTAAAGAAAATAAAATAGAGGTTGACCTTACAATAATTGTAGGGTTTAATATATTGGCAGTTACCTTGAGGGTGGCTGCTAATTTTATTTTTGAATTAAGCATATGTGTAGTGATGTCTGGCTGTATGTGTGCCTGTGTGGACTCGATTTTTTCTAAGCCGTGTGGGAGTTAATGCCATTATATGCATAAAGTCTGTGAGTGAAAGCTCGTTCAAGCGAAGCGCGTTTGCTTTCGCTCGCAGTAATAGACATTGCAGATGATGGCATTTACTCCCACTAGGTGAAGAAAACCTGAGAGTCCACACAGGCACACATACAGCCAGACACCAGTCCACACACAGTAAATAAAAAACACATTTTAATCAGGAGAAGAGAACATGGAAAAGAACCTTACAACAGGAAGCGTATCTAAGACGATTGTATATTTTGCTTTGCCGTATCTGCTGTCGTATTTCTTACAGACTTTGTACGGAATGGCCGATTTATTCATAACAGGTCAGTTTTGTGGCGTTGACTCGATAACGGCTGTGTCTAATGGAAGTCAGGTAATGCATATGCTGACGGTAATTATTGTGGGGCTTGCAATGGGAACAACGGTAGTTATCGGCCGGGCGATTGGTGCTGATAATAAGAAAAATGCGGGTGTTGCAATTGGTAATACAATAACTCTTTTTATGGGATTGTCGATTGTGCTTACGGTTGTTCTTTTAGCACTTGTAAAGCCGATTGTCAGTCTTATTGCGATTCCTGAGGAGGCTGTAAGTGGAACAGTTGCTTACCTTATAATATGCTTTATCGGAATACCATTCATAACTGCTTACAATATAATAAGTTCAATATTCAGGGGAATGGGTGATTCTAAGAGTCCGATGTATTTTATTGCTGTTGCATGTGCTGCTAATATCGTGCTTGATTATCTGTTTATCGGTGCATGCAGTTTAGGTCCTATAGGAGCGGCACTTGGAACAACACTTGCCCAGACACTTAGCGTAATAGTATCGTTAATTGCTATTAAAGTGAAAAAGACCGGAATACATGTGTCTGCAAATGCTTTAAAACCACAGCGGGAGGTAATGGGTGAGATATTAAAGGTCGGAATTCCGGTTGCAATACAGGACGGATGTATTCAGGCAGCATTCATTATAATAACGATGATTGCCAACCACAGGGGCCTTGATACATCGGCAGCAGTGGGTATTGTTGAGAAAATAATAAGTGCAATATTTATAATTCCATCATCTATGCTTGCGACAGTTTCAGCACTTTCAGCCCAGAATATAGGAGCGGGTAAGCATGACCGCGCGGCTCTGACACTGAAATACGCAACATTTATAACATGTACGTATGGAATTGTGGTAGCAATAGTTATGCAGTTTATCGCTGTCGGACTTATTGGCCTGTTTACTTCTGATTCAAATGTGGTTTTACTTGGAACACAGTATATGAGAAGCTACATAATTGATACAATGTTTGCAGGTGTGCATTTCTGCTTCAGCGGATATTTTGCAGCTTATGGAAAGTCTTATATCGGATTCATGCATAATATAATTTCGATTACATTTGTGAGAGTTCCAGGGTCTTATCTTGCTTCAAAGCTGTTCCCGGCTACGCTGTTTCCGATGGGACTTGCCGCACCAGCAGGCTCGGTGTTATCAGTTATGATATGCGTCGCAGCATTCGTATATCTTAAGAGAAGAGGGAAGCTGGGATAAGTGAAAAGTTGTCTGATAATTTTATAATATTTGAAAAGAAAAAGAATATACTTGTAATGTCTGATGGCATGTGATAGAATGTCATTGGATACAAGTAGTGCATTCAAGCAATCTACGAAAACCCCACGAGTTAGGGCTCGTGGGGTTTTCTATTCCGTTCTGGCAGGGTGGCTTAGTCCCCAGGCTGGCTACCGTCTGTTATCTCTGTCCAGCCATTTGCAGATATAGTACGAAGCTATATTTGCCAAGATAGAGATAATTAAGGACACAAGTGCATCCAAGCAATCCACCTCCTTTCTCTACCAGGTATGGGAGGGGTAGCACTAGGAATTATATCATAACAATATATAATAAACAAGTATATAAAAAATACGAATAATAACTATTGCTATGATTTATGATTTTATAACTAACATGTATTTTACAGGAATGACATTAGGGGTTATGATACCTTTATCAAGGGCAAAGGAGCCGGAAGTCTTTAGGGGATTCTGGCTCTTTTTTGCATTAGTAAGTATTTGAAGGAGGAAATATATATGGAATACGAGATTTCTAATCGTTTATCAGGTGTTCATGGTTCGATGATAAGAGAACTTTTTAAGTTAGGAGCAAGCAAGGATATTATATCTTTTGGTGGTGGCAATCCGTCAGCAGAGACATTTCCATGCAGGGAGATAGAAGAGATAGCGGCAAAGGGACTTGGCGAGAATCCGGTTTCTTTATTACAGTATGGACTGAGTGAAGGTTATACACCCCTGCGTGATACTATGAAGAAATATCTTGAGAAGAAGGAAGGCTTTGATTTTGAGAATAATGAGCTTTTCATAGTGTCAGGCGGACAGCAGTGTGCGGACCTTACAACTAAGGCACTTGTTAATGAAGGAGACGTTGTGCTTACTGAAGAGCCTGCATTTGTAGGCTGCCTTAATACATTCCGTTCTTACGGTGCAAAGCTTGTAGGAATCCCAATGGAGCAGGACGGAATGAATATAAGTGCGCTTGAGGAGGCTTTAAAGGCTAATCCTGATGCAAAGCTTTTATACACAATTCCATCTTTCCAGAATCCTACAGGAATTACAACTTCTCTTGAGAAGAGAAAAAAAGTATATGAGCTTTGCTGCAAATATGATATCGCAATATTAGAGGATAATCCTTACGGTGAATTAAGATTTGCAGGTGAAAATGTGCCAACTATCAAGTCGATGGATACAGAGGGCAGGGTTATATATGCAGGAAGCTTCTCAAAGGTAATGGCACCTGCATTCCGTCTTGGTTTTCTTGTATTTAACAAGTCGCTCACAGGACCGCTTACAGTTGCAAAGCAGTGCACAGATGTACATTCAACTGTACTTTTCCAGTACATTTGTAATGAATATATTAATAACTATGATTTCGACAAACATCTTGAGGATTCAAGAAAGGTGTATGAGCACAAATGTAATCTCATGATGGAGTGCATGAAGAAGGAATTCCATCCTTCAGTAACCTTCGGTCACCCTGAGGGCGGACTTTTCGTAATGGCATTCCTGCCAGAGGGAATGGATTCTGCACCATTTGTAAGGGAGGCTATTAACAGAGGTGTTCTCTCAGTTCCGGGAGCAGCGTTCCTAGCAGATGAGAACCAGAAATCTAATGGTTTCAGACTTAACTATTCGACACCTTCTGATGAGCAGATTGTTAAGGGAATTGAGATTCTTGGAAAACTTACATACGAGTGGATTAAGTAGGAGGAGTGAAAAGTTATGAAGATAGCAGCATTCAGCGTTCGTCCAGACGAAAAACAGTATTTTGATACATTTGCAAATGTATACAAGGTGGAATTACAGATTAATAGGAGCGGATTTACAGCAGATGATATAGAAAGTGTCAAAGGCTGTGAGGCTATGTCGGTGTGCGATGGCATGTGTGACTTGTCAGCACCTGTTCTAGAAAAGCTTGCAGCAGAGGGTGTAAAGTACATCGGTTTCAGGACAATCGGATATAACAGTGTTGACCTTGAGGCAGCAAAGCGCCTTGGAATCCGTGTTGCACACAGCGGATATTCGCCATATTCAGTTGCCAATTATACAGTAATGCTTATGCTTATGTGTATCCGCAAGGCTTTGTATGTAATGATGCGTTCACACACAGCAGATTATTCACTTGGTCCTATATGTGGACGTGAAATGCAGAATATGACAGTAGGTATTATCGGAACAGGAAGAATTGGAAAGGCAGTAATTAAGAATCTTTCAGGATTTGGATGTAAGATTATTGCGTATGACCCATATCCTGCAAAAGGCCTTGAAAATGTTGAGTATGTAACTCTTGATGAATTGTATGCCAGAGCAGATATTATCTCGCTTCATACTTTCTTAAGTGATGAGACATATCATATGATTAATAAGGATTCAATTGCAAAGATGAAGGATGGCGTTATCCTTATAAATGCGGCAAGGGGTGCGCTTGTTGATACAAAGGATCTGATTGAGGCTGTTGAGAGTGGCAAGATTGGTTCAGTTGGAACTGACTGCTGTGAGGGTGAGGATGAATTTATCCGTACAGACCGTAAGTATGATGACCTTGTTGTTAATCATGATTACATCATACTTAAGTCTTTCCAGAATACTATTGTCACACCTCATGTTGCATTTTTCACAGATCAGGCTGTGTCTGATATGGTTGAGTCTTCAGTTAAGAGTGTTGTGCAGTTTGCAGCCGGTGAAGACACACCATTAGAGGTGCATTAATTATTCAAATTTTTGAAATATTCTTCAAGCTGGTGCTCGAAGATTCGCTGATTTTCTGAGCAGAATGAGCCAAGCGGCTGATAATAAATGCTTCTGAAATGTGGACAGTCATCTATATGCAGCAGGCTTATGTTTTCAGGAAGGCTGCTGCTTGTCCATGTTACAGAAGCAACAAATGATACTCCAAGACCGAGACTTATGAGTTTGCCCTGTAATATGTAATCATTGCATGAGTAGGCTATCTGAGGCGTTTTCTTACATTTGCTGAATATTGAATTGAACACTCCGGCGTAAGATGGAGTATCTGCAAGGTCAATGAATTTCTCGTCCATCATCTGTTCTACTGATATGTGTCCAGTATGGGCAAGTGGATGTGATGATGAAACGGCAAGGCAGATTTCTTCTGTCATAAGAAGATGTGCATTGTCCGGAATATCATAAGCTGATGAGACAGAGTCAATCAGCAGGTCACACCCTTTTGGTTCAGAAGATATTGAAAAGCTGACATGAGGGTGCTCATGGATAAAATCTTTAAGTACATTGCTGACAAGAACTGCACTTGAGCGGAGACAGAGCCTTATTTCGCCTGCATCGCCAAGACTTTCACTGACAGCACGCGCAGCATCTTCAGAAAGAGCCAGTATTCTGTCTGCATATTCAAGCAGAATTTCTCCCTGACGGGTACATTCAAGCCCTTTTTTATTACGGATAAAAAGCTGTGCACCAAATTCTTCTTCAAGCTTATGGATTGTCTTGCTTAATGCCGGCTGTGCTATGCACAGTTCACTGGCAGCACGGGTCATATTCTTGTGTCTGGCGGCAGCCTGAAACTGCCTGAGCTGATATAATTCCATGTTCGCACCTCTCTTGTATGTAGTATTTTATAAAAATTACAATTAACATAATATAGAAATCAGGATATTTACGATTATGATAACACAAATATTATTAACGCAGACATTTATAATGTTTATTCTTATGATTCTGGGACTGATTCTGTCTAAAACAGGTCTGCTTACAGAACATGGCAGTAAGGATATGGCCAATATTCTGCTGTATGCGGTTATTCCGTGTGTAATTATAAGAAGCTATATAACAGATTTCACGATGGAGAAGCTGTATGGACTTCTTATGTCGGCGGTACTGTCTGTAGCTGCATTTGCAGTGGCGATAGCTGTATCATATATAATATACGGCATGCGAAAGCCGATAGACAACTTTGGAACTGCTTTCTGTAACGCAGGATTTATCGGAATTCCACTTGTAACTGCGGTATTTGGAAATGAAGCGGCATTCTATGTTGCATCATTTGCAAGTATACTTAATCTGTTGCAGTGGACATACGGAATTGTGATAATAACCCGCCGCAAGGATATGATAAATATAAAAAAGGTATTCGTCAATCCTGTGACAATATCGCTTGTTATAGGACTGTTTCTTTTTGTTACGGGAATTAAACTGCCAGGTGTAATAAACAGCACGATGGCTGGAGTTGCGGCACTTAATACACCTGCAGCCATGATAGTACTGGGATATTATCTGTCATGTGTCAGGATCCGTGACTTACTGCTTAATCCGTCCCTGTATCTGGCATCGTTTGTCAGGCTTATAATAATTCCGCTGCTTACATTGCTTGTGCTTTATATTATACCGGCGGGACACGGTCAGATTGGAATGATTACACTGATTGCTGCGGCAACACCGGTTGGAACGAGTACGGCAATATTTGCACAGAAATTCGGGCAGGATTATGAGCGGGCAGTATGTATGGTCTGCCTGTCAACGCTGTTTTCAATTATTACAATGCCAGTTGTGATGTATCTGGCACAGATGTGGATTATGTAGGAGATATTCTAAAGAAGTACACATGAATCAGACTGTTTAAATGGTATAATTAAATAAAAAGAGAATATACTTGTAATATACAATGGGGTGTGATATAATTCCATTGTAAAGACAAACATGTTCATATAATGAACGAAAACCCCACGAGCTGCTTTCTCGTGGGGTTTTCTATTCCATTGTGGAAGGGTGGCTTAAGCCCCAGGCTGGCTACCTGTGATTATCACTATCCAGCCATTTGCAGATATAGTATGAAACTATCTCAGCCATAATAGTGATAATTAGAGACATAAACATGTCCATATAATGCACCTCCTCTCTCTACCAGGTATAGGAGGGGTAGCACTGAAAATTATATCATGATAGTATATATTAAACAAGTATATAAATAATATAATGAATAATCATTGCTTATGGTTATGGTTTTATAACCAACATGTATTTTACAGGAATAACACAATGGTATATTATACAGACATCAAAGGCAAAGGTGCCATGACCCGGAAGGGTTTCTGGCACCTTTGCCTTTTTTGCGTATGAGCGTTCATGAAGAAACTTTGGTACAGACAAGTGATGTGCTATTGGCAATATGAGGAAGAAAGGAATTAAAGCTATGGGAAATAACGGAATTGAATTGGAAAGAGATGGCTTTAAGAGCCGTACAGGTTTTATTCTTGCCTGTATCGGTTCGGCAGTAGGAATGGGAAATATATGGCGTTTTCCATATATGGTATCTGCATGGGGTGGTATGACATTTTTAATACCTTATGTATTATTTGTAATATTGATAGGTTCAACAGGTGTTATCGAGGAGATGGCACTTGGCCGTGCGACTAAGGGCGGACCTATTAAAGCATTTGGCGATTGTATGCAGATGCGTACAGGAAAGAGAAAAGCAGGTGAGGCAATTGGTTTTATTCCTGTGCTTGGCTCACTGGCTCTGGCAATGGGCTATACTGTAGTTGTTGGCTGGATATTCAAATATACTTATCTTGCATTTTCTGGAAAGCTTTCAGCAATGGGCAATGATATGTCAGCTATTGGTGGTATGTTTGGAAGTACAGCAAGCTCATTTGGCAATAATATGTGGCTTATAATCGCGATGGTTGTAACTGCTGTAATTATGGCACTTGGTATTGCAGGCGGAATTGAGAAAGCAAACAAGGTCATGATGCCTTTGCTTTTCATCATGTTTGTAGGTCTTGGAATATACATTTTTACACTTCCAGGTTCAAGTGCAGGTTATAAATACATTTTTACACTTAACCCTAAGGGACTTCTTGATATAAAGCTCTGGATATATGCATTTGGTCAGGCATTCTTCTCACTGTCTATCGCAGGTAACGGAACTGTTATCTATGGTTCATATCTTAGTGATAAGGAAAATGTTGTGTCTTCTGCAAGAAATGTTGCAGTTTTTGATACTATTGCTGCTTTATTAGCTGCATTTGTTATTATTCCGGGTATGGCAGCAGGCGGTGCTGAGTTATCTTCAGGTGGTCCCGGACTGATGTTTATCTATCTTGTAAATGTATTTAATGGTATGCCGGGTGGCAAGATTGTAGGAATTGTATTCTATGTATGTGTTCTGTTTGCCGGCATGAGCTCACTTGTTAATCTGTATGAAGCTCCGGTTGCAACTATTCAGGAGAAGCTTAAGCTTAACCGTGTTGCATCTGTTGGAATTATTGCAGTGGCTGGCTGTGTTGTGTCACTTGTAATACAGGGTATTGTATCAGGCTGGATGGACGCAGTATCTATCTACATCTGTCCACTTGGCGCAATGCTCGCAGCAATTATGTTCTTCTGGGTTGCAGGAAAGAAGTTTGCTGTTGATGCTGTTAATGCAGGTGCAGATAAGCCTATTGGAAAGTGGTTTGTACCACTTGGCAAATATGTCCTTGTCCCACTTTCACTTGTTGCACTTATTGCAGGTGCTTTACTTGGTGGAATTGGCTGATGACTGGCATGGAAATAGTGGAATTGGACTGGCGGATTAGAATTGCCGGAATGAGACTGGCGGATTGCTTTGCAATCCGCCTTTTTTGCGTGGTGGGGAGCGGGAACGTGGCGGATTGGACCTTGAGGCGGAGGGGAGGCAGGAGGAAGTCCAAAAGGAGCGGAAGACCAGACATAACATTTGTGCAAAAAAAATATATAAAATCCCATAAACCTCTTGCCATAAAGTTAACTTCAAGTCGTATCATACAGGTATCAAATAATTTACATTTTTATGAAAGAAGAGGTGTTATTATCATGAAATTTATGGATAAGGATGATTTTGAAAAGCAGAATGTTTTCGGAATAGGTCAGGAAAATACAGCATATGCTAAGTATTTTATTGGTGATTCTTTTCTGAATCCGCTGACAGATCCTAAGTGCGGGCTTTTTCTTGCAAATGTGACTTTTGAGCCGGGATGCCGTAATAACTGGCATATCCATCATGCAACAAAGGGCGGCGGACAGATGCTTATATGTACAGCTGGAGAGGGCTGGTATCAGGAAGAGGGCAAGGAGCCTGTAAGCCTTGAGCCGGGAACTGTAATCGCAATTCCACCAGAAGTTAAGCACTGGCATGGAGCTAAGAAGGACAGTTGGTTTTCGCATATTGCTGCAGAGATTCCGGGCGAGAATACAAGTAATGAATGGTGTGAGCCTGTAACTGATGAAGAATATAACAGATTAGGATAATGTCTTATATGGCAGGAATGGAGGATTACAATGGCTAAGGAAGTATGGAAAGAAGATTAATTGAAAGGTTTAGGTAAGAACTGATGAGTGTTTTGAGCAAAAATTATACATTGAACAACGACTGCTGTTGCAACGGGCTACCGTCATATTGATACAGCGCAGGCTTACGGTAATGAGCGCGGTGTCGGTGAAGGTGTCAGAACCTGTGGTGTGCCAAGAGAGCAGCTTTTTGTCGTATCGAAGGTCGCTGCGGAGCATAAGACCAATGAGTCGGCAGCCAAGAGTATTGATGAGACTTTGGAAAAAATGGGTCTGGATTATCTGGTCATGATGATCATTCATTCGCCACAGCCCCTTTTCACAACAAAAAAAGGTCATTTCACAACATTCCAGATAGATATTGCAAGAACTTATCCGATATAATAGCTATAAATATATGTAAGCAAGGAAGTGACAATATGCAAATAGCTATCTGTGATGATGAAGTATCTATGGTTCAGATACTGGAAGAAAAGATAAAAAAGCTATTGCCGGATGCGGTTATAGATAAATATTTATCGGGTGATGAACTGATCGCAAGTGGCAGTAAGCCGGATATTCTTTTTCTGGATATTCAGATGCCGGGAATGGATGGGATGGAAACGGCAAAGGTGCTTCGTCAGGACAATGAGGATATGATACTCATTTTTGTGACAGCAGCAGAGGCGTATGTTTTTCAGGCATTTGATGTTGGAGCATTTCATTATCTGGTTAAGCCATTTTCCGATGAGAAATTTAAAGAGGTTGTGACAAAGGCAGTTCATAACATAAAAAGGAGTTCCAGACTTGAAAAAGACGAAAAATATATCATGGTACAGACAGCCGGAAGTCATATAAAAATTTTTCTGCGTGATATTGTGTATGCCGAGGTGTATAACCGGAAAGTTATTATCCATACACGAAGTACGGATATTGAATACTATGGTAAATTACAGGAATTAAGTGATATGGCAGGAACAGATTTTTTCCGAACACACAGAGCCTATCTTGTACATTTTAAATATGTAGAAAAATATGATGCAACTTGTGTAACTATGAAAAATGGAACTGCATTGATTGCAAAAAAGAATTATCCAGAGTTTGTGAAGCAATATCTGAAGTATAACCAGAGGAAAGGAAATGAAGTCAGATGAGTTTAGTGGAAAGATGTTGGATGATCACATCGAAGTTTTCTGTTATTGCAATTCTGATTATTACAGGAATCTGTTTTGGTGTTTTTGTATATCCATATATGAAAAAGAAAAGGGAAGCTGCTCTGGTCAGTATTGTTTATATTGGAATTATGTCTGTGCTGTATCTGATACCGCAGCAGATTGGCAATTTTTCTGCATATATGCTGGGAGTTGTGGCTGCATTTCTTGTGATGTATGTACAGGACAGAAGAAACATTTATCAGAAAATATTTCTTGCAGTGACATTTTTTTCTATCCGTTGGCTTGCGGTTGCAATGGCAGGCAGAATGGATGATTTTATCACAAAAGCTCTGGTTTTTGGAAATACGATTGCAGGAAGACAATGGCTGCAATATGTACTTTATGCTGGAACGAGAATTCTGGATATTGTGCTTTGTATCGTTTTCCTTGCAGTTGCAATCGGTCTGATCAATAAAGCATATGTATACAAAAATGATGAAATGAGCGTTAAAGAGCTGGTAATGCTTATCATTCCTTCTCTTGTGGGAGTTACAGGATATGGCATTCTGCAATATTATCTGAATATTTATGAAAAAGATACAGGAAAGAGCCTTACAGATACCTATGGATTTTATGGAGCTTTAAGCTTTGTGCATTATTTTATCTCTATCATAGCAATTCTTGTTATGACTACGATGTTTCAAAACTGGAAGGTGGCACAGGAAGAACAGACAGGGCAGGAGTTGGTATTAAATCAGGTCAGTGACATGAAAAAGCATATCGGGGAAGTGGAAAAGCTGTATCAGGATATCCGCAGCCTGCGTCATGACATGGGGAATCATATACAGATGCTGGAACATCTTGTGGCAGAGAATCATATGGATGATGCAGCAGAATATATGGAGCATTTGAAAAAGGAGTGGAATGAAATATCTCCCGAGATAAAAACGGGGAGTCCTGTCATTGATGTGATTCTGATGGAAAAGTTAAGAGAAGCAAAGGAAAAGCAGATTCGTTTTATATCAGATTTTCATTATCCGGGGGATACGAAATTAAATGCATTTGATTTAAGTGTGATCTTAAACAATGCACTGGATAATTGCATGGAAAATGTAAGTGGAGAAAATCCTTATATCTGTATCTCTTCTTTTCGGAAAAACAGTATTTTTATGATAACCATAAAGAACAGATATGAGGGAGAGTTAAATTATAAGGACAGTGATCTGCCGGAAACAACGAAATCCGGGAAGGAGCATGGAATTGGACTGCATAATATCCGAAGGGTTGCAAGGATGTATATGGGAGATATATCTTTAGAGCAGGAGAATCAGGAAGTGGTTCTAAGTATTATGTTACAGGTAGAATAAGGACAAAAAGCACCTTCGAGGTGTTTTTTATTTGCTTCACAACAAAAAAAGGGCGGTTCACAACATCGCTGTTTATTGTAAAGAAAGATATGCCGAAAGAATCAGTAAAGAGAAATCATGTTGTACAGATTTTTAAGGAAACGGATTTCAGAATTTAAGCTCAAGGAGGACAATACAATGAGAATCAATGGATTTAGTGGGACAAATACGCAGACAGGAACAATGGGAATGACACAGGGGAATGATTCTGTAAGTAAAAATATTCAGAATCAGATTGCAAATGCACAGCAGAAGCTACAGGATTTATCATCGAATGAAGAAATGTCATTAGAGGATAAGATGAAAAAGCGTCAGGAGATACAGCAGGAGATTAACAATCTCAATCAGCAGTTAAGACAGCACCAGATCGAGCAGAGAAAGGAACAGCAGAGTAAAAATTCGTCATCTATGGATGATATGGTGGCTGGAACAAGTAGCACTTCTAAAAAGAAAGACACCGGATTGTCACAGGCAAGTATGCAGGCGATGATCTCCGCAGATTCTTCCATGAAACAGGCAAAGGTGCAGGGAAGTATGGCAACACAGATACAGGGACGTGCCAGTGTGCTTGAATCTGAAATCAAACAGGATGCCGGAAAAGGAAATACTGAGAAGAAGGAAGAAGAACTGGCAGAGCTGCAGGCAAAGGCACAGTCTGCGACAGCAGCACAGATGTCTACACTTGCAGATGCAAATAAATCAGTAGAAGAAGCTGCAAAAGCAGAGAACAGCAATACAGAAGACACTGCAACAAAGAACAATACTGATAAATCCGAGAAAACACAGGAATCTGCGGGGGCTGCGGCAGAGGAGACAGACAGCGTAAAGAATACGGATATCAAAGGGGAAACACAGGTGACAGTAGAAACACCGACTCTGGAAAATGCACAGAATGCAACACAGCAGGCAGTGTATACACCGATTGATATTCGTTTATAGTTGGTAAAGGAGAATGGTATTATGTCAGAGATTAAGAGTTTTAGTGATTACACAAGTAAATATAACAGCAATGTAGATTATTCCGCATTATTTGGAGGAACTTCCGACAGTTCATCCGTAGGAAACACCAATATGCTTTCTGATTATGCTGCGATTAAAAACGGAAGCTATGGAAAACTTATGAAAGCATATTATGCAAAGCAGGATGCAGAAAAATTATCGGGGAAAGGCGATACTTCACAGAAGCTTACACTGATGAAAACAAGTGCGGATTCCCTGAAAAAATCAGCAGATGCACTAAACGATGCGTCACTCTGGGAAAAAAAGAAAATAAAAAAGAAGGATGAAAAGACCGGGGAAGAAACAGAGGTAGAGGATTATGACTGGGATGCAATTACCAAAAAAGTGAAATCTTTTATTGATGATTATAATGATGTTGTTAAGGAGGCAGGAGAATCCAATACAAAAGATGTCCTTAGAAATGCTTCATGGATGACAGGCATGACAGACAAAACCAGTCATTTACTTTCTAAAATAGGTATTACCATAGGAAAGGGGAATAAGCTGGAGCTGGATGAAGATGAATTGAAGAAAGCAGATATCAGTTCATTGAAAACGATTTTTACAGGTTACAATTCCTTTGCAGGCAAAACAGCCCAGAAAGCAGCTGGTATATCAAATGCTGCAAACCGGGCAAGTGCAACGTATACAAACAATGGTACATATTCTAAAACGGATTCCTCTCTAACGTCACGTAAGATAGATAAGGAAGTATAGTATGTTAAGCCTAAATGACAAGAAGAAAAATCTTTTGTATTAATTTGTCGGGAAGGAGGAACCAGATGAGTTTTACAGTCAATTTATCCGGTGGAGGTTTATTGATAAATAGATTTAATAGTTCTAATATGTTGAAAAGTACACAGGAAAAATTGCAGCGACAGCAGGAACGGGATAATAAGGTGGCTTTTTTTGAAGCACAAAAAGAAAATCTGAAAAACCGAAAGGCTGACACTTTGGAAGAAATCTCTGAAAAGCTGGAAATGTTTCATAATTATGAGAATGAAATTGCGGCAGCAAATCAGGAGTATAATAATTCGCAGATGTTTCATGTCATGGACGAGGCAGAAGAACATGGCGAAAAGATTGCGGAAGCTGCTGAGAGGAATAAGCCTAAAACAGAAGAAGAACGAAAGGAAGAAATGGTGGATGAAGCTCTTGGAACAGAGGAAAACAAGGGCATGATGTCTGAAATCATGGACGAACTTTCGGAGACAACCGAAGAAATGACAGAGCAGATGACGGAAAAAACTATGGAGAATATGGAAGAACTTCCAGACGAGGTTTTGCAGGAGCAGCTTGTTACAGATAGTTTAGAGGCAGCAGAAATGGTACAAACAGAGACAATTAAAAGGTATGTGCCGATTGATATTAGAGTCTAATGGTATTTATCTGGGAAGGAAACAGCTATGAAGATTTACAATAATACAAATATTACATATTCTGCAATCGAACATAACAGCAGGAAAAATACGAAGCAAAATTTTCCAGCAGATTTAGAAAAGAAAATGACACAGTATACAGATACAGTATCTATTTCTAAAACGGGGCAGGAGAGATTTAGGTATTTATCTTCTGTCAGCTCTATGGATTATCAGAACCGTTTTGAGAGGGAAGTGACGGATATATTTGTCAAAGAAGATACAGAGAGTGTAAAGTCCGATTCCTTTGAACATCATGTAAACAGAATGGCGACAGCATATAACAAAATGAAAAACAGCATTGAAGAAAAATATGCGGAACAAGATTATGAGCTGGAGTATTATGTGACAGAATCGGGCAAAATTGAGGAATTGACCAAAGAAAAAGAACTGGATATGCTGAATCAGGCATATGAAAACCACAGTAATTTTATGGCAACTTCCACAGAAATCTGGTCAGAATTACAGGATTTTACACCATCGGTAGTTTACCATAAAGAAAGTGAACAGACAGCAAATGAACAGAACATAGGTGAGAACCAGGAAAATACTGCAAAATCTAAAGAAAAGGGGGTTATCAAAAATTCGGCATATCAGGCATTTTTATCCGCCATCCAGTCGGATAACCAGAAATTATCGCAGCAGTATTCGGGTGATTGGAAAGATTTAAGGCTAAATCTGAATGTATCAGATGGTGATCGGAAAATGCTTAATGGTATTTGGGATTATTATGCTAATAAAAGGTAATGAAAGCTTTGTAATACGAAAGGAGATGTTAGTATGGCAGTTACAGGTGTAAACAATTACTCTAATATTTACACAAATGCTTATACCGGTAATATACGGAAAAATAATGCTAAGGAAACCACAGAAAAGCAGGTTGTGGAGCAAACAGAAGATGTAAAGACAGGGATAACCCGAAAAACTGCAGCGGATGAACTTTCCTATCTTTCTAAAAAATTTGACAGTGATGCGGTGTGGATACGGTATCAGTGTTAAAAGTCGAGGTGGCAAATCATCAACAATATGTTGAGATGATTTGCCGCCTTTTTGAAGTCTATACGTTTCTCCCTTTTATACCGATACATCAATAGAATTACGAACGAGTCTGTTACCATTTTGGACAAGTGTAGCTTCTATGGATTCTCTTGTGACATTATCAAGAATGCCTGTATCAAATGCTTGTCCGGGCTTCAAATTTGGATTGACTGATTTTACGGCTGCGTACATAGCAGCTCTGTACTGTCCTTCATATTGTTCTAAAGTCCATGTACCACTTAAACGATTACAGTAACATCCATACCTGTAACACCATTTGCATTCAGTAAATCTCCGTCCGAATAAAACTGCTAATATTCATTGACATATAAAAGCCTCCCTGCAAATAAATTCAAAACCTGTTTAGAATGTGCGTATAATCATAAAAATTAGAACTAACATATATGCGCATAATCTGGAGGAACCATGATATTAAAAAGAAAAATATATAAAAAACTACTGGAATGGAAAAATGAATGTCAGGGGAAAAAGCTTTACTGATAGAAGGCGCCAGACGTATTGGAAAGTCTACCATCTGAGAAGAATTTGGAAAAAACGAATACGAAAGTTATATTATTCATCCAAGAAATTTAATTGTAAAAGATGGAATTATATGCATTCCCCCATATATGACGATGAATATATAAAAATCTGACATACACACTTGATTTTAAAATAATTGTTATTATGATATTATAAAGAAATGCCAAAAACAAAGGAGAGGTGTATGTATCACAAGAAATTAGAATCAGATATCAGATGTCCATTGGAATACGGCCTGGAAGTATTTGGAGGCAAATGGAAATCAAGAGTTATATGTGTTCTGGCGGATAAGAAGATATTAAGATATAGTGAGTTAAGGGCAGAACTGGTGAATATTACAGATGCAGTTCTTTCAACAACATTAAAAGCACTGATTGCGGATGATATTGTATCAAGAAAATCATATGACGAGATTCCGCCAAGAGTTGAATATTCACTTACGGAAAAGGGCTTGTCTGTAATGCCGATATTGCAAAGTATATGCGACTGGTCATGCGCATTTTACAAGAAAGAAACTGACAAAGAAACGAGCCAGTGCATGAAGTGCGACCATAAGTAATGGATGAAGGGAAGGTTATTGTGTGAAAAAAATAACCTTCCTTTTCAAATTAACATTTATTGTGTAAAATGTTACATGGAACTGCCTAGCGGTATACTGGCAAGCAGCAATACGACATACGCAATATGCAGAAATGGAGCGGGAATTGAGCAGATTAACGATTATTACTAAGGATAAGGCTCAGGTTACAATGGAGTCTTTATATCAGGATTTGGAGAGAAGAATAGTAGCAAGTCCACCAGGATTGTGTACTATCGACCTTACGAGGTCATTTATAAAAATGTGTCTTGCACAGTCATGTGGCAAATGTGTCCCATGCCGTGTGGGACTTAGACAGCTTGCGAGACTTTTTGATGATGTGCTTGATGGTAACGCAACAGAGGAAACTCTTGATGTTATCAGGCTTACAGCAGAGGGAATCTATTATTCCGCTGACTGTGCAATCGGATATGAGGCAGCAAAGCTTGTACTAAAATGTATTGATGGCTGCGAGGATGATTTCAGGTCACATATTGAGAGGGGATTTTGTTCATGTAACAGTAACCAGCCGGTTGCATGTGTGAAGTCATGTCCGGCAGGAGTAGATATACCGGGATACATAGCACTTGTGCATGAAGGCAGATATGCAGACGCGGTTCGTCTTATAAGAAGAGACAATCCAATGCCTACAACATGCGCATACATTTGTGAGCATCCATGTGAAAACAGATGTAAGAGAACACTTATTGACGCGCCAGTCAACATCAGGGGACTTAAGAAAATGGCAGTTGATAATGCCGGTGATGTTCCGGTTCCGGCATGTAATGAGCCAACAGGTAAGAAGGTTGCAATAATCGGTGGTGGTCCGGGAGGACTCAGTGCCGCATATTATCTGGCTCTTATGGGACATAAGGTTACTATATTTGAGCAGAGAAAGCAACTTGGTGGAATGTTAAGATATGGAATTCCTAACTACAGACTTCCAAGAAAAAAGCTGGATGCGGAGATTAACGCTATATTGTCTACAGGAATAGAAGTTAAGAAAAATATAAGCGTAGGAACAGACATTACGCTTGAGGATATTAATAAAGAATATAATGCAGTATACATTTCTATCGGAGCACATGCAGACAAGAAGATTGGGATTGATGGTGAGGATGCTACAACAGGCGTAACATCAGCGGTAGAAATGCTTCGTGCAATTGGTGATGATGAAATGCCTGACTATACTGGTAAGCGAGTGGTTGTTATTGGCGGTGGAAATGTAGCAATGGATGTTGCACGTTCTTCTGTAAGATTAGGTGCTGAGAAAGTAAGTATTGTATATAGAAGAAGAAAAGCCGACATGACGGCACTTCCGGAAGAGGTTGAAGGTGCAGAGGCAGAGGGCTGCGATGTTCTTGAACTTATGTCACCAGTTAGAATAGAGAAAGATGAAAATGACGCAGCAGTTGGTTTATGGGTTCAGCCACAGATGATAAGCAGGATAAAAGGCGGCAGACCATCACCTAAGACTGCAGCTAAGGACGAGGTTCTTATTCCTTGCGACCTTATTGTAGTTGCCATCGGACAGGGTATCGAAACAAGATATTTTGAGGAGCATGGCGTTACAGTCAAGAGAGGAACAATTGAGGCACTTGATACAAGTGAGATTAAAGAACGTAAAGGAATATTTGCAGGAGGAGACTGCGTAACAGGACCTGCAACAGTAATCAGGGCTATAGCAGCCGGAAAGGTTGCGGCAGCCAACATTGATGAATATCTTGGCTACCATCACGAGATAACTTCAGATGTAGAGATACCTTATGCCGGATATGAGGATAAGGTACCTTGCGGACGAGTTGAGGTTGCACTGCGTGATGCCGCAGACAGAAAGAAAGACTTTGAACCTATTGAATATGGATTTTCATGCGAGGAAGCATGTCAGGAATCTGGACGCTGCTTAAGATGTGATCATTTTGGATTTGGTTCATTCAGAGGAGGCAGAGAGAAACAATGGTAAATTTAACAATTAACGGTAAAGCTGTATCAGTAAAAGAAGGAACTACCATTCTTGAAGCTGCCAAAACAATAGGAGAGACAATACCTACACTCTGCTATCTCAAAGAAGTCAACGCAATTGGTGCATGTCGTGTATGTGTTGTTGAAGTAGAGGGTACTGACAGATGTGTTACAGCATGTAATAACTTCGTAGAAGAAGGCATGGTTGTCTACACTAATTCAAGAAAAGTGCGTACAACAAGAAAGACTAATGTAAAGCTCATACTTTCACAGCATGATTACAAATGTGGTACATGTATAAGAAGTGGTAACTGTGCGTTACAGTCAATTGCAAATGAACTTAATATATCAGAGATGCCATATGATTCAATCTTAGAAAAAGATAATTGGGATAAAACATTTCCACTTATCAGAGATGCCCAGAAATGTATCAAATGTATGCGTTGTGTGCAAGTGTGTGATAATATTCAGGGAATGCACATATGGGATGTTGTAAATACAGGTTCGCGTACAACTGTAAATGTGCGTGCAAACAAGAACATTGCGGAGACTGCATGTACACTTTGTGGTCAGTGTGTAAGCAACTGCCCTGTAGGTGCACTTACAGAAAGAGACGATGTCGGAATCGTGCTTGATGCAATTGAAAATGAGGATATCATTACAGTAGTACAGATTGCACCAGCAGTAAGAACAGCATGGGGCGAAGATTTTGGTATGTCTAAGGAATATGCGACAGCACAAAGACTTGTTGCAGGACTTAGAAGAATAGGATTTGATTATATATTTGACACAACATTTGCAGCAGACATGACAATTATGGAGGAGGGAAGCGAGTTTCTTGAAAGGCTTCCAGAAATCAAGGAGTCAGGACTTCCAATGTTCACATCATGCTGTCCAGGATGGGTGAAATTCGTAAAGAGCGAGTTCCCTGAGATGGCAGGCAGACTTTCAACAGCAAAGTCACCACAGCAGATGTTTGGTGCAATAACAAAGTCGTATTATGCAGAAAAGCTTGGGGTTGACCCGGAAAAGATATTCTGTGTGTCAATCATGCCTTGTCTTGCAAAAAAGGATGAGTGTACATGGGACGGAGGCAAAGATGTTGACGCAGTTCTTACAACAAGAGAAGTTGAAAGAATGTTCAAAGCATTTTTCATAAAGCCGGAAGAACTTGATGAGGACGAGTTCGACAATCCTTTAGGTGAAGGAACAGGTGCTGGCGTTATATTCGGTGCAACAGGTGGTGTTATGGAGGCGGCACTCAGAAGTGCTTACTATCTTGTGACAGGAAATAATCCTGATGCGGATGCGTTCCAGTCAGTGAGAGGTCTTGAGGGCTGGAAGGAAGCTTCATTTGACCTTAATGGGACAACTGTAAATGTAGCTGTTGCCAGCGGACTTGGCAACACAAGACGTTTGGTGAATGCTATTAAGAAGGGCGAGGTTCACTATGATTTCGTTGAAATCATGTCCTGTCCGGGCGGCTGTATCAACGGTGGCGGACAGCCTTACAAGGAAGACGCTGCGATGGTTGAGGAGCGCCGTCATGTGCTGTACGGACTTGATAAGCACGATAATCTTAGATTCTCACATGAGAATCCATCGGTTAAGCAGTGCTATGAGGAGTATTTTGAGAAACCGTTGTCACATATGGCTCATGAGATATTGCATGTGAAATAGAATCATTTTTCGATAAGGTATGTGTAGACCGGTCTGCGGCTGGGACAGTGCAGGATGTACACCTTCGGACTGTCTTCGCTTAGCAGTAGTAAATGCCGCCATCTGCAGAGTTTTTTACAGGGTGCGAAAGCAAACGCGCTTCGCTTGAACGAGCTTTCGCACCCTGAACTTTTGCAGATGGCGGCATTAACTTCTGCACAGCTTGCCAGACTCAGGCGTACACCCTGCACTGTCCCAGCCGCAGTGGCTATATATGCCGGATTGGAAATATGATTTTATTCACGGTGCGTGTTCGGGGCAGGTGTGGCAGACGGACGCACCTGGTCGTTGCACTTCAGGTGCTGGGCTGGCTGTGATGTGTTTATTTGATTTAGGAGGCTTTTTATGAAGTTAAATGAATTGTCACCTAGTGAGGTGTTTTCTTATTTTGAAAAAATATGCTCTATTCCGCATGGTTCTGGGAATACCGGGATGATTGCGGATTATTGTCTGGAGTTTGCTAAGTTGCATGGGCTTAAGGCAAGGAAGGATACGTCTGATAATGTTGTTATATTTAAGGCTGGTTCTTCTGGATATGAGGACTGTGAGCCTGTGATTTTGCAGGGACATCTTGATATGGTGTGTGAGAAAGAGCCAGACTGCGATATTGACATGAGTGTACAGAGCATTAAGGCCTGCACCGATGGTAAGATGGTATGGGCTGATGGCACGACGCTTGGCGCTGATGATGGAATTGCAATTGCATTTATACTGGCAGTGCTTGCTTCGGATACGATTGCGCATCCTCCTATACAGGCAGTGCTTACGAGCGATGAAGAGATTGGAATGCTTGGCGCAAGAGACCTCGACACTTCTGACCTTACAGCAAAGAGACTTATCAATATTGATTCTGAAAATGAGGGAATATTGTATGTAAGCTGTGCTGGTGGTGTGAGAGCTGAGTGTGACATTCCGGTTGTGTATGAGGATGCTGCGGACTGGGTGGCAGATGGTGCAATTGATGTGCAGAATGGTTCGGTATGCTTCGAAGTTAAGATAAGCGGGCTTGCCGGCGGTCATTCCGGCGTTGAAATTCACAAACAGCACACTAATGCTATAAGATTGCTTGCTTCATTACTTTCACATGCCAGCGGGGCAGCAGATTTCCGTCTTGTGTCGCTTTCAGGTGGCGGCAAGGAAAATGCAATTCCAAAAGAAGCAAAGGCAGTTGTAAGTGTCAGAAGCTGCGATGCCACAACATTTGAACAAAGCATCAAAGAGAGTGAGGCTGTGTGGATGCAGGAAATCAGAGCGACAGAGCCACATGCTAAGATTGAGGTTGAAAAGACAGACGCTGCAGCAGACAAAGTTCTCAATTCTCATAGCACTGCAAATGTAATATATGCCCTCTGGTTAAGTCCTGATGGTGTGTACAAAATGAGTCAGGAGATTAAGGGCATGGTGCAGACTTCGCTCAATCTGGGAACTGCGTACCTCGACACAGACAAGCTTGTGTACAAATATCTTATAAGAAGCAATACAGCGGCTGGAAAGAAATTATTACTTGAGAGAGTCACCACATTTGCAAAACATTTGTCAGGAAAAGTAGTCACAATGTCGGACTATCCTGCGTGGGAATACAAGAGTGATTCGCAGTTAAGAAAGATATGTGTTGATAGCTTTACAAATGTGTACGGCCACGAACCGGAAGTGACCTCAATCCACGCCGGACTCGAATGTGGAATACTTGCAGGGAAAATGCCGGGAGTAGATATGATATCATTTGGACCGACACTTGAAAGTGTGCATACGCCTGATGAGTGTATGGATGTGGCTTCAGTGGAGCGGACTTGGGAATATCTGCTGGAGATACTTAAAAGTTTATAACTAAATTTGCGGGAGTAAGTGTGTGACGACAGATTGCATCACATTTACTTCCGCAAATTTAGTTATATACTACAGAAAAATGGGCAGAATATGTTATAAATTAACCATAAGGAGAATTTATACATGATAAAAGATGGATTTTTATACCTTGCGGCACTTATATTTGCAGCCGCAGTATTAGTAAATCTGCCTAAGATTTTTAAAGGGAAAAAGGCACAGGTGTTCTTTAATTTTGCACCGCCAATTGTACTTATATACCTGGGGCTTATGCTCCTTTGCACAATGAAAGTGTGGGACCTTAGTGCAACAAGCGCTGTGTACAAATCAGTCAAGAACCCGATATTATATGCGATGCTTTTCATAATGCTGCTTCGCTGTGACTTGAAGAAAATCATCAAGCTTGGACCTAAAATGCTTATCGGTTTCTTCGCAGCAACATTGTCAATCGGACTTGGATTCTTTGTTTCATATGCAATATTCCACCAGCTCTTAGGCGCAGATTCATGGAAAGCGCTCGGCGCACTGTGCGGAAGCTGGATGGGCGGCGGCGGCAATATGCTCGCAATCCAGGCAGCACTTGATGTTGACGAAGCAACAATGGCTTACGCCCTTGTTATGGATTCAATCTGCGCGACACTTTATGTAATGTTCCTTCTGTGGGCAATCGGAAATCACGAGAAGTTCAACAAATGGACAAAGGCAGACACAAGCATAATCGACGGCGTTGGAGCTACACTCGAAGAGGAAGCAAAAGCCAACACAAAGCCGCTTGTATGGCAGAACATCATTCTTCTGCTCGGTTCAGGACTCTTAGTATCTGCAGTTTCAATGGAACTTGGCAGCATGATTAATGCACATTTATCATTCTTTGACAGCACAACATGGACAGTCCTTATCGTATCAGTGCTTGGTATCGTATTCGCCCTGACACCATATGGCAAGATTAAGGGAACTGAGGAGATTTCAAATGTAATGCTTTATATAGTCATTGCCCTAATCGCTTCAAGAGCAGACCTCGGAGCAGTCGGAAATGCCCCAATATGGCTTCTCGCAGGATTCGTAATCCTCCTTATCCATGTGGCAATCATGATTGCACTTGCGAAGATATTGAAACTCGACATCTTCACATGCTGTGTTGCTTCCCTCGCAAACATCGGTGGAACAGCAACAGCACCGGTCCTCGCCGGCGCATACTCAAATGCCCTCGTACCGGTCGGTATCATGATGGCGCTGCTCGGCTATGTCATCGGAACCGGCGGCGGCCTGGTTGTGGCCAATCTGATGAGTATATTTGGGTAGATTTTAATGGAATAATTGATGGAGTGGATAGCACTTCGGCAGTAGATGGGTACTGCCGGGGTGCTGTTTTTTTATATGTTGTAGAAGTGGTGAAAATAAAAAAGAAACGAGCATGCTTTTCCAGTCGTGAGACTTTACTCAGTCATATTAAATTCTTAAAGAATAATCAAGAAAAAATATAATTTTACAAATTATTGCAAATAACATTCATTGTCGACATAATTTGACAAATTTTGTATATGAGGAGTAGTAGTATAAGTATATATACAAGATTGGAGGATAAAAATATGGATGAAAGGGATATTGTTTTAAATAGTGTTTTAGAAGAACTTAAGAATAAAAAGCTGATAACGGAATTAGAAAAGGATATAGTAGATGCTATTAAAGTGTTTTTGGAACAACCTATAGATAGAAATAGTATAAAGACAAAAATAAACGAAATTGATCTTAAATATAATACTTATTCTGATTTGCTTATGGTAATGCCACAAGATTCTTTATGTACTTTAGATGAATTGAATGATGTTGAGATAAGAAATAACTTATATTTGAGAATTAATGTGTTGTTGGAGAAAAAATAAGAAAGGGGATAGCATTTAATGAACAATTTAAGTGAAGAACAAATGAAAATGTTAGAACCCTATATGCGAAATAATATGCAACATTTAAAAGAAATGACAAGGAGTATTTTAAGTAAAACGGGTGAAGAAATTTATGATTTAGATTATGATGATTTTTATTCTATAGCAAATGAAACTGCATGGAAAACAATTATGACATACAATAGTGCAAGAAAATGTAAGTATGATACATATTTATATGCAAGTATAAATTTTAAGGTTAAAACTGAAATACGAAATAGACACAGGCAAAAAAGATGGATAAATTATATAGCAATACATTATTACTGTACTGATGATGAATTTGATACATTATATAATATTGATTCAGAAATAGATTTATTTGAGGAAATAGAAAAAGATTATAAGTATATTGATTTATATAATGAGATTAAGAAATATTATCCGCATGTAACTAAAGAAGAGTTTATAGTTTTGTTTTATAAAGCAAATGGTTATAAAGATAAGGATATAAAGAATTTCTTAGAAATTACATCGTATAGATATGGGAAAATAAAAGAAAATATCAAGAACATAAAAGTAATATAAGGGTTTGTTCTGTGGGTTATATAACAAGATATGGGAGTGTAGTGCTCATAATGTAGCAGAAATATAATTTTTGAGTGGTACATAATCGTAAATCAGTAAGGTTTGAATAAGAAACATATTTATTATATAAGGCTATCTTTGAGAGATAGCCTTATATAATAATTGATTGATAAGTTGTCTATTTTTATATTATGCATTTTCGGTATATCTGCATTTAGGAAAAGCAGAGCATCCCCAAAAAATCTTGCCAGCATTATTGCCTTTGGAAGCTTTACGCAATATGAGTTTAGAACCGCACTTAGGGCATATTTTATCAGAACATTCTGAATTTGTAGATGTGTTTATGTCTTTTTCATCTGTATTATTGGAAATTGTTAGATTAGATGACTCTACTGCCTTTACATCAATATTAGAGTTATCTTGTTGTTCAATATTGTGTGTATTTTCGACTTCTGTTAACATTTCTTCATATTTTTTTGAATAATCGGAACGCTCTGGTTTGTTAGCGTTAAGATAAAAATCAGCAAGTTCGCGCATTTCTTTTTCTGTATAAGAAGGATCTTTTGATTCAGAATTAAGCTTTTTAATTGTAGCAACTAATTGATCTGCACGAATAACCGTATTTTTTAATTCTTTTGGAGCAAATCTGTAATTAAAGTAGGTCTTAGGATTTGCAAGAACAATTAGTGATTTGTGGTTATCATCAAAATAATGTTCAAAAGCCATTTTTGTTATAAAATTGCCTTTTGCTTCTTTTCGACAAGCTTTCAATACATTTAAATGGCGTTGATTTTGTGTTACAGGCGAATATATACCTTCTTTTACCTTCTTTCCAAACATCTCATATGTTCGAATGAAATTTCCCTGACTATCTATTTCTATATTTCCAATAAGATTCTTGCACTCTATTATAAAGATTTTCTTTCTTGTAATTATGATGTAATCAATCTGTGCAGTTAGGTCTTCATGTTCAAGGCAGATATCATGAAGTATATACATATCCATACCACTATTTTTAAGTTCATAAGCAATGTTTTGTTCACCTATTGCTCCATATGATGCGAGTTTAATCTGTTTTTGAATTTCTTGCTTGAGTTCTGGTGAGGTTGCTTTGCTTTCTAATTGATGCATTTTATCTATAAAAACAGTAGCATCACTGTCTTCTTTTAAGAAAACAGGACCGATTTTTTTCTGAAATAATTCCATGTCAATCTCCTTATCTGTGATTGTGAATCAATAAAAAAATATTGATTTAAGATAGTATACAACATTAGGAGACGGTATGGCTATAGTGTTTAGATGAATAATTATGTTTTATGTAGTGGATGTGGTGGAAGTGCAAACTAATATATTTTATAATAAAATTTAAAGATATAGCAGGATATTGCTTATTTTTAAAATAATAATAAAGAGAAAGCAGAATTGTTTCGATTCCTGCTGGATGATAATAACTATAATCTGGAGCTTCATATGGTTGTTTTGAAGAATTGTGGAATGAAGATGGAGTTTGATGAGGTATATGAGGATTGTCAGAGGATTTATGATAAGACTATGGAGATGCAGGGGGAAAAGATGAATGAGAGGGGGGGAAAAGTGGTAGAGGCAGGGCGTGATAGAGTGCTCTTGAATTTGTAAATTATATGTATATTATAGATGAAAACGATGCATGCGCAATGTACTTTACGGGTCTAAAAGAGAAAAATATCTGTGTAAAAAGTATAATTGACTTTGTTAAATACTTTGCTAAATGCAGATTTGTGCAATAAGTAACAAATTTGCGTATGATATATTGAATCAATTACAGGAAAATATAAAATTTGAGAACGCAAAGTTTTATGTTGCTTAAAGGAATTATTGGTGGTATTATATAGGGTAGAGAGACTAAGGAGGATTGTTATGCATATCTCATATAAAAAATTATGGAAATTATTGATTGATAGAGAGCTTATGAAAAAAGACTTATGCGAAATGGCAGGAATAAGTTCAGCTTCTATGGCTAAGCTTGGAAAGAATGAAAATGTCAATACAGACATTATTTTGCGAATTTGTGTAGCTTTGCAATGTGATATTTGTGACATTATGGAGATTGAGAAAGATAATAACAAGTCCGTAATATAGGACAGCAAAGATGATAATATACTTGATAGAGGTGATACCATGAAAAAATATAATTTCATAGATTTATTTGCGGGTTGTGGCGGACTTAGTGAAGGATTTTACAAACAGAATTTTAATGCATTGGCTCATGTTGAGATCAATCCGGTAGCATGTAAAACCCTTAGAACACGTATGAAACATTACGGATATGAAAATGCGGACGAGTCTGTTTTGGAACTAGATATTACAAGTGAAGATGTTTTGGAAAGAATAGAGAGCGCTGTTAAGGGGAAAGAGGTGGATATTATTATTGGAGGTCCGCCTTGTCAGGCATATTCCAGCCTTGGTCGAGCTAAGGATGAAAATGCAATGCAGGATGACCCACGTAATTATTTGTTTGAAAGCTATGTGAAAGTTTTAAACAAATATTTACCTAAGTTTTTTGTGTTTGAAAATGTCACAGGAATGCTCACAGCCCAAATTAATGGCGAACATATTGTTAACAAGATAGTGGAAGCATTGAGTGAAAATTATAAAGTTAAATTTGATCCAAAGATTAATGTGTTAAATTCTGCAAATTATGGAGTACCACAGATTAGAAAAAGAGTAATTATAATAGGCGTTCGTAAAGATATTGATATTGAACCAGAAGAAATGTATGCAGGAATTACAAAAACACATTATGATCCGGAAATGGGTAAAGATGAAAGAAAAGGATTAATAAAGTATGTAACAGTAAGAGATGCCATTGAAGAATTACCTGCTGTTAAACCGGGAGAGGGAGAACAAGAAATACAGTTTGAATCGAAAAAGAATAACGAATTCTTAAAAAGAATTGCATCAAATGAAAATATTCTTCGTGATCATGTGGCTAGGAATCATAATGATAAAGACATTGAACGTTATATTGCAATGAGTAGTAATCATTGGTCATTTCAGGAACTGCTGGAAAAACGCCCGGATCTTAACCATGAAAAACAAAGAGTGTTTGGAAATAGTTATACGGTACAGTGGTGGGATCTCCCGTCTAAGACAATTATTGCGCATTTGTATAAAGATGGAAATCAGTTTATTCATCCAGATAGTGCTCAAGGACGGACATTTACTGTTAGAGAAGCTGCAAGAATACAATCATTCCCGGATGACTTTGTGTTTGAAGGACCCCGTACAGAACAATTTAAACAAATTGGGAATGCGGTTCCACCGTTATTGGCAGAAGCAATTGCCAAGTGTATAAAAAATAAGTTGGACACGCTGGAGGCACATAATGATATTTAAATCTATAAACAGATTGGAAAGCAAAGCAGAAAAATCTTTCTGTAAGGAGCAAATTCAAGTATATATTAGATTAGTTGAGGTATATTGTGAGAAAAATAATTTGCAATTCTTATCAGAAAAATCGGATAAGTATATAGATGAGTTAATGGATATTGGTATTATAGAGAACCCTGATGAAATCAATGATTTGATAGAATTTGCTGGTATGTTGTATGAAAAGTTTGAAGTGGCTGTAAACTTTGCTATTGCAAATAAAGAACAAATCGGAGATCTGTTAGATAACTTATATAATTCAAAAAGAAAAGAAGCACAGGAAAAAGCAGATAAGGAAAAAAAATTAACCTTAGTGGATTTCTTTTGTGGAGCAGGAGGATTGAGCCTTGGATTTTTACAAGAAGGATTTCATGTAAAACTTGCAAACGATATAGAAGATGTGTGTATTCAGACATATAAGTATAATCATCCGGAACTTCCTTCAGATAAGCTGATACAAGGAGATATAAAAGAAATCGTAGATCATATTGATGAATATATCTCTGATGATATAGACATTGTAGTAGGAGGACCGCCTTGTCAGGGGTTTAGTGAAGCCAACAGACAGCGTGTAATTGATGATCCGAGAAACAAGTTATATAAGTATTTTGTGAAAGCAGTAGAAACTATTACACCTAAAGTTGTGGTAATGGAAAATGTAAAAGGAATGCTGAAAGTAGCTAATCAGGTTGTAGAAGATTATGAGCGGTTGCGTGTGAAAAAGGATGGACAAGAATACAGTTATAAAGTGTCCTATCAGATTCTGAATTCTCAGGACTTTTCGGTGGCTCAGAGTAGAGAACGACTTATTTACATTGCAATTCGAAGCGATGTGATGTTAGAAAAAAATATTACACCCGAGAAGATTTTTGAACAAATCAAAAATAACTGTGATGGAAATCAAAGATTTCTGCTGGCTGATGCGCTGAGAGATATTAAACCATTGGAAGCTCCTAGAATAAAAAATATGAATGAAGTGGATAGTGAGCTGACTGGAAAGAAAATAGATATAAATCCATATGATAATAACGATAATAAGTATTTAAATCTTATTAACCAGAATAGAAAAATACCATATGTTTTTAACCATAAAGCCCGGTATTGTAGTGATGTAAATTATGAGATATATAGAAGATTGAATCCGGGTGATGATGCAACTGATGATAAGATAAAAGATATTATGCCGTATGCGCATCGAAATCATTGCTTCAAAGATAAATACTACAAATTGATTGCAGATCGTCCATGCAGAACAATTACTGCACATTTGCGAATGGATTGTCATTCTCATATTCATCCAACACAGATTAGAGCAATCACGCCACGAGAAGCGGCAAGAATCCAGTCATTTCCTGATGACTATTTTTTCTGGGGAGCATATCTCAAGACATATATGCAAATTGGTAATGCTGTACCTACAATGATGGCAAGAGGAATCGCAAGTGTAATCAAGGAGTACCTTGTATAATAAGTGAGAGGGTGATAGTTTGAAAATTGTTCAGATGATAAAAAAACTAAATAATACTGAGTTGGGGAAGGGAGGAACACATGATACATATGTTTTGGTTCCTAATGACTTAGATATTTCGGATATTTTTGATACACCTGGTGCTGTAATTGATTTTGTGGATAAACAAAGAGGGAATCATGTTGGCTTGAGAAATACCGTGGGTCGGGAAAAGAGAATTGTTGGCTTAGGGCAATACTATCGAGAGAATGACTTGTCTGCTGGTGATGAAATAATATTTGAAAGAGTAGAGTCAGGCGATAATATAAGGTATTTCATTACTATACAAAAATACGATGAATCTTTAGTTGTACAAAAGTCAAAGTATGGGTTTGAGATTTTAACTCCGGAACGGTTAGCATATTTTAATGAAATTTGCCAGAATGCAGGAGCATTAGTCGAAATCAATTTTGTTACTGCTGAAAAAAAGAGAAATGACTCTCCAGAAGAGACGAATTTTTACGATATTTTAGTAAATGGTACAAGTTTATTGAGTAGTTGCGGTGGTAAGGAAATTAAGGAACTGTATTTGAGTGGTAGAAACCTAAGAGTAATATCTTTCTATGGTTGGAAAAAATATGCATATGAAATGGAGGATTAGAAAATGAAGAATTATTATATTTTGTCAGTGGATTCATTTCAGGATACATTCACAAGAATAGATGCAGGAAAAGACTTTTATTTTGAATTATCAGTTCAGAATATATCTGGAATACTATCAGTTTTGCAGGGCAGAGATACTGTTATTGTTTATAGAAAGAGTCCGGTGTCTGGATGCACTATTGTTCTTCAAGTTGTAGAAAACACCGGAAATAAGACAAAATTTAGAAAAGTATTTGAAATTGGAAATGTAGTATATCCAAGTGTACCTGATCATGATTTGGAAAATGAATATTTAGTGGAAATTAGTTCTGATGTATATGGTGTTATATGCAAGCAGATGTTGGATAGCATACAAGGAATTACGGAAGTGAATATAGCAGAAGAAGAGCATCAGAACAATCTGAAACAGAGATTTGAGCAGTACATATTACATGTCCTGAAATTAAAATCAACTAGACAAGTAGGAGATCTTGAAAAACTATCAGATAGACTGGTTGCAAATGGAGTAATAGAAAGAGGAGTATACCAGATAGATAACATTGATGACTATACAAATACTCTGAAAAAAATACGTGAAAGTGAAGAATATATAACATATAAATCAGAACGAAAAGAAAAGAACCCAAATTCTGGTCTGGCATGTGATCAGGGCATGAGTAATTACTCAAAATTTCTTGAATACCTGGCCGCTAAGGAAGAAAATGTGCCGAGAATCAAAGGTGCAGAGAATGTGCTGTTATATGGAGTACCGGGTGTAGGAAAAAGTCATGAAATACAAACAAAGTATTGTGATGATCCAGAAAGAATGGAGAGGGTAGTATTTCATCCTGATTATACATACTCGGATTTTGTTGGACAGATTTTGCCAAAAGTAGAGAATGGCAAGTTGAAGTATGAGTTTACAGCAGGTCCATTTACAACGTTGCTGGCAAAAGCATGGAATAATCCAGGTAAAGAGTATTATTTGGTCATTGAAGAAATTAATAGAGGAAATGCGCCTGCAATATTTGGTGAGATTTTCCAGCTCTTAGATAGAAAAACAGAAGACAGTCACAGATATGATCCAAGTGAATATGGAGAAAGTGAGTATTCGATTACCAACAGTGATATTGCAACAGCTGTATTTGGAGATCCAGAAGAAAAAATAAGGATTCCTTCAAATATGTGGATACTTGCCACGATGAATACTGCGGACCAGAATGTATTTACTCTGGATACCGCTTTTCAAAGAAGATGGAAATTGCATCATATGAAGAATGATGTTATGTCTGCTGGTCATTCTAAGGCAAAAATTGAAGGTTCAGAAATAGAATGGGGTACATTTGCGTCTGTAATTAATGAAATGGTAACGGATTACAGCCTTGAGATGATGAGTTCGGAAGATAAGAGATTAGGAGCATATTTTGTTAAAAAGAATGAATTATCAGAAGAGGAATTTCCAGAGAAAGTATTAAAATATTTATGGGATGACGCCTTCAAAATGAAAAAGGATGCTGTTTTTGATGATAAATTCAAGTCACTTGAGACGATAATTGAAACATATGAATTGTCTGAACCAGATAAGTTAAAATCAGTACTGCGTCTTGAAGTATACCAGAAGATGTTGAGTAAGCTGAAAAACAACACAAATGATGAAGAATCATAGATCAGGGTGGTGGTTTAGTGCAACAAGCAAGTTTGATTGACAGATGCAAAGTAAATACAAATTGGGATGAGGATATTTTTGTAGGGTTAAAGTGTGATGGAGATGATATTTCAATACACTTTCCGCTCGGATTTGACATTTCACATGACGAAAAAGAGCTGCGTTCAGATATACTTCTTCTGCTAGATACTATTAGATCGACAACTTCCAGAAAAGAGTCAGAGTATGTTCAGGGTATTAAATCGTATGAACAAGTATCTTTTCCAGTACAAGCGTATCTGGAAGTGATTTTCGACTTTTATAAGAGAGGTTACTATAAGGAGATAGAAGTCTTATATAACGTTGCAAAAAGAGGGAAAATTAATTGGAATCGAACCATAAAAACCCAAAAAGCATACATTCAGGATGGAAATGCCTATTATCTTGATTTTGTAACTAAAAATAATTCGTTACAAAATGATCAAATGATTACATTAATACATGAATACTGTGTCTATGAAAGTTTTGATAAGATTGGGTGGCTTTTTACTAACAGTATGCCTCAGAAGCCAAGAATAAAGTTTAATTACAAAATGTTTAAAGGCATTTTAATGGATAAGATTGCTGCGACATTTAATGATAACAACAAAATGTTATTTCGTAATCTGCTCGCTATTATAGATTATACTGGTGCAGGTTTTTCAACCAGGAAATTTCAGTATGGGACATATAGATTCGAATATGTATGGGAATCATTGGTTGATAAGGTATATGGAATTTCTGGTAAGGAAGAGTTTTTTCCAAAGACTTATTGGAATATTGATAAGAATGTAGTTCCTAATGCTTGTTTGGAACCAGACACGATAATGCTGTGTAATAATGATGTATATGTACTGGATGCAAAATATTATAAGTATGGAGCAACAAAAAGGGCGGTTGATTTGCCTGAATCCACATCTATTAATAAGCAAATAACGTACGGTGAATATATCGATGAGCAAAAAAGTTTTCGTCAGAAGTACGGCGATAATATGAAGGTGTATAATGCTTTTTTAATGCCATTTAATTCGCAGTCGGATAAATGGATGACAGAAGATAAGGTTATTCGTATTGGACAAGCCTATGGAGATTGGAAAACAAATCTTAAATCATATGAAAAAGTACAGGGAATAGTTGTTGATATTAAATATTTGATGAAACTATCTACCAGACAAAATGAAGAAGAAATTCGGGTACTGGCAGATAAAATATCAAAATATGTGAATGAGGAGGTTTAACAGAATGAAAATTACTATTTCAAAGATTTTAAATAAAACGGATTTGGCTGAATCAGGTTCTCATGGTGGATTGGTTGTGACTAAGCCGATGATAAATCCGTTAACAGATTTTTTTGAAGAAACTGGGGTGGATAGGGATTTTAAAGATAAAGATGACGGAGAAATTTTTTCAATTCATTACATGGATTACACTTCAAATGGAACCACGCCAAATGACAGAGTAACGCCAATTGGTAGATTTAAAACAAAGCATGAATTAAAACCGGGTGATCAATTAATATTGCAAAAGATAGATCAGAATGGACAAAAGGACTATTTTATAGAATATGCAAGAAGGTTAAATGCTGCATATTTTGTAGGGAAATCGAAAGAATCTGTTGAAGTTCTTGATTTTGAACAGTTTACGAATGTTATTATAAGAAAAATTCAAGAGGGAAAAGTACAGAGTATAACTTCTAATGATTGTGAAATGTACGTTAGATATATGGGAGTTCTTGGAAAACTAACAATAAGTCAGACGACAGATGGTTTTGAAATGTATTTTGATGGAGTACATATTGAGGAGAAATACAAATATTTTGAACTTGATATGTCAGTAGAACCATTTGAATTAAGAAAAACAGATAGTTGGAGGCTGGATATTGAACTGGATGTTAATGAGGCGGACACAGAATTAAATGATGAGGCGGATCAGAGTTTGATTCGTGATATCGGAGATGAGAACCTTTCGATGGATAAAACAACATATATACCAGTGCCGGAAGATAAGAAACCTGAAAATAATGTTAATGGGCGTAAGATTCCAAATAGAAGCCGAGATAAGGCGAAAAAAGCTTTGAATAGAGCGGATTTTAAATGTGAAGTCGATGAAAGCCACAAGCTATTTCTTCGAAAAAGTCAGCCGATTAATTATACAGAGCCACATCATTTGATCCCGTTGAAGTATGATAAATTATTTTCAAAATCACTTGATGTTGAAGCAAATATTGTTTCGTTATGCAGTTATTGTCATAATTTAATTCATTATGGTGCAGATGCAGAAATTGTAATTCGTAAGTTATGGGAAGATCGTAAGGAAGAATTAGAAGCTGCAGGAATACTGGAAATGAATAATGGAACTCGGTTGACAGTGGATATTCTATTAGGATTATATGGTATAAAGTAGGTGATTCTATGGATGTTCTAACAAAAGAACAACGACGTAGAAATATGCAACATATAAGAGCCAATGATACGAAGATTGAAGTTATGTTGCGCAAAGCATTGTGGAAAAAAGGATACAGATACCGGAAAAATTATAAGGGTTTACCAGGAAAACCGGATATAGTTCTGACAAAATACAAGATTGCTATTTTCTGTGATGGTGAATTCTTCCACGGGAAAGATTGGGGAGTATTAAAACCAAGACTTGAAAAAAGTAATAACAGTGAATTCTGGATAAGCAAGATATCTCGGAATAGAGAGCGAGATGATGAAATAAATAAGAAATTGCTGTTTGAAGGCTGGACCGTTATTAGGTTCTGGGGTGACGATATAAAGAAAAATACGGATGAGTGTGTAAAAGTTGTGGAAGAAGCAATATTTGACATAACTATGCACGATATCGACGAAATGTAAAACGTAAAAATGGGTTACAATTTTTAACCTGAATTTTAGAAGGAGTAAACAGCTTATAACTATAGAAGAAATTTTGCATTCTAATTTGACCGATGAGCAGTATGCAGCTGTAATTGATGACTCAAGAAATATATTGTGTCCGGCATGTGCAGGCTCTTGGAAATCAAGAACCTTGGCATATAAAATATGGACCGTCCGGATATGCAGAGGATGCTGGATCTTGTGAAGAAGAAACAGATCAGCTGTGTTATTGTGAAGGATTTCTCCAGATTTTCCAGAGACCACATTGAACAGGGAAAATACATCGAGCAGATATTTCCTTTTATGGGTGTGCGTTTTATTGCTATCAATGACAATTACGATAGTGCAGATTATGTGGGAGGTATCGGTGAAATTGATGTTGCATTTAAGGGAATTCTTTATGATTTTTTCAGTGAGGAACAGTCGGTAAAGGTGAGTACAACTCTTGATGCCAAGCGTGGCAGTGGGAAATACATTTCTGCTTTTGCACCTTATGGATATGTAAAGAGTCCTGAGGACAAGCACAAGCTGGTGGTGGATGAATATGCCGGTCAGGTTGTGAAGCGTATTTTCAAAGAGTATTTATCCGGAAAGTCCATGTATAAAATTGCAGAGACTCTGAATCAGGAAGGAATTGCGACACCGGGAGTGTACATTGCCATGAAGGAAGAAAATGAAAACCAGCTTGCAAAATACCGAGAGAAAAAGCCTCTTTGGAGTAATGTTGCTGTGGGGAGAATCCTCAGTAATGAACAATACACCGGGACAATGGTTTATAACCGCTTCAAGAGTGAAAATGTGGGTGACAAACACGCAAAGGCCCTTCCGGAGGAAGAATGGAAGCGGGTGGAGAACTGTCATATAGTCATTATAAGCAGGGAGGATTTTGAAAAGGTAGCAGCCATGAGAAAAGGTAATACTTGCGCCGGCGCAGAGAGGAAACACGAGACACATGGCCTGACCGGTAAAATGATATGTGGTAATTGCGGACATCGTTTGTACCACTCTTATGCCGGTCGCCCTAAGTATTATTGTGCCAAGCATTATCTGGATAAAGCAGATGGAAAATGTAATATCAGTGTTCTTGATGCGGATATGGAAGAAGTCGTGATGAGGTCCTTGCAGTTGTTTGTTGATATGTGGGGGGATTCCAGAAAGATTGTGGACATGCAGCGTGAGAAACAGGCACAGCGATTGAAACTGGCGGAACAACATCTGGTAGATATGGAGAACAGCAACGAGCGCATTAATAGGGATTTGCGTGATGCATACGAGAACTACAAACTTGGCTTGACCGATAAGGCAACCTATCTGGAACAGAAAAAGACCTATGAGCAGTTACTTGTGCAAATGTAGGAAAATATTGAAAAGCAGAAGGCAGCAGTCAGCAAGATGGCTCAAGTGGACCTGCCGGAAGTGGCCGGTTTTGAAATGCTGGAAGGGCAGATGAAACTGCAGAAACTGAATAAGGAAATCGTGGATGCTTTCGTGGCGGAGATTGTTGTATTTGCTAGGGACATGGTGGAGATAAAGTGGAAATTTCGGGATGAGTTTAAGATGGAGTAAACACAGTATTTAGTTTGCTTATTGTAATTAAATTACTATATATAGGTTGAAATGATGTAAAAATTGTGATGACATAAAATAGAACAAATGCTTGCAAAAGGAGACGGGTATGCTTAATTTAAATGATTTGTTTTTGGATTTTAATGATAATTTGACACTTAAGAAGAAATATAAGGATTTAGTAATTACAGGAAGAAATGCACTTAGGAATAAGATTGGAAGTAAATTTGAGGAGAATGATAGAAAGAAACCGAAATACTTTATGCAAGGTTCTTATGCGATGAATACAGCTATTAATCCAGAGGAAGATGAAGAGTTTGATTTAGATGATGGTGTCTATTTGCAGGGATATTCTGATGATAAAGATACCTGGCCGGCGACAACAACTGTACACGATTGGGTAAAGAAAGCGGTTGATAAGCATACATCTAATGACCCGATTGATAAAAATACTTGTGTTAGAGTCGTTTATGAAGAAAAGTACCATATTGACTTGCCGATATATATTATGGGCGAAGATGATGCTGATAATGAGTGTGCTTATTTAGCACATAAGAGTAAGGGATGGATAGAAAGTGATCCCAAAGCATTTAAAGAGTGGTTTCAAAACTGTGTAAATGAAAATGGTCAAGTGATTCGTCATATGGTTAAGTTCTTGAAAGCGTGGAAGGTGAAAAAGGGAGTTGACATACCCGGAATGGCAATCACAATATTAGTTTGCAATAATTATACGGTTACTGATAAAAGAGAAGATATCTCATTGCTTGATACGGTAACTAATATATTGGATTGTTTGGATACAAAATTTGAGTGTTATAAACCTATAACACCGACAGACGAAGATTTGTTTGCAGGATATAGTGAGACAAAGAAAGAAAATGTGACTAATAGCTTTAAGACGCTTAAAATCAGATTGAATAAAGCTATTTATGAAGAAAAGAATGAAAAAAAGGCTACAGATTTATTGCAAAAAGAATTTGGTGATAGGTTTCCAGAGGGAGAGGATAAAGATAAGTCTATTTATGACAGAACATCCGCTCCGATTCAGTTAGGTGGTGAAGATAGTCATTTTGCATAAGGAAATTGTCAGTTATCTGTCTGAGCAAGGCTACATATGCAGATACGAGGATGAAGAGAATGTTATAACAATAGACATATGCGTAGAAGCTAGGGATATTCAGTTAGTTATGAAACTACCAAGATTTTATCCATATGAGTTTCCGGAAATATATTGTTATCAAGAATTTGATTTTCTCGTACCGCATGTATATACAAACAAACAACTATGTTTATTTGATGAAAATGAAGAAACTGTATATCCGGATCGCTATCTTGAAATTGCAAAGATATCGATTGAACGTGCAATCAAATTATTTCAAGATAGTATATTGAAGAATAATCTGCTTGAATACAATTTAGAAGCGGTTTCTTACTGGAATACGAAGGCAGAATCTTTTGTTGTTATGTTGAGATTTGATGAATCGTTTTCACATTATATATGGGCATATCAGATGACAAAAAGTAGCTATGTATGTTCAGACAGCAAAATAGAACTTATTACTTTTATCCGAAGATTACGTGGGCTAGATATTGATGAACAAGACTTAAAACAAGTTTTGTTCGTTAAATCAGATGTAGTTATCACTATGCTTATTTCGAAATTAACAGATGTATATTTATGGTTGATTGGAAAGAAAAATGAAAAATTATATTTTGATTATATGTCGAAAAATAATAGTCCTAGTCTGATAATTTCAAGTTTTAATAACACAGTGGGTGATTGTTTGCTGGGTATTAAAATTGGGAAATTGAAGAGTAATAATGTGAGAATTACAAGAAAAAATATTGCAGGTGTTTTAAGAGCAAATTCTGGTAGAAGGTTTGAAAAGATTCAAATATGTGATATGCGAATGAAAAGACTTTTTACACGTGGAGGTGATGGTCGAGCAATGTTTGATAAAAAGTGTTTGTTCGTAGGCGGTGGTTCAGTTGGTTCGTATTTAGTTAAGGCGGTAACTGAGATTGGAATTAGTGATGATATAACCATAATAGATAAAGATATTTTGACTTCAGACAATATTGCAAGGCACCTATGTGGTGCAGATAAATTACTGTCTGAAAATAAAGCAGAGGCAATAAGTATTTACATGTTAGAACAGTATCCTACAATGCGTTGTGAAGGAATATATAAAAATGTATTAGAAATTATCGAAGAGCCCGCAGATTTTTTTGATGAATATGATATTGTTTTTGTGGCAGTAGGAAACTGGATGTTAGAGAAAAAATTTGTAAAATTATATAAAGAAGGTAAAATTAAACAGTGTGTATTAGTTTGGGTAGAACCGTACTTAATAGCAGGACATGTTATTGTGCTCAATACAGACTATACAGAAAAGACCAATGAATATCTTTTTGACGAGTGGGGCAATTTCAAAATTTCTGTGGTCGAAAATAGTAAGCAATATATGAAGAGTGAGGCCGGATGTCAAAGTGCGTATGCACCTTATGCAGGGTTTGAACTTCAAAAATTCATTTTGGATTTTGTTGATTTATATCATCGAGAGGTATATGAAAAAGAATGCAAGGCCAATTATGTTATTGATTGGTTTGGACGTATGAAATGGGCAAGGATGAATAGTATTGCTATAAAGCCACGATATAGGTCTCTAGAAGATAGAACAATTAATATACAAAGGATTGATATTGACTAATGATTTTTAGAGCAAACGAGATTACAGTAATAATACCTGAGGACATTATATGCGAACTCAACAGATACTATATTGGGAATGAAAAAGAAGTTGGGGGTATACTATTGGGGCGCTTTGCTGGAGGTATTATATATGAGGTGACGGAGATGGCTTGTATTAATTCTCTACATAGTACAAGAATCCATTATCGACGTGATGTTAAAAAGGCACAAAGCATTATCAATAAAAGATGGAGAGAGACAAATGGTGAGATAAATTACCTTGGGGAATGGCATACGCATCCCAATATGTTTGCAACACCATCTACTACAGATATGGAAAGTCTGTCAGCAATAATGGATAAGGTTGGAAATGTATTACCAGTTGTTATGCTATTAATTTTAGGCGCAAATAATAAGACCAGTCTTAATGTTAGGAAGGAGAATGTCAACTATGCATGTATATTCGATAGATAAGGATATCAGAAGAAAAGTTATAGTGGGTTTGTTTTGTGTGAGTATTTTCATATCACTGATATTGAAGTTCGTTTTTCGAGTCCCAGTTGAATACATAACTGAGTGCATAAGGAAAGTAGCATTATTTGATTCATTGTATCAAATGGGGAACTTTTTAGATGTGTTTGGAGATATAATAAGCACTCCTACTATATATGCGATGCTCTATATTCTTTTTGATAATGTTTTGTGGAAAGTAAAGTGGATTAATAAATTCTTGGGAATTCCTAATTTGAATGGAGTGTGGAAAGGAATGGCTAAATCATCTTTTGATGAATCTAAAGAATATTCCATGGAATTAACAGTAAAACAAACATGGAGTAAAATTAGCTTTGTATCTGAATTCTTGGATACAAATTCTAAATCACAAAGTAATAGTGCAGCTTTTTTTATTGAGGCAAATGGCGATAAGAAAGTAGGATTTTCATTTGTAAATAATAGTAGAGAAGTGAATTCACAACAGTATGAAGGATATAATATCCTGGAAATTGATAACGAAAATGAAATATCAGGTAGATATTTTAATAATCGGGATAGTAGATTGATGGGGATTGTAGGAGGAAATAAGGGGCAATTCAAAATAAAAAGGACAGAGGAGAGTCATACATAATGCAAGATAAACAACCAAAGACACAAAGAAGATTGATGGAAGAATTTCCAGAAATAAATGCTGATGTAGCTGAGAATATTGATATTAAGACTAAAGCAAAAGTTTTAACATATCAATCGGATAATGTTAATAGAGATGTTTCTATCGTGCTACAGGAAGAAATAAAAAAATGTGTTAAGACCAAGAATTTTGGAAAAATTAGTAAGAAATGTAATAAACTTGCAAGTGAATATTTGGAAAATAATAGGGTTTGGATTTTACAAGAAAACTGGTATTGTTTATTGGCTTATTTCGTATCAATAGCGACTATGATTTTACGAGTTCTTGAAGTGAAAACCAAAACAAATGATTGTATATCATTTGTTTTGTATTTTGTCGCGTTACTGTTATGGATACTCATAGTGCAAATAAAAAGATTAATGGGTTTGAAGGCAGATAGATTTTTAGTGGCATTTAATCATCATGCACCTTCCGTTATAATTGTAAGTTCATTGCTGTTTTATATAGTGGTTTGTTTATGCGATTATAGGAGTGTATGGATTGCAGTTATTGTTTTGTCTTTTGTTGCGTGTATGTGGCTCACATGTTTGTGGTATAAAAGAGAAAATGAGAAATAATTACATATCGGTGTAACTCAGGTGATTGCAAAGCGGGAATCATAATCCGCCACCGCATTCGATTTCATTCGGAATCCTAAAACTGAATATAGAACCTATCCATAAAAGGCTTTTTAACAAAATCGAATTTTTCTCAAAAAATCTCCTCACACCCTTGACACGAGCAGGAACAGGTAAAACTTATGCTTCCGCATTTGCAATGAGAGAACTGGGATTTAAGAGAGTCTTATTTTTAGTTCATAGGGGACAGCTTGCAAGACAGACTAAGAAATCTTACGAAAAGGTGTTTGCAAAATCTGTTTCTATGGGGTTAGTTGGTGCGGGTTATCATGAATATGATGCGGATTATGTATTTGCTACGGTCCAGACATTAAATCGTGATGAACATTTGCTTCAATATGATAAGGATTCATTTGATTGTATTGTGTTGGATGAAGCACATCATGTAACTGCTGATACATATCAGAAGATTATGAAACATTTTTCGCCTAAGCTTTGGCTTGGAATGACAGCAACTCCTGATAAGCGGGATGACAATGTTGCAGGTAGAAATGTTTATGAGTTATTTAATTATCAGATTGCTTATGAGATACGTTTGCAGCAGGCCATGGAAGAAAATCTGTTATGTCCGTTCCATTATTTTGGAATTACTGATTTGTCTATAGTTGGAGATGATAAAGATAATCGTAATTTCAGTATGCTTACAAGCGATGAACGTGTGAAACATATAATCCGGCAGGCAAATTACTATGGATATAGTGGAGAAAAGGTTAAAGGACTTATATTCTGTAGCAGTATCAAAGAGACACAGGAATTATCACATAAGTTTAACAATATAGTTAATCCCGATACAGGAAAATATTTTAGGACAATAGCATTGAATGGTGATGCTAACGAACAGGAAAGACAGGACGCATTTGAAAGACTTGCAATGAATGAGAGTGAGGCAAATGTCCATAAGCAGCCATTAGATTATATATTTTCTGTAGAAATATTGAATGAGGGTGTTGATATTGTGGAGGTTAATCAGGTTATTATGCTCAGACCAACACAATCGCCAATAGCATTATCTTGGGATAGAACTTACAATAAAGACAATATTCGTAGATATATAATGGAAGGCGGAAGAATTATTCCAGGCGCATCTACAGTGCATTTTGATGAAATAAGCAAAAAGAGAATATTTGCATCTGTTGATAATGCTAATTTTAGTGATATTAAGCTGATAAAAGAAAATTATACAAATCTTAAGAATAAATTGGGGAGAATACCGGCACTTAAGGATTTTGATGATTATGGGGAGATGGATGTTATACGAATTTTTGATAATAACAGCCTCGGTTCGTATTATAAATTCTTAGTGAAATATGAGAAGGATTATAAGATTCGTTTGTCACAGGAAGAAGAAAAGATAGTTGAATTTATTTCAAAGAAACTGGCAAATGGTAAGAGAATACAGGAATTACAATTATTAAAGAGAACACTTCTATATGCAAATGGATTATCAAAATGTGGATTATTTACAGGACTATCACAGGATCTGTTGACATATGGTAAATCCATCAGTAAGGAACAGCAAGAAAATATCATAAATGTTATGACAAATGAATTCCCTGCGGGTTCAGGTAAAAAAACATATTCCCAGTGTGTCTTTATAGAAAAGGAAGGCAATGATTATAAACCAACGAAGACATTTCTTGAAATGTTATCAGATAGAGATTTTTATAATGTTATTAAGGAACTTGTTGATTTTGGTATAAGCAGGTATGAAAGAGATTATAAGCAAAGTTATGATGTAACAGATTTTGTCCTTTATCAGAAATATACATATGAGGACGTGTGTCGTTTGCTTAATTGGGAACAGAATGAAGTGCCATTAAATATTGGCGGTTATAAATATGATAAGAAGACAAAAACATTCCCTGTATTTATTAATTATGATAAATCGGATGATATCAGTGATACGACAAAATATGAGGATCATTTTGTGCCAGGATTTAGAGATCGTCTGATAGCAATATCGAAATCCGGAAGAAGTCTTCAGTCTGAAGATGTACAGAATTTTCTTAAAGCAAAAGAGCGGGGAATTAGAGTGGAGCTTTTTGTTCGTAAGAATAAAGATGATAAGATCTCTAAGGAGTTTTATTATCTGGGACATATGACAGCTAGTGGAAATACCAAAGAATTTACAATGCCAAATACACAGAAGACAGCAGTTGAAATAGAATGGATTCTTGATGTTCCTGTGCGTGAAGATATCTATGAGTATATTGTAAATTCATAAATACTTACAAAATCTCTGCATATGCAAAGACAGTCACATTTTGTTACAGAAAAGAGGAAAATACATGAAAACAGTAAGGGTAGTTGCAGCAATAATAAAGTCAGTTAATAATAAGAAAGAACCAATTATTTTTGCAACCCAGCGAGGATATGGAGAATTCAAAGATGGCTGGGAATTTCCAGGTGGTAAGATAGAAGCTGGAGAGACTCCACAGGAAGCATTAAAACGTGAGATTATGGAAGAATTAGATACAGAGATTAAAGTTGGAGCTTTAATCGACACGATAGAATATGATTATCCTAATTTCCATCTTTCAATGGATTGCTTCTGGTGTGAGATATTAAGTGGAGATCTGGTGTTAAAAGAGCATGAGAACGCAAAATGGCTGACTAAACAACATCTTGGAGAGGTTGAATGGCTGCCGGCTGATGTCACTTTGATAGAGAAGATAAGAGAGGATATGTAGAAATATTTATACGAAATCATAGTCAAAACTTGAAACAGTGTAGCATCAGATAGTTATAAAGCTATTTACACAGGAAGAGTAGATTTCAGAGAAAACAACGAATATAGGATTAGGGCATATGGATGGCTGTTTCTGTTTCTGATTTAAGAGATATAATGTGGTTGATAAGAAAGTAGAGACAAAATCGGGTAATTATGGACTATTATTAAACCAAGTGTTATAATAAAATGAATTATAATTGAGGAGAAATACTTATGGATTGGACGTTAATATTGACTGCAATAGGAACTGTTGCAACTGTTATATCAACTGTGATTGCTATTAGAGCTAAAAATGAAGCCCAGGATATTTTAAAGCAAATAAAAGAAGAACATAGTCGAAATGTAAGGAATAAAGGTAATGTAAATGTTGAAAATAATGGGAGCAATTCTGGCATTATGAGTGGAATTAATTCAGGGGAAATACATAGATGACAAGAAATGAATTCAAAACTGAAAATAGTGGAGAAAATCAGGGAGTAATTGTAGGACAAAATAGTGGGAATATTAACGTATCAATACAAAAAGTTGTTAAAATCCCTTCTTTGATAGCTACTGTAGTAAAAACGCTAGGAGAAATGTGTGTTCAAGATGATTTTAGTGATAATATAGGTAATCTTCAAGAATACAGACCTGATGAAAAAATAGAATATAATTGTGTAGTTAAATATAAAGAAATTATCAAGGAATTTTCTGCGTATTATTCGATATGTGAGAACCATTTGAACGCCTATGATGATTCAAATATTTCTGGTAAGGCTAGGATTTTAAAATGTGTTCATCTCTGGTATTTACAAGCAAAAGGAGAAATAATTGCAGAAAATATACAGACGGGTAAAAGCTATATCGAGATAGTAAGGAAAAATTCGGATAGAATTATTGATATGGTAAAAATAAAAATTCGTGATGCAGTTATGGGAGCAAAAGAATTTGATACTATGTATGTTGAGGACATAGAATTAGGAATAGAGTGTTTTACTTGTTTTTGTTTTATGGAATGTAAGATATTGGAGAGACCTATATGATTTTAAATAGTCAAAGACAGCCCGATTTTTCATTGTATTATTTGGGTGGTGTGTTGTTAAAAATTTTAGAGCAAGTAAAAGTTATATCCATCGAGAAATTGTTGGAGGAATCACAACAACATTTAAAGAAAAAAGTTCATGTTGATTTTATTTATTATGGGTTAGATTGGTTGTATTTATTAGAACTCGTTAGAGTTGAGGAAGGAAAGGTGTATTATGAAAATAAAAAAATTAATAGTACGCAAAACGAAACCTTCTGAAGAAGTTATACGTGAGATTCAATTTAAAGAAAAAGGGTTGAACTTGATTATAGATGATACTCCGGAGAGTTTGCGTGAAAGTGGTAATAGTGTAGGAAAATCTACTGCAATAAAAATAATAGATTTATGTTTGGGTGCAAAGTCTGTTCGTGAATTATATTATGATTCGGATACTAGAAGTGAAAATGTGGTGGTTAAGGATTTCTTAGAAGAATATAAAGTTCAGGCTGAGTTGATTTTGATAGATGAAAACAAAAGGGAATATTCAATAAAGCGAGATTTGTTCCTGAGAGGGAAAAAATATATTTTTGACGAGCCTTATTCTGAACAGGATTTTTGGGATGAGTTGAAGAAGATAATCTTTGGTTTGAAAGAGCCAAGACCGACATTTAGACAGTTAATACCTAAGTTTGTAAGAGTGGAAAATACTGCAGAAGAAAGAATGATTAAATTTTTGCCTATAATGACAGGTAGTGATGTATATGACACAATATATTGTTTCTTGTTTCAAATATATAGTGATGAATTACTAAGTAAAAAAGGAGAAATTACAGAAAAACTATTTGAGTGCCAAAAAACAATTCAAATGTTGGAAAAGAGTAAGAGTATTTCATCATTAAGTGTTTTGAAACAATCACTTGAAATTATTAATTCAGATTTAAAAGATTTATATGACAAGAGAAATAAATTGTCATATATGGATGAATATAGAGAAGAATTAGATTCAAAGAGAAAACTAACTTTGCGGATTAATGATTTGCAAGAAAAGATGGAATTGGTAGAGTTTGAAATTTCCAATATAGAAAATAGTATAGTGAGTTTATCAAAGGAAAAATCGGAAATTAATATTCAAATACTTCAGGCAATATATCAGGAAGCTAAGAGTTATATTCCTAAATTGCAGAAGAACTTTGAGGATATGATTAGTTTTCATAATTCAATGATTCAAAATCGAATTGATTTCATACAGAAACAATTGAATGTAAAAAAGGAATTATTGGAACAGTACTCTTCCCAATTAGCAAATATTTTGGAGCAAAAAGAAAAGATAACAATTGAGGCATTGGATGAAGGATTATTAGATGAATTGAATATGCTTAATCGTAAAATTGAAGATTTGTCATTAAAGAAAGGAGAGATAAAACAGTCTATTCAGCTATTAGAGGAACAGGAAGCGGTTAGACAAGGTTTGAATAAAGAATTATTGGATATTCAAAATCAGATGGAAAATGATGGTATAGATGAAAAAATAAAAAAGTTTAATCAATTTTTTTCTGACTATTGTGATAAACTATATGGTGAGAAATATTTGTTGGCATATAATGAAAATTGGAAAGAAGAGAAAAAATTTCCTGTTAGTATTGCGTCACTTGGAGGAAAGGTAGGGACAGGAAAAAAGAAAGCAGTTATTGTAGCTTTTGATTTAGCATATATGCAATATAGTATTCATATGGGTATAAAAGTTCCACAATTTGTAATTCATGATAAGATGGAAAATACTCATATAAATCAGATAAAGACTATTTTTGAAATATGTGAAGAGATAGATGGACAGTATATTATACCTATTTTAAGAGAACGTATTGATAAAGTTGATCAAAAATATGTCCAAAAAGCAAAAGTTTTGGAATTAAGTACAAATAATAAGTTTTTTGGAATATAAGTCACTTAGAAAAGCCGATTGGATTTCCACAACATGAAAACCAATTGGCTTTATGTTTTGAATCGATGTGTTTTGTGTTTTCAATCCTGTATACATACTTACAAATAAGGATAATGCGTATGTTGAGGGAACTGATGAGTTTAAAGATTTGCTGAAAAATGCGGTGAAAGCCCTTGAAGTTTCTGACATGTAAGGAGGATTTTCATGAGCAATATTATTGTTTTGTCAGGCAGTCCGCGTAAGGGCGGCAATACTGACCTGTTGGTTGACGCATTTGTTAAAGGTGCGGAAAAGAATAATAATGTGGAAGTCATTTCAGTGGCGGATTATAAGGTTAATCCATGCATTGGCTGCAATTCGTGCTTTGACAGGACTGGGCATGAATGTTTTCAGCAGGACGACATGCAGATAGTTTATGATAAGTTAAAATGTGCTGATGTGATTGTCGTTGCTTCACCAGTGTATTTCTATGGAGTGAGTGCGCAGCTTAAAGCAATTATCGACAGGTTACATACTCCTATGAGAAATGATTTCAAAGTCAAGAAGCTGGCGTTGATACTGGTTGGAGCAGCAGTTTTGTCGGAATTGTTTGATTCTATTAAGATACAGTATCAGCTTGTGCTTAATTTCTTCAAGCTTGAAGATGCGGGAATGGTGCTGGTCAGAGGTGCTAAGGATAAAGGTGATGTCAGGAACACTGATGGGCTGGATGAGGCTTATCGGCTGGGATTGGCGATGGAGTGAATTTTGTTTTGAATTAAAGAGTTGAGGAATTGACTTACAGTATCAGTAGGTGTTACACGAAGTGTAACACCTACTGATACTGTATAAATAATGGGGTAATAGACATAAAAATTGTACAAAGGTTAATTTCGTTGAAATTGAAGTTTGTGTGAGTGATTCCAAATGCAAATGGAGGGGAAATTTGAATAACAAGAATAGAAGATAAATGTGATTTTAAAAAGGTAAATTTCTTGACAGCACTGCAAAAAGATGTATAATAATCGTAACAGAACCCACCACGCCTCTGGTCTTTCATGCGCAACCCGGTGGGATTTTTTATTTATGGAGTGTTTTATGTATCAATATCCTAAACAAATATTAACAATAGAACAACAGGTTCAATCATATATTGATGCTGGTATGATAATTACTTCTCGGTCAGATGTAGAAAATGCGTTGAATTCAGTTGGATTCTATCGCTTACGAGGATATTGTTTTCATTTATATGATAATGTTGCCAAAAAGTATGTTCCGGGGACAAGGTTTGAAGATGTCCTGAAACTGTATTATTTTGACCGGGAATTATCCGGCTTAATTTTTTCTATGATTTCTAAGATTGAGGTATCTTTGAGAGTACGATTAGTGGAATCGTTACTTATACATAGAGAACCACTTGTTTTGCAAGATTCGTCGATTTTTAAGGATAAAAAACTGTATTGGCAGAATATGTCTACCATAGCATCTGAGATTGCTCGATCTAATGATGTGTTCATTAAACATAATTTTAATAATCATGATGGAGAAGTGCCTGTATGGGCGATTGTTGAGGTTTTATCTTTTGGCACTTTGTCAAAGATAATTAAGAATTTGAAAACAGGAACGGGAAGTTCATACTCAGTATTGGCGGCTAATTATCAGTATAAATCGAAAAAGGGAAATTTGGTAAATCCATCTAAGAAAATGTTCACTTCATGGATACAGGGAGTCTCAATATTACGTAATATGTGTGCCCACAATTCGAGAATATACAATCGAACAATACATACTACACCAGAAATCCTTGATGTAGATAAAATTACACCTATGCCTGCGCATAACGGATTATATCAAATCTTATTGGCAATGAAATATCTAAGATCGTCAGATGAAGAGTGGAAAGAGTTTGTAGATGAATTTGATAAGTTGATTCAAAAAAATAATAGCGTAATCAATATTGCATCAATGAATCTTCCGACAGATTGGAAGTTGCATTTGAGTGTTTAAAATATGTTTTATTGCATAAAATAATAAGGCAGACCTAACCAAGCATTCTATGCTCAAACCGGTTAGGCTTTTGGCGGAGTGTTACGATAAGCACTTCGCTTTTTTGATTTATGAACAGCTTAAAGCAATTATCGACAGGCTACATACTCCTATGAGAAATGATTTCAAAGTAAAAAACTGGTATGGATATTGGTTGGACAACAGTTTTGCTGGGATTGGCGATGGGATGAAATGCCAATGTATCTGCAATTTTATAATTTACAGATACATTGACTTTTGAATTAATATTTATAAATGACAGTGAAAACTAAGCAGCATAATAATTGTGGATTTTATTTCCTACATAGTTTAACAATCCAAGTAAAATATGTTCACATACAATTGTCTGATGTAACTGAGATGCCGTATCAGATTTGTATGATAGAAATGCATTTATAAGAAATCCTTCAATATCAGAAGGCAGATAAATGCCATATAATGGATTGAATTTGTATTTATTACATGTATTGCACACTTTTTCTGCCAAATTATTTATTTCTGAATTATTAAATAATCCTTCATCAGGATAAAATAAATCATTAGCCAATAACTAATCTGGAATAAATATTAGTTATTTCCAAAGATAAGTTTAGAAAATCCTCGAGCATACTGTCATTATACTTAATAAAAGTATGTCTATAAATATCGTGAATAACATTTTTGGAAGACAATATATTGATTGATATTAATACTTTCTTTTTTATAAACTTAAAGTCTATAGCGCCTGACTGACCAATTGGAAATTCAGGCATTTTTTCATTGTCTTCAAGCAGATTATGAGGAAAAACCTCAAAATAATTGGCTAATTTAAGAATAATTCTCGTAGAGGGAGTTGAGCTTTCCCAACGGCGGATTGTTCTTACATCAACATTTAGATCTTCGGCTAATTTTTCTTGTGTAATGTTTTTTATTTTACAAAATTCTCTTATTTTCATAATGTTATACCTCGCTTTCAAATGAATAATAATATGTTTAGCGTATAAAAAACAGGACATTTATTATAAAATTTGTAGCATTTATCAAAAAGTTGAATTTGAAAACAAGATGAATATTATTGACATTTTTGTCAAAAATATTCAATGATAAATTTATTAACTAAAGCTTCAAGTTGTGATTTCTTTAGTGTTGATAAGGAATATATGCTGGATATCAAAACTGGTACTAAGCCGATTTCATTTGGCGATTTTTCTTATTACTGGATTGTGGGAATAAAGTCTGTGTCGGTAAGAACAATGTTGGTTGACGGAAAACTTGCAAGAAATGAAGCAATCAAACTTATTCATATGGTAGATAAAAGAAAGAAATCATAGAATTATATGCTTACCATCAAGGAGGCAGCAGCTTATTTTAATATTGGTATAAAGAAACTGAGAAGAATTGCAGAGAACAACTTTGGTATAGTGGTGGTGTACTGTGAATATTATGAAGTGGTTTACATACTCATTAATACAGGAATGCGAATATCGGAGTTCTGCGGACTGACACTAAAGGATATTGATTTTGAGAACAGAACTGTGAATATTGACCATCAGTTGCAGAGAACATCGGATATGCGATACATCATAGAAACCACTAAGATGGATGCAGAAACAAGAGTATTGCCAATAACAGAGAATGTGTCACAGATGTTTCAGACAATTATTGAGGACAGAAATGCACCGAAAGTGGAGAAATCCATAGACGGATATAACGGATTCCTATTTTACGATGATAATGGAATGCCACTTGTTGCAATGCATTGGCAACATCGATTCAACCATATGGTTGGCAGGTACAATGATATTTACAGGATGCAGATGCCAAACATCACACCTCATGTATGTCGACATACTTATTGTTCAAATATGGCGAAATCGGGAATGAATCCAAAGACACTACAGTACCTCATGGGGCATTCGGACATCAGCGTCACCATGAATGTGTACACGCATATCAGCTTTGATGACGCAGAGGAAGAATTGAAACGAATGGAAGAGTTTAGAAAAGCGCAGGCAGAGATTGAAAAGAAAAACGATGCCAAAGCGGTATCACAAAAAATGTTTAAAGTGGTGTAGGTAGGCTACATGGTAGAAACGCTCCGGGTATACTGGGGCGTTTTTTCTATGGAAAAATGATGAGGGTGACGATATAATATAGGGTACATACTGAAAGATAAAAATACATTGGAGGAAACATACTATGGGTAGTTTTTTTGTAAAAATGTTTGAAATGTTGTTGGAAGGAAATAAAGAAAAAAGACAATCTACACTATTTCATCTCAAATCCTTTGTTTTTTTATGTTTGATTCTAGTTTTGTTTACTAGCAGAGTTTGGAATATACAGGGATGTATTAGAAGTCTGGTAAGCAAGCAAATGCAAAGTTTGATTTTAGATATTGTAAGAATAGGGGTACATTTGTTTACTAGTTTAGTGATTATAGCGTTTGTTATATTTATTATTTCAGCAATTATTTATGAAATACTGGATAAAAAGTCCAATAACATTGAAAGAATAGACTATTTTCATAGACTAAGAATTGGGTCATCATTTCGTTTTTCAAGTAGTCTTGAAAATGTGCTAATATTTTTAATGACAGGTTATGTCTTTGATAATAATTTTGTAAGTGAATATATTTCTATTTATTCCCAATATTTATGGATATGTATATTTATTGCATGTGGAATAGAATTTGTTTCTTCAAGTTTGATAGGTATTTTAAATAGATTTTTTGTGTTTTGGACATCGTCAGATATAAAAGATAAAGAATAGTAGATTTGATACTAAGGAGGAATTGGGTGAACTGCATCAAGATAATTTATAAAGAAGAGAATGGTAAAGTTACTATTAATGAAGTAGATAATTATATTAATAAACAGGGAATATGGGCGTTGTTTGGAAAAAGAGAAGATATATTTGAGTGTTTAAATGTTGGCAAATGTATCGATGTTGGGCGTGAAATTTTATATGATATTAGTTGCTTGCACAACATTTTATTACACAAAGAAGGAAACGAAGAATATATAAATCAATTTGCCGAGCTTTGCAATTTTAAATATAGAAAAAAATGGACACAAGAGTATTTATACCAATATATTTCAAGTCTTCGTTATGAAGTTATTACGTTTGTATATGTATATAATAAATCTGACATGTATAAGGAAAAGGAGCTTGCTTGGACTACTCATGCTAGATTTTGGAAAAATGGAAGTTCATTTAAAACAGCTCAAGAAGATTTTTATGAAAAGAATAAGAACTTGGTTTTAGAAACAAAAACCACTATTACATCGATTAAAAATACTGATGAATTAGAACGTATATTAAAAAATAATAGTTTTTATTCAAATGAGGAAGAATAGGGAGGTACATCATGAAAGAAGAAGTTTTTAAAATACATAAGTATGCAGTTGGACATAGGATTAATCGACAATTGTTATTGAGTTTGGAAGATGTGTTTAAACAGTATAATAAAAAATAAAATAGAGATATGTTTGAAGAATTTCAGGTTAAATTATCGAGTGTTATCTGCTATACCAATTATGCCAATATTATTAACAGCTACATTCATAGTGATTTGTGTATATACGGGTAAAAGAGATATAGTTTTTCCGACAATAGTTCAGCGATTAATTATTGGTATATGGTTGGGAGGAAGTTTTTTTACTTGTGTATTGCCTCCTTTTGCGAGGTTGAAGAGAAACCTGTTTCCATGTACAGAATTTAGGGTTGGACAGAATGAATTAGTTGAGAAGAAAAATGAAGGGATAAGAAACTTTTTGATGGGTACAGTTGTTTTTGACACATTGTTAGGTGTTCTAGGCAATTATATAAGTGATTTCTTGTTTTAACAAAAATCCTAAGTAGTAAGGAGTCCTTTTTTACTACCATTTCTACTACTAACAGGTAGTCACAACTTACTAAATTATGCTATAATTTGCCTAGTTGACAAGCAAACAACAATTTAACCATAGCCCCAGAAACCCTTGCAAAACAGGGTGTTTCATGGCAAAATAAGGAGATTGATAACAATGATAAAAATACTTTTCATTTGTCACGGCAATATCTGCCGAAGCACTATGGCGGAAAGCGTAATGACTTATTTAGTTGAGAAAGAAGGACTTGCTGATAGGTTCTATATTAATTCGGCGGCGACAAGCCGCGAGGAGATTGGTAATGGGGTGCATCATGGCACTGTTGCCAAGTTGAAGAAAGAAGGGATTCCGGTTATTCCTCACAGGGCAGTGCAGATGACTCTGAATGATTATGAGGAATATGATTACCTTATTGGAATGGATACTGAGAATATCCGCAATATGCAGAGGATATCGGGCGGAGATCCGGATGAGAAGATATATAAACTGCTTACTTTTGCGGAAAACGGACTTGATGTGGCAGACCCATGGTATACGGGAGATTTTGAGGCAACTTACAGGGATGTTCTGGCAGGCTGCAAAGGACTGCTTGAATGCCTTAAGGAAGAATTGTAGGCGGTTGCAGGTAGGTTACATGAGCAAGTGCCACGGCAATATATGTGAATAAAAAGGGTCTGGCAAGGCAGGCTGTCTTCTTCTGGGACAGCCTGCCTTGCCAGACAGCCACTACCTATAGGTTGTTACCCACCTACCACGGCAGAATATACATATTCCTCTGGTAAGAACCGAATACAGTGGCAGTTGCCTTAAGCTCTGCACCGAGACGGCGGAAAGACGAATTGCTGGCGACGTTGTCAGGGTGGGCTACGGCGAGGATTGTGTCGATGCCGCGGTTGCGGGCAATTGTGCAGAGGCGCTTGTTAAGCTCACACATGAGATTGTGACCGCGGAAGTCCGGGTGAACCATGCATCGTCCGACTTCAGCTACATTTGTAGAACGAATGTCGAGACCGAGCTTTTCAGCTTCCTCGGCAAATTCATGCTCATTAAAGAAAAGGGCGCTGGCGGCAACGAGTTCATTATCGTCATTAAATGCACCTAAGAAGCATGTCCAGTCAGCATCAAAGAAATGCGAGCGTTCAATATCATCAATAGGAATCCACCATTCCGGAACAGGAAGAGCATTTTCTATAGTATATATAAGCTGTTCGAGAGCAGCTTTATCATTTTTATCTAATAAACGGATATTCATAGCAATCTCCTATACACTTAAATTCAGAAATAACTTTAATATTACCTTAATATATGCAAGTTATAATCCTAATCCACCACATTATAATATGTATGTATCTTAAAATCAAAATATTTTTAAATTCGCGGGCAGAATATTAAGCAGGCACAAATTAATGCCGATATACATTTATAAGACATATTGCTTCTTGAATATTTATAAAAATATATATTTAGATAGATTTTTTTTATTTAGGGCTTTTAAATTTCCTTTTTTATGTATATAATGGTGATTAGCCATGGGTACACATGGCTTCTAATGACTTTTGATTTTATGTTTTATCTGAATATATCGGACAGACAGAGGTCCGCATTGTTTTATAAGAAAGGGGAATTATCATGTTATCAACAGATATTGGTATAGATTTAGGTACTGCAAGTATTCTTGTGTACATCAGAGGCAAAGGTGTTGTTCTTAAAGAGCCTTCAGTTGTTGCATTTGACAGGGATACTAATAAGATTAAGGCTATCGGTGAGGAAGCAAGACTGATGCTTGGTAGAACACCAGGTAACATCGTTGCTGTAAGACCTCTTCGTCAGGGTGTTATCTCTGATTACACTGTAACTGAGAAGATGCTTAAGTACTTTATCCAGAAGGCTATCGGCAAGAGAATGCTTAAGAAGCCTAGAATCAGTGTATGCGTACCTTCAGGTGTTACTGAGGTTGAGAAGAAGGCGGTTGAGGATGCTACTCTTCAGGCAGGCGCAAGAGAGGTTGCTATTATTGAAGAGCCTATCGCAGCAGCTATCGGTGCAGGTATTGATATTTCAAGACCATGCGGTAATATGATTGTTGATATCGGTGGTGGTACAACTGATATCGCTGTTATCTCTTTAGGAGGAACTGTTGTAAGTACTTCTATTAAGATTGCCGGAGATGATTTTGATGAAGCTATCGTAAGATACATGAGAAAGAAGCATAATCTTCTTATTGGTGAAAGAACTGCAGAAGATATTAAGATAAAGGTTGGTTCTGCTTATCCTAAGGCAGAAGTCACAACTATGAATGTACGAGGAAGAAACCTTGTAACAGGTCTTCCTAAGACTGTAGAGGTAAGCTCAGAGGAGACAGAGGAAGCTTTAAGAGAGGCAACATCACAGATTGTTGAAGCTGTTCACAGCGTTCTTGAGAAGACTCCACCAGAACTTGCATCTGATATTGCAGACAGAGGAATCGTCCTTACAGGAGGCGGAAGTCTTCTTTCAGGACTTGAGGATTTAATTGAAGCCAAGACAGGAATTAATACTATGACAGCCGAAGATCCAATGACATGTGTTGCTATTGGTACAGGTAAGTTTATTGAGTTCCTTGCAGGCTACAGAGACGAAGTTAAGTAACCTGGAACATTTTTAATAACATTATTATGAATGTTTCTTAACATTCTGGCAGAATGGACAATTTTTATGCCGGAAGAATATATTATCAAGAAAGAGGCGGGCTATGGTAAAAGGGCTTTATACAGCGTACTCTGGCTTGACAGTTCAGCAGAAGAGACTGGATGTAGTGTCTAATAATCTGGCTAATGCAACTACCACAGGTTATAAGAAAGAAGGCCTTACGACACAGTCGTTTAAAGATGTTTATGGCATCAAAGTTAAAGATGAAACTGTGGGCTATATTAATCAGAATATCGGAACTCTGAATCTTGGAGCAAAGATAGGAGAATCCTTCAGAAGCTGGGATCAGGGTTCTTTCCAGAACACAGGCAATACATTTGACTTTGCGCTGAGTGGAAGTGGATTGTTTTCGATTTCTTTCACTAACAAAGCTGGAGAAACTTCAACGCTTTATACCAGGGACGGATCTTTCCAGATGAACCGTGAAGGTTATCTGGTAACCAAGGATGGTGATTTTGTATTGGGCGAGAATGGACCGATACAGTTACCTACAGACTTTGAAAAACTGACTGTAGAAGAGAGTGGCGAAATATATGCTGACGGACAGTATGTAGACAGATTTGCTCTTGTGGATTTTGAGAATTATGACTATGTTGAGGCATATGGCGAGAATCTTTACAGAGCTGTAGATGGCGCAACACAGACAGATGCTGCAGCAACAGTTAATCAGGGATATTTGGAGGCTTCCAATATTAATGTGGTAACAGAGATGGTAGATATGATATCTATTGCAAGAGATTTTGAAAGTAATCAGAAGATTATGAATACTATCGATGAGATGTTAGGAAAGATGGTATCTATATCTGAGATTTAGTAACAACTGTTAGGCATATACATATGGAGGACTGACGACATGATGAGATCATTGTGGACTGCTGCATCAGGAATGATGAGCCAGCAGACAAGCGTAGATACTATTGCCAACAATCTGGCAAATGTTAATACAGTAGGATATAAGCAGGAACAGACTCAATTTAAGTCTCTGCTTTACCAGAATCTTCAGGCGAAGACTACTTCTGCCAACGGAGAGAATAAACCTGTTGGAGCACAGGTAGGACTTGGTTCAAGAGTTTCAGCAGTAACATCAATATATACACAGGGTGCATTAAATGCAACCGACAGTACAACAGATTTTGCGATTAATGGAGATGGTTTTTTCGCAGTAAGAAATACTAATACTGACGAGACTGTGTATACAAGAAATGGACATTTTACATGGGCAACAGCTACAGAAGGCGTAATGCTTAGTACTTCGGAAGGATATCCTGTACTCAGCGCAGATGGCGCAGAGATAGTTCTTGGACAGGATGCTAACGGTGAGGATTATAAGACTAATCTTATTACTATTGATACAGACGGCAACCTTTTATATCCTGATGAGTCTAACAATCCGGCACCAATAGGTATTAAGATTGGTTTATATCAGTTTTCTAATCCTGCAGGACTTGATAAGATTGGTGGAAGCTACCTTTCAGAGACTGAGGCGTCAGGAACTGCACTTAACGAAGAGTATGATGCAGTTGGGAAGAAGAGTTCATTAAGACAGTCATATCTTGAGTCATCTAATGTTCAGGTTGCAACTGAGATGGTTAATCTTATTACAGCACAGAGAGCGTATGAGTTATGTTCTAAGGCTATAACAACATCTGATACAATGATGGAGCAGGCTAATAACCTTAAGAGATAAGCGGGGTGTAGTGTATGAGCGATTCTATTACGGGACTTAGCAGTACGAATTATTCAGATGTGTATGATTCTAAAGCGGGTTCTTTAACTAATAAACTTACAGATATTGATTATTCTAAGGCATCAGACGATGAACTTATGTCTGTATGCAAGGATTTTGAAAGTTATTTTGTTGAACAGGTTCTTAAGTCAATGGAGAAGATGGCTAAGATTGATTCAGAAGACGAGGATAGCAATCTTTTTACTTCTATGGCTGGAATTGGCGGAACAGAGGATACTTCACTTAATACTTTGGGAAGTTACTTTGGAGATGAGATGGTGTCATCTTATGCCAAGCTTATGACTGATTCTAATCATGGCAAAGGACTTGGAATAGCACAGACGCTTTATGAGCAGATGAAGAGAAATTATTCTACAGAGTCTATTCCTAAGGCAGATGAGCAGGAATAATATTTAACATAAAGGAGATAACAGATTGGATTACGAGTCTGTGAAATATGTAGAGGGCTTTGTGGAGAATATTATCTTCAGGAATGAAGACAATGGATATACGGTTTTTAATATTGTATATGATGATGAAGAAATCACCTGTGTTGGAGTGTTAAGCTATATCAACACAGGTGAATTTATTACCGCACAAGGCGAATTTGTTAAGCATGCAGTTTACTACATGCAGTTTAAAGTCACATCTTATGAGTTCAGGGCGCCGGATGATGCTGCATCCGTAAGGCGTTATCTAAGCTCTGGGGCAATCAAGGGTATCGGCGAGAAGATGGCTGAACGAATAGTTAAGACATTTGGCGATGATACATTCAGGATTATGGAAGAAGAACCGGAGCGTCTGGCTGAGATTAAAGGAATAAGCATGTCTAAAGCTATGGATATAGCAAACCAGCTTATTGACAAGAAAGACATCAGAAAAGCAATGATGTTTCTTCAGCGTTATGGAATCCAGATGAATCTTGCCAACAAAATATTTAAGCGTTATGGAAACGACATTTATAACATTCTTGAACAGAATCCGTACAGGCTTGCTGATGACATAGAGGGTGTCGGTTTTAGGACGGCTGATGAGATTGCTTCGCGTGCCGGAATCAAGATTGATTCTGAATTCAGGATTAAGAGCGGAATATTTTATGTGCTTAACCAGGCGACAATGCAGGGACACACATATCTTCCGTATGATAAGCTTGTGCGTCAGGTCAACGAACTGCTTTTGATTGATGTCCAGGACTATGACAAATACCTTATGGACCTGACAATGGATAAGAAGATAGTTGTCAAGGTTAAGGACAATGTAAAATGTGTCTATGCCCGTATGTATTACAACATGGAAGCAAATGTTGCAGCTATGCTTAATAATCTTGATGTCCAGATTGAGGAAGACCAGAAATTCATAGATGACAGGATTGCAAGGATTGAGGATAAAGAAGGAATAACTCTTGATGATATCCAGAAAGAGGCTGTTGCGAAAGCAGTAAGAAACGGGCTTGTTATTGTTACTGGCGGTCCGGGAACCGGTAAGACTACAACTATTAATACAATAATCAAATATTTTGAGCTGGAAGGTCTGGAAATCAGGCTGGCAGCGCCTACGGGACGTGCAGCCAAGAGAATGACTGAGGCGTGCGGTTATGAAGCACAGACTATCCACAGAATGTTAGAGATAAGCGGCGGCGTGCCGGATGGTGACAGAAAGTCGGCAGCAGGTCTGTCTATGTTCTTTGAGAGAAATGAAGATAATCCGCTTGAGGCTGATGTTATTATTGTTGATGAGATGTCGATGGTAGACATAAGCATTATGAATTCACTTCTTAAAGCTGTTTCGATTGGAACGAAACTGATTCTTGTAGGTGATGTGGATCAGCTTCCAAGTGTAGGTCCGGGAAATGTACTTAAAGACATTATAGAATCCGGATGTTTTCCGGTTGTTAAGTTGGAGAGGATATTCAGACAGGCGGCACAGAGCGAGATTATTATTAATGCCCATAAGATAAACAGGGGTGAGGAGGTAGTACTTAACAAGTACAGCAAGGATTTTCTCTTTGTTCACAGAAACGGTGCAGACAATATAATAAATGCGATGAAAACGCTTATTAAGGACAAACTTCCGGACTATGTAGGTGCCGATGTGTATGACCTTCAGATTCTTACTCCATCGCGAAAATCCAATGTCGGGGTGGAACGTCTTAATAAGATTATGCAGGATTTTCTTAATCCGGCTGATGCTATCAAGCAGGAAAGACAGGTCGGTGATGTTACTTTCCGTGAAGGTGATAAGGTTATGCAGATTAAGAATGATTATCAGCTTGCATGGGAAAAACGAAGCAGATACGGTATTCCAACAGAACAGGGAACGGGCGCTTTTAACGGGGATACCGGAGTTATAGAGAGAATAAGCACATTTGATGAGAATGTAACTGTGAAATTCGAAGATGGCAGATTCGTTACTTATGAATTCTCACAGCTTGATGAGCTTGAACTTGCGTATGCGATTACGGTTCACAAATCACAGGGAAGTGAGTACCCGGCGGTTATTATTCCGATGTCGCAGGGGCCAAGAATGCTGATGAACAGGAATATTCTGTATACGGCAGTTACAAGAGCAAGAAAATGTGTGTGCCTCGTTGGGGAAGAGGAGATATTCAGGCTTATGGCTGACAATGTATCAGAGTCAAAACGATATTCTTCACTCACAGACAGGATTGAAGAAATCAGACATATTGAAGATTTCGGACAATGATAATTGATATGTTTATATGTGATAATGATGATAATAATGGGGGATTATGGATTATAAGAAGGTATTGATGGAGGCAGTTAATGCGGTACTTCCACCAGCGTGTCCTATGTGTGGAAAGCCGGCACCTTTTGTTGGAGGGATAAGGGCAGATATATGTGGAAGCTGCATGCATAATATAAATTATGTAAGCGAGCCTGCCTGTTTAAAATGTGGTAAGCCGGTGAAAGATGAAGAAACGGAATACTGCAGTGACTGCAGCAGGCAGAAGCATGTATATGACCAGGCATGTGCGTTGTATGAATATTCTAAGAATGTCAGGGAATCAATATACAGATTTAAATATTATAACAAGCAGGAATATGCAGGAATATATGCGAAGCAGATGGCGGACAGATGTGGCAGGATGATACGCATGTGGTCGCCGGATGTGATAATTCCTGTTCCGATTCATATTTCGAAATATAAGGAGCGTGGGTTTAACCAGGCTGGGCTTATTGCACAGGCACTTGGAAGAGCCATGCAGATTCCGGTAGATGAGGAATATCTCGTGAGGATTGTTAAGACTCAGCCCATGAAGGAGCTAAGTAATCGGGAAAGAATTAAAAATCTGCAAAATGCTTTTCAAGTAAGAGGAAAAGTTGTAAGATATAGAAAAGTATTAATCGTGGACGACATATATACAACAGGAGCAACATTTGATGCATGCGCAGCAGTACTTAAAGATGCAGGAGTATCGCAGGTATATGGCATAAGCCTGTGCGTGGGAGATGGATTTTAAAGTATGAGCTGCTTTAGTAACTGGACCTGTTAACGAGATTGATAAAGAGAATTAACAAGGAGAAGCTATGGAAGTTAAGAATTGTAAGAACTGTGGAAGATTATATAATTATATAGGCGGTGTGTACAGACTTTGTCCTGAATGCATGAGAAAGCTTGAAGAAAAGTTTCAGGAGGTTAAAGATTATATAGAGGATAATCCAAGGGCTGATATGAGAGAAATATCTGAGAAGTGCGATGTCAGTACAAGACAGATTGAACAGTGGATAAGAGAAGAAAGATTATCGTTCAGTGATGATTCACCTATTGGTATTGCATGCGAAGTATGCGGAGCTACCATAAGAACCGGAAGATACTGTGAGAGATGTAAGAACGATTTAGCTAACAGACTGGGAGGCATGTACGGAAGCAGATCTTCAACCGTTGATGCTGATAAGATAAGAGAGAGAAGAGAAAAGGCAAGGATGAGGTTCCTTGATAAATAATAAGCATTTTTTCAAAACGGGTATAAAGTATTTGCGGAAACTGTCCGATATCTTACACATGAAGCAAGAGAGTATCTGCTTTAATTAATGGAAAGTGAGGCGGTTAATATGCGCATAGATGCTTATAATGCTGTTAATCAGATATATCAGACCAGCCAGATTTCTAAAGCTAAGACAGCAGCTAAGACATCATCGGTTAGTGACAAGTTTGAGATTTCTGACACAGCCAAGACATATCAGACAGCCAGGACAGCAGTAAGTAAGGCTTCTGATGTTCGAGAAGACAAGATTGCTGATATTAAGGCACGTATGGCAGCAGGAACTTACAACATCAGTTCAGAAGCTGTTGCAGATAAGATTCTGAACAACATTTCAACATTAACATTTTAGTGGGGTTTTATTAGATGGCAAGTTTGATAGATTCTTTGATTAATATAATGAATGATGAGAACAGACAGTATACTGAGCTTTTGGACTTGTCTAATAATAAGACTACTGCTATTGTTAAGGGAGATGTCGGACAGCTTCAGGAGATATTTGGTAAGGAGCAGAAGCTTATTGATATTCTTAACAGACTGGAGATGGAGAGACAGTCATGTGTTGCAGATATATGTAAGATTCTGCATCTGTCAGCAGCGGAGGTTAAGGTGAGTCAGATAGTAAGACTGTTAGAAAAGAAGCAGGCAGAGCATGATGCTTTAGAACAGTCGTATCTGAGTCTTAAGAAAACTGTAAACCAGCTTACGCAGGTTAATGATAATAACAGGCTGCTGCTTAAGGAATCAATGGATATGATTGATTTTGAGATTAATCTTGCGAAGAATGCAAGTATGGCTCCACAGACGGCTAACTATGGAAAGGGAGCGTATGAGGAGACAGGTGGCATGGGAAGCACAAGCTTTGATGCCAGGCAGTAATATTCTGATGGCATATCAGGATGCCACGGATATAAGACAATATGAATAATATCACGGATGATTTATTGTGAGATGGGGTTGTCCGTGTTGGATTGAAAGCCACATTTTTACTAAGGAAATGTGGCTTTTTTAGTCTCTGGGGTGTTTTGTTTTAAAAAAATGACGATATACATATAAGATTATGAATTAAGTAAGAAAGAGGTGACCTTATGGCTAATGGAATGGCAGGATTGTTTGTTGGAGCAAGCGGTTTGAAAACAGCTCAGACAGCGCTCAACACAACAGCACACAATCTGTCTAATATTAACACAACCGGATATACAAGACAGCAGGTTACTTTCTCTGATACTACATATGTCAATGTCAACAGCAAGGACAAAGTAAGTTATGCAAGCTATGGACTTGGTGTTGCAATATCTGAGGTAAGAAGAATAAGAGATCAGTATATTGACCTGGCATACAGGAATGAAAATTCAAGACTCGGATTCTATGAAAGCCAGTATAATGCTGTTCAGGAGATAGAAGATCAGTTTGGTGAGATGCAGGGTGTAACTTATGAGTCATATCTTACCAATCTGTATGATTCAATTAATGAACTTGCCAAGAATCCGACAAGTACAGTTGCAAGGTCATCACTTATCCAGAATGCGACTGCATTTATAGAGAAATCAGAAAATGTGTATAAGGGGCTCAGGGATTACCAGACAACTCTTAATACACAGGTTAGTAATATGGTTAATAAGATTAATGATCTTGCAGGCCAGATATATAAGCTTAATAAGAGTATTGCCAAGGTGGAAGCACCGGGTATTGAGAAAGCTAATGATTTAAGAGACCAGAGAGATGCGGCAATAGATGAACTCAGCAAATATATAGATATTACCTATTATGAATCAGAGAATAAGGAAACTATTATTAATGCAGCCGGAGTTCCTCTTGTAACATCAGGCGAACTTACAGCTATGAGTACAAGAGTTGTCGAGGGAACAACACTTGTTATTCCCACATGGCCATCGTATGAAAGAGATGTTTATGAAGATGGCAAGCTGGCGTCTAATGCTGATGATACAGATAAGGGACAGCTTAAGGGACTTATTATTGCAAGAGGCAATATGGTTGTAGATTATACAGTGGTTCCGGTTGCACCTGACAGCAATGATTATGACATGAGTACTGAGGAAGGCCGTACAGCATATCAGCAGGCCTATAATGAATATGCAAAGCAGCAGGAATACTACAATACATATGTAGAGCCTTCAGCAATTCTTAGCGCTATGGCGGGATTCGATAAGCTTGTTAATGGAATTGTTGAAAGAATCAACGGAATCTTGTGTCCGGAGAAAACTGAGACAAGGAATAATCCTTATCTTAATGCAGATGGAAGTGAGATTCAGGCAGATACATACATATATAATTCAGTTGATAAGGCGGTTCTTTATGACAGATACGGAAGAGAGGTTACCGGAACTGATAACGGTGATGGTACTTACAGCTATGCATCTGGTGAGAAATTATACGAGAGTGTAGGCGGAGCAGCGGTTCCGGTTGATTCATATGAGTATCTTATGCTTGACATGGACAAGACTGGATACGGTATGGATGACAATAAGACTGTTGGTACAGAACTGTTTTCAAGAATTGGAACAGACAGATATATTAAGACTACAGGTGATAATGGAGAGACAATCTATCTTAGAAACAATCTTAACGAGACAGATTATGAATCATTATATAAGCTTGGCAATCTGAAGATTAATCCTGAAGCAGCACAGAATGTAGGAAAGATTCCACTTTCTACTGTACAGGGTAAGGAAGATTTTGACAGAGCCAAGGAACTCGTGGATATATGGGATGAGAAATTCGCTTCCCTTAACCCGGACATGTATGCGAAGTCGGATTACATGTCATTCTACAATAATTATATTGGTGAATATGCCACTATGGGTAAGGCACTTTATAATTATGTAGGTAACCAGACAACGATGGTTGATGGTTATGATAACCAGAGACTACAGTCAGAGGGTGTATCCTCTGATGAAGAGTTAGAGAAGATGATAAAGTATCAGCAGGCATATAATGCAGCATCGAGATATGTCAATGTAGTAAGCGAAATGCTGGAACATCTCGTTACTTCACTTGGACGTATATAAATGCTGATTAATACAGGAGGATAATATGGCATCAACATTTTTTGGATTAACAATTGCATATACAGGATTGCAGGCGGCGCAGACCTCTATAAATGTTACATCACATAATCTTGCTAATATCAATAACCAGTCATATACGAAAGAAACAGCATCAATTAAGGCTGGTGAGGCATTACGTTCATATGCTAAATATGGAACACTTGGTGCAGGAGTTATCGTTGATGCAATTAATCAGACGAGAGATTCTTACTATGATGAGAAGTACAGAAATAATTATACTAATTATGGACAGTACAATGTTAAGGATACATACATGTCACAGATACAGAATTATCTCAATGAGTTCACACTTAAGGGATATTCAACAGAGTATGAGAATTTCTTTGCAGCACTTAACCAGCTTGATCTTACGCCGGCTGATACATCCGCAAAGAACCAGCTTATCAATAATGCAAAGAGCATGACAGATTATTTTAATACTCTGGCTACTAATTTAAGGAATGTTCAGATAGACGCTAATAATGAGATTAAAGATACTGTTAACCAGATTAATTCTCTGGCACAGAGCATTTCTTCTCTTAATAAGCAGATTAACCAGATTCAGGCTAATTATGGCAATGCCAACGATCTTAAGGATCAGAGAAATGCTTTAATTGATGATCTTTCCAAGCTGGTTAATATATCAGTAAGTGAGACAGATATTGGCAATAACCTTACAGACCTTCAGATTACAATTAATGGTAATTCGCTTGTTAATGGCTATAATTACCATACTCTTCAGACTGTTTCAAGAGATGAGCCAAGAAATGTATCAGATGCGGCAGGTCTGTATGACATACAGTGGGAGACCGGACAGCCATTTAACATATACAGCACTTCATTAGGCGGAGAGTTAAAGGGACTTATTGATATAAGAGACGGCTGCAATGGTGAGATTGAAAAATATGCCACAACAACTGACGATGATGGCAATGAAACATATAAGACAGATGCAGAGGGTAATATCCTTACTGATACAGTAAGTAAGGTGGACAGCAATACTAATTATAAGGGAGTTCCTTATTATCAGGCACAGCTTAACCAGTTTATACAGACATTTGTATCATCAATCAATGAGATTCTTACAAAGGGTGTTACATCAGATGGCTCGGCAAGCGGAATTCCGCTTTTTGTAATGTCAGATGGAAGCAAGGCTCTTACAGCGTCAAGTGTAACAGTTAATCGGAATCTTATTGATAACGCCGACCTTCTTGCTACCAAGTACAAGGAAAGCGATGGAGAAGCCAATACAAGCCTGATTGTAGACCTTATCAATTCTAAAGATGCTAAGATATATGACGGAGGTACGGGAACATATTTCCTCGAAAGTATTGTCAGTGATATGTCAATAGATGCAAGTAAGGCAATTAATTTTACAAAGAATTACAACAATCTTAAGACAACTATACAGAACCAGCGATTATCTGTAATGGGTGTTGATACAGATGAAGAAGCCATGGATCTTGTAAAGTTCCAGCAGGCATATAATTTAAGTTCGAAGATGATGACTGTCATGAATCAGTTATATGACAGACTTATTAATAATACAGGTGTATAAAACAGGAAAAGAATTCTTCTCCTCACCATAGGGGCGGTTTTTGACTCGCGATATAAGGAGGCACAATATGCGTATTACTAACCAGATGATGGTAAACAGCTCAATATCCAATATTCAGGGAAATAAGAGCCAGCTTAATGATTTAAGTACACAGCTCTCAACACAGAAAAAGATTAATAAGCCTTCTGATGACCCTATTATAGCCATCAGGGCATTGAGACTGCGTTCAAGTCTTGATGAGGTAACACAGTATCTTGGAAAGAATATTCCTGATGCATCATCATGGTTAAGTGTAACTCATGATGCATTAGACGAAAGCAACAAGATTATACAGGATCTGTATAATTACTGTGTGCAGGGCTCTACGGATTCATATTCAGAATCTGAGCGTAACACTCTTGCTGAAAGTCTTAACAAGCTGGTGGAAGCTTATTATGAGCAGGGAAATGTTGATTATGCCGGAAGATATGTATTTACAGGACATGCTACAGATAAGCCTCTGACATACCAGTCAGATGAAACTGCTAAAGATGTTGATTATACAATTACACAGAACTTTACAAGGGAGGATTTATCTAATAAGACAGCATACACTAATGCATATACTAATGACGATATTATCAATCTTAATGTAAAGACAGACGCTAACGGAAATATAATCACACCTAATATAACAGATGTACACAGAATCCAGCTTGCATATGACGAGATTAACGGAAAAACATTTTCAATGAGCATGGGAGATAATAATTCTGCCAATATAACTATTGCTGATGATGGGAGTGTTACTGTAGATGGAGGACTTACTGTTCCGGTAACTGATGCAGACGGTAATACAGCTGATACAGCTGTAAATGTGGTTACAACGACAGATCCTAATTATGTTCCGGGAGAGAATGAGATTGCAATTAACTCAACAACAGGCGAGCTTCTTCTTGGTGAGAATGTATACAAGTCAGTGTATGCTGATAATGCATTTTCAGTGACATACGAGAAGAGCAATTTTATAAAGGGTGACATTGACCCGACAATGTATTTTAACTGTGTTGATAATAATACAGGAATTGAGTACAACAAGCAGAGTGAGGATATTGAATATATCATTAATTTTTCACAGAAGATTAAGGTTAATACAGAAGCTGATGAAGCTTTCAATATATATCTTGGAAGAAATGTTGATGACCTTGTCAATGCGGTACAGAATGTCCTTGATATTAATGACCAGATATCAAAGATTGAGTCTATGCAGAAGGAAGGACAGTACAGCGATGAGGCTTCACAGAAGAAGTTAAGTGATATTATGGAAGGCCTTACAAAGCAGAGAGATTTTGCAAAATCTAAGATGAAAGATGCTTTTGAAGCGGGAATCGGTCAGATGCAGGGCTATCAGGAGCAGGTATCTAATGCGAAGGCTGATGTAGGAAACAGACAGATAAGACTGGATCTTACGAAGACACGACTTACAGAACAGAAGACTAATTTCACTGATCTTAAGTCTCAGAATGAAGACATTGATCTGGAAGAGATTGTTGTTACATATACATCAGCACAGCTTGTATATCAGGCAGCATTATCAGCTGCGAGCAAGGTTGTTCAGCAGACACTGCTTGATTTCCTTGGGTAGCCAGCATAAGAGAGGAATACAGTGAGGCAGGCTGAGAGTTAAGCTGTATAAACAGCATTGACAGATAAAGGATAGAATTAAGATTTGGAGGTTTGACATGAAAGTACAGACTAAATGGTTTGGAGAGATTGAAGTTAGTGATGATAAAATCATCACATTTGACAAGGGAATTATTGGATTTGAGGACTGGAAGAAGTATACTCTTGTGTATGATGCAGAGAAAGAGGAGAATATATCAATTATATGGCTTCAGGCGATTGATGAGCCAACACTTGCACTTCCTGTCATGAAGCCGGAATTCGTGTATGAGACATATGATCCTGTTGTTGAGGATGAGCTTCTTAAATCTCTTGGAGACGATATACAGGATGATAATATCAGAGTGTACTGTGCGCTTACGGTACCACAGGATATTACTAAGATGACAATTAATCTTAAAGCTCCTATCATTGTTGATTTTGATACAATGAAAGGAATACAGCTTATAGCAGATAATTCTGAATATCAGGTAAGATATCCTATATACGATATTCTAAAGAAGGAGGAGAACTAATATGCTCGCATTATCAAGAAAGAAAGACGAAGCAATCATTATTAACGATGATATTGAGATTACTATAATTGAAATCAAGGGCGATCAGGTAAAGCTTGGCATATCAGCTCCTAAGTCAGTACCTATATATCGTAAGGAAGTGTATGCACAGATACTTGATTCTAATAAGGAAGCAGCAAGTTCGGTTGATGTTAAGTCTCTTAACCAGTTATTTAAGAAATGATTTGTTTTATTTGTGTATAATTTTTCCCAAAGGGTTAAATTTTACTTAACATTTTCCGATATATGCAGTACAACATGAATGTAACTACAGGATAAAGTTTTGTTTTCACACGGAGGTGGAATTGTATCATGGGAATGGAAGTTAATGGAGTAGCGGCAGCGTCAAGCTACCAGAGCCAGAATTCACAGGCTGCTAAGCCGGTATCACAGGTAAGCAGTGTTACATCAGCTACAGATAAGAGCAATGCGGTTGTTGTTGATTCAGCGAAGTCAGCAGCATCTAATGCAGCAGTTTCTGTAGGACAGGCATCAGACAGTGAGAAGAATGGCAACAACGCTAATGACAATGACAAGGCAAAGAAGCAGGCTGAATCTATGGCTGATGTTAAGGATATAAGGAAAGTCCTTAACAACAATACAATTGCAGAATTCGGCTACAATGAACCAACTAACAGAATCACAATTAAGATTAAAGATAAAGATACAGACGAAGTTATTAAAGAGATACCTTCAGAGAAAGCTCTTGAGATGCTTGCTAAGGCATGGGAGCTTGCAGGTATCATGGTAGATGAGAGGAGATAAGCTATGGCAATAAGACTATCTGGTATGGTATCGGGTATGGATACAGAATCACTTGTTTCAGCACTCGTATCATCATATAAGTTAAAGAAGGATAATCTTGTTAAAGCACAGACTAAGCTTTCATGGAAGCAGGAAAAGTGGAAGACCATGAATACAAGTATATATGGTTTCTACTCAGGAAAGCTTTCAAGTGCAAGATTTTCTACAAGTTATAATCTGAAGACATCAACAGTGTCTAATGATAAGTATGCCAAGGTTTCTGCAAGTTCATCTGCGGTAAGCGGAACACAGAGACTTAAGGTTAATCATCTTGCAGCTACAGGATATCTTACAGGTGGTAAGATTACTGCTACTGATAAAAGTAAGGTGACAGGCTCAACTAAGTTATCTGATATAATAGGAACTAAGGATGGTTCAATAAGTGTAAAGACGAGTTCTGGAATAAAGAGCATTGATATCACAGAGGATATGAATGTAAGCCAGTTTACAGCTAAATTAAAAGAAGCCGGACTTAATGCTAATTTTGATGACAATAATGGACGTTTCTTTATAAGTGCGAAGGAATCGGGCAAGGATAATGACTTCTCACTCACAGCCAATGATGCTAATGGACTTAATGCATTGAAAGCGTTAGGAATATATACTGTTAATGACACTGACAAGGCTGAGTACATTAGGCTTGCTGCATTGAAAGAGGGCACTGATGCTTATAATACAGAGCTTGAGAGCATGTATACCAAGGCTACTGCCAAGGATACAGCGAAGAGTTATGCTGATAAGTACAATGCAGCCAAGGAGAAGCTTGATGCACTGGCAGCAGATGATACATGGGATCATTCATATACATTAGATGAATATGTGGCAAAGCTTAAGACAGAGACACCAGATTTGCTTAATGCTTATGATAAGTATAAGAAGGAAAAGGTGGATTCAGAGGGCAATACAGTTAAAGATTCTGATGGCAATGTTGTGTACGAATATGACACAGAGGCTATGGAAAAAGATGGTGTCAAGGAAGAGTATGAGGCAGCGGTAAAGAAAAAAGCGTCTAATGAATCACTGATTAAGGTGTATGATGATAATTCCAAGGTTATAGAGGATACTAAGGATTATGTAACAATCGGTGATGATGGTAAGGCTGTAGCGAATGAGACTAATGAGAAGGTAGTACAGGAAGTAAGCGATACTAATGCAGACAGACAGGCTAAAGCTAAGGCATTACTTGATTCTAAAATTGCCATGGCCAAGACAGCAGCTAATGATATAGATAAGACAGCTTCTTCAGATACAACTAAAGCAGTAAGAATCACAGGTCAGGATTCAGAGATTGTACTTAATGGTGCTACATTTACGAATAATACTAATAATTATTCAATTAATGGTCTTACTATACAGGCATTGAATGTAACAGGTACTGATGAGGTGACTATTACAACAGATACAGATGTTGATGGCATATATGATATGATTAAGGGTTTCCTTAAGGATTATAATGACCTTGTCAAGTCTGTAGATGTTGCCTACAATGCGGCAAGTTCTAAGGGTTATGAGCCTCTTACAAGTGATGAGAAAGATGCAATGTCTGATGATGAGGTTAAGAAGTGGGAAGAAAAGATTAAGGATTCACTTCTTAGAAAAGATTCAACACTTGGAAGTGTTCTTGATACTATGAAGAATGATATGGCAAAATCATTCAAGGTGGGAGATAAGTCATATTCACTTTCTAGTTTTGGAATAGCTACACTTGGATATTTTAATTCTCCAGAGAATGAGACTGGTGTGTACCATATAGACGGGAATAAGGATGATACATATACATCGGCTAATACCGATAAGCTTAAGTCAATGATAGCAAGTGATCCAGATACAGTTATTACATTCTTTTCACAGCTCGCATCACAGCTTTATAAAGATCTTGGCAGTAAGATGACAGCATCGTCGACAAGCAGTGCTTACACTATATATAATGATAAGCAGATGAATACTCAGTATTCAGAATATAATACAAAGATATCTGAGGCAGAGGATAAGGTTACAACATGGGAGGATTATTATTATAGCAAGTTCTCAGCCATGGAATCAGCCCTTGCTAAGATGAATGCACAGTCGTCATCATTAACAGGTCTTTTTAGCTGATATCTATTAACAATCACATAAGCATGGAAGCTTGTGGGGGAATGAGGAAAGTATGGCATTTAATCAGAATATAGCGCAGGAATACAACAGGAATAAGATTCTTACAGCGAGTCCTGCAGAACTTACACTTATGCTTTATGAAGGGGCAATTAAATTCTGTAATATTGCGATAGTTGCTATTGAGAAGAAAGATTACGAGAAAGCCAATATTAATATTAAGAAGGCTGAAAATATAATCACAGAATTTAAGGTTACTCTTAATCATAAATATGCTGTTGCAGAGGACTTTGAGAAGATATATGATTATATATATTCTCTTCTTGTAGAAGCTAATATAAGTAAGGATATAGAAGTGCTTAACAGAGCATTAGATGAAATCAGAGGTATGAGGGATACCTGGAAAGAAGTTATGAAACGTGCAAAAAGCACTAACCAGTAGGAGAAAATTATGACTACTAATTATCTTCAGATGATGATAGACAGCCTTAACAAGAAAAAGAAGATTCTTACAAGAATTGTAGAACTCAATGAAGAACAGGATGCTATACTTTCAGAGACTGTTCTTGATGATGAAGCATTTGATTCTAACATGAAAGCAAAGGGCGACTGTATAGATGGACTTGACAGGCTTGATGAGGGATTTCAGGCACTCTTTAACAGAGTAAGAGATGAAATCAATAACAATAAGGCTATGTACACAGAAGAGATAGCTGTTATGAAAAAGCTTATAACAGAAGTTACAGAGCTTGGAGCTAAGATAGAGGTTCAGGAAGCACGCAACAAAGTCAAGGTAGAGGCAATGTTTCGCAGAGAGCGTCAGGAGCATAAGGAAGCTAAGAGGAGTGCATCAATGGCAAAGTCATATTATCAGAATATGAGCAAGGTGAGCAATGAACCACAGTTTATGGACACCAAGCAATAATTATTAAAAAAGTTATATTACGGACTAAAGTTTTAGGACTAAGGTCCGATATATAAAGTACAAGGGAACGGAACGTTTCCTGTAAACCATAACCAGATGCAGCAAGGATGCTGTATCACAATATAATTTCAAGGAGGAAAATATTATGGTAGTACAACACAATTTATCAGCAATGAACACAAACAGACAGATGGGTGTAGTTACAAGCGCACTTCAGAAGTCAACAGAGAAGTTATCATCAGGTTACAAGATTAACCGTGCTGGAGATGACGCAGCTGGTCTTTCAATCTCAGAGAAGATGAGAAGCCAGATCAGAGGTCTTAACAAGGCATCTGATAATGCTCAGGATGGTATCTCACTTATTCAGGTAGCTGAAGGTGCTCTTAATGAGACACATTCAATCCTTCAGAGAATGAATGAGCTTGCAACACAGGCAGCTAATGATACTAACACATCAGTTGACAGACAGTCTATCAAGGATGAGATTGAACAGTTAAATGAAGAACTTGACAGAATCTCAACAACAACACAGTTCAATAAGCAGGACTTATTAACAGGTGGATTTTCAGGAAAGCTTCAGGTTGGTGCTCTTAAAGGACAGACAATGGATGTTAAGATTAGTCTTGCAGTATCAGCAAAGGGCTTAAAGGTTAGCGCTGTAGAGGTAAGTACTAATGCTAAGGCAGGTGCTGCAATGCAGTCTATTCAGGATGCTATTGAATCAGTATCTAAGCAGAGATCAAAGCTTGGTGCTATCCAGAACAGACTTGAGCACACAATCAATAACCTTGATACTAATGCTGAGAATACACAGGCTGCTGAATCACGTATCCGTGATACAGATATGGCTGATGAGATGGTACAGTACAGCAAGAATAACATCCTTTCACAGGCTGGACAGTCTATGCTTGCACAGGCTAATCAGCAGACACAGGGTGTACTTTCACTTCTCGGTTAATAATTATTACTACTATAAGCAGAAGAGCTGGTGCTTGCACCAGCTCTTTTTGTTTATAGCCGTATGAAACAATATACTGCTAGGAGAATATACTTATGGAGTTTGACAAGAACTATTTTGAAGCTGAAGTAAGAGAAGGATTTTATGTAACTTCGGATATAAAGCATGCATGGGCTGCACAGCTTGAGGTGCTTAGTGATGTAGATAAGGCATGCAGAGAGAATGGAATACAGTATTTTGCAGAATGGGGAACGCTTCTTGGCGCTATAAGACATCATGGATTCATACCATGGGATGACGATATGGATATATGTATGAGAAGGCCAGACTATAACAGATACTTAAAAGTTGCAAAGGATATTATGCCAGAGGGCTATGAGATATTCGACATGAATACGGATGCAGATAATGATAATGCGATAGCGAGAATTATTAACGGACGAAATATTAATTGTGACGGGATTCACCTTGAAAAATTTCATGGATTTCCATATGTTGCAGGAATAGATATATTTCCACTTGATTATATAGCTGCAGATGAAGAAGATGATAAGTTTCAGTGTGATTTAATAGATATAGTATGGACAGTCGAAAAACTGGCGAGAAATATTGAAAATAAATGTAATGAAATTAATTTGGAAAAAGCTCCGGCAGAATTGGAATTGCGCTTAAGTCAGGTGGAAGAGTTGTGCGGAGTAACAGTAGATAGAAATAAGAGTATAGCACAGCAGCTTCTTATATTGGTTGATAAGCTGAGCGGGTTATATACGGAAAAGGAAGCTGACTATATTACGCTTATGCATGTGTGGCTTGGAAATAAGAATTATAAGTTTCCTAAAGAATATTACAGAAAAGAGATAAGAGTACCATTCGAAAATACAGAGATACCAGTGCCTGTTGAATATGATGCCATATTAAAGATAAAATACGGTGATTATATGATACCAGTTCATAACTGGGATACACATGAATATCCTTTTTTTGTTAAACAGAAAAAACACTGTATAGATGAAGGCACTCAATTTAATGATTATAAAGATACATATAATGATTATATACAGTATAAAGAGCAAAACAGTGCAATGAGGAAAGCAAAAAAGATAATTAAAGATTTTAATGGAGATACTCATAAGACAGTGCTCTTTTTATCATATAAAGCAGAGAACTGGAATACGATGGACAATATATATAAGAAATATTGTCAAGAAAAGGATATTAAAGTTATAGTTCAGTGCGTTCCATATTATTATAAAAATATTGATGGGACTTTTGAGAAATATATAGATGGCGGAATGTATCCGGAATATGTTACAATTACACCAATAGAAGATTACAATTATGTGAATGAGAATCCGGATGTAATTGTATTCCAGTATCCGTATGATAATTATAATTCAGCGGGAACAACAGATCCGGTGTTTTATTCATATAATCTTGCATCACATACACAGAAACTTATATATATTCCATATTTCAGAACAGATGAAATAGATGAGAATGATATGAGAGCATATACTAACATGGATGCGTATGTAACAATGCCAGGAGTTGTATACGCAGATAAAGTTATAGTACAGTCAGAAGAAATAAGAAAGCTGTATATTAAAAAACTTACAGACTTTTTTGGAGAAGAATCAGAGGATGAATGGGAAGATAAGATAGAAGCGGAAGATATTGGAGGAATTTAACTTATGAAGAAGGTAATAACCTATGGGACATATGATTTATTTCATGAAGGACATTACAAGCTTTTACAGAGAGCAAAGGCATTAGGAGATTACCTTATAGTAGGTGTTACTACAGAACATTTTGATGAGGCACGAGGTAAGGTTAATGTAGTTGATTCTATAATGGACAGAATCGAGAATGTCAGGAAAACAGGGTTTGCAGATGAAATTATTGTTGAGGACCATGATGGGCAGAAGATAGAGGATATCCAGCGCTATGGTGTTGATATATTTACCGTTGGTTCAGACTGGATTGGAACATTTGATTATCTTAAACAGTTCTGTGAGGTTGTATATCTAGAAAGAACACCAGATATATCATCAACTTTGGAGAGAAAGAATAAGTTTAAAATTGTTAATGTTGGAATTGTTGGAACAGGCAGAATTGCCCCGAGATTCATATCAGAAGCCAAGTATGTAAGTGGTATTAATATAGCATGTACATACAATCCTGAAAATCAGAAGGCGCAGGCATTCAGTAACAGACATGATATTCCTAATTATAGTGGAGAGTATGAGAAATTTCTTGAACAGGTAGATGCTGTGTATATAGCTTCACCGAATGAAACTCATTATGATTATGCCAGGAAGGCATTGGAAAATGGTAAACATGTATTATGTGAAAAACCGGCAGCGTTTACCAAAGCTGAAGCACAAAGCCTTTATCAGTATGCAATGGATAATAGACTTGTACTTATGGAGGCTGTTAAGACCGCTTATTGTCCGGGTTTCGGTCAGCTTATCAATATGGTGCAGTCAGGCAAGATAGGAAAAGTATGTGATGTTGAAGCATGCTTTACAAGACTTGCCAATATTGATTCAAGAGAGAGAACAGATGCAGCATATGGCGGAGCATTTCTTGAATTCGGAAGTTATACACTGCTTCCAATAATTAAGCTTCTTGGAACAGACTATAGGGACATACATTTTGATACAATATATGACGAGAATGGTGTTGACCTGTATACCAAGGTGTATATGTCATATGATAATGCCATGGCATTGTCGAAGAACGGAGTAGCTGTCAAGTCAGAAGGCCAGCTTGTTATTGCAGGTACGAAAGGATATATTCTTGCACCATCACCATGGTGGCTTACAAGAAGATTTGAAGTACATTACGAAGACTCATCAAGAGTTGAGGTGTATGAGCCAATATTTCAGGGAGATGGCTTCAGATATGAGATAAGTGATTTTGTATCTAAGATTAATGGAATAGATAAGAATGGATATAAGCTTACTGCCGAGGAAGCAATTGCGATGGCAGAAGTTACGGAAGCTTATATGAAGCAGAAAAGATAAGCAGGGCAGAGGAAATGTTATGATTAATATAAATATACAGGATAATCATATTAACATCGGAATAATAGGAACAGGTCGGATAGCAGCCAGATTTCTTGAGGAAAGTAGTTATGTTAGTGGTATAAATGTATCGGCGATATATAATCCACACCTTGAGAGTGTGTTATGGTTTGCAAAGAATAATAAGATTGATATAGATGGTCCGATGATTCTTACAGATGATATCGAGGTGTTCTTTGATTCAGTTGATGCGGTGTATATAGCAACACCACATGAGACACATACAGAGTATATCAGTACGGCTCTTAGAAGAGAAAAGCATGTGCTGTGTGAAAAACCAATTGGATTGAATAAATCGGACATAAAAGGAATGCTTGCCATTGCCAATGATAATAATCTGGTATGCATGGAAGCGATAAAAACAGCATATTGTGCCGGATTTCAACGGATTCTAGATATTGTTAAGAGTGGCACGATAGGAAAAGTAAGAGATGTTGAAGCTGCGTTTTCTAAGATAGGTGCGGCAGCAGGAAGAGAAATGTGGGGAGCGTCAGGAGGAAGCTTTACTGAGCTTGCAAGTTATTGTCTGCTTCCTGTTATGAAGCTGCTTGGCACAGATGTAAAAGATGTTCATACATATTCGGTAGAAAGCCCGCTTGGAACAGATTCGTACACTAAGATGATGATGACTTATGATGATGGTGTTGCTACGATAAAGACCGGTCTTGGGGTTAAGACGGAGGGCGAACTTATTGTGGCGGGGGATGATGGTTATATAAGAGTTCCATCACCATGGTGGCTTACTAAGAGAATAGAAGTTCATCATGAGAATCCTAATCAGGTTGAAGTGTATGAGGAAGAATTCGCTGGCGGTGGATTGCGATATGAAATAGAAGCATTTGTAAAATGTATTAACAATCCGGGAGTTGTAAAGAAGATAACTGATGAAGAAAGTATATGGCTTTCTGGTATGATGGAGCAATTTCTTGCAAACCGCGGAGAGGTTAAGCAGACTGTGGATACAGAAGCCTTAAAGAGAGTTGGTATATGGGCGCACAGAGGATGCAGCATGATGAATCCGGAGAATACACTTCTTGCGTTTAAAAAAGCGGCGGAATTAGAAGGCATTACCGGAATTGAATTTGATGTGCAGCTTACAAAAGATAATGAAATTGTGGTAATACATGATGAAAGAGTTGACAGAACCACAGATGGGACTGGCTATGTACAGGAATATACATTAAATGAACTGAAACAGTTATTTATAGCCGGTGATGATGAAATTCATAGAATTCCTACATTAAGGGAAACGTTTGAATTGCTTGCACCATATTGTAAGGGCAAAGGCCTTCATCTTAATATTGAGCTTAAGAATAGTGAAATAAGATATGAAGGCATGGAACAGAGGGTTATTGATATGGTTTCAGAGTTTAATCTGGAAGACTATGTTGTGTACTCATCATTTAATCATGATTCAATAGGTCTTATTAAGCAAATAAAAGCGGACGCAGAGGTGGCATATCTGGCAGGTGATTATCACAGGTGTATGGACGGTATCGGAAAATACGGTGGTATGACAATTCACCCGGCACAGTGGGGAATGCCTATCAACAAGGGTGACGTAGAGAATATAAGAAATGCCGGATTTTGTGTGCGTATGTGGAATGGAAGCGAGCCTTTGTATGGACAGCTCAGGACATTACCGGATATGGATTTAAGAGAATACTACAGACTTGGTGCAACGGATATATTTACTAATGTGCCGGAGAGATATTGTGAGAACAGGAGATAATTATGTTAGCAGGCGTACAGTTAAGTGACGGATTAAAGCTTGAAGCAATTGCAGATGGCGGATTTTCATATGCAGAAATACCTTATGAGATTATAGAAAAAGATGAACTCCCGACTTATAAGAAGAAAGATGGGGATTCACGGGTACTTAAGGTTTCAGGATTTTCATATCCTCTTGCAAAGCTGACTCCGGATAAGATGTATGAGCTTCTGGAAAATTGCAGGAGATATCAGGGAAATTATATAGTACTTGATACCATGAATTGTGAAGCAGGAATTCTTGAAAATGTTGTGGAAGAGTGTTCTATGATGATGACAGATTACAGGATTCCGGTATTCATAGAGAATGGCTGCAATGGAAGTGATGAAACCGGATATCTTAATAACGCATATTCTGATATATCTTCATTGAAATCAATTGCTGAATACTGTAACAGGCTGTGTGATACAGCTATAGTTGGTATATCTATAAATGTTGGATACAGTAATCTGCTTGCCAAGAATGTGAGAAGCCAGATTGACCAGTGCAGTGAATATCTTTGCATGATACATGCTAATGATAATGGCGGTGTGTACAATGAAAAACAGATGCCTTTTACATTTACAAGAGGAAGAGGAAATCTTATTACAGACTGGTATCATATTATTGGGGCGCTTATTAAGATTGAATTCTCAGGATGGATGATATTCGATAATAGCGGAACATTTGCAAGAGTCCCAGAGAAATTGCAGACACAATATGTGCGTATGTTACATGCAATTGTTAAAGAATGGCAGGGACAGTTTACATTTGTTGAAAGAGTGTTAAATAAGCCTGATAAAAAGCTTATTCTGTTCGGTGCAGGACAGATGTTATGGGATTATATGGATGTACTTGGCAATAAATTTCCTCCATATTTTGCAGTTGACAATGGAAAGATGCGATGGGGAACTAAGGTATGCGGGGTTGATGTAAAGGCTCCGTCAGCAATACTTGATGTTCCGGCACAAGAACGTAATGTTGTTATATGCTGTATGTATTATGATGCGATATCAGCGCAGCTTAAGGCTATGGGTGTTGAACACAGCGAGTTTCAGGACAGATATTTTGTATAGACATTTGGAGGAATGGAAATGGTAAAAGTAGGTGTACAGACTAAAGGAATTCTGCCAGAGATGGGAATTGAAGATGGCGTTGCAATAATTGCAGGGGAAGGATTTGAGATGGTTGATTTTAATCTTGATACATTTTTAAAGAATTCAGATGTCTATGGTGGAAAGATTAATAAATTTTTTGATGCGGATATTGAAGATATTCTTGCGTACTTTGGCGAGTATAAGAAGATGTTTAATAAATATGGAATTAAGCCGTCACAGATGCATGCTCCTTATCCTATGTATGTGCTGGGACGTGATGATATAAGCCAGTATATGCAGAATGTTGTAATACCAAAGAGCATTCAGATTGCGGGTTTTCTTGAGATTCCATGGGTAGTCATGCATCCGTTCAAGATGCAGTATAAGTACGGACTTGAGGCTGAACAGGCAATGAATGTACAATTTTTCTCATCTCTTATACCGGAGCTTAAGAAGCACAATGTCAGAATATGTGTAGAGAATCTCTATGAAAGTGTTGGAGGGCGAATAACAGAAGGCACATGTGCGGACCCGGACGACGCAATATTTTATGTTGATATGTTAAATATGATGGCAGGCGAGGAAAGGTTTGGCATATGTCTTGATACAGGACATATCCAGCTTGTACACAGACAGCCTGCAGATTATATCAGGAAAGTTGGCAGCCGTCTGAAGCTTTTACATATGCATGAAAATGATGCATATGGAGATCTTCACCAGATGCCTTATACATTTGGCAGCAGTCCTTTATGCGGTACTGACTGGGAGAGTTTTGCTGTGGCACTTGCTGAGATTGGATTTGACGGGACTTTAAGTTTTGAGACATTTCCTTGTATGAACAGCTTTCCATATGGAACAAAAGAAGAGGTGCTTCGGACTATACATGAGGTTGGAGAGTATATTAAGAGGAGAGTTGAGAGTGCGAGATAAGTATATTCGTGTAGATTAATGCGGAAAAATGCAAAATGTTCATGCAAAATAATGTTAAAAATAAAGAAAAATGCATTGATTTTTACATGAATGTTTATTATATTGTAATCAGAACCTTTGAGGAGGGTAGATTATGTATAGAAAAATTACAACTTTTCTGGAACAATGGAAAGAAAGTGAGCATCGAAAACCTCTGATATTACAGGGGGCAAGACAGGTGGGAAAGACATATTCTGTTCTGGAATTCGGACGTACACACTATGATAATGTGGTATATTTTAATTTTGAGACGAACCCTAAGCTTAATGAAACATTTGACGAGAATATTAGTCCAGATTATCTGATACCTATTTTATCTCATATTGCGGGACAAACAATAGTGAAGGAAAGAACCCTTATAGTTTTTGATGAGGTACAGCTTTGCGAAAGAGCATTGACTTCACTTAAATATTTCTGTGAGGATGAACCGGATTATCATATTATTGTTGCGGGAAGTCTGTTGGGCGTTGCAGTTAACAGAGCCAGATTTTCATTTCCTGTTGGAAAAGTGGATATGAAGACAATGTATCCTATGGATGTTGAGGAGTTTATGTTAGCTCTTGGAGAAGATGATCTGGTTTCAAGGATAAAAGACTGCTTTAATACAGATAAACCATTACCGTCAGCGCTACATGATGCGGCGATGAATATATATAGACAATATCTTATTGTGGGTGGTATGCCAGAGTGTGTCATGCAATATGCAGAAACAAAGGATTTTATATTAGTACGGCATACACAGGATACTATACTTGCAAGTTATCTTAATGATATGAGTAAGTATAATAATCTCAATGAAATTAAGAAGACAAGACTTGCATATGATAATATTACTGTACAGTTATCGAAAAAAAACACTCGCTTCCAGTATAAGCTTATAAAAAAAGGTGGGCGTGCGTCTGAGTTTGAAAATGCAATAGAATGGTTAAATTTATCAGGTATTGTGTCACAGGTATATAAAGTGGAACAAATAAAGAAACCACTTGAAAATTACCGGGACATTGATTCATTCAAAATATATGTGTCTGATATGGGATTGTTATGTGCCAAAAAAGATGTATCTGCTAATGATATTCTTTATATGGTTGATGAACTTAATGATTTTAAAGGTGGCATGACTGAAAATTATGTAAATGTCCAGCTTTCCATTAATGGTTATAACACATATTATTGGCAGTCAGAGCGTGGAGCAGAGATAGATTTTATTATACAGCGTGAAGGCAGACTTATACCAATAGAAGTGAAATCAGCAGATAATACAAGAGCAAAAAGTTTAAAAGTATACATGGATGCTTTCAAACCGGAGTATGCAATAAAACTGTCTTCTAAAAACTTTGGATATGAGGACAATAAAAAGATTGTACCTCTGTATGCTGCGTTTTGTATTTAGATTTGGTAAAGACAGGTTAAAAGGAGGGCATAGACAATGGGAATATATCTGAATCCGGGGAATGATGAATTTTATAATGCAGTTAAAAAATCTAAAATATATGTTGATAAAACAGAACTGTTAAGATTTACGAATTCAGTTTTGTCGGGTGAACATAGAAATATATGTGTAAGCCGTCCGCGTAGATTTGGAAAGTCTATGGCAGCAAATATGCTTGTTGCTTATTATTGCAAAAATTGTGATTCAAGAGGATTGTTTAGTGGTCTAAAGATAGCAGAAGATGAAACCTTTGAAAAACATCTTAATAAGTATAATTTAATTCACATAAATATGCAGCAGTTTGTCAGTAGGACAGAAAATATAAAAGAAATGCTGTCATTTATATCTAAAAAAGTTACAAGGGAACTAAAAAGAGAATTCAAGGATGTAGAATATTATGAAGAAGATCTTGTTTCAGTATTGGAAGAGATATATTCTCAGAAGAAAAGTAAATTTATATTCATTATAGACGAATGGGATTGTGTATTCAGGGTAGGGCAGGAGACGAATAGTTCATATAAATTATATCTTGATTATTTAAGAGATATGCTTAAGAATCAGCCATATGTAGCACTTGCATACATGACAGGAATATTGCCAATTAAAAAATATGGTGAACATTCAGCGTTGAATATGTTTGATGAGTATTCGATGACTAATCAGCGTGAACTTGCTGAGTTTACAGGATTCACAGAAGAAGAGGTAAAACAGTTATGCGTCCAGTATGATATGCCATATGAAAAAATGAAACAGTGGTATGACGGATATGAACTTAAAGGTGTTCAGATATACAATCCAAGGTCTGTTGTCATGTCACTTCTTGGACATGATTTTGACAGTTACTGGACTAAGACAGAAACTTATGAAGCATTAAAGAAATATATACAGCTTGATATGTATAACCTTAAAGCACTTGTAACAAGGCTTATAGCGGGGGAAAGTGTACCTGTAAATCCAGATAAGTTCCAGAATGATATGACTACGCTGGAGAGTGCTGATGATGTCCTGACGCTGCTTGTGCATCTTGGATATCTGACATATGACTTCTACAATCAGAAAGTTACGATACCTAATCAGGAAGTGCAGAAAGAATTCATTAATTGTATAGAAGATGGTGGCTGGGAACCGGTTATGGACGCAATCCGAAGTTCAGATGAATTGCTTTCATCTACATTAGATGGCGATGAAGAAAAAGTTGCTTCAATGATAGAACAGGCACATCAGGAAAACACATCTATTTTAAAATATAATGATGAGAATGCGCTGGCATGTGTTATATCACTTGCTTATTATTCAGCAAAAAAGGATTATTCTATTTTTCGTGAGCTTGCGGGCGGTAAAGGATATGCTGATATGGTATTTGTGCCTAGGAGTAATGTTAATAAGCCAGCAATGATAGTGGAACTAAAATGGAATAAAACAGCTTCTGCTGCAATAGAGCAGATAAAGAACAGACAATATATTGAAAGCCTGAAGGGATATTCTGGTGAAGTTGTTCTGGTTGGGATTAATTATGATGATGGTGATTTTAAGAAGCATGTGTGCAGGATTGAGAAGGTAAGGGTTGGGTGAAATATTAGTTAGAACATTAATGTCAATTAAAGCAGTTTAATGTGAGGGTACAACAATGGAAGAAATAATAGTAGGAAGTGTAGAACAGCTATACGAAAATGTGAAAGGTCAGAATGTATATATCTATGGAGCTAAATCAGTTGCTATAAGAACATGTAAGAGTCTAGAAATTATGGGGGTACGCATGTACTTGGGTTTGTAGTATCAAAAAAATATGATAATCCATGTCAGTTATATGGGAAAAATGTTTATAGAATAGAAGAAGAAAACAGGCATTATGATTGTATGGTTCTTGCAGTTAATGGTGGTATATTATGGAATGTAAGAGATGAAATAGTACAGTATGATATTGATAAATTGATAGGTGCATGCGCATTAGTAAATAAGAGAATACCATCTTATAGCACATATGCAGGAAATCCAGCGAGGATATTGAGAGAGAATGTAGAGTGGTTTAGAGAATGAAAAGTGATAAGGTTAAGAGAATTGACGTATTATCCGATATTGCTAATATATAAATGTGATTTATAAGTGAATAATATATTGTTAGTTAGTAATATATGATTATACATGAATGGAGTCATTTAGTAAACGCATCGAAAAAGTTGTTATATATAATTGATTAAGTACAGCAATTGATGTATAAAGCTATGCATTTTTATGCAAGGCTTTTAGAATATAATTAATAGAGGAAAGAAAAATATGAATATAGCAGTAATATTTGCTGGTGGTGTTGGAAAAAGAATGAACAGCAAAGAAAAACCAAAACAATTTCTTAAGATGCATGATAAACCAATTATAATTCATACATTAGAAAAATTTCAAAGCAATGATAATATAGATGCCATAGTAATAGCATGTGTTGAAGAATGGATAGAGCATTTGAAAAATTTAGTGGAATATTATCATATATATAAGGTGAAAAGTATAGTTCCGGGTGGTGAAACAGGACAGTTATCAATATATGCAGGACTGAATGCTGCACACGAGATTGCAGGTGACGAAAAAACAGTTGTATTAATTCATGATGGTGTAAGACCATTAATTAATAGTGATGTGATTAATAAGAATATAGATTCTGTAATAAATTATGGTTCGGCTATTACTAGTGTTAAGGTTACAGAAACAATAATGGAAGTAAAAGATGATTCTTCAATAAAGTATATACCAGATAGAACATATTCCAGATTAGCGCGTGCTCCACAAAGTTTCTGGCTTGATGAAATATTAGCAGTACACAATAAAGCTTTATCAGAAGGAAGACATGATTTTATAGATTCATGCACAATGATGAATTATTATGGTAAAAAAATGTATCTTGTAGATGGTCCTATAGAAAACATTAAAGTAACGACACCACAGGATTTTTATATTATGAGAGCAATATTAGATGCTCAGGAAAATTCTCAGATATATGGATTGGAGTAATATATGTTATATAATAATTTGATTGTACAAAACGATTTGAAAGAAATGTTAGAAGATAAAAATATTTCTTGGGATAAATTAAAAAATAATGCGGTATTAATTACAGGTGCAACAGGGATGCTGGCTAAGTATATCACATATTTGCTTATATATATGAACGAAGAAATGAATTATAATGTTAACATATATATATTGGTCAGAAATATGGAAAAGGCCATATATAATTTTGGCGAGTATATTGAAAAAGACTATTTTAATGTAATCAATCAGGATATATGCGATGAACTTGAATTAAAGGATAAAGTTGATTATATAATTCATGCGGCTGGTTCATGTAGTGCGTATTGTATAAAGACAAATCCTGTAGGCATTATTGACGCCAATACTATTGGTGTAAAAAATATTCTAGAATATGCGAAGGATAAAGATATAAAGAATATCTTATATGTATCAACTCGTGAGATATACGGAAAGATGCCAGAGGGTATTGAAATGATAAAAGAGTCCGATATGGGAATATTAGATCCGCTTGACTCAAGATCTTGTTATCCTGAAAGTAAGCGAATGGGTGAACAGATATTTAAATCATATAGTGATATGTATGGAATTAATTATAATATTGTAAGAATGGCACATGCATATGGTCCCGGTATGAATCTGAAAAATGATGGGCGTGTAATGGCGGATTTTATGAATAATGCTGTTGATGGAAATGATATTGTAATGAAAAGTACTGGCGATGCGCAAAGAGCATTTTGTTATATAACTGATGCTGTAAAAGCTATGATGCTGGTTATGTTAGATGGTGATAAATACACTAGCTACAATATTGCAAATGAAGAAGAACCTATGAAAATAAGAGATGTTGCAAAAGAATTAGCAAATATAGCAAAAGGTAATATTAAAGTAGTGTATAAGCAAGATAATGATTCGAGTGGTTATTGTAAATATGTAAGAGTAGGATTAAATACTGATAAAATAAGAAAATTAGGTTGGAAACCACAAATAACATTATCAGAAGGATTAAATAGAACATATAAAAGTTTTATCATTTAATAAAAGAAAGATAAGATATGAAAGTAGATACATATATATTAAAGCGCAAATTAAAGGCAGGAATATGTAGGATTCCATATTATATTTGTGGATTACTGCCTATAAAAAGGAACAAAATTGTTTTTAGTGCATTTGAGGGTGGGGGATACTGTTGTAATCCTAAATATATAGCTGAAGAATTAATTAATAGAGAAAAAGATGCAAATGATTTTACAAAGTATGATATGTATTGGCTGGTTAATGATATGACTAAAGAATTTCCACCACAAATAAAGAAAAGAAAAAATAATTTATGGAATAGAGCATATCATTTATCAACAGCGAGTATATGGATTGATAATGCACGAAAAAATTATGGAATACGAAAAAGAAAAAAACAATATTATATTCTTACATGGCATGGACCTATAGGGTTTAAGCCAGTTGGAAGATTAAGAGGTGATTTGTTTTCTAGAATAGCAGAGATAGTGAGTAAAGCTGATGCTAAAAATGTAGATGCATTGTTATCTAACTCAGACTGGTGTACTAATATATGGGAAAATGCATTTTGGGATGAACCTGTAAAAAAGACAGGCTCTCCTAGGTGTGATGTTTTGTTTAATGAAAGAGACAAAAAAAGAGCGGAAATCAGAAAAAAATATAATTTGTCGTCTGATACTAAAATTGTCATGTGTGCACCAACATTTAGAGGAGGAAGTCAGAGCAAGGAAAGGAAAGTGTTTGCTGATATTGGTACAATAGAATTTAGCAGATTAAGACATGCACTTGAAGAAAAATTTGGTGGAATATGGGTGGTGTTTGTTAGATTACACCCACAGTTAGCATTAAAAGGTATTTCTTACAATAATACTGAGGACGGAGTGATTGATGTTACAACAATTGATGATATGTATGAATTGTTAGCGGCAACAGATGCTTTTGTCTCTGATTATTCGAGTGCAGCATTTGATGCGTCCTATATGAAAATACCAGTTTTTCTTTATGTAGATGACCTTGATGACTATGTGGCAGATAGAGGTAAGTTAACCTGGAATATTGCAGAGATCCCTTTTTCTATGGCAAAGAACAATGACGAACTGGAAAATAATATATTGAGATTTGATAATAAAGAATATATTAAGAGGTTAGATGAACTCTTTAGTAGTATAAAGCTTCTGGAGGATGGAAAAGCATCTAAAAGAATAGCAGATTATATTGATTCTAAATTGAATCTATAATTGTAATTAAAGAGGTGTTTATGGTTAAGAGATTAGGGGTATTTTGCTTTTTTGATAAAGATGAAATTATCCAACGAGGTGATGAATATCTTTTAGAGGAATTAAAAAGAATGTTGAACAATTAATAGTTGTAATAAATGGGAATATTAATTAAAATTCGTTGGATGTTATTCATAGGTTAGAGCTGCTTAAGGCGGTACCATTTCCAGGTGAATTGGCTGTTCTTGGAATGGAGGGATGAAACAGATATGGTATGAAGCGAAGCTTCGTGGACGAGGCTATGTTAATGCAACATCTATTCTGGAACACGCAAGAAAAAGCGTAGGAATCAAGAATGGAGCAGATGCCAGCAGACAGGCTGTTAAGTGGTTCGTCAGACGAATCATCGAGCTTGATTAGCAGCTTTCATATATAGAAAGCCAGTTAAATCAAAGATGTATGGAGATTCCACATGCGAAGAAAATTTTAGCAATATCAGGAATCGGGGAAAATATTCTGTCCGGGATACTTGCAGAGATGGGTGACATATCAAGATTCGATGGTGTAAAGGAAATACAGAAGTTAAGCGGATTAGGATTGGTAGCCTGCAGTTCGGGTAAGCATACCGGAGAGACCAAAATCAGTCACAGAGGACGCAAACGACTCAGATATTGGTTATTCTAGGCGGCGAAGTCGGCAGTAGCACATTCGAAGGAATTTAAGGAACTTCATGTTTACTACACGACAAGGAAGGAAAATCCACTAAAAAGATGCAGTCGCTTATAGTGATTGCCTGCAAGATGCTGAGAGTGATTTTTACAATACTGACAAAAGGGACAACATATGATCCGAAAAAATGTTAGGAGACATTGTAAGACCAAGTCAGGTAGCATAAGTACTACTTAAGAATGCATTACAATTCCAGCCCCCCTTGCCGGAATTCAGAGTTTATCTGGATTCGGGCAGGGTTTTGGAAAAGAAACCCATAAACCAGATGGAGTGTGAAGAGCACTACATCAGCACCAAGACCAACTGATAAAGCATGGGAGGTGTTGCAGCAAAGGAAGGTCAGTAACAATCAAAAATAAACAAGAGCTGTAGCTGGCAGTAGTTCTCTCCGTAGGGCATGACCCTGTTTGAAAGCTTAGCAGGCACTCAGTGTATAAGCAGATGGGACGAAGGAAGTTGGCACACGATGCCATTAGACACGGAAGATTCATCAGCATAGTTGATTAGAGAAATTATAGCCTTTATAAAGTAAAAACAAAGGATGCTTTATTTGGTGTACCAATTTTCAACTATTCAGTACTTGATACAATGAATCTTCATGCACTTTAGCACTTGTTATGAAGTGATTGTTAAAAAAGTCCAAAAATCAATGATTTAGGGCTTGAAATTATAGGAAAGAGGAAAACATATGAAGAGATTATGTATTTTTTGCTTTTATGACAGCAAAGGTATAGTTGATAAATCTGTTGAATATCTGCTTGGCGAGCTGTTATTAAACTCTGACAGGCTGGTTATAGTTGTTAATGGTAATATAGAAGATAACAGCAAAAAAATACTTGAAGCTTATAGCAAAGATGTGGTTGTCAGAGAGAATGCAGGATATGACGCAGGGGCATACAAATTCGCGATATTTAAATATCTTAAAATTGAAGAAATAAGACAATATGAGGAATTAATATTGTGTAATGATACTTTCATAGGACCTTTTGTTCCACTCAAAGATATATTTGATACAATGGCAAAAAGAGAGTGTGACTGGTGGGGAATTAATGGTGTTGATTGGAAATTTTTGCCTAATATACAATCTTATTTTTGGGTATTTAATAAGTCAATTATTCAGGAGGATAAGTTCTTTAAATATTGGCAGGATAACATAGATGAACATACACATTGTCTGGAAGACGTGTATGCACAGTTTGAAACAGGATTGTCTTATTATCTGACTCAATTAGAGAAAAAGATATATTCAGTTTATGTGCCAGAGAATAATTGTAATATTTATACAAGTGTTAGTACTTCAATAAAGAAATATGGAATTCCATTGATTAAGAAGAAAGCGTTGAGAAATTTTAATACTAGTCGAGATGACATAATAGATGCTATACAGTACATACATGAAACGAACTGTTACCCTGTAGAAAATATCATAGATTATATTCAGAGGTTTTGCAATGTGAGAATTACAAAAGAACAGATATCTGAGTATGTAATAGATAAGGATAATATAAAAGATAATCCATTTATTGAGCTTGAAACTACAACTGAAGATGTGAAAAAGAGCATAGATAAAAGTAAAGGATTTTACATATATGGATGCGGTGTCTGGGCAAGAAAGATATACTGGAATCTGTGTAGAGATAATAGTAATTTTAAAGGCTTTTTAATATCTGACATTGAAAAATTCGGACATAAACAGTTGTATGGTTTCGAGGTTATGCAGATAGACAAAACTAATATTAATAAGGACACAGATATAGTTTTAGGTGTTAACAAGGCAAATGCGATAGACATTGTGAAAAAAAAGATTATAAATATGGATAGCAAAAATATTATTTCATTATTTCCGAAGACAATATCAAAAATGTTAAGCTGATTTTTAGAGGTCGCAAAATGAAACAAGATAAATTGAATAGAATTGCAATTTTTTCATTTTATGATTCTGAAGGAATTGTATATGATTATGTTGAATATTATTTGAATGAGTTAAAAAAAAATGTTGCCAGATTGGTGATAGTGATTAATGGCCAAATTCTAGAAAATGGGGAAAAAAAATTGGGAGTGTTTACAAATGAGATTATAGTAAGAAAGAATGTTGGTTATGATGCAGGTGCATATAAGGAATGCATTATAAATTATATTGGTATTGATAATATAAGTAAGTATGATGAATTGGTTTTATGTAATGATACTTGTTTTGGACCCTTTATAGGATTTGACCAAATATTTAAGAAAATGCAAAATAATTTATGTGACTTTTGGGGAATGAAAAAAATAGAAAGGAATTGTTTTTCTCATTTACAATCATATTTTTTAGTATTTAGAAAAAAAATACTATTAGATAATAGCTTTTATAATTATTGGAGAGAATACATAGATGAAAAAACTGAAACTATAAATGATGTATATGCTACATTTGAACAAGGAATCTATCGTATGTTAACCTTGAAAGGATATGTTAGCAATTGTTATGAAAATAGTGGAAATATAGATAATTATAATAGTTGTTATTATTGTTTGGAGAAAGGAGATGTGTTCATTAAAAAGAAATGTGTAAATATCAAAGAAAAATCTGATGATGATTTAGCGCTTGCTTTAAATTTAATTAAACATAAATATTCATATAATACGCAGTTTATTATTGATTTTGCTTTAAAAAAATATGATGAAAAAATTTTATCAAATAAAGTATATCAAAAACCAATATGTATTTATTATGATATGTTAAATATAAATGAAAAACAATTAATTGATTTTTGTTTAAAATATAAAAAAATATATATTTATGGATGTGGTGTTTATGCTTATAATGTTTATCATTTGTGCCGATATTATAACATAAAAATATCAGGATTCTATGTTTCTAATTTAAATGAGCAAAATGTCAATGAAATTCATGGGATAAAAATTCGAGAGTGGAAAAATAGTTTAAATGATAAAGAAGGGTTAATAATAGCATTAAATAAAAAAAATTCATGTGATTTAAAAAAACATATAAAATATGTTAATGATTATTTATGGCTATGGCATATATAAAATAAAAAATTTGAATAGATGGAGAAATTTAATATGGAAAAGTGTGTGTTGTTTGGGGCTGGGAAAATAGCATCTAAAATTCATGAAAAATATAAGGAGGAGATTGTTGCTGTAATTGATAATGATCCATCAAAGATTGGACTTTATATTTGGGATGATATTCCGATTATAAGTTTAAAAGATTATAAAGATGATTATAGTTTTTTGCCAATAATGATAACTACGGTATATTGTAAGAATATCGAAAAACAATTAAGAGACAATAATATTACTAATTTTTTCATTCCAGATGAGTTGTGGAGAAGTGGAAATGTTGAAATTAGCCAAAATATTTCTCATTCAAGATGGCCGTTATATTTAAAACAGCTCTGTGATTATGAAGGAAAAGATGTTCTAGAAGTTGGATCGCGAGTTGTTACAGGAACAAATTTTAGAAGTTTATTTGAAAAAGCTGATTATATTGGATTTGATTATTATGCAGGAGATAATGTTGATGTTGTTGGCGATGCACATAGATTAAGTCATTATTTCGACAAAAAATTTGATTTGATCTTTTCAAGTGCAGTTTTTGAACATTTAGCCATGCCATGGCAGGCTTCATTAGAGATGATAAAATTACTAAAACCAGGCGGATATATTTTTGTTGAAACACACTATTCATTTAGTAGTCATGAAAGACCATGGCATTTTTTTCAATATAGTGAAAATGCATTAAATGTGTTGTTTTCTCAAAAATTCGGAATTAAATGTATAGAAAAGGGGTGTAGTAATCCTATAGAAGGATATTTTTCAAAAGAAGCAGATCAATATTTACAGGAACGGATGGTAAGTGATTTATTTTGTCATTCGGAATTTTTAGGACAAAAAATAGACGATATTCCAGATAATAAATTGAGTTGGGAATTTGTATCACTTGAAGATGTTGTAGGAGGTACTAAATATCCATCAAATAAATGATTTTTTAAATTAATATATTAATAGGGGAGGAAGCAAGTTGTAATTATGAATATAATAATATTTGGAACAGGAACAATTTATAAAGAACAGATAGATAAAGTACAGGATTCTATTGTTACACTTGCAGATAATTCAAAATATAAAATAGGAACAATTATAGATGGAAAAGAGGTTATATCACCTAATGATATATATAGGTATTCTTATGATATTATTGTGGTTATGGCGAGAGACAAGCAAGATATTGAAAATCAGCTGGTTGAATTAGGAATAAAAAAAAAGTATATATGGCATTGGAGAAAATATTTTGCATACTCAAAAGATATACGGGTTGTAAAATATAAAACTAAAGAAGCCAAAAAATGTGATTATAAAAGAAAAAGAGTCCTAATAGCATCAACGGAGATGAATTTTTCTGGAAGTGTTATGGTTGCTATGTATGCAGGAGAGATATTACTTGATGCAGGATTTAAAGTATCAGTTATAGCTCCATATGTAGAAAAAGAAGTGGCTGATAGATTTATTTTAAAAGGTATTGAGGTTATTGAGTATTCAATTTTAAGATATACCAAATATGATGAATTAATTGATATTTGTGATTTTGATTTCCTTTTAGCGAATACTTTTACAATGAAATCAGTTGTTGAAAGTGTATCAGGGAAAAAACCAGTGCTTTGGTGGATACACGAGGCTTCAGATATTTATAAATCATATATTCAAGAATTTGGAATTAGTAAAACTAAAAATTATGATAAAGTTATAATTAAGGCAGTTTCAAATATTGCAAAAAATAACTTTAATAAATGTTATATGGACATATTAAAGGAAATTATGCCATATGGAATACCTGATATAAATATGCAATCTCATTATGATAAAAAATCAAATTATGTAAAGTTCGCTGTTATAGGAGGACTATGTGAAAATAAATCGCAGGAAGATGTAATAGAAGCATTTATTAAACTTCAATGTTATTATGGGGATTTAATAAAGTTATATGTGGTTGGAAACTATTCTAATTTATACGGATCGCATATAGTAAAAAAATATAAAGATAATAATGGCGTTAAATTTATGGGGGCGTTAAATAGAAAACAGATTTTTGATATATATAAGGAAGTTGATGTTGTTATTTGTGCATCAAAAGAGGATTGTTTGCCAGTCGTTATGACAGAAGCAATGATGTATGAGAAAGTTATAATTTGTTCTGATGGAACAGGAACGGCTGAAGTTATTAGAAATGGCGTGGATGGATTTATTTTTCAGAAAGGTAATATAAAAGAACTTTTTGATATATGTAAGTATATAATTGAGAACAAACAAGATGTAAAAATAATAGGTAAAAATGGGAAAAAAGTATTTAAGAAGATTTTTTCAATGGATAGTTTTAAAAACAGATTATTAGAAGCATTAGATGAGGCGAGTAATCTGGTTGTATAATTATATTGATCTTCTAAAGAAAAATGAGTAGCATACTGTTTATAAATTTCATGAAATAACGGTGTTAAATGGAAGGCGTAGAAAATATGAATGATATTATTACCATAAGCATAATTGTCCCAATATATAATGTTGAAAAATATGTAAGACAATGTATAGAAAGTATAATTAATCAGACTTATAAAAATTTACAGATTATTTTAGTTGATGATGGGTCCACAGATACATCAGGATTAATATGTGATGAATATGCAAGCATTGATGATAGAATTGAAGTTGTTCATAAGAAAAATGGTGGGCTTGTAACAGCAAGAAAAATAGGATTACAGAAGGCAAAAGGGGAATATATAGGATTTGTAGATGGGGATGATTATATTGATGACAACATGTTTGAGTCCTTATTGGGGTATATATTAAAGAAAGATGTTGATATGGTACATACAGGATATTGGTATGAAAAAGGAAATACCACTTATAGTAATACTAAGTTTGAGACAGGTTTTATAGAATGTCCTGAAGATAAAAGCATGCTTTTAAGAAATATATTAGTACAACATACCAATATTGAGCACAGTATATGGTCAAAATTATTTAAGCGTTCTCTCATAGTTAAATCATATTATGATGTTAATGATGAATGTTCTTATGGGGAAGACTTGGTTTGTATGATATCAGCAATAATCAATTCAGATCGAATGTATATTTTAAATAGGGCATATTATCATTATAGGGTAAGAAGTGAATCCTTATCACATGGAATGGGATTAGGAGGCATAAGCAAGGAAATAAAATTATATAATAATATTCAAAGTGTTTTAATAAAATATAAAATTGATAATTATTACGAAAAAGAACTGGATTTTTATTTTGGAAATCAGATTGTAATGCATATGTCTAATATAAGTTCGGATCCTTTTGCTTTTCAGCAATATTGTTTTAATGATATTGCGTTATTGAAGAATAAAAATATTATAATTTATGGGGCTGGAAAAGTTGGACGGGATTATTATTCTCAGCTAAGAAGATATTCTAACTGTAATATAGTCGCATGGATTGATAAAAAAGCCGATAAAATAAATTATCCCAATATAGATATTTATAATCCGGCAATTATTAAAAATTTGGAATATGATATTATAGTTATTGCTGTTGCAAGAAAGGAAGTTTATGAACAGATAAAAATGGAGCTGATAGACATGAAAGTGGATAGTCAAAAGATTTTATGGATTACACCAGGTAACTGTAAATATTATATAAACGAATAAAAGGATAAAGATATGAATATTGAAGATAAAAAAACTTTAATTACAATTGTAGTACCAGTGTACAATGTTGAAAAATATTTGTATAAATGTTTAGAAAGTATAAGGAAACAGACACTAAGACAAATAGAAGTTATTTGTGTAAATGATGGCTCTACAGATAATTCATTGGATATTATTAATCAATTTGTTGAAATTGATGACAGATTTAAAGTTATTGATAAAAAGAATACTGGATATGGAGATACAGTTAATTGCGGAATAGAAGCAGCAAAGGGAACATATGTGGGAATTGTTGAAAGTGATGATTTTGTAGAACCGGATATGTTTGAAAAATTATATGTGGCTACTAATGGCGAAACAATAGATATTGTAAAAGCAAATTATAACTTTTATAGAGAAAATAGTATGCCACATTTTCAATATAATGAAATATTAAGACAAGCTAAATATTATGAAAATTTTATTCCGATGGAAAATGTTAATATTTTTGAAGTTCCAGCAAGTGTATGGAGCGCTATATATAGAAAAAAATTTTTGAAGGATAATAATATAAAATTTAATACTACGCCAGGAGCTTCATATCAGGATGTGGCATTTACATTTAGGGTTCTTATGAAAGCTAAGAGTATGATATGCCTAAAAGATGCAGTTATAAATTATAGATTTGATAATCCGGATGCATCTGTTAAAAATCCTAAAAAAATATATTGTATATGTGACGAATTTAACAGTATTAAAGAGGATGTTGAACAAGAAAATAATATTATTATGTGGAATGTATATCAGCATGTTAAATTTCAAGATTATATCTGGAATTATAATAGATTGTCTGGGGCTTATCAATATTGTTTTCTTATTAAGATTAATAATGAATTCAAAGATATTATGGAAAAGATAGATAAGAAATACTGGTCGGATAATGAATGGAATGAATTGCAAGAAATTACATTTGACCATGATATGTATTTTGAAAGAACATCTAAAGTACTTATTAATGAAAAATTAAAGAGATTACCAGTTATTAATAATACATATGATATAGATGGATTTAAAAATACAATAAGATTATATAATTCTTTCTATATATATGGAGCAGGCGTTGTTGGGGGTGAAATATATAAGTATTTAAAAAATAATGATTTTGTAGGTAAAGTAAAAGGTTTTATTACTTCAAGCATTGCAAATGAAAAAAGTTTATATGGATTAGAAATCTATAATATTAATCATGTTACAATAAAAGAGAATGAGATGATAATTTTAGCAGTAAGCGGAAAGTCTCAAATGGATATATTATGTAATATGAGTCAAGAATTGCTACAAAGAACAATGGTGATTACAGATGATATAAGGCAGGTATTAAAGTGAAAAAGATTAAAATAAATGTTGTTGATTTTGGATGAGATAAGAGAAATTTTTTGACAGATATTCTGGAAGAAAATTATGAATTGGAATATTCTGATAATCCGGATTTTTTAATATATTCTGTTTTTGGTAATGAGCATAAAAAGTTTAATAATTGTGTAAAAATTTTTTACACAGGCGAACCGGTAACCCCTAATTTTGAAGAATGTGATTATGGAATAGGATTCGATTATATAGAATTTGAAGATCGATATTTAAGGTTGCCATTATGCGAAATGAAAATGACAAAAGATATTTTAAATCGCAGCATTTTTAAAAGGGATCAATTAAAAAACAGAAAATTTTGTAATTTTATATACTCAAATGGAACAGCAGGTAATGGCGCGCTGTTGAGAAAAAATTTTGTGAAATGTTAATGCAATATAATTAAGCGCAACATAACCCACCGTAGTGTAATCCTCCGAAAATTTATTTGGAGTAAAATGATACAAAAGTCTGATAATAGTTTGAAGTGAAATGCTACAACTTTTGCAATCCTGCTCAGGATTTAGAGTATAATACTCCAACTGTCCTAATCTTACGCCTAAATTTGAAGGATTACACTACGGTGGGTTATGTTGCGCTTACCAATCTAAGCACATTGACTGTCCGGGTTTAGTTATGAATAATATGAAACCAGTGGACTTTGTTTCTGGATATGATTCTAACTGGGAAAAGGGGAAGATTAATTTTATTAGAAATTATAAATTTACTATAGCCTTTGAGAATAAGAGAATTCTTATATGTTGATGCTCTTGCTAATCTGTGTGTATTCCTTATGAATAATTATAGTGGTGATGAAACTGTTAATGCAGGTACAGGTAAAGAACTTACTATCAAGGAGCTTACAGAACTTGTTGCTAAGGTTATTGGATACGATGGTAAGATTCTTTGGGATACAACAAAGCCTAATGGTACACCAAGAAAGCTTCTTGGTGTATCTAAGGCAGAGAAGCTTGGCTGGAAATATAAGACAGAATTAGAAGAAGGAATAAGATTATCATATGAGGATTTCCTCAATAATCCAATGAGAGCTGAGAGATAGAGAAATAAATATTTATATGGGAAAATTTAATGTTCATTTTTTATATTTAAAAATATTGACATTTATCGCAAATCTTATTAATATACTTTATATACGATACAACATTGTTAACAAAAGCAGCTTTTCTATATTACCTGTGCGGTTGTTATATTCATTTTATATAGCAATGGGCGGTACAGGGTCTGTTTATCTCGGTTATGTCTGTATTTCATTATGAAAATCTTGCTTTTAATAGGGTATAAAGCAGGATTGTATGATATAATCATAGTGAATATATGGTCTGTTTGTATTTCCTGCTTTATTGGTAATCAGATAAGGAGAAGGAATTATGAATGGTAACAGAGAGTACAAGAGTGATGTGTTTAGTATGTTGATGGAGGATAAGAACAATTGGTAAATAAGTTGATTACGTTGCTTTTATCAGATGGAAGAACCGAAGATTTAAAGAAGTCTGCTTCAGATAAAGAATATCAGACGCAGTTATTGAAAGAGTATGGTTTAATGTAGATTAAAAGCCTTTGGAGATGCAATATTCTCTAAAGGCTTTTAATAAATATTAATTAAATTGTAATATATGGTTACAAAAATTATGTAAAAGTGATTGGAAAAAACTTAGAAGTGAATAATGCATGAAAGGTATATAACAGCATGAATACCACAATGAAAAATGAACTTATAAATAAACTGAATATATTGATTGGTTTGCATGAACAGATTAACCCTATATCATCAGATGATGGTATAGAGATATTGGCGCAATGTCAAGAATATGCGATAAATGTAGGAACAATATTAGAACAGAATAACGATGGTCTGGAAGTTGTTCATATGTTAGAGGAATATTGCGAATGTGTGTATAATATGTCGTTATATAATAATTTTTATGAGTTACAAAAGAAATCAGTAGCGCTGTTAAAAGATGTATATACTCAAATATCTAATATGGAAACACAATATACAATAGCATTTTTTCCATATAAAGTTGAGATGTGGGATTCCTTAGAGAGTGTCTGGAAAGCGGCAAGTAAGGACAAGAGATGCAGATGTGATGTTGTTGTTATTCCATATTTTGAATTTGATAAGCGGGATAAGCAATGGAAATCAGCATATGATGGGAACAGATTTCCAGATTATGTACAAGTTGTTAATTATGATAATTATGTTCTTAAAAATATAAGACCGGATGCAGCGTATATACATTACCCTTATGATGATTCTAATAAAGTTACAACTATACATCCTAATTATTATTCGGACAAAATAAAAAGTTATAGTAATAAACTGATATACATACCATATTATGTTACAGCAGGTGCTATTTCAGATAATCATAAGCATTTTCCTGTTTATAAGAACATAGATTATTATATTGCACAGTCTGAATATTTTAAGGAGTCGTGCAGGGGTACGACTGTGTATGATAAAATGCTTCCATTGGGTTCACCTAAAATAGATAATGTTATATATAAATGTGAGATGAAGAATAATGTTTCAGAACAGTGGAAAAAGATTCTTGCAGGTAAAAAAGTAGTTATGCTTAATACAACGCTTGGAGATATACTGAATTCAAGGGAGATTCTATTAGTCAAACTCAGACATTTTTTTGAACTTGTCAAAGATATGAAAGATATTGCTTTAATATGGCGGCCACATCCTCTTACAGAGGCAACCTATAAGTCGATGAGAGAAGATTTGTATGAGAAGTATATGGAACTTAAAGCATATTTTATTAATAATAATATAGGAATATTTGATGAGACTAATGATATTTCAGATACAATAGCAATAAGTGATGCATATGTTGGTTCGGATGGAAGCTCTGTTATTAACATGTTTGGAGCAGCAGGAAGACCGTGTTTTATTTTTAATAATTTTATAATTGATGAATGCTCTTATCAGCAGCAGCTCAGACTTAATATAGCGGGAGCATATATTGATGGTAAAAATCTATATTTTGTATCAGACATATTGGCAGGAATCTTTAAAGCTGAGGACATATGTGATGCTGTGAAAACACAAAGTGAGGATATACAATGTGTATATATAGGAGATATAAGAGGATGTGAAAGCCATACATGGCAGCAGCCTTATGCATATATCTGTAATGATGAAAATGGAACATATGTCAGTTCTTTATATGGTAATTATATATCTTTCAGTAACTGCAATACCTGCGAACAAGATGGTAAGGCTAAAGGTAGCTATACAATTACATGTACAGATAAATATGATGCAAGGCCGTTAGGTAAAATGTTTAAGTTTCATGATATGTTGACGTTTCTTCCATATGAAGGCTTTACTATCTGGAAATATAATATAAGCTCTGAAGAATGGTCACAGGATAGATATACATTAGCGGTGCTTGCAAATAGAATTAGCAATCTTTCCTATGGGATGATTGATTACAATGCAGTGAATAGTAAGGATTGCATGTGGGTAATTACTGGATGCTCCAATTATTTATTAAGATATAATCCATACATAAATGATTATAATATATTTAATGTATTGGATGATAATTATAATTATAGTGCTATAGGCGAAGATTCTGATAATATATGGCTGGCAGATTTCGACAGAAATGAATTAGTCAAAATACCATTTTGCGGAAATGAGCTGAATATTGAGGGTGTTGATAAAATAAGGATTAATACGGCATTTATCAATAATTCATGGGAAAATATGTCTGGGATGAGAAGAATGTTTAAAACATTTGTAATGACTGATGATTATGTCGTTTTGATTCCAGCATTTTCAGATACAATTATTGGTGTAAATAAATATACATATGAACAGGAAGTGATTAATAAGGATTTTTTGTCGGAAGCTGCTAAACAGTGGAATGGGTATAATCCGCAATATGCTCATTCTGTAGGATTTTCAATTGCAAGTGACGATAACATAATAATACAGCGTACATATGACAGAAAATTAGCTATTATTAATATAACAGATAAGATGTATTCTGAATGTTATATGGAAGTATCAGATGAATTGTTGAAAGCTAAATTGAGGGATTCAGATGGATTTGAAAAAATGAGTAAAGCAAATTATTTTTGCAGAAGAGAGAGCATATATTTTGGTATAAAACAGTTCTTGTCACAGTTAAGTGCAGGAGAATTAGAAACAGTTGTACACAGACAGAAGGAGAGTCTTAAGGATGTTGTTGCTAATCCTGGAAGTTGTGGTGAGAAAGTACATGAATATATTATGAAATCACTGTTAGAAAAGTGATAGGAGAAAATATGAATTTATCAGTGTGCATTATAGCTAAGAATGAAGAAAAACATATTGAGAATTGTCTGCGTTCTCTTGTGAATAAGCATGTACAGATAATAGTGGTTGATACTGGTTCACAAGATGATACAAAGAATATTGCATTAAAATATACAAGTTGTGTATATGATTATCAGTGGAATGATGATTTTGGTGCAGCAAAGCAATTTGCTGTATCAAAGGCGGATAATGACAATATATTAATACTGGATTGTGATGAATATCTGCAAGGTGAAGAGTCTGTGCTTATCGAGTTGTGTGATATCTTAAACAAATATCCTTATAAAGTGGGAAGAATTAAATGTATTAATATTCTTAATATGAATAATATTAAACAGGATAAAAGCTGGGAGTGGATAAGCAGGGCTTTTAATCGCAAATTCTGTACTATATATGGGAAAATACATGAGCAGATTATATCTAATTCAGGAGAGGCAGTAGAAACATTTTTATCAGGAATAGTTATAAATCATATGGGGTATTGTCTTAATGATGATGAAAGAAAAGTTAAGGCTGAACGAAATATAAAACTGCTTGTTAACAGACTTGATGAGATACGAATGTCATGTGAAAAGTCTTATGAACAAGAAATTCCATATATATTATACCAACTGGGTAAGAGTTATTATATGGAGAAAGAATATACAAAGGCGTGTGATTATTTTTCTAAGGGACTTTCATATGATTTAGATACTAAGTTGGAATATGTTATTGATATGGTTGAAACATATGGATATGCAATGCTGAATTCCGGAGCAGAAAAAGAAGCTATGTCTTTTGTAAATATATATGATGAATTTGGAGATAGTGCGGATTTTAAATTTCTTATGGGTATTATATATATGAAAAATGGCTTGTTTGATAATGCTGTTAAAGAATTTAAAAAGGCTGTACTTTATAAAGATTGTAAGGTTGAAGGCGTGAATTCATATCAGGCATACTATAATATTGGAGTTATATATGAGTGCCTGGGATATAAGGACAAAGCCCTTGAATATTATGAGCAGTGTGGAGATTATGAAAATGCACAGAATAGAGAGGCATATATAAAAAACAATTAGTTTTGGAGGGCTATGATGGTAGATATTGATGGACAGGATTGTGAATCAATAATTAGGGATTTTTCAAAAGGTGCATTAGTCTGGTACAATTTCAGACAAGACAGCAGAATATTATATATATATTCCAGACAGGCAGATAAAGCGGTACTTGAACTGCTTAAAAGCAAGGAAAAAGTGGATGATTGCAGTGTAGAACAGCTTTTAAATAATCAGATTGCGGGTAATGCATATGATTATATAGTTGGAGTTGATGTTATTGAAGAGAGTAGATATCCACAAAAGTTATTAAATATATGTCATGGATTGTTAAAGTCAGAAGGAAGGCTTGTTATTGGAACAGAAAACCGATATGCGATTAAGTATATATGTGGAGACAGAGACCCATATACTAATCACAATTTTGATGGGATTGAGAATTACAGGAGATTGTCGGATGCAGACCGGGATTCTATAGCAGGAAGATGTTATTCTATGGCAGAGTTAAAATCGATGTTTTTACAGGCTGGATTTGTGAATGATAAATTTTATTCAGTAATGCCATCTTTGCAGGAAACACAGCTTGTATATGCAGAAGGGTATGAACCGGTTGAAGAACTGGCTATGCGGTATTTCCCTCTTTATAACTATCCGGATAGTGTGTTTCTTGAAGAGCAGTACCTGTATACTGATTTAATAAAGAATGGCATGTTTCATAAGATGGCTAATGCTTACATTATAGAATGCAGCATGGACGGACAGTTAGATGATACCCTTCATGCAACCATATCACTTGACAGAGGACATGATAATGCACTTGTAACCAGCATATGTGAACATGATGGAGTCAGAAATGTAATTAAGAGGGCTGTTTACAAAGAAGGAATACATAAACTTAAAGAGATGCAGGATAATCTTAATGATTTGCATGCAAGAGGAATAAATGTAGTTGATTCATCTGTCGAGAATAATACATTTGTAATGCCTTATGTTGATGCTCCGGTTGCGATGAATGAATTAAAGGCTATTGCTAAAAAAGATAGAAATGCATTTTTTAAGGCAATGGATGATATGTATGAATTAATTCTTGATTCATCAGAGCATACAGGGGTATTATCTGAAAAAGATAGGAACAGTGCGGATGGAAGAGATGTTGGACCTGTACTTGCGAGAGGATATATTGATATGGTTCCACTCAATTGTTTTTATGATGAATCGGCTAAGGATGCTAAGAGCAGATTCATATATTATGACCAGGAATTTTATTGGGAGAATTGCCCGGCGAAGGCTGTAATGTATCGTTCAATAACAATTATATATGATGGCACAGATAAGGAATTTGAGAGGATTGTTCCAAGAAGGGAATTATTTGACCGATATGGATTATCTGAATGTGAGGATATGTGGCAGCGTATGTCATCAAGATTTACAGATGTTTTAAGGAATCAGAAGCCTTTAAGACCATATTATGAGAATAAGAGAGTAGATGGTAGAATTCTTTATACTAACAGGGAAAAGATTAATTACAGTGCAAAGCAATATCAGGAAATTTTTGTTGATATTTTTGAAAGATTTGATGATTCCAAAAAGCTGATTCTTTTTGGATCAGGCAGATTCACAGAGAAATTTTTGTTTCAATTTGCAGATGATTATGACATTTACTCTATTATTGATAATAACAGTGCAAAATGGGGAACAACAATGCAGGGAGTGCCGATTAATTCACCTGACATATTAAAGGATATTCCGGAAAGAGAGAGACATATTATTATATGTATTAAGGGATATAATGGTGTTGTTAATCAGTTAAAAGATATGGGAATAAAGGATTATCATATATATGATCCGGGAAATGATTATCCAAATAAGAGAAAAGAACAGGTGGCACAAAGACTGGCAGCAGTACAGGAAAATAATTTTGTGACAGGATTGAATAAATCAGACATAGATAAACCGTACAATGTGGGATATATAGCAGGGGTGTTTGATTTGTTCCACATAGGACATCTTAATATGTTTAAGCGGGCTAAGGAGCAGTGCAGGTATCTGATAGTAGGTGTGGTATCTGATGAAGGGGTAAGACTTAATAAGCAGGCTGAGCCTTTTGTGCCTTTTGATGAAAGAATAGAGATGGTCCGTTCATGTAAATATGTTGATGAGGCTATTAAATTGCCACTTGATTTCTGTGGAACGAGGGATATGTTTAAGATATATCATTTTGATGTACAATTCTCAGGAAGTGATTATGAACATGATCCGGCATGGCTTGCTGAGAAAGAGTTCCTGGAGAAAAATGGTTCTACTATGGTATTCTTTCCGTATACGCAGAGTACAAGCTCTACTAAGCTAAAGAAAGCTATTGAAAACAGGATAAATAATTGATGAACTACAAAAGTGGGAAAAGAATATTGTTCTTTTTCCACTCAAAGTGTTGATAAAACCAGTAAAAGACAAATAGGGGGTATATCACAGAAATGAAGCAAAAGATAAAAATAAATGTTTTGGGAAGTTGTATATCAAGAGTATCTTTACTCGATGGAGTTCAATCAGAACATGGAATAGCAGATGATAGATTAGAACTCGGCTATTTTCTAGACAAACAAAATATTGTTGCAGCTATGATGCCACCTGCCTTTACAAAGGAAGAGGTGCAAGCAATTACAGTAGATGAACTCTATGATAAATCGAGGCTGCAATCTTTAAAACAAACACTTAACAAAGAAACTTTAAATTTATTATTAGAATCGGATGCAGATTATCTTGTTATGGATTTCTATGACATGGGCATAATGTTTTTGTCGTATAAAAATACATGTATGGCAACTCAAGCTAATGAGTTTTGTCGTACAAATTTATTTAGAAAGTATCAGGACAAAATGTATAAATGGAATTTATACGAATTGCCAATATGGATATGGTATACATATGTTGATTTATTCATGGAGAAAATAATGACTAAATATGATAGTGACCATATAATTCTTAATAGATTCAGATGTAATTCATATTATCTTGATTTGGATGGCAAAGTTAAATACATTCCAGACGGTTTTAGAATGGCGATACAGCCCAATCCTAAATACAATCAGAATGCATATGATTTAGAGAAATACTTTATAGAAAAATATAATCCATGGGTTATAGATTTGTCTAAATATTTTATGGGAGACAGAAATTGTTGGGATAATCTTAATGGAGCACATTTTGAAAAAGAATTTTATAGGGAAACATTTGACCAGATAAAAAGAATAATATTTGAAAAAGATGCAAAACGATATTATGATGAACCAGACTTTTTTAATAAAGATAGAAGAGGGTGGAGCGAAGATATAGAAAGAAAGTTTGATGTAGATGCTGCATTATGTTCAGATGGAGTATTCTATAATTTGTTGAATTCAGGCGATATATTGTGGCTTAATATATTAGATAAAATGAATATGTATGCACCTGATAATAAAAGGGTAATAGAACTTGTAGAATGGATGAATGAAAATAATTATGAATAAATTTTAATTCAGGGGTTAAGTATTGAAAAATTCCTCCGATATATAAAACATAAATCAGAAATGATAATAAACATATAGTTTAATTATAGGAAGTTTATATTTCAAGGAGGAATTTAATTATGGTAGTACAGCACAATTTATCAGCAATCAACACAAACAGACAGATGGGAGTTGTAACAGATGCTCTTCAGAAGTCTACAGAGAAATTATCATCAGGATATAAGATTAACAGAGCAGCAGATGATGCAGCTGGTCTTTCAATCTCAGAGAAGATGAGAAGCCAGATCAGAGGTCTTAATAAGGCATCTGATAATGCACAGGATGGTATCTCACTTATTCAGGTAGCTGAAGGTGCTCTTAATGAGACACATTCAATCCTTCAGAGAATGAATGAGCTTGCAACACAGGCAGCTAATGATACTAACACATCAGTTGACAGACAGTCTATCAAGGATGAGATTGAACAGTTAAATGAAGAACTTGACAGAATCTCAACAACAACACAGTTCAATAAGCAGGACTTATTAACAGGTGGATTTTCAGGAAAGCTTCAGGTTGGTGCTCTTAAAGGACAGACAATGGATGTTAAGATTAGTCTTGCAGTATCAGCAAAGGGCTTAAAGGTTAGCGCTGTAGAGGTAAGTACTAATGCTAAGGCAGGTGCTGCAATGCAGTCTATTCAGGATGCTATTGAATCAGTATCTAAGCAGAGATCAAAGCTTGGTGCTATCCAGAACAGACTTGAGCACACAATCAATAACCTTGATACTAATGCTGAGAATACACAGGCTGCTGAATCACGTATCCGTGATACAGATATGGCTGATGAGATGGTACAGTACAGCAAGAATAACATTCTTTCACAGGCTGGACAGTCTATGCTTACACAGGCTAATCAGCAGACACAGGGTGTGCTTTCACTCTTACAGTAATATACAATAGAACTTTAATTAAAGGCTGGAATTTAGCAGGTATATTTGCTAAGTTCCAGCTTTTTTTAGTATAATAGCATCAATAGAACGGATGAGGTGTTGAAAGTGAATGTATTGATTTTTTATAACTATAATTTTGGCATTGAAGATGTTAAAGAATGTTTCGAAAAAAAGGAATATAGGTTCAAAGTGGTATGGTCAGAACAATTGAACCAGAGAAAATGTACAGAACTTGATGATATATTTGAAAAGGAATTTGATGAAGGTGTAGATGGACGGGCATTTGACTGCGTATTTACTTTTAATTATAGCCCAGTTATATCTAATAACTGTAATAAAAGGAATGTCCCATACATATCAATTGTTTATGATAGCCCGCAAATATTATTGTATTCATATACTATTATTAATCCGTGTAACTATGTGTTTATATTTGATAAAACACAATATATGGAACTTAGTAATGAAGGTATAGAAACAGTATATTATTGCCCTCTGGCTGTTAATACAGACAGATTAAAGAGGATGTTTAATGATGAATATGAGGTAAAAAATGAGTTATATGCTGGAGATATATCATTTATAGGTTCTATGTACAATGAAAAACATAATCTTTATGATAGATTATGTGGAGTTAATGATTATACGAAAGGATATCTGGACGCAATAATGAAAGTACAGAGGAGCATATATGGGTATTTCTTTTTAGAAAATATGCTGAAAGGTGATGTACTTGATGAAATGATGAGAGTGTGTCCAGTTAAGCCTAATGAGGATGGGGTAGAAACTGTACAGTATGTGTATGCTAATTATTTCCTTGCAAGAAGAATGGCGACTGATGAAAGAACAGACATATTATCTCGGGTTGGCAGGGAATTAGGCAGGGAAAATAAAATTAATCTCTATACCCCGGATGCATCCGTAAGATTCATAAATGTAAATAACAAAGGAACTGTAGATTATTATAATGAAATGCCATATGTATTCAGAAATTCCAGAATTAATCTCAATATTACACTCAGAAGCATTAAAAGTGGAATTCCATTAAGATGCATGGATATATGTGGAGCAGGCGGATTTCTACTGTCTAATTATCAGGCGGATTTATATGATGTATTCGTTCCAGGTGAAGATATGGTTATATATGATTCAATTGACGATTTAATGAATAAATGTAAATATTATCTGTCACATGATGCGGAAAGAAGGCAGATTGCACAGAATGGATTTGGCAAAATTGAAGAAAAACATACATATGATGTCAGATTTGAAGAGATATTTAATAGGGTGTTTAATTAAAGGGAGGATACATGGCTAAAAAAGATTATGTGCGGTATATTAATAGTCTTCTGAATGAGAACACAGAACAGTCAAAGCAAGAGTTATCAGATTTATTTGCCGATGAAGAATTCAGAAAGAATGATATGTTAGAAGATACAAGGATGGGGTATATGTATATAGCAATATGTATATACCGGGAAGAAAAAGCTGCACATATTGAAGAAAATATTTTGATGAATGTGGATAGTCTGGGAGAAATATGTGATTTAATATGTGATATTAAATTTCTTTTGTGGAGAATTGAGTTTCAGACAGAATCAAAGGCACTGATGCAGGCGGTAAACAGGATAGAAGAAGAGAAACTGTCAGTGATAGCCGTGGAGTATATTATAAGAACAGCATGCTTTGATAAAAAGAATGTTTTATTAAAATTGTGTGAGTGTTACATAAGACTGAATAAAGAAGATAAAGCATTTCAAATGTTGAAATATGGAAAGGATATTAACAGATAATATTATGAATGATAAAAAAATATGTTTTATTATATGTTATAACGATGATAAATATATTAGCGAATGTTTACATTATATAAACAGATTGACTGTACCAGATGGATATTTATTAGATGTTTTAACGGTAAAGAATGCTGACTCAATGACTTCTGGCTATAATGCTGCAATGAATGAGACTGATGCAAAGTATAAAATATATATGCATCAGGATGTTTTTATAGTTAATATTAATTTGCTGGAAGATATTATTAAAATATTCGAAGATAAAAATGTTGGAATGCTTGGTGTGGTAGGAACACCGAACATGCCTGAGAATGGCTGTATGTGGAATGGTCCTAGAGTTGGAAGAGTATATTCAAGTAATGTCTTAACAGCGAAAGAGTTTATTGCATCTGACATGAATGAAAGGCCATATATGGAAGTGGAAGCAGTTGATGGACTATTTATAGCTACACAGTATGATATCATGTGGAGAGAAGATTTATTCACAGGCTGGGATTTTTATGATGTGTCGCAGGGAGAAGAATTCAGAAGAAATGGTTATAAAGTTGTAGTGCCATATATGGATAAATCGTGGTGTATACATGATGATGGTTTTCTTAATTTATCAAGATATGATGAGTTTCGTGATATTTTTCTGAAAGAGTATAAGTGATAGATAAGTATTCCCAGCCATGTAAACCAAGTCTTTTGAATGAGTCGATAACATCAGGCGCACATATGCTGTTATACCTGTAAAAATATATTTTCATTAACATTCTCCTTGAAATGGTTTTGCTATAAAATATTTAAGCAGTTTTTAAGTATCTTTTATTTCTGCAAGTGTAATATATTGAAAGGCTTTGAATTGTATATCACTTTTGTGTGATGATAGCTTAGTTAGTGCGTCTATGAATTCAGAGTCTTTTTTGGATAACATAGGTGTTACATTGGATGCAACTGTGTTGATAACATTAAAATCATTTTCTTCATACATTTTTATAATTTCATTGTATGTAAAGAAGTGGATATGTGTTTTGTCTAATAGGCCTGTGTCTGTATAATGAAAGTTACCATTGATAAGTTCATGTAATACCGTAAAATGCATAAGGTTAGGTATACTGCTGATTATTTTACCTTTTTTCTTTAAAATGTGGCGGCAGTTGTGTATGACTTTTGATGGATTATGAAGATGTTCTAATACATCTCCAAATAATATATAATCAAATTTAATGTCATTCCAGAGATCTACAGATTCTTCTATATTAGCTGTTTTTACTGAAGCAATGTGCGAAGCAATTTCCGCAGAAATAGGGTTAATTTCTATACCATATAGTGTTGAGTTTGGATAAAGTGCTTGTATAGCCAGTAAAGTTGCGCCACAATCGCAACCAATTTCAAGAACATTAAGTTCTTTATCAATTGGTTCGTTAATCATGCTGATAAGATTACTGCTTGGTATAGTGTTAATGTAATTCATGTGCCATTTTTGTCTGATATATGCTAAATCACAATTACGGTTAGTGGGGAGATAATAGGAATTATGATTGCCAATATAATATTGATATACATTATCTGCCATATAAGTAAATTGATCATTTAAAATGTTATTTATACAGAAGTCTGTCAAACATAACTCATCTGATATAATTTTTGAATCAAATAATGTATGTTCAGATAATAATTTATGGCTCAATAAAATAGTGTTGATTTCAGGTTTAATAATTTTGAATAAATTTATTTTAGATACATCGGTGTTATTTACGTAGTTTAATGCCGCTGAAAAAGAGTGTATATCATTGCTGATATCTAATATATTTTGCGGGCAGACGGCATATATACCATTATCAGGGTTTAATGCTGACGAAAGTTTTTTTAATGTTTCAGGAAGAAGAAAGCTGTCAGGGTCTAATATGAGTATATCATTTTGAGTATTAACAAATTCTGAAATGCATGTGTTGAGAATTAAAGAATAATTTTCAATTTTATCATCACATATTATGTAGTTTAAGCGTGATTGAGAAACAAGAAAATCGCATAAATTATCAGAAGAGTGGTTATCAACTATTATTATTGAATCCATACTGATGTTGTGAATTGAAGATAATTGTTCGATCTGAGATTTAATGAATTCTTTTTTGTTGTGCGCAATCATTATAACAGAGATATTATTCATATATTTCCTTTCATTGACATGTGTTTTATAGCTCTTATTATATACTAATTTAGTTGGCAATTAAATTTAAAAATGATAATATAATACATTATAACAGTTATTGTGTAGCATAACAATTGACGATAGAAGAACGGAGAAAATCATGACAGATAAGAATACATTTTATAATATGTTAAAGAGTAATGCCGAGAGCCAGCCAGACGCTGTGGCTGTCGTTTATGATACGATGAAGGTTACTTATGCGAAGCTTTTTGATGATGTAACTAAGAAGGCATTACATTTTCAGAAATTTGAAGGAAAGAGGATTGCAATATTCGGGCCGGCTTCATATAGATGGATCGTTAATATGTTCGGAACGATTGTTGCGGGAAAGGAGCTTGCACTTGTTGATTTCTTCCTTCCTCATGATTCGAGGGTTGACCTTCTTAAGAAGACGGAAGTTAATTATACATTGACATCTACTAACCAGTATATTCTCTCTGATGAGAATTCTATTATCATATCAAGTGCTGAGAAGGATAATGTTGACGGACTTATATATGATGAGAATACGCAGGAGGGCGATATTATCATGTTTACGGCTACAGCTAATGAATGTGATAAGCCGGTTGTTCTGTCTGTTGATAATATTCTTAATGCGGTTATGGCGATAAACAGCAGGGTTGAATGTACAAGTGATGATATTGTGCTTGCACAGATTCCGCTTCATAATGAATTTGGATTTATATACAGCCTCATATGGCCTCTGTATAATGGTGCTATGGTGTGTATAGGCAGAGGCTTAAGACATGTTGATGCAGATACTTATTATTATAATCCAACTATTCTTATAGGTACTCCTTCTATGATTGACTATCAGCGAGCTATAAGTGGATTTAATAAAGAACTCAATACTATTATCATAGGTGGTGCAAGCTGCCCGTTCAGACTTTTTGAGAATCTGTGTGACAGTGATTTGAAGGTTTATAATATATATGGAATGACAGAGACTTCGGGTTGTGTAGGGGTTAATGAGCTTTACGATGGTTCGTATACTCTTTTTGATAATAATGCAGTATCTATTGCTGATGATGGAGAGATTATTGTAAGTGGACCATGTGTCATGAAAGGCTATTATAATGACATGGAGTCTACTGAAAATGTATTAAAAGACGGTATGTATCATACAGGTGATTACGGAAGGATTAACAATGCCGGCAGACTTGTTCTGTTGCAGCGCAATCCGGATATTATTCTGTTGCCTACAGGTGAGAAGATAAGCCGTGTAAGAACTAATGAACAGATTACAGCTATTAATGGAGTTGCAGAAGGTTTTATAATATTTTACAATAACAGGCTTACGGCGGTTATTGTGCCTATTGATAAGAGTGCAACTGAGGATATATTCAAGAGACGTATTGACAAGTATAACGAGAAAAAAGGTTACCGCTGGGAGATTCAGAAGATTGTGTTAAGAAAAGAACCTTTGCCAAGAAAGTCTGATGGCACGGTTGATGAGGAAGCTTTATGTGAGTTTATTGGTGATTGATTAAACGAGGCGGTGCTGGTTTGAAGTTTGATAATGATTTTTTTAATACAGAAGTAAGAGAGGGTTTTGAAATATCTTCTATGATGAAAAGAGCATGGGCTGCGCAGATGGAAGTATTTCAGGTTGTATCTGATATATGTAACAGAAATGGAATAAGGTATTTTGCAGACTTTGGTACATTGCTTGGGGCTGTGAGACATAAGGGAATGATTCCATGGGATGATGATATTGACATCAGTCTTATGAGAGATGAATACAATGAACTTATCAGGATTCTTCCTGGGGAACTGCCATACGGCTTTGTAGTTGCAGGCATGTATGCTGATTGTGAGCGTTTGCAAAATGCAGCATTTGTTCCACAGTTAAGAGTTATTGCAGATGAAGAATTATGGAATTTTAATGATTATATGAAGTATTTTCATGGATTTCCATATCAGAGGGCTGGGATAGATATTTTTCCATTGGATTATATTTCTAAAGACAAAGAATTTGCAGACATGCAGAAGCAGATTATAAAGCTTGGAATGGAAATTTTAGGGAAATGGAATGAATTAAATAGAGAGGGCTCTTTAGATAAATTTGTTTCTGAGTTTGGTCAATTATGTAATGTTAATATTGAATTAAGAGAAGATACTAAGAATTATATATGGAAACTGATAGATAAAGTATCTTCGTTATGTTACAGAGATGAAGCTGACTATGTAAGCAGCATGGCTTTATGGATTGATAATGACAGTTATAAGATGCGTAAAGAGTGCTTTGATGATGTAATAGAAATGCCGTTTGAGAATTTTGTGGTTAAAGCACCAAAAAATTATGATGAAGTGCTTAAGGCTGAGTTTGGCGATTATATGATTCCAGTAAAAGGCACAGCGGATCATACGTATCCATTTTACGGTCACATGGAGCAGGAATTGATTAAGCAGATTAGAAGAGTTGGTTTTAAAGGCAGTGTTGATGAATTTTGTGAAGAAGTTGCCAGTGGAAGGTTAAGAGTGTAGCATTTTCACATGTGATTAATATTAACTTTCCACCAATCCATCCGATATATATTCTATAAGTTCATAAAGAAAGGTGATTAGAATCATGGATGATTACAGACAGCAGCAGATAGATGTACTTAAGGAAGCTGTTCCTTACAGCGAGAAGCTTATTGGAGCAATAGAGAAAGTCTCAGAAGAACTTTCAGGAGTTCCTTTTCCAGAGACTCATGATGCGGTGAATGTTATTATTGAAGGGCTTAACTGGCTTTTTGAAGTATATAATGGAACTAAGGATATTATTGAGGCTGGGGCAGTTGACGAGGCAGAAGCTAATGCTGGCGTTAAGGAGCTTTCAGAGGCTGTAAAGGCTGATGATGATGTGGATGTTTCTAAAGCACTTGTAAGGCTTAGTACATTTGTTAAGCAGTTACATGATGCAGGAAGCAGACTGATTAATGAATAATAAGAAACATAAAGGCATCCGCCGGTTTATGTATTACATGAACCAGACGGATGCCTTATTTTATATTATGGTAGTTAGATATAGCCATTAAACATCATGCCTGAGTAGGCAGAAAGATTATAAGGGTCATTCACAGGCTTATGTGGATTCTTATAAGCGACAATCTTATTGTTTACATAGTTCATAGGGTTGATGGAGATATCATCAGCCTTTCTTTGGATTGATTTCTTGAATGAATCCAAAGCGTTAAATACATCGGAAAGTGTGCCGTCAGAAGCAGCTTTCTGAATAACCACCTTATTAACTTCAAGCGAACCCTCATCACTTACTGTAAGTCCATTGCGTTCAAGCTGTGGCTGGTAAGCCTTCATTATTCTTGAAAATTCTTTCTTTAACTTGGCATTGCCCTCAAACTTATCGTTCTCTTTATCTGCGGCGATGGAAACAAGTCTGTTGTAGCCGGAAACAAGTTCTGTAATGCTTTCTGTGATTGAATCAGCATCATCTTTAAGACTGATGGTTGCCGGCTTGTCAGTTGTATTATGAAATGATATTGCAAATGTTTTGTTAATTGTTATGTCATTCGAAGCAGATGAGCGTTCTTCTCCATTGACAGAAAAGATTGCATTGCTAGGATACTGTGTTACACGGTCAAGACCATATGTTTCAATGAAGTTAGTGTTCTTCTCCATAGTAGGCTCATCAAAACCTTCCACGAAATCAGGATTGTCTGTCTGAATATCGTTATTAGGCCTGATGTTAAATATTGTAGGCTTGATTACACTTACACCTGTCATGTCTGATTCAATGTTCAGCGCAGTATTGCCGAGGCTGTCTTCACTTACAGAAGCATTAAGTCCGATATTGGAACGGTTAATAAGTCTGGCAAGCTTGTTCTGTATGTCAGAATTGCTCTCTTCCTCATCTACATTAAACTGGAATTCATAGGTCAGATTATTGATGTTCAAATCAAATGAATAATCTCCTGGCTTAACTGTGCGGCTGTTAGGCTGCAGGTAATGTCCGGTATTAATCTGGCTTGTTGCAAGCTGGCGGACTTCTATATCAAGGCTTGTATCATCGGCAGATGAGCTGTCGCCTATAAATGTGGCTGTTACCGCATCAGGATTGTCTGACACTGCTGATTTCTTAAATACCATGCCGTGACCGTCGCTTCCTGAAAGCTCATTGGCAATGTTACTTAATTCTCTGGCATTCTCTTTAAGGTCGATTGCATATTTCTGCGCAGCCTCTGACATATCTGCCTTATATGTAGGAGTCTGACTGTTAGATTTCAGAACTCTGCCATATGTATTCTTTAATTGTGCTTTAGTGTGTGTATCGTACTTTGAGTTAGTCTTATGTCCATACTGGGCAAGATAATAGCTGTACACGCTGCTGATCATAACAGTCACCTCCTTGTCTGTAATAATCGGTAGAAAATGTAAGGAAATCCATTTCCTTATATATATCGTATGTTTTTGTACAAATATTATAATATGAAGTTCATTTTTTGTCACTATATTTTCTTTAAAAAAGTTGTTGACGAGTTGGAATGTACTGTGCTATATTAGAACGGCTATGGAAGCGGTCTTTTTTGCGTGCCTGAATTTCAACAACCCAACATTGATTAGGCGGGCAAAGAAACCAATTGGTGTTTTAACACCTACAAAAATAATAATTGGAGGTGGAAGTTGTGCGAGTAAAGATAACATTGGCATGTACTGAGTGTAAACAGCGCAATTACAACATGACTAAGGAAAAGAAAGCTCATCCAGACAGAATGGAAACAAAGAAGTATTGTAAGTTCTGTAAATCACACACATTACACAAGGAAACAAAGTAATTAGTACAGTGAGGAGTATTTCATGGGTGATACTGTAAAAGCTAAGAAGCAGAAAAAGAACTGGTTCAAAGGTTTAAAAGCTGAATTTTCAAAAATTATTTGGCCAGACCGTCAGTCGCTTACTAAGGAAACTGTAGCTGTATTGGCTGTGTCCGTATTATTAGGTGTAATCATTGCAGTTGTGGATTTAATTGTCCGCTTTGGAATTGAGTTCATTGTAAAATAAGGAATAGGTGATTGTATGGATGACGCAAAATGGTATGTAGTTCACACTTACTCAGGTTATGAGAACAAGGTGAAGGCTAACATTGAGAAGACAGTTGAAAACAGAAATCTTCACGATCAGATTCTTGAAGTTATCGTTCCACTTGAAACAGTAGTGGAGATCAAGGATGGCTCTAAGAAAGCTGCTCAGAAGAAAATGTTTCCTGGATACGTTCTTGTGAAGATGGTAATGAACGACGATAGTTGGTATGTTGTCAGAAACACAAGAGGTGTTACAGGGTTTGTTGGTCCTGGATCAAAGCCAGTACCACTTACACCAACAGAAATTAAGAATCTCGGCATAAGCCTTGAGGAAGAACAGGAAGTTAAGCCTGTTATCCAGTTCGCTGGCAAGGTCGGCGATAAGGTTATGATCCTCTCTGGTGCATGGGAAGATACAGTTGGTGAGATTACCAATATTAATGAGGGCAAGCAGTGCCTTACAATTAATGTTGAGATGTTCGGTCGTGAAACACCGGTCGAGATTGATTTCACAGATGTGAAGTTATTGTAAGAAGCAGTCCCGATCCTGGGACGTGGGAGACCAGAATGAATTTACTGCGTAAATTCATTCACAGGAATTGCACGATGGTCAATTCTTGAAGGATGGATAGCAGGGTAATATTATGATGGTCGCCAATTACCACATTTATTTTTAGGAGGTGCCAAAATGGCAAAGAAAGTAACAGGATATATTAAATTACAGATTCCTGCCGGCAAGGCTACACCAGCTCCACCAGTTGGTCCAGCACTTGGTCAGCACGGTGTTAACATCGTAGAATTCACAAAGCAGTTCAATGCTAAGACAGCAGATCAGGGAGATCTTATCATACCTGTAGTTATTACAGTTTATGCTGATAGAAGCTTCAGCTTTATTACAAAGACTCCACCTGCAGCAGTACTTCTTAAGAAGGCTTGCAACATTAAGTCAGGATCAGGCGTACCTAACAAGACTAAGGTTGCTACTATTAAGAGAGCAGAAGTTCAGAAGATCGCTGAGCTTAAGATGCCAGATCTTAACGCTGCATCTATCGAAGCAGCTACTTCTATGATCGAAGGAACAGCTAAGAGTATGGGTATCGTTGTAGAAGACTAATCTACATTTGATTCATGATTATTGTGGGAGGAAAGATAGAATCCTTCCGATATTACCACTAGGAGGTTTATAATGAAAAGAGGAAAGAAATACGTTGAGGCAGCCAAGAATATTGACCGCCAGACATTATACGAAGCAGCAGACGCTATCTCATTAGTAAAGAAGAACGCTACTGCTAAATTCGACGAGACAATCGAAGCACATATCAGAACAGGTTGTGATGGACGTCACGCTGAGCAGCAGATCAGAGGAGCTGTTGTTCTTCCACACGGAACAGGTAAGACTGTACGTGTATTAGTATTTGCTAAGGGTGCTAAGGCTGATGAGGCTCTTGCAGCTGGAGCAGATTTCGTTGGTGGCGAGGAGCTTATTCCTAAGATCCAGAACGATAACTGGTTCGAGTTCGACGTTGTTGTTGCAACTCCAGATATGATGGGTGTTGTTGGTCGTCTTGGTCGTGTACTTGGTCCTAAGGGATTAATGCCAAACCCTAAGGCTGGTACAGTTACTATGGATGTAACAAAAGCTGTTAATGATATCAAGGCTGGTAAGATCGAGTACAGACTTGACAAGACTAATATCATTCACGTGCCAATTGGTAAGGCTTCATTCACAGAGGAGCAGTTATCAGACAACTTCCAGGCTATTATGGATGCAATCGTTAAGGCTAAGCCATCTTCACTTAAGGGAGCTTATCTTAGAAGTGTAGTTCTCACTTCTACTATGGGACCTGGTGTTAAGTTAAGCACAGCCAAGTATGTGGGTTAATCAGATTTTTGATTAAAAACGGTTGACATTAATATATTTTGATAGTATACTATCAACTTGTGAGCAGCATTTTGCTGTCAACATAATATTTTGCCGTAGACAGCAGGTCCGGATTCAGTATTACTGATGATGGTTAAAGGTAACACGCCTACCGAGGATTTAAGGATTTGATTAATTATTCCCTCTCTGTCTTTGGCAGAGAGGGTTTTGTTTGTAGGGAAACTATAGACGAATAATCTTCACTTAGGCAAAATCGCTTCTATATGAAGCAAGAATCTAACAGGAGGTAATTATTCATGGCTATTTTAAAGAATGTAGGCCTTAAGACATCTACTATCGATGAGATTAAAGATAACTTTGACGGCGCTCAGGGCGTTGTTGTAGTTAACTACAGTGGTCTTACAGTAGAACAGGATACACAGCTTCGTAAGCAGTTAAGAGAAGCTGGTGTGGTTTATAAGGTTTATAAGAACACTTTAGTAAAGAGAGTTGTTGCTGGAACAGAGTTCGAGCCAATTGCTGATACTCTTGAAGGAACTAATGCTATTGCATTCTGCAAGACAGATGCTACAGCACCTGCAAGAATCTTAGCTAACTTTGCTAAGACAGCTGATGCTCTTGAGTTAAAGTGTGGCGTTGTTGAAGGAACATTCTACGATGCAGCAGGTATCGCTACAATCGCTACTATCCCTTCAAGAGAGGAACTTCTTTCAAAGTTACTTGGAAGTATCCAGTCACCTATTACAAACTTTGCTCGTGTTATTAAGCAGATTGCTGAGAAGAACGAGGAAGTTGCTTAATCAGTTTAACACTGAATTAACTATGAAAGCAGCATAGATGCTCTTTCAATTTTAGAATAATATTAAAAAGGAGATTATAATAATGACAACACAGGAAATCATTGAAGTTATTAAAGGTTTATCAGTATTAGAGCTTAACGATTTAGTTAAGGCTTGTGAAGAAGAATTTGGCGTATCTGCAGCAGCAGGCGTTGTAGTTGCAGCAGCAGGTGCTGGCGCAGCAGCAGCTGAGGAGAAGACAGAATTTGATGTAGAGCTTACAGAAGCTGGAGATCAGAAGGTTAAGGTTATCAAGGTTGTTCGTGAAATCACAGGTCTTGGATTAAAGGAAGCTAAGGACGTTGTTGATGGCGCACCTAAGGTTGTTAAGGAGCAGGCTTCTAAGGAAGAGGCTGAGGAAATCAAGAAGAAGCTCGAAGAAGTTGGAGCTAAGGTTACTCTTAAGTAATTCACTTGATTGTTCTAATGAATATAATAAGAAAGACAGCGGGCCTTCACGGCTCCTGTCTTTTCTTTTTTCTATAAATCACATCTTTATTTTATTATGCCAGCTATGGCAGAAATACTATTATCTTTATACAATTCTATATATTCGTGGAAATTTTTTAAAAATCCCTTGACATATATATATCTTTGATGTATTATGGACAATGCACTATTGTGGTAAATTGTGCTTATTCTTTGCACATTTACTGATAATGTAATATATTAATGTGAAGAAAACTAAGGGGTGAAACGTCAATGGAGAAAAACAGATTACGCCCAATAACGTCGGGCAAGGCAATGCGTATGAGTTTCTCAAGACAGAAAGAAGTTCTTGAGATGCCTAACCTTATTGAGGTGCAGAAGGATTCTTACCAGTGGTTTTTGAATGAAGGCTTGAAAGAGGTCTTTGATGACATATCTCCAATTGCAGACTATAATGGAAGATTAAGTCTGGAATTCGTAGATTTTGCGTTATGTGAAGACGAAGTTAAGTATTCAATTGAAGAGTGTAAAGAAAGAGATGCTACATATGCAGCGCCTCTTAAGGTTACAGTAAGACTTCATAACAAAGAGACAGAAAGCATCAGCGAACATGAGATTTTCATGGGAGACCTGCCATTAATGACTAAGACAGGTACATTTGTAATTAATGGTGCTGAACGAGTTATTGTCAGCCAGTTGGTACGTTCACCTGGTATTTATTATGATATACAGAAAGATAAGTATGGTAAGATTTTCTTGTACAGCTGTCAGGTAATTCCTAACAGAGGTGCATGGTTAGAGTATGAAACAGATGCTAATGATATATTCTATGTTAAGGTTGACCGTAATAAGAAGGTTCCTATTACTGTTCTTATCAGAGCATTAGGATTTGGTACTAATGCGGAGATTCTTGATATTTTTGGCGAGGAACCTAAGCTTCTTGCTACTATGGAGAAGGATACTTCTACTAACTATCAGGAAGGTATTCTTGAACTTTATAAGAAGTTAAGACCGGGAGAACCATTATCTGTAGAGAGTGCTGAAGCACTTATTTCAGGTATGTTCTTTGACCCAAGAAGATATGATCTTGCACACGTAGGAAGATATAAGTTTAATAAGAAGCTTTCTTTCAAGAGCAGAATTACAGGACAGGTTCTTGCTGAGGATGTTGTTGATGAGAACGGAACTGTTATTGCAACAGCAGGTGAGAAGCTTACAAGAGAATCAGCACAGGCTATTCAGGATGCAGCTGTTCCTTCAGTATTCATTACTGTAGAAGTTAAGGCTGCTGATGGTACAGTATCTGACAGAGTTGTTAAGATTCTTTCTAACCGTGCGGTTGATATTACTAAATGGGTTGATATCAGCGAAGAAGAAGCTAAGGAGCTTGGTGTAACAGAGTATGTATACTATCCTGTTCTTGCACAGATTCTTGCTGAGAATGAATCTTTAGAGGATATTAAGGAAGCTATTACTAAGAACATTGCTGACCTTATTCCTAAGCATATTACAGTAGAAGATATTCTTGCTTCTATTAATTATAATATGCACCTTGAATATGGTGTTGGTACTAAGGACGATATCGATCACCTTGGAAACAGACGTATCAGAGCTGTAGGAGAGCTTCTTCAGAACCAGTTCAGAATTGGTATCTCAAGAATGGAAAGAGTGGTCCGTGAGAGAATGTCTACACAGGATCTTAGTGGAATATCTCCACAGTCACTTATTAATATTAAGCCTGTAACAGCTGCTATTAAGGAATTCTTCGGAAGTTCGCAGTTGTCACAGTTCATGGATCAGAATAACCCTCTTAGTGAGATTACTCATAAGAGACGTCTTTCAGCCCTTGGTCCTGGTGGTCTTTCAAGAGATCGTGCAGGTTTCGAGGTTCGAGATGTACACTATACTCATTATGGTAGAATGTGTCCTATCGAGACTCCTGAAGGACCTAACATTGGTCTTATTAACTCTCTTGCATCTTATGCAAGAATTAATGAATATGGATTCGTTGAAGCTCCTTATCGTATTGTAGATAAGTCTGATCCTAAGAATCCAAGAGTTACTGATGAAGTACGTTACTTCACAGCTGATGAGGAAGATGATTTCCATGTAGCACAGGCTAATGCTGAGATTGATGAGAATGGTTATTTCGTAAGAAATACTGTATCTGGACGTTACAGAGAAGAAACTTCTCAGTTCGATAAGAGCCAGATTGATCTTATGGATGTATCTCCTAAGATGGTATTCTCAGTTGCTACATCAATGATTCCATTCCTTCAGAATGATGACTGTACACGTGCCCTCATGGGTTCTAACATGCAGCGTCAGGCCGTACCTCTTCTTATGACAGAAGCTCCTGTTATCGGAACTGGTATTGAGAATAAGACTGCTGTTGACTCAGGCGTATGTGTAGTTGCAGAGGCTGATGGTGTTGTTCTTTCTTCTGAATCTAACAAGATTGTTATCAGAGAAAAGGATGGCAAGGCGCGTGAATACAAGCTTACTAAGTTCTCAAGAAGTAACCAGAGTAACTGCTATAACCAGAGACCTATTGTTTTCAAGGGTGATGAGGTTAAGGCAGGAGATGTTATTGCTGATGGTCCATCTACATCTAATGGTGAGATTGCCCTCGGTAAGAACCCTCTTATCGGTTTCATGACTTGGGAAGGTTATAACTACGAGGATGCTGTACTTCTTAGTGAGCGTCTCGTAAGAGATGATGTGTATACATCTATTCATATTGAAGAATATGAGACAGAAGCAAGAGATACTAAGTTAGGACCTGAAGAGATTACAAGAGATCTTCCTTCAACAGGTTCAGACGCTGTAAAGGATCTTGATGAGAACGGTATTATCCGCGTTGGTGCTGAGGTAAGAGCCGGAGATATTCTTGTTGGAAAGGTTACTCCTAAGGGAGAGACAGAGCTTACTGCTGAAGAGAGACTTCTTAGAGCTATCTTTGGTGAGAAAGCAAGAGAAGTAAGAGATACTTCACTTAAGGTACCTCATGGTGCTTATGGTATCGTCGTTGCTGTTAAGACATTTACAAGAGAGAACGGAGATGAACTCTCACCAGGAGTTAACAAATCTGTTCGTATATATATTGCACAGAAGAGAAAGATTGGCGTTGGTGATAAGATGGCTGGTCGTCATGGTAACAAGGGTGTCGTTTCAAGAGTACTTCCTGTTGAAGATATGCCATTCCTTCCTAATGGCCGTCCTCTTGATATCGTACTTAACCCACTGGGCGTTCCTTCACGAATGAACATTGGACAGGTCCTTGAGATTCATTTAAGTCTTGCTGCCAAGGTACTTGGATTTAATATTTCTACGCCAGTATTCGATGGTGCAGATGAGAATGATATTATGGATACTCTTGATATGGCAAATGCTTATGCTAACCATCCATTCGATGATGAAGAGCTTGCAGCCCAGAAGGCTGAGGCTGAGAAGAATGGCGAAGAATATCCTGAGGATATGGTTACATTTACAGCACAGTATAAAGATGTTCTTAATAAAGAGGTATTTGATTACCTTTCAGAACACAGAGATCACAGAGCTGAATGGAAGGGTGTTCCAATCGGCCGTGATGGTAAGGTAAGACTTAGAGATGGTAGAACAGGTGAGTACTTCGACAGTCCTGTAACTATCGGATTCATGCATTACTTAAAGCTTCATCATCTTGTTGATGATAAGATTCATGCACGTTCAACTGGTCCATACTCACTTGTAACTCAGCAGCCACTTGGTGGTAAGGCTCAGTTCGGTGGACAGAGATTCGGAGAGATGGAAGTTTGGGCACTTGAGGCTTATGGTGCTGCTTATACTCTTCAGGAAATCCTTACTGTTAAGTCTGATGATGTTGTAGGACGAGTTAAGACTTACGAAGCTATTATTAAGGGTGAGAATATTCCTGAACCAGGAGTTCCAGAATCATTCAAGGTTCTTCTTAAGGAACTTCAGTCACTCGCACTTGATGTTAGAGTTCTTGATCAGGACAACAATGAAGTCAGACTTCTTGAGAGTTCTGAATATGAAGTTACTGATTTCAAGAAGGTTCTTGATGAAGGTAATGGATACAGAAGAAACAGCAGAGAGGAAGAGGCAGAGTACAAGGCTGGCGGTATGTCAACAGTTACTCTTAATGAAGATGGAACAGAAGATGCTGTAGATTCAGATGATGGTGCTGATTTTGATATGGCCGATGATTTTGATGACGATTACGGCGATGGCAATTCAGATGAATATTAATTAGAAGGGAGCACTATAATGGCAGAAGAAATTAAATCAAATAAGTCAATGAAATTTGATAAGATTCAGATTAAGCTTGCTTCTCCTGAGAATATTTTGGAGTGGTCTCATGGTGAGGTTACCAAACCTGAAACAATTAACTATAGAACACTTAAGCCAGAAAAGGACGGACTTTTCTGCGAAAGAATATTTGGTCCTAGCAAGGACTGGGAGTGCCACTGCGGTAAGTATAAGAAGATTAAGGACAAGGGTATTGTCTGCGATAAATGTGGTGTTGAGGTTACCAAGGCCAGCGTAAGAAGAGACCGTATGGGTCATATCCATCTTGCTGCACCAGTATCTCACATCTGGTACTTCAAGGGTATTCCTAGCCGCATGGATCTCATTCTTGATATTGGTCCTAAGAACCTTGAAAAGGTATTATATTTTGCTTCATATATCGTAATTGATCCAGGTGAAACAGATATTCCTTTCAAGAAGATTCTTTCAGAGACTGAATACAGAGAACTCTGTGAGCAGTACGGAAGCAAGGCTTTCCGTGTTGGTATGGGAGCTGAGGCAATCCTCGAGCTCCTCCAGATGGTTAACCTTGAAGAAGAAGAAGTAAGACTTAAGGAAGAGCTTGCTAACACTACTTCTCAGAAGGCTGCCAGACTTATAAAGAGAATTGAAGTTGTTGAAGCATTTAAGAATGCAGGAACTAAGCCTGAGTGGATGATTCTTACAGAAATCCCTGTAATTCCACCAGATTTAAGACCTATGGTCCAGCTGGATGGTGGACGTTTTGCAACTTCAGATCTTAATGATCTTTACAGAAGAATTATTAACAGAAATAACAGACTTGCAAGACTTCTTGAGCTTGGAGCTCCTGAAATTATTGTACGTAACGAGAAGAGAATGCTTCAGGAAGCTGTTGATGCTCTTATCGATAACGGACGTAGAAATGGTCGTCCAGTAACAGGTCCTGGTAACAGAGCACTTAAGTCTTTATCAGATTTATTAAAGGGTAAGCAGGGACGTTTCAGACAGAATCTTCTTGGTAAGCGAGTTGACTACTCAGGACGTTCAGTTATCGTAGTAGGACCAGAGCTTAAGATTTACCAGTGTGGTCTTCCTAAAGAGATGGCTATTGAGTTATTCAAGCCATTTGTTATGAGAGAGCTTGTAAGACGTAATCTTGCAGATAATATTAAGAAAGCTAAGAAGAGCGTAGAACATCTTGATCCAGAAGTATGGGATGTACTTGAAGATGTTATTAAAGAGCATCCAGTTATGCTTAACCGTGCTCCTACACTTCACAGACTCGGTATTCAGGCTTTCGAGCCAATCCTTGTAGAAGGTAAGGCTATTAAGCTTCATCCACTTGTATGTACAGCGTTCAATGCCGATTTCGATGGTGACCAGATGGCTGTCCATCTTCCACTTTCTGTTGAGGCTCAGGCTGAGTGTAGATTTATGCTTCTTTCACCTAACAACCTTCTTAAGCCATCTGATGGTGGTCCTGTTGCCGTTCCTTCACAGGATATGGTACTTGGTATTTACTACCTTACACAGGAAAGACCAGGTGCAAAGGGTGAGGGCAAGATTTTCAAGAGCATTAATGAAGCAGTTCTTGCTTATGAGAATGGTATAATTACATTACATGCCAAGATTATGGTTCATGTAACTAAGAATGTTAACGGAGAAGAGCTTTCAGGTAATATTGAGTCTACACTTGGAAGACTTATATTTAATGAGATTCTCCCTCAGGATTTAGGATATGTTGACAGAAGCAAGGAAGAGAATTTATTACTTCCAGAAGTTGATTTCCATGTAGGAAAGAAGCAGCTTAAGGATATCTTACAGCATGTTATCAATACTCATGGTACTACAACAACTGCAGAAGTTCTTGATGATATCAAGGCTATGGGTTATAAGTACTCTACAAGAGCTGCCATGACTGTTTCTATTTCTGAGATGACAGTGCCACCAGTTAAGAAGCAGCTTCTTGCTGAGGCAGAAAAGAAAGTTGAACAGATTACTGTTAAATATAACAGAGGTCAGGCTACTGACGAGGAAAGACATAAGAATGTTATCCGCGTATGGCAGGAGACTGATGATAAGATTAAGGATGCCCTTCTTCAGGGTCTTGATAAATATAACAACATCTTCATGATGGCTGACTCAGGTGCCCGTGGTTCTAACCAGCAGATTAAGCAGTTAGCAGGTATGCGTGGTTTGATGGCTGATACATCAGGTAACACTATCGAACTTCCTATCAAGTCAAACTTCCGTGAAGGTCTTGATGTTCTGGAATACTTTATTTCAGCTCACGGTGCCCGTAAAGGACTTTCAGATACAGCCCTTCGTACAGCCGATTCAGGATACCTTACAAGAAGACTTGTTGATGTTTCTCAGGATCTTATTATCAGAGAGACAGATTGTAGTGCAGGTAAGCAGATACCTGGTATGTATGTTTACTCATTTGTTAATAACAGAGCTACTAACTCAAGTGATGCCAAGGAAGATATCCTTGAGCCATTACAGGAGCGTATTACAGGAAGATACTTAGCTGAGGATATTGTTGACCCGGCTACAGGCGAGGTTATTGTTGAAGCTAACCATCTTGTAACTCCTAAGAGAGCAGAAGCTATTATTAAGACTGGTGTTGATAAGGTTAAGATTAGAACAATCCTTACTTGCCGTTCACACATTGGTGTATGTGCTAAATGTTATGGAACTAACATGGCTACTGGTCAGACTGTACAGGTTGGTGAAGCTGTTGGTATTATCGCAGCCCAGTCAATCGGTGAGCCTGGTACACAGCTTACTATGAGAACATTCCATACAGGTGGTGTTGCCGGTGATAACATTACTCAGGGTCTTCCTAGAGTAGAAGAGCTTTTCGAGGCAAGAAAGCCTAAGATGCTTGCTGTACTTGCTGAGTTTGGCGGAACTGTAAGTATTGTTAAGACTGAGAAGAAGACTGAAATCGTTATAACTGACGATGAAGGTAATTCAAAGGCTTATCCATTATCTAAGGATACAAGAGAAAAGGTTGTTGAAGGACAGGTTGTTGCTAAGGGTGAGGAAATCACAGAGGGTTCTGAGAATCCACATGATATCGTAAGAATTCTTGGCGTAAGAGCTGTTCAGGATTACCTCCTTCGTGAAGTTCAGAAGGTTTACCGTATCCAGGGTGTTGATATCAACGATAAGCATATCGAGCTTATTGTTCGTCAGATGCTTAAGAAGATTGTTGTTGATGAAGCTGGAGATTCTAAGTTCCTTCCTGGATCACAGGTTGATACTATTGAATTCCAGGAAGTTAATGAGAGACTTGAGGAAGAAGGAAAGACACCTGCTACAGGTACTCCGATTATCCTTGGTATTACTAAGGCTTCACTTGCTTCTACTTCATTCATGTCAGCAGCTTCATTCCAGGAGACTACTAAGGTTCTTACTGATGCAGCTATTAACGGAAAGATTGATCCTCTTATTGGTCTTAAAGAGAATGTTATTATTGGTAAGCTTATCCCTGCCGGTACAGGTATGAAGCGTTATCAGGATATCAAGATCAGTTCTACAGATAACTACATCGAAGAGGATGAGGAAGAATCTGGTGAAGATGAGCTTGTGTTCACACAGGAAGATTAATTCTTTAATATAATATCAGGCGTGTCAGGTTGTAATAATCTGGCACGCTTTTTATTTTTATTTTTTTGAAAAAATGCTTGACACTGAATTTGCAAATATATATACTAATAAAGCGTGCGAATAGGCAAGTACTATTTTTGCGCTGTTTTGGTAACAAAACATTTTCTTAGTTGATACTAAGATGCAACCATTCATTATTCTAATTTCGGGAGGTGAAAACGGAATGCCAACATTTAACCAGTTAGTAAAACAGGGAAGAAAGACTGCAGTAAAGAAGTCTACAGCACCAGCTCTTCAGAAGGGTTATAACTCACTTCAGAAGAAGGCAACAGATATCTCTTCTCCACAGAAGAGAGGTGTTTGTACAGCTGTTAAGACTGCTACACCTAAGAAGCCTAACTCAGCTCTTAGAAAGATCGCCAGAGTACGTCTTTCTAATGGTATCGAGGTAACATCTTACATCCCAGGTGAGGGACACAATCTTCAGGAACACAGCGTTGTTCTTATAAGAGGTGGAAGAGTAAAGGATTTACCAGGTACAAGATACCACATCATCAGAGGAACACTTGATACAGCAGGTGTTGCAAAGAGAAGACAGGCTCGTTCTAAGTACGGTGCTAAGAGACCTAAGGACGCTAAGTAATTAAGCCTGAATTAAGACACGCATTTATATGAATGCATGCAAGTTTTACAATTTGCAAGAGTCAGATTTGTAAGAATCTGATTTTTACGAACAAATTAAATTTTGAATTGTGCCGGAATTAGATTAATCAAGAGGTTGCAGGTTAATATATACGGCGCGAACACATTTTTTATTTGTGAGTACCTATGATTTAATAAATTTATTAAGGAGGGAAGAACCGTGCCACGTAAAGGACATACACAGAAAAGAGATGTATTAGCAGATCCTATTTACAACAATAAGGTAGTTACTAAGCTTATCAACAACATTATGCTTGATGGTAAGAGAGGAGTAGCTCAGAAGATTGTTTACGGTGCTTTTGATAGAGTTGCAGCTAAGACTGAGAGACCAGCTATCGAAGTATTTGAAGAAGCTATGAACAATATTATGCCAGTTCTTGAAGTTAAGGCTAGACGTATCGGTGGAGCTACTTACCAGGTACCTATCGAAGTTAAGCCAGACAGAAGACAGGCTTTAGCTCTTCGTTGGATGACTACATTCTCTAGAGCAAGAGGCGAGAAGACTATGGAAGAAAGACTCGCTAACGAAATTCTTGATGCAGCTAACAACACAGGTGCATCAGTAAAGAGAAAAGAAGATATGCACAAGATGGCAGAAGCAAACAAGGCTTTTGCTCATTACAGATTCTAATTATAATTATAGGAGGTTTTATCCATGGCTGGAAGAGAATATCCATTGGAGAGAACCAGAAATATCGGAATTATGGCTCATATTGATGCTGGTAAGACAACATTAACAGAGCGTATCCTTTATTATACTGGTGTTAATCACAAGATTGGTGATACTCATGAAGGTACTGCTACTATGGACTGGATGGCCCAGGAGCAGGAGAGAGGTATCACAATCACTTCAGCTGCTACAACATGTCACTGGACACCTGAGAAAGAGGGTAAGCCAGATAAGACACAGCCAGAATACCGTATTAACATTATCGATACTCCAGGACACGTTGACTTCACAGTAGAGGTTGAGCGTTCACTTAGAGTACTTGATGGTGCCGTAGGTGTATTCGATGCACAGAACGGTGTTGAGCCACAGTCAGAGAATGTATGGCGTCAGGCTGATAAGTACAATGTACCTCGTATGGCTTTCATGAACAAGATGGATAAGATGGGCGCTGATTTCTTCGGATCATGCAACCAGCTTATTACAAAGCTTGGAAAGAATCCTGTACTTGTACAGATTCCTATCGGTAAGGAAGATGACTTCCAGGGTATTATCGACTTATTCGAGATGAAGGCTTATGTCTTCAACGGAGATAAGGGTGATGATATCGCTGTTGGTGAGATTCCAGACGATTTAAAGGATCAGGCTCAGGAATATCATGACAAGCTCGTTGAGCAGTGTGCTGAACTTGATGAAGACCTTATGGAGAAGTTCTTTAATGATGAGGAAATTTCAGTTCCAGAGTTAAAGGCTGCTTTAAGAAAGGGTACTATCGAGGGTACAGCTATTCCTTGTCTTTGCGGTACAGCTTATAAGAACAAGGGTGTTCAGAAGCTTCTTGATGCTGTTATCGAGTACATGCCAGCTCCTACAGATATCCCAGATATCACAGGTGTTGACGAAGACGGTAACGAAGTAACAAGAAAGTCATCTGATGAAGAGCCATTTGCAGCTCTTGCATTCAAGATTATGACTGATCCATTCGTTGGTAAGTTAGCATTCTTCAGAGTTTACTCAGGTACATTAAACGGTGGTTCATATGTACTTAACTCTAATAAGAATAAGAAAGAAAGAGTTGGCCGTATCCTTCAGATGCACGCTAACCAGAGAAAAGAAATTGATAAGGTTTACTCAGGAGATATCGCTGCTGCAGTAGGTCTTAAGGTTACAGTAACAGGTGATACTATCTGTGATGAAGCACATCCAGTTATCTTAGAGTCTATGGAATTCCCAGAGCCAGTTATCGAGCTTGCTATCGAGCCAAAGACTAAGAATGACCAGGGTAAGATGGGTGAAGCTTTAGCAAAGCTTGCTGAAGAAGATCCTACATTCCGTGCTCATACAGATCAGGAAACAGGTCAGACAATCATCGCTGGTATGGGTGAGCTTCACCTTGATATCATCGTTGACAGACTTCTTCGTGAGTTCAAGGTAGAGGCTAATGTTGGTGCACCTCAGGTTGCTTACAGAGAGTGCTTTACTAAGGCAGTTGATGTTGATAGTAAGTATGCTAAGCAGTCAGGTGGACGTGGTCAGTATGGTCACTGTAAAGTACGTTTCTCACCACTTGAAGCTAACGTTGATAAGTTTGATGTTGAGACAAAGAACACAGTATTAATTAACGAACCTCCAGTACTCTTCTGTGAGTCTTCAGTAGTTGGTGGTGCTATTCCTAAGGAATATATCCCTTCAGTTGCTGACGGTATCAGAGAAGCTGCTAATTCAGGTATCTTAGCTGGATTCCCAGTTCTCGGACTTAGAGCAGATATTTACGATGGTTCATACCATGAAGTCGATTCTTCAGAAATGGCATTCCACATTGCTGGTTCTATGGCATTCAAGGATGCTATGGCTAAGGCAGCACCTGCCCTTCTTGAGCCTATCATGAAGGTTGAGGTTACTATGCCAGAAGAATACATGGGTGATGTAATCGGTGATATCAACTCACGTAGAGGACGTATTGAGGGTATGGAAGATATCTCAGGTGGTAAGATGATTAAAGCATTCGTTCCACTTGCTGAGATGTTCGGATATGCTACTGACCTTCGTTCTAAGACACAGGGTCGTGGTAACTACTCTATGTTCTTCGATAAGTATGAGCAGGCTCCAAAGTCTGTTCAGGATAAGGTTATTTCTGATAGAAATAAGTAATAACTATAAAAATATAGTTGAAATATTTCACTAAATGAAATATAATAAATATCAGCTATGACAAAGCCCGAGGGGGATACCCCTCAGGGCAATCTAAATATTTTTAGGAGGATTTTAAACAATGGCAAAGGCTAAATTTGAGAGAACAAAACCACATTGTAACATTGGTACAATCGGACACGTAGATCACGGTAAGACTACATTAACAGCTGCTATCACAAAGACTCTTCATGAGAGACTTGGTACAGGTGAGGCTGTTGCATTCGAGAATATTGATAAGGCACCAGAGGAAAGAGAAAGAGGTATCACTATCTCTACAGCTCACGTTGAGTATGAGACAGAGAAGAGACACTATGCACACGTTGACTGTCCAGGACATGCTGATTATGTAAAGAACATGATCACAGGTGCTGCTCAGATGGATGCAGGTATCCTTGTTGTTGCTGCTACTGATGGTGTTATGGCTCAGACAAGAGAGCATATCCTTCTTGCTCGTCAGGTTGGTGTTCCTTACATCGTTGTATTCATGAACAAGTGTGATATGGTTGATGATCCAGAACTTCTTGAATTAGTAGATATGGAAATCAGAGAACTTCTTAACGAGTACGGATTCCCAGGAGATGATACTCCAATCATCCAGGGTTCAGCTCTTAAGGCTCTTGAAGATCCTAACAGCGAATGGGGAGATAAGATCCTTGAGCTTATGCATACTATTGATGAGTATGTTCCAGATCCAGAAAGAGATACAGATAAGCCATTCCTTATGCCTGTAGAGGACGTATTCTCTATCACAGGACGTGGTACTGTTGCTACTGGTAGAGTAGAGAGAGGTGTTCTCCACGTTAATGAGGAAGTTGAGATCGTTGGTATCCACGAAGATATCCGTAAGGTAGTTGTAACTGGTATCGAGATGTTCAGAAAGCTTCTTGATGAGGCTCAGCCAGGTGATAACATTGGTGCACTTCTTAGAGGTGTTCAGAGAGACGAAATCCAGAGAGGACAGGTTCTCTGCAAGCCAGGTTCAATCACACCACACCACAAGTTTACAGCTCAGGTTTACGTATTAACAAAGGACGAGGGTGGACGTCATACTCCATTCTTCAACAACTACAGACCACAGTTCTACTTCAGAACAACTGATGTAACTGGTGTTTGTGAGCTTCCAGCTGGTACAGAAATGTGCATGCCTGGTGATAACGTAGAGATGACAGTTGAACTTATCCATAACGTAGCTATGGAGCAGGGTCTTCGTTTCGCTATCCGTGAGGGTGGTAGAACAGTTGGTTCTGGTGCTGTTGCTACAATCATTGAGTAATTGTTATTAATACAGTTCTTTCAAGGGTTTCCGAGGTTATCGGAAACCCTTTTTTGCGCGAGCAGCTCCTTGAGAAGTCATGGGCAGTTTGCAGTCGTGCTCGCGAAGTAATGAACTAGAATATGATAAAAAGAGGAGTACAACATGCTATACATAATGCGTCATGGCAGGACGGACTGGAATGTACGTCATAAATTGCAGGGAAGAACAGATATACCGCTTAATGATGAAGGCAGAATGATGGCGGCAGAGGCTGGGAAACAGTATTCAGATATACATTTTGACATATGTTACTCATCTCCTTTGGAAAGAGCAAAAGAAACAGCAGACATTTTCTTGAAGGGAAGAAATGTTCCTGTGTATACAGATGACAGACTTGTTGAGATGGGATTTGGAGTATATGAAGGAATAGAGAATTCATTTGCTATAGATGACTGTCCAATTAATACTCTTTTTAAGAAGCCTGAGAAGTATGTTACAGTTGAAGGTGGAGAAAGCTTTGAAGAACTTTTTGCAAGGACAGGGGAATTTATAGACAATGTAGTTATGCCACAGGTAAATAGTGGCAAAGATATACTGATTGTTGGTCATGGTGCCATGAACTGCAGTATTATAGCAAAATTCAGAGGAACACCACTGGATAAATTCTGGGATGGAATGACTGATAATTGTCAGGTGGTAAGGCTTATATAATATTATAAAACACAATTTTACGATTTATTCAGACCAAATCATGCTTGGTTTCGTATATAAGTATAGAAGTTAATAAATGAGACTTTGACTTACAACGGAAGGTTAGGATGGTGATTGGGATGAGTAGGAGAGATAGCAGGAGAAAATACCAAAAAAGAGGAAAAAGGAAGAATCAAATATTCCTTGTAATGATGACTATACTGGCATGTACGGTAGCAATTGTATTAACAGTCAAGATGAATAATAAGAATGTCAGCAAAGGTGTAGCAGTAGGTGCAGAATATACAGCAATTAAGAGCGATGGTAATGTGACGGAGGAACAGCTTTCTGTAAGTGAAGAGACTGTAAATGATTTACCAGATGTATACAGAATAGAATGCTATGAATCGCTTAATCAGAATCCAGAGCTGCCAACGGGATGCGAGATTACATCGTTAACATCCGTACTAAATTATTACGGCTGTAATGTTGATAAAACAACTATGTCGGATGAATATCTTAAGAAAGGCAATGGCAGCTTCTACGAAATGTTTCTTGGTAATCCAAGGGATAACACAAGTTATGGATGCATGTCACAGCCAATTGTTAATGCAGCTAATAAATATTTCAAAGTTAATAATATGTCAGCAGTTGCAAAGAATATCAGCGGAACAGATTTTAAAGAGATTCTAGGTATGGTTGCTCAGGGTGACCCGATAGTAATATGGAATACAATAGATATGAGACAGCCATATGAATCTAAGACATTTGTATTTAATGGGAAAGAATATACATGGATGTCTCCAGAACATTGTGTTGTAATTACAGGATATGATCTTAATAAGAATATTGTTTATATAATGGATCCTATGGAAGGTAACATAACAAGGAATCTTGAGACATTTCAATCAAGATATGAAGAGATGCACAGCCAGGCTGTCTATATTATAGAATAATTAAGGGAGGGCAATATTGTCCTCCCTTTAGTCATGTTATTAGTTTGATTTAATATTGTGCCTTGCATTAAGTTTCTTGGCACAATGTATGAATGCAGGGAATAAAAATGCGTCAGCAGCAATCCATGCGATTGGTGAGGCGAGGCATGCCCCCATGAATCCAATATTTGGAATAAGTATGATGGCTGCAAATGCACGGCCAATCATCTCTAAGATACCAGCTGATATTGCAAATACTGAGAAGCCCATACCTTGTATGCAGAAGCGGACTACGTTAACACCTGTAAGCGGAATGTAGAAGCATGCAGATGCAAGGATGAACTGTCTTGTAAGAGCAATTATGGTTGTCTCTGATGCATTAACGAATAATAATGCAATATAATCTGTAGTGAAATACAGTGCAATAAGAGAAAGAACACTGTATACTGAACCGATTATCATAGCGGAGCGTACGCCCTGACCAAGTCTTTTAATCTTGGCAGCTCCAACATTCTGTCCGGCATAGGTTGCCATGGTTGAGCCGAGTGCATCAAATGGACAACAGGTAAAGTTGAACATCTTAGAACCGGCAGTCATTGCGGCTACATATGTTGAACCAAGTGTATTGACAGCAGCCTGAAGGATTGTACTTCCGATGGCTGTTATTGAATACTGGAGTCCCATAGGAACACCGTTCATACACAGGTTGGTGATGAATCTTCTATCAAGTACCCTTTCTGATTTGTCACCTTTTAAGATGTCATATTTCTTATACATATATATAAGGCAGGTAAGTCCCGAAATTAACTGTGATGTTACAGTTGCCCAGCCAGCTCCGGCAACACCCATCTTACATACAAGAATAAGAAAGAAATCAAGTACTACATTTATTATTGAAGAAAGCACAAGGAAAACTACAGGTGTCTTACTATCGCCAAGCGAACGGATAACACCAGACACCATGTTGTACAGGAATACAGTTGGGATTCCTATGAATATAACTACTATGTAATTATAGGCATGGTCAATAATATCTGCCGGTGTATTCATGATAATAAGTATCCTGCGGCAGAATATTACGGATGCAAGCGTAAGCACTATGGCAAACACAATACTGCAGATATATCCGTTAAATACATATTTTCTAAGGTCAGCAGGTTTCTTTGCACCAAAGCATTGGGCAACCGGAATCACGAATCCGTTACAGACTCCCATACAGAAACCGATTATCATGAAGTTAATAGAACCTGTTGCTCCAACTCCGGCAAGAGCTTCAACACCGAGAGTTTTACCAACGATTATTGTGTCAACAAGGTTGTAGAACTGCTGAAACAGCATTCCGAACAGCATTGGAACTGCAAATCCAAGAATATGCCTGGAAGGCGAACCATTTGTCATGTCTTTTACCATAGGATTTCCTCACTTTCGTATATTTATAAAGCCAAATGATTATACTATATTTTTACAAACTGTCAAACTGATTTTGCATGAATTTGAATTAATTTAACGAATTATTGTCTTAATATGAAATGTCTGTTAAAATGCATAGGTAATATTTATGCGGAGGCAGACATGAAGAAAACTTTTGATGTTAAGAGACTTACAACGCTGGCATTACTTACAACAATTGCACTGACAATATTTGTTGTGGAATCAGCGATACCTACGCTTGTTCCAATACCAGGAGTTAAATTAGGACTTGCCAATATAGTCACACTTTTTGTATTAAAAAGGTATAAATTCAGTGATGCAGCTATTGTGCTGGCTATGAGAATTATACTGGCTACAATATTTACAGGGCAGGCAGTATCATTTATATATAGTGTAAGTGGTGGATTTTTATGTCTTATTGTGATGGCAGCTGTTAATAAATTGCTTAGGGGACAGTATATATTCCTTACAGGTATACTTGGCGCGGTGTCGCACAATGCAGGTCAGATTCTTGCTGCATTTTTCATACTCAGATTGTCAGGTATATTTGCGTACATGCCGTTCCTTGTGATAAGCGGTGTTATAACAGGTCTGTTTACGGGCCTTGTGTGCTTCTTTGCAGACAGATATATTCCTAAAAAATATACTATGTAGCAGATGGAGGAGATTGTGAAAAAAAGAGTTGTTGCAGTGGTGGCCGTGATTGTTCTGCTTGTCGGGGCAAGTGTGGCTTCTATTATATATATGAAATCAGGAAAGAATGACGGTAGTAAGACCGCTTATATATACAGAGATAACGAATTGTTAAGAACTGTTTCGTTAGATGATGTTAAGAATCCGTACACGTTCAGGATTGAATACGGGGATGGAGAGTATAATGATATTCTTGTCGAGAATGGAAAGATTAAGATTGCTGATGCAAGCTGTCCGGATAAGCTGTGTGTGAATATGGGATATATATCTGAGCCTTTAATGCCAATCACATGTCTGCCTAATCATCTTGTTATCAGGATTGTGAATGACGGCGAAGAATCGCCGTCACTCGATGGAGTTGTGTATTAATTATTTCATCCAGCGGCCAGAAGCACCACATGGAAGTACAAGTCCGTTACTTGAAACAGGAAGACCTACTTCCTGTGAATCACAGTGTCCGCCAAAGCTCTTAAGTTCTGTGCTTAACATATAAGTAAGAACGGCTGGCTGAAGACCTGTAGTGTATGAATTAATAAGGAAAAATAATGGTTCATCAGAAAGAAGCTGTGCACAAAGCTTAACAAGCGGGTGTATGGCTTCTTCTATTTTCCAGATTTCTCCTTTAGGACCACGTCCATATGAAGGTGGATCCATGATGATTGCGTCGTAATGGTTGCCTCTTCTTATCTCTCTTTCTACAAACTTTACACAGTCATCAACTATCCAGCGTATAGGCTTGTCAATAAGTCCTGAAGACTGTGCGTTTTCTTTAGCCCATGCGACTATACCCTTAGAAGCATCTACATGCGTAACATTAGCACCTGCGGCTGCACATGCAAGTGTTGCTCCACCAGTATAAGCAAACAGGTTAAGAACCTTTATAGGTTCGCTGCCACGCTTTTTCTTGGCATCAGAGATTATCTTTCCAAACCAGTCCCAGTTAGCAGCCTGCTCAGGGAATATTCCTGTGTGCTTGAAGCTGAATGGCTTTAAGTTGAATGTCAGCTCCTGTTCAAATGAAGGACTGTTGTAGTGAATCTGCCACTGCTGTGGAAGGTCAAAGAACTCCCATTCTCCGCCGCCCTTGGAACTTCTGTGGTAATGACCGTTCATATTCTTCCAGCCACGCTCTTTCTTAGGAGTGTCCCATATTACCTGTGGGTCCGGGCGTACAAGAATATACTTGCCCCAGCGTTCAAGTTTTTCGCCCTTAGAGGTATCTATTACTTCATAATCTTTCCAGTTGTCAGCTATAAACATAATTAAGTATCCTTTTCTATATAAAAATGTGTTGCAGTTTGGTACCGCATTTGTTATTAAATAATTATATACGAAAATATTAATAACTGCAATCGTGCAAAAATGTTTTGAACAGGCATGTTTTATGTTAATATATTTCTATCGAAATCTGATTAAGGGGCGTTGCATATTGAAAAATGTTAGTTTAAAGAATATACGGAAAGATATTGTATCGGGAATAATTGTTGCTCTTGTGTCAATTCCTATATCAATGGGATATGCACAGATTGCGGGACTGCCAGCGGTGTATGGTCTGTACTGCTCTATTCTGCCAGTGCTTATATATGGACTGGTGACATCTTCGCCACAGTTTGTGTTCGGAGTGGATGCAACTCCGGCGGCACTTGTCGGTGGAACACTTGCAACGCTTGGGATAGTGTCAGGCTCTGAGGAGGCGAAGGCAGTAGTTCCGTCGATAACTTTAGTTGCAGCATTGTGGCTGCTGCTTTTCTTCTTTATCAAAGCAGGGCGTATTGTCAATTACATATCGACACCTGTAATGGGTGGATTCATAAGCGGTATTGGTGTGACAATAATTCTTATGCAGACAGCGAAGCTGTTTGGCGGTAATGCGGGAACAGGAGAGGCAATAAAGCTTCTTATACATATAGCTGGGGAGATGAAGTCGTTTAATCTGTTGTCAGCAATGCTTGGAGTCGGAACAGTTGTGATTATTCTTGTTGCGAAGAAGTTCATTCCAAAGTTTCCGATGTCAGTACTTCTTATGGTACTTGGTGCACTTGCAACTGCAATTTTTCATATTGACAGATTCGGTGTTAAGCTTCTTCCACATGTTGATAAGGGGCTGCCGGGATTCTCACTTCCTGATATGTCAGTTGTGTTTAAGAATCCGTCAGATATAATACTTCTTGGACTTTCAGTGGCAGGTGTTGTCATGGCGCAGACATTGCTTGCAACTAATAATTATGCCAACAAATATGGCTATAAAGTAAGCAATAACAGAGAAATTCTGTCTTATGCTGCTGCAAATGCGGCTTCTGCTGTAATTGGCGGATGCCCTTTGAATGGAAGTGTGTCAAGAACAGGAATTGCAGACCAGTTTGGTTGTAAATCACAGGTTATGTCAATAACAGCTTCTCTGACAATGCTTCTTATAGTGCTTTTTGGAACACCGGTGCTTGAGTATCTTCCTGTACCAATACTTACAGGAATTGTTGTTGCAGCACTGATAGGAATTACTGAATTCGGGCTTGCAGTTAAATTATGGAAAACAGACCATACGGAGTTTGCAATATTTGTAGGAGCATTTTTAGGCGTTCTGTTATTCGGAACGATATACGGAGTTGTAATCGGTGTTATTCTTTCATTCATAGCTGTTATTGTCAAAGCGGTTGAACCACCAAGAGCATTTCTCGGAGTTATAACGGGACAGGAAGGGTTCTACAGTCTTAACAGATACCGTAATGTAAAGAAGATAAAAGGTGCGGTTATATACAGATTTAACGGTGCGCTTTTCTTTGCAAATATTAATACATTTGTTGATGATATAGAAAAGAATCTTGATGATAATACTAAATGGGTAATTGTAGACGCCGGAGGTGTGGGTTCTATTGATGTGACGGCAGTTGACAGGCTTATGTCTTTATATAAGGCACTTGAAAAGAAAGAAATCAGATTCTATATTACAGAGCATGAACACACACTTAATGACCAGCTAAGAGAGCTTGGTGCAGGTGAGCTAGTTGAAAAAGGTGTTGTTAGAAGAACGATTCCGCTTGCTCTAAGAGATGCAGGGCTGGACAGACCATATCCTGTCGAGGACGGGGAAGAAGAGCAGGTTGTTTCTGGCGAGGTACATGAGGACAACGAAAGACTTGCAGAAATTGAGTGGGCTTTTGGTGCAGATGCAGACGAATGGCTTGAGAAGATGGCAGCAGAAATGGCTGATGAGATTGGCAGTGTCAAGAAAGATGAGAAGAATGTTATTGTTGATGCTGAAAAGCATGCTGCATGGGGAAGAATCGGACTCTTTGATGAGAATGACCTGCTTGAGCGGCTTGAAATGCATTTGTTTGACGATAAAAAATATCCTAATCTTGATATTGATGATATTGAGAAAAGAATTGATGAGCGCCGTGTGGTTGTTGAGAAGAAACTGGCACAGATTAATCCTGACGCAATCCAGATGCTTAAAGAACACAGAAAGGAAATGCTTGACAGATTAAAGCTTCACAATCCGTATGCATATGAGCATATGATGGAGCAGAAGAGGAAGCATTATGAACATCTGAAGAAGAAAGATCCGGAGCTTGCACAGAAGCTTAAGAATTTCTATAATCTTTCAGGCGATGACAAATAATTTATATAACGGAGATAATAGTGAATATATTAAATGTAGAAAAGGTCAGCAAGACCTACGGAGAAAAGGAACTTTTTAATAATATAAGTCTGGGAATTAACAGTGGCGATAAGATTGGACTTATAGGTGTGAATGGAACTGGTAAGTCTACACTTTTAAAGATTATTGCAGGTGTTGAAGAACCGGATGAGGGACAGGTTGTCAAGGGCAGGGGGATTGAGCTTGCGTATCTTGCACAGACACCTCTGTATTATGAGAATGAAAATGTACTGGAATATGTTATGCGTGGAAAGCATGCGGACAGCCAGCCAAAAGCAAAAGAGATTCTTAACAAGCTTGGAATAACAAATCATGGCGCAATGATGAATATTTTATCAGGTGGTCAGAAAAAGAGAGCGGCACTTGCGAGAACTTTAGTTGAGCCGGCAAGACTTCTTATTCTTGATGAACCTACGAACCATCTTGATAATGACATGGTACTCTGGCTGGAACAGTTTATTAAGAATTTCAAGGGAGAACTTATCATGGTTACTCATGACAGGTATTTCCTTGATAATGTAACTAACAGGATTGTAGAGCTTGATAAAGCTTCCCTTTATAGCTATGATACGAATTATTCAGGCTTTCTTGAACTGAAGACCCAGCGTGAGGAGATGGAGAGGGCAACTGAGGCTAAGAGACAGAATATATTAAGGAAGGAACTCGCGTGGATAAGAAGAGGATGCCAGGCTCGTTCTACCAAGCAGCAGGCACGAATTGACAGATTTGAGGATATGAAGGAGGCTTCAAAGCAGGCGAGAGCAAGATTTGACAAGCAGCTGATGGATATGAATTCAGTCAGCAGCAGGCTTGGAAGAAAGACTGTTGAACTCCACAACATTTGCAAAAGTTTTGGAGAGAGGACAATAATTGACGATTTTACCTACATTTTTCTAAGAGATGACAGAATAGGTATTGTCGGTGATAACGGATGCGGCAAGTCTACGCTTATGAAGATTATAGCAGGCCAGCTTGAACCGGACAGCGGCAGTGTTGAGGTTGGAGAGACTGTAAGAATCGGATATTTCATGCAGGAGAACGAACCACTTGACGACAGCCTTACTGTGCTAGAGTTCGTAAGAAGCATAGGTGAATATGTTACGACGGCAGATGGAAAGGCAACAGCGTCACAGATGTGTGAGAAGTTTCTTTTTACACCGAAGCAGCAGTGGACGCCTATAAGCAAGCTGTCAGGTGGTGAGAAGAGGAGACTTTATCTGTTAAGTGTTCTTATGAGTGCACCAAATGTACTTATTCTCGATGAGCCTACCAACGACCTTGACATTGAAACTCTTGAGATACTTGAGGAGTATCTTGATGGATTTGCGGGTATTGTAATCACTGTTTCACATGACAGATATTTCCTTGACAGAGTTGTTGACAGGATATTTGCATTTGAGGCAGGAGGCCACCTTACACAGTATGAAGGTGGTTATACGGACTACAGGGATAAATGTGTTTCTTCTATATATAATGTGGCATCAAATGGAACATCTGATACATCTAAATCAAAGGCAGCAGGTCAGGTGAAGAAAGCATATAACAGCCATGAGGATAAGATTAAGTTCACATATATGGAACAGAAGGAATATGAGACTATAGATGATGATATAGAGGAGCTTGAAAATAGGGTTTCAGAACTTGATGACGAGATTGCAAAGAATGCAACTTCTTATTCTAAGCTTGCAGAACTTACTAAGGAAAAGGAAGAAGTGGAGAGACGGCTTGAAGAAAAGATGGAGCGATGGGAATATCTTAATGATCTTGCAGAAAAAATAGAGAAACAGAAACAGTAGTAAATATTAACAAAACAAGTGACAGCAGAACAGATTATTTGGTTGAGCAAATCATATATTCATGGTATGATGATATATGATTTACTATATTAATCATATGAGGGAGGAAAAATTATGTTTTGTCCAAATTGCGGAACAAAGAACGAGGACGATGCACTATTCTGTGGAAACTGTGGAACACGCCTAGTGATAGATGTGCCTCAGGAGACACCGGTGCAGGAAAGTGTGGAAGAAGAGCCAGAGGTAACACCGGTACAGGAGAATGTGCCAGCAGAGCCGGAGGAAACACCGGTACAGGAGAGTGTTACAGCAGAGCCGGAAGTAACACCAGTACAGCAAAGTGTTCCAGTTCAGCCACAGCAGGCTTTTGGTCAACAGCCTGTACAGCCTACACAGTTTACAGGTCAGAATTCTGGTCAGCAGCCTGCCAATAATAAGCCTGCCAGATTCCCTAAGGGTATAATTGCAATTGTAGTTGCGGGAGTTGCTGTGATAGCTGCCATAATTATATTTGTATGTGTGGGAAAGAATGTGACAGATTATAAGAAAACTGCCAAGCAGTATGTTAAGGCGGTTGCAGAGTGCGAATGGAATGATGCGTATAGTCTTATTAATCTACCTGATGGGGAGTTCCTTACAAAGGAAGCATTTATTAATGTTCATGCAGATGCGACTGGTGAGAAAGTTGAAAAGATGGCAGCAGATGACATTGTCTCAACATATAGCAAGATGCCTGGTAACAAGGCTGTTAAGGTCGGATATATAACAGATTCGGGAATGCAGTATAATGATGTGTATCTAACAGTAGCCAATAAGCACTATATGCTTTTCTTTAAGAAGTATAAAGTCAGCGCTGAGAATCTTGTAGTAAAGGATGTTACAATAAAGGTTCCAAAGGGACTTACGTTATATATTAATGATGTTATTGTTGGCGATGGATATAAGTCGGATGCATCTAAGAATGGAAACGGCTCTTCTGATGAATATGTTATACCATATCTGTTCAATGGAAAGAATAATATTAAGGTAACTGGAGAATTTATAGAGGACTACACAACACAGCTTTATGCAGCACATGATGAAGATACATTTACTGTTGGAACATACAATGCAAAATATGTTAATTCGAAGCTTGAAGAACTTAAGACACAGGCAAGAACAGATGTGGATGCAATAATTAACGCTGTACAGGCAAAGAAAGATTATTCAGCTATAGCCGACAGGGTGTGTAAAGAAGAAAAGAAGAACATAGAGTCAGCTTATAAGAATATTTACGACAGCTACAATGACAAATACAAAACTGTATCCAATTTGAAGATTTCCAAATTCACAGCTTCTATCGCGGATACATCTTTCAGAGTGGATTCAGATGATGGATGCCCGGTGATTAAAGTTTCAATTAAACTAGGATATACATACAAGATACAGTACTCAGGAAGTGATAAAGCTAACGACAAGAATAATAACAATAATTCAGCTTACATATATTATAAATATGAAGATGGTAAGTGGAAGATTAATTCTATGTATCTTGGATTTGGATTTTATTAAAATACTGTTTTGACCGGGACTTATGTTCCGGTCAAATTTGTTCTGTATTGTACTAAAAAAAATACAATTTTTTCTGTTGATTTTATATAGAGAGTAGTGTATATTAATACTTGCTGTGACATTGATAGCTGTGAAGCGTGAGGTTGCTGCTTTAATAAAGCAGGTTTTCCGTGGAGCGAATGTCAATGCTGGAGATAATTTCCGGCGAAGAAACTGGCGACAAGTCACTGTACCAAAATCATCTGCAATCCGCAGAAATGACGCGCGTGGGTCGAATTATGAATGAGACTATATGATACGCGTGGGAGTGTGTACAGTCACCGCTTGTCGTACTTAAACAATAAAGTGCGAAGGAGGCGACTTTTTTTATGGCAAATCAGGTAATCAGAATTACTCTGAAGGCTTACGATCATCAGTTGATTGATCAGTCAGCTAAGAAAATCATCGAAACTGCTAAGAAGACAGGAGCACAGGTGAGTGGTCCGGTACCTCTTCCAACAAAGAAGGAAGTTGTTACTATTCTTAGAGCTGTTCACAAGTACAAGGATTCAAGAGAGCAGTTCGAGCAGAGAACTCATAAGAGACTTATCGATGTATTATCACCATCTCAGAAGACTGTAGATGCATTATCTAAGTTAGAGATGCCAGCTGGTGTATTCATCAACCTTAAGGTAATGAACTAATCATTATCTGGAATTTTTCATTATTAAAGCAATAATCCTAAGGGTTTAATATAGAAGTAACAAGCAGTGGTGCGGGTTCCACTTATATTAGCTGTTCTAGGATGACAGGATGCGCTGTGTATCACACATCATCTTGTCCGCTGTAGATTAAACAGGAGGAAAATCAATGAAGAAGGCAATTTTAGCTACAAAAGTCGGAATGACTCAAATCTTCAACGAAGACGGTGTTTTAACACCTGTAACTGTTCTTCAGGCTGGTCCTTGTGTTGTTACACAAGTTAAGACAGTAGAAAACGACGGTTACGATGCAGTTCAGGTTGGTTTTGCTGACATTAGAGAAAAGTTAGTAAACAAGCCTGTTAAAGGACATTTTGATAAGGCAGAGGTTCCTTACAAGAGATTCTTAAGAGAGTTCAAGTTTGAGAATGCTTCAGAGTACTCTGTAAAGGACGAAATCAAGGCTGATATCTTCGCTGCAGGCGATAAGGTTGATGCAACTGCTATTTCAAAGGGTAAAGGTTTCCAGGGCGCAATCAAGAGATTAGGCCAGTCAAGAGGACCTATGGCTCATGGTTCTAAGTTCCACAGACATCAGGGTTCAAACGGATCAGCAACAACACCTGGTAGAGTATTCAAGGGAAAAGGAATGCCTGGACATATGGGTTCTAAGAGAATCACAATCCAGAATCTTGAAGTAGTAAGAGTTGATGTTGAAAACAACGTAATCTTAGTTAAGGGTGCAGTACCTGGACCTAAGAAATCATTAGTAACACTGAAAGAAACAGTAAAAGCTGCTAAGTAGTTTTTGCTAAGGAAGGAGGACCACACAGATGGCAAACGTATCTGTTTACAATATTGAAGGCAAAGAAGTTGGTTCAATCGAATTAAATGATGCTGTATTTGGTGTAGAAGTTAACGAACATCTCGTACACATGGCAGTAGTTAACCAGCTTGCAAATAATCGTCAGGGAACACAGAGCGCAAAGACACGTTCAGAAGTTTCTGGTGGCGGAAGAAAACCTTGGAGACAGAAAGGAACTGGTCATGCAAGACAGGGCTCTACAAGATCTCCACAGTGGACAGGCGGTGGTGTTGTATTTGCACCAAAGCCAAGAGATTATTCATTCAAGATGAATAAGAAGGAAAAGAGAATTGCTCTTCTTTCTGCATTATCATCAAAGGTTGCTGACAACAAGATCGTAGTTCTTGATGCATTTAACCTTGACGAAGTTAAGACAAAGAAGTTCGCAGAAGTTATGAGCAACTTAAAGGTTGATAAGGCTTTAGTAGTTATCGAAGGCGAGAACAAGAATGTAGTTCTTTCAGGAAGAAACATTCCTACAGTTAAGGTTTCAGCTACTAACGAAATCAACACATACGATGTATTAAAGTATGAAACATTAGTAGTTACTAAGGCTGCTGTTGAAAAATTAGAGGAGGTGTATGCATAATGGCAAACGTACAGTATTATGATGTAATCCTCAAGCCTGTAATCACAGAGAAGTCTATGGCTGATATGGCAGATAAGAAGTATACATTCTTAGTTCATACAGATGCTAACAAGACAATGATTAAGGATGCTGTTGAGAAGATGTTCGAAGGAACTAAGGTTGCTTCAGTTAACACAATGAATCTTGATGGCAAGAAGAAGAGAAGAGGCAGAACAGCTGGTACAACTTCTAAGACTAAGAAGGCAATTGTACAGTTAACAGCTGACAGCAAGGAAATCGAAATCTTTGAAGGCCTTTAATTAGTAGCTTTAAAGTGTAGAAAACAATATTACACAGACTCGAAAGGAGAGAAATAATGGGAATTAAGACATATAACCCATATACACCTTCCAGAAGAAATATGACTGGATCTGATTTCTCAGAGATTACAAAGAGTACTCCAGAGAAGTCATTACTTGCTAAGAAGAGCAAGAATGCTGGTCGTAACAACCAGGGTAAGATTACTGTAAGACACCACGGTGGTGGAAACAGACAGAAGTATAGAATGATTGATTTCAAGAGAAACAAGGAAGGCGTTCCAGCACAGGTTATCGGAATTGAGTACGATCCAAACAGAACAGCTAACATCGCTCTTATCTGCTACGCAGATGGTGAGAAAGCATATATCCTTGCTCCTCAGGGATTAACAGATGGCATGACAGTACAGAATGGTGCTGGTGCAGAAGTCAGAGTAGGTAACTGCTTACCACTTTCAGAGATTCCAGTTGGTACTCAGGTACACAACATTGAATTATATCCAGGTAAGGGTGGACAGCTTGTTCGTTCTGCTGGAAACTCAGCTCAGCTTATGGCTAAGGAAGGCAAGTATGCAACACTTAGATTACCATCAGGCGAGATGAGAATGGTTCCAATTATCTGCCGCGCAACAATCGGTGTTGTAGGTAATGGAGATCACAACCTTATTAATCTTGGTAAGGCTGGACGTAAGAGACATATGGGTATCAGACCTACAGTTCGTGGTTCTGTTATGAACCCTAATGACCATCCACATGGTGGTGGTGAAGGTAGAGCACCAGTTGGTCGTCCAAGCCCAATGACACCTTGGGGCAAGCCAGCTATGGGTCTTAAGACTCGTAAGGCTAAGAAGGCTTCAAACAAGCTTATCGTAAGAAGAAGAAACGGAAAGGCTATTAAGTAATTAGCCTACAATCGTAACTATTATTATTCACGAAGATTATAAGGAGGTTTCAACCTATGGCTCGATCACTTAAAAAGGGAGCATTTGCAGACGAGAGCTTACTTAAGAAAGTTGATGCTTTAAATGCTGCAAACGACAAACAGGTTATTAAGACTTGGTCTCGTCGTTCAACAATTTATCCTCAGTTTGTAGGTCATACAATCGCTGTTCATGATGGTAGAAAGCATGTGCCTGTATATGTTACAGAGGATATGGTTGGTCATAAGCTCGGTGAGTTCGTTGCAACAAGAACTTACAGAGGACACGGCAAAGACGAAAAGAAGAGTAGATAATTTGAATTTTTGAAAGGAGGTTTAATCCATGGCTAACGGACATAGATCCCAGATTAAACGTGAAAGAAACGCTGTTAAGGATACAAGACCAAGCGCAAAGTTATCTTACGCTAGAGTATCTGTTCAGAAGGCTTGTTTCGTATTAGATGCTATCAGAGGCAAGAGCCTTGATGAAGCACTTGCAATTGTTATGTACAATCCAAGATATGCATCATCTATTATAGAGAAGTTATTAAAGTCAGCAGCAGCTAATGCTGAGAACAATAACGGTATGGACCCAAGTAAGTTATATGTAGAAGAATGCTACGCTAACAAGGGACCAACAATGAAGAGAGTACATCCAAGAGCACAGGGTAGAGCTTACAGAATCGAAAAGAGAATGAGCCATATCACTGTTGTTTTAAATGAAAGATAATTATTTTCTAAGAGATAGAAAGGAGTCTTTATGGGACAGAAAGTTAATCCTCATGGTTTAAGAGTCGGCGTAATCAAAGACTGGGATGCAAAGTGGTATGCAGAAGACGATTTCGCTGATAACCTTGTAGAAGATTATAACATTAGAAAATTCCTCAAGAATAAGTTATATGCTGCAGGAATTTCAAAGATTGAAACAGAGAGAGCTTCAGACAGATTAAAGATCGTTATTCATACAGCTAAGCCTGGTATCGTAATCGGTAAGGGCGGTGCTGAAATCGAGAACTTAAAGAAGCAGGTAGAGAAGTTAACATCTGCTAAGAAGTTAAGCATTGATATCAAGGAAGTTAAGAGACCAGATAAGGATGCTCAGCTTGTTGCAGAGAACATCGCTCAGCAGTTAGAGAACCGTATCTCTTTCAGAAGAGCTATGAAGTCTTGCATGGGCAGAACAATGAAGCAGGGAGCTAAGGGTATCAAGACATCTTGCTCAGGACGTCTCGGTGGAGCTGATATGGCTCGTACAGAGTTCTATAGCGAGGGTACAATTCCTCTTCAGACACTTCGTGCAGATATCGACTATGGATTTGCAGAAGCAGATACAACTTATGGCAAGGTTGGTGTTAAGGTTTGGATCTACGAAGGTGAGGTTCTTCCTACAAAGAATAATGCCAACGCTAACGTAGAAAAGGAAGGGAGCGATAAGTAATGTTACTACCTAAGAGAGTTAAACATCGTAGACAGTTCCGTGGTTCTATGGCTGGTAAGGCTACAAGAGGCAATAAGATCACTAATGGTGAATTCGGTATTGTTGCAACAGAACCTTGTTGGATCAAATCAAATCAGATAGAAGCTGCCCGTGTCGCTATGACAAGATATATTAAGCGTGGTGGTAAAGTATTTATAAAGATTTTCCCAGATAAGCCGGTAACAGGTAAGCCTATCGGTGTTCGTATGGGTAAAGGTAAAGGTAACTTGGAGTGCTGGGTAGCAGTAGTTAAACCTGGACGTGTAATGTTCGAGATTTCAGGCGTTGCTGAAGAAACAGCAAGAGAAGCTTTACGTCTCGCAACACATAAGCTTCCTTGCAAGTGCAAGATTGTTTCACGTGCAGACTTAGAAGGCGGTGATAACAGTGAAAATTAATAAGTATGTAGAAGATTTAAAGGCAAAATCAGCTGCAGAGTTAAATGAAGAATTAGTAGCTGCTAAGAAGGAACTTTTCAATTTAAGATTCCAGAACGCAACAAATCAGCTGGACAACACAAGCAGAATTAAGGAAGTTCGTAAGAACATCGCTAGAATCCAGACTGTAATTGCACAGAAGAATGCTTAATTAAGGCATGTAGACTTAGATATCCTAAGAAAGGAGAATAACTGTGGAAGAGAGAAATTTAAGAAAAACTCGTACAGGTAAGGTTATAAGCAATAAGATGGATAAGACAATTGTTGTTGCAGTACAGGACAACGTTAAGCATCCACTTTACAATAAGATCGTTAAAAGAACTTACAAGTTAAAGGCACACGATGAGAACAATGAATGTTTAATCGGAGATGTTGTTAAGGTAATGGAGACTAGACCTTTATCTAAGGATAAGAGATGGAGATTAGTTGAGATTATCAGTAGAGCAAAATAATAAGAATTTATTTGTGATATTACTGAAAGGAGTAGTATTATGGTACAACAGGAAACCAGACTTAAGGTTGCTGATAATACTGGTGCTAAGGAAATTCTTTGTATCAGAGTTATGGGCGGATCTACAAGAAGATATGCAAATATCGGTGATGTAATTGTCGCTACTGTTAAAGAAGCAACACCAGGCGGCGTTGTTAAAAAGGGTGACGTTGTTAAGGCCGTTGTCGTACGTTCAGTAAAGGGCGCACGTCGTAAGGACGGTTCATATATTAAATTTGATGAGAATGCTGCTGTTATAATTAAAGATGATCAGACTCCTAAGGGAACTCGTATCTTTGGTCCAGTAGCCAGAGAGTTAAGAGATAAGAAGTTCATGAAAATCGTATCTCTTGCTCCAGAAGTATTATAGGAGGTACCACAATGTCAGCTGTTAGAATTAAAAAGGGTGATACTGTTAAGGTTATCGCAGGAAAAGACAAAGGCAAAGAGGGCAAGGTATTGTCTGTAAATGCTAAGAATCATACAGCATTAGTTGAGGGTGTTAACATGGTTACAAAGCATGCTAAGCCAAGCGCAGCTAATCAGCAGGGTGGAATTCTCCACCAGGAAGCACCAATCGATATCTCAAATATCGCTTACTCATTAAAGGGTAAGGAAACAAAGATTGGTTATGACTTCAAGGACGGTAAGAAAGTTCGTGTTGCTAAGGCAACTGGCGAAGTTATCGATTAATAAAGGAAGGAGGCAATAATTTTGAGTAGACTTAGAGAATTATACGATAATGAAATTACTAAGAAGATGACTGAGAAATTCGGTTACAAGAACCCAATGATGGTTCCAAAGATCGACAAGATCGTAATTAACATGGGCGTTGGCGAAGCTAAGGAAAATTCAAAGCTTCTTGACATAGCTGTTAAAGAAATGGAAACAATTGCTGGTCAGAAGGCAGTTCTTACAAGAGCTAAGAATTCAATTGCTAACTTCAAGTTAAGAGAGGGTCAGGCAATTGGTTGTAAGGTTACATTAAGAGGAGAGAAGATGTATGAATTCCTTGACAGATTAGTAAACCTTGCATTACCACGTGTACGTGACTTCCGTGGCGTTAGCGCTGATTCATTCGATGGAAGAGGTAACTATGCTTTAGGTATCAAAGAGCAGATTATCTTCCCAGAAATCGAATATGACAAGATTGATAAGGTTAGAGGTATGGATGTAATCATTACAACTACAGCTAAGACTGATGAGGAAGCTCGTGAGTTATTAAGATTATTCAACATGCCATTTAAGAAATAATTAAGGAGGGAAATTCAATGGCTAAGACTTCTATGAAGGTTAAGCAGCAGAGAGCACCTAAGTTCTCTACAAGAGCGTATACACGTTGTACAATATGTGGTCGTCCACATTCTGTTTTAAGAAAATACGGAATCTGCAGAATTTGCTTCCGTGAATTAGCTTACAAGGGACAGATTCCTGGAGTTAAGAAAGCATCTTGGTAAAATCAATTAACGTAGTCCTGGTAACAGGAAACCAGTTAAAATAAGGAGGAAAATTTCAATGACAGATCCAATTGCAGATATGCTTACAAGAATTCGTAATGCAAATACAGCAAAGCACGACACAGTTGATGTTCCATCATCTAAGATGAAGCTTGCAATCGCTAAGATTCTTTTAGACGAGGGTTATATTAAGTCTTATGAGCTCGTTGAGAACGGTAAGTTCAACGATATCCGTATTACATTAAAGTACGGTGCTTCTAAGAATGAGAAGATCATTTCAGGTCTTCAGAGAATCTCTAAGCCAGGTCTTAGAGTATATGCAAACAAGGAAGAACTTCCAAAGGTTCTCGGTGGTCTTGGTGTAGCTATTATATCTACAAACAAGGGCGTTATCACTGACAAGGAAGCTAGAAAGCTCGGCGTTGGTGGAGAAGTTCTTTGCTTCGTTTGGTAATTATTGAACACTTACACACAGGGAAACGGGAATCCTATCCCATCGTAGTTCAGCGTATATGAATGTTTCCCTCATTATAATTAGGAGGTGCACGGCATGTCACGTATAGGAAGAATGCCTATCGCTATCCCAGCAGGAGTTACTGTTGAGATTGCAGAAAATAATAAAGTGACTGTAAAGGGTCCAAAGGGAACTCTTGAGAGAGTTTTACCAGCAGAGATGGACATTAAGCAGGAAGGTTCTGAAATCGTTGTTTCAAGACCAAATGACTTAAAGAAGATGAAGTCATTACATGGACTTACAAGAACACTTATTCATAACATGATTATTGGTGTTACAGAAGGCTATGAGAAGAAGCTTGAAGTTAACGGTGTTGGTTATAGAGCACAGAAGCAGGGTAAGAAGTTAGTTCTTTCATTAGGCTACTCTCATCCAGTTGAGATGGAAGATCCAGAAGGAATTGAAACAGTTCTTGATGGAACAAACATCATCATTGTTAAAGGTATCAGTAAAGAAGCAGTTGGCCAGTACGCAGCTGAAATCAGAGCAAAGAGAGCTCCAGAGCCATATAAGGGCAAGGGTATCAAGTATGCTGATGAAGTTATCAGACGTAAAGTTGGTAAGACTGGTAAGAAATAATTAAAGGAGAAAACATAATGGTTAGTAAGAAATCAAGAACAGTAGTTCGCGAACAGAAGCATAGAAGATTACGTAATCGTTTCAGTGGTACTGCAGAAAGACCACGTTTAGCTGTGTTCAGAAGCAATAATCATATGTATGCTCAGATTATTGACGACACAGTTGGAAAGACACTTGTATCAGCATCAACTCTTGATAAGGAAGTTAAGGCAGAGCTTGAGAAGACAAATAATGTTGAAGCAGCAGCTGCTGTTGGTACAGTCGTAGCAAAGAGAGCATTAGAAAAGGGAATCAAGACTGTTGTTTATGACAGAGGCGGTTTCATTTATGCAGGTAAAATTAAGGCATTAGCAGAGGCAGCTCGTGAAGCTGGCCTTGAATTCTAAGCGGAAGGGAGATTACAGTATGAAACGTACAATAATTGATGCTAGTCAGTTAGAATTAAATGATAATGTAGTATCAATCAAGCGTGTAACAAAGGTTGTAAAGGGCGGACGTAACATGCGTTTTGCAGCATTAGTAGTTGTTGGTGACGGCAACGGACACGTAGGTGCAGGTGTTGGTAAGGCAGCTGAAATTCCAGAAGCTATCCGCAAGGGAAAAGAAGATGCTATCAAACATTTAGTAGAAGTTCCAATCGATGAGAACGGTTCAGTTCCACATGATTTTCTTGGAAAGTTCGGAGGAGCTACAGTATTATTAAAGAGAGCTCCAGAAGGTACTGGTATCATCGCTGGTGGTCCAGCACGTTCAATACTTGAGCTTGCAGGTATCAAGAATATCCGTACAAAGTCACTTGGATCAAACAACAAGCAGAATGTTGTATTAGCAACAATCGAAGGACTTAAGTCTATGAAGACTCCAGAAGAAGTTGCAAGACTTCGTGGAAAGTCAGTTAGCGAGATCCTTGGTTAATTAAATTGTGATTCCTGCTAAGCAGGAGATGGAGGTTAAAATGGCTGAGAAGTTAAGAATAACTTTAGTTAAGTCTCCAATCGGCGCTGTTCCTAAGCATAGAAAAACTGTTGAAGCTATGGGTCTTACAAAGATGCATAAGACAGTTGAACTTCCAGATAATGCTGCTACAAGAGGACAGATTCAGCAGATTGGTTATATGTTAAAGGTAGAAGAAATCTAATTACAGATAAGGAGGTGCAATGATGGATTTATCTAATTTGAGACCTGCAGAAGGTTCAGTATTAAGCGATAATTTCAGAAGAGGTCGTGGACATGGCTCAGGTAACGGCAAGACAGCTGGTAAGGGTCATAAAGGACAGAAAGCTCGTTCAGGAGCACCAAGACCAGGTTTTGAAGGTGGCCAGATGCCATTATATAGAAGAATTCCTAAGAGAGGATTCACTAACAGAAACCGTAAGGAATTCGTTGCTATTAATGTTAATGTATTAGATCGTTTTGATAACGGTGCAGAGGTTACTGTTGATACATTAATCGAGTCAGGAATCGTTAAAGATCCTAAGGACGGAATCAAGATTCTTGCAAACGGCGAGCTTACAAAGAAGCTTACTGTTAAGGCTAACGCATTCAGTGCTGCAGCTAAGGAGAAGATCGAGGCTCTCGGCGGAACCTGCGAGGTGATCTAATATGTTTAAAACACTTGTAGGCGCTTTTAAGAACAAAGATATAAGAAAAAAGATAATATATACATTATTAATTCTTGTTGTTGTCAGAGTTGGAAGTTTACTTCCAATCCCTGGTGTAGACACCAATTATTTTAGTAGCTTACTTAGTGGAATTAATACTGGTGATTTAAGTTATCTCAGTGCTTTCACAGGAGGTTCATTCGAAAGAATGTCCCTCTTTGCGCTGAGCATAACACCATATATCACATCTTCAATCATTATGCAGCTTCTCACAATTGCAATTCCTAAGTTAGAGGAAATGCAGAAAGAGGGCGAAGATGGTAGAAAGAAGATTGCATCGATTACAAGATACGTAACAATTGGTCTTTCTTTAATAGAAAGTATTGCTATGGCGGTTGGATTTGGTAGATCAGGTCTTATCAAAAATTCAGCACAGCTTAGCACATTGCATTATGTAGTATGTATAATCGTAGTTGTAGCTGCACTTACAGCAGGTTCAGCAGTATTAATGTGGCTTGGTGAGCGAATCACTGAAAAGGGTGTTGGAAATGGTATTTCAATTGTACTTTTAATTAATATCATATCAGGTATGCCTAGTGATTTTGCTACATTATATAGCACATTTGTTGCACCAAAGACACCTGCAAAAGGTGTTTTAGCAGCAGTAATAATATTAGCAATTCTTATTGTTATGGTAGTTCTTGTATGCTTCCTTCAGGATGGAGAGAGAAGAATTCCTGTTCAGTACTCTCAGAAGGTCAGCGGTAGAAGAACAGTTGGCGGACAGTCAACAAACATTCCATTAAAGGTTAATACTGCAGGTGTTATGCCAATTATTTTCGCATCATCACTTATGCAGTTCCCAGTTATAATCGCCCAGTTATTTGGTAAATCATATGAGTGGACCAGATATCTTAGCTCATCATACTGGTGCAGAGTTGAAGCTCCAAAGTATTCAATTGGTTTATTAGTATACATAGTACTGCTTATAATATTCGCATACTTCTATACATCAATAACATTTAACCCAATTGAGGTAGCTGATAACTTAAAGAAGGCTGGTGGAGTTATCCCAGGAATAACACCTGGTAAGTCTACAAGCGAATATCTTAACAAAATACTTAATTATATCGTATTTATTGGAGCTGTAGGACTTTTAATAATTGCCCTCATTCCAATAATGTGCACAGGATTCTTTAATGCTTCAGTTTCATTCGGTGGAACATCAATTATCATTATTGTTGGTGTTGTACTTGAGACATTAAAGCAGATTGAGTCTCAGATGTGCAATCGTTACTATAAGGGATTCCTTAGTGAGTAATTCTTTATATCACGGATGATATTAGTATAAAATATTGACTTGCCCGGTTTATGCCGGGTAAGTCCTTTGTGTATTATGATTTATTACGAATATTTATGATTTTGGAATGGAGAAAATATTATGAAGATAATTATGTTAGGTGCTCCAGGAGCAGGTAAAGGTACACAGGCTAAGAAGATAGCAGCAAAATATGCTATACCACATATCTCTACAGGAGATATTTTCAGAGCTAATATTAAGAACAATACAGAGCTTGGACAGAAGGCAAAGACATACATGGATAAGGGAGAGCTCGTACCTGATGAATTAGTAGTAGATCTTATCATGGACAGATTCAAGGAAGCAGATTGTGCTAACGGATATGTACTTGATGGATTCCCAAGAACAATTCCTCAGGCAGAGGCACTTGATAAGGCTCTTAGTGCTAATGGAGAGTCAGTTGACTATGCAATCAATGTCGAAGTTCCTGATGAAAATATAATAAACAGAATGTCTGGAAGAAGAGCATGTGTAGGTTGTGGAGCAACATACCATATCCAGTTCAATCCAACAAAGGTTGAAGGAATATGTGATGCATGTGGCGAGAAGCTTATCTTAAGAGATGACGATAAGCCAGAGACAGTAAAGAACAGACTTTCAGTATATCATGAGCAGACACAGCCATTGATTGAATACTATTCAGGAAAGGGTGTACTTAAGGAAGTTGATGGTACACAGCCTATGGATGATGTATTTGCTGCAATAGTTAAGATCTTAGGTTAATCATCTATGAGTGATATAAAGGGATATTTTGCAAGTTCTAAAGCAGGCCATGACAAAGGTACTGTGTATATGATTCTCGAATCTGATGATGTATATGTTTATCTGTCGGACGGTAAATTAAGACCGACAGATAAACTTAAAAAGAAAAAGCTGAAACATGTTCAGCTCATAAAACAAAAAGATAGTGATCTTGCAGAAAAGATAGAGAAAAACCTGTTTATAAGTAATGAAGAAATAAAATATGCGATTAAGCAGATTAAAACCAGTGCCAAATAATAGGAGGTAAACTTATATGTCAAAGGCAGATGTAATTGAAATTGAAGGAAAGGTAGTTGAGAAATTACCTAATGCATTTTTTAAAGTAGAACTTGAGAATGGACATCAGATACTTGCTACAATCAGTGGTAAGTTAAGAATGAACTTCATCAGAATTCTTCCTGGTGATAAGGTAACAATTGAGTTATCACCATACGATTTAACAAAGGGAAGAATCATTTGGAGAGATAAATAAAAACAATAGGAATATATGTACAAAATATTCTTTATAAATTTTGTAAAATTTTCCTTGCGTTGATAGAAAAGGTTGTGCTATAATAGCAACCGAACTTGTCTGAAAGGAGGCTTTTGCAGTGAAGGTTAGATCATCAGTTAAACCAATTTGTGAAAAATGCAAAGTCATTAAAAGAAAGGGCAGCATCAGAATTATCTGTGAAAACCCTAAGCACAAGCAGAGACAGGGCTAATTACCCTGAAGCAGAGAAGTAGAAGTACTTCTCATATTTCTGCGTTATAGTATCAATGTCACTAGTTGGTATTATAACTAATTCTGTCTTTAATATAATGGACAGAGAACAGTTTTGCGGCTGCAGCGATGACACATCCGGATAAGTTGACGGTGTTCATTGCTATCAAATATAGTAGACTGAAGGTGACGCACACATTTCAGGCGTTCAAAGTGGGGGATAGAGCTTAGAACGAGCTGCGTAGGAATCGGACTACATTTTTCTATCTTTATTATTAATATTAATTTAATTGATCAAACGGAGGTTAAAGAACACATGGCTCGTATTTCAGGTGTAGACTTACCAAGAGAAAAGCGTATTGAAATAGGACTTACTTATGTTTACGGTATTGGCCGAGTAAGAGCATCTAAGATTCTTGAAGAGGCTGGCGTTAATCCAGATACACGTGTTAAGGATCTTACAGATGAAGAAGTTGCAAAGATTGCTAAGGTTATCGATGCTGATCCAGAACATTTAGTAGAAGGTGACTTAAGAAGAGAAGTTGCCATGAACATTAAGAGATTAAAGGAAATCGGATGCTACAGAGGAATCCGTCATAGAAAGGGACTTCCATGCAGAGGCCAGAAGACAAAGACTAATGCAAGAACATGTAAGGGTCCTAAGAAGACTGTAGCTAATAAGAAGAAATAATTGAATTGTTAAACTCACAGGAGGTTAGTTATCATGGCTCAGAAAGTTACAAAAAAAGTGACAAAGAAGCGTGTTAAGAAGAACGTTGAAAGAGGACAGGCACATATTCAGTCATCTTTCAATAATACAATAGTTACATTAACAGATGCAGAAGGAAATGCTTTATCATGGGCATCTGCAGGTGGACTCGGATTCAGAGGATCTAAGAAGTCTACTCCTTATGCAGCACAGATGGCAGCTGAGACAGCAACAAAGGCTGCATTAATCCATGGATTAAAGTCTGTAGACGTTATGGTTAAGGGACCAGGTTCAGGTAGAGAAGCAGCTATCAGAGCACTTTCAGCAGCTGGTCTTGAAGTTACAAGTATCAAGGATGTTACTCCAGTTCCACATAATGGATGCCGTCCACCAAAGCGTAGAAGAGTTTAATTTAGGGAGGTAAGATTACAATGGCAGTTAATAGAACACCTGTCCTCAAGAGATGTAGATCTCTTGAAATGGATCCTGTATATTTAGGAATAGATAAAAAATCTAGAAGAAAGGCAAAGAACGCTGGTAGAAAGGTTAGCGAGTATGGAATGCAGCTTCGTGAGAAGCAGAAGGCTAAGTTCATCTATGGTGTATTAGAGAAGCCTTTCAGAAATTACTATAAGAAGGCTGAGAGACAGAAGGGTATGACTGGTGAGAACCTTATGATCATGCTCGAGCTCAGACTTGACAATGTTCTTTTCAGATTAGGATTCGCTAGAACAAGAAAAGAAGCAAGACAGATCGTTGATCACAAGCATGTATTAGTTAATGGTAAGTGCGTAAACATCCCTTCATACCTGGTAAAGGCTGGAGATGTTATCGAAATCAGAGAGAAGTCTAAGTCATCAGCAAGATACAAGGAAATCCTTGAGTCTACTAACGGAAGACTTGTTCCAGAGTGGTTAGAGGCAGATGCAGACGCTCTTAAGGGATCAGTTAAGTCAATCCCTACAAGAGAAGTTATTGACGTTCCTGTAAACGAGATGCTTATCGTCGAGTTATATTCTAAGTAATCCGTACCGGAAATATAGAATAAAACTTATAAAACCCATAAAAAGGAGGGACTATACATGGTTGATGCAGATTTTAATTTCAAGATGCCAAAGATTGAGATGACAGAAAAATCAGAAGATGGCAAGTATGGAAAATTTGTTGTTGAGCCACTCGAAAGAGGATATGGTTTAACATTAGGTAATTCTTTAAGAAGAATTATGCTCTCTTCATTAGTTGGTACAGCTGTAAGCAGTATCAAGATTGAAGGTGTACTTCATGAATTCAGCTCAATTCCAGGTGTTAAGGAAGATGTTACTGAGATCGTCATGAACATCAAGCAGTTATCAATCAAGAACAACGGAAATTCTGTTGAGCCTAAAGAAGCACATATTGACTTCGTAGGCGAAGGTGTAGTTAGAGCATCAGATATTCAGGTTGATCCTGATATTGAAATAATCAATCCGGATCTTGTTATTGCACATCTTAATGGTGCAGACAGCAAGCTCACAATGGAACTTACAATCACTAATGGTCGTGGTTATGTAAGCTCTGAGAAGAATAAGAGAGATGATCAGCCAGCAGGCGTTATCGCTATTGATTCAATCTACACACCAGTAGAGAGAGTTAATATGGCAGTTCAGAATACTCGTGTAGGTCAGGATACAGATTTTGATAAGCTTACACTTGATATTTTCACTAATGGAACAATAGAACCAGATGAGGCTTTAAGTCTCGCAGCTAAGGTTTTAAGTGAACATTTAAAGGGATTCATCAATCTTTCAGAGAACGCTCAGAAAGTGGAAATCATGGTTGAGCAGGAAGAGGATGAGACTACTAAGGTCCTTTCAATGAGCATTGAAGATCTTGAATTATCTGTTCGTTCATCTAATTGTCTTAGAAGAGCTGGTATCAACACAGTTGAAGAGCTTTGCAACAAGACATCAGATGATATGATGAAGGTAAGAAACTTAGGTAAGAAGTCTTTAGATGAAGTTCTCCTTAAGCTTAAGGAAATGGGCTTACATCTTAGACCTAACGAAGATTAATTTGTAGATACGGCGGCTATACAGTAAGTCCATAAGCGCATGTGTAGCTGTTACAAATGGAGGTAAATCATGGCAAAATATAGAAAGCTCGGCAGAACATCTAGCCAGAGAAAGGCTTTATTAAGAAGTCAGGTAACAGCATTAATCGAGAATGGCAAGATTGTTACTACAGAGGCAAGAGCCAAGGAAGTAAAGAAGATGGCTGAAAAGCTCATCACACTTGCAGTTAAAGAGAAAGATAACTTCGAGACAGTTAAGGTTTCAGCAAAGGTTCCTAAGAAGGATGCTGAAGGCAAGAGAGTTAAGGAAGTTGTTGATGGCAAGAAGGTTACTGTATATGAGACAGTAGAGAAGGAAATCAAGAAGGATCTTCCTTCAAGACTTCATGCTAGAAAGCAGATGGATAAGGTTCTTTACACAGTTACAGAAGTTCCTACAGCAGCTGCTGGAAAGAAGAAGAATACTAAGACTGTTGATCTTACAAACAAGTTATTTGATGAGATCGCACCTAAGTATGCTGGTCGTCAGGGCGGTTATACAAGAATCGTTAAGATCGGTTTAAGAAAAGGTGATGCAGCAATGGAAGTTCTTCTTGAATTAGTTTAATTTCAATTGCAATTTAAGCGGGTAAGGAAACTTATCCGCTTTTTTTGGAATCTGCGGTAAGACTTAAAAGGGCAGGAGGTCATATGGGAATAGTTAAAGCAAAAAACCTCACATTTGAATATATAAGACGAGATGAAGATGGTAATGTTGAGGGAATAACTAAGGCTGTTGATAATGTGAGTATTGACATTAAGCAGGGCGATTTTGTTGCCGTGTTAGGTCATAATGGCTCCGGTAAATCAACATTTGCAAAACATCTGAATGCGCTCGTTATGCCGACAGAGGGAACTGTGTGGGTTGATGGTATGGACACAAGGGAAGAGGAGAATACTTTAAAGGTAAGACAGACTGCCGGAATGGTATTTCAGAACCCTGATAACCAGATAGTTGGAACTCTTGTTGATGAAGAGGTTGGATTCGGACCAGAGAATATTGGTGTTCCAACGGAAGAAATATGGGAACGAGTTGAAAAAAGCCTGAAAGCAGTAGGAATGTATGCTTTCAGAAACCAGTCGCCAAACAAGCTATCTGGAGGACAGAAGCAGAGGGTAGCGATTGCTGGAATTGTAGCAATGAAGCCAAAATGTATTGTATTGGATGAACCAACGGCAATGCTTGATCCGTTGGGACGAAAGGATGTACTTAATGTGCTTCATGAATTGAACAGGCAGGAAAATGTAACGGTTATACTTATCACTCATTACATGGAAGAAGTAATTGATATAGACAAGCTTTATGTAATGGATGATGGAAAGCTGGTAATGTCAGGAACACCAAGAGAAATATTCTCACAGGTAGAGAAATTAAAGGAATTGAGACTTGATGTGCCGCATGTTACAGAATTAGCCTATGAACTTCAGAAGGAAGGAGTTCCATTAAAGAATGGAATATTGACTTCAGAAGAATTTACAGAGGAACTCATTAGAGTTAGAAATGAGGGTTTCAATGTCAATAATAGTAGATAATATCAGCTATATTTATGAAAAAGGCACTGGCTTTGAGAGGCAGGCTTTGAAAAATGTGAGCTGTGCAATAGAAGATGGTGAATTTATCGGACTTATTGGTCATACAGGTTCGGGTAAATCCACATTTATACAGCATCTTAATGGACTTGTTAAACCGACTGAAGGCCATATATATTACAATGGCAGAGATATATATGAGCAGGGCTTTAATATGAAAGAATTAAGAAGCAGGGTAGGACTGGTTTTTCAGTATCCGGAACACCAGCTTTTTGAGACTGAGATATTCAAAGATGTATGTTTTGGTCCTAAGAACCTTGGCCTTTCACAGAAGGAGGTTGAAATAAGAGCATTTGAGTCGTTAAGACTGGTTGGAATAGATGATAATATGTTTTATCAGTCGCCATTTGATTTGTCAGGTGGACAGAAGAGAAGGGTTGCCATTGCAGGTGTACTTGCGATGAAACCTGATGTTCTTATTCTGGATGAACCAACGGCTGGCCTTGATCCTAAGGGAAGAGATGATATTCTTAATTGTCTTAAGTATTTAAGGGAAGAGACAGGTATGACTATTATTCTTGTGTCACACAGCATGGATGATGTTGCTAACTATGTGAGCAGAATTATGGTAATGAATGATGGTGTGCTGACATATGATGACACTCCAAGAAATGTATTCAGGCATTATAAGGAGCTGGAGGAAATAGGACTAGCAGCACCACAGGTAACTTATTTGATGAATGATTTAAAACAGGCAGGCTTTGATGTTAATACAGATGCTATCACAATAGATGAAGCGAAGGAAAGCATTTTGTCAGCACTGGGATAAAGGAAGTAATATGATTCGAGATATAACAATAGGACAGTATTATCAGGCAGATTCGGTAATACACAGACTGGACCCGAGAGTTAAGCTTATGGGTACCTTAATATTCGTAATATCCCTGTTTCTGGGAAGTAATATATGGCTGTATCTGGTTGTAGCAGCATTTTTGGCGATAGTAATTGCACTGTCAAAGATACCTCTTAAATTCATTCTTAAAGGTCTTAAGGCAATTGTAATATTAATTGTAATCAGTGCGGCATTTAATCTGTTTCTGACACCAGGAACGCCTCTTATTAAGATATGGAAGCTGACGATAACGCATGAAGGCCTTAATACGGCTGTATTCATGGTTATAAGGCTTATTTTTCTTATTATGGGTTCATCCCTTATGACACTTACAACAACGCCTAATAACCTTACAGACGGGCTTGAAAAGGGACTTGGATTTCTTAAATACATTAAAGTTCCGGTTCATGAAATTGCAATGATGATGTCAATTGCATTGAGGTTTATCCCGATTCTTATTGAGGAAACAGATAAGATAATGAAGGCACAGATGGCGCGAGGTGCAGACTTTGAGTCAGGTAATATTATTAAGAAGGCAAAAGCCATGATACCTATTCTTGTGCCTTTATTCATATCAGCGTTCAGAAGGGCTAATGAACTTGCAATGGCTATGGAGGCAAGATGTTATCACGGTTCTGAAGGAAGAACCAAGATGAAGCCGCTGAAATACTCCAGAAGAGATATTAATGCATATCTTATTATCGCATTGTATCTTGCATGCATTATTGTGGTTAAGGTTACGCTTAAGTTAATATAATCAGTGTGTATACAGATATGACATTTATAATAGTTTGATTCTGGCTTTTAAGGAGGAACGCCATGCGAAGAATAAAGCTTATCGTAGCTTATGATGGAACAGAATATTCCGGCTGGCAGATTCAGCCGGAAGCACCAACTATAGAAATGTATCTTGACAAGGCAATTCGCGAGCTTACCGGTGAAAATGTGCATGTGACCGGAGCAAGCCGTACAGACGCAGGTGTGCATGCATATGGAAATGTAGCTGTATTTGATACGGAATCGACAATACCTGGAGACAGATTCACATTTGCACTAAACAGATTCCTGCCGGATTCAATTGTTATTCAGGATTCATGGGAAGTGTCTGTAGATTTTCACCCAAGGCACTGTGACACAAGAAAGACATACGAATACCGCATACTTAATACTGCTGTTCCGTTGCCTCAGAAGCGCAATTTCACATGGCATGTTGCAGGCAGTATTGATATTGAAAAGATGAAAGAAGCTGCAGCATATATTGTTGGTGAACATGATTTCAAAAGCTTCTGCTGTGTGAGAACTCAGGCAGAATCGACTGTCAGGACTATATATTCACTTGAGGTCCTGCAGGAAGGCAGTGAGATAATTATCCGTATTAAAGGAAATGGATTCTTATACAACATGGTAAGAATTATTACAGGCACGCTTATTCAGGTAGGAAAAGGAAGATTCAAGCCTGAATATGTGAAGCAGATGTTAGAGGCAAAGGACAGGACTGTTGCAGGGCAGACTGCTCCTCCACAGGGACTTACACTTGTTGGCATTGAATATGTGGATAATGATGACGCAAGGGTTGTCTGATGTGGATAACTTTTTTGGATAAAACATTTGCAAAAGTATATTGACACACGTGGTTATGTGTTATATAATTCAGAAATGTGGCGTGATAAGTGCGCCCATAATTAAGGTTTTAAGTGTTTCACCAATGCCCCGGAGAGACATTTATATACATTAATAATTAAGCATTATAGCAATATTTCAGGAGGAAAACTAATGAAAACTTATATGGCTAGTGCATCTACAATCGAAAGAAAATGGTATGTAGTAGATGCTGCAGATTATACATTAGGTCGTTTAGCATCACAGGTTGCTGCTGTGTTAAGAGGAAAGAATAAGCCAACTTACACACCATTCCTTGACTGTGGTGACAATGTTATCGTAATTAACGCTGATAAGGTTAAGTTCACAGGAAAGAAGCTTGACCAGAAAGTTTACTACAGCCACTCAGACTATGTTGGTGGTTTAAAGGAAACAACACTTAAGGAAATGATGGAAAAGAAGCCTGAGAAGGTTATCGAGCTTGCTGTTAAGGGAATGCTTCCAAAGGGACCTTTAGGACGTCAGATGTTCACAAAGCTTCATGTTTATGCTGGTCCAGATCATGAGCAGGCAGCTCAGAAGCCAGAAGTATTAAAGTTTTAATATAAGGACACATATAAGGAGGAATTAACAGTGGCTAAGAAAGCAAACGGAAAGTTCTACGGAACAGGTAGAAGAAAAAGCAGTATTGCTAGAGTATATTTAGTACCAGGTACAGGTAATATCACAATAAATAAGAGATCACTTGATGAGTATTTCGGTCTTGAGACACTTAAGGTTGTTGTAAAGCAGCCATTAGCTCTCACAGAGACAGCTGACAAGTTCGATGTAATCGTTAACGTACACGGTGGCGGATACACAGGTCAGGCTGGTGCTATCAGACATGGTATCTCAAGAGCACTTCTTCAGGTTGATTCAGACGAGTACCGTCCATCACTTAAGAAGGCTGGTTTCTTAACAAGAGATCCAAGAATGAAGGAAAGAAAGAAGTACGGTCTCAAGGCTGCACGTCGTGCTCCACAGTTCTCAAAGAGATAATATTAAGAAAATTGACATTTCAAAAGCCCCGAATTTTCGGGGCTTTTTCTTATGTCAAAAATTAAAAAATAAGTCTTTTTTGAATAGTAGCCACATTGTAGACACACAGTAGCCACACCCAAAAATAAAAATCAATTTTCTAATATATAACAATATAAAAAAGTCATATTATTAATAAGCAAAAACAATAAAACTTTTATTTTTTTCAAATGTATGTATTTGATAGTTCCAAACCTTTCACTTACATACTTTTTTTATATTCGAAATTATTATTATGTTGTGTCAATAATTGTTCAGTTAAATCATTATCTGTTTCAAATTCTTATTGGAAAAGAATATGCCGGACTCTCCGTCTAAATTCTTGATAGAAATGTCGAATGCTTCATCAATAGCAAATAGTAAGGAATATTACTCTAAAGAGAGTGTTCAGTGGGAGATTATAGCAGGTAATCGTACTGGTACTGTTGAACAGATGGATGTTAATGTTGAGGTGATGGCAAGAGATTTGCAGGAAATATTGAGAATAGGAGCGGAGCAGAAGAGATTGTGGGAGGTGTATGAGGGAAGATAGCTGTAGATAAAAATAGTTGCAATTATAAAAAGATAGTTCAATAAAATGGATGCTAATTTGCAGTAAGATAAATGTAAGTGTAGCATCCATTTTTAAGACATAAATTAAGATATATATTGATAAATTAAGATATAATGATATAATTAACATAAAAAGTGTCCAATAAGGGATAAAATATGTTGCATAAAATGGAGATGAAATTATGAGTTATTCAGCAACACAATTAGCAAAAAAATTAGACATTTCTAGATCATATTTATATTATCTTAAAGATAATGGCGTAGTTGAAGTTGAGATAAATGATAATGGCAGAGTTATATGGAATGAAGAAGCATACCAAAAACTTAGTGAATATATAAAGAAAAACAAAGCGGATAGTTCAGATGAGCCTAAAGATGCGCCAAAAGAATATAAAACTACTAAAATAAATAATCGCAGATATTTGGGTAATAAATATAAGTTACTTCCGTTTATTACAAGAGTAGTTGAAAATGAATGTAAAAATATAAATACAGTAGCAGATATTTTTGCAGGAACAGGTGCTGTTGCTTCTGCTTTTATTGATAAGAAGATTATTACCAACGATATTATGTATAGTAATTACATATGTCATGTTGCCTGGTTTAGTAGTGAACATTATTCAGAAGAGAAAATTATAAAAATTATTACACAATATAACAATTTGAAAGTTGTTGAAGATAATTATATGAGTGACAATTTTTCTGATACTTATTTTTCTTTGGATGATTGCAGAAAAATAGGATTTATTAGGCAGGATATAGAGGATAAATTTAATTCAGGAGTTATTAACGCAAGGGAGAGAGCTTTACTAATAACATCATTGTTATATGCAATGGATAAGATTGCTAATACATGTGGACATTATGATGCCTACAGGCAGGGAGTGGAATTTGAAAAACATTTGGAAATGTATGTTCCACAACCAGAACCTGATGTTAATGAGAACAATGTTTGTTATAATATGGATACAAACGAATTGGCACCAGAGATAGAAGCGGATTTAATCTATATTGATCCACCATATAATTCAAGACAGTATTGTGATGCGTATCATTTATTAGAAAATGTAGCTAGATGGGAAAAGCCAGAGGTATTTGGTGTTGCTAGAAAAATGGACAGAACAGCTTTAAAAAGCGATTATTGTACCCAAAAGGCAACAGTAGCATTTGAAAATCTTATTGATTCAATTCATGCAAAGTATATTTTACTTTCATATAATAATATGGCAGATAAAGGAAATGACAGATCTAATGCCAAAATAAGTGATAATGACATTATGAGAATTTTAAGTAAAAAGGGAAAAGTAAAAGTTTTCTCGGAAGATTACAAAGCATTTTCTACTGGAAAGTCTGATATACAGGCAAATCAGGAAAGATTATTTTTGTGCATATGTAATAATGAAAAAAAAGAAGTTATTCCATCAGCATTGAATTATACAGGCGGAAAGTATAAATTGCTTTCACAAATTCTTCCATTGTTTCCGAAAGATGCAGATCAGGTTGTAGATTTGTTTTGTGGTGGTTGTAACGTTGGGATAAATGTAGATTGCAACAAAGTTTTGTTTAATGATAGTAATGAATATCTTATGGGGTTATTGGATACATTTAGACGATTAACGAAAGAAGAGATATTTGATTGGATATATAAAAGTATAGACAAATACGGATTATCGCTAGTAAGTAAGAATGGATATGATTTTTATAATTGCGAAAGCTCAAAGGGATTAGGTGAATATAATAAAGCCGGTTACAATAAACTTAGAGGTGATTTTAATAAAAAAGCCAGCAAAGATAATGAGTATTATTTAATGTTATATTTGTTAATCGTATATTCATTTAATAATCAATTACGATTCAACAGGAAAGGAGAGTTTAATTTACCTGTTGGCAAAAGGGATTTTAACTCTAAGATGCAGGGAAAGCTGGAAGCATTTATTGATAGAGTTAAGAGTGGAGATTATAGGTTTACAACAGATGACTTTAGGAATGTAAGTATGGAAGACTATACAGATAAAAGTTTTTTCTATGCTGATCCTCCTTATTTGATAACATGTGCATCTTATAATGAACAAGCTGGATGGACAGAAAATGATGAAAAAGATTTGCTGAATTATCTTGAAGAGCTTGATAAAAAGGGGATTAGATTTGCCTTATCTAATGTATTGGAAAGTAAGGGTAAGAAAAATGTAATACTTTCGGAATGGATTAATCAAAATAAGAAATTTAAAGCTATTCCATTGAATTATGATTATACCAACTCAAATTATCATACAAAAAAGGATGGAATAACTAAGGAAGTGTTAGTAGTAAACTATTGATTAGAGGAGATATTTTATGGCAAAAAAGATTGGATTTAAAAGTTATTGCTGGGCTATTGGTACAACAAGCTATCGTACTGACAACTTTAATCTGAGTATAGAAAAACAATTGCATTTACTGAGGCAATTCAGAGAGTTGGAAGAAAATAAAAACAAGAAGTGGGGAAATAATAAAAAGTTTCAAGCAGAATATTACAATTTTTTGAAAGAAAATAACTTTGTAAAAGGAGATGCTGCTCTTCCAGATAAAGATGCAAGAGAAAAAACATCAGGATTAAGAGATATAGGACTTCTAGATGATGAGCGTAACATAACAGAAGCAGGATTAGAACTGTTAAGAATCACTGATTCAGCAGATTTTTCAGCGGATAATTTTTTGGAAATTCCGAAGGACAGCTTTTTATATTTCAAACAGATGTTAAAAACATCAAATGTTGTAGAGGGAAAAATCGTAAGACCCTTTGTCGTATTTCTGTATGCTGTAAATGAATTAGGTTATCTCACAAATGATGAGTTTACATATCTATTACCATTATGTGTGGATGAGCATACTACAAAAAATATAGTTAAGAGTATAAAGAACTATCGCGAGACTGGTGAGAAAGATTTTGATGATATTATTTTATCCGTTTTGATGGAAAAAGATAATTATAAACAGGCGTTGAATTTGTTGAAAACAGAACCTATCTCAGAAGAATTGATATGTAACGTTGGAATCAATAGAAAAAGTGCAAAATATGACAAGCCGTATTATACCTTATATTCATTATTAAAAAAGATTGTATTTTCAAAAGATAATCTTGCATTAGAATTTTATGAAGCTACAAAGAAATTAACCAATAGTAAGGTTGGAGGAGCTTGGAGAAAATATTTTTTCAACAGTAGTGCACGAAGTGTAATTTCAAGAGAGGGGCTATCTGTACTTAATACTGTTCCTATATTACAGGTAACAACAGAAGAACAGTTTAATGAAGAATTTTTTAAGGTGGTGCATACTTTTAAGGCTAGAGCAACATTATCAGATTACTTTGATTTGAATAGAAGATATTTCAAAATAACAGATATCGTTTTGTTTGAGGATAATAAGGTAAACCTGGATGTACTTCCACAATGCTATATTGAGATTATAGCAGGAAATCTGTTAAATATAGCTTTTGAACAGACAGAGTTATTACCCCAAAATTCAAAGCTTAAAGATATAGATTCATTCTTTGATATAGACATAAATATATTATATCAGAAATTAGGGCATGCTCTAGGTACTAGTGTAACTAATAAGGAGATGGCTCAGAAGGTTATAAAAGATGAGCGTTACACAAGATTTAATAAGCTTATAGATGGTAAGTTTGATAAAAATACTATTATTAGACTGCTTGATGATTTTGAAAGCAGAAATGACGATGAAATAAGAAGCATAGTTACAGACAATGCGGATATTCCTACAATATTTGAATATGTGCTTGGTATAGCATGGTATATAATCAGCGAACGAAAAGGTGATGTTCTTGAATATATGAATTTATCATTAGAAGCGGATTTATTACCGAAGACTCATGCTGGAGGCGGAGAAGCTGATATAGTCTGGAAGTATGAAATGACATATGAATATCCTAAGCATACATTGTTAATAGAAGCAACTCTTGCAGATGGTCAAAATCAGCGTAGAATGGAAATGGAGCCAGTATCAAGACATTTGGGAGATTATTGTCTGGCACATCCTGAAGACGAAGCATATTGTGTGTTTATTACAACATTTTTAAATAATAATGTAATATCAGATTTCAGGGCTAGAAGGTTTATGGAGTATTATAATAACGCAGGAACTAAGTATATTACAGGAATGAAAATTCTCCCTATACAGACTACCGAGCTTAAAACATTACTAAGATTTGATGTTAAGTATCCACAGATATACAAAATGTTAGATGCAGCTTATAAAACGGATGGGTCACCTAAAGAGTGGTATGAGAATAGTATTGTGAGAGAAACTGGTATGTATAATGGTGTTGAGATATAGAATGAAAAATACAATTAAAATGTTATATTATGATAGATCATTGTAATTATTTCAAATAAAACAAATTCAAAACATTATTAAAACAAGACAGAATAAAGATAAAGTTTTTAGATATAATATAAAGAAAAGAGGGTTATAGGATGATAGTAATGTCAAAAATTTTTGATAATAGAATAAATAGCTGTAATTTATATGTTGAAACAACATTTGGAGAATATTTAAGCTTTGCAAAAGATATTATTAAGAATAACGAACTTCAAAGAAAAAGAGTTCGTGCCTCAAAATCAGTATATTCGCTTTTGAAAAATGATTTAAAAAGAGGTTGCGTAATGCCTCCGTTAGTATTGGCAATAGCAGGTGATAAAGATATTAATTTAGAGGCAGAAAATAGTATTATATCACAAGATATAGTTGATAAAATAAAAACAGATTGTAAGGATATTTTGATATTGGATGGGCTACAACGTACATATACGTTGATAGATGCAGATGCAGAGATTAAGCAGGAAGAACCAGAAAGTTATCAGAAATTTTTAAACTATAAATTACGCCTTGAAATATATGTCGATATTAATAAGTTTGGAGTTTTATATAGAATGTTGACATTAAATACTGGTCAGACACCTATGGCTGCAAGACATCAATTAGAGATGTTGTATCGTGATAAACTAAATACATCTATAGAGGGCGTAAAGTTAATAACGGATGTGCAGGGAAAGGCTGATCCGGAGGATAATGAGTTTGTTTTCAAAAATGTGATAGATGGATTTAATTCTTATATGAATAGGAATGAACTTCCTATAGACAGGCAAGAGTTGTTAGAAAATATTCAAATGCTGGAAAATATGTCTAATGAAGATGTTACAAATGATATTTTTGAAGAATTTTTGGGAATATATGTAAAAGTTTTTAATAAGTTGTGTAATGTGAGCAATAATTATTATTTGACTGATGAAGATAGAGATATGTATGAAATAAGCGATTCTCCATTTGGAAAAAGTGTAAGGAAAGTATTTTCTACTTCTCAAGCAATGACAGGATTTGGTGCAGCAATTGGAAGAATGAAAGACAATGGACTTATAAAAGATATCGATGAAATTGATACTATGTTAGAGAATATTTCTTGTGTAAATAATGAGTGGTTTTTAGAAATGCTTGTAAAGTTTGATAAAATCAAGCAATCATCTAAAAAAATTGGTAATGGACAAAGAATGTTTATTCAATATTTTTTTAGAGAGTTATTTAATAAAGATAGCGACTCATATTTAAATTTATATGCAGCAGTAAATAATGGATATCAGAAATATTCTAGCCAGGTATAGAATCATGAGGATTTTTGACAAATGTGAAAATAAGATTTATACAAAAATTAATTATGAAAAATTAGAGAATTGTTTTTGTATATTAGATGATAATGATAACATCGTTTGTGATGTTTATCCTGAAATAAAATTGGATTCAGATTATAAACCAGGCAATTTTGAACTTAAAATATTATACAATGATAGGCAGGATTGTACAGAAGAAAGTATTTTTCAGGTATATGCTGAGAAGCAACGAATAGGATGGATTTTTCCTATTCAAGCAATAAATTCTAAAGAACATAGTTATGCTGAAAATGCATATTTTTTAAAATATGCATATATTGCTTGGTATTTACTATTAGATTGTTTGAATGTGGAAATAGAATCAATGGACGAATTTGATTTATTAAATCAGTATGATGATGGAATAAGTATTTTGATATTAGATAAAGAAAATTGTGATAAATTAGATGATTTTGAATTCGATAAATATGTTATTGGATTATATCAAAAAGGATATTCTGTAACAGGAAAAGGGAATTTATATGCCGATTCTTCGGATAGAAGTAAAAGAATTAATATAAAACGTCAATCTACTGAATTAGATGATGTACCATATTTGATAGAATTGTTCAAAAAACAAATTCCATTAGAAAACAATGATATTAGTAGATTTTATTTGTATTATCAGGTTGTAGAAATTCTTATTTCTAAGGTGTTTGACAAGGAATTTTCAAAATTTATAGAGGAGTTGAAGGACACAACAGAAAAATTATTTGACAAAAAAGAAGATTTAGGACATATGTCAAATGAGAAGTGGAGAGTTAGAAAGTTATGTAACGATTATTGCTCGATAGATACATATTTGAAATCATGTTTGAATGATAAGTGTACGGAGATGTTGAATTATACTAAATGTAAAGTTTATGATAACATGGAAGATAATTTATATCAAGTTCGTTGTTTAATGGTACATAGAATGTATATATTAGATGAAAGTGCTGAGCAAATGCTTCATGATTTAGATAATATCTTCCTGGATGTAGTCATTCAATTGGTTTTATCATATTCTGCAAAATAGTGTTATTTTTGAAAGTGTAATAGTTATTGGTTGTTAGTGTAATTACGGATTCCAATCCTCATCCATAGCATCAGCCCAGTCCTGCAACTCACAGCCGAGAGCTAATGCAGCATATTTAAGCGGCTCATCAATTGCAAGATTATCAATAAGCCTTTGCGAGTTAGGAGTAGTATGGAGATTCTTTTCTGCCACAGCACATGAGACAAACAGAAGTACATTGTCGTCAAAAGCAATATCAATTCCGTTCTTGTATTGGTTGTAGTAAGCAAAGTATTTTTTCATAATGATTGTCCTTTCTTCAATAGAGTAATGAGCAGTTCTGGGAATATGTGGGTAGTGCTATGCATACAACAGATATGCAACACTACCATACACAGATCCCCTATTTGTGGGCTTTTCAAGCTATCAAAACATTCTCAAAGAGATAATATTTACAATCCAAAGCGTCTTATTGCACTTCAGAAAAGTATGTTACACCCCAGAATTTCGGTTCTGGGGTGTTTTTTATATAAAATGTGATAGAATATATTATAATAGTTAAGTATTAAGTGTAATTAAAAAGCTATTTTCGTATTAATTAGAATGGAGAGATATTTATATGACAACTGTAAGCACAAAGAGTGGTAGAATTATAAAAGTTGTATCCAGAGAAGAAGAGAAGAGTACATTGACTGAATCAGACAGTGAAATGGACGAAAGAGCGGTTGAAGCTGTTAAGGCAGCGATAAATAAAGCTAAGATTTGTAAGAAACCTATAGCAGGTTATGATAAAGAAAAAAAGCGGGCTTATGTAGAGTATGCGAATGGGGAAAGAAAGTATGCAGAATAGAAAACCGATGATTCTTGTATTAGCAGGAACAAATGGCTCGGGGAAAAGTACAATAACAATTTTTTTTTATAAAGTTGGTAAATATACTAATGATGATGATGTTGTTGTTATCTTATCTTGTAATACCAATACAATTTATTACACCCCAGAATTTCGGTTCTGGGGTGTTTTTTGACATTAATTACATTAACCCTTCATCTGCATCCTATACTTAAGTGGCGAAACAAGAAACTCCTTTTTAAATGCATAACTAAAGTAGCTTGTACTTTTAAATCCGCATTCATATGCAATTTGATCTATTGGTTTGTCAGTATTTGACAGTAAAACTATAGCATGTTCTAATCTTACCTTAGATAAATATCTTGAAAAAGCTTCTCCTGTATTTTGTTTGAATAGCCTTGAAAAATGAGAGCTGGAAAAGCTAAATAATTTACAAATATTATCCACATTTATATCAGTCATATAATTAGAGTCTATATATCTCATAACATCATTGATATTTTTGTTTATTTTCTTGCCCTGGCTGCCGTTTATATCATGAGATAACTCATGCTCAATAATAAATATAATTAAGTATGTAAGCAATGCCTTTAATTTAGAATCTGAGTATGGTGAATTAATATTATACTCAGTCAGCATCTTTTCAAAAATATTCCGGACAACTTGCTGGTCTTCATGATTCAGAATATGGTATTTTTCAGCGTAGAATCTGTTAAATGCAACAGCAGATATTTCTGACTTTATATAATCAGCTATATCAAATGAATATTTAATAAGTATGCTGTTATGCGTTTCATTGCTAGTATAAAAGGTCTGGTGCTGTAATCCAAGAGGCATTGTTCCAACATATCCTCTGAGAATATCCCACTCCCCATCAGTTGAGTATACATGATGACTGCCAGATATCTGAAAACCAATCTCATAATGTTTTATACATGCACTCATTGATGGCATATGAAAATTAATATCTTTTCCGTTATAAACGATACTTCTGTTTATTTCAAAATTATTACCATCTTTTATAGGTCTTGGCATGCATTTTACTTCCTTCCAATGATATTAAATATAAAAATAGCATAATATCTAAAATTCTATTTGTAAAGTGATATTTTTTTTAAAGAAAGCGACAAATTAATAATGTATAATATATATGTAACTAAGCAATTGTTTTTTGAGGGGAGATTAGTAATGAATGATGAGAGAATGCCAATTAACATTTATAAACTTGATGCTGGTTATAATGATAAGGGAATGAATAGTAATGAACTTATTAAAGATTATAAACGGAATATACACAAATGGTATTTTATAGCTGCTGTCGACATTGTGTTTGCCTTGATTATAGCATTTGTTAATTTTAAAGTTCCTGACACGGTAATGATGAGCCTGATTATTTATATTGTAGTATTGGCACTGCTTATAGTAAGTATTGTCAGGATTCATGGATATCGTTTACACTGTAGAAGTATACAAGGGGGATTTAACAGATGAAAAAATATAAGCTGAGTACGAGGATAAGTGTCTATATAGCTGTGATTTTATCGCTGGCTATGAGTGGGTTGACCATAAGAAGCCTGATTGTTAAAAGAAATGTTCATTCAGTAAGTGTTACATTATATGGAATTGTATTTGTATCATTACTGGTTGTGTCAGCAGTTTCATTGATTGTGTACATATACAAGAGTAAGATTGGAATATATGTAAGTATTGCCTGTCTGGTTATTATATTTGCATATGGAATTATAATGAAAGATTCACCATTACAACTCATAATTATATTTCTGCCAGTTATTTACGCTATGTTTTCAACTAGAGAGTAATTGGAAAAATTTAACTTTCTTCGATTGGACTTCCAGCGGTTCTTAATAAGGAAGGGGCAAAAGTGAGGGTCAAAGCTCAAATTGATTTTATAAAATATCATTATGAAACAGAATGTACAGTCAGGTGGAATGAAAACCTATCAGAGACTAAAATTAAAAATGCTAGTATTACGGCGGTGTAAGCATTTGTTGCGGATGGTTGATATATTAGAGTTAATATGATACTTGCGGATTTAGAAGTCGACACATTTAATAACATTGGCATTGAGATGGAATAATATTCTTTCTTCAATAAAGTGATGAGTAGTTCTGGGAATGTGTGGGTAGTGCTACGCACATAACAGATATGTAACACTACCAGACACAAATTCCCAATCTATGGGCTCTTCACGCTCTACAAACGCTTTCAAAGAGATAAGATTTCAACAATCCAGTGCGTCTTACGACGTTCCAGAAAAGTATATTACACCTCGGAATTTCGGTTCTGGGGTGTTTTTTTAGTTTGTGAACTATGGTATTATTATAATGTAATGATTTTTCAAAAGGTAAAACGAGAAATATGAGATTTGATAAGAGAACGTTTTAATAATGTATTATATCATACAGTACAGGAGAGCCATATATGATTAAAATAGCATTTTTTGATATAGATGGAACATTGTTGAAAATGGGATGTAAAGAACCGACAGATAAAACAGTTAAGGCGTTAAATTCTCTTCGCCAGAATGGAATATTGCTTTGTATGGCAACTGGCAGAGGCTATCTTTCAATCCCTAAATTCAAAGATATTACATTTGATGTGCTGCTTACATTTAATGGTTCATATGTAATGGCTGGAGAAAAGATTATTTTCAGGAATCCCTTGAATAATAATGATAAACATCAAATAATTCAAAATCTTAATAAAATGAACAGAGCAGCTGCAATCAGCAATGAGCATTTTATTGTTACTAATGGCACAGATGAGCATCTGGAAGAGTACTTTAAATTTGGAAATGAAACATTGACAATTGCAGATAATTTTGATGAGTTATGTAAAGAAGATATTTACCAGATTATGTGTGCGTGCAGAAAAGAAGAATACGCCCAGATACTGCAAGGAACTGAAAATACCCAGATAACTGCATGGTGGGATAAAGCAGCAGATATAATTCCATTGAATTGTGGTAAGGGAAATGCTGTAAATGCAGTGCTTAATTATTATGGATTATCGAAAGATGAGGCGATTGCTTTTGGTGATGGTAGAAATGATATTGAAATGCTAGAAGCTGTTGGTACAGGAGTGGCCATGGGGAATGCCATTGATGAAGTCAAAGCAAGAGCAGATGTCATATGTAAATCCGTTGAAGAAGACGGAGTGTATCATTACTGTCTGGAGAAAAAACTCATTAAATGTTGATGGACTTATTATACAGCAGGGTTGCAGAGTGTTATATACTCTGCAACCCTGTTAGTCATTTATAGTCTTAATTTTACCACCATTTCTCACGGTAAGAATATTCACCGCGGTAATTAGAAGCATTATAATCAGGATACTTGAAAGGTGCATATACATCATCCTTAGGTGCATCATCCTGTGTATATATGTACATTGAATCATAATCCCATGTGACAATCTCATCACGGGCATCGCCGTAGAGGTTTACAGCTTCAGCACACATGGTAGGATGACCATCATCAGGGAATTTAACGACCTGGATACCATTGCCATCAATCATTCCACCGCGTTCTATATCAGCATTAAGAAGGATGAAGTCCTGACCGTCGCCAGTCCAGTTTACAGGAGTTAAGAGATTGCCATTAAGCTCGTTCTCCATTTCCCATAACTGATTACCCTCGCTGTCATAGAAATATATAATTCCCTGGTGTCCCCAGAAATTAACAACAACCATTTCATAGCCCGGGCGGTTAGGAAGATAATTAGCAAGACTGACACGCTGTGCATGGCCTATGCCATCCTTTTTAAGAAGCTTTCCGTTAAAATCAGATATCAGGAAGCCTTCCTTTCCTGCAACACAGGCAAAGAATTTAGTACCTTTGTGTGGTCCTGACTCAAATCTGCCTGGAACAATCTCATCAATATGGTCTTCATTAACAGGCATAGTCCACATTTTATTACCGTGGCAGTCAAGCATGTTATAACCAACTAAAAGTTCATCATGTCCATCCCCGTTAATATCAATTGCAAAAGGAAAATGTCCGGTATTCTTATCACTCTGGAAATGCCACATAACCTCAAGGTCATCGTTAAGTGCATATACTCTGCAATAACGGTCCTTAATGAGAATATCGCGTGGCTTGTCAAGACCACGGAAATTACATATACGCATACCATCAGGATTAATTCTGTCAAATGCGTAGATTTTATCAGGAACACCGATAATAGTTCCGTCCTCTTCTGGTGTAGAGAAAGGTGTTTTGGCACGTTTCTTCACTTCACCTGTTTTGCCATCAAGAATCAGCACTTCAAAATTCTTGGCTGTAATAACCTCATCAAAGCCATCACCGTCAATATCATATATCTGCATAGGCATATCTGCTGATATAGTTCCAATGTCGTGATTATCAGTAGGTTCACCATGCTGCCATAATATATTGCCATCAAGGTCAAATGCGGTGAGACAGCTGATTGTTCCATAAGCATCACGGTTTACTCTTTTCTGGCACTGAGCCATAACCATCTGATACTCGCCATTGCCAAGAAGATGACCGAAACGAAGCTGTCTTCCGGTGCCGCAGCCTTTGAGGTCAATTTTCTTAAGAAGCTTCATCTTTGGATAATGTGCCTGTGCATCTTCACATTCAGCTTTATAAGCATTTCTTGCAGCATCAATAGAAGCAGCAGTACTTTCAGAAGTAGTAACATTTACAAAACCAAACTGTGTAGGGATAGTTGCAGTAATGGCAACCTTGCCACCCTGCCTTGCATATTCAGTGTCAAGGTCAAAATAAACCTTATCATCAACACTGCATATAACATGGCTGCCTTTAATCTCAGCCTTAAGTACATAAGTATCATCACAGTTGTAATCAAAAGGTACAGAATCGAGTACAGTAACCTCCTCCTTATGACGATACTCAAGTCTTAACTCATGCTCTTCAAAAACAAGGACAAGAAGATTAGCAGAGTTCTGACAACAAAAACCAATGCCGGCATTGCCCCATTTGGTAGTAAACATACGCACACTTGCAGTTATAGTATAATCGCGCCAGAATCTGTCACCGCTTGTGAGCATAGGAAATGTGCGGTGTGGCTTGTCATTGCGGATACGCATCTGCTCCATAAAATGTTTTCCATTATATTCAGAAATAATCCAGGAAGCCCCCTGACCGTTATAAGTGTGGTTGCATACCGGGTCATACCATTTACCATAATATCCAGGATAATGGATAAAATGATACTCACCCATTGCCGAATGATTCTTATCATAAGGAAATTCACCAATAGGAAAATCAGAGAAATCTTCATCAAGTAAAATAAAATCTGCCATAATAACCTCCATTCCAAAATAAAAAAATATAATTAATGGCTCTTTCTGTAGCTTCCGGGCGCTTCGCCCATGATTTTTTTAAATGTGCCGCCCATAGTATTACTGTCGGCGAAACCACATTTGTCAGCAATCTCAGTAATAGAGAGGCTGGTGTTGACTAAAAGGTCTGCTGCTGCGTGCGTTCTTACATAAATAAGATACTCTCTGAATCTGAAGCCTGTAAAAGCCTTAAATTTCTTGGAAAGGCTCGATTCACTCATATTAAAAAGTTCTGCAGTAGCAGCCATAGTTATGTCATTGTGATAATTCTCGATAATATATTCAATAACCTTCTGGATAAGTTCATTACCTGTATCCATTTTCGTAATAACATTATCTTCATACATCTGACAGCGCAGAATAAAAAGTATAAGTTCATGAAAATAAGAATGTATGAAAGATAAAGACAGACTATCTACACCATTGTGTTCATAAGAAATCTTCTGGATAATTGATGATATATAATCAAGTCGTCTTTCTGGTATATGGATAACAGGATGTTTATGGAAAATGCTTTCTATATCCTGAGAGGAATCATCAGCAATCCACTTTAATTCATCATTATTAAAATATAACACATATCTTGTATGGTCACTTCCGGCGAGGTAAGTAGTCATGTGCGCCATGTCTGGTGGGATAAGAGCAAGTCCGCCAGAATTTAACATATATATTTCATCACCTACATAAAGTGTGCAGGAACCAGAATATATAAACATCAGCTCCCATCTGTTATGTTCATGAAAATGTTTCATTTTATAAGATGGTGGCACAGTAGCAATATCCGTGTGGAAATTGTCATTAATAAAATGGTACATTGCCGTCTCCTTGGTATATGAATAATATCTTACGAAGCAAAATCATATACTGATTATAGGTCGTTTATAGAGAAAATGTTACTGATTTTTTACATATTTTTTTGATTTTGGAAGATTTCGTGCTGTTTTTTTGTATCAATAAAAATACAATGTGAATATAATGAAAACATCTTAAGAAGCAGAAACAATTTAATATAAGGAGGAATAATATGATACGAAGAAACAAAATTATTGCTTCTGTTGCTGTCAGTGTCATGGCTGGTGTTCTTGTTGCGGGCAACTTAGCTCCATTACAGGGATACTATGCATTTGCACAGGAAACAGGAGTAAAAGCTGGAAGGTATTCAGCAGTAAAAGACATTAACAAAACATTAGAAGGTTACACACCAATGGACAGTTCTGATCCGGTTGAATTCGGTGGAACTTACATTAAGTATCAGGGCGAGACAATCCAGTTGTCGGAGACAGCCATATATGTTGATGGTTCGTTATCAGACGAGCTTGCTGCCCAGTACCCATATGTATATAACGACATTACTAAGGCGTTGTCAGCAGATGCATTAAAGAATGGAACAGCAGACAAACCAATGACAGTATATGTTGCACCATATGTGTATTGGATTGATGATCCGGCAGCAACAGATACAGTACAGAAGACCGAGGGATATTCAGTACCTTATGGAATGGTTGTTAATTCAGAATATCTTACTATCAAAGGTCTTACAGGAAATCCTGATAATGTTGTATTAGCAGGAAACAGAGGACAGTCACATGCCTCTAACGGTAACTACACAATGTTCAGATTCAACTGCAGCGGTGCACTTACAGTTAAGAACATAACAATAGGTAACTATTGTAGCGTTGACCTTGATTATCCGCTTATGAGTGAGCTTAATCAGGCAAAGAGAACAGAGACAATCACACAGGCACAGCTTGCTGATGTTTCAGGAGACAAGATGTTTGCAGATAACTGTAACTTCATAAGCAGACTTAATCTTGACCCAATAAATGGAGCATCAAGAAGTCTTTATAACAACTGTCATTTTGAAAGTACAGATGATGCCCTTAATGCAAATGCTGTATATGTAGGATGCGATTTTGATTTCTACGGAAACAGACCATTATATTCATCATATGGTACAGGTTCAACATTTTTAGGTTGTACATTTAATTGTAAGATATTAAATGTTGAAGCTGAACCAACACAGTTCTTTACTAAGGAAGGCGGCACAATTACCGCAGTAGACTGTGTATATAACAGTAATTTAAGTGTACCTATATCAATTGGATGGACTAAAACACCATCAACTTCATTAAAGTGTTATCAGAGCAACATAATTCATAATGGACAGAGCATCACAATCGGTGGTGAGGGTGCTAAAGAAACCGTTGATATGACAGGCAAGTCAGTACTTGATGCCTACAAGGTTGTGTCAGGTGGTAAGACATATTACAACACATACAATCTTTTAAAGGGCAGTGACGACTGGGATCCATTAGGAGTTAGGGATGTAATTAAAGCAGCCGGACAGGACACAGTTGCAACACAGCTTTCAATAACATCAGATGTCACAGAGATTGAATCTGGAAAGGAAACAGCTTCAATAGGAGGAACAGTTAACTATTTCTATGGAACTAATGATACAACACAGAAGATAACATACAGCGTATCAGACGAGGATAAGGCATATGTGAAGTTAACAGATAATGGTGACGGAACATGCAAAGTAGAAGGTACTAATAATGATGATGCAGCTAGGAAGGTCATTATAAATGCATCTACAGAGTCAGGTCTTGAAGCAGCAGTTGGAATTACTGTAAAGCCAAGCAAGATTGAAGCACCAGCATTTACAAAGGCACCAGTTATTACTAATGACGGACAGGGCAGTCTTAAAGTAGATTACTCACTTGATTTAGGAAGCAGAGAAGACATGTCTGCAATCTCATGGTACAGATGTACAGATGCAGAGGGCAGCAATCCTATACTTGTAGCAGTAACAAGAAATGATTCACCAGAGTATACATATAAGTTAACAGCAGGTGATGTAGGATATTACATCATGGCTAAGGTAGAATCTAAGAACATCAGAAGTGATTATGGAACACCGGTAAATACAGTATATGACAAGGCAATCGGAGTGAAAGATGTAAGAAGCAAGAACTTTGCTACAGATTTCTCTAACTTCCCTAATGTAAAGCAGTCTGAAATCAAAGCTGGCTTCTGGACAGTAGATTATAACCGTCCGGCAGATACAGAAAGTTTTGGAAGCTGGCAGGGAGCTGATACAGAAGAACCTTGGAAATATGGAACAACAGGTAACGGCTGTGTAGGCGCTGGATTATATGAAGGTACACAGGGCGCAAGACTTATGTATACACCAGTAGAAGGAACATATGGTGATATGTCACTTAAGCTTGTAGTTGACCCAGCCAAGACAGCAGGTCAGGGATTTGGTAGTGCAGGACAGTATATGGATGTACTTCTTAAGTTCGATACATCTACACTTACAGGATACGGATTAAGAATAGTAAGAACAAAGGCTTCATCTAATGCCGTAACATTTGTACTTGTAAAATACGACAACGGAACAGTAACAGAGATTTCTGATGAAGTTATCGCAAGCTGCTATGCAACAGGCTGTACAATCAGCTTAAAGGCTGAAGGCAATAAGCTCACAGCTCATGTTGAGACACCAACAGAACAGCTTGCAGACCAGGCAGCTAAGGGATATCCACATGTGGTTGACCTTACAGCAGATATTGAAGCTAACAGCTTTGGTGGAGTTGCAATCCAGCATACAGGAACACTTGGCGCAGGCGGATGGCAGAATACAACAATGCTTCATAACTTAAATGTTACATGGGAAGGTGAGAATAACCAGAACCCAGAATATGTTGAAGGAAATCCATCAGATAACGAGAATCCTGCCGAGATACCTGATGATTCAACAGGAACATCAACAGGAGCAGACACAACAGTCAAGACTGGTGATATGAGTCATACAGGAATGTATGCAGCATTAATGGCAGCAGGACTTAGTGGCTTACTTGGAATGGCAGCAGTATACATGAGAAGAAGAAAAGATATCTAATTTCATAAGAATTTTCTTTACAGGAGCACCCGCAATTATATTGCGGGTGTTTTTGCGTGGTGAATGTGTGACCGTATGTGATTGACATTTTGATTATTATGCTATAAAGTTTTATGGAACTAACTAGTATAAGATGGAGGATAAAACTTAAAAGCATGAAATATAATATCAGAAAATATATATTGGCAGGAATTACAGCAATTCTTGCAGCGGCTGTTTTGACGGCATGTGGTGGCAGCAAGCCAGAGAAGGACGATACAGTCCAGAGTACACAGGAAATATTTGCAATGGATACATATATGTCGCTTACTGCATATGGCAGCAATTCAGAGGAAGCAGTAAGTAAAGCAGTTCAGGAGATTAACCGGCTTGATGCAATGTTTTCGGTAGGAAATGAGGACAGTGATGTTACTAAGATAAATGAAAATGGAAGCGGTGAAGTATCGGAAGAAACCGCATTTATAATGAACAGGGCAATGCAGGTATCTAAAGAAACTAAAGGTGCTTTCGATATTACGATATACCCGGTTATGGAGCTGTGGGGATTTACCACCAAGAATTACAGAGTGCCTGAAAGCAGCGAGATTGCGGATGTACTTAAGCATGTTTCTTATACAAATGTGGAGGTTAACGGGCAGCAGGTGACATTGTCAGATGGTGCAAGCATTGACCTTGGTGGAATTGCCAAAGGTTATACATCTTTGCGGGTGATTCAGATTATGAAGGACTGCGGCATAGAGCACGCAATCATTAATCTTGGAGGCAATGTGCAAGTGCTTGGAACTAAGACTGATGGCTCGGACTGGAGGGTTGCCATACAGAATCCTGACAGTGAAAGCAGTTATCTTGGTGTATTAAGCACTGCTGATAAGGCAGTTATAACATCAGGTGGATATGAGAGATATTTTGAGCAGGACGGACAAGTATACCATCATATTATAGACCCACAGACAGGTTATCCATCAGAGAGCGACCTGACTTCTGTTACAATTGTGTGTTCAGATGGAACTACAGCAGATGCATTGTCAACGGCACTTTTTGTAATGGGGCTTGATGGTGCGAAAGAACTTTACAGAAGCGGGGCTATAGATTTTGAGATGATACTTTATGATGGAATCAAAGTATATGTGTCAGAGGGAATAGCTGACAGTTTTTCAACAAATATAAACACGGAAATAATTACCAGACAGCCTTAATGAGAATTATTATTAACAGTCTGTATTGACAAATGCTGGGACTAAAATATATTCTATAGAACAGTTAGAAAAAACTAATTAAAGATAGATGGAATTACTTTTGTTTATGGAAACTAACCGTGGATATAAAGACTAGAAGGAGCAGACATGTTATTAATAATATCACTTATAATCGTAGCTTTATTCATATATTTTCTTAAAGGTTCACTAAAAAAACACGCGGGTATCTACTATATAGGGGCAGCGGTAATCTCTATTGCAGTATTTCTGATTGGATTTCTGCCAATGCCTTTATTCTTAAAGAATAATATATTGGGGATATTTGCAAAGGGTTCGCTTGGAACGGCAATGTTCGTTGCAGTAATGTACGCAGGTGCACTGCCTAAGGGCAACAAGCTGATTGCACCACTTATGAAGATAAGAGGCGAATTGTCAATTACAGCGGCAATACTCGTCCTGTGTCATAATTTCACATACGGAATAACATATTTTAAAATGCTTTTTATTAAGCCGGAGGCATTATCAGCAACACAGCTTACAGCAGCAATAATAAGCCTTGTGCTTATCATAATAATGATTGTGCTTACAGTAACTTCATTTCAGGCTGTAAGAAAGAAGATGCAGGCTAAGAAGTGGAAGCAGTTACAGCGCACAGCATATGTGTTTTATGGTCTTATGTATGTTCACATTATGCTCATTAACATACCTTATGCGAGACTTGGACTTGGCATGTATATTGCAAATGTAGTTATCTACAGCATAGTTTTCTTAGGCTATGCAGCTATGAGAATAGCAAAGGCTGTATCAGTAAAGGCAGCAAGAGCCGGAAAGACATACGGTAAGAAACCAGAGACGGTTCTGTATGGTCTTGCATTGGTTATATGTGCAGTGATGATGGTGTCGTGCTTTGCAGGAAGACAGACAGTGTCGGCATCGGAAGACAATGAGGAATGGAACGATTTCTTTAACGAAGAGACAGTTGCAGCAATGGTCAAAGAGATTGAGAGCAGTACGGCTAAGACAGATGCCGAAGGAACAACACAAGAGAGTCTGGAAGAATCAGTTTCATCAGATGGACAGTCAGACTCACAGGCTGGTGGTGCAGGAAATGAAATGTTGGGGAATAGCAATAATTCCCGTTCGGATAATGTTTCTGGTAATTCATCAGGTAATAGTTCTGACAGTGGTAATCAGTCAGCCAAGCCGGATAATGGTTCTGACAATAGTGGAGAGCTGAGCGGCGGTTCAGGCAGTGACGCACCGGCTAATGCAACATTTAAAGCAGATGGAACTTATACAGGTTCCGCTGTGTGTGAGACTTATAACTATAATGTAACGGTTACAATAGTCATATCGGGAGATACGATTACATCGGTTACTGCTGAATCAGAAGCGGGTGCGCAGGATGTGCAGTATTTTAATATGGCAAATGCAAAGGTTCCTGTACAGCTTCTTGCAAATCAGAGTACATCAGGTGTTGATGCAGTATCTGGTGCAACCAAATCAAGCAATGCCATCAAGAAGGCATTTTACTATGCTTATAAATCAGCTAAGAAGTAGGCGGATTTGTAATAGAAAAAATTATAAGGAGGCAAAATTCCTCTCCTCACCAATGGGTTCGGATTTTGCTTCGCAAAACAAGGAGGAATTATGAGAAAGAACATTTTTACTAAGATTGCTGCAGTTGCAGCCGCTACTGTTCTTGCTGTAACAGCACTTCCTGCACTTGTGTCTGATACACATGCAGCAGATGATGAGTATTCATATGTATATGCTGGACTTACATGGCAGGAATACTGGGCTAACGAGGGCGTATATAACGCAGGGGATGTAACATCATCTAATGAGAAGGATACACATGGTGAGTATGATAAAGGCGGTTTTGATACAGTAACAAGAGCAACAACCAATCATGGTCTTCACAGAGGAAGCTATCAGTGCATGGCAACAATTGATACAGAAGATGGTAAGAAGTATGAGCTTGCCGGCTGGACTGGTGATGCAAAGAATCAGATAATGATTCTTACAGATGGTACACAGCTTTCATATAGTAAGGGAGTAATTACTAATACAGATGGTACAACATCTAAGCTTTCTTCTTATGAAGTAACTGGTATTAAGTATGTTCCGGTTAAGGTTAAGACATCTGATCTTGCTGATTTTGAGCAGCATTACAGAGTTGTCAAGAATGGAGAAAAGTTATACGGTGGATTTGGTGAGAACAAGCTTAGCTCATATGAGTATACAGCTGCAGTTAATGCAGATACTAACGGACTTAAGACAGCAGTTAAGAATGCAGACGGAACATATTCATTCTCTGCAAGACAGACTGGCAATGGCAAATCATTTGTAGAGCAGGATATCAGCGTAGCTGCTAACATTACATCTACAGTAAAAGATGCTACAGGTTCATACGGTGAATTTTTAAGAGTAGATATTAATGGTGATGGTTATGGTGCATTGGGTGCTATGATGCAGGCTGTTAAGTGGACATACTATGGAAATGATGCAACAAGAACAAATGTAGTTGCTACATATGGTACTAAATTCGCAGCAGACAACTGGATGCACAAATCAATGGGAATCCAGCTTGGACTTACAGATTCAGCACGCTGCCAGTTACCAGCAGGATATGACGGAACAGGTTACTGGTCACTTACTGTATATGCATTAGGATATACTGATACTACAATTAATTTTGAAGCAACTGATGCTAATATCGTTAAGGTTAAAGCACCTGTAAGTGATACATCAAAGCTTTCAGCAGCTATTGCAGCAGCAGATGCACTTAGCGAAGCTGATTACACAGCCGAGTCTTGGGCAGCTATGAAGCTTGAGTATGAGGAAGCAGTCGATGCACTTGCAGTTGCAGAATATCAGGCAGATGTTGATGAGGCAACAGAGCATCTTACAGCAGCAATCAATGCATTAGTAAAGGTTGATGCAGGTACACCTTCTGGTTCAGAAGAGTCTGATAACACAACAGAAGCAGGTACTTCAGATACATCTGTATCAGATGTTAAGACTGGTGATGCAGACAACATGGCAGTATATTCATTAGCTGCATTACTTGCCCTGGCAGCAGGTGTAGCAGTTGTATCAAGACGCAGAATTAAAGACGTCAGATAATTGATATGCTTACAATCATAATAAAACTATAAACAAGCCAAAGAACCGGGTCGGAGAGAATCCTTTGAGGGATTTTCTTGCGATCCGGTTCTTTATTAATTGTGAGTGAATTAATTTCTGTACTTATCAAGTGAACATTTTGTAGCATTAATAATGTCTCTTAAAATATAAAAATCCTGTGTTGAACACGAATCCAAAACATTTAGTATTTCTGCTTTGGTAGATAGATTAATACTTGGTGTGTCGTAAAGCAGCTCATCAGTCTGTACAGATAAAGCTTCTGCAATATCAACAAATACCGGTAAGCTGAGCTTAGTGTTTCCTGTTTCGATATGGCTCAAATGTGTTGTAGAGATTCCTACTTTTTCAGCCAGTTGTTCCTGTGATAATCCACATCCTTTTCTAAATTTTCTGATTTTTTGCCCAATCATATAATAATCCATAATATACCTGCCTATAGAATATAATTATACTTGAATTGTATGGTCGGAAATGGTAATTTTACATAAACTATATAGGCTATTTTATGCTTACATAGTTAAAATATTCTGATGTGAGATGGAAACAGAATAGAATATATAAACTGTGCATACAGTTAAAAATAACTTGAATTATATAGTCTAAAATGCTAAAATTTCATTAACTAAATAGGCAGTCTGTGTTTATACAGTTAATAAAATTGCAAAGGAGAATTGTTTATGAAAAAGAAAGTGGTTTTAGTGTTGACTTTAATGATGCTGGTAGCTCTTGTTGCTTGTGGAGGAAAATCTGGGACACAACAGACAGCGCAACAAAATGCAATATTAGGAAGATGGGAAATAAAGGAAGGAAAGGATAGTTCATGGTTTTATGAAAGATTTGAATTGTTTAGTGATGGAACTAGTGTAACAAGTGCAGGATATCAAGAGAAATGGATTTCTGAAAATGGAAGATTGAAAATAGGTGATGATGTTTGGAGTTACACTTTATCAGATAATAAATTAACATTAACAGCTAAAAATGGTTCCGTTGGAATTTATGAAAGAGTACAGCAATAAATTAACACACAAGGAGAATTGTTTATGAAAAAGAAAATAGTTTTAATGTTGACAGTTATTATGTTAATAGGACTTGCTGGGTGTGGAAAAAATCAGATAAACATAAAGGAAACTGGCACATCTGATAATAATGAACAAATGGTACAAAACATATATGAAAACAAGAGGACAGAAGTAAAGCAAAAAATATCAGAAATAAAGGAAAGATTGCCAGAAACTTCTGCAGAAGATAAAGGAACTTGTGGGAGTAAGGCAAAATGGTACTACAAAGATAATACATTAATTATTTACGGAGAAGGGGTGATAACAGAAGATACATGGCATAAGTCAAATATAGTTATAAATACAGTTGTTATTGATAGCGGAATTACTAAATTAGGAAACAATATGTTCAGTGGGTTAGGGTCTGAGGTTGGAAAAAATATAGAAAATTTCTATATTGCAGATGGTCTGGAAGAAATAGGATCGAGTACTTTTGTAAATTGTGACTGCTTAAGTGAAATAGTGTTGCCTCCTAGTCTGTATTTTATAGATGGATATACATTTGCTAGCTGTGATTCTTTAAAAAAAATATATATGACAGATGGAGTTGAAAAAATAGGTGACAGTGCTTTTACTGGTTGTAAATCACTTGAAAGTATCTTTATACCGAAAACGGTACGGGCAATAGGAAATGGTGTATTTACCGGATGCAATAATTTATCAGATATTCAGATTTCAAAAGATAATAGAATATTCAGTGAAAAGAATAATTGCATTATTAACAATGATACAAAAACATTAATTTATGCTATAAATAAGGATTTTTCAATTCCAGATGATATTTTATGTATTGCTGAGGATGCTTTTTATGGGTGTGAAATTGATAGTTTGGTTATACCTGAAGGAGTTAAGGAAATAGAAGAAAGAGCATTTACTTATAGCAAATTTGCTGAAATTAAATTACCTGATACATTAAAGATAATTGGAAATTATGCTTTTGAAAATTGTAGTAAATTAAAAAGTGTTTATATACCCAAGAGCGTAAACTATATCGGAAACAATATTTTTCATGGTTGCAGTGTTTTAGAACACATAGAAGTTGATAATGATAATACTGTATATGATAGTAGAAAGTCATGTAATGCAATAATTGAAACATCTAGGGACAAAATGATTGCAGCATGTACAAACACATTAATTACAGACGATGTAGTAGATATAGCAAATGGTATATTTGCTGGATTCAGTGTTTTTACAGATATATATAATAAGGCAAATCAGATTAATCCGGATAGTTTTAAATATTATTAGATAATAAGGAGAAAAAATATGGAAGAGAAAAAATTTTGTCAGTACTGCGGTTCACCTATTGATAGTGAAGCAAAATTTTGTACCAAATGTGGAAAGAGCATTAATAGCGAGCAGAATGCTTCCGTTCAGAAGAAGGTTTATCAGCAGACTAACTTTGTGATGGATATGTTAAGAAACTTTGGTAAACCCAATTCAGTAATAAGAATTATAAGCATTTTTAGTGCTATATTTCTGGCAATAGTACAGTTTTTCGGAATGGGATATAAGCTGAATATAGACGCATGGATTGTAAGTAAAACAGAAAAAATTAGTGCAATTAAATTCTTGTATAGATTGGTTTTCAAATCAGGAGATATGTCGGAATATGGTGTGAAATTAAATTTTTTAATAGTTATCTGTTGTCTGGCATTTATAATTGGATATGTTGTTCTTTTGATTGTAGATGCATTACTGATTAAATACATAATATCAGATTATCATATAGACACAATTGTCGATGTAGATAATGGAATGTCTATATGTGGAATGGTTATGTTTGGAGTAACAATAATAATTGGGATGTATATTAGAAGCAAACTTGGAGAGTATGGAATGGAGGATATGTTTAGTATAAATGCTATGTGTTACATAGGCTTTGTGTACTCTCTTGTGTTACAGATATTCTCAAGATTAATTATTAAATCACAGTTAGAAGATGAGTAAGATTAGAAAAAGGCTGATTTATAACAAATGTTAAGCTTTGACTTATTTAGGAAATATCAATATTCTGGTATCAAGAAAGGGTGTACAAAGATATTAATGAGTATTTGGAAAGACCCGGGGAGGTGCTCAGTATGTTTTCAGAAGCGTTGAGAATATTGGACAGGAATACGGCAGAGTTGATGGTTGACAGGATGAAAGATGAGATGGAGGCTTTGAAGGTTCAGAAGGATGAGCTGAAAGCACAGAATGAAGAACTAAAGTCATCATCAGAAGAAAAAGATGCAGAGATAGCAAGATTAAAGAAGTTATTGGAAGAACAGAATAAGTAGTAAAAAGCAGCAGCTACCACAACCATAAGTGGTAACTGCTGTTTTCAGATTTGTTATCTGTTAATCTTAATATCACCCATATTAACATCAGCATTTATACTTTTACCGCTGCCAGCATTATTAGTATAGCTGTGAGAATAAGTAGAATCATTAACCTTGATGTCGCCTAAGTCTACAGAGAGATTAGAACTGTATTTATCAATATCTATACCGTTTATTTTCAGAGAACCCATATCGACAGAAAGGTTAAGGACATCACTGTCACAGTTTGTAAGCTTAATATCGCCCATATTGTTATCAGCAGTTAAATTCTTAACGGCAGAATCAACGATCTTAAGAGAACCCATATCAACAGAGAAATCAGCAGAAGAAGCATGTATATTGTTAACATCCATATCACCCATATTAAGGTCAGCCTGAATAGAATTAAGACTGATATTGTCAGGAATAGTAATTGTAAGTGTGCAGTCTGAGTTTTTGATATTAGTCATAAGATGTACTTTTACATGTTGTTCAATATTTAATGAAGTTCCAGAAACAGATACAGCAGGCTTAAACTTTTCAGCACCTGTATAGATAACTTCAAGCTTGTTGCCTTTCTTAATCTCAACACTGCCAAGATTCATATCAACAGATATGTCTGACACATTATCATAAATAGAAGAATTTTCAATATATTTGCCACTGGATGCCATAGTCATGCGTGTAAAAGGAGAAATGTTAAATACATTACCAAGAACGCCAATAATTATGCATATAAGTGTAATAAAATATATAATTGACAGATAAATTCGTTTCTTCATAATTACACCTCCCTGGAATCGTCTTTAAGTATACTCTTAAATATAGCATGTATTACAGCCGCAACAGGCCATATAACCCATGTTAAAGCCCATGCAAATGTGATGAAACTGGCTGACAGATATATACATGTAACGGTAGGCCAGAAAACAGACATAATAGTTGTTGCAGTATTGTTAATATATCTTACTTCTTTATTCTCCTTCTTAACATAGCTGCCGGCTACATTGTCACCATTAAGAGCAAGTAAAGTCTTACATGAAGTCTCAGCCATTGAACCGAAAACAATAAGGAATACGCCGACACTTACTATACAAATCATTGCTGCGCCGCCGATATCGTCAAGTCCCTGTATTGGGATTGCGTCAAAAACGGCAGCAGGGACAAAGCTTATGATACACATAATAATTCCCAGAGTGCGGCACACAATAGAAATGTTGCGAAGTTGTTCCTTCTTATCCTGCACATATCCGACAGTGGCATAATCGATGATACATTCGTGTTTCTTAATATAGTCGTATTTATTCATTAAAGAATTGGTTATTATAAATATGCCGACACCGAATGCAACTATAATAAACAGAGCAACAGTGCCCATTGTCTGGAGAAAATTATTATGAAATGCACTGCAGGCTGCCGCTGGAACTACTGAGAAAATACATAAGAAAACCCCTAATGCAGTCAGAAATGCATGTCGGCTGCCGGCACTTACAAAGCTTCTGGCTTCATCCTGTGTTAAAGTGCGTCTGTTATCAACAGGAGCAGAAGACTGTCTGTTAAGTCCGAGAGTTTCTGCGAGTTCGTCAAGATTGCCGAATTCTGAGATAACAGTACCTACAGCCTCATTCTCGCTTTTACCTTCGCTGATAAGTTCATTATATTTGTCCTCCATCATGCCCCACAATTCGTCTTTAGCCTTTAAAACCTCAGTAGTTGCGGGGAGATTGGCAAACATAGTTTCAAGATAACTTTTAATAGTATCCATACATTAATTCTCCTTCACAATAAATTTTTCAATAACTTCTTTAGTGAGAGCCCACTCTTCACATTTTGACCGATAATACAGCCGTCCTTCGTCAGTAATCTGATAATAGGTGCGCTTTTTTCCGCCATTCTCGCCTACACCGGGGAAAGAAGTGATATATCCGTTTTTTTCCATACGTGTAAATGCGGAGTAAAGAGTAGTTTCTTTAACAATATATTTCTCATTGGTCATGGCCTTAATCTGCTTAGAAATCTCATAACCATAAGATGGCTTATCAAGCAGAAGATACAGGATAATTGTATCGTTGTAGCCTCGTATAATGTCGCTGCTGATGCCAGCCATGCATACTCCTCCCTTCGAATTAATTGAAGGTGATGATTCACCTGATAATAAATATTAAATAAATGATAATTACTACGACAGGCGATACTACGACAGCCGTAGTACATCTGTCGTAGTATATATAACATGATATGCATAATATGTCAACAGGAGAATATAAAAATCCCTCAAAAGCAGGTAAACAGTGCTTTTGAGGGATATATTAAACATGTGGATTATTTGAAATATACTTTAGCTGCAGTAGCAGCCATGATATTTTCCTTGTCAGGTGTTGATATTTCATTGCTTAAGACAATGTAATCAATAAGGTGTCTGTAGCTGTCCTTGCACAGATTCATAGGCAGGTCGCTTCCCCACATAAGTCGGTCGCTTCCGACAAGTTCGATGGCGCGTTTAATATAATGGATTGCGTCAGGATAAGGGTATCTGGCGTCTTTACCCTGATTAGAAGGAAGGCTTGCAAGGTCGAATACAACATTGTCAAGCGTGAGTGCCTCCATTCCTTTAAGCCAGACATTTTCCTGAACAAGACCTCTTGGGGCAAGCAGATGGCACACAACAAACTGCGTGTCAGGGTGTCTTTTAATTGCGCGGGCGAGGGATTCCGGCTGCCAGCACTCGGCAGGGTAGCGTCCAATATCGAACACAACAGTATTATTATGCATTTCAGCATATGACAGCATTTCCTCAATAACATCACCATCAAGGGGAATAGTAGGATGATAACTCATAAGACCGCTTCCGGTACTTACCTCGAATTTTACAATCTTAATTCCGAGGTCTTCAAACAAATGCTTTCTTATAGAATCAACATTTCTGCAGAATGGGTCGTAAGTAGCTGCTGCAGCAAGACGGTCAGGATATTTCTTTGCAGCCTCATAAGTGTAGAGATTCTGCGGTCCTAAGAAATTGCCCTGAAGCATAACAGCCTTGGAAACACCAGCTTCATCCATAACCTTAAGAACCGCTTCCGGAGTTACATCATATTCACCGAGACACTCTGGTATCATCTGGAATATAGTTCCATCAGCGTAGCTTGCGTAACCTCCGCCTATAGCCTGCATTTCTCCGCTGTTTCCAAATCCATTGATGCAGCGGCATATATGAATGTGTGAGTCAATTATGTTCATAGTTAAGCCTCCTTGTTGCTAGATGTAGAAAGAATATTGAGATTATGTCCATACAGAAATTCATTAATAATTCCAATGTCATATTCACATTTGTTAATCATAATTATAATTGCAGCATCGCGGCTGACCTTGGAATACAAAGGGCTTAAGCCTGCAGTTTTTAACGCACGGTTGGTATCAGTAAGATTCATATGGCATGCGATGCAGAGTGCAATTACTCTGTCACGGCTTGGATTGGTACGATTGCCATTAAGTATTCCGTATGCATAATTAGCTGGAATATCACTTTGTCGTATAACATTACTTAATTGAAGTCCGTAGCTTCCTATATACCGGTTAAAGAATTCGCTGACAGACATCTGTGAGTCAGTATCCTCTTCATTACGGTATCTGTTAAAATGTTCAGGCTCAACTGAACTTAAGATTTTATCAAGTTCATAAGTCGGTTTTTCGTTCATTATTAATTCCGCCTTTCACAATAGAGTACACATTTTCTATTGATATAGTGTATAATAATAAACACTAAATTACAATAAGGATAAAAATATGACTTTAGAAGAAGAGAGCAGGCTGTCATTTTACAGGGAACTGACAGTACTTGATGAAAAAAAGAATATAGTGCTGGTGCAGGATATAAGGAACAGTGAGCTTTGCGTTAAAAAGACACTTGATATATATTCGCATGATGTATATGAGCAGCTTGCCTCTGTAAGAATTGAGGGAGTTCCTGCGGTAAAGGAATGTGTTGCTGATGATGGAAAGCTTATAGTAGTTGAGGAGTATGTGCAGGGCAGGAGCCTTAAGCAGGTATTAGATGAGCAGGGACTATTAAACGAGGAACAGGCATATGAAATAGCAGTCCAGCTTGTGGACATACTTGTGCGACTGCATCAGTTAGAGCCGGCAATTGTCCATAGAGACATTAAACCATCTAATATAATTATTGAAAAAAACGGACATGTGAATCTTATAGATTTTAATGCGGCAAGACATGTTAATGCAGATAAGAATGAAGATACCAGAATGCTGGGAACAGTGTATTTTGCTGCACCAGAGCAGTTTGGATTCGGGCAGTCTGATGAGCGTACGGATATATATGGTCTGGGAGCAACAATTAATTATATTATGACAGGTGACAAGCCGGGAGCAGGAATTGCAGAGTGCAGATTTTCAGATATTCTTAAGAAATGCCTTATGGTAGATGCCAAAGACAGATATCAGTCAGCAGCAGAGCTTCGCGGCGTGCTGGATATGCTAAATTATAATGCGCATACACAGGATAATGGGAAAGACAGGACAGCGTTTGGTGGGGATAATGTGGCTTTGATTGTGAGAGTGTGCGAGAATATTAAGTTCGTATTTGTTAATTGGTATAGAAAATCTCAGATAAGTAAAGGTGATGTTAATAGTTCGTGGAGAAAGTATCTTTTACCAGGTTTCAGAAGTCTTAATATTATTAGTTGCATAGCCGCACTAATATGGTACGCAGTAATAGTTATGCTGACATTTGGACTCACGGTTTCAGATAGCAAAACAGGAACACCTGAGGCAGGTGGTAAACTTATTATATATAAGATAGCAGCTTTTATTATTATGTTAGTACAGACTCTTTGGTTTGGTAATTATCTTGATGTCAGACGAAAACTTCCGGGAATGAAAAAGGTAAACGCAATTAGTACTATTTTGACATTTGTGTATGCATTTGTAATTTTATTTTTGTTAGTAATGTTTTTAATAATAATTATGGTAATTGCTGGATATTAATAATTATAATAATGAAAAGGACAGGACATATATTGAGAAGATCACTCAATAATATGTTCTGTCCTTTTTGTGCTGTCAGCACACAGATTGCGAGCTTGATTATGATAATATTCAGAATGTAAAAAGAATTACATATCACGATGAAAATTAAATATTGTATTCATATCACAGTTAAGGATACGGCAGCATGCATAGAGAAAAGAAACAGTCGGATTCTGTGTTCCTTTTTCAATTCTGTTGTATGAGTAGATAGAGATATCAATGCCATCAGTCTGAAGTCTGGCAATCATATCAGTCTGTTTAATGTTCAGTGATTTACGCAGAGTGGCTATATTATTGCCAATATTACTATCATTAACCTGAATTATGCGGTCAATACTGTTTTCATTTTTCATAAAATTGCACCTCTATGCAATAATATATGTTGATTTGCAAAAAAATAATTGCACGAGAGTGCAATAAATGATACTATGTAGAAAAGTTAATTATGTAAATTCAGAAATAAAGGTATATGCATGAAAACTGTTTTTATTATAAAAAGGGGGATTTAATATGTCTGAATTAGAAGAAGGAAAAAAATATTGTAAACATTGCGGAGAGGTAATTGATAAGGATTGTGTAGTATGTCCTAAATGCGGTAAGCAAGTAGAAGCATTAAAAGACAATTCTACACCAGTAATAATAAATAATAGTGCAGCATCATCTTCTTCAGCAGCTTCAGCAATAGCAATGTTGCCACAAAAGAGGAAAAAGAAATATAATCATTTATTAGATTTTATTCTAATATGTTGTACAGGCGGTTTATGGATTATTTGGATGATAATAAGACCTAAATATGAATACTAAAAATAATAAAAATGTCTGGTGTGTCGCAGTAGTGCGGCATGCCAGACATTTTTGCATTAGTCATATTAATAAGTAATCTCCATGCCTTCTTTTCTCCACTGTCTGAATTCAGCAGAAGCAGAAAGTAAAAGGTCAGATGATGAGTTAAGTGCAGTTTCAACAGAATCCTGAATAACACCGATGATGAAGCCGATTCCGACAACCTGCATAGCAACATCATTAGGAATACCGAATAATGAGCATGCCATAGGTATAAGCAGGAGTGAACCACCGGCAACACCAGAAGCACCGCAGGCAGAAAGCGCTGCAAGAATACTTAAAAGGATTGCGCTTGGAATATCAACAGTAATACCTAAAGTATTAGCTGCGGCAAGAGTCATAACAGTGATAGTTATTGCCGCACCGTCCATGTTAATAGTTGCACCGAGCGGAATAGTAACAGAGTAAGTATCTCTGTCGAGTCCCATATCCTCACATTCCTTCATATTAATAGGAATGTTGGCAGCAGAGCTTCTTGTGAAAAATGCAGTGAGAGCACTCTTTTTTAAACATCTGAATACAAGTGGGTAAGGATTCTTGTGTGTACACCAGAAAACAAGAATCGGGTTGGTAACAAAATAAATAAAAAGCATAGTACCAACGAGAAGCATAAGAAGCTTTCCATATTCCTTAAATACTGACATACCATTATTTGACACAGTATCAAATACAAGTCCCATAATACCAAATGGAGCAAAATTAATAATCCAGGTAACAACCTTGGAAAGACCATTAGAGATATCTACAAGCATATCTTTAGTAGATTCCTTAGCATGTCTACATGCAATACCGATAACAACAGCCCATGCAAGAATACCTACATAGTTAGCTTTAGTAAGAGAAGTAATAGGATTCTCAACAATATTCATTAATAAAGAGTTAAATACATCACCAATACTTCCAGGTGATGACATTTCTTCAATGCCTTCTGTCAGAGTGAGTGTAACCGGGAATAATTTGCTTGTAAATACTGCGATTACAGAGGCAAGAATGGTACTGAACATGTACAGAATAATTACGGTTTTAATAACACCGCCATGACTTTTTCCTGAGTGGCATAAAGAACTTATGACAAGCACGAAAACAAGAAGCGGTGCGATAGCCTTAAGTGCACCAACGAAAACACTTCCGAAAAGAGAAATACCAGTTGCTTTAGGCACGAGCAGGCCAAGAATAATACCAAGAGCCAGTCCTCCAATAATTCTTTTAATGAGACTAATACTAATCCATTTGTCTAATAATTTTTTCATATCTAATAGATTCTCCTATGCAAAACTTTTTCTATTATAAACTTACGAAATATATTTGACAACTAATACTGTAAAGAATAAGAAATATATTGTAAAATATGAGATAATAATTACATAAGAAAGCAGACAGATATGAAAAAAATTATATATTATTTTAAAAAAGATATAGTGTTGACAGTAAGCTGGGGGCTTGCGGCTGCTTCAGCATTTTTAGTAAGACCGGATAAAGGATATGCAGGTTATATTGACTGGCGTTCACTTGGAATATTGTGGAGTCTGATGATAATAACAAAGGGTTATATGAATAACGGCATTTTTGAAAAAATCGGACATGCACTTCTTGTGAGAACCCGTAAAATGTGGCAGCTTGTCAGCGTACTTGTTGCACTGTGTTTCTTTAGCAGCATGCTGATTACCAACGATGTTTCACTGATAACATTTGTGCCATTTGCAATAATGATGCTTAAGCAGTGCGGCAGGTGGGAGCTTATGATACCAGTTGTTGTGTTGCAGACAATAGCTGCGAATCTTGGGAGCATGCTTACACCGATTGGCAATCCGCAGAACCTGTATCTTTACGGACTTGCGGGAGTTGGAGCAGGGCAGTTTATGATGTGGCTTCTGTCATACACAGTTGTTTCAGCAGTCCTGCTGATTATTTCAATACTGCTTTTAAAGAATAAAAATGCTGATGTGAGTATGAAGGATACCAATGATAATTCAGGTCAGAAAGCAGCACCTGTAAATGTGCTGTTATATACAATTCTTTTTGTTATAGCATTACTTGTTGTTGCAAGAGTACTTCCGTGGTATGTACTTACAGTACTGGTATTTGTTACCACATTTATAATAGAAAGAAATGTGCTTTTGAAAGCAGACTATGCGCTGTTGTTAACATTTGTCGGCTTCTTCATATTTACAGGCAATATGGGAAGGATAGGGCCGGTTGCATTATTCTTATCAGGTATTGCTGATGGCAGGGAAATAGGCGTTGGAATCATTACAAGCCAGTGTATAAGTAATGTCCCGGCGGCACTTCTGTTGTCAGGATTTACACATAATATAAAAAGCCTTACACTTGGAGTTAATATTGGCGGGCTTGGCACACTGATAGCTTCAATGGCTAGCCTTATATCATATAAGCAGTATGTCAATGAAGTGCCAGAGGGTAAAGGAAAATATTTTGTTACATTTACAGTGTATAATGTGATATTTCTGATTGTGTTATATGCGTGTACAAAACTTATATAGATAAAGCAGGAGGGGGAAAGCAATGTATGGATGTCCGGGCTGTGGAGCCGAATTACGATATGATATCAAAACAGGCAGGTTAAGATGCAAAAGCTGCGGCGGCAAATACGATGTTGGCGCAATAAAGAAAGATAAAGATGCGGAAGATTCATTATATGAAGTAAATGCATTTGTATGCCCGTCATGTGGTGGCAAAATATATTCAGCGGATAATACAATAGCGGGATTCTGCAGTTATTGTGGAGCGTCTGCTATATTGCAGCAAAGAACAGAGAAAGTTGATGCACCGAAATCAATTGTGCCGTTCAAAGTAGAGAAAAAAGTATGCAAGACAAAGTTTAAAAATTTTGCAAAGAAGAACATGTATGTTCCTGATGAATATAAGAAGGCGGACGGTATTAATGAATTCAGAGGAATATACCTTCCGTATCATAGTTACGAAGCGACAGTTGAAGGTGACTATGATGCATATGGAAAGACGCAGACAACTAAAAAGAAAAAGAAGAAGATTTATACAACTACCAGACATTGGAAGATTCATGCACCGGTTCATGGCAATGTAAGAGGAATTACACATGATGCATCAAAATTATTCAGGGATGATTTAAGCGAGGCAATTAATGATGCTACGGACTCTAAGGCAGTAGTAGATTTCAAACCGGGCTATCTGTGCGGCTTCTATGCCGATATGTCAGACATTCCGGCAGAGGATTATAAAGAGTATGCCTATGTTAATTCAAAGGAATATGTTGATAATCAGATAAGATACAAAGTCGGAAGCAGCATGTCCATAAAAAAGACAGAGAAAGAACCACAGATAGATATTGTCAGCAAAGAGGATATATTAAAGCCGGTATGGTTCATGTCTTATCAGAACCGTGACAGAGTTGCGTATGCGGTTATTAATGGAAATACAGGCAGAATGAATTGTGACCTGCCGGTAGACTTTAAGAAATTCTTCGGGGTTTCAGCAATCATATCAGCGGTAATATTTATTGTCCTTATGTGTTTTCAGAACATAATGTTTACAGCTAAGACAATGATAGGAATAGCTGCAGTATTCAACCTTATAGCTGGATTGTTTTATGATGCCAACATAAGAAAAATGTATGACAGGGAAATAAAAAGAGCATACAGATTGAAAAAATCGGACGCACTTAAAGTAGTAGCAATTACAGCAGGTACATTTATGCTTATATATGTTGCGATTAACTTTATTGCTGTAATCAATTCGGAATACAGGGAGAGCAGCAAATGGGTAAAAGTGGCAATATGTGCCATAACATTTATAATACAGCTTGTAATGGTGATTAAGCGCTATCCACAGTATATGGCACTGAAAAAGAACAACACAGCAGCATCGCCGGTCTTTTTGCTTTCGGTGGTTATTAATATAGCAATTATGATAGTTGCAGTTGTCAATCCGGTACATGACATATGGTATTATGTTGCAACTGCACTGGCATTAGCGTCAGAAGTAATTGTAGTACTGGGAATTATCAGAGACTACAATTACAGTTGTACAAGACCGCTGCCTCAGTTTAATGCATACAAAGGAGGACAGGAAGAAATTGAAATATCTTAGAAGATTATTAACGGTAATATTAATTCTTTGTGCCTTCGCAGCCAGTGCATTATTCTTTACTGAACAGGCGGGAGCCAGCGGACAGGAGACCGGAGATTACAGGATAATATATGATGACAGTGCTTATCTTATAGATGATGATGACGAGTCTGGTCTGTATGAGATTATGGAAAACATTTCTAAGAATACAAATGTCATATTTTATACTACACGCACATCAGAATATGGCATGAGCACCGCTGATATATGCCAGAATTATTGTGCAGAGTATTTCGGCACTTCCAAGACAGCACCGGTATTGATGTTTACAATTGATATGTATAACAGGGAAATCTATATGTATTGTACAGGCGATATACGTAAAATCATACGGAATGCAGAAGCCAATTCAATAACCGATAATGTATACAAGAGCGCTACAGCAGGTGATTATGGCAAATGTGCCATAGATGCATTTACACAGGCACAGAATTGTCTGGCGGGCGGCAGGATTAAAAGACCAATGCAGATTATTAATAATGTACTATTGGCAATGCTTCTTGGTGTAACTGTTAACTTCATTGTGCTTAAAGTATCGAGATTTAATAAAAAAGAAGACGGATATCCGCCTATTAGAGAAAACGGAGCAGAATCATTTATTAGCGTCAAGGTTAATAAAGAACTGTTAAAAGAGCATACATCAGTAAGCCGTGAGTCATCAGGAGGAGGTTCTGGTGGAGGTTCTTCTGATTTTGGAGGAGGTTCATCTGGCGGTGGCGGAGGAAGCTCCGGAGGTGGACACAGTTTTTAATAAATGTTGTGTTCTAATAACTTTGAATTACCAGAATGATGGGAGAGTAATATGGATTTAATTAATACATGCTTTGAAATGTGCGATTACATAGAGCAGAATGGTGTTGTAAGACTGGCTGGAAATGTGAAGCTTCGCGACAATCTTAAGAAAGAACTGTTGCATTTTCTTATATACATATCAATGACAGATGGAAGATATGGTGAGGAAGAGAAAGCATTTATAAAGAAGAAGCTGGGATTTGATGTGAGTGCGTCGATGGCGGCTGATATAAAGAATCGCAACATGCTTGGCGCGGGCTATATTACAAGAGTTCCGGAGACATTTAAGTATTTCATATTAGCCAATGCCGGTCACAAGATTAAGAACGACAGATACGATAATAAAGAGGCACGTACGCTGGCAGAAACCTACCGCAAGCTTGGGCAGGAATATCTGGCTGCGAATACTGGAAGTACCGAGGTTGAGATAAATGTTTTATCATCATACTGTGTAATGTTAGACGAGAATCTTAAATCATACGGTCTGCTGCGTCCTGATTACAAGAGCGTGGCAATACAGGCAGAGACAGCAGATGAGAAAGAGCCGGACGCTGATGAATTAATTGCTGAGCTTAATTCATTGACAGGACTTACTGCAGTTAAAGAAGATGTCAATGCGCTTATTAATCTTCTTAAAGTCCAGAAAATGCGTGAGCAGATGGGCATGAAGCAGACAAGTGTCAACAAACATCTTGTATTCATGGGAAATCCCGGAACAGGAAAGACAACAGTAGCAAGACTGCTTGCCAGAATATATAAGGCAATAGGGGCAATATCCAAAGGTCATCTTGTAGAAGTAGACAGGTCAGGGCTGGTATGCGGATATATAGGACAGACTGCATCCAAAACTGCGGAAGTAATAGAGTCTGCGCTTGGTGGAGTCCTTTTTATAGATGAAGCATACACACTTACTAATGGAAAAGGGCAGGGCGACTTTGGTCAGGAAGCTGTAGATACATTGTTAAAAGGAATGGAAGACCACAGAGATGATTTAGTTGTGATAGTAGCAGGCTATACAGAACTGATGGAGGAATTCTTAGATTCCAATCCGGGACTGCGTTCAAGATTCAACAAATTCATCAACTTTGAGGATTACACAGCCGAGGAAGAGGTTGAGATACTTATAAACAACTGCAAGAAGCAGGAATACATGTTATCGAGAGATGCACTCGAAGAAGCCAGAAGATTTTTCACAGAGCGTGTCGCCAACAAACCAGAAGGTTATGCCAATGCAAGAGATGTAAGAAACTATCTTGAGAAAGCGATATCTAATCAGGCTAGCAGGATAGTGGGGCTTAAGGATGTTGATAAGAATATATTGGCGATGCTGGAGAAGGAGGATCTGGTGGGGATTGAGTTGTGATGTGACATACGGGAGGTTGTGGCAGACGGACGCTGCGGGCGGGGGATAGTGTCATTTTCAGACACGCTTCCGCTCGATGAAAAACGCAGCTGTACTAAATTCGCTGGTCTGCCGCATCTTATGCGGCTTCCAGCTCATTAAGTGCAGGCGTTTTTCAACGGTCTGAAACTAACACTATCCCCCCGCCCACAGCTTACGTTGCCGCCCCTCCCGATGTCGCAGGCTCATCGGGGCGTTGTGAGACGGGAGTCTGTTGCACAAACAAAAGAGTGTAAGCACGCAAAGTCTCGTCCGCTAGTAAGCGAAGCAACACCGGTGGGGTTACGTTTGTATAAAGAAGAGAATTACAGGGGCGTGGATTGAATATATTCCCCGCACCAGACCGTAGAAAAACATCGGCACTTAGCGAACTGTGGGGAGCCGCGGTAAGCGGCGGAACCCACAGTGAGCTTAGTACCGCTATGTTTTTCACCGAGCGGGAGCGTGTCTGGGAGGGGGATATATTCAATCCACACCCAGTATGTAATCACTTCTTCTAAGTAGAAAGGAAAACACAATGGGAACAGTATATTTTACCCGACATGGCCAGACCGTCTGGAATGTCGAGAATAAGATATGTGGTGCAACAGATTCACCACTTACAGATTTAGGTCATGAACAGGCAATAGAGTTAGGAAAGAAGATCCTTGCAGAAGGAATACAGATAGATGAAATCCTGTATTCGCCACTTATAAGAGCAAAAGCTACAGCACTTCATGTATCTGAGATTACAGGAATACCTGCGCGTGAAGAGATAAGACTTAAGGAGCAGAATTTTGGTAAGTATGAATCAACACCAAGAGATGGAGAAGAATTTGCAAAAGCCAAATGCAATTTCATATGCAGTTTTGAAGGCGGAGAAACAATGCTTCATTTGGCACAGCGTATATATAATCTGCTTGATGATATAAAGGCACAGCCTGATAAAACATATCTTTTAGTTGCACATAATGGAATTGCAAGAATGGTAAAGTCCTATTTTGAAGATATGGGAAATGAAGAATTTTCAGCATTCAAGATAAAGAATTGTGAGATATTGAAGTTTGAGTTTTAAGTTTGACATCTGGGAGGGTGGTTATGCCGTCAGGCTTACAACATCGTGCAGTGCTGAGAAATCCAGCCGTGTTAATTAACACGGCGTCCGTCTCTCGCAATTTACGAAACGATGTACTAGACCGAAATATCACTTTGCGTTATAATCAGACAGCGAAAGATGCAAATATATCAGAAGAAAGAGGCATAAAAATGTTTAATAAATCAATTATAAAAAAGGCAGCGGCGATAGCAGCAGTAATACTTGCAGTGACAGCATTTCCTTTTAACATAGCTAAGGCAGATACGCAAACATCAGGAAGTACCGTAAGTCAGGCAGCATCAGAATACACAGAAATCCGCACAGCATCAGAACTTGTGGAGGCAGCAAAGACAGCTACAGGTAATTATAAGCTGATGACAGATGTTGATATGACAGGAGTTGAGTGGACACCATGGGATTTTTCGGGAACATTTGACGGTAACGGACACAGCATACTTAACCTGTCAGTAAAGACAGTAAGCAAGAAGACAATGAAGACCTATGACGGTAATAGAAAAGAGTATGAAACATATGGAGCCGGCTTTTTTGGTGTTCTTAAGGATTCGAAAGTAACAGGTCTTAACATATACGGTGCAAGAGTTGAAGTAACTTCAACAGAACCGTGTTTTGCAGCACCAGTGGCAGGTCTTGCTGATAACAGCGATATATCAGACTGTATAATTAAGGATACATATGTGTCACTAACAGATTCAGCTAAGATGTGGGGAACAGGCGGAATTGCCGGATTTGGAAGCGGCAATCTTGATAACATCACTACAGATGTAACACTTGTCTGCGTTGATACAGATGCAGCCGTAAGAGATGAGCAGTTTATGGGTGGTGCTTACGCAGCCGGCTTCCTTAATATAAGAAATTGTTCTATAACAATAGATGGATATGATTCAGACCACGGATATGTGCATGATGGCGGACTTGTCGGCATGTATATGGTATATCCATTGGAACTGTCAAAGACATATCAGGGCGAAGTGCTTAACAACAAAGTTAAGGGAATGATAACATTTTTCGAGGACAATACAGACCGCCGTGCATATTGTCAGGCAAATATGGGTGAGGTCATGAACTGGACATATGCATATTCAGGCTTCACATCAGATTTCAAGAGAAATGAGACATATGATTATTCAGTTACACTCCTTCCTGAAATGTGCAGCAATCCTTCATACTCTGACACAGTAACAGAGGCAACAGCAACGGATTTCGGCTATACAACACATACATGCAGCACATGTGGTTATACGTATTCAGATAAATACACAATACATGAGCATAAGGTTGACAATTACAGTGTTGTAAAGGAAGCTACGGGAACAGACAAGAAAGACGGAATAGAGGCAGGAACATGCAGCCTGTGTAATCAGACCGTTTACAGGGAATATGCTGCAAATGTGGTAACAGACGATAGTGAACAGACAGCAGGTAATAAAGCATCAGATTCACAGAGTAAAAAAGGACTTAGTGAAAGTACTGCAGTATTTACAATAATTGTAGTAGTGATAGTTGCGATAATAATCATAACAGTAGTCATTATGGTACAGAACAATAAGAAAAAAAGAAGACATAATAGAAAAAGAAGACGCAGATAGAAGGGAGCAGTTATGGAAGAGAACACATTTATAAATGTATCAAAAGATATGATGTCATTCATAGAAAAAAGTCCTACAGCATTTCATGTAACGGCGAATTTTATGGATTTGCTGGACGACGCCGGATTTGTGCGCCTTAATGAGAGGGACAGATGGCATCTTATACTGGGTGGCAAATACTATGTAACAAGAAATGATTCTTCCATAATAGCTTTCAGAATGCCGGCGGCAGAGGGCTTTATCAATTATCAGATTGCAGCCGCACACAGTGATTCACCGTCATTTAAGGTAAAAGAGAATCCTGAGCTGACACCGGACAAGAATTACGTTTCGTTAAATGTGGAAAAATACGGCGGCATGCTTATGGCACCGTGGTTTGACCGGCCTCTTTCAGTTGCAGGAAGGGCAATAGTAAGGGAAGGTGCAGTATTAAAGCCAGTCCTTGTAAATGTAGACAGGGATTTATGCATAATTCCTAATCTTGCAATTCACATGAACAGGGAAGCCAACACAGGGCTTAATTATAATGCACAGAAGGATATGATACCGCTTATAGGAGAGACAGAATCCAAAGGGCTTTTTGACAGCATAATAGCAGACGCTGCACAGACAGATAAAGAGTCAGTGATAAGCAGTGATCTGTTTCTGTACAACAGACAGGCAGGAACTATATGGGGTGCGGATAATGAATTTATATCAGCACCAAGACTTGATGATGTGATGTGTGCATATTCATGCATGAATGCGCTTATAGACAGTGATGAGAGCAACCAGGAAAGCGTTGCGGTATGTGCGGTATTTGACAATGAAGAGGTTGGCAGCAGCACCAAGCAGGGAGCAGATTCAACATTTTTATCAGATGTGCTTATGCGTATAGCTGCGTGTGCCGGCAAGGATAATGAGGATTATATAAGGGCGTGTGCAGGTTCTTTCATGCTTTCAGCGGACAATGCGCATGCGGTTCATCCTAATTATCAGGAGAAAGCTGATCCGACTAACAGACCTCATATGAACAAAGGTATAGTCATCAAATACAATGCCAACCAGAAATACACAACAGATGCGGTTTCTGCGGCAATATTTAAAGAAATATGTACAAGAGCGGGAGTTCCGACACAGGAATTTGCTAACCGTTCAGATATTCCGGGTGGTTCAACACTTGGAAATATAGCTAACTGCCATGTGTCAATGAACACAGTAGATATCGGGCTTGCGCAGCTTGCAATGCACTCACCTTACGAGACAGCAGGAATTATGGACACAGAATACATGATAAAGGCAGTAAAAGAATTTTTCGAGACAGCCATTGTAACTAACAGCAACGGCACATTTACATTAGAATAACAGAAAGATACAGTATATGAGCAATACTATATATATGGCCCCGATGGAGGGGCTTACAGATTTTACATACAGAAATGCCTATGAGAAAACATTTGGAAAAGGCAGAATTACAAAATATTTTACACCGTTTATCTCACCTAATAAGTCAGAGAATTTTCTTGCAAGAGAAATAAGAGACATAGACCGCGGGCATAATAAGGATACCTATACGGTTGCACAGGTCATGACTAATGAAGCTAAGGATTTTATATGGACAGCAAAAATGCTTTATGAAAAATACGGCTACAGCGAGATTAATCTTAATGCCGGCTGTCCGTCAGGCACAGTTGTTTCAAAGGATAAAGGCTCAGGAATGCTTCGCGACACAGAAAAGCTCGACCGTTTTCTTGATGAGGTGTTTGAGGATGCATTTATAAGAGAGAATATTAAGGTTTCGGTCAAGACACGAATCGGTGTTGAAGATGATGACAGTTTTCCACAGATAATGGAGGTGTATAATTCTTATCCTCTTGAGGAACTTATTGTTCATCCGAGAGTGCGTACAGATTACTACAGAAATGAGCTGCATCTTGACGCTTTCCGATACGCAGTGGATAACAGCAGGAATAAATTAGTGCTTAACGGAGACATATTTACAAGGAAGAATTTCCTTGAGATGAAGCAGATGTTCCCGGAGGTTGATACATTTATGCTTGGAAGAGGGCTTATCGCAGACCCCGGACTGATTAATGTATTAACAGATGATAATCCTGAGGCGATGGTGCGAGATCTTAATGCAGATAAGAAGCTGATGAAAGAGCTTCACGACCTTGTATACGCAGCCCGCACAGCCATAATGCCGGGAGATACACATGCCATACACAGAATGAAAGAAATGTGGTGTTATATGGAATATGTGTTTGATGATTGCAAAAAAGAAATCAAGGCAATCAAGAAATCCCAGAGAATGGCTGATTACAAGGCTGCAGTTGATGTGTTCTTCAACAAGGCAATGCTTGTTGAAAGAAAGAATATTATATTTTCAAAAAAATTCTAAATCAGTGACAGGCAGTATCATATCAGATATTGTCTGTCTTCTTTTTCTGCTGGTGTCCTGTCATAAAGGCAAGTACCTGTCTTGGCAGGAATCTGCTGCCAAAAATTCCGGCTTTCATTGTAAATGTCGGAACAATGGTAAGTTTGCCTGTAAACATTTTACAAAGTGCATAATAGGCGCAGTAATCAGCAGGAATTCCTGATAATGCGAACTTTACATTGGCAACATTGTTGAAGTTGGTATCAACAGGACCTGGACAGAGCATGCTTATGTGAACGTTACTCTTTAAGTCGCGCAGTTCCCCGTGTATTGCAGTAGTGAGGCTTGTCACATAAGCCTTGGTTGCATAATAGGTAGACATATATGGTCCACCAGGAAGCAGCCCGGCACTTGACGCCACATTCATGATGTAGCCCCTGTCACGTTGTATAAAGCCTGGAAGTACGGCCTTTGTAAGTATATGCACAGCTTTAATATTAACATTAATCATGTTGATATCATTCTTTAATTTCGTTTCAGCAAATGCGCCAAGCTCTCCGAATCCAGCATTATTAATCATAATATCAAGTGGATATTTGCGGAGTTTTTTGCCAAGCTTTACACATGATTTTTCATCAGATAAATCACATGTGATACATTTGCACCTGACAGCTACATTATCAGCAATTTCATGAAGCGCCGCTGAGTTTCTTCCAACAAGAATCAGGTCATATTCAAGGTCTGAAAGCAGATATGCAAATTCTTTTCCGATGCCGGAAGATGCTCCGGTAATACAAGCAAGTTTCATAAGAAGACTCCTTTCTTTTTCAATTCATGTTTGTGCAGTTTATGCCGTACAGCCTCTGCTATTATGAAAATCCGCTGATGAGGTCATGAACATTCGTCCGTTGCTGCAAAGCAGAAATGCACTTTTAGATTTCAAGAATTCAATTTCAAAATATTGATTGAACCTATAAGAATACAAAGATTTTATGTCTTATAGGCACAAACTGACAATATTTTCTCTGAAAAGCTTCAATGTTCATAAATATGCCTATAAACAATTCAGAAATAAAATGTTTATAGGTAATTTCAAGCCATCAGGCAGAAGCTTCAGTTAATACAAGAGAAAAATGTCCAGAAATTTCCTATAAGTTGTTACAAAATGCGACTACCTATAGGTATCACGAGAATAATATTCAGGACATCTAACCCCAGACACTAACAATATGCCTATAAATATTGAACCGATAATAATCTTATAGGAAATGTATGTAAGTATTATATCAGATTTGTGCAATGTATGCTATACAGCCGAACCGCCATCAACAAAATCCACCATTGGTAGCAGGCAGTCAGTAACCTTCCCATATCACAATATACGATTGACACACCTCCCCAGCCGGGCTTAAAATTATTCCTTAGATAAAGCCTGCTAAAGAGGCGTTCATAATGTAGTGTTATACAGGGAGGAATTCATGACAATAAAGAATGAAACAGCATTCACAAAGGAATGTATGGAAGGTGCCATGCGTGCCAGTAATTTTGATAACAGCAGATATAAGACCTTTAAGCTGATTTACAATATGTTTGGACTTATATTCGGAATGATGATGATAAGAGAGCTTGTTCTTAAGATGACAGGAAATGAGCAGGCTGATACATTTATGATAGTGCTGTTTGGTTTAGTGGCGGTAGTATTTCTGTATATAGGAATGATTGGAATGGATAAGAGCAATAAGAAGAAATTCCATAATATATATGGAAAGATGGTAGGAATTAAATTCTCATATGAGATAGATGCAGAGAATATTATTATTACAGATGAAGAAAACGACAGTGACACATTCAGTTGGAATGAAGTTGTAAAATGGAATCAGGATCCTGATAATATATATCTGTTTGTTGGGGATGATAACTGCCTGGTTGTAAGCAAGAAAGGGTTTACCCAGGGAAGTGCAGATGATCTGAGGCAGCTTGCTGATGCTGTAATTGGTATGAGAAATGTGACAGGAAACAGCCAGCAGTAAATTGACAAACACTATTAGTAGCAGATATAATATCTTCATCTGCGTTTAGCTATGCGGGAAATAATCAGGAGGAGGAAAGCCATGAACAATCAGGAAATGATGGAACTTTCAACAGTAGATAAGAGCGATTTTGAGGAACTTGTAAAAGAGTGTACAGCCTCAGGTATAATCGATCAGAATCTGTATACAGAGTATGATGTAAAGAGAGGTCTTCGTGATAGCAATGGTAACGGTGTACTTACAGGTCTCACAGAGATATCAGATGTATTAGGTAACCAGAGTGTTCACGGAAGAAAGATACCTGTAGACGGAGAATTATATTTTCAGGGATATAATGTTGAGGAGCTTATCAAGAGAAGCAGCCTTGACAGATTCAGATTTGAGGAAGCAACATATCTTCTGTTATTCGGAGTACTTCCAGACAAGGATCAGTTAGACAGATTCATAAGAATCTTAACAGATCTTCAGGAACTTTCAGGAGCATTCATCAGAGATGTTATTATGAAAGCTACAAGTACTAATCTTATGAATTCGCTTATGAAGAGTATCTTAAGTCTTTATTCATATGATGAGAAGCCGGATGATATATCAATTCCTAATGTATTAAGACAGAGTCTTCAGCTTATAGCCAAGATGCCTCTTCTTTCAGTATATGCTTATCAGTCATACAGACATTTTAAGCTTGATGGAACACTTATGATAAAGAATCCTAAGAAAGGTTATTCAACAGCCGAGAATATCCTCTATATGTTAAGAGATGACGGAGACTTTACAGAACTTGAAGCAAAGGTACTTGATATTTGTCTTGTTCTTCATGCAGAGCATGGTGGTGGTAATAACTCAACATTTACAACTCATGTTGTTACTTCATCAGGAACAGATACATATTCAGCAATAGCTTCATCAATCGCATCCCTTAAAGGACCTAAGCATGGTGGTGCTAACTTAAAGGTTCAGGAAATGTTTACAGATATTAAGGAACATTGCAGCGATTGGGACAATAAAGATGAGATATGTACATATCTTAACAAGATCCTTGACAAAGAAGCATTTGACCATGCAGGACTTATCTATGGTATGGGTCATGCGGTATATACTAACTCAGATCCTAGAGCAGTTATTCTTAAGAAATTTGCAAAACAGCTTTCAGAAGAGAAGGGAATGCAGAAAGAATTTGCATTATATGAGCTTGTTGAAAGCGAGGCAGGACAGCTTATCATGAACAAGAGAAAGATGTTTAAGCCAGTCTGTGCCAATGTCGATTTCTATAGTGGATTTGTATACACAATGCTTGGTATTCCAGAAGAAATGTTTACACCAATGTTTGCAACTTCTAGAATTTCAGGCTGGTGTGCACACAGACTTGAGGAACTTGTTAATGCAGGAAAGATTATCCGTCCTGCATACAAATATGTTGGACATCACAGACCATATGTTGATATGGACGAGAGATAATTACGTTTAATGGAGTAGTAAAATTATGTCACAGTACAAGGTTAAGAAGCTGGACCACCCGATTCACTGTACAGTTGAAGTGCCTGGTTCAAAGAGTATTACTAACAGAGCGCTGCTTATGGCAGCTTTATCACAGGGTGAATGTACCCTTAAAGGAGTTTTGTTCAGTGACGATTCGAGACATTTTCTTTTAAGTCTTATCGCACTTGGATATATTATTGAAGTAAACGAAGTTGAACGATATGTTATCATTCATGGACATGGAAGAGACATTCCTAAGAAGAGAGCAACAATCAATGTGGGAAGTGCCGGAACAGCAGCAAGATTCCTTACAGCCATGCTTGCATTATCAGATGGTGAGTACACAATTGAAGCTTCTGAACAGATGAAGAAAAGACCAATGCTTCCGCTTTTTGAAGCATTACAGAGCATGGGAGCAGAGATAGAGTTCCTTGAGAAAGACGGACATCTTCCAGTTAATGTAAAGGGTGCGGCATATGGTGGAAAGAAACCACAGAATCATGTATCAATAAGTATAAGTGAAAGTACACAGTTCTTAAGTGCACTTATGATGACATCTCCTATGCTTGAAGAAGGAATACATGTTCATATTACAAGTAATAAAACAGAAGGTTCATATGTGCGTATAACAGCTAAGATGATGGAGCAGTTTGGCTGTGTGGTAGACCATAAAGGGGCAGAGTATGTAGTTCCTGCGGGTTCAGGTTACTATCCACAGACATATTATATTGAACCGGATGTTTCAGCAGCATGCTACTTCTATGCGGCAGCAGCACTTACAGGCGGAACAGCTATCGTTAAGGGAGTACATTCTAACTCAATGCAGGGTGACCTTAAGTTTATAGATGTGCTTAAGCAGATGGGATGTGCTGTGACAGAGGAACGCGAGGGTATATGTGTCAGCGGACCTAAGGATGGAGAATATTGCGGTGTGGATGTTGATATGAATGATTTCTCAGACCAGTCAATGACACTTGCGGCTATTGCTCCATTTGCAAAGACTACTACAGTTATCAAGAATATTGAACATATACGATTACAGGAATCAGACAGAATTGAGGCTATGGTCAACGAGCTCAACAATCTTGGCGTTGATGTCAAAGAGGGAAGAGACCGTATAGAGATATCTCCAGCCAATGTTAAGCCAGGTGTTGTTGACACATATAATGACCACAGAATGGCGATGTCATTTGCATTAATCGGACTGCGTGTTGATGGCATAATAATAGATAATTACGAGTGCTGTTGTAAGACATTTGAGAACTATTTTGAAGTACTTGAAAAGGCATGTGCACAATGAAAATACTTTTATACAGATGGAAGGTGTTCAATCAGGATGATGTAAAGTCTGCGATTGAATATTTCGGACATGAAGTACATGATTACACAGAAACAATAATAGACAAGGATGATGAGACCGGCTTTAAGCTCCGTGACTATGCGGAGCTTAGGCAGGTCTTTTCTGCATACGACTGTGTTTTTTCACTTAATTATTTTCCGCATGTATCGGATTTATGTGAAGAGCTTGGAAAAAAATATATTGCATGGACGGTAGATAGTCCGCTTATATCACTGTATCATCAATCTTTATTTAATAAATGTAACTATATATTTATATTTGACAGATTTTATTGTGAGGAACTAAAAAATCTTGGGGCAGAACATGTGTGGTATCTTCCGCTTGCTGTAAACTGTTCCCGTGTTGGTAAGATAACAGGTTCGCTTACTGCTGATGAACGGAACAAATGGCACAGTGAAGTATCATTTGTCGGAGGAATGTATCACAGGAATTCTTATGATGAAATAAAGGATAGGCTGCCGGAATATTTAAGAGGGTATTTTGATGCGGCAATGGCAGCACAGATGGAAATCTATGGTGACAGCATATTTGATAAAGTGCTTACAGTTGATATACTTGAAAAGTTATGTGAGCTTATAGATTTTAAGCAGGATGAAAGAGCATTTTCAGATATTGCACTTGTGTTTTCATCAACATTTTTAGGTTTCAAACTTGCTAATATAGAGAGGGTGCAGATACTTAACAAGCTTGCAAAACATTTTCCAACAGACCTCTATACAGATGATCCGGATAAGGAGCTTATAGGAGTTAATCTTAAGGGGGCAGTTAATTATATGACAGATATGCCTAAGGTGTTTAATTGTAGCAGGATTAATATTAATCCTGTAATGCGCAATATCCGTACGGGAATTCCGCTTCGGGCGTGGGATATTGTCGGTGCAGGCGGATTTCTTATGACCAGTTTTCAGCTTGAATATATGGATTTTTTCGAGAATGGAAAAGATTATGTGTATTACGAAAGCCATGATGACCTGTTAAGAAAGACAGAATATTATCTTAATCATGAGGATGAGCGTGCGCAGATTACAAGAAACGGACATGAAAAAGCAGTGAAGTTTCATTCATATGAAAAGAGAATGGAGTTCATACTTGATAAATGTGGTATGTTAAAGCACTAAAGTTCAATTTTAGCAGTTTACTATATTGAAATGTGCATATATGACCATTGTTGAAAATAAATATATATGGTATTATAAAAAAGGTTGAGACAACAACCATACAATATTATAACTTTTACTTTCAGGAGGGAAAAGAAATGAGTTTTTGCAAGTATTGCGGAAGACAGTTACAGGACGGAGAAGTCTGTACATGTCAGCAGGCACAACAGTCAGCCGGAGCAGCACAGCCTCAGCAGGAATTTAACCAGCAGGCAGCGCAGCAGACATTCCAGCAGGGAGCAGGTCAGCAGACATATCAGCAGGCACAGCAGGGATTTAATCAGCAGCAGGCTTCACAGCAGATGGACGCTGTGAAGAAGGCAGGAGCTAATGCAGCCCTTGATTATGTTAATGTATTGAAGGGATTGTTTACATCACCGGTAGAAACGGTATCAGCATTTGTTGCTAAAGCTAATGTTATTATGATTGCAATACTTATTGGTGGTCAGGCAATTATTAACATGCTTACAAGATTATTTGATATGTTAATTGCTAACAGTAAGGCAAAGGTTACAACAGGAAGTAAAGAGCTTGACAGCTTACTTTCATCTTACTACAGCTCATATACTAATACCAAGCCATATCCAGCAGGCTCAATATTCAAGAACATGCTTCTTGAGATTCTTCTGGTAGCAGTAGCGGCAGCTGTAATTGCACTTGTAGTTATGCTTCTTGCAAAGGCATTTAACAAGGCTAATGTTACATATATGCAGGGCCTTGCAGTATATGCCATTACAGCAGTACTTGGTATACCAGCAGAGTTACTCAGCTGGGTAACAGGTCTTACATCAGTAGGATTCATTGACAGAATATCTTCATGTGTAACAGTATTTTCTAATGTAGCAGGATATGCATTTGTATACATAGCAATCCGTGCATTATGCAAGGATGAGAAGAAGATACCTCTTATAATGGCAATCTCATATGTTGCAGTTAATTTCCTTACATGGGTATTAAGACTTATGTTCTAATTAACAATTTGATAATTGATTATAATTAATGATTCCCGGCAGACCGGAAGTGTGAATACACAATGGTCTGTCGGGAATTTTTTATTATTTTTCAACTTTTTACAAATGTATTTCGTATATAAGTGTAAGAGAACTTATATCAAGGAGGTACTTATGGGGAGAAGAAAATGTTTAATTATTCCGGTCCTTATGGCAGGAATATTATTAATGGGAGGCTGTAGCAGACAGAGCATTGAAGATGTGAAGCGTTTTCAGGAGACAAGCACAGCCGTAGAGAATCAGACCAATCAGACAGGAATTATTCAGGAGAACGAATCACGTGAGAACAAAGTTGATAATGTGTTTGCGGGAATGGTTTCAAGTAGTCCTAAATATGCTGAAAGATATTCAGATGTTGATATGGAGATTTATACAGGGAAACTGGTTACCAAATTTACATACAGTATAGGTGAAACAGCCATTGCTGAAAATGTTGATGAGTTATCCAAGCTGATGAGCGAGGAGGACATAGCTGAATATATAAAATATGATACTGAAACACCAGAAAAATTCAGTGCATATGACAAGATGATTAATGAAGATGGAACATTTGCAAATGATAGAAAAGGTATCAAGCAGGTTGCCCTGCTGATGAAGTTAAAGATTACTAATAATGGTGATGAAGATTTTCAGTTTCTGTCGAACGGATTCCGTTTGTATTGCTTCAGATATAACGAACAGGACGATGCAACATATTATTCAACCATAGAAAGCAGACAATCATATCTTAATATCCATGATGACCATGAAATATTCAGACATCATCTTACAATTAAGCCGGGAGAAACTAAAGAGGTTGTTGCAATGGAGGTCATTCCTTATGAATTTGTTACTTCTTACACAAGAACAACTGCTAATGTTGGAGGTCAATATATAGATACATATAAGGATATAACAACAGATGGTCTTACTATAGATTCGTTGTATACATGCTACAGTACAACTGATAAAGCATTTCCTGTTGGTTCTCCGATAGTAAAGCTTGATATAGACAAGTAGCCGGGAGGAAAACAGTATGAAGGTGATGATTAAGACAGAGCTCGAAAGAGCATTTAAAAGCTGGAGTCTGTGGCTGGCTCTTATAATTGGGATGGGGTTAAGCATAGCACAGATTATAACCAGGATTATACCGGCAGCCATGAATCCGCTGATGGGATATATGCCTGATAATGCCACACTTATGCCGATAAGTGCATTTCAGGTGTGGATAGGTAATGGAGTATCATTTGAATACAGTCTGTTTATAAGGCTGATTCCGATACTGGCGGCTATGCCGTATGCAGTTACATATCTGTCAGATATTAAAAGTGGAATTATTAAGAATTATGTAACGAGAACAGCTAAGTTTAATTATCTTGCTGCCAAATATATTGCAGTGTTTGTGACGGGAGGTGTGGTAGTGGTTATGCCATTGCTTATTAATTACCTGACTGCGATAACTATTCTTCCATCACTTGTGTGGCCGGTTGGTGTATTTGCAAGTTCTCCAAAAAGTATATGGTCAGCAATATTTTATACACATCCACACATTTATATGATTATGTATATGATTCTGCTTTTTGTGTGCGGAGGTCTTATGGCAACAATAGCACTTATTGTATCTAATATAGTTAATAACAGATTTGTGGCTATGCTTGCACCATATATTATTACTGAATTTGCAAATGCGATACTGCGCATGTCTGATAAGAAATGGCTGAGAGGTATTGCACCGACAAAGCTTTTTAATATGGCACAGACCAATACAGGAGCATCGTTTATAGTGTACATAGCAGTATTACTGATACTTGGAGTTGTTGTGTATTTTATAGGAGGGCTTAAGCATGAAACATACTAAAGGCAGATTCAGCATAAGAAAGCACCCGTTTATAATTACATTTATAATAATGGCAGTAATTGCTGTAGTAGTTGCGGTTGGATATATAGATGTGAATCACAGATTTCCAGAGCCGGAAGAAGAAATCGTCCAGAAGGATGAATGGGTACAGTATTCTGATGGGATAAAGATTAAGGTTACAGGAATTGATTACTGCACTGAACAGGAAGTTAATGAAAAATACAGTGCCAGTGTTAAGGAACTGGGCAGGTTTAGTTATATAGTTTTAAATGTTAAAGTTCAGAATGAGTCACATGATAAGTTTAATATGTTCAGTATTGTGACAGACTCTAATCTTGTTATATACCCGGATGGATATGAAAATCAGGGAATGGTATGTGAAGATAATGTATCTGTTAATAAGGGCGAGGTCAAAGACTTTACACTGGCATATGTCATTAGTAAAAATTATCTGAGTGAAAAGAAGCTGGATAAGCTACTTCATGAAGATATATATCTGTGTTTTAAGGCTTATCCAGTAAGACAGGCGATTGTAATCAGGGGTATAGATGGATGAAGAAATTAAAATTATTATTTAATGTAAGTGAGGCTGCACTTACGGCGGCTGTGTTTGTATTAGTAACAGCACTTGTACCGATGGATATAATTCTAAAACTTGTGAGTCAGTCCGTTATTAATGGAAATCCGTGCCTATATGATGCACTTATCAGTGTGAATGTAAGTACAATGTGGAGATATGTTGTTCCATTTGTATTGTTTTATGTTCTTTATATTCAGAAATATGATTTGAACAGTGCAATAGTTATAAGAAGAAAGAATGTAAGAAATGTGTGGATTAATTCACAGATTAATATGGTTGTGGCAGCAGGATTTTTCTCTGCGTATATTACGGTGGTAACTTTAATAGCCGGGTATCTGATGACAGGAAAAGTATATAACTGGGATGAAAAATTCAGCAAGGCATTCATGGCAACAGGAGATATAGTACAGAACCGCCCATCACTGTGGCTTTTTATAATTGCATTTGTTATAGAAGTATTTGCAATATTGTATGTATCAGGCACGCTTATGATGATTATGTGGTGGTTTACTAATAACCAGTGGGCAGGTTTCCTTGCTGCCTTGGCTGTGAGCAGCTTTGAGAACATGGCGTACATGGGATTTCTTACATATTATTACAAGTTAAGAGGCAATATCTATATGAACGGTGTGCAGATATGGCGGAATATATTGTATCCGCTGATACTGTGTCTGGCTGTGTCACTGGTAACAACTGTGATTATCAGAAGAAAGGACTTTTTCAGATGAAAAATGTGATTTTTCAGATAAAATATGATTTCATTAATGGAATAGTGCATCAGTGGAAGAAATTTCTTCTGATTGCAGTGGTATATGCTGTTCTTATAACAGACTTTCTTGTGCGCTGTAAGACAAAACATTTTATGGGACAGTACACATCATCGGATATCATATTATATATATTTCGCGGGATGCGCTGGATTGTGGATGTACAGACGGATATTAATATTCCGACAGCATACATACTTCCGAATATTCTTATTGGTTTTGCAATAGGTAATTATCCATTCAAGGACATTAACGGTTATGGTGGAATGGTTCTTATGAGAGCCGGTAAGAAGCTGGTATGGTGGATTTCCAAATGTATATGGGCAGTGCTTACTGCATGTATCTGTTATGGAATCTTAATACTTGAGATAGCCGGTGTTTCGCTGGCAGGCGGAAGACTGAGCCTGCAGGTCAATAAACAGGTGTGTATCAGTATAGACGGTTACGACAAAACACTGATAAAGAATAATCCGAATCTTACAAGACTTACAGTGTATATGATTATTGTGGGGCTTCTCACAACAATTGCAATATGCCTTGTGCAGATATGCGTTTCACAGATTATGGGACCGATTATCGGGTACATTGCTGTCGTAGTTATACTGATTATGGGAGTATTTTTCAGGTCATTCCTGTTTATAGGTAACGGCTTCATGGCGTTAAGAAATATTATGTATACACCTGAAGGCGGGAGCCTTACGCTGACGGTTATTGCAGATATTGTGCTGATAGTCGTTTCTGTAATTGCAGGATATGCATCGTTTGGGCGAATGGATATATTAAAGAAAAGTGATTGGAGGGTGTAATTATGGTAATAAAGCTTACAAATGTTTCAAAGGTTATAAAGAAGGCAAAGGTTCTTGATAGTGTTAATCTGGAATTTACAAGCGGTAAAGTATATGGTTTAAAGGGAAAGAATGGCTCAGGAAAGACAATGCTTATGAGAGTTATATGCGGTCTTATATCGGCAACAGAGGGAACTGTTGAGATAGATGGCAAGATTCTTGGAAAGGATATGACATTTCCGGACAGTGTCGGAGTGTTAATAGAGAATCCGGCATTTATCGGTAATTATACAGGCTTTAAGAATCTAAAGGTGCTTGCATCAATCCAGAACAGAGTTGATGATGAACATATAAGAGAGGTAATACGTCAGGTGGGGCTTGACCCTGATGATAAGAGAACTTACAGGAAGTATTCTCTTGGTATGAAGCAGAAGCTGGGAATTGCTGCAGCCTACATGGAGAATCCTGACCTTATCATACTTGATGAGCCTATCAACGCACTTGATGAAGCAGGAGCAAAGCAGGTTCATGAGATACTTGAGGAACAGAAAAAGAGAGGTGCGCTTATCATAATTGCATGCCACGATAAGGAAGAACTTGAGATGCTCTCTGACGAGATAATTGAGATTAGTGAAGGAAGAATCATAGAAAAGTAAAGGAAAAGGGCGGTCATACAGGTAAGTGTGATCACCCTTTGATATCTAAATGCTTAATTTGCCACTGAATACACCATCGTATTCAGTAAAATAACTCTCTTCAATCTTTCTCATCATAACAGTAACATAATCATCAATATAGCTTAATGATATGTACATATTGCCTACAGAACTGTCAATAATCTGCACTTTGATAAGAAGATTATTGTCAGCTCTGAAAGCTGCGCTTGCACCACATTTGAAATTATAATCAGGGAAGTTCTGGAAAACATTCTTTCCAAGTCCGAAACGCAGCGCGTGATTTCCTGTTGCATTAGTATAGAAAAATGTTCCTTCATTTCCGTTAAATGTAAGCTTTATGTCTGTTACACCACATGGATTATCGTCAAATTCATAGCTCTGTCCGTTGATTTTGCTTACAAGGTCTGAACTATATTCGCCCGGCTGCACAAGAAGCTGGCGTGAATTCTCGAACTTCTGGAATTCTTCATAATCACTATTATCACCATTATAAGTACATGCATCAATATGACTGTATACTTCCTCGTAAAATGCATCATATATCAGCTGAACTCCGCCCTGACGACCCTGTGTATCAGCAGTGGTAATAAGAATAACATCTTTATCTGGATAATATATGGCAAGCTGTCCACCCATGCCAAAAAATGCATAACCATTGTGAGTTGTCATCCAGAACTGGTAGCCATAGCCCTGCATTTCTTCCCATGTGCCTGATTTTCCATAAGGATCACTCTGTTTAACAGTTGCCTCCTTAAGATATCCGGACGGCAGCAATTGCTTTCCATCAAGTTTACCATTCTGGGATACAACATACATAACCTTAAGGATATCCTGCGGTGTTGCACACATTCCTGAACCGCCCATGCTTACTTTGCCATCAGGAGATTTTAATATAAATGCTTCTTTAGAAAATCCTAATTCGTCTAAGAACTTTGTTCTCAGATAATCAAGAAGTTCCATACCAGTGAGCTTTTCAACAAGCGCACCCAATGTATGTGTTGAAGCTGTATCATAAGAGAAATTAGTCCCTGGAACGTGGTCGGGTGTAACAGTAAAGAAAGAACCTACCCAGTCAGGAGAGTCTCCGATTTTGTACGCATTTTTATCGTGACACGTTCTCATTGTGAGCATCTGCCTTATTGTGAGCATCTGCATATATGGGTGCACGCCTGTTTCTGGCTGCTTTTCAGGAAAATAATCTGCAATATGGTCATCAAGTGAGATTCTCCCTTCATCTGCAAGCAGTCCGATGGCAAGTGAAACGAAAGATTTGGTGACAGAAAACATTCTGTGGAGAGTGTCTCTCGTGTATGGTGCATAGTAGCTTTCCATACATATCTTACCGTGTCGCATGACAATTATGCTGTGCATAGGAATGTTGTTATATTCAAGCTTTCTGGCAAAGCTGATAAGTCCTGTGGAAGATATTCCTACATCTTCTGGTATTACCTTTTCAAAGTCTAACATTGTTGTCCTCCAAGATAGTTGTAATGATTAAACACAATAATTGCTTCCATTATAGTCCTTTTGTGTATATACTGTAAATCAAAAAATAAGAATCTTTAAATTAAATCCAATATGGTATATACTTAATGCAAATATGCCAGAGGGCATGAAGGAGAAGGAAATGATAGATTTATTACTTAAGAGGTTCATAAAAGATTATGATAAGACGAAGAACCCTGAAGTCCGTACAAGATATGGTGTGTTTGCCGGGATTGTGGGGATAATCTGTAATCTTATACTGTTTTTAGCAAAGATAATTGCAGGAGTGCTTACGGCATCAGTTTCAATTATGGCGGATGCAGTCAATAACCTATCGGATGCAGGATCTTCAATTGTTACACTTATAGGTTTTAAGCTTGCAGGAAAGCCGGCTGATTATGAACATCCGTATGGTCATGGAAGAATAGAATATATATCAGGCTTCATAGTATCAGGAGCAATTATAATTATGGGCTTTGAGCTGCTGACAACATCATTCAGGAAAATACTTCATCCTACGCCGCTTGAGGTATCTGTGTCATCTCTTATAATACTTGTATTATCAATTCTTATGAAAATGTGGATGGCTAAATTCAACAAATATCTTGGCAATAAGGTGGATTCTGCTGCAATGAAGGCTACAGCAACAGACAGCTTATCAGACTGCGTTGCAACATCAGTAGTCCTTATAGGAGTGCTTCTTACCCTGTTTTCTGATATTAATATAGATGGAATAGCAGGAGTTGTTGTTGCAGTATTTGTAATATTAGCTGGTTTCGGTGCGGCGAAAGATACATTGCAGCCACTTCTTGGTCAGCCACCAACTAAAGAATTTGTACAGGAACTTGAGAATATTGTTCTTCAGGATAAGCACATAATTGGGGTTCACGACTTGATTGTGCATAATTACGGTCCGGGCAGAGTATATGCATCGCTTCATGCAGAGGTTCCGGCTAATATGGACATGATGGAAGCACATGATTATATAGATATGGCTGAAAGAAGAGTTGAAAAGCGTATGAAATGCTTTATAAGCATACATATGGATCCGGTAGTTACAGATGATGAGGTGATAAATCATTTGCGAAAGATGACTGCTGAGGTTGTAAAGTCGGTAGGGGAGGAACTGAATATACATGATTTCAGGACTGTTAAAGGTCCATATATAACGAATCTTATATTTGATGTGCTTGTTCCTTATAATTATCATCTTTCAGATGATGAGATAAAGAAACAGATTCAGAAAAAAATCACGGAGAAGCAGAGTGAATGCCGCGCCGTGATTAAGATTGATAAAAGTTATACAGGCTGATTAAATCCAGCCGCCATCAAGAGTTATTATCTGACCGGTAAGATAACTGTTCATTCCGGAAAGAGATTTAACAAGTTTAGCGACTTCCTGCGGGCTTCCAAAACGGCCTGCAGGAATTTCTTCGGCAAGTTCTGCCTTGTCATCATCTGAGAGATGACCGTTCATCTCTGTGTCAATAGCTCCGCAGGCAACAGCGTTGACCTGAATACCACTTGGAGCAAGTTCCTTTGCAAGTGCTTTTGTAAATGAGTTGACTGCCCCTTTTGTTGCTGAATATGCAACCTCACAGCTTGCACCATACAGTCCCCACACAGAAGATATATTAATAATCTTACCACAGTGCCTTTTCATCATGTCTTTAACAGCAAAATGGCAACAGTTAAACACAGAATCTATGTTAGTGTTACATATCCTGTGCCACTCATTTTCGCCCATATCCTGGAAAAGTCCGACAACAGATATTCCGGCATTGTTGATAAGCACATCAACCTGACCGAAACGCTGAAGGCACATGTCAAACATTTTCTGTACATCACTGTAATTTCCCATATCGCCTATAAATGTTTCACAGACACTGCCTTTTTCCTCAATAATGGATTTGACTCCATTTAGTTTATCCACATTATTCACACAGTTGATAACAATATTAGTGTCTTTTCCGGCAAGTTCTATTGCAATTGCTTTTCCGATTCCACGGGAAGCACCAGTTATAACTATAGTTTTTTTCATGATAATATGCCTCGCTTAATTTCAATAATATCGTTATTATAATACAGGAAAATACTGGATATTTCTATAAAAAAATTAAAAACAAATATTGACAAAAACTTCCTTGTGCATACTTACCAAAAAGAAATTCAGATTGTATTTATTTCAATAATTGCTTGACAAGATTTTAAAATGCTTTGAAAAGTTTTCCACATTTTTAAAGACCGATTTTATCTAAAATGAGACTTATCAACCAAGTTATCCACATTATCCACAATTATCCACAATATTTTGTTATTAATTTAGTATACCTGGAACAGAATAAATGTTTTGTGAATATTTGCAAAAAATCAGAAAACTTACTTATGACACTTGACATATTTGCATAAAATAATTAAAGGACATACTTGTTAATTTACAAATATATGATATAATACTTACATAAAATAAGTATACAGAAATGTATCTTAGGTCGTGTTAGCTGCATGTGTATATATTCTTTCGACACATGTGGTGATTTAAGAAGGAAGAATGTCTGATAGATTTTATAAAGAGAAGGTTGGAAAGGAATTACGATCAGATTCTTACCTCTGCCCACGATTATAAAACACGTAAAGGAGTTGGACATCATGAGATTTATAATTACAGGAAGAAATATTGATATAACAGAGGGATTAAAGTCAGCAGTAGAGGAGAAGCTTGGAAAGCTTGACAGATTCTTTGCACCAGAGACAGAAGTTAATGTAACCTTGAGTGTAGAAAAAGAAAGACAGAAGATTGAGGTAACTATTCCGGTTAAGGGTAACATCATAAGAAGCGAGCAGGTAAGCAGCGATATGTATGTTTCAATTGACCTTGTCGAAGAAGTTATCGAACGTCAGTTAAAGAAGTATAAGAATAAGATTGTTGACAAGCAGCAGAACGCAGCAGCATTTGCACAGGAATTTGTAGAGAAAGATTATGATGACGATGAGGTTAAGATTATCAGAACCAAGAGATTCGGAATCAAGCCAATGGATCCTGAAGAAGCATGTGTTCAGATGGAGCTTCTTGGACATAATTTCTATGTGTTCTTTAATTCAGAGACAGAGGAAGTTAATGTTGTTTACAAGAGAAAAGGCAACACATATGGTTTGATTGAACCAGAACTTGATTAGTATGCTTTTTTACGTCATATGGGTTTATCCTCTTTTTTAGAGTACCGTCTGCCGGTTAGTGCCGGTAGGCGGTATTTCTTTATATGTATAAGAAATCTATTTATAGAATTTTAATGGTTTAACTTTACTTGATAGAATATCTAAATAGTGGTACAATTACAACATAAATAGGCTTTTATAAGGAGATATATAAAGTAATGGGATTAGCTCAGAAATTATTTGGAACACACAGCGAACATGAATTGAAAAGAATATATCCAATTGCTGATAAGATTGAAGGCTACAGAGAATCTTATAGCAAGTTAAGCGACGAAGAACTTAAAGGAAAGACTAAGGAGTTTAAGGACAGATTAGCTAAGGGAGAGACTCTTGATGATATTCTGCCGGAAGCATTTGCAACAGTAAGGGAAGCGGGCAGGAGAGTTCTTGGTATGGAACATTATCGTGTTCAGCTTATCGGAGGAATTATTCTTCATCAGGGAAGAATTGCCGAGATGAAGACTGGTGAAGGTAAGACACTTGTGTGTACACTTCCAGCATATCTTAATGCACTTACTGAAGAGGGCGTAATCGTAGTTACTGTTAATGATTACCTTGCTAAGCGAGATGCTGAGCAGATGGGTATGATACATGAATTCTTAGGCCTTAAGGTTGGCGTTGTATTACACGACTCAACAAGAGAAGAGAGGCAGGCTGCATATGGAAGTGATATTACATATGTAACGAACAACGAACTTGGTTTTGATTATCTTCGTGATAACATGGCTATATATAAGAGTGAACTTGTATTAAGAAATCTTAAGTACTGTATTATAGATGAGGTCGATTCTGTTCTTATTGATGAGGCACGTACACCTCTTATTATCTCAGGACAGAGCGGAAAATCTACTAAATTATATGAACTCTGTGATATACTTGCAAGGCAATTACAGCGAGGCGAATATAAGGGTGAGAGAACTAAGATGCAGGCAATCATGAACGAGGAAGTTGAAGAAGATGGAGACTTCATCGTTAATGAGAAGGATAAGGTAGTTAACCTTACTGAACAGGGTATTCACAAGGTTGAGCAGTTCTTCCATATAGATAATTATGCAGATCCTGAGAATCTTGAAATTCAGCATAATGTTACACTTGCACTTCGCGCTCATAATCTTATGTTCAGGGATAAGGATTATGTTGTTAAAGATGATGAGGTACTTATAGTAGATGAATTTACAGGCCGTATTATGCCAGGACGTCGTTATTCAGATGGTCTTCATCAGGCGATAGAAGCCAAAGAGCATGTTAAGGTTAAGAGAGAGAGTAAGACTCTTGCAACTATTACATTCCAGAACTTCTTTAATAAGTTTGAGAAGAAGGCTGGTATGACAGGTACAGCTCTTACAGAAGAGAAGGAATTCCGTGAAATCTATAACATGGATGTTGTTGAAGTGCCGACTAACAAGCCTGTTATAAGAGTTGATTATAATGATGCTGTATTTAAGACTAAGAAAGGCAAATTTAATGCTGTTGTACAGTCTGTTATTGAATCTCATGAAAAAGGACAGCCTGTTCTTGTCGGTACAATAACAATTGAGACGTCTGAGCTTCTTAGTGAGATGTTAAGAAAGAAGGGTATACCTCATAATGTACTTAATGCGAAGTATCATGAGTTAGAGGCACAGATAGTATCAGAGGCAGGACGTCATGGTGCAGTTACTATTGCTACTAACATGGCTGGTCGAGGAACTGATATTAAGCTTGATGATGAGGCTGTTGCTGCAGGTGGTCTTAAGATTATTGGTACAGAAAGACATGAAAGCCGTCGTATTGATAACCAGTTACGTGGACGTTCTGGACGACAGGGAGATCCTGGTGAATCAAGATTCTACATTTCTCTTGAAGATGATCTTATGAGACTGTTTGCACAGGAAAGACTTATGAATATTTTCAACAGTCTTGGGGTATCTGAGGATGAGCAGATTGAGCATAAGATGTTAAGCAAGGCTATAGAGACAGCTCAGAAGAAGATTGAGACTAATAACTTTGGTATCAGAAGCCATCTTCTTGAATATGATCAGGTTATGAATGAGCAGAGAGAGATTATGTACGCAGAACGTAGAAGAGTTCTTGATGGGGAAAGCATGCGTAATTCTATCATGAAGATGATAACTGATTATGTAGAGAATGTAGTTAACCGCTGTGTAAGTGAAGATAAAGATGCTAACGAATGGGATTATGATGAGATTAATGAGCTTCTTCTTCCAACTATTCCTATTGAGAGAGTGGAATACAGAGAGAATATTAAGAATAAGAATGAATTAATACATGATCTTAAGGAGAAGGCAGTTAAACTTTACGAAGATAAAGAAGCACTTTTCCCAGAGGCTGAGCAGATAAGAGAAATCGAGCGAGTAATCCTTCTTAAGGTAATTGACAGAAAGTGGATGGATCATATCGATGATATGGATCAGTTAAAGCAGGGTATAGGTCTTCAGGCACTTGGACAGAGAGATCCTGTTGTCCAGTATAAGATGATGGGCTATGACATGTTTGATGAGATGACTGCAGGAATTACAGAGGATACTGTAAGACTTCTTATGCATATTCAGGTAGAACAGAAGGTTGAAAGAGAACAGGTTGCCAAGGTAACAGGTACTAATAAGGATGAAGGACCATCTGTTAAGGGACCAGCGAGAAGAACAGAGAAGAAGATATATCCTAATGATCCATGCCCATGCGGAAGTGGCAAGAAATATAAGAATTGCTGCGGAAGACAGGCATAAGTTTATAAGAGACATCAGGGCGCGGAATGCTTGAAATATCAGCGTCCGCGCCTATTATTTTGGAGGACATATGGTAGAGTTAGACCAGTTTAGATACAGAATTTCAGGATACGATAAGCCTATGGCTCAGATTAAGAATTCTCTGGATCTTGACAATAAGCAGAAAAGGATTGAAGAATTAGAGGCTGATATGGAATCTCCGGGATTCTGGGATAATCCGGATAAATCACAGAATGCAATGAAAGAGCTTAAAGGCTTAAAGGATGCATTTGAAAGATACAATGAGCTAGAAACAGGACTTGATGATGTTAAGACACTTATTGAGATGGCAGAGGAATCTAATGATCAGTCGCTTATTCCAGAGATAGAAGAAGAGATAACGGGTCTTGAAGACAAGATGGAAAGTTTAAGGATTGAGACATTGCTTTCTGGAGAACATGATGCATGTGATGCCATTCTTACACTTCATGCAGGAGCAGGTGGAACAGAAAGCTGTGACTGGTGTCAGATGCTTTTCAGAATGTATACAAGATGGGCGGAAAGTCACGGATATACAACAGAAACACTTGATTATCTTGAAGGTGAAGAAGCAGGAATTAAGTCGGTTACTATAGAGATAAGAGGAGAGAATGCATATGGACATCTGAAATCTGAACATGGTGTTCACAGACTTGTAAGAATATCTCCATTCAATGCGGCAGGTAAGAGACAGACTTCTTTCGTATCATGTGACGTAATGCCTGATATTAATCAGGATATAGATATTGAGATTAATGATGATGATTTAAGAATTGATACATATCGTTCAAGTGGTGCAGGTGGACAGCACATTAATAAAACGTCATCAGCAATCAGAATTACACATCTTCCAACAGGAATTGTTGTACAGTGTCAGAATGAAAGATCTCAGCACCAGAATAAAGATAAAGCTATGCAGATGTTAAAGGCTAAGCTCTATCTTTTAAAGGAGGCTGAGAATGCAGAGAATCTATCTGGAATCAGAGGAGATGTCAAGGATATTAATTTCGGAAGCCAGATAAGAAGTTACGTTCTTCAGCCATATACAATGGTTAAGGATAACAGAACTAATAAGGAAGTTGCTAATGCGGGCAGTGTACTTGATGGCAATATCGATCCGTTTATCAACGCGTATCTTACATGGATAAGCACAGGAAAGACTGAAGAATAATGAAAGGTGGTATATCAGTATGGCAGATTACATAAAACCAGTAATTTTCAGATTAGGGAATCAGCAGTTTGGAGTGGATATTAATCTTGTTCAGTCTATAGAAAGAGAGATTAATATTGTAAGAGTTCCCAATGCAATGAAATATATAAGTGGAATTGTTAATCTGAGAGGGGAGGTTATTCCTGCATTCAGTTTAAGGAAAAAGTTTGGCACAGATGACAATGTTGGTGTGATTGGAGAAGACAGTACAGTAATTGTAAATATACCTGGTGTTGTCAAGCTTGCTCTTGAGGTTGATGAGGTGCTTGAAATAGGTGATATTGATGCTCAGAGCATTGTACAGATGCCGGCGCTTGCGAAGACTGTTGATACAGAATATCTTGACAGGGTTGCCAATGTTAATGGACAGCTTGTTATTCTTCTTGATGTTGAAAAATTACTTACGCAGTCAGAAGCAGAGAGTGTTAAGAAATTCACAGAAGATATGAATGATAATGACGGAGGTGCTGCTAATGTCTGATACTAAGTTTGAGAGAAATGCAGGCATACTTATGCCTGTAAGTTCATTACCATCACCATATGGTATAGGAACATTTGGCAAGGATGCATATGATTTTGTTACATTTGTTAAAGAATGTAATCATAAGTACTGGCAGGTACTTCCGTTAGGACCAACTACTTATGGTGACAGCCCATATCAGTCATATTCTGCATTTGCAGGTAATCCGTACTTTGTTGATCTTGATATGCTTATTGAGGCTGGATTCTTGTTAAAGTCAGAGGTTATTTCAAGAGACTGGGGTGATGGGATTGTGCCTGTAAATGTTTCTGAAGATGACGCTGTTAATGGAAGATTCGGAACCTACAGAGATGGAAATATTGGTGACGAAAGATATGTCAGTTATGAAAAGATATATAATAACAGATTTGACATATTAAGAATTGCTTATAACAGATTTAAGGCTGCATGTGCAGAAAGCAAGAAGACGCTTGCCAAGGGGCTTCCTCTTTACAAGCAGTTTGATAATTTTGTTAAAGATAATGCAGACTGGCTTGAGGATTATGCTCTGTTTATGGCATTGAAGTCCCATTTTAACAATGTTTCATGGGGTGAATGGGAAACTGACATAAAGTTCAGAAAGCCTGAGGCAATGAGCCGATATGAAGAGCAGCTTTCTGATGATATAGGATACTGGAAATTCATACAGTTTGAATTCTACTTACAGTGGAATGCGCTTAAACAATATGCTAATAGTAATGGTATAGAGATTATAGGCGATATACCTATTTATATGGGATATGACAGCGTAGATGTATGGGCTAATCAGGGAGAATTCCAGCTGGATGAGAATCTAACACCAATAAAGGTTGCAGGTGTACCACCTGATGCATTCTCTGATGCGGGACAGAAATGGGGAAATCCTCTTTATGATTATGATAAAATGGAAGCAAATGGATTCAGCTGGTGGAGAAAGAGAATGGCAGCTTCAGCAAAACTATATGATGTCATAAGAATTGATCATTTTATAGGAATTGTGAAGTACTATACAATTCCAGCAGACATGCCTGATGCAAGACAGGGTGAGTACAGACAGGGACCAGGACAGAAGCTGCTTGATGTTATTAATGAATCTATCGGTGATAAGAAGATTATTGCTGAGGACTTAGGTGTTGAAGTTCCTGAAGTAGCAAAGATTCTTAAAGAAAATGGATATCCGGGCATGAAGGTTCTTGAATTTGCATTTGGCGGAGACAGAAAGAATCCGCATCTGCCATATAATTATACACAGAATCTTGTATGCTATGGTGGAACTCATGATAACGAAACGCTGCTTGGTTTCTTTGAGGACAGAGGCGACTGGGAGTTAGGATATGCTTATGACTATCTTGATACAAGAGATAAGGGAAGAATGGTTGATCAGGTATTCAGGGCTGCGTATTCAAGTGTTGCTGTTCTTACAGTATTTGCAGTTCAGGACATTCTCAAACTTGGAAATTGGGCAAGAATGAATTTGCCATCAAGCATGGGTAATAACTGGAAATGGCGAATGCAGAAAGGACAGTTAGGCCAGCACGAACTGGAATGCATGAGATATCTTGCAAGTGTATTTGATAGAGAAAGAAAGTAATATTAGACGGGGCAGGGAATTATCAATATATTTCCTACCCCTTTTTTGAAGAAAAAACAAAAAATAGTATAATAGTACTATTTACATATTCCTGATTAGTGGTATTATATTCATATAAAGAGACAAGTTAATATATTGGCAAAGTAGTCGAAAGGCTATGACGCAAAGCCAAGGGTCTTAACTGATTTTATCAGAATGACAGCCGGTTGCATTACAATCAACGCAAATGATTCGTATTATTCAGGCATCCGGTAATCGGATGTTTTTTTATTATATGGTTCAACGGGGGAACTGATTATGAAAAAGAATAATTCTAAAAAGTGGATCAAAACAATAACAATAACAACAGCGGTACTTGTATTTGCAGCTGGTGCGGTATTTGCATTAAAGTCAGCAGGTACAGCTAATACAGATAAAGATAGTGCTGATACAGTAGTTGCGGCAGCTAATGAAGCAACAGATTTAGTGGTTAAAGAAACAGTTTCAGAGAAAGAAACAGAAGTTATTACAGAGACAGCCGCTACAGAGGCAACAACAGAAGAAGCCACAGAGGCAGTAACAGAACAGAGCAGTACAATTGCAGAGATTCAGCCACAGACAGAGGTTGCAACAGAAGCAGTTCAGGAGCCAGAAGTTACAGAGGCAGTTACAGAGTTACCTGTTGTACAGACTCCATCAGATGCAAGAGTTGCACAGGTTATAGCAGGAATTAATGCTGAGCGTGAGGCAGCTGGTGTGGCAGCGGTTACATATGATGTGACACTCACAGATATGGCACAGGTAAGAGCATCAGAGAATGCAGCTAATGATTACTTTGTTATAGAGAATGGTAAGCATAAAAGACCAGATGGAAGAAATGCTTCTTCAATATGTGAAGATTATGGACAGAGAGGAAGCTTCGGCGAGGTTATGGGAAGATATCAGGAAACTCCTGATGAGATAGTAACTGGCTGGCATAATTCAGCAACACATTATGCATGCATGACAAGCAGTAAGTATAACAGAGTTGGTGTGGGTATTGCAGCAGATTCAGAAGGATATCTTTACTGGGTAGCAATCTTCATGGATTAATTTTAAATAGACAATAGATTACATAATATAGATACAACTTAATATGGTAAGAACAATGTATTTGCGGCGTTGTTTTTATAAAGCTTCATTAGAAGCGAAAACCCTCACATTCCTCTCCCGTTGTGTGAGGGTTTCTTTTTGTGCTGTAATTAAAGAAAAGACATGCTCCCCTTATTTGTTATATATCTGGGAAATGGGATGAACCACGGCAATGCTGCAACATGGTTATAGTATCTGTGTTGCTTATGAAAAGCAGAAATGCCAGAAGTTAGATGCAAAAGTTTATGTTTGGATAGTATGTGATACCTATAGGTAGTCGTATTTTTGAAACTTTTATAGGCAGAAAGCCACAATGACTATAATAATAGACGAGAAATAAACCTATATATGAATGATAATGAAGACTTTTATAGGAAAATTTCTCTAAAAACAGGATTTTAGGACGAAAAAACTTATGAATATGCCTATAAATTACAAAATTCCTACGGATTTATAGGACAATGCTTCCTGAGACAATTACCAAACTGGAAACTGCCAAACTGGAAACTATCAAACCAGAAACTGCTAAATTAGAAGCAAGAAAAGAAATCAGAAAAAATTTGATAAGATATCTGGCAAGATGTTCAATTGAGCATTTAAAGAGAAAGACACTTGCAATGTGTATACATATATGATAATATTCTTTGTGCGGTAGACAGTTGTTTATCAGAGAAAGACATCGAAGAACAATTGTCTTTGTAAAACGGACAATAGAAAGGTACAGACGCAGTATGGCAGATAATATTAAGTATTATGTCGTTAAGCAAAAGGCTCTGCCTGAGGTTCTGCTTAAGGTAGCGGAGACGAACAGAATTATTGAGACTGAAAATATATCTGTTGCAGATGCTACAGAGAAAGTTGGAATAAGCAGAAGTTCTTATTACAAGTATAAGGATGATATTTTTCCGTTTAGAGAGAATGTAAAGGGGAAAACCATTACATTTGTATTGTCTATGGACGATGAACCAGGGCTGCTTTCCCTGGTATTGAAGAAGGTTGCAGAATTCAAGGCAAATATTCTTACTATTCATCAGACAATTCCGGTTAATGGGATTGCATCACTGACGCTTAGTGTGGATATTCTTCCGACTACAGGAGATTCTTCAGAAATGATAGAGCAGATAGAAAGACTTAAAGGGGTAAGATATCTTAAGATATTAAGCAGTGATGCATCTATCTGATATATAAGCAATTAAAGAAAACGGAGGCAGATATGGCAAAGATTGCAGTGTTAGGTTATGGAACAGTAGGATCAGGAGTGGTTGAGGTATTAAATACCAATGGTGCTTCAATTGCAAAGAGAGCAGGAGATACTATTGAGGTTAAGAGTGTACTTGATTTAAGAGATTTTCCGGGAGATCCAATTCAGGATAAAATCGTTCATGATATAGATCTTATAATTAATGACCCTGAGATAGAGGTTGTTGTTGAGGTTATGGGTGGTGTAGAGCCAGCATTTACATTTGTTAAGAAGGCACTTGAAGCAGGAAAGAGCGTGTGTACATCTAATAAGGCACTTGTTGCTGCACATGGTCCTGAGCTTCTTGAGATGGCTAAAGAAAGAAGACTTAATTTCATGTTTGAGGCATCAGTAGGCGGTGGAATTCCAATTATCAGACCGCTTAACCAGTCTTTAACAGCAGATGAGATTACTAAGATTACAGGTATTCTTAATGGAACAACTAACTATATTCTTACTAAGATGAGCAGAGAAGGAATCTCATATCAGGAGGTTCTTAAAGAGGCACAGGCACTCGGATATGCAGAAAGAAATCCTGAGGCTGATGTTGAAGGTTACGATGCATGCAGAAAGATAGCAATTCTTACATCGCTTGCATTTGGAAATACAGTGAAATTCGAGGAAGTGTATACAGAGGGAATAACAAAGATTTCTAATGAAGATTTTGCATATGCTAAAGAGCTTGGAAGTGTTATCAAGCTTCTTGCAACAAGCTACAGTAAGGATGGCAAGGTATATGCAATCACAGCACCATTTATGATTGACAGCACACATCCATTATATAATGTTAATGATGTTCTTAACGGAATCTATGTACACGGCAATGTATTAGGGGATGTAATGTTCTTCGGAGCAGGAGCCGGAAAGCTTCCAACAGCAAGTGCTGTAGTATCAGATGTAGTTGACTGTGTTAAGCATAAGGGTAAAAATGTTATGACAATCTGGAGTTCAGTAAAGCAGGAACTTGGTGATACATTTGACGAGACAAGAAAGTTCTTTGTAAGAATTAAGGGCGATGATGTCCAGGCAGCTAAGGCAGCATTTGGTGAAGGACAGGTTGTTAAGGTTGATGGAATTAACGGAGAGTTCGGATTTGTTACAGAACCTATGACAGAGAGAGCATTTGAAGATGCTAAGGATAAGGTTTCTGTTATAAGCAGAATCAGAATAGATGATACTAAATTACAGTAATAATATAAGGGAGAAAAGTAATGGTTAAAGTAGTTAAATTTGGTGGAAGTTCACTTGCAAGCGCAGAGCAGTTTAAGAAGGTTGGCAATATTATCCGTGCTGATGAGGACAGAAAGTATGTGGTTCCTTCAGCACCTGGAAAGAGATTTCCAGAGGATACTAAGGTTACTGATATGCTTTACAAATGTTATGCAGAGGCAGAAGCTGGTAAGAATATTGAGAAGAGTCTTAAGGCAATTGAGGAAAGATACAATGAAATTATCAAGGGACTTGGACTTAAGCTTTCATTAAAGGAACAGTTTGAGACAATTAAGAAGAATTTTGAGGCACTTGCAGGAAAAGATTATGCAGCTTCAAGAGGTGAATATCTTAATGGTATTATCATGGCTAACTATCTTGGATATGAGTTCATAGATGCTGCTACAGTTATCTGCTTCGATAAGGATGGAGAGTTTGATTCAGAAAAGACTAATGCAGTGTGTGAAGCAAAGTTTGCTAATATTGAAAGAGCAGTTGTACCTGGTTTTTACGGAGCAATGCCAAACGGAAAGGTTAAGACATTTTCAAGAGGCGGTTCTGATGTAACAGGATCAATCGTTGCAAGAGCACTTAAGGCTGATATGTATGAGAACTGGACAGATGTATCAGGCTTCCTTGCAGCAGATCCAAGAATTGTAAATAATGCAAAGCCAATCAACGTTATTACATATAAGGAATTAAGAGAGCTTTCATACATGGGTGCATCAGTGCTTCATGAATCAGCTATCTTCCCTGTAAGAAAGGGTGGAATTCCTATCAATATTAAGAATACTAATGCTCCGGAAGATAAGGGAACAATGATTGTTGAGACAACATGTAATATGCCGGAATACACAATTACTGGTATTGCAGGTAAGAAGGGATTCGTTGCAATCAGCATTGACAAGGATATGATGAATTCAGAAATCGGATTCTGTAGAAAGGTTCTTTCAGTATTCGAGGATAACGGAATATCAATCGAACATATGCCTTCAGGAATTGATACTATGACAGTATTTGTTCACCAGGATGAATTTGTAGAGAAGGAACAGAAGGTTCTTGCACAGATTCATAAGGCAGTTAATCCTGACTCTGTTGAACTTGAAGCTAACCTTGCACTTATTGCAGTAGTTGGACGTGGAATGAAGAACAGTACTGGTATAGCAGGTAATATCTTCTCAGCACTTGCAAAAGCTAAGATTAATGTTAAAATGATAGATCAGGGATCTTCAGAGCTTAACATCATCATTGGTGTAAGAAACAGATACTTTGAGGATGCTATTAAGACTATCTATGGAGTATTTGTTCCAGAAGAATAGTTGAGTAGATAAACAGGGGGATAAGGGATATGAAAGAAGCTAAGAATGAGCTGTTACAGTTTGTTGGCGGCGTAATAATGCTTGTTGTAGGACTGTACATATTGTCACAGAAAGTTATGGTATCATCTTCATATGGGTTCTTCTCATTATGGGGTGGCAGGTTCTCATCGGGTCTTATTATGGTACCATTAATAATTGGAGTTGTATGGATGTTTGCTTCAGGCGGCTCATTTGTATCTAAAGTATTTACCGTACTATCAGTGATACTTATAATTGCGGCAATTGTTGCGTCAACAAGAATCTGGCTTGTAACTATTACAATGTATGAATGGGTTCTTATACTTGTTCTTATATTTGGCGGCGCCGGATTGGTTGCAAAGGTATTGTTTGCTAACAATAAGTCAGAAAAGTCCAAGAAAGATAAGTCAGAGCAGACAGGCGGCAGTTATACATCAAGTGTAGATGATGAACTTGATAAGATGAAAAAGAATATGAAGTAAATTTCATTCCCCGCACATGGAGTGCGGGGATTCTTGCGTTTATGCAACTGTTGATAAACTTTGATGAAATTGATATAATTAAATGTAATATGCGTATGAAAACGGAGGAAGATTAATGGATATCGCAAAGAAGATAGCGGAAGAGCTGGAAATTAAAGTAACACAGGTAGAAGCTGCTGTTAAACTTATAGATGAGGGGTGTACAATCCCTTTTATTGCAAGATACAGAAAGGAAGTTACAGGAGCGTTAAATGATGAACAGCTCCGTAATCTTGATGAGAGATTAAAGTATTTAAGAAATCTTGAAGACAGAAAGGCTCAGGTTCTCGCAAGCATTGAAGAACAGGGAAAGCTTACAGAAGAACTTAAGGCTGCTATTACAGCAGCAGAAACAATGGTTCTTGTAGAAGATCTTTACAGACCATATAAGCAGAAGAGAAGAACAAGAGCAACAATTGCAAAAGAGAAAGGTCTTGAACCACTTGCACAGTTCATATATGCACAGGAAGCTACAGAAGATGTAGAAGTCAAGGCAGCAGAATTTATCAGTGATGAAGAGGGTAAGGAAGTTGCTACAGCACAGGATGCAATAGCAGGTGCATTAGATATAATTGCAGAACAGATATCAGATGTTGCAGATTACAGAACATATATCAGAGACATCACAATGAAAGAAGGAAAGCTTGTTGTAACAGCCAAAGATGAAAAGGCTGAGTCTGTATACGAGAATTATTATGATTATAGCGAGGCACTTTCAACAATTCCGGGACACAGAATTCTTGCAATTAACAGAGGAGAGGATGAGAAGTTTCTTACTGTTAAGGTAGAAGCACCGGAAGAGAGAATATTAAGATATCTCGAGAAGAATATTCTTAAAGACAATGCATTTACAGCAGAATACCTTAAGAACTGCATAGCAGATGCATATGGAAGACTTATTGCACCAGCTATCGAAAGAGAGATAAGAAGCAGCCTTACAGAGACGGCAGAGGATGGGGCAATCAAAGTGTTTGGAAAGAATCTTGAACAGCTTCTCCTTCAGCCACCTATCGCAGGCAAGGTTGTTCTTGGATGGGATCCGGCTTTCAGAACAGGCTGTAAGCTTGCAGTTGTAGACCCTACAGGTAAGGTGCTTGCAACTAAAGTTATATACCCTACAGAACCACACAATAAGGTGGCGGAATCTAAGGCTGAGGTTAAGAAGCTTATAGATAAGTACCACGTTAATCTTATTTCGTGTGGTAACGGAACAGCTTCAAGAGAATCAGAGAAGATTATTTCAGATATGATACATGAGATGAATCTTCCTGTTGATTATGTAATCACTAACGAGGCGGGGGCTTCTGTATATTCAGCAAGTAAACTTGCAACAGAGGAATTCCCTGACTTTGATGTGGCACAGAGAAGTGCAGTTTCAATAGCAAGACGAGTTCAGGATCCATTGGCAGAGCTTGTAAAGATTGATCCGAAATCAATCGGAGTAGGTCAGTATCAGCATGATATGAACCAGAAGAAGTTAGAGAACACACTTACAGGAGTTGTTGAGGACAGCGTTAATAAGGTTGGAGTAGACTTAAATACTGCATCGGCCTCACTTCTTGAGTATATTTCAGGTATATCTAAGGCAGTAGCTAAGAATATAGTTGAGTACAGAGAGACTAACGGAAGATTCACGAACAGAAAGCAGCTTTTAAAGGTTGCAAAGCTTGGACCTAAGGCATTTGAACAGTGTGCCGGATTCATGAGAATATCAGGCGGCGATAATCCGTTAGACGCAACAAGCGTACATCCTGAAAGTTATGAGGCAGCAACAAAGCTTCTTGCACTTTTAGGTTATGATATTAATTCAATAACATCAGGAGAACTTATAGGACTTAAGAGCAAAGTTAAAGATTTTGCCAAGATGGCGGATGAACTTGGAATAGGAACAATGACACTTGAAGATATCGTTAAAGAACTTGAGAAGCCGGGAAGAGACCCAAGAGATGAGATGCCTAAGCCTATATTAAGAAAAGATGTTCTTGATATGAAGGATTTAACACCGGGCATGATACTTAAGGGAACAGTCAGAAATGTTATTGATTTCGGAGCATTTGTTGATATCGGAGTGCATCAGGACGGACTTGTACACATTTCCCAGATGAGCAGCACAAAGAGAGTTGAGCACCCTCTTGATGTTGTAAGTGTAGGAGATATCGTAGATGTAAGAGTTATAGATGTTGATATCCCTAAGGCAAGAATTTCACTTTCAATGATCCTTGATGAAAAAGAGGCAGCTAACAGAAAGTACACTAAGGATAATTCCAATAATAAGAATAACAGAAACAACGGCAAAGGAAACAGACAGGACAGAAAGCCTAAGAAGGAAGGCCTTAACCTTTCAGGTCTTGCCAAGTTCATGCATTAATAGGAGTATTGTATGGAAGATAGAATTGAATTCGACAGCGTAATTACAGAGAAAGCACTTAATGATTTCAAGATGTATCATGTTTTTCACAATGTTGGGGGAGTGTTCGGATATGTATTTGCAGCATTTGCAATAGTTATGTGCGTGCTTGGGGTAATATTCAAAATGTCTCCTAAATATATAGTCATGATGGGGCTTTTTGGAGTATTTTTCTTCTTTTATCCAATTGTTAATATGAGGCTTGGAACTAAGAAGCAGATGAAAACAGTTGTAGCATTTAAAGAGCCTATGCATTATAGTGCCGGGGAAGACAAGATAATTGTAAGCCAGGGTGATATGTCAGAAGAACTTGCATGGGAGCAGATATACAAGATAAGATTCACAGGAAGCAATCTTATTCTGTATCTTTCATCTGTCAGAGCCAATGTGCTTACAGTTAACAGTATGGGTGAGGCGGCAGTTCCTTTTGTTAAAATGTGTCAGAAGAAATTAAAGCCTTTTCAGGTTAAGGTTAATATGGATAAGCTTGCTAAGGCTGTGGCTTAAGTAAGCAGATAGGAATAATATGGTTAAAGAAACATTTAACGCTAAAGAAACATTTGAAGCAGGATATGAGATGGGTAAGAAGGCTCTTCCGGGGCAGATATACTGTCTAAATGGAGATTTAGGTGTCGGAAAAACAGTATTTACGCAGGGCTTTGCGAAAGGTCTTGGAATAGAAGAGCCTGTCAACAGCCCTACATTTACAATTATTCAGGAATACCATGAAGGCAGACTGCCATTGTATCATTTTGATGTATACAGAATTGGCGATGTTGAAGAGATGGATGAGCTTGGATATGAGGAATATTTTTATTCAGACGGGGTGTGTCTTATTGAATGGAGCACACTTATACAGGAGATAATTCCAGATAATGCGATAGAGATAGTTATAGAAAAAAACCTTGAAAAAGGCTTTGATTACAGGAAAATAACTATCGGGCAGGAGGCAGTATGAGAATATTAGCGATAGAAAGTTCAGCAGTTACAGCATCAGTTGCGATTCTTGAAGATGATACACTTGTTGCTGAATACACAATTAATCATAAGATGACACATTCACAGACACTTCTTCCAATGATAGATGAGATATTTTCAATGGTTCAGTTAAAGCCTGATGATGTTGATGTTATAGCAGTATCAAAGGGACCGGGTTCATTCACGGGCCTAAGAATTGGTGCGGCTACAGGCAAGGGAATTGCACTTGCGCTTGACAAAAAGATGGTGGCAGTACCGACACTTGCGGCTATGGCATATAATTTATATGGAGACAGCAGATATATATGCCCTGTAATGGATGCAAGAAGAAAGCATCTGTACAGTGGAATATATACATTTGACGGTGACAGGCTTATTACAGTAAGAGATGTTAATCTTGAGTCATATGATGAGCTTGCAGAAGAACTTGCAGGACTTGATGGACAGGTTGTATTAGTAGGTGATGGTGTGGATGTCGCAGGTGACGTCCTTAAAGAGCAGCTTGGTGACAAATGTGTTCTTGCACCGGCTCATATCAAGACACAGAGAGCTGGTTCAGTAGCACTTTTAGCAAAGCAGATGGCAGATAATGGTGAATATACAGATGCTGATGAGTTAAAGCCTGATTATCTGCGCCCTTCACAGGCAGAAAGAGAGAAAGCACAGCATGAGTCTTAAATATGTGATAAGACCGATGACGGAAGATGATACATTTGCAGTGGAACTGATAGAACAGGGAATATTCTCGCTTCCATGGTCGCAGAAATCATTTGCAGATGCGTGCAGGAATCAGGACAATGTGTATCTGGTATGCGAGGCAGACGGAGTAATAGCAGGATATTGTGGTATGTGGACTGTGCTTGGAGAAGGCAATATAACCAACATGGCAGTATCACCGGATTACAGGCGGTGCGGCATAGCACAGATGCTTATGCAATCAATGGAAAAGTATGGTAATGACAAGAATGTCACATCATATTTTCTTGAAGTCAGACAGAGCAATCTGCCAGCAATAGCCCTTTATGAAAAAATGGGGTATAAGAATATAGGTATTAGAAAAGGATTTTACGAAAAGCCAGTTGAGGACGCAGTAATAATGTCTAAAATTATTGGGTGAAATAATAGACTGCATAATATATATTGATGTATAATAACAGAAGGAGGTGCGATTAATGCTTGATGTATGTTTACTGGGAACCAGTGGCATGCTTCCCCTGCCGGGAAGATGGCTGACATCGCTTATGACACGTTACAACGGAAGCAGCCTGATGATAGATTGCGGAGAGGGAACACAGATAGCTGTTAAGCAGAAAGGATGGAGTTTTAATCCTATAGATGTTATCTGTTTCACACATTATCATGCTGATCATATAAGTGGTTTGCCGGGGCTTTTGCTCACAATAGGTAATTCTGACAGAAAGAAGCCCTTAACTCTTGTAGGACCCAAGGGGCTTGGCAGGGTAGTTTCTTCGCTCAGGGTAATCGCACCAGAGCTGCCATTTGAACTTAAGCTGATAGAACTTACGAATCAACAGGAGCATTTGTCAATATGCGGATATGAGATAGATGCATTCAGGGTTAATCATGCTGTTATATGTTATGGGTATTCGATTAGTATTCCGAGAATAGGCAAGTTTGATGTAGAAAAGGCGAAAGAACTTGGTATTCCGTGTAGCATGTGGAATAAACTGCAGCATGGAACAGCGGTTACAATAGATGATAAAGAATATACGCCGGATATGGTTATGGGGGCGGCAAGAAAAGGGCTTAAAGTAACATATTGTACAGATAGCAGGCCTGTTCAGATTATATCAGATAATGCTAAAGAATCAGATCTTTTCATATGTGAGGGCATGTATGGAGAGGATGGTAAGGAAGCTAAGGCAAAGGAATATAAGCATATGACCTTTACAGAAGCGGCACAGCTTGCAAAGAATGCGGATGTCAGGGAAATGTGGCTGACACATTATAGTCCTTCACTTGTAAGACCACAGGATTATGTTGATAAGGCAAGAAAGATATTCCCTGCTACAATAGCAGCTAATGATGGAAGAACAGTTGAGTTGAAGTTTGACGATGAGGGTTAGATTATGAAAAAATACGGAAGGACGATAATTGTAATAGCAGTATTGGTTGCGTTGGGGCTGGGATATTACTATTACCTTGCTAATAAGGATACAGGTAAAGATGCTACTGATATTGCAGCAGATACCAGTGAGGTTTCTGTGCTTATTTCAAAAGATATTATGGCTAATTATCCGGAATCACCTAAGGATGTAGTTAATCTGTATGCAAGAATAACGAAGGCATATTATGATACATCACTTACTAATGAGCAGATTGAAGCTTTAGGAAAGCAGGCACGTCTGATGTTTGATGATGAATTAAAGAATACGCAGACAGATGCGGATTTCTATGAGAAACTTAAGGAAGATATAGGCAATTATAATTCAACCAAAACACGTATAAGTTCATATGTTATACAGAGTGCTGCCAAGACTAAATATTCAACATTTAAAGACAGGCAGTATGCATCAATCGCATTAGTGTATTATTTGAGACAGGGTGACAAGCTTATAGATTCACCAACAAAATTCACCTTAAGAAAAGATGATGATGGACACTGGAAGATTCTTTTCTGGGAGCTAACTGAAATAGACAGCGATACATAATAATAGGAGATATAAAATGAGCGAAAAAGATGATGTTCTTATTCTTGCAATAGAAAGTTCATGTGACGAGACAGCAGCAGCAGTAGTAAAGAATGGGAGAGAGGTATTGTCAAATGTGATTAATACCCAGATAGCCATACATACAGAGTATGGTGGTGTAGTTCCTGAAATTGCGTCAAGAAAACATATAGAAAATATTAATCCTGTAATAAGGAAAGCACTTGAAGATGCGGGAGTAACACTTGATGATATAGATGCAATAGGTGTTACATATGGTCCTGGGCTTGTGGGAGCACTTCTTGTCGGAGTTGCGGAGGCTAAAGCAATAGCATTTGCAAAGAATAAACCATTAGTAGGGGTACATCACATAGAAGGTCATATTAGTGCCAACTATGTTGAGAATAAAGAACTCGAACCTCCTTTTGTTGCGCTTGTTGTTTCGGGAGGACATACACACCTTGTTAAGGTCAATGACTATGGCGAGTATGAAATAGTTGGAAGAACAAGAGATGATGCGGCAGGAGAAGCATTTGACAAGGTTGCAAGGGCAATAGGATTGGGATATCCGGGAGGACCTAAGATAGATAAGCTTGCAAAGGAAGGTAATCCGGATGCAATAGAATTTCCAAGAGCACATGTTGATGATGCTCCTTATGATTTTTCGTTTAGTGGAATAAAATCAGCAGTACTTAATTATATTAATTCTGCCAATATGCAGGGAAAAGAGATAAACAGGGCTGATGTAGCAGCGTCATTCCAGAAAGCGGTAGTAGATGCTCTTGTTTCACGGGCAGTAAGGCTGGCAAAAGAATGTGGAATGGATAAGCTTGCAATAGCTGGAGGAGTTGCGTCTAATTCAGCGCTTCGGGCAGCAGTACAGGAAGAGTGTACAAAGAATAACATCAGATTCTATTCGCCATCACCTATATTATGTACAGATAACGCAGCTATGATAGGAGCGGCGGCATATTATGAATATATTAAAGGAGTTCGTCATGGCTATGATTTAAACGCTATCCCGAACCTTAAATTAGGAGAACGCATATAATGAATACGGCTATAGTTCTTGCGGGTGGAAGTGGCAGGAGGATGAATAGTGATGTTCCAAAGCAATATATGATGCTTAAAGGAAAACCAGTAATATACTATTCACTGAAAGCATTTCAGGATAACCTGCATATAGATGATATAATACTGGTAACATCTGATTATTACATAGAATATGTAAAAAAAAATATTTTAGATGATACGCTTGATAAGGTTTCAAAAGTTATACAGGGCGGCGTGGAACGATATGATTCAGTATGGGAAGGACTGAAATGTATCAAGGAATCCGGATATGTATTCATACATGATGGTGCAAGACCGTGTATAAGCCAGAAGCTTATTAACGATTGCTATGAAGCTGTTGTTGAAGATGGGGCATGTATAGCGGCAGTACCTGTTAAAGATACTATTAAGATAGCAGATTCAGAAGGCTATGCAGCAAAAACACCGGACAGGAATACATTGTGGCAGATTCAGACACCACAAGTATTTGAGTATGATATAATAAAATCTGCATATAGTAGTCTGTATAGAAGTGGCAGATTTAATGGGGTAACAGATGATGCGATGGTACTTGAAAGATTTGGAGAACATCATATAAAACTGGTGTACAGTGATTATAGAAATATTAAGATCACAACACCAGAAGATATGAACACAGCAGAAATGTTTATAGAGAATATATTTTAATAAATAATTATATTAGATGCAGTATAAGGAGACAGGTATGAGTGGTTTTTCAGTTAAAAGAGTTAATGTTGTTGGTGCATTTGCATCATTATGGGCGTTTATATTTGCATTTTTTCCATTTTATAGAATAGAACCGATGGAAGTACTTATACAGCAGGCAGGGAAGCAGGCTGAATCATATGCTTTAACTAAAAATCTGGTGTCATATAATTTTTTTGGTGTATTGTGCCTTATGTTGTCTATAGTTGCATTTGGATTATACATATGGAATAGTTCGCAGCTTGTAAGAGCTGCTGCGATAATAGTTTCGGTAGTAGATTTTATAAGCCTTATGCTTGCGCTTATAGTAGGCAATTCTAATATAAAAGATATCAAATCAATAATTACATATGCTGTTCAGTACAGTGGCTCTGGAATGAAGACCAGTATGTTTGTAAAGACATCCGTAGCATATGGATTTGTGCTTGAACTGATAATGGTGTTAATAATGATAGGCTCATACTGGATTAATGAAATGTTATTCAGACCATATGTATTAGGAAACAAGTCAGAAGCAGTATTAAATCCTCTGGAAGGACTTGTAGGAACGGCCAAAGCTAGCTATACAAAGCAGATGGCGGCTCATATGCACATGAAAAATACGGTGTCATCAGAGAGACCTGAACAATCATCAGAAACACCTGATGAAAAAATTTAAAAAACTTTAAAAAAGCTGTTGACAAAGTTACACTGTGATGATAATATAATCAAGTCGCTGGTGCGACACAATAAAATAGCTATGGAGAGGTACCGAAGTGGTCATAACGGGGCGGTCTTGAAAACCGTTTGTCTTCACGGGCGCATGGGTTCGAATCCCATCCTCTCCGCTTAAGCCGTTCATTAAACATGAATGGCTTTTTATTTGCCAGAGGTGCTTGTGAGCATATTGCACAAAAAGATGATGCAAGTAGTGCTGGTTAAAGAACTTGACATACAAGATATTGTCACTTTGAAAAAATATGACAAAAAAGTAAAAAAGTTCTTGACAAACAAGAATGGCAATGATATCCTAATTAAGCTGTCGGCGAGAAAAGCTGATAACACTTAATGAAGTTCTTTGATAACTGAATAGAAAGACAACCTTGAAATTCTTTGAGAATTTTAAAATG